>Ga0206130_10000106_pt1 | contig 135130 bp, 107 predicted proteins | sample Helgoland_Spring_9_FD_148637 | JGI IMG/M metagenome (GOLD analysis project Ga0206130, IMG submission 148637) | Pelagic subsurface seawater microbial communities from Kabeltonne, Helgoland, North Sea - Helgoland_Spring_Bloom_20160512_1 | ecosystem: Environmental > Aquatic > Marine > Epipelagic...
TCCCGCCTTGAGTACAAAGCGAGAATCTGTAGGTTTTTGACCTCTTTTTCTCGCTTTTATTTTATCTCTGTTCCCAGTTAATATTGACATAAATAAGTTTTACTTAGGAACTCGATAACTTTTTTTATTTTAAAATAAGGTTTAGGCCTAGTCATGATCCGTCAGCATTCCATAAATCTTTTTTTATTTATATTTAATAAACGTACCAAAAATATAAAAAGAACTCAATAAATAAAATCTCTAAAATTTAGGTATAAATGTTTATACCATTTTTTTCGTCGATTTGATAAATTGAACTTAGCTTTGCCACATGGAAGAATGGTATCATTATGTTCTTTTAATTGTTGTTGGTTTCGCCGTGGGGTTTATAAATACCGTTGCTGGTGGAGGCACATTACTGTCCTTACCAGTCCTTATTTTTTTAGGTTTGCCTCCCAATGTGGCTAATGGAACGAATCGGGTTGCTATTCTTATTCAAACTGCATTTGCCATAGCAGGATTCAAAAGTAAAGGTGTAACAACTTTTCCATTTAATACATATTTGGGAGTTTCGGCCTTACTAGGAGCTATTATTGGAGCTAGTATAGCAGTCGATATAGATGGCGCAGTTTTCAATAAAATACTAGCTGTAATCATGATTGCAGTTATTTTAATAATCGTTTTTAAGCCAAAAATTAATCTTAAGGATGTGCATGAACGCATTACAGGTAAATATTTATGGTTAGGGATGCTTGCTTTTTTCTTTTTCGGAATTTATGGTGGATTTATAAATGCCGGACTTGGCTTTATTATTATTTTATTTCTGCATTTCTTTAATCACATGTCTTTAGTGAGGGCTAACGCTACCAAAGTCGCTGTTGTATGTATCTATACGTTATCGGCATTGGTTGTTTTCATATTGAATGACAAAGTAAATTGGGCTGTCGGTTTTGTACTTGCAATTGGAAATGCTACAGGAGCATGGATTGCCAGTAGAGTATCGGTTAATAAGGGAGATGGTTTTATCAAAACCTTTCTTCTTGTGGTCGTTGGAATTATGGCGATTAAACTTTGGTTCTTCTGAGCCTAAGAGATTATTTTAAGATATTAAGAAAAAATTCTTCCTAGTAATTTGGTTCATTCTATAATTTCGTAATCAATACTTAGTTTTCGCAAAGCTCTTAAAGTAGAACCAGCGTTTTTATCTTTCATTTCAATCTCTACTGGATCTCCTTCTAAGAGTATATCTGTAAGTTCATTTGACAAGGATTCACTAATGTTAGATGAAATTTCTACAATATATTTAGCTATGGCTCTTCTATCTGGTCTTTGAGCATCACAAGACAATAAGTTTAATTTCATAATAATGATAATTTACTTCTGCAATATACTAGAGTTATGTTAAGTCTTGATTATAATTATACCTTTATTAAAAGGTCACATATTAAAAGGTCACAAAAGTTATGATATTTAATTGGTCGCGACTATATTTTTCAAAAAACTGGTTCATATAGCCTACTTCAAGTTTTATGTTTTTATTAATACGATATCCAATTCCTCCGTACAATCTATTTCTATCAAAGACTGCCGGTTCTGTATTTAGAAATATCTCATTGTAAGCAGAAAAATATAATTTGTTGTGTTCTTTTTTAGTTAAAGGAATGTTTAATGCTAAGAAATAACGTAGGCGCATTTTAAAATCACTTTGAACAAAGCGTTGTTCAAAACGATATCGATGGTTTAGGCTAATAATTCCAATTTTTTGTTTGGATGTGAATTGTTGAAATATCCGGTGTTCGTTAACCGAAACTTTATCGGTATTATTATCTAAATAATTTTCAGATAAAATATAGCCATAACCAAGTAACACGTTATTCTTGCTTTCATTAAATGTATAGCCCAAACCTACTCGTAACAATAGTTGTTCTAAATCTCCAATGGCATTATAATTTCTGTATTGTACTTCATTATGCAGGTTCCACTTATGACTCAGCTTTTTATTACCTATATAAATAAGCCAATTTCCAAATTCACTATCTTGACTTTGTGCAGAAATAGGCAGTATTAATCCTAGAATTAATATTGCCACCTTTATTTTATTTTTCATTTTATTATGATTTTTCTAGTTAATTACTTCTATGGAAGTATTGACCAATGCCAGCAGAATCAAATTTATAAGCGGTGTCGTTTTCAGACTTATCCAATTTATTATTGATTGTTAATCCCCATAAAACTAGCTCCATGCAAAAATATTGATCCTCCTTACTCAGTTTTGAAGCATATTTTTCAATTACTGATGACAAAGGTATGATTGTTTTAAGATTGGTATAAAATTCGGTATCAGTATCTGTATAGTTCAATTCAATAAAGTTATTATCGAACCAATGAATTAAATCTGTGTAAGGGGTTTTAACTCCTTCTTTTTCTAGTTTAGGTATGCGTGGAAATATTTTTTCAAATTGCTTTATAACCGCATTATCAATTAGTATTTTCGCTACTTCATCAGCACCTTCTTGTTCACCTTCGTAAACTAGCTCAATTTTACCAGTTATGGATGGAATGATAGATATAAAGTCTACCAATCGAATCCTTGTCTTGTCAGAACTTGTTTCAATCAATCGTAGTTTTGCAGCTGCCATTAGGTTTTCCATTGCGCTAATGGTTAAACGAGCACTTACTCCGCTTTTGGCATCTACATACTCGCTACTTCGAGCTTGAAATGCTACCTCTTCTAAAAGATCTTTTGCTAGACTAGGAACTTGAATTAACGCTTTATCTGCACTTGAAACCTTCGCTTCTTGCTGCGTAATTTTTCGGGCCAATTCAATTGATTTTGGATAATGGGTAAAAATCTGAGATCCAATTCTATCTTTTAATGGGGTAACAATACTTCCTCTGTTGGTATAATCTTCTGGATTTGCAGTAAATACGAATTGGATATCCAGGGGCATCCTAAGCTGAAATCCACGTATCTGAATATCACCTTCTTGCAATATATTAAATAAGGATACTTGTATACGCGCCTGCAAATCTGGAAGTTCATTTAGTACGAATATAGAACGATTTGCCCTTGGTATCATCCCATAATGCAATACACGTTCATCTGAGTAAGGTAATTTTAAAGTGGCTGCTTTAATAGGATCTATATCTCCAATTAAATCTGAAACATTAACGTCTGGAGTTGCCAATTTCTCAAAGAAACGATTGGATCTGTGTACCCAAGAAACCATTGTTTTTTCTCCTAGTTCAGCGATTTTATCTCTTGCATATTTCGAAATAGGTTCAAATGGACTGTCGTTTATTTCAGATCCTTTTACGATGGGCATGTACTCATCGAGTAAGTCAACCATACTTCTGGCAATTCTTGTTTTAGCTTGACCGCGCAACCCTAATAAATTGATATGATGTCCAGCAAGAATAGCTTTCTTCATCTGCGGGACTACGGTGTCTTCATAGCCCATTAAACCCTCAAAAACTGGCTTTTTTGCTTTAATCCGTAGAATTAAATTCGCCTGAATTTCTTCGTTTATCGTTTTACTTTTATATCCAGAATCTTTTAATTCTTGAAATGTGATTTCTTTTTTCATCATTACTTATATTCTTTTAATTCTATTTTTTTCATAATCTTCAAAAATCATTTGTCCTAATCCAGAAAGTCCAGTTAAAAAAGCTTTCCCTTTGTTTTGTGCTGTAAAAAGTTCTACAAACTGGCGTAGATATGGATCTTGTGCAATCATAAACGTAGTGATCGGAATTTTTAATTTTCTCGCTTGTGCAGCTTTGTTAAGGCATTTTGAAACAATCATTTCGTCCAAACCATTACTGTTTTTGTAATACTCTCCAGATGGCAATCGAACACAACTCGGTTTTCCGTCGGTAATCATAAAAATCTGTTTATTAGTGTTTCGTTTTCTACGAAGAATATCCATGGCCAATTCCAATCCAGCTACAGTGTTAGTATGATAGGGTCCAACTTTTAAATAAGGTAAATCCTTTATTTTAATGGGCCAAGCTTCATTTCCAAATACAATGATATCTATGGTATCCTTAGGATACTTGCGTTTGATCAATTCAACCAGTGCCATTGCAACTTTTTTAGCAGGAGTAATGCGATCTTCACCATACAATATCATGGAGTGACTAATATCGATCATAAGAACTGTGCTCATTTGCGCCTTGTGTTTGGTTTCCTCAACGATTAAGTCATTTTCGGTTAAGCGTAAATCTGATATTCCGTTGTTAATTTGTGCATTTTTTAAACTTTCTGTCATATTAATCCTGGCTAAATCGTCTCCATACTGAAAAGAACGATTTTCACCATCACGTTCATCTCCAATACCTGCTTTTGTAGTCTGGTGATTTCCTATACCACTTTTCTTAAGCTTACCAAATATTTGATCTAAGGCATATTCGCGCAATGCTGATTCTAGTTTAGCAGTCAATAGGTTTTTACCTTTTCCTTTCCCTTTTTTACCTTCTTTTGGATCAATTTCTTCCTTGATATACCCTCTTTTCTTAAGCTCTTCTTCAAAGTCGTCTAGTGAATATTTATCACTGAATATGTTATATTCTTTGTCAAGTGTATTTAACCATTTAAATGCTTCATCGATATCACCTGAGGTATGGGTAAGCAAGTCTTTAAAAACATCAAATATCCTATCAAAATTTGATACTTCTTTTGAAATATGTTTACTGATTGTAAAACCTTTTCCAAAATTAAAATCTTTAGCCGTCATATTATATCTCTTTATTACTCAAATCACAATTATAATCTTCAACTCTTTTTAAACATTAAAATTATATATGCTTGAATTTTTTTATGATTATCAAAAATACAAAAAGTTCAATAAAATAAATATTTAATTAAACAAAATTACAATTGTATTAAAATTAAAAGTTTACAATTCTTAATTTTTTACATCAATTTATTTAAAAAGGATTTCTATGATAATTAATGCCTGGCAATAGATTATTAGAAAATTCAAGATTTTTAAAAGAAAAATTAAATACTCCTCAAAAAGGAATATTTAATTTATTAGACGAATAATACAAAAGAAACAAAATACTTTTATAAATTGAAAAAAATAAAAACCACCTAATGGTTCAGTTTATTATCATTTTTTTTAAGTTACTAAAAGACGTTTCTATTCATTTTTTTAAAAGTAATACTTTTCAAAAAGGAGCAGCATTAGCCTATTTCGCTGTATTCTCTTTTATTCCCATGATTGTAATAATTATTTCATTATTGGGAATATTTTTTGGTGAAGATGCTATTTCTGGAGAGGTTTATTCAAAATTAAAGGGTTTTTTAGGGAGTAAAGCTTCTTTGCAGGTTCAAGATTTAATTAAAGTTCAACATATTAATCGTGATAGTATTTTAACCACCATAGTGGGGTTTGTAGTTTTATTCTTTACGGCCTCTCGAATGTTTAATCAAATACATAATTCATTAAATAGCATTTGGGATATAAAATCAAAACCTAAAAACGGGATTATTTATTTCTTAGTTAAAAATGTTTCCTCGATATTTCTTATTATAGTTTTGTTTTTTTTAATTTTTATAAGCACTTCAGCTACTAGCTTTATACATAAGTATACTGAAGGTTTTTATTATATAAAAAAATTCTCTTTTATTTATGAGTATCTAATTACTTATCTATCCATAAGTTTGATGTATGCTATTATGTATGCTTTTTTTGCTGATGCAAAAGTCTATTGGAAAGCTTCATTATTTGGTGGATTGTTTACTTCAGTTTTATTTTTAATTGGAAAAGCTGGAATTGTAATTTACATCAGCAATACTAACTTTAATTCTGCTTTTGGTTCCGCCAGTGTATTAGCTTTATTTATGATTTGGGTATTTTATATTTCGCAAAGTATTTTTGTAGGAGCCTCCTTTGTAAAAGTATATAGTGACTATTTAGGTGTTAAAATCATACCCAATTCTGATGCTGTAAAAGTTAAAGAAATAGAGGTAAATAGCTAGCTGTAACCATCTTAAATAGATAAAACCTAAAGATTTTAAACTGTTTATAGTTTTTATTGATTTCAGTTAACGCCCAATTAGCCACAACGTTTTTTTGATTCTAGATAAAAAATGATAGGAAATCAAAAAATAATTTTTCATCGTATGAAACTTTAGTGGATCATTTTTAAAATATAATAATTAGTTCATATTCGTTACCTTTGAATTTAAACCTGCTAAATTCCCTTTATATGTCAGATTTTTTGCTTTACTTAAAGTTAGGGTTAACACATGTGCTCGATTGGCAAGCATACGACCATATATTATTTTTAATTGTTTTAGTTACAGCCTATAATTTTAGCAACTGGAAACGAATTTTTATACTAGTTTCATTATTTACAATTGGCCATACCGTTTCTTTATTGTTGGTAAATTATAGTGTAGTTACTATTTCTAGTAAATGGGTAGAGTTTTTAATACCTGTTACCATTCTGGTCGCAGCCTCTTATAATTTGCTTACTTCAGGAAAAAATAATCGCAGCGAAAAAGTAGGTTTGTTCTATGTGATTACTATCTTTTTTGGATTGGTCCACGGATTTGGATTTGCTACCTATTATAAAATGATTAATGGAGGTGATGGGATTTTACCTTTATTAGAGTTTGCAATAGGAATTGAGTTGGCTCAAATAATCGTTGTCACCATTGTTTTAATTTTCAATTTTATCTTTCAATCTATTTTACGATTTAACAAAAAAGATTGGGTATTGGTCGTATCATCTATAGTTATTGGACTTGTTATTCCAATGCTTCAAAATAATTGGCCTTTATAATTTATCGATTAAATAATTTATACAATATTTAACTCCCTCAAATTTTGATTGTATGTATTTCCTTTTAAATTCGCTCTATATCCTAAATTTAACTTTTAGACACTAATTTAATGAAACCAGAAAAACAACTTAAATACGATAAGGCATATCTTAAAATGGCATTGGAATGGAGTCAACTTTCCTATTGTGATCGAAGACAAGTAGGCGCTTTAATAGTTAAAGATAAAATGATTATTAGTGATGGCTATAATGGCACTCCATCTGGTTTTGAAAATATTTGTGAGGATGACGAAGGATACACCAAATGGTATGTATTACATGCGGAAGCAAATGCTATTTTAAAAGTTGCTTCTTCCAATCAAGCTTGTCAAGGTGCAACGCTTTATATTACTATGTCACCTTGCCAAGGATGTAGTAAATTGATTCATCAAGCGGGGATCAAACGATTGGTTTATATAGAGGAATATAAAGACACTTCAGGAGTTAGGTTTTTAGAGAAAGCAGGTGTAAGTATTTCACATATCACAGATTTGTCTTAAGCCATGAGGATCAAAAAAAAATACCTGCCTTTATTACTAGGTATTGCAATTGCGGCAGGGATTTTATTAGGTTCTAAACTTAATTTTAACGATAACTCAGATAAAACATTTGCAACAAATGCTAAAAAAGATAAACTTAACCGTCTTATAGACTATATAGATTATGAGTATGTTGATAAGGTAAATACCGATAGTATTGTAGATGTTACCGTAAATGAAATTTTAGAAAATTTAGATCCTCACTCTGTTTATATTCCTGCAAATAAATACCAAGATAATGCCGACGACATGCGCGGTAATTTCGTGGGTATTGGAGTTAGTTTTTATATATATAAAGATACCATTGCTGTTATTAAAACAATAGAAGGGGGTCCTGCTGAAAAAGCAGGAATTAAAGCTGGTGACCGTATTTTATATGCTGATGAATATAAAATATTTGGAGACTTTATCCGCAGAGAGAATATTATTGCACGATTAAAAGGTAAAATTAATAGCAAAGTGTTGCTGAAAATATTTAGAAAAGGAGAAAAGAGTTTATTGGAGTTTAACTTACAACGTAAAGAAGTTCCTTTGGTAAGTATCGATGCTTCTTATAAACTAACCGATGAGTTAGGATACATTAAAATAAATCGTTTTTCTGAAACTACTTATAAAGAATTTAAAGTCGCGCTTGAAATGTTAATTGATAAAGGGATTACATCGCTAGTATTGGATTTACGCGATAATCCTGGAGGCTATATTTCAACTACTCAACAAATTATTGATGAATTTTTAGGAGATGATCAATTGATATTAATTACCAAAAATAAAAGTGGAAAAGAAGATATAACTTTTGCAAGTAGCAAGGGGAGTTTTGAAGATGGAAGACTTTATGTATTAATGAATCAAAATTCTGCTTCAGCAAGTGAAATTGTAGCGGGTGCTTTACAAGATAACGATCGAGGAACCATAGTTGGAAGAAGATCTTTTGGGAAAGGATTGGTGCAAAGAGAAATGTCTTTAGGGGATGGAAGCGCTGTAAGGCTTACCATTGCAAGGTACTATACACCAACGGGTCGCTCTATTCAACGTCCTTATGGTAACGGAAATAACGCGTACTACAATGACTATCAAAATCGTTACAAAAATGGAGAAATGGTAAGTGTAGACAGTATAAAAGTAGCAGATTCCTTAAGATTTTTAACTGCAAAAGGTAAAGTTGTTTATGGAGGAGGAGGTATTATCCCAGATGTATTTGTTCCAAAAGATACCAGTCTAGAAAATGAAACTTTAGAATATATTTCTAGAAGTGGTTTTGCAAGTTATTTTGTATTTGAATATTTGGAAAAAAACAGAACTCAATTTTCAGGTATTACACTTGAAGATTTTTTAGTAAATTATAAAGTGGATGAAGTTTTGCTTAATGAATTTATCGACTATTCAACAATTGATAAGGATCATTCAGAATTTAGAAATCATTTAGATCAGATTAAAACAATCATTAAAGCTAGTATTGCCCAACAAATATTTGATGCTAATACCTTTGAGTTGATACTTAATAATGATGATAAAATGATTCAAAAAGTGCTAGAAATAGAATCTAAATTAGAAACAAATCCATAAAGCGATAGCTAGTATCTTTTTTTCTTGGCAATCTTTTTTGCGGTACTTAAAATAAGTACTAATAAAATAGCACATGCTCCATTAAGTATTACGATTAATGCAACCCTACTTTGACCTTCTATAAGGTTTGAAAAGTCTAAAAAAGTAACATTATACGCAATTAAAATAATTGCAATACTTATAAATATATAATTGAAATATTTCATTTTTTATCGATCATTTGGGACCTCTAGATAATTACTTTCTTCTGCGAATAAAGCTTTAGAAATCGATGTTTTATAATTAATTAAATAATAGTTGAATGTTGGTAGTAAATAGTTTTACAGCAATGGCTAATAAGATAACTCCAAATATTTTTCGAATAATTATAATTCCATTTTTGCCTATTACTTTTTGAATTTTACCAGAGGTTTTTAAAACAATGTAGATAAAGATTATATTTATAATTATAGCGATAATAATATTTTGAATATCATATTCTGATCGAAGAGAAAGGAGTGTTGTTAAACTTCCAGGTCCAGCTAATAATGGAAAAGCTAAAGGAAATACAGAAGCTAATTTAGGGCTGCTATCTTCATCTTCATTAAATAATGTGATTCCTAATATCATTTCCAATGCTAGAAAAAATAATATAAGAGAACCTGCAACCGCAAATTCATTAACATTAATTCCAATTAAATTTAGTATTTGTTCTCCAACAAAAAGAAATGAAATCATTAAAATAGCAGCAATAATTGAAGCCATTCCAGATTGGATATGTCCAGCTTTTTCACGTAAAGATATAATGATAGGAAGGCTCCCCACAATATCTATTACAGCAAACAAAATCATGGTTGCGGTTAATATTTCTTTAGAGTTGAAATTCATTATTTTTAGGTTTTAATGTGACAAAATTAAGCATATTACCCTAATAATTTTATTATTTTTGCTAAATGTTTCAATTAGGAAAAACCATTGTATCTGAGGATATAATCGAGAAAGAATTTGTCTGTAATCTTGGTGCTTGCAAAGGTGCTTGTTGTATTGAAGGTGATGCTGGTGCACCATTAACAAAAGAAGAGGTTGATATTTTAAAAGATATTTATTCAAAAGTAAAACCCTATTTACGACCAGAAGGTATAAAAGTTATTGATGAATTAGGAACTCATATTGTAACTGAATTATCAGAAATAGAAACTCCTTTAGTCAATGGTAAAGAATGTGCTTATGTGACTATTTCAGAGACTGGTTCAACAGGTTGTGGAATTGAACAGGCCTACAATGATGGAAAAATTGGTTTTAAAAAGCCCATATCTTGCCATTTATATCCAGTAAGAGTTCAAGATTATAGTGAATTCGCTGCAGTTAATTATCACAAATGGCCCATTTGTAATGATGCATGTACTTTAGGAAAGGAGTTAAAGGTTCCTGTTTATAAGTTTGTAAAAGAAGCTTTGATTCGAAAATTTGGAGAAAATTGGTATTTGGAATTAGAAAAAATTGCCGCTGATTATCAAGATTAATTTTTGAATATTATTTTCCATTATTTTTCATTTTATTATTCTATTTCTGCATTTTTCTAAAAGTTTGTCAATAAAAAACTAGGTTTCTTTTTGTTAAAAAATATCCTAATGAATACAGCAATTTTTGTTGATTATCACCTCTAAAACATTGACTTATCAAGGTTTTTAGGGTTTAAATTACAGATTGTTTGTAAATAAATAGACTTAATATAAGTAACTGATATTTAAACATATAGACTATTATATTAACAAAATATTTGTAATCGGATAAAAATTCTTGTTGTTGAAAACTTGTTGAAAACCTAAATATTTTTCTAAAAAAACACCTCTAATTTTTTCCATATTTGTAAGAGACAAAACTCCTAGATATCTAGAAGTAATTACCAAAATTAAAAAATATATAGAAATCACAATAAAAAAATAGGTATTAGCTACCATTTAAAATTGTGAATCTAGCTACAAAATAACATTACAACAGCCAAGGATGGACATGCAAATTAAACACATAATTAAACGAGATTACGAAACCGATATTTTTGAATTAGAGAAAATTGTTAATGCTATTGAAAAAGCTATGCAATCTGTAAATCATGGAACCAGAGAAGATGCAATTGCCATTTCAAAAATTGTAATCGGTACTTTGTTAGAAAGAAAGCTCAAGGAGCCAAAATACATTCCAAATGTTGAGCAAGTGCAAGATATTGTCGAATATAAATTAATGGATAGCCCATTTCATGATGTAGCAAAAGCCTATATCTTATATAGAGATGAACAAAACCGAAGTAGAACAACCAATATTTTTGAAAAAAGAATTAATTTAAAGCCTTATGAATATCCTGAGTTAAACGAATATGTAGATGCGATTCGTCATTCTTATTGGATTCATACAGAGTTTAATTTTACCAGTGATATTCAAGACTATAAAACAGCATTAACCAATGTGGAGCGTAATGCTTTAAAAAATTCAATGCTTGCCATTTCACAAATTGAGGTGGCTGTAAAATCCTTTTGGGGAAATATCTTTCAAAGAATGCCAAAACCAGAAATAGGATCTGTTGGTGCCACTTTTTCTGAAAGTGAAGTACGGCATCAAGATGCATATTCACACTTACTAGAAATATTAGGTTTAAATACAGAATTTAATCAATTAAAAAAGAAACCCGTAATCATGAGGCGGGTTAACTATTTAGAAACCGCTTTAAAAAATTCTAAATCAGAAGACAATAAAGAATATACTGAGGCTATTTTATTATTCTCTTTATTTATTGAACATGTTTCGCTTTTTTCTCAATTCTTAATTATTATGGCATTTAATAAGGAAAAAAACCTTTTTAAAGGAATTTCTAATGTAGTAGAAGCGACCTCAAAAGAAGAGCAAATCCATGGAGATTTTGGAATTGATCTGATTAACATTATCAAGAAAGAAAACCCAGATTGGTTTGATGATGACTATAATAAAATGATTCAAGATATATGCCATGAAGCTTTTATCTCTGAAAGCAAAGTTGTCGATTGGATTTTTGAAGAAGGAGAATTAGATTTCTTACCAAAAGATGTTATTAATGAATTTATAAAACAGCGTTTCAATAACTCTCTAGAAAGTATTGGAATTACAAAAATATTTGAAGTAGATGAAGCTTTAGTTAAGAAAACTGAATGGTTTGATGATGAAATAATTGGGACCAAACACGGGGATTTCTTCGTAAAACGATCTATTAACTACAGTAAAAGAACAAAAAGTATAACCAGTGACGACCTTTTTTAAACTATGAACAACCCTACAACAAACCAAGAGACTAACTCCAAAGAATCTCTTTCCGAACAAGATCGATTACTTCAAGCAAGAAAAGAAGCGATGCAGAATGCAAAAAGTAAAATGGACTTGCCAAAAATTAAATGGTTAACAGAAAATAGCCGTAAATTTTTAGAATCTGGATATTTAACTGGAGATACAACTCCCGAAGAAAGAATTTTAGAAATTGCTGAACACGCAGAAAAAATTCTTGGAATTGACGGATATGCCGAAAAGTTTTATAAATACATGTCGGAAGGATTTTATTCATTAGCATCACCAGTTTGGTCAAATTTTGGAAAAAAACGCGGCCTACCAATTAGTTGTTTTGGTTCTTGTATTGCAGACGATATGGGTGATATTTTATACACACAATCTGAAGTAGGTATGATGTCAAAACTAGGTGGTGGTACATCTGGTTATTTTGGGAAAATTAGACATAGAGGTGCTGAGGTTAAAAATAATGGAAGCTCTTCAGGGTCCGTTCATATTATGCAGTTGTTTGAAAAAATGGTAGACATCGTTAGTCAAGGTTCTGTTCGGCGAGGACGATTTGCTCCTTATTTACCAATAGATCATCAAGATATCCATGAATTTTTAGAAATTGGAACTGAAGGTAACGCAATACAAGAACTAACTCATGGAGTTACAGTAGGAGATCAATGGATGCAAGAAATGATTGATGGTGATGTTGAAAAAAGGACCCTTTGGGCGAAAGTTTTACAACGTAGGGGAGAAATAGGATACCCATATATTTTCTTTAGAGATCACGCTAATAACGGAACTGTAGATGTTTATAAAGATAAAAAATTAGAAATTCATGGGAGTAATCTTTGTACTGAAATTATGTTGCCCTCCAATGAGGACTGGTCTTTCGTATGTTGCTTATCATCAATGAATTTATTGCATTATGATAAATGGAAAAATACTGACGCTGTAGAAACACTTACCTATTTTCTGGATGCAGTTATGGAAGAGTTTATTACAAAATTAGAAGTGTATAAAAACTCAACAGATCGTGATGACCAATTAACTTTTACCTTTATGGAGAAAGCTTATAATTTTGCAAAAGATAATAGAGCATTAGGTTTAGGAGCTTTGGGTTGGCATTCTTTATTACAGTCTAAAATGTTACCTTTTGATAGTGAAGAAGCTTTTAAATTAAATTCTGAAATATTTAAAACTATAAAAGATAAATCCTATAAAGCATCAGAGGAATTAGCAAAATTATTTGGTGAACCTGCCGTATTAAAAGGATATGGTAGACGCAACACAACACTTAATGCAATCGCTCCTACTACTTCCTCAGCTTTTATATTAGGACAGGTATCACAGGGTATTGAGCCAATTTGGTCCAATAGTTATGTAAAAGATATTGCTAAAATAAAAACAACTATTAAAAATCCATTTTTAGTAGACCTTTTAGAAGAAAAAGGGCAAAATACTACTGAAGTTTGGAGGAGTATTAGAGATTTTGACGGCTCTGTACAGCATTTAGATTTTTTATCTGAAAATGAAAAAGACGTATTTAAAACATATCCAGAAATAGACCAAAATGTAATCGTATATCAAGCGGCTAATAGACAAAACCATATAGATCAAGGACAGTCTATTAATGTGATGGTTCACCCAGATATGCCAATTAAAGATGTAAATAAAATTTATATCACCGCTTGGAAATTAGGTGTTAAGTCTATGTACTATCAACATAGTATGAATGCAGCTCAAAAATTCAAACAAAAAAAATCTTGTGATAGTTGTGAAGGATAAATACTTTAAAATTTAAATCAAGTGTGTTAATAAAAAAAAGGAATGCGAAAGCTTTCCTTTTTTTATTAACTATATACACTATAGCATATATAGTTTTTATTTAGAATTTATTTAAATTAGTTAAAAATAAAAAGCCCCACTATTAAAAATTGTGGGGCTTCATTATAGTTATTGTATTGTTACTTTTTGGTATTATAACTATTGTAATATTCTTCAATTAAATTCATAATTGCAGATACTAAATCTTTAGTCTCTAATAGCAAACTAAAATGCAATGCAGTGTTTTTAGGACTAACATCTTCTTCAGAACGTGTTCTAGTTATTTGACTTGAAATTTTTACAGCTAAATCATCTTGAGCTTTTTGTTTTCCATTGATGATATCTCCTAATTTTTCAAACTCACGATTGTTAAATATCATTTCAATTTCATTTAATAAACTTTCAAATGAGTTGTTAATGTCTTGCAAATCTTTAATTTGACTAAATTTCAGTGCCTTGTGATTGTTGTTTATATGTTTATAACTAGTTTTAGCTAAGAAATCTAGAGACTGGGCTACATCTTGTAAATATCCTAAAATAATAATATAGAAATTAGATCCACGGACACTAGTTTCATCTAGGTTTTTTATAAAATAGAAAATATCATCTCTAAGTTCATCTACTTCCATATTTAATTTTTCAACTCCCTTTCGACTCTTTTTAAGTTTAGACAGATCCTCTGTTGCCAAACCATTTAACATGTGAGAGTATATTTTGTTAGTTCTCGAAACTACATTAGAAATATTATCTGCACTTTCCTCAATGATTCCTTGAACGGTTTTACTTTCGGTTTTTTTTAATCCATCTTTTAAATGAGCGTTGTTACTTTTTTTCTTATAGCTTAAATAATTCCTTACCAATAATAAAACAGTAATCAACAATAAAATAGCAATCATTAGGTTTCCACCTAAGTAGATAAGGTAGGCAATGATACCTGATGCGACAAATGCGCTAAAAGCGGTAAAAAACCATCCCCCAATCACATTTAATACTCCAGCTATTCTGTAAACTGCACTTTCTCTTCCCCAAGCTCTATCGGCTAGTGAGGTTCCCATGGCTACCATAAATGTAACATAGGTAGTAGATAAAGGAAGTTTCAAAGAGGTCGCTATGGATATTAATATACTTGCAACCATCAGATTTACTGAAGCTCGAACCATATCGAAGGCTGGTAATTCTTGATGTTTATCTACTAACTTTAACACTTTTGGTTTTTCAAATTGTTTTTCAATTTTATCTTGTATTTTCTTAGGTAAAATAGTGCCATGATATTTTGAAATTACTGTAGAAAATCGCACAATACCTCGAGATAAAAAGTTAGATTCGAATCGTTCTTTTACAGAATCTTGATTTGATAAATCTAGCGATGTTTTTAAAACTCTCTTTGCTTTTTTAGAAAACCAAAGTGTCAAGACCATAACCAATCCTGCTAGAAATAAAAGCAGGCTAGGTGTCGGAACTTTTTTCGACATTACTTCCATACTAAATTCAGTTGCAGGTACTCCAGAAGCAACCCATGCTTCATAAGATTGCCAAGCTGCTATTGGTACTCCAATAAAGTTGACTAAATCATTACCAGCAAAAGCCATGGCAATAGCAAAAGTTCCAATAATAATAATGAACTTATAAACACTCATCTTAAAAACGGCAGTAATCAATGAGCATAAAGCTGTCCAAAATATAAAGCTTAAGGTAACAATTATTATCGCGTTTTCAGAAATAAACGACTTAAAATCACCTGAAACAAAACTTGCTCCCTTTAATCCTTTTATCAAAATAAAATAAGTAATTGCTGTTGCAGCTATTCCACCAAACAACGCCGAAACCCATTTTGCTTTCTGCTCAAAATTAAAAGTTAATAAGAGTCTAGTATTATATTGTACAAATGCCCCTATCGAGAATGCGACGACAACAGACAGCAGAATACCTAATATGATCTCGGTGGCCTTTGCAGTATTTATGTATTGCCCCAGATCAGCTATTGTTTGTGAGTCTGAGGTGCTGATTTTTATTAAAGACATTACTACTGCAGCACCTAATAATTCAAAAACAATCGATACCGTTGTAGATGTAGGCATTCCTAGGGTATTAAAGAAGTCTAATAGCAGAATGTCTGTGATCATTACCGCCATAAAAATGATCATAATTTCATTAAAGTAAAATTCACTTGGCATAAAAATACCTTTTCGAGCAACTTCCATCATACCACTAGATGATAAGGCTCCAAAAGCAACCCCTAAACTGGCGACGATCATAATGGTTTTAAAAGAAACGGCTTTAGATCCAATAGCAGAGTTTAAAAAGTTTACAGCATCGTTGCTAACTCCAACTACTAAATCTGCAATAGCTAAAATAGCTAAAGCAGCAATCATTAAAATGTAAATATTATCCATTATAAATTAGTTTTAAATTGTAAATATCTTATAGTTTGAAGTATTTAATGTTACCTAAATGTTATTTTAAAAATGAACTTCTAATTGTAAACGAAACAATAATTCATCAGTAATGTCTGCGATTGTTAAATAACTAATGTCCGATTGAACTTTTAGTTTTTGACCAAATATATATTTAGAAACACCTAAAGTGTATTGATTAGAAACTTCTTTCTCTTTCATATCAATGGTTGAAAAACGTCCTGTGAGTTCCCAGTTTTTAGAAAACAAGTAACCCGCCTGTAAATTAACACCATATCCTTCAGATACAATAACACCTGTTTCACTTCCATCACTATTTTTAGCAATTGGGTCATCAGCATCTCTGTTTGAATATTCTGCCATCAATGAAAATCCTTTGTATTTTAACATAGCATCAACAAATAAAGTATTAATATTCGTTTCAAAAAACCCAACATCATTTACCATATAAGTACCTCTATTACTTTTATTTCTAACTGCATTATTATTAAAATCATAAGAAATACCCACTGCTAATTTAGGCTTAGACTCTCTTTCTAATGAGCTTCCTATATAATCTCCATTGTTTTTAAATTTACCAAAAGGTAAAAACTCAATACGCCCTGTATATTGGTATCCTCCTATATTTCCGGTTACGACATTTCTTCCTTCTCCTTGTGAAATAGAAATAATTTCTCGGACAATAAATTTATCTGTAATGTTAATGTGATGCCTCAATTGAATACCTAAATCTCTATCAATATTAAAGCTTGCATTTAAAAGAGACCTGTCTACTAATTGTAAATTAGCTGATGAGATTACTCGTTCTCTATTTCCAGGTAATTTTGTTTGTCCTGCCCACAACACAAAATTTTGATAAAAATTCCATTTTACCACAGCGTCTAAAATAATTCTTGGTGCATTTCCTGTATATATAGAAGCGCCAGCAATATCTCTATTGGATAATCCCAATTCAACTTTATATTTTAACTTTGGAGATAATACAAAACCACTAAACTTTAAGCGAGCTCTTCGAATTAGAAAGTTAGTGTTTGCTGTACCAAATTCATTGTCTTCATATTTCCAATTGGTCGAGGAAAGTATTTGAATTCTAGGAGCAAATTTAACACTCCAAGAACTGTCTTTTGCAATATAGTTTACCATTCCTTTTCCAAACCCTTTTTCCTTATAAACTTGAGAGTGGATACTAAATGAAATTAGGAAGAAAAATAAAAATATTTTAATAGAAGCTTTATTCATTATAAAATCGTTAATAGTTTTTGTCGTTGCAAATAACTGTTTTTAATGTTAAGCAATTGTTAACTCTATGTGAATAAATTAAAAACTTTTTGTTATTTATGTGATATATTATTAAACTAATTTTAAAATTTATAAATAACTAAGTATTTTTGAAAAAACAATAATGAAGGTTCACATTTGTAAGCATTAAATATTATTTTTACGGCTGTGGTAAAGTCGTTTATACATATATTCTTTTAAGTATTTTTGATTTTTTCAATGATGCTACCCACAGTATTTAGTTTATATTTTCAAACAGATACAATTGTTTTATTTTATACTTCAAAAGAAGAGAAAACTGAAAAAACAGAGAAATAAATATTAAATTGATTTCCGAAAAAGGAATCGTGGAAAATCCAGATATTTATATCAAATTTTTTAATTTAAACCCAAAATAGCATAGCATGTACACACACACACAAGAAACACAATCTAAAATGACACCAGTATCGTCATTGCAAAATTTAAGAGAAGGAAATAAAAGATTCCAAGAAAATGTTCGTTTGAGCAGAAATTTAGTCCAACAAGTTAGAGAAACAGCAACTGGTCAATACCCTTACGCAACTGTGTTAAGCTGTATAGACTCTAGAGTTTCATCAGAATTAATTTTTGATCAAGGGATGGGCGACTTATTTAGTATTCGTATTGCTGGAAACTTTGTGAATGAAGATATTCTAGGAAGCATGGAATTTGCTTGTAAGTTAGCAGGAACAAAACTAGTTGTAGTTTTAGGGCATACGGCTTGTGGAGCTGTTAAAGGGGCTTGTGACCATGCTAGGTTAGGAAACCTAACTGCACTTATAAACAAAATAGAACCCGCAGTTGAAGCAGTTACTGAACCTCAAGACCAAAGTGTACGTAATTCTGGTAATATAGAATTTGTAAATAATGTTGCAGAAAAAAATGTTTTAATGACTATTGATAATATTCGAAACCAAAGTCCTGTATTGGCTGAAATGGAAGCGAATAATGAAATAAAAATTATTGGCGGTATGTATGATATTTCAAATGGTGAAGTAACATTCTATAGCTAATAAAACGAATTAGTTTAAAAAAAAGAGGCTGTTAAAAAACAGCCTCTACTCTATAAATCTAGTCGACAAAAACTAAACGATTTTAAAGAGATGTTGCAATAACAAAAATTAATATGATTTGTATGTATTTTAAAAATCAAGAAATTATTACCTTAATGTTAATAGTGTAATTAATAAATAATAAGCTATTTAAAAACCCAATGTTAACTTAACGTTAACTTAACTTGTTTTTAATGTTAATAATACTTAATTTTGGTTAAATAATTATTAAACGTTAAGCTATGAAAATTAAAATCTTCCTAATAATGTTTCTTTTTATGTCTGGATTATTATTTGCTCAGGAAAAAGAAGATAAATATATAGAAAAAAACAACTTAATTGAAGCTACTTTATACAGTGATAATGGTCAAGTTTCTCAGAGAGGATTCTACAACAAACAAGGTAAATTACAAGGAGAGTGGATTAGTTATGACTCTAAAGGATTAAAAACTGCTGTGGCTTATTACAATAAAGGTGAAAAGGTAAATACTTGGTTATTTTATCAAAATAATATAATAAATGAAGTTACTTATTCAAATTCGAAAATTTCTAAAGTGAAAGTTTGGAAAGCAAAAGAAGTTAGTATAGTTACAAATTGATTTAATTAATACAAAAATAGTATAGATAAAAAAACCAGTTGATTAACTGGTTTTTTTTGTCTGTATATAAAATTATCCTAGAATTTCACATTGTAACTAATACTTATCTTCTGTCCAGGATTCCATTTTGAATATATTTGATCCTCAGCTTTATAAGACTCATATACACTTTCAATATTACTATTTAAGAGATTTTCAAATTTTAATGAAATAGTAGCGTTTTTGTTTTTTCCAAAAGTTTTTGAAGCATTAAATAGTAAATTATTGAATGGTAAGGTATAAACATCAGGAATATCACCACTACCAACAATTTGCAATGTTTTTCCTTGTACATTATAAAATAAACCAGCATTCCATCCATTATCATTAGTATAATCTATTCCAAAGTTAACAAGATAAGGGGACTGTCCCTGTAAAGGCCTTGTGTCGTCTAATACTTCGCCAGATCTAAGATTATCTTCTCTATTTGCTTTCTCATCATCGCTAAACTCTTGTTGAGAGTTTATAAGTGATAAATTTGTATTTATTCTAAATTTTTCCAAACCTGGAATAAACCCTAAATTTTTCCGTATTTCTATTTCAGTACCATATACGATAGCATCTCCTAAGTTTAAAGGGGTAAATTGACCAGTAGCACTTCTAATAAACGAAAGTTCTATAGGGTCTTTAAACGATTTGTAAAAACCACTAATAGCATAAAAGTCTCCGTTTTCTCCATATTTTTCATACCGCAAATCAAAATTATTTATATAGGTTGGTTGAATATTAATATTTCCTATAAAAAAAGTATTATTAATTGGGTCAAATATTTCTGCTAAAGAAGCTTCCTTAAAGGAAGGTCTTGCTGTAGTTCTTGCATATGAAGTTCTAATTTTTTGTGAACCTTCTTCATTTAAGTCAAATATTAAATTTGTAGAGGGAAAAAAATCAGATTTATCTAAAATGGTAGCCTTATTTAACTTTGTTCCATCTTGTCTTTCACCAGTATAAACTAGTTGAAATTTTTCAAAACGCAATCCAACTACTGCTTGAAACCAGTCTGTTATTTTAAATTCTTCAGATGCATATGCTGAAGCAATACTCATTTGTGAATCATAAGTATCTGAAATCCCAGAATCTCTTCTTACAAATACACCGCTATTTATTGATGCATCATATATGTTTTGATCCGCTAATATTTGATCTGGATCTCCATTTGCAAAATCACTAACAATATTTAATAATGGAAATGAAAACCTTTCAACTACAAAATTTCTAGTTTTATAAGCGTAACCAACTCCTAATTTAAGTTTAGCTTCTTTTCCAAGAAATGTATGTTTATTAATGATGTCTATATTACTAACTATGTTCCCCTCATTTAAATCTCTATAAATTCTAGTTGGTAATCCTGATTCACTAGGTTCTATGGTATAGGTTTCAATCCCTGTTAATTCGTCTATAGAAACCTTAAAAGGAGTTACTCTAAAATCTTTATCATATACTAATGCTAAAGAAGGAGAGAGTTTCCAATCTAAAGTCCAATTAGATTCTTGATCTATCGAATGTTTTCCATTAAGTAATAAATTAGTGATGGAACGCTGTGTATAAATTAAGTTGTCTTTTTTAATTTGATTTGAATTCTGGATTCTATTTTGTTGATTAAAAATGGAAGCTTTAGATTCTCCATTTTGAATATGAAGTATATTAAATTTATATTTAGACTTTTCAGTTTTAAACGATAATCCAGCAATACCGCTTATTAATACATTATTAGTACCTCCTTCGCCTTGTTGAGTTCTATCTGTATTTAGTTCATAAATTGTTGGGTTCACATTCTTTCTAAAAACTTGTCCGTCTATATATTGTGAAAAATATTGAGTTTCATTTCGATAAGATATAGCGGCTACATAGCCTAATTTGTTATTTCCAACATCAAATTGATTTCCAGCAGTAAAAGAAAAATTATAATCCATAAAACTAGTTTCTCTTCGAGCAGCTAGATTTTTTGTAAATCTTTTAGTTAATATTTCCACAACTTCTCCATTTTCTTGAGGCAAAGGGATGTATTGCTGGCTAGGGATTGGATTATCTCGCAATCCATTATCAAAGCCTAGAAAATCTGTTTTACTTCCTTTATAAGTTAAATAGTTTTTATTGAAATGAAAATCTGAGTTATAACCGAGACCTAAAGATGCACTATACCCTTCTTTATTAGGAATATCTTTAGTAACTATATTAATAGCTCCTCCAGTAAAATCTGCTCCTTGATCAGCAGTGGAAGATTTGCTCACAATCACATTTTCTAAAATTGAAGATGGAAACAAATCCAATTGCAAAGTATTTCTATCAGGATCTAAACCCGGTACATCTACTCCGTTTAATGAGGTCTTTGTATATCGATCTCCTAGGCCTCTAACATATACATATTTACCCCTTTGAACAGAAACCCCAGGAATATTTTTAACAGCAGAAGCAATATCACTAGCACCTGAGTTTTTTATGCTTTCTAGCGATAACCCATCCATTAGTTTAACAGAGTTTCGCTGTAAATGTAAAATAGAAGCTTCGGTATTTCTTTTTAAGGATGTTGTAATTATTACTTCATCTAATTTAGCTGTTGATGCTTTTAAGGTAACATCGACAATTATAGTTTCACCATTTTTTACAATTACCTCATTTATTTCTAGCGTTTGATAGCCTACAAATGAAAATTGTACAGTATATATTCCGGGCTTTAATTCTAAAGAGTATTTGCCTTCAAAATCACTTAGTGCTCCACGTTGTGAATCCTTTATAATAACATTTGCAAATGGTAATATGTCATTGTATTCACCATCGTTAACAGTTCCAGTTATTATTCCAGATTGTGAAAATGAAGAAAAAGAGAGTAAACTTATAATTAGTAATAATAAAGATGTTTTTTTCATAGTTGTTTTATAATAAAAATAACTCGTCCCAAAACTTGGGGACGAGTTTGTAATAACTTATTTCTTGGTTAATTAAAATAAACTATAAAGCTCCTTTAGCATTTGTGTAAGTCCACTCAAAATCTGAAAGGTTTGCACCTACCGTTCCTCCCCCAGAAACGGCTTGTGCATTACCTCCAAATCCTGAAACTGTTACATTTTCAGCTTTATTTACAAATAAATCTTGAACATTTGTAACCCCTACAGGCAGTACAATTTGCCAAATTCCAAATTGTAATTTTCCATTGTTATAATTTGTAGCAACACCATCGTTATCTAATTCAACATCTGAAGAATCCTTAAACCCAATGGCATATACATTGTTAGAAGTTCCCATTGCATTACTTCTATAGTCAGCATATTCGCCATTTTCAGTATTTTGATTGCCAATTAAAGTTATGCCATTTAAATTAAAGCTACCCTCTAATGCACCTTCTGGACCATCAATTTCCATCGCATGATCAGAGATGTCCCCTAAAATCACAACTGAGTTACTGATTGTGCCAGAATAAGCTTGGTCAATATCTAAACCGTCATCTCCTTGTGCCCATACTAAAGCATTAGATATATTTACAGCTCCTCCAAAAAATTCAATTCCGTCATCTACATTTGCAACTACCTCAACATTAGAGATAGTTGTACCTGAACCAACAGCACCTAAAGTAAGGCCGTTAATTTCATTTCCTTCTCCAATTTCAGCTCCACCATGACGAATAGATATAAAATTAATTTCACCAGAATTATCAGAATTATTGTTTCCTCCATATAATCCATTGGTATCACTTGCAGGAATTCCTTCTATTTGAGTTTCTGTAGCATTTCCTTCAACGGATATATTAGCATTCCCTAATACTATAAGACCACCCCATAATCCACGATCATTTTCAGTTAAGTTTCCTCCAAATGATTGACCTAATTGTATATTGTCTGCAGTTGAAGTAAAAATAATTGGATTATTAGACGTACCATTTGCCATTATCTTAGCATCTCTTGCTATAATTAAAGCAGAAGCATTAGCACCACTTCCTGCATAAGCTTTTATAATAGTCCCTGCTTCGATGGTTAATGTTACACCTGCAGTTACAGTTACCCTTCCTTCAATTTCCCAAATCAAATCATTCGTTAATGTTTTATCTGAAGTGATTTGACCTTGTAATATTCTATCTGTTTCTACTAGAATCGGATCTACGGGTATGAGAACTCCGTCATCATCGCTGTTGCAACTAGAAAACAATCCTATGATTGTTATTGTAAAAATTGATAATAATACTTTTTTCATTTTTGTTAGTTTTATTACTGCAAATAAACATTCACTTTGTAAAGTTTGTGTTATCTAAAAATTAACAATAGGTGATCTTATGGTTAAATTAACGTTACTTATAAAACTTATTGAAAAAGAACTTATATATAGTATATTGCATAATAAAAAATTGGTATGATGAATTGGGAACAGTTATTATCATTAAGAAGACAAGGTGATACAAATAAAAGATTGCGAATAGAACAGGATGAAACCCGTTTGGGTTTTGATGTAGATTATGATCGGATTATTTTCTCTTCAGCTTTTAGAAGTTTACAAGATAAAACTCAAGTAATACCTTTGTCAAAAACATCTTTTGTTCATACTCGCCTTACTCATAGCCTAGAAGTATCTGTGGTGGGTCGTTCTTTGGGTAGAACTATTGGAAAAGCAGTTTTAGAAAAACACCCACAATTACATACAGTTCATGGGTATCAAAGTAACGACTTTGGTGCAATTGTAGCTGCAGCTTCATTAGCTCATGATATTGGGAATCCTCCATTTGGACATAGCGGTGAAAAAGCAATTGGTAATTATTTTTTAAATGGAAATGGTAAACGATTCAAAACACAATTAACAAATAAAGAATACCAAGATTTAATTGACTTCGAAGGGAATGCCAACGGGTTTAAAATACTTTCAGAATCAAAAAATGGAGTAGAAGGAGGTTTGCGTTTATCTTTTGCAACCCTTGGTGCTTTTATGAAATATCCCAAAGAATCGTTACCTAAAAATCCAACTAGTAATATTGCCGATAAAAAATATGGAGTTTTTCAATCTGAAAAAGATTTTTTTGGAGCAGTAGCACAGGAATTAGGATTGCAGAAAAGAGGTGAACAAAAAGATCTAAGTTATCATCGGCACCCATTAACTTTTTTAGTGGAAGCAGCAGATGATATTTGTTATACAATTATTGATTTTGAAGATGGTATCAATTTAGGACTTATTGAAGAAGAATTTGCATTGGAATATCTTATCAACTTAGTAAAAGAGAATATAAATACAAAAAAATACACTAGTTTAATAAAATCTACAGATAGACTAGCATATTTACGTTCCTTAGCCATCAATACTTTGGTAGCTGAAGCTGCCGCTGTTTTTATAGAAAACGAAGAAAACATATTAAATGGAGAATTCACAACATCACTATTAGATAAGAGTAAGTATAAAGCTCAAGTAGCTGATATCATAAAAATAAGTGTTCAAAAAATATATAAAAGCACCGAAGTAATCGATAAAGAAATCGCAGGATATAAGATTCTTAATACTTTATTGGATGTTCATACGACTGCTGTTGAAAACGTATTTAATGATTCTTTAACACCATTTGATTCACTAGTATTAAACGATTTGTCATTTAATACCAATGAAAATTATACCACTTATCAATACCTAATTGAAAGCTGTAATTACATATCTAGACTTACAGATGGTAATGCCATGTTAATATTCCAGAAAATTAATGGAAATCTTTAATTTTTTTTAATAGAAAAGATACTTATAAGATGAAAGTAATTATTGACAGCAAATTAGTTTTTTTATGTAACTAATTAATGTATAGATGTTTTCTATAGAAAAGTAGGGTATTATTAATTTTAGATGTTTTATATTTACAAGGATATAATTAATAAAAAAAACCTTATGAAAAAATTACTTTACATGTTTGTGTTTTTGGTCATGGGCTCTGTTTTTGGACAGGACTTTAGTAGCTCTATAAACACATATTTAAATTCAAACAAATCAGAACTAAGATTACAATCTCAAGATATTGAGGATATCGTTATCGATAAACATAGTTATTCAAAAAGTATGGATGTTGAAAACGTTTATGTAGTTCAACAATACCAAGGAATTGAAATTTTTAATTCAGTTTCGTCTTTTGCAATAAAAAATGGACAAGTAAAAAATGCAAGTTTATCTTTTTCTAAAGATGTGTCACAAAAAGTTAACACGACAACACCTGCTATTTCTGCTGCTACAGCAATTGGGAATGCAGCTTTAGAATTAGGTGTCAACAGCCCTACAAATCTTGAATTATTAGAAACAGTTTCTGTAAATTCTTTTATCTATTCTAATGGTAGTATCTCTTTAGAAAATATTCCAGTAAAATTAGTTTTCCAAAAAATGGAGGATGGTTCATTACAATTAGCATGGGACCTTAGTATCTATGTATTAGATGCAAGTCATTATTATAGTGTACGTGTAGATGCAGTAACAGGATCTGTAATAAATTTAGGAGACTGGGTAGTGAGTTGTAGTTTTGGGGAACATAAAAATAATTCTGATTCATCACATACAGAAAATAGTGTATTATTTTCTAAAGAAGATGCAACAATGGCTTCTTTAACTGATGGTGCAATATACAAAGCAATTGCATTACCGAATCAAAGTCCAGCTGATGATGATTTATCACTAATTGTAGATCCTTCAGTTCAAGGAGTTGGATCCCCTTTTGGATGGCATGATACTGACGGCGTTGCAGGACCAGAATTCACAATAACTAGAGGAAATAATGTTTGGGCTCAAGAGGACGAAAATGGTAATAATGGAACAGGCTTTTCTCCAGAAGGGGGAGCGGAATTAATTTTTGATTTTGATTTTGATTTTACTCAAGATCCGGCTCTTTCTTTAGATGCTTCTATTACTAATTTATTTTACCTGAACAACATGCTTCATGATATATTTTATGAATATGGTTTTGATGAAGCTAGTGGAAATTTCCAACAAAATAACTATGGTAATGGTGGTAATGGTAATGATTTTGTATATGCAGATGCTCAAGACGGAAGTGGAACCAATAATGCAAATTTTGCAACTCCCGGAGATGGAGGAAAACCAAGAATGCAAATGTTTTTGTGGGATGGTGCAGTAACTTCTGGACCTTTATTAACCATAAATGATGGCCCTTTAGCAGGTGATTATGAGGGAGTGCCAGCAGCTTTCGGTGGTGAAATCGTTGACTTAACAGAAGACTTAGTATTAGTTGAAGATGATCCATCCGGGACATCTGATACAAATGATGCTTGTGACCCGATTACTAATGGAGGTGATTTATCAGGAAAAATAGCAGTAATTAGAAGAGGAGAGTGTGAATTTGGTTTTAAAGCATTAGCAGCTGAAAATGAAGGAGCTGTTGCAGTAATTATGGTAAATAATGTAGAGGGTGAAGCCATTACAATGGCACCTGGAGCTGTAGGAGATCAAGTTACTATTCCATTATTTATGGTAAGTGATACAGATGGTGAGAATATTATAGCAGAATTATTAACCGAAACAGTTAACGCTACCATCAATGGTGTAACGGTAGGTCCAATGATTGATGCGTCGCTTGATAATGAAATAATTGCTCATGAATATGGTCATGGAATTTCAAACCGTTTAACAGGAGGTGGAAACAACACAGGTTGTTTAAACAATGCTGAGCAAATGGGAGAAGGTTGGAGTGACTACCTAGGTTTAATAATAACCATGAAGGTTGGAGACCAAGCAGATGACGGCAGAGGTATGGCTACTTATTCTGCAGGACAAGGTTTAGATGGTGGTGGAATTCGTCAATATAAGTATAGTAGAGACATGATCGAGAATCCACTTACCTATTCAGATTTACCTGCTACAGGTGGGCAAGTTCACGCAGTTGGAACAATATGGGCAACAATGCTTTGGGATCTAACTTGGGATTTAATTGACGTATATGGATATGATGAAGACATGTTTAATGGTACAGGAGGAAACAATATTGCGATGCAATTAGTTCTTGATGGTATGAAATTACAACCTTGCGCTCCTGGATTTGAGAGTGGTAGAGATGCTATCATAGAAGCAGATGAACTTGCAAATGGTGGAGCAAACAAATGTTTAATATGGGAAACTTTTGCAAGAAGAGGCTTAGGGTTTGCTGCTACTCAAGGTTCTCCAAGTAGCGTTACAGACGGGACAGCTGCTTTTGATATTCCTGTAGAATGTGAAAATTTAGGCATTAATGATACTAATTTAGATAATAAGTTTATTATTTATCCTAATCCATCAAATGGAAATATAAATATCAAACCATTATTAGATTTTGGAGATGCTAACGTATCCATTTATGACATCAACGGTAGAAAAGTATATAACACAAATGTTAACCTACAAAATACGGTTTCTATAAATGCTCAAAACTTAAGTTCTGGGATGTACATTATGCAAATCGATGGCGCTGATTACAGTCATACAGCAAAACTTATTATCAACTAAATAATAAGAAAATAAATGATTTTAAAAAGCTGTCTTTTAATTAAGGCAGCTTTTTTTATAGGTAAGAATTTAAAGTTTGCGAGATTTTATTGCTTGAAATACCAGCGATTTCATGTAATTCATCAATAGTTCCTTGACCTGGAAATTTGTCTGAAATTCCAAGGTTTTTGATAGGTATATTATAATTATTTTTAGCAGCAAATTCTAAAATAGCACTTCCAAAACCTCCTAAAAGGATTCCATCTTCAACAGTAATAATTGTTTTGTATTTTTTAAATATGCTGTGTAAAATATTTTCGTCTAATGGTTTTATAAAACGCATGTCATAACAAGAAATTTCAAAAGCTATTGAGCAATTTTCAATAGCTTTGATAACATTATTTACTACCGTACCAATCGTTAAAAATGCTATATTTCCACCTTCTTTTATAGAAACAGCTTTTCCTATTTCAATTTTTGAAAAAGGTTTTCTCCAGTCTAATAACTTTCCTCTTCCTCTTGGATACCTTATTGCAATAGGATTTTTTAAACCTAATTGAGCAGTATACATTATATTTCGAAGTTCTACTTCATTTCTAGGAGCAAAAACGATGAGGTTTGGAATACACCGTAAATAGTTGATATCAAAAATTCCGTGATGTGTTGCTCCGTCTTCACCAACCACACCCGCTCGATCTAAACAAAAGATGACCGGTAAGTTTTGCAAACACACATCATGAATTATTTGATCATAAGCTCTTTGTAGAAAAGTAGAATAGATATTACAAAAGACGATACATCCCTGTGAAGCCATTCCTGCAGAGAAGGTAACGGCATGCTGTTCTGCAATACCAACATCAAAAGCACGTTCGGGAAGTTCATTCATCATATACCTAAGCGAACTTCCGGTTGGCATGGCAGGAGTTATACCTATTATCTTTTCATTTAAAGTAGCCAATTCTACTAATGTCTTTCCGAAAACATCTTGATATTTTGGAGCTTGTTTGGTTTCTTTTTTTGGATGTAATTCTCCAGTTATTGCATTGAATTTACCTGGAGCATGATAAAGTACTTGGTTTTCTTCTGCTTGTTTTAATCCTTTTCCTTTTTTCGTTATTATATGCAGTAGTTTGGGGCCTTCAATGTTTTTTAAACGCTTTAATTCTGAAATTAAACCACTTAAATTATGACCATCTATTGGACCAGAATAATTAAAATTTAATGCCTCGAATATATTATCTGTATTAGGAGTTTTATCTAAAGTTACTTTCAATAAGTATTGCTTTAAAGCACCCACACTTGGATCAATACCGATAGCGTTGTCATTTAAAATAACCAATAAATTAGTTTTACTAACTCCCGCATGGTTTAAAGCTTCAAATGCCATTCCACTCGCAATTGAGGCATCACCTATAACAGCTATATGTTGTTTTTGAAAGTCTTTTTTTAATCGAGAGGCTATTGCCATTCCTAAAACTGCAGAAATAGAAGTACTACTATGACCAGTACCAAAAGCATCGTATTTACTTTCACTTATTTTTGGGAAACCACTAATGCCATTTAATTGACGATTGGTATTAAAATTAGATTTTCTACCTGTTAATATTTTATGCCCATAAGCTTGATGACCAACATCCCAAACGATGATATCTTCGGGAGTATTAAAAACATAATGAAGTGCTATTGTTAATTCTACCACCCCAAGACTAGCACCTAGATGACCTTCTTTAGTTGCTACCATCTTAATAATCATTTCTCTTATTTCTTTAGCAAGTTTTGGTAAGTCTTGCTGTAAAACTATTCGAAGATCTTTAGGTAATTGAATTGTATTTAAAATTGAATTTGGCACTCTGCAAAGATACAGTTATTAAAGATTTGTTATTTAGTTAATTTGTATTTTCGTTGCGAACAAAACTTGTTTAAAGTAATTCATCTATTAAATATTTTTATTTTTGAATCACTTGGTGTATAATAATAGATAAATAATAATAAATTGATACTACCCTTCGACGATAATTATTTTATGAAACAAGCTTTAATTGAAGCTAAAGAAGCCTATAAAAAAGGGGAAGTTCCAATTGGAGCAGTTATAGTTTGTGAAAATCAAATAATTGCTCGTGGTCATAATTTAACAGAAACCTTAAATGATGTAACCGCTCATGCTGAAATGCAAGCAATAACATCTGCTTCAAATTTTTTAGGAGGCAAGTATTTGTTGAATTGCACTTTATATGTAACCATAGAGCCTTGTCAAATGTGTGCAGGTGCATTATTTTGGAGCCAAATAGCAACTATTGTTTATGGAGCAAGAGACGAGCAACGGGGTTGTATAAACTTAAACACAAAGTTGCATCCAAAAACAAAGATAAATGGAGGGGTGTTAGCAGAGGAATCTTCTCAAATTCTCAAAGATTTTTTTATTGAAAAAAGAAATTTAAATTAAAAAAAAGACCCATTTCCTGTATCATCATTTTATCCAAATATAATCACTTAGAGTCATTATAATCACGCATCTTTTCTATGTTTTCTTTGGTTAGCATATAGTCTTTAACATCTTTATTTTTCCATCTTCTATAAATAAAAATAGGCATTGTGATAAAGATTAATAAAACCAATGATAATCCAACTAACAGATCTCCATTTTGTGGGTTTACTGGTTTTAAATACAATCCATAGCAGATTCCTATTATAGATGATAATACAAGAAATTGTAAAAAATATTTCATAATTTGAGAAATAAACAACCTCAATTTTAAACATAATATACGGAAAATAGTATACCATCTTCATCAAATTTACTCCAATAATAAATTGTTTTATATTTATTTCTCAATAAACAAAGACAACATCTTAATTGGGATTATCCTGAGGCTTATTTTTGTATGTCTAATTTAATACTCAACTCTTTTAATTGATTATTGGCTATAAATGCAGGTGCATCTATCATAATATCTCGCCCTGAATTATTTTTTGGGAACGCAATGAAATCTCTAATGGTCTCTTGGCCACCTAGAATTGCTACCAATCTATCCAGTCCAAATGCTAAACCTCCATGCGGCGGTGCACCGTATTCAAAAGCATCCATTAAAAACCCAAATTGTGCTTTGGCATCTTCTGCTGAAAATCCTAAATGGCGCAACATTGTAGCTTGCATTTGCTTGTCATGAATTCGAATAGAACCTCCACCAATTTCATTACCGTTTAAAACCAAATCATATGCATTAGCTTTTACAGCTCCAGGATCGGTATTTAACAATTCCATTTGTCCTGGTTTTGGGGCTGTAAATGGATGATGCATTGCATGATAATGACCAGTTTCTTCATCTAATTCTAATAAAGGAAAATCAAGCACCCACAATGGAGCAAATTCATTCGTTTTCCTAAGACCTAATCGATCCGCAAGTTCCATACGCAGTGCACTTAATTGTGCCCTAACTTTATTAGTTTCACCAGAAAGTACACAAATTAAGTCACCTGTTTTAGCCCCTGTAACTTCTGCCCAATTCGCTAAATCTTCTTGATTGTAAAATTTATCTACAGAGGATTTAAAAGTACCGTCATCGTTACAACGAGAATACACCATTCCTAAAGCACCAACTTGAGGCCTTCTAACCCAATCTATAAGTTTGTCAATTTCTTTTCGAGAATAACTATTCCCACCTGGAATTGCAATACCAACTACTAATTCTGCAGAATTAAAAACTGTAAAATCTTTATGTTTTGCAAATTCGTTTAATTCTCCAAATTCCATTCCAAAGCGAATGTCTGGTTTGTCATTTCCATACCGTTGCATTGCATCGTCATAGGTCATTCTTGGGAATTTATCAATTTCAATTCCTTTAATTTCTTTTAATAAATAACGGGTTAATCCTTCAAAAATATTTAAAATGTCTTCTTGTTCTACAAAAGCCATTTCACAATCAATTTGCGTAAACTCTGGTTGCCTATCTGCTCTTAAATCTTCGTCTCTAAAACATTTTACAATTTGGAAGTACTTGTCCATTCCGCCAACCATCAACAATTGTTTAAAGGTTTGAGGGGATTGGGGTAAAGCGTAAAATTGACCTTCATTCATTCGTGAAGGAACTACAAAATCTCGAGCTCCTTCAGGAGTTGATTTTATAAGATATGGAGTTTCTACTTCAATAAATTCCTTTCCAGAAAGATAGTTTCGGACCGCCATAGTTACTTGATGGCGAAAAATAAGATTTTCCCTTACAGGCTTTCTTCTTATATCTAAATAGCGGTATTTCATTCTAATATCATCACCACCATCTGTTTCATCTTCAATGGTAAAAGGTGGAGTAAGGGAACTGTTTAAAATTGTAAAATTAGAAACCAAAATTTCAATACTGCCTGTTGGAATTTTAGGGTTTTTAGAGGCTCTTTCAATTACAGTTCCTTGAACTTGAATTACAAATTCTCTACCCAATAATCTAGTTTTTTCAATCAAGTCTTTAGAAGTGCGTTCTTCATCAAAAATTAGCTGTGTAATTCCATAACGATCTCGCAGATCTACCCAAATCATAAATCCTTTATCTCTTGATTTTTGTACCCATCCTGCTAAAGTTACCGAACTATTAATGTGACTTTCTCTTAATTCACCACAAGTATGACTTCTATACATTCTAAAATATTTATTTAGCATTAGTTTCCTTAGCATTTTTAAGGACTACAAATTTAATAAGATAAAAGAGCATTTTACGTTCTTTTTAAAAAAAGATTAAAATGGGGATTAAAAAGTAATTATATTTAGTAATTCTGTTAATAAAATACAAATAGTTCATTCTAAATAAGAACCAATTCCATTAGTTTTTAAAAACCCCTTTTCAATTAAAAAGGGATTTTTTTTAACCATTAACGGTATTGGTTAATCCTCTCCAGAATTGAGTTTTTAATTTAATTTTATGGGTAATAAAAAATAATATTGGAACAATAACTAATGTTAAAAATGTTGCAACTATTAAGCCATAAATTACAGTCCAAGCTAAAGGTCCCCAAAACATAACATTATCACCTCCAAAATATATATTTGGATTAAATTCACTAAACAAAGTAAAGAAATTTATGTTAAAACCGATTGCCAATGGTATTAAACCTAATATGGTCGTTATTGCGGTTAATAATACTGGACGCAACCTTGCTCTACCTCCTTCAATAATAGATTCTTTTATATTATCAGCAGTTAATAAATCATTATCATCCATTCCTTTCGCAATCATTTTTCTGTCAATCAATAACTGAGTATAATCAAGTAATACCACACCATTATTTACTACAATTCCAGCTAATGAAATAATACCCATCATGGTCATCATAATAACAAATGCACTACCGGTAATTACAATTCCACCAAAAACTCCAATCAAACTTAAAAAAATTGCAAGCATGATTATTGCTGGTTTTGAAACAGAGTTAAATTGGAAAATTAAGATTAAAAAGATGAGCCCTAATCCAGAAAAAAAAGCTCCCAATAAAAATGACATCTGTTTTTCTTGCTCCTCTATCTGACCCGTATAATCAATTTTAATATCACTTGGCAACTTTGCAAAATTTTTCATTTCATCTCTAATGTTTGAGACTATTGCTCCTGCATCTGTATAACCTGGAGCTAAAGCAGAATAAACGGTTACTACACGTTTTGAATCTTTATGCTTTATAGCACTAAACCCAGAACTATTTTTTTGTGTAGCAATTACAGAAATAGGGATTTCTTTAATTTTTCCTGTAGCAGCATCTCTGAAAATTATATTTTGATCAAATAAAGCACTGGTACTATACCTGTCTTCTTTATTAAATCGAACATAAATATCATAATCATCTCCATTTTCTTTATAAATTCCTGCTTTAGATCCAAAAATTGAATTTCGTAAAATTTGGCCCACCTGTCCAGCACTCACACCTAATTCTCCTGCTTTTTGACGGTCAATTTCAACTTGTACAGAGGGTTTAGATTTATTTACATCAATTTTCAGTTCATCAATTCCTGCAATGTTTTTTGTATTGATAAATTCCCTCATCTTTTCTGCAACCAATATTAACTCTGCATAATCTCGGCCTTCAATTTCAATGTTAATTGGTGCTCCAGCTGGAGGTCCATTTGCATCTTTTTCTACAGAAATTAAAACTCCAGGAAAAATACCTACCAGGGCTTCTTGTACCTTTTGCCGCAGTAACTCACTATCAGCTCCCCTTCTATATTTATATTCTCGCATAGAAGCTGTAATTTTACCACGATTTGGCATTTCTGCAGTTGAACCCCCATCGGTTTGTGGGTTACCAGCTCCTTCTCCAACCTGAGAAACTACACTTTCTATTAAAAAATTATAGGCTCCGTCCGTATACTCAGCGTCATCTAAAATTCTATAAACACGATCTTCAATTTCTTTGGTAATAATATTTGTTTTTTCAATATCGGTGCCTTGAGGATACTCTACATACACTATAATTTGATTGGGAGTATTGTCTGGGAAAAACTCTATTTTGGTTCTTTGGGTTCCAATAGAGTAACCAAAACCAGAAAAGGAAATGATCAGTAAAATTATAGTACCAATGGTCAACACATAAGGCATATAACCTTTTAATGCTCCTCGTAATATCTTTTCATATATTCTTTCCCATTTAGGGATGGTTCTTGTTTGAAAACGATTGGCGATTTTACGCAATCCAAAGCGGTAAACCCAAAGCATAATAGCGGTAAAAATCATGACACTTCCTAATGCTTTATATACTCCACCAAATAATAAAATTAGGAATCCAATACCAGTAATAAAAATAGACAAAGTAATAATTTTTTTAAGGGGCATATCATTATCCTCTATGGTCATAAACTGAGAAACCATTACTGAATTAAAAAAGATGGCGACAAACAGGGAGGACCCTAATACTACTGAAAGTGTTATTGGAAGGTATATCATAAATTCACCCATGACCCCCGGCCAAAGTCCTAAAGGTATAAAAGCTGCAATTGTTGTTGCTGTAGATATTATAATAGGAATGGCAATTTCACTAATTCCTTGTTTGGCGGCTTCAATTCTAGGGATTCCTTCTTCATCCATTAAACGGTATACGTTTTCTACTACCACAATCCCGTTATCAACCAACATACCAAGACCCATAATTAATCCAAAAAGAATCATAGTGTTCATGGTATAACCTAGATAGTTTAGTATCATTAAGGACATAAACATGGACATAGGAATCGCAAAACCTACAAATAATGCATTTTTAAATCCTAAAAAGAACATTAAAACCGTTACTACTAAAATAATCCCAAATAAAATATTATTTACCAAATCATCTACTTGCCCAATAGTTTTTGAAGACTGATCGTTAGCAATAGTTACTTTTAAATTACTAGGAAAAATATCTTTTTTAGCTTTTTCAACAATAACTTTTATTTTTTCAGCAGCTGCAACCATGTTTTTCCCTACTCTCTTTTTAACGTCAAGCATTACCACAGGATTACCAAATTCTCTTGCATAAGTGGTTCTTTCCTTTTCTTTAAAATAAACAGCTGCAATGTTTTTTAAATAAATTGGACTGCCATTATCAGATTTCACAACAAAATTCTCTAAATCTAAAGGATCTGTAATTTCTCCAATAACGCGAATAGTTCTTCGTTGACCGCTAGCTATAAGATTCCCAGCAGACATAGTTACATTTCCATTATTTATAGCTCCAATAACATCGTTAAAACTTACTTTGGCAGCCATCATTTTGTAGATATCTACTGCAACTTCTACTTCTCTTATTTGAGCTCCTCGGATATCAACTTTTTTTATTTCAGGTAAGTTTTCTATTTCATCTTCTAAATATTCGCCATATTCTTTTAATTTTCCTACGGGATAATCACCAGAAATGTTAATATTTAATATAGGTATTTCTTCAGACATACTTAAAGCGAACACATTAGGTTCAACTTTAGCACCATTAAATATTGGCCAATCCTCTCCAGATGTCTCAGTTTCTATTTCGTCTTTTACTTTTTGTTTGGCAAATTCAACATCTATGTCTTCATCAAATTCTATAACAATAGAAGAGACATCCTCTTGTGATGTAGAATTTATTTTAACAACATTACTTAATGTTTTTAATTTGTCTTCTAGAGGTGTAGTTATGAATTTTTCAATATCTTCTGCTGTATTGCCTGGGAAAACAGAACTGACATAAATTTTAGTTTCTTTAATTTCCGGAAAATTTTCTCGAGGCATACTAAAATAAGCGGATATTCCTAAAAATAAAATAATTGCCATCATCACATAGATGGTAGTTTTGTTGTTAATTGCCCAAGAAGATAAACCAAATTCTTTGTTGATATTTTTTTTCTTTTTACTCATTACTTTCCACGTTTAAAATTCTCACACTTTGACCGTCTTTCACATTTCTAGCACCTTCATTAATAATGATGTCGTTACTTGTTAGACCCTGTAAGATTTCTACAAAACCTTTTTGATTTTTTCCAGTTTTCACAATCATTTTTTTAACAATAGCTTCGTTGTCTTTATTGGTGTTGTTAGCAATAAAAATGTATTGCTCTCCTAATGAGTTTTCTGAAATAATACTCTGAGGTATTAATATTGCTTGCTCACTAGTGTAATCATTTATCTTAATTTTAGCGGTAAGATTGGGCTTAATGAGTTTTTCTTTGTTTTTGATTGGAATTGTAATTTTGAAAGTTCGATTGTTTGGGTTTATATAATTACTAGCTTGATCTACTTTCGTATTTAAAGTCTGACCTAAAACTGGAAAATAAACTTCAACTTTTTTTCCTGGTACAATACTACTTAAATAAACTTCTGGGACTTCAACTTCAATATACATATTATTCAAGTTTACAATTCTTAATAATTTAGAAGCACCTGCTCCAACAACAGTTCCTTGTTCTGTTATGATATCATCTATAAAACCGGAGAATGGAGCGCGAACCGAAGTTTTTTCTAATTGAGATTTCATTTGGTTTACAGCATTTTGTTGACCTTCATAGGCTGCCTTAGCTTGTAAAAATTCAATTTCACTACCTATTTTTTGTTCCCAAAGGCGTTCTTGTCTATCAAACGTAGTTTTCGCTAAACTTAGCTGTACTTCTATTTGAGCTAATTGTTGAGATAAACCAGCGTCATCGATAGTTGCGAGTAACTGGCCTTTTTCTACTTTTTGTCCTTCTTTGACAAATAATTTTGTAAGAAGACCCGAGAACTCTGGATATAAAATTAAATTTTGCTTGGTTGCAACACTACCTTGTAACTCTAAAAAGTGATTAAAATTAGTTGCTTTAACCTGAAATGTAGTTACGAGAGGGTAATTTTTAATTGTATCTAAACTAGATATTGCTTCATCAATAATTTTTATTTCTTTAATAATAGCAGTTTCTTTGTTAACTAATTCATCGCGTTGTTTTCTTATTTTTTTGAGGTCTTTACTTTCTATAATAGATGTTGTAGATTTTGAATCATTAACACATGAAATTGATAGTATTGCTAAGTTTAATAGTAAAAATATATTTTTCATTTTAAATTAAATTATAATGGTGATTAATTCGTTGCTTTTAATTGCGGTGTGTTTAATACAGTTTCAAGATCAGCCTTTGTTGTAATGACTCTAAGCATGGCTTCGAAATAATTTTGTTGAGCAGTATATAATTGAATTTGCGCTGATCGCAAATCGAAACTTGTTGCAAGTCCCTCTAAAAATTTTATTTCATTTTTTCTCTCAACACGTTTAGATAAATCCAAATTCTTTTTGTTGTTATTGTATATTTCAATAGCAAAGCGATAATTATTTTTTGCAGTATTTATTTCTAATAAAACTTTTTGATAGGCTTCCGTAAGATTAGTTTCTGATTGTTCTAAAGCTATTCTTGCTTGTTGAGTTTTTGCATTCCTTATACCACTACTTAGGATTGGTATATTCATGCTAATACCTACTACCGATGATTGATACCATTTTTGATCATTATTTAAGAAATTAAAGTTCTCACTATTAGCTTGAGTACCATAATTTACAAATGCTATAAGATTTGGAATGGAGTAAGACTTTTCTAATTTCAATTTTAAAACTTGTTGTTCAGTGAAGTTATTTGCTATTTTGTAATCAATGTTATTTTCAATTTTAATATTTTCTTCTAAAAATTCAAGGCTAATGTTTTGTTGTGTTAAAGAAGCTAAGTTATCAAGCAAAACTACTTCGCTTTCCACATCTATTCCTAAAGCTAGGTTGAACATTTGTTTTGCGATTATTAATGTTCTTTCTGAATTTTTTAATTGAGTTTCCAAATTAATTAGTGTAATTTCCAGTTGCTCCACACTTTCTTCTTCGGTAAATCCATTTTCATAAAATGCCCTAGTTTCAAAAATATTTTTTTCAAGATTAGTTTTGTTAAGCTCAAAAATTTCAACTAATTCTTTTGAAAGTAATACACTTCCATAAGCATTTATAACACCTCTTCTAACTTCAAGTTGGGTTTTTTCTTCTGCGTTTTCTGAATAATCTAAAAATGTTTTTGCCGCTTGTAAGCCTACTAAATAACTGCCATCAAAGATTAATTGTGTTAAAGTTGCACCTAGCGTTGCATTTTGTTTAGTTCCAAAAATTATAGGGACAAAAGATCCAGCTTCCCCACCAGCAATTTCAGCCGGTAGAAGAGTTGTTGGTTGTTTTAAATTATTTTGATAAGAAATATTTGCATCTATTTGAGGTAAACCACCAGCTGTAGTTTCCCATTTTTTCTTAATTGCAATAGCAATATCTCTTCGAGCATTAATAGCAGTATAATTGCTATCTAATGCAAAATCTATGGCTTGTTCTAATGTAAAATTATACTTTTGGTTTTGTTGAGCAATACTAATATTTGAAAGTATTGTAAAACCTAATAAGATGAATATTTTATTCATTGTGGTTCTTTTTTATAATTTGATTGAGAGCGTTTAATCCTTCTCGTGTAATTATTCCTCTCAAGTGATATTCTAAAAAACTATTCATTAATTCTTTTTTTGAAAATAATTCGGATGGAAAAATATTTTCATCTTTTGTTCCTGTTATACCTATAAAATAAATTCTTGAAACAAAATCAACATTAATATTGGTTCTGTATAATCCTAGTTTTAGACCTCTTTTAAAATTATCAACTACACAAGCTTGTATTAATTCAAACATTTTTTTCTTAAGTGCATCATTGATCTCAGGATAATATTTACAAAGTTGATAATGGGGTGACGTTTTTTCATTTTTTAAATGTACCATCACATATTTTTTTATTTCATAAAGCTCTTCTATTGGGTTTTTATGCAGGGTACATATAGAATTAATACCCTTTGAAATTGTATCAAAAACCTGATAAGTTGAGGCTTTCACTAATTTTGTCTTATTGTTAAAATGAGAATAAATTGTTTTTTTAGAGATATGCATTTCAGATGCAATATCGTCCATGGTAACGCTTTTAAAGCCATAGTTAATAAATAAATCGATTGCTTTTATTAATATTTTTTCTTTCAAGACATAAAATTTAGGAGGGCAAATATAATGAGGAAACTTTAAAAACAAAATAAGTTTCCAAAGTATTAACATAAATTTAATAGTTAAAATTGGAAACTTATTTTTATGATTGATAATTGGTTTTTGAATGTTATTTTTGTAAAAACTTTTTTAATGGAAGGAATAGAAAATTACGCAGAATCACTTCAAAACTATCTTAATGAAGTAGTAACTATAAAAGAACCAAAAAAACTTTACGAGCCTATAAAGTATATTGTTTCCCTAGGTGGTAAAAGATTAAGACCTGTTTTAACTTTAATGACTTGTGATTTTTTTAATAAAGATATTAAAGAAGCGCTTCCAGCTGCTTTAGCTTTAGAATTATTTCATAATTTCTCTTTAATCCATGATGATATTATGGATGAAGCTCCATTGAGAAGAGGAAAAGAAACGGTACATCATAAATGGGATTTAAATACAGGAATTCTTTCTGGAGATGCCTTGTTAATTTTAGCGTATCAATTATTTGAAAATTATGAACCTAAAAAATTTAGTGAATTAGCTAAACTTTTTAGCACAACAGCATTACAGGTTTGTGAAGGGCAACAATACGATGTAGATTTTGAAACAAGAAATGATGTTACAATTCCAGAATACTTGAAAATGATTGAATATAAGACAGCAGTGCTTATAGGGGCAGCTATGAAAATGGGAGCCATAGTAGCAGGAGCATCTGAAAATTGTAAAGTAAACACCTATGAATTTGGCAGGAATCTAGGAATTGCATTTCAATTACAAGACGATTACTTGGATTGTTTTGGTAACCCAAAAACTTTTGGTAAAAAGGTGGGAGGTGATATTATTACAAATAAAAAAACTTTTTTATATTTAAAAACGCTTCAAAGGTCTAATGAAACAGATGCGAGAATTTTAAAACAATTGTTTTCAATTTTCCCTGAAGATCCCTCTGAAAAGGTTGAACAAGTTAAAGAGTTATATGTGAAATCTGGAGCAGCTAAAGAATCTTTACAAGAAATTATAAAGTATACTCTAAATGCAAATAATATTATACAAGAACTTAATATTTCAGATAAAAATAAAGCAGTTTTAAAATCGTTTAGCGATCAATTAATGAATCGAAAAGTTTAATGAATAAAACAAAATCAGTATTGACTTCTGATGAAATTATTATTCAATCTGAAGAATTGCTATTATATGAAAGTTTAGTGTTTCAGTTAAATAAAGACTTTAAACGGGCCAATATCAATATAGAGTTTACAAAGGACATTTCCCCTTCAGGTTTAACATTAAAATTGAACAATGCTATTCTTGATCTTATTTTGAATAACTATTCTAAATATTTAAACTTATTATATATAATTGATGTTTCGGAAGAAAAAATAAAAAAAACAGAAGTAAATAACACCCATGAAATTTCAAAAAAAATAACATATTTTATTTTACTTAGAGAATGGCAAAAGGTTTGGTTTAAAAATAATTATTAAAAATAAAATCTCACAAAGGGATTATAAGGATTTCCGTAAATACTTTTTTCGCTATCGTAGAGTATATCAAAACGAATTCCAATAGTAACCGGTCCTGTGCTAAAACCAGCTCCTAAATATAATCCTGGGTACCAATAACTTTGATCACAATTAAAAGTGTTACATCCCAAAACTATAATAGTATTTTCAAAATCTCTATCTACATAAAGTTGTTCAAATTCAGCTGATAGTTGCAATTGGGGCATCACGTTAAATAATCCTAAAATACTAGTACCTAAAACATACGATTTATAACTATATTTTTGTTTGTTATAGGTCATGTTAATACCTATTCCGGTTGCAAATATTTCATTAAACCTATAAACAGCACTTGGAGCTAATGTTCCGCTAAAAAAATCATTTCCAAAACTTAAGCTAATACCACCTCCAAATTGAACATGTTTCCAAAAATCAGATTTCAGTTTATTTGCACTTACTTGTTCTTGTGAATAGCTTTGAAAACAAGAAAAACATATTATTAACACAACGAGTATAATAGGATTTTTCATCTTTTAATAAATTAGGTTTATTGCCTCCTAAATATATAAAAATTAAGAATAAATTAATTGTAATTATTGTATTTTTGCACTGTTTTAAACAAATTAGACTTTTAAAGTCCCACTATGGATAAATATTCATTTCTCAATGCGGTACATCCTTCATTTATCGCAGCAGTTTACGATACGTATTTAAAATCTCCAGATGAGGTAGAACCAAGTTGGAGGGCATTTTTTCAGGGATTTGATTTTGGTATTGAAAATGGTTCTGCCGAAGCCTTGGGTGTCGAATTAGATGAAGGTCTTGTTAACGAAAATGTTTACAAGGAATTTCAGGTAATTAAATTAATTGATGGTTATCGAACAAGAGGTCATTTATTTACAAAAACAAACCCGGTAAGAAATAGAAGAATTTATAGTCCAACATTGGATATAGAAAATTTCGGTCTTACGGTTCGTGATTTAAAAACAGTTTTTAAAGCTGGAGAAATAGTTGGAATAGGGGAAGCTTCACTTGAAAATATTCTAAAAAACTTACAATCCATTTATTGTGAATCTATAGGAGTTGAATATATGTATATTCGAAAGCCTGAAGAACGAAAATGGATCCAAGAAAAATTACACAATAATTCTAATCAACCAAAATATAATAACTTTCAAAAAAAGCTTATTTTAAAGAAGCTTAATGAAGCAGTTTCTTTTGAAAGTTTCTTGCATACTAAATATGTAGGTCAAAAAAGGTTTTCATTAGAAGGTGGAGAGAGTTTAATTCCAGCATTAGATAGCTTAATTAAAGCTGCTGCAGAAAGAGGTGTAAAAGAGTTTGTTATGGGAATGGCACATAGAGGCCGATTAAATACTTTAACAAATATTTTTGGAAAAAGCGCAAAAGATATATTTAGTGAATTTGATGGCAAAGATTATGAGCAAGATATTTTTGATGGTGATGTAAAATATCATTTGGGTTGGACTTCTAAAAGAAAATTAGCAGACGGTAAAGAAATTAACTTAAATATTGCTCCAAACCCTTCGCATTTAGAAACAGTAGGGGCAGTAGTTGAGGGTATAGTTAGAGCTAAACAAGATAAGAATTATAAAAATAATATAGAAAAAGTACTTCCGATTATAGTGCATGGTGATGCAGCAATTGCAGGGCAAGGAATCGTATATGAAATTGTCCAAATGGCAGCTCTAGATGGCTATAAAACAGGAGGAACCATTCACATTGTTGTAAATAACCAAATAGGATTTACCACTAATTACTTAGATGCACGTTCATCTACCTATTGCACAGATGTTGCAAAAGTAACATTATCTCCTGTTTTACATGTAAATGCTGATGATGCAGAAGCTGTTGTGCATGCAATGCTATTTGCTCTAGAATATAGGATGAAATTTGGTAAAGATGTTTTTGTAGATCTTCTAGGATATAGGAAATATGGACATAATGAAGGAGATGAACCTCGTTTTACCCAACCAAAATTATATAAAGCCATAGCAAAACATAACAATTCTAGAGATATTTATGCGGACAAATTATTGAAAGAAGGAGTTATTGAAGAGGGATATATTAAAAAATTAGAAGCTGATTACAAGAATAAATTAAATGAAAACTTAGAAGATTCTCGAAAAGAAAATAAAGCAGTTATTACTGCAATTATGCAAGACGAATGGAAAGGATTTAGATATGCTAAAGAAGACACGATGATGCTTCCTGTAGACACTAGCTTTTCTTTAGATAAACTCACTGAAATAACTGAAGTTATTTCAAAATTACCTGCCGATAAAAAGTTTTTACGAAAAATTGAAAGACTTATTGAAGCTCGTAATAAAATGTATTTTGAAACCAACGCATTGGATTGGTCCATGGCAGAAACACTTGCTTATGGTTCGCTTTTAAAAGAAGGATATAATGTAAGAATGAGTGGCCAAGATGTGGAGAGAGGAACATTTTCTCATCGTCATGCAGTAGTTAAAGTAGAAGATAGTGAAGAAGAAATAGTACTACTTAATCAACTTAAAGGAGACCAAGGAGATTTTTTTATTTATAATTCTTTACTTTCAGAATATGGTGTAGTTGGTTTTGATTATGGTTATGCGATGGCAAGTCCAAATACCTTAACTATTTGGGAAGCTCAATTTGGTGATTTTAGTAATGGCGCTCAAATAATGATCGATCAATACTTATCTGCAGCTGAAGATAAATGGGAATTACAAAATGGATTGGTTATGTTATTACCTCATGGTTATGAAGGTCAAGGAGCGGAGCATTCTTCAGCTAGAATGGAACGTTATTTGCAATTATGCGCTAGAGATAATATGTTTATGGCTAATTGTACAACACCTGCAAATTTATTTCACTTGCTAAGAAGACAAATGAAAGTAAATTACCGAAAGCCGTTAATAGTATTTACTCCTAAAAGTTTATTGCGACATCCTAAAGTAGTTTCAACTAAAGAAGAATTTGCAAACGGAAGTTTCCAGATGATAATTGATGATGATGAAGCTATTCCAGATAATATTAAAACGTTAGTTTTTGTAAGCGGTAAGTTTTATTATGATTTATTAGAAGAACAAGAGAAATTAAATCGGGATGATGTAGCTTTGATTAGAATTGAGCAACTATTCCCTTTACCAGTTGTTGCATTAAAATCAATTATTAAAAAATATAAAAATGCAGAGGATTTAGTTTGGGCTCAGGAAGAACCTAAAAACATGGGTGCATATACACATATTTTATTGCACTTTGAAGACGTAAAATCCTTTAGAGTTTGTAGTCGAAAAATTTATGCAACTCCAGCGGCTGGGAGTCCAACACGATTTAAATCAAGACATAAAAAAGTTATTGACAGTGTTTTTTTTAAACCTAATAAATAGTTTACCAAGTACTTTTTAAAAGAAAATATAAAGATTATGGCATTAGAAATGAAAGTTCCTTCACCTGGAGAATCAATCACTGAAGTTGAAATTGCAGAATGGTTAGTTGCAGATGGTGATTGGGTAGAAAAAGATCAAGCAATAGCTGAGGTTGATAGTGACAAAGCAACTTTAGAATTGCCAGCAGAAGCAAGTGGAATTATTTCCCTTAAGGCTGAAGAAGGAGATGCTGTTGCTGTAGGTGCTGTAGTATGTTTTATAGATACCGAAGCTAAAAGACCCGATGGTAATGAAACGGTACCTGAAAAAATGTCAAACTCTTCTGAAAACAAATCAGAAGAAATAGTTGAAAAAACTGCTGCTTTACAAAAAGAAAGCTACGCTACTGGATCAGCTTCCCCTGCTGCTAAAAAGATTTTAGCTGAAAAAAACATGGACACTTCTTCTTTAAAAGGAACTGGAAAAGACGGAAGAATTACAAAAGATGATGCCATAAAAGCGATACCTTCAATGGGTACTATAGGAGGTGGTAAAAGAGGTACGAATCGAAAAAAACTATCAATGTTACGCCGCAAGGTTGCAGAGCGGTTAGTTTCGGTTAAAAATGATACAGCAATGCTTACTACTTTTAATGAAGTAGATATGTCGCCAATTTTTGAATTAAGAAAAAAATATAAAGAGGAATTTAAAGAAAAGCACAATGTAGGCCTAGGGTTTATGTCTTTCTTTACGCTAGCAGTGGTAAGAGCATTGGATCTATTTCCTGACGTTAACTCAATGATCGATGGAGATTTCCAAATCAAACATGATTTTAAAGACATTTCAATAGCGGTATCTGGACCTAAAGGATTAATGGTTCCTGTAATAAGAAATGCAGAAAATTTATCTTTTAGAGGTGTTGAATCTGAGGTAAAACGATTGGCTATTTTAGCAAGAGATGGTCAAATTACAGTTGATGAAATGACTGGAGGAACATTTACCATTACAAATGGAGGTGTCTTTGGGTCTATGTTATCTACGCCTATTATCAATCCACCACAAAGTGGTATTTTAGGGATGCATAATATAGTTGAAAGACCTGTAGCCATCAACGGGAAAGTTGAAATTCGACCTATTATGTATGTAGCTCTTTCATATGACCATAGAATTATTGATGGTAGAGAATCTGTAGGGTTTTTAGTTGCAGTTAAAGAAGCATTAGAAAACCCAACAGAATTTTTAATGAATAATGAGATTAAAAACGCGCTTGAATTATAAATGAAGTCAAAAATATCCGACTAATTAAAAAGATTATTTTTTTCAATTTAAGGTTCCTTCTATTAAGGCTTATCGATGCTTAGAATCTTATCATTAAATCTTTTACTTGAGGTAAAAACAATTCCTTCCGTAATCAATAACAGCTCTGTTTTTCTTTAAAAAATCTCCGCCAATTATACCGTGTATGGGAGTTTCGCCCACCTGATTAAGCGCTTCATTAACATGTGAAAGATCAAAAATTACAAAATCAAAATGACTAATTTTCCATGATCCAATTGCTATTGAGTTGTTTTTCGCAATTTCAGTTTCCATGTTAATTGCTCCGGCACCAGCAGCTTTGACTAAACTTTTTTCATTGTTTAAATTAAAATAAGAATTGTTGTTAAACCCAATACAACTGTTAGAAGCACCAGTATCAATAATAAAAACACCAGGAATAGTGTTTATCTTTGCTGAAAAGACATAGTGTCCTGATTTTATTTTTTTTAGTGGAATTCTGTAAAAACCACTTTTCTGAAGAAGATTTCTTAATTGTCTCAATTTTTTTTTGTAAATATAATAAACATAATATTTAAGATTTGTCTCAAACTTGTAGCTTTGTAAATTATGTTAACAGACACTCATACACATTTATATAGTGACTCTTTTAATGAGGACAGAGAAACTATGATGCAACGTGCTTTTGATGCTGGAGTAAAAAGATTTTTTATTCCAGCTATAGATTCAGAAACCACAGAAGCAATGTATCAACTTGAAAAGGAATATCCGGAGAATATTTTTTTAATGATGGGTTTGCATCCAACTTCCGTTAAAGAAAATTATAAAGAAGAATTGAAGCATGTTGAAAATCAATTTTTAATAAGATCCTTTTTTGCAGTTGGTGAAATAGGAATAGATTTATATTGGGACAAAAGCACATTAGAAATTCAAAAAAAAGCCTTTAAAACTCAAATTCAATTAGCTAAAAAATATCAATTGCCAATAGTAATACATTGTAGAGATGCTTTTGATGAAGTTTTTGAGGTATTAGAAACTGAAAAAGGAGATGATTTATACGGTATTTTTCATTGTTTTACTGGAACTGAAGCACAAGCACATAAAGCAATATCTTTTAATATGAAATTAGGAATAGGAGGAGTTGTGACTTTTAAAAATGGAAAAATTGATACTTTTTTAAATAAATTTGATTTAAAATATATTGTTTTAGAGACTGACTCACCTTATCTTTCTCCTGTGCCTTACAGAGGGAAAAGAAATGAAAGTAGCTACTTGTCTTTAATTTGTGAAAAAGTCGCAGAAGTTTATGATATTAGTAAAGAGGAAGTTGCAAGAGTTACAAGCCAAAACGCTATTGATGTTTTTGGAATTTAAAAAAATTAAATGAACACAAAACGAAACATACTACTTATTTATACCGGCGGGACTATTGGTATGATTAAGGACTCGGAAACGGGTGCATTACAAAACTTTAATTTTGATGAATTATTAAAATACATCCCTGAACTCAATCTTTTAGAGTGTAACATCGCTTCACATAGTTTTTTAGAGCCTATTGATAGTTCTAATATGAATCCTGATTTTTGGGTGGAGATTGGAATTATTATAGAAGATAACTACGACACATATGATGGTTTTGTAGTTCTACACGGAAGTGATACGATGTCCTATACTGCATCGGCATTGAGTTTTATGTTAGAGAACCTAACCAAACCAGTAATTTTCACTGGTTCACAGCTTCCAATTGGTGATTTGCGAACCGATGCAAAAGAAAACTTAATAACCTCCATTCAAATAGCTTCGCTTTACAGAAATAATAAACCAGTAATAACAGAAGTGGGCTTATATTTTGAATATAAACTTTATAGAGCGAATCGTACCACAAAAGTAAATGCAGAACATTTTGAAGCTTTTGATTCTTTAAATTACCCTCCTCTAATAATAAGTGGAGTTAAATTATCGATAAATTTTCCAGTATTGTTAAAACCAAATTGGAATAAAAAGTTCGTAGTTCATAAAATTCTTGAGTCAAACATATTATTAGTTAAAATGTTCCCAGGAATTAATAAAGAAATAATCAACCATATATTTTCATATCCTAACCTAAAAGGGTTGGTGTTAGAAACTTATGGAAGTGGTAATTTAACAAATGAAAAATGGTTTTTAAAAGCCATAAAAAAAATTACAAATAAGAATATTCCAGTAATTAATGTTACACAATGTTTTGGTGGTGGTGTAGATATGAGTATTTACAATACCAATAAAGAATATAGAACTATTGGGATTATATCTGGAAAAGATATCACAACGGAAGCTGCAATTGCAAAATTAATGTTTATGCTAGGTCAAAATATTTCTGCTAAAGGCTTCAAAACCAAATTCGAAACCTCGTTGCGAGGAGAAATGAAATAAATTAATCCTCTAAATTTTTTATAAGACTATTTTTTTTTGTTTTTTTGTAATCCTTTGGCTGGGTAATTATCGTTAAAATGGTAGTTTTAGAGAGGTGGCCGAGTGGTCGAAGGCGCACGCCTGGAAAGTGTGTATACGCCACAAGCGTATCGAGGGTTCGAATCCCTTCCTCTCTGCTAAAAGATGTTTTAATGTCCAAGTAAATCAAAACATTTCATAAATATATTTTATTCTTGGAGATTAACTTTTTTTATATATCTTTAAAATCTTTAAATTAAAAACAAATCTTAAGTCAATAGCAATGAAAAAATTATTTTCTATTTTGGCAATTACCGCGTTGGTTTTTGCAGGAACACTAAGCTCAAAAGCAGCAAACGTTCAAATTATGCCAATTAATGTACAAACTGTAATGGCAGCAGCAACAGTTTCAATAATTCAAGATGAAGATGGAACTTCCACCGAAGAGAAAGGATTTCATCAAGAATTAAAAGAGCGTTTTGTAGAAGGTGGTCCTGCATTTATGGGGATTGTACTTTTATGTTTAATTCTTGGTTTAGCATTTGCTATTGAAAGAATTATCTACTTAAACCTTGCTACTACCAATACTAAAAAATTAGCTGATAACGTAGAAGATGCTCTAAAAAGTGGTGGAATTGATGCGGCAAAAGAAGTTTGTAGAAATACAAAAGGACCTGTTGCCTCTATTTACTATCAAGGTTTAGAACGCGCAAATGAAGGTGTGGATGCTGCCGAGAAAGCTGTTGTAGCTTATGGAGGTGTACAAATGGGTCAATTAGAGAAAAATGTATCTTGGATATCCTTATTCATTGCAATTGCACCAATGCTTGGTTTTATGGGTACTGTAATTGGTATGATTGATGCATTCGATAAAATACAAGCAGCTGGAGATATGAACCCTTCATTAGTAGCGGGTGGTATTAAAATTGCATTATTAACGACTGTATTTGGTCTAATTGTAGCTATTATACTTCAAGTATTCTACAATTACATAATTGCAAAAATTGATAGTATTGTAAACAGTATGGAAGATGCTTCTATCACATTAATTGATATGTTGGTAGAATATAAAAATAAATAATAATTTAATATCCAAACAGAATGGGTTTACACAAAATAATTAAAATTATAGGATTAATCCTAAGTCTTATTGGAGTAGTGATACTCGGTATGATGATTTTGAAAGGTGATAGTGATATTAAGGAGACAGGTTGGGGTGTTGATGCTTTTATAAACACCGCATTCGTGATGTTAGCTCTCGTAGTAATTTCAGTTGTATTTTTTGGTTTTAAAGGATTAATGTCTGGAAATATAAAAAATACGTTAATCACTTTAGGAGCTTTTATTGTTATTATTGGGATTTCTTACGGACTTGCAGATAACAATCAATTGCCACTTCCAGACGGAGAGCTACTGACTAAATCTAATTCTAAATGGATTGGTGCAGGACTTTATGCTTTTTACATATTAGCAATTATAGCGATTGGTTCTATGGTAGTTAGCGGATTTAAAAAAACAAAATAATATGGCAAGAAGATCAGCACCAGAGGTCAATGCAGGGTCTATGGCAGACATAGCTTTCTTACTACTTATTTTTTTCTTAGTAACAACTACTTTAGAGAAAGACAATGGGATAGCCAGACAATTGCCACCTATAGATAAATCTGAGATAGAACCTCCGAAAATCAAGAAAAAGAATCTTTTTATCGTATTGGTTAATAAAAACGACGAATTATTGGTAAATGATAATCCAATGCAATTAAAAGATATACGTGAAAGTGCTATCGAATTTTTGGATAATGGAGGTGCTTTGTCTAATAGTCCTGAATATTGTAATTATTGTAAGGGAAAACGCTCTGAAACATCTTCAGATAATCCTGATAAAGCTGTAATATCTGTACAAAGTGATAGATTAACTTCTTATAAAATGTACATATCTGTTCAAAATGAATTAGTTGCTGCATATAATTTTTTAAGAGATAGAGAATCTAACAGACTTTATGGGTGGAATTTTTCAGAAGTTAAAAAAGATATAGATGCTGGGACTTATTTAGGTGATGTAACTGATGCACGTGCAAAACTAAAAGAGGTACAATTATTATTTCCTTTAAAACTATCTGAAGCAGAACCTAAGAAAAATTAATAAAAAAGTAGAAAATGTCAAAATTTACTAAGAAAAAAGGTAACGAATTACCTCCCGTATCTACAGCATCTTTACCAGATATTGTATTTATGTTATTATTCTTTTTTATGGTGGTTACGGTTATGAGGGATACTGAGTTAAAAGTTGAACAAAATTTACCAAAAGCAAACCAAATTGAAAAACTTAAAAAAGATAGGTCTGTTTTTATTTTTGCTGGAAAACCAAGTCTTCAATACAGAAAGAATTTTGGTGAGGAAGGTAGAATACAAATTGGAGATAAATTCACAGATATTTCAAATATAGGATTAGCATTAACAGAAGCAAGAGGGAAACTAAACCCGGAACTCCAAAGTAAAGTAGTTGTTGCTTTAAAAGTGGATGATGATACCAATACTGGTTTAGTTACTGATATCAAAGAAAAATTAAGACAACTCAATATGGTAAAAATAATTTATATTACTGCAAGTGGAGATCCAATAGATCAGTAAAATTACCGTTAAGATTTATTAAATGCCTTTGTTCTGATATCAGAGTTAAGGCATTTTTTTTATATAATTAATTACAACTATCTTTATTGCAAGTTAAAGGGACTAAAATTCTTTTTATGATATGATGCGATTCTTTATACATACTTTCTTTCTTCTGTTTTCGATATATTCCATTGCTCAGGATTCCATACCTAAATTTGAAGGTGAATTATTCTATCGCGAAGATCAGTTTTATGTTGGCGTATCCTATAATGTTTTTTCGGAAATTCCATCTGGGATGAATTCTGAGGGTATATCCGCAGGTTTCCAATTTGGCTTTCTTAGAGATTTCCCTCTTAATAAAAGGTGTAACCTAGCTATTGCTATTGGAGCAGGATTTTCATACGATCAATATGGTCAAAATCTAAAAATTAATGAAGATGAACTAGGCAATTCTAGCTATACCATAATCGATTCAAATCAAGACTTTAAGCAAAATAGATTTAGTGTTTCTGTCTTAGAAGCCCCCATTCAATTAAGATGGAGAAGCTCAACTGTTACAGAATATAAATTTTGGAGAGTTTATGCCGGATTTAGAGTAGGTTATACCTTTTGGGATCAATCTAAATATAAGGATGTTTTTGAAACTGTAAGAATAACTGGTATTTCTAATTTTAATAAATTACGCTTTGGAACCACTTTAAGTGTCGGTTATAACAAGTTTAACCTTTTTGCTTACTATAGTTTAAACCCATTTTTTAATGAAAATGCGGTTACTACTGATGGTCAAAAGGTGAATTTTCATGGAATTAAATTAGGATTGATTTTCTATATTTTATAACGATAATTTACGATTATATTTATTAAAAACCTTGATTTAGATTATTGATTTTTTATAGCCAATAATTAAGAATGGCTATTTGTGGAATAACACCAATAAAAAACCCGGTAAGCAATTCGGGAATGGTATGTGATTTTGTGTCTAATCTTGAAGAAGCGACCCACCCATTTATAAAGAAAAAAACACCGATTTCTAATAAATAATTTTTATTAAAATGAATGCTCAATGCAATTAAGAACATAGTGACGCCAGCAACTCCCATTTGATGTAAACTTACTTTAAAATCAAAAATAACTAATACTAATGCAGAAATAGTGGTAAATAATATGCCCACAAAAAAATAATACATTTCGGGTGAATGATATGAATTAAACACCATTTTAATAATAACTAGAATTAGAAGTATCTGTATCATTAAAGGAAATTTTCTTTCTTGGACCTCTTTTAAATTTATACTTTTAACTAAACCTAAGTTTTTTAATAAGAAAAAAGAAATTAATGGTATTAAAATAGTAATGATAACAATAGCATAAGTCTTTGTGTTAATTAGCTGGGGTTCAATAAATCGGGGGGTTAAAACAAAATATAATCTAAGTCCAATTAATGGCATTAATAAAGGGTGAAAAATATATGAAGCACTTCGTAAAAAATAATTCATTATATTTTTTTTCGCAATCGAGCTACAGGAACATCTAATTGCTCGCGGTACTTTGCGATTGTTCTACGCGCAATTGGATATCCTTTACTCTTTAGTATGTCTGCAAGTTTATCGTCCGTTAGAGGCTTTTTTTTATCTTCTTCTAAAATAATGTTTTTAAGGGTGTTTTTTATTTCTCTAGTAGAAACATCTACACCCTGATCATTTTTCATAGATTCACTAAAATAGTCTTTGATTAATTTTGTTCCATATGGAGTGTCTACATATTTACTATTTGCTACCCTTGAAACCGTGGAAACATCCATATTTATTTCATCTGCAATATTTTTTAAAATCATTGGCTTAAGTTTTTGCTCATCGCCGGTTAAAAAGTATTCTTTTTGATGATACATAATTGCATTCATGGTAATAAATAGGGTTTGTTGTCTTTGTTTAATAGCATCAATAAACCACTTTGCAGCATCTAATTTTTGTTTAATAAATAAAACAGCATCTTTTTGAGATTTAGTTTTTTGTTTAGTTACTTTAAAACCTTTTAGCATTTCGCTATAATCACGAGAAACATGTAAGTCAGGAGCATTACGCCCATTTAGAGTTAGTTGTAGTTCTCCATCTATTATTTTAATAGCAAAATCAGGAACTACGTGTTCTACCATTTTAGTATTTCCTGCATAAGAACCTCCAGGTCTTGGGTTTAAAATTTCAATTTCATGAATAGCTGAACGTAATTGTTCTTCTGTAATGGAATATTTTGCAAGTAGTTTCTTATAATGTTTTTTTGTAAATTGATCAAAGGATTCTTCTATTAAGCGGATTGCTATTAAAATCGCTTCGGAGGTGTTTTTTCTTTTTAACTGTATTAATAAACATTCTTGAAGGTTTTTTGCTCCAACTCCTGCGGGGTCTAAATTTTGTACAATTTTTATGATTTTAACTATCTCTTCTTCAGTGGTGAATATATTTTGGGTAAAGGCTAAATCATCGACAATATCCATTAAATCTCTACGTATATAACCACCTTCATCTACGCTACCTACTAAAAATCGAGCAATTTCTTTTTCCTTCTCATTAAATCGATAGGTGTTTAATTGCTGTAATAAATATTGATTGAAAGAAGTTCCAGAGGCATAAGGTATTTGTTTATCCTCGTCATCTGGACTGTAATTATTGGCAGATAACTTATAATTTGGGGTTTCGTCATCACTTAAATATTCGTCAATATTTATATCAGCTTCAATAAGCTCATTACCATCATCTATTTCACTATCATATTCTTCGTTACTAAAATCATCATCATGTTCATCTTTTCCATCTTTTCCTCCTTCAAGGGCTGGATTTTCTTCAATTTCTTGTGATATTCTTTGTTCAAATGCCTGTGTTGGTAGTTGAATAAGTTTCATCAACTGAATTTGTTGAGGAGATAACTTTTGAGAAAGTTTAAAATTTAATTGTTGTTTTAGCATGCCTATTTCTATCTTATAAAAATAAAAAAAACTATCTACATATTAAAGATGAAGATTGTTTTTAATCTATAAGCGGTATAACGCTAGTTTTATTAAAAACTTGCGTTGCCTGGTGTACGAGGATAAGGAATTACATCTCTAATATTACCCATACCAGTTACAAATTGCACCAATCTTTCGAAACCTAGTCCAAAACCACTATGAACCGCTGTTCCGAATTTACGTAAGTCTAAATACCAGTACAATTCTTCTTCGTCGATATCAAGGTCAGCCATTTTTTTCCTTAACACATCATAACGCTCTTCTCTTTGAGATCCACCAACAATTTCTCCAATACCTGGGAATAGAACATCCATTGCTCTTACTGTCTTTCCATCATCATTTAGGCGCATGTAAAAGGCCTTGATATTTGCGGGATAGTCAAAAAGAATTACCGGACATTTAAAGTGTTTTTCAACTAAATAACGTTCGTGTTCACTTTGTAAATCCGCACCCCATTCTTCAATAATATATTTGAATTTTTTCTTTTTGTTAGGTTTACTATTTTTTAAAATATCTATAGCTTCCGTATAACTAACTCGTTTAAAATTATTTTCTCCAATAAAAGCTAATTTATCTATTAAAGACATTTCACTTCTTTCTGCTTGAGGCTTACTTTTTTCTTCTTGAAGTAAACGTTGTTCTAAAAATTCTAAATCGTCTTTACAATTTTCCAGCGCATAGTTTACTACATATTTAATAAAGTCTTCTGCTAGATCCATATTCTGATCTAAATCGTTAAAAGCAACTTCTGGTTCGATCATCCAAAATTCAGCTAAATGGCGAGAGGTATTAGAGTTTTCAGCCCTAAAAGTAGGCCCAAAAGTATATACTTTACCTAAAGCCATCGCATACGTTTCTGCTTCCAATTGACCACTCACCGTCAAGTTTGTTTCTTTTTCAAAGAAATCTTGTTTGTAATCTATATTTCCGACTTCATCTAAAGGTGTATTTTTAGGGTCTAGAGCTGAAACACGAAACATTTCCCCAGCACCTTCAGCATCACTTCCGGTTACTATAGGAGTGTTCATATAATTAAAACCATTTTTCTGAAAATATTCATGAACTGCAAAAGCCAATTTAGATCGAGTTCTCATAACTGCACTAAATGTATTGGTGCGAATTCGTAAATGAGCTTCTTCTCTTAATTTTTCAAGAGAATGTCTTTTTGGGGAAATAATAGTTAGTTTTACTTCTTCTGGATCAGCTTCACCTAAAATTTCAACCTTTGAGACTTGAATTTCAACTTTTTGTCCTTGTCCTTGACTTTCTACTATCGTGCCAAAAACCTGAACAGCTGCTCCTACAGTAATTTTCTTTAATAAAGATTCTTCAAAATTTTCAAAATTAACAACACATTGCAAATTTTTTATGGTAGAACCATCATTTAAAGCAATAAAACGATTGCTTCTAAAAGCTCTTACCCATCCGTTGATAGTTATTTCTATTGGAGAGGGTTTTGTTTCTAATAAATGTATAATTCTTTTTTGTTGCATGATTTTTATTTTGATTAACAAAGGTACTTTTACTTATAAAAAAATAAAAATGAGTTATGAATTTTCGTTATCTTCCTCTAACTCCGTATCAGATAATATTTGAATACTTGGTTTTTTTAGTGTTTTCCTATTTGCTATACTTCTTTCAAATGATAATAATAAAGAAGGAAGTAATAATAGATTGGATAACATTGCAAATAATAAGGTAATGGACACTAAAATCCCCAATGCTACGGTTCCTCCAAAACTTGAAATGGCAAATACTGAAAAGCCGAAAAACAAAACTATTGAAGTATATAGCATACTAACACCGGTTTCTCTTAATGCTGCATAAACAGATTTTCTAATTTTCCAATGATTTGCAATCAGTTCTTGTCGGTATTTTGCTAAAAAATGAATGGTATCATCTACTGAAATACCAAAGGCAATACTAAAAACTAATATGGTTGAAGGTTTTATGGGTACTCCTATATATCCCATAAGTCCTGCTGTAATAATTAACGGTAATAAATTAGGAATCAGCGATACTAAAATCATTTTAAAACTCCTGAACATCCAAGCCATAAAAAGGGCAATTAATAAGATTGCTAGTGATAGAGATAGAATCAAATTATTGACTAAGTATTTTGTTCCTTTCTGAAATACCAATGCTTTTCCAGTTACGATTACATTGTAACGTTCTTGAGGAAATATTTTTTCAATTTCAGACTTTAAATCTTCTTCAATACGATCAAACCTTTTCGTTTCTGTATCTTTCATAAAGGTAGTGATGCGAGCATATTGACCAGTGCTATCTACATAATTGTCTATAAAGGCTGGGTTCTTGGTACTGCTGTTTGCATAAGATAGTAAAAAAGTTCGTTCTTGACTATTGGGTAATTGATAATACTCCGGATTGTTGTTGTAGTATGCCTGTTTGGAGAATTTCACTAACTCTACTACCGATAAAGATTTGGATAACTCTGGAACTCCTTGAATATAGTTTTGAAGTTTATCCATACGTTTTAATGTAGCAAGACTCATTACTCCTTTCTTTCTTTTGGTATCTATTAATATCTCTAATGGCATAATACCTTCGAACTCTTTTTCAAAAAATTTGATATCACTAAAAAATTCTGTTTTTTTTGGCATGTCTTCAATAATGCTTCCTGAAATACCAATATTAAAAATACCAATAATACTTATACAGAGTATCATTATAGAACTAATATAAATAGCAATCCGATGGTTTCTAACCATATGTTCAGTCCAGTCTACAAATTGATTGATCCATTTTTTCCCTAAATGTTTTAAATGCTTATCCTTTGGAGGGGGCATAAAACTATACATTATCGGGATGATAAAAAGACTTAATAAAAATATAGTTATAATATTAATGGAAGCAACAATACCAAATTCTTTTAATAATTTACTGTTGGTAAGTATAAAAGTAGCAAAACCAGAAGCAGTTGTTAAATTGGTCATTAAGGTTGCATTACCAACCTTTGTAATTACTCGTTGTAACGATTTTGCTTTATTGCCATGAAGTTTAATTTCTTGTTGGTATTTATTTATTAGAAATATACAATTTGGTATTCCAATAACAATAATCAAAGGAGGAATTAATGCAGTAAGGACTGTAATTTCGAACTGTAATAGCCCTAGTATTCCGAAAGCCCACATTACTCCAATAATTACGGTAAACATTGCAATGATTGTTGCTCTAAATGATCTGAAGAAAAAGAAAAATAATAAAGAGGTAACCAATAAAGCCGCTCCTATAAATAATCCAATTTCATCTATTATATTTTTAGAGTTAAGAGTTCGAATATAGGGCATGCCAGAGGTATGAACTTTTATTCCTGTTTCTTCTTCAAATTGTTTTATTATAGGAATTAGATCATTTATTATAAAATCTTTTCGAATGGAAGTATTTATAATAGACTTGTCCATGTAAATAGCAGTTCTAATGGATTGCTTATTTGGACTATAAACTAATCCCTCGTAAAAAGGAAGTTTGTTAAAAAGTTCGTATTTATATTGTTTAAGAGATTCGTTTGTGAAAACAGAATCTTTAATAAAGGGAACTAAATTAAAAGCAGTAGTATCTTTCCTTTTCTCAAGTTTTAATAGGTCGCCTACAGAAATAGTAAAATCTATTTCTTTATATTTCATTAAATCTTTTGATAATTTATTCCAAGCTATAAATTTTTCAGGAGTGAATAGTGTTGAGTCTTTTATTCCTAGTATAACTAAATTACCTTCTTCACCAAATTCTTCTAAAAATTTATTGTATTCAACATTGATATAATGGTCGTCTGGTAATAAGTTAGCCTCTGTTGTTGAAAAACGCATATTGTCCCATTGTGTGGACAATGCAAAGGTAATAGCTGCAATTAAGATTAATAGAAATGTTCTATTTCTTAAAATAAATCGTGCTAGTGCACTCCAAAATCCCATGCTAAAAAGTTTATTCAACGTATTGTTTAATATTGATTTCTATATGCTTTTAGAAAGGTGCAAAGGTATTAAATTACGCTATAACTATATAGGCTTATGCAGTTTAAATACAAGTTGAATTAAATACAAATTTATTATAACTTGGCAATAAAAAAACGGCTTTTGAGCCGTTTTAATTATTTTTAGAACTGTATTTATTAAACAGTCATAATTTCTTTTTCTTTTAAAGAGAACACTGCATCAATTTTAATAATGTGATTATCCGTCATTTTTTGAACATCCATTTCAAGATTTTTTGCTAAATCTTCAGAAATAGTTGCTTTCTTTATTTCGTTATTGGCATTTTTACGGTCATTTCGCACCCCCACTTTAGTTTCTTCTGCTTCTGCTTTTGCTTGTTTTACCAATTCTATTCTTCTCTCTTCAGTTAAAGGGGGAACATTGATAATTACACTTTCTCCATTATTCATTGGGTTGAAGCCAATATTAGCCAAATGAATTCCTTTTTCAATTTCAGGAATTAAAGATTTTTCCCAAGGTTGTATAGAAATTGTCATACCATCTGGAGTCGAAACATTGGCAACTTGACTAATTGGTGTTGGAGTACCATAATAATCGACCATTACACTAGATACCATGGAAGGCATTGCTTTTCCAGCTCTAATATTTATGAATTTCTTTGTAAGGTGCATTAAAGCATTATCCATTCCTTCTTTAGTGCTATCAATTATAAATTGTATCTCTTCGTCCATGACTGTTAATCTTTAATTTTGCCTAAAATAATTTAACAACGCAAATTTAATAATTTTTAAGCAAATAATATTCTACTATTATATATTTACTTTAGTTCCTATATTTTCTCCAGAAACCACTTTTAATAAATTTCCTCTGGTATTCATATCAAAAACGACAATGGGTAATTGATTTTCTTGACTCAGAGTGAAAGCAGTAGTATCCATTACTTTTAGTCCTTTTTTAAGAACATCGTCAAAGCTAATAAAATCAAATTTTGTTGCTTTCGAATCTTTTTCGGGATCGCTAGAGTAAATTCCATCCACACGTGTTCCTTTTAAAATTACATCTGCTTTAATTTCAATTGCTCTCAATACGGCAGCAGAGTCGGTAGTGAAATAGGGGTTCCCAGTTCCTCCTCCAAATATTACAACTCTTCCTTTCTCTAAGTGTCGTAAAGCTCTACGTCTAATAAAAGGTTCTGCAACTTCATTAATTTTGACAGCACTTTGCAGTCGAGTTGGAATTCCTTCATCTTCTAATGCACCTTGTAGTGCTAAACCATTGATAACAGTTGCTAACATACCCATATGATCTCCTTGCACACGATCCATGCCTTTGCTAGCTCCAGCTAAACCTCTAAAAATATTGCCTCCACCAATTACAATGGCAATTTCTAATTCTTTTTCAGTTAATTGTTTAATATCTTCGGCATATTCTTTTAAACGGTCAGGATCAATACCGTATTGTCGGTTGCCCATTAATGCCTCACCGGATAGTTTCAAAAGTATTCTTTTGTATTGCATATTATAATTTTGTTATGCGAAAATAAAGAAAAAAAGTGTTCAACCCTAAGAAGAAAATTAGGAATAAAAAAAACCGACCTAAAAATAGATCGGTTTTTTAATTAAGTATAAAAATTTGCTTATCCTAAGGTAACTCTTTCAAAAGAAACAACTTCGTTTCCTTTAGAAGTCACATAATCTGCAACACTTTGTTTTTCGTCTTTAATAAAGTTTTGATCTAATAAACATTTCTCTTGGTCTAGCGTAGTGTTATCAGAAATAAAACGTTCTAATTTACCGGGAAGAATTCTCTCCCAAATTTGCTCAGGTTTACCTTCGGCTTTTAACTCTTCTTGTAAGCTAGTTTTGGCAGCTTCCACTATTTCATCAGTTAATTGAGCTCTAGAAATATATTGAGGTACATTAATTAGGTGTTTTCCTAAACGTCCTCTTTCTATATTGTCTTTTTCGATTACAGCAATTCGAGCCTCTGTTTCCGAAGCAACAAATGCAGGATCAAAATCTTTGTAAGATAAAGTAGTAGCTCCCATAGAAGCAACTTGCATTGCAATATCCTTAGCAACTACATCAGCACTATTTTCACCAGAAGTCAATCCAACTAAAGCAGCAATTTTATAACCGTGAATATAAGCACCTACAAAAGGAGCACTCAATTTTTTAAAGTCATTAATTTGAACTTTTTCTCCAATAACTCCAGTTTGCTCAATCATTTTTTCTGCAACAGTCATACCACCAAAATCTGCATTTAAGAAAGATTCTTGATCGTTACAGTTAATTGCTAATTCAGCTAAACTTTTTGCTAATGCTACAAAATCATCATTTTTACCAACGAAATCAGTTTCACATCCTAATACTATTAATGCACCTTCTGTTTTATCGTCATTTACAACTGCTATTGCGGCACCTTCGCTAGATGCTCTGTCAGCTCTTTTTTCTGCAACTTTTTGCCCTTTTTTTCGTAAGATAGATACCGCCTCATCAAAGTTTCCTTCAGCTTCTACTAAAGCTTTTTTACAATCCATCATACCAGCACCGGTTGCATCTCTTAATTTTTTTACGTCTGCGGCTGTTATATTTGCCATTTTATTGAAATTTTAGTTATTTATTATATTAAAAAAAAGTCATTTAAGTTATTTTTGAAAAGAATAAAACCAAAACGACTTTCGCAAAATTATTCTTTTTTTATTCTTCTTCTGATGAAGCGTCAGTTTTAACCTCTACAGCAGGAGTCTTAACTTCTGGAGTAGTCTTAACTTCGACAGCAGCTACTCTTTTACGAGTAGATTTTTTCTCAACTGCAGGTTTTTCTGATGTTTCTGATTTTGTCGATGTTGCTTCACTTTTAGCTTTTTCATCAGCACCTTTACGGCTACTCAAACCTTTGATAACAGCATTAGAAACGCTTGTCATAATTTTATCTATTGATTTTGAAGCATCATCATTAGATGGGATCACATAATCAATTACGTTAGGATCACAATTGGTATCTACCATTGCGAAAATTGGAATTTTTAATTTCAATGCTTCAGCAACTGCAATATGTTCACGAGTTGTATCTACAACAAATAAAGCCCCTGGAAGTCTTGTCATATCAGAAATAGAACCTAAGTTTTTTTCTAATTTAGCACGAGAACGATCCACTGCTAAACGTTCTTTTTTAGATAATGAATTGAATGTTCCATCTTCTTTAGAACGGTCGATTGAAGCCATTTTTTTAACAGCTTTTCTAATTGTCACGAAATTGGTAAGCATTCCACCTGGCCATCTTTCAGTAATGTAAGGCATGTTTGCTTTTCCTGCTTTTTCAGCAACAATATCTTTAGCTTGTTTTTTGGTAGCTACGAAAAGGATTTTTCTTCCACTAGCTGCAATTTTTGTAAGAGCCTCGTTAGCTTCTTCCAGTTTGGCAGTAGTTTTGTAAAGATTGATAATGTGGATTCCATTTCGTTCCATATAAATATACGGTGCCATGTTAGGATTCCATTTTCTGGTTAGGTGTCCAAAGTGTACACCTGCGTCAAGTAATTCTTTTACTTGTTCGTTGTTGTTTGCCATTTTTGTAATAGTTTACGTTCTTGTGTTATTATAGATAGCAACCTCTTTTCATGAAAGGGTTTAGATGCTAAACTAACTCTCCGGCTCTCGGAGTAACAGCGGTATTAAAATTGTTTGTCAAATATAATTTGACGAATATATAAGAACTTATAACTTGAATTGGGTATCCTAAGACACCCAACCAAGTAGTGTATTTTTTATCGTTTAGAGAATTGGAATTTTTTACGGGCTTTTTTCTGACCGAATTTTTTACGTTCTACCATTCTTGGATCTCTAGTTAATAAACCTTCTGGTTTTAAAACTAAACGATGCTCTGGGTTTAACTCGCACATTGCACGAGAAATTGCTAAACGAATCGCTTCTGCTTGTCCAGTTGTACCACCTCCATGAACATTTACAGTAATGTCAAAGCTTTTAATGTTATCTGTTAACGTTAAAGGCTGCATTACTTTATATTGTAAAGTTCCTGTCGTAAAGTAATTTTCAAATTCACGCTTGTTAATTGTAATATTACCTTTTCCTTTGGCAATATAGACACGTGCAACTGCGTTTTTTCTTCTACCTATTTTGTGAATTACTTCCATTACTTTTTATGGTTAAGGTTAATGGTTTTTGGTTTTTGTGCTTCTTGTCCGTGATCTGCTCCTGAATATACTTTTAGATTTCTGAATAAAGCAGCACCTAATTTATTTTTCGGTAGCATACCTTTTACAGCTTTTTCTACAAGTCTTGCAGGATCTTTTCCAAACAATTCTTGAGCAGTAAGGCTACGTTGTCCACCAGGATAACCTGTGTGTCTAATGTAAGACTTGTCTTCCCATTTGTTTCCGCTTAAAGTAATTTTTGCGGAGTTAATAATAATCACGTTATCACCGCAATCTACATGAGGGGTGAAATTAGGTTTGTGTTTGCCACGAAGTAATATTGCAACTTCACTAGCAAGACGACCCAATGCTTGCCCGTCCGCATCTACTAATAACCACTCTTTATTCACAGTGTTTTTGTTAGCAGATACTGTTTTGTAACTTAATGTATCCATTTAGTTCTTTGTCTAATAGTTAATAAATCATTGTTTTTTCCCTTTAAAAAGGGCTGCAAATGTAATACTATTTAATTGAATAACAAATGGTCATGTTTATTTTTTATCGATGAATCTTTTATGCTAGTTTTTTATATAAAACAGTTGCTTTTAGTGGCTTACCGAAATTAAAGCCCCTTAAGAAACAACCTATCGTTTTATGTTTTAGAATTATACTTGTTTGGATTTTTTTTGATGTAATTAACTATACATATCTTTAGAACTTATTTTAATACTAAATTTACTTGCAACTCCTAACAACAATATATGTCATTTATCAACCCTTTTGAACCTGGTTTTTATAAAGAAAAATCTATTTTAAATGTAAAAGATATAATTGAATGGAAAAGAAAAAAGAACCTTTATAATTTCGACACACTTCCCAAAGTAGCAGTTATTTCAATGGTCAACAAATTGTCTTTACCCAAAAGATTAATAAATAAAAAATTAAAAGGACTAAACGGAAAACATTATATTTTAAATAAAAAAGTGCTTTTTAGCTACGAATTTGGAATTGGATCTCCTGCTATTATTGCATTATTAGAAGAATTAACAGCTTTGGGTGTGACAAAATTTTTATATATCGGTTATGCAGGAAGACTTAATACCACAATTAATGAAGCGGCTTGTTTTATAGTTAACAAAGCTTTTTCTCTTTGTGGAACTTCTTTTTTTTATAATAATGAATCCTTTATTTCATACTCTAATAATTTGAGTGATAAAGTAAAAAGTGAATTAAACTTATTTGAGGAAATTATACTATCAACCGATGCTCCATATAGGGAAACCTTAAGTGTTTTAGAATTCTACAAAAGAAAAAAGGCAACTCTTATAGATATGGAAACTGCATCTATTTTAGCTTTTTTTAAACAAAATAATGCAGAAGTTGCTTGTGTTTTAATTGCTTCAGATTTAATAGAATCTTTTTGGACACCCCCTAAAAATATTAAATTATTACACAAAAGAGCTAAAAATATTGTTAATCAATTCATAGCAATTTTGTAATGAAAAAGCCTTTTATTAGTATTATTATTCCATTTTATAATGAAGAAAAGTTTCTTAAAAGAGCGATAAATTCTGTTGTAAATCAAACCTATTCACCCATTCAGATTATATTAGTCGATGACGGTTCTAGAGATAAATCTACTCTTTACGCCAAAGAATTTTGCAAAAATAATCCAAATTCTAAATTAATTATTATTCCAAAATCGGGGCCAGGAAATGCTAGAAATATTGGAATTGAAAATGTAACCGGAACCTATATTGCTTTTTTAGATGCAGATGATTATTTTCATAATAATGCAATAGAAATATTGTATAAAAATGTTATTAGCAACAATTCAGATCTGAGTATTGGTCAATATGTAATGCTTGATAAACATGAAAATGTGTTGAAAAAATCCAATTGGAATCACAATAAAACTTTCGATAATGAAACGGCTATTTCATTGGTTGCTTCTGAAAAACTAATACCTACTTCTTGGGCTAAGCTTTTCAAATCTACGATTGCTAAAGAATGTAGTTTTCCAAATCTATCTTGGAAAGAAGACGATGTTTTTTTTTTAGCGTTTTTATTAAATAGTAAAACGGTTTCGGTCGTTAACAAAACGCTTCTTACAGTTAATTGTAGGCCAGATTCTCTAACACGTCAAATCATTTCAGAAAAAATGATCAATGACATTAGTAAATCATACAATAAGCAAATTGAAATTCTAAAACCTTTAAAAAATAAATTTATCAATCAATCCTTAATTGGAAGTGAGATTAACACCTCTTTAAATCTGTTGATTCTCTTAAAAATAGATTGGAAAAACATTGAAAATCAAAAAAAGACATGGATTTATTTTTGTGATTATATTCTTGTTTTAGCTAAAAAAGCTAAAAAACACCATCTTAATTTAAAAAAAAAAATACTGTTACATTTTTTAGTTTCAATAACTATATTAGGATGGAGATATTCTTTTTGTATGATTAGTGTTTTTAAAAGACATCAAATAAACCATTTAAAAAAAGTAAAATCCTAATGAAATTTAAAAATTACAGAACACGATTTTTAATCAACTTTTTTTGGCTGTTTTCACTTAATAATTTAGGGTATTTATTTTCTATTATTACCTTACCTATATTAATTTCAAAATTTGGTTATAAGGATATGGGTTTGGTCTTTACCGCGCAAGCTATTATTTTTGGAATGGTTGCCATTGCTAATTATAGCCTTATTTTTTATATCCCAACACAATCTAAGGCTATAAGTGTCAACGAAAATATCTTTAAAGAAACATGGAGTTTAAGTATCAACATTAGAGCTTATATTTCTGTTCTATTAACTTTAATTTCTCTTTTGTTTGCAGCTATTTACTTTAAAAATTATTTCAATTTATGGTTGTTAAGTTTGCCGATTGTTATTTTTAAAATTGTGAATCCTACACTTTTTTTTAATGCCTTAGAAAAAAACAAATATATTCTGTTAATAGGTTTTTTTAGTAAGTTATTATTCTTGTTAGTTGTAATAGTGATTTCGAATAAAGATTATATTAATTTTTGCTTGGGTCTATCTGAATTGTTTGTGGTATTGTTTTTTCTAAAACAAAGTAAAAAACCATTTTTTGATTTTCAATTAGTGTCATTAAAAAAAGTTATACTCTTTTTAAAAGAGACATTTAATTTATTTTTAGTTAATTTTTTCTCACTATTAAAGCCCTTAATCATATTGCCTTTAACAAGCTATTTATTTGGACCAAGTTATGCAACCATTTATACTTTAGCAGATAAAATAATTAATATGATAAGAGGCATTTCAGGTGCTATTTTTACCAGTTTTTTTCCTATTTATAATAAAGAAAGGTTTGATTTAACTGTTTTTAGAAAGAAAACAGAGGCTCTTATTTTATGTTGTTTATTATTAGTGGTGGCACTCATTTATATGGGAAGTCCTTATTTGATATTTGTATTAAATAATTTTCAAGAAAATAATATAGCAGTAAATATTTTAAGAATTCTGAGCTTATCAATACCAATGTTTTTTATAATTATCCCACTTTTCAGTTACTTGTTGGAGTTGAAAAAGTGGAATATTATTTTGAATTTTGCTATTTTACAATTGGCAGTACTATTTCTTTTCTATTTAATTTTTCATAATAATTTATATCAAATTGCTATTGGTTTTGTGATCTCAGAATATGTTTTGTTAGTTGGTTATATAATTTATATAGTGAAATTAAAAAAGTCTTAATTTTATTTTAATGAAGCTGTTAAAATATAGTAATCACCATATCCTCGAAAAAAAGGAATTTTATTTGAAATAGTATCGAAAAGACTTAAAGTATTAAATATTACCGGATATTTTTCTGGAAAGTCTACATGATTACCTGTGGGAGCTAAAAAACAAATATTCTCCACTTTAAAGTTTTTAAAATCTTTTAGCAATAGATTTTTTATCCTTGAAGCACTATGATAAAAAGTGTGTACTTGCTCTCCTTCGATATTTGCAAAAACTCCATCTTTTTTTAATCTTCTAAAAGCTGTTTTATTTCCCTTAAAAATTTTTAAAAACTCCCACGCACATATTTTTGGCATGAGTACTAATGTTATTTTTCCATTGGGAGACAACAATTGTTTAAATAAACCAAAAACCTCTTTTAGTTCTTCTTCAGAGCTACAATTTAGACCACCAAAGTTTGAGAAAATATGATTGTATTTTTGAGGATTAAGCTCATTAAGCTCATTAAAGGATAATCTTTGACAGGATAGGTTTTTTCTTAAGGATTCCGATTTAATTTTGGATTTAACAAAATCGATCATTCCTGGAGCAATATCTGTTGCATGAATATTGTATCCTTTTTTTGCAAAATAAACTGCATCTATTCCGCTGCCACAATTTATTTCTAAAATTTTAGCAATAGGTTTTAACTCTTTATATAAATGTTTTCGCACCCGTTTTCGCATCCAATTAATTAGACTGGAAGTTTTATCAAGTTGTTCGTAATGACTTGAAATTTTGGAAAACCCCTTTTCGATATTTTGTTTGCTCTTATTCATTCTTATTGGAATTTTCCATCTTGTCTAACGCAAATTTATCTAGTATAGCACCAGGGGTATAATAAAAATACAAAAGCATGGATCGTAATTTAGTTATAGAAACTAATGAAGGCTTTTTAATAATGTCTTTAAAATTAGTAATGGCCTGACTTATTCTATATTCCTTATGCACATAGCGATGCAATTTTTTATAATAATTGGAATTAAAAGTCCCTTGAAACATCATCGCTAAATCATCGGAATCCGCCCAATTAGATTTTAGATTTAGATCGTCTTTAACCATCTCATAAAACTTGGTTCCAGGTAATGGGTAGGATACTGAAACACCAATATCATCAGGTTGTAATTCCTTAATCATAGCAATCGTTTTTGAAATATCCTCTTTTGTTTCTCCCAAATATCCAAACTGAATAAAGAAAGCGACTTTCACATTTTTTACTTTTAATAAACGTGTTGCTTCATAGATTTGGGAAAGTTGTGTTCCTTTATCCATGGCGTCCAAAATCTTTTGTGAGCCACTTTCTGCTCCCACCCAAACTTCTTTTAAACCACTTTCCGCTAAAGCATCAATGCTGTCTTCTTTTAATAATAAATCAACACGACTTTGTATTACATAGGTTATTTTTAAATCCGCTTTTTTTAATGCTGTGTTAAAATTTTGAACCCATCGTGGTTTTAAACCAAAAATATCATCACACATCCAAAAGTTTGTGACATCATAATTTTCTTTTAAGTAGGAGATAAGTTTTGTGATGTACTGAGGAGAATGAGAATTATAACGAACTCCATAAATAGGTTTTGCACACCAATTGCATTTAAACGGACATCCTCTAGTTGTTGCAATGTTTAATGAGATTTTTTTTCCTCTTTCCGCCCACACTTTTTTATAGGCATCTACATCTACTAGGTCCCAGGCAGGCATGGGAAGTTCATCTAAATTTTTTAAAGCCTCTCTTTTCGAATTGGTAACAAACTCTTCATTATTTTTAAAAACTATTCCCTTTAAATCGCTAGCTGGTTCTTTATTTTTTAATTTGGTAAGTAATTCTTTTAAAGTGAGTTCTCCTTCCCCTAAGATAATATAATCGGCACCAGCATCTAAATATTTTTTATAATGATCGGTGCTGTCTGAACTGTTTACAATGACCCTGCAATTGTGTTTTTTTCCAATATCAATCATTTCAAATGCTGCCTCTCGCATGTTGGTCAAACACATTTTTGTGAGGTAGTTAAAACCATCATCATAAATGACCAAAAAAGAAGGTTTTGTTTCCTGAATTTCTTTTTCAATATCAAAAGGATTATTTCTTAGATTGGTATCAAAAAGAGAAACAGAAAAATCATTTTCGCGCATTAAAGAAGCAGCATATATAGTGCCAAGAGGTGGATACGGAGTTTTATTTTCCCATTGCTTTTTGTCTAATGGGTAATAATAAGAATGGGAGAAAAGAATATCAAGCATGTTCTTTTGTTAAATGAATGTTATGTTTTTCTTTTAACTCATCATACTTATCGTTAAGGCGTTCAATTACTTTACGCTGAAAGTTTAAAGGATGGTGTTTAGAAACATTTTTGTTAGATTTTAAAGCTACTTTAAAATGCTTTTCTTCCAATTTATTAAATTTTACTTTCCATTTTTTGTAGGTAATTTTAAGAAAAAACGAATCTAGCCAATCACCAATTTTGGTATTTAGGATATTTTCTATAAGCTTTGTGATTAGTGGTTTTTTTACCTGATTTAATGTTAACAAATGCTCAGAAATCATTTTGTTGGGTAAATAATTTTCTACCCATTTATTTTGTTCGTAAAAATCATAAAAACTCTTGTTTCCAAACATCGGAAGCATGGTAGTTAATTCAGTAGCAGTAAATCTGTTTTTTTCTTCAATTTCTAAAGAATTTGAACTTATAAAATAATTGACACAAAAATATTTTTTAGAATTAAATAAGAATATCTTTTTGTAGAGGATTAATAACGTTCTTGAAATCCATAACCGTTTGGGACTCGTAATGATAAAAAAATCGATATCTCCTTCTTCATCAAAATAACCTTTAGATAAAGATCCTGATATTCCAACCCCTTCTACATATGGAAATTTTGAAATAAAACTGGAAACTTTTGTGGCTTTTTGATGAATATCCTTTGCCATTTGGTTCCCTGATAACCTTCTATTAATTAACGTTTCATCATTTTCTGTCAAATAAAATTCATCGATTTTATAAATCACTTTATTATTGACTAAATGTTTTAATTCCGCTTTGATTTGATCTACAGAATTTGCTTCAGAAAAAGAATAAATTTCCTCTTCCGTTAATGGGTATTTAAATAAAGAAAAATATAATATAGGTTTTAATAGCGTCAATTTTTTTTTTAAAAATACCAAATTTTAATTTATTCTACTGTTGTTTTCTTAATATTAACCAGGAGTTATTTGTCTTTATCTTTTTAAGATAAAAAAGCGGATCGTTTTAGTATTTTTTAAAGGCAACTTTTAATCAAAAAAATCAGTTTAAAATTCTCGATTTGATATTAATTTTAATGTGCTTCTAGCCAATTTTTTCCTAGCCCTAAATCAACATCTAAGGAAACAGAAAGTTTAAATGCATTTTCCATTTCATATTTAATTAAAGGTTTTAATATTTCTAATTCTGGTTGATAGATATCGAAAACTAATTCATCATGAACTTGCAATAACATCTTACTTTTATAATTGCCTTCCTCCAGCTTATTATAAATATTAATCATGGCTTTTTTTATAATATCGGCTGCACTACCTTGGATTGGAGCATTGATAGCATTTCGTTCTGCAGCTCCACGCACAATCGCATTGGATGCATTGATCCCATTTAAATACCTTCTTCTTCCTAATACGGTTTGAACGTATCCATTTTCACGAGCAAAATGGATTTGTTCGTTCATAAATTTTTTAAGTTTAGGATAAGTTTCATAATAGGTCTCAATTAATTCTTTTGCTTCAGAACGGGAAAGATCTGTTTGATTGCTTAAGCCAAAAGCAGAAACACCATATATAATTCCGAAATTAACTGTTTTTGCATTGCTACGTTGTTCTTTGGTTACTGCTTCCAGGGGAACATCAAAAACCTTGGCAGCAGTGGAGGCGTGAATATCTTCTCCGTTACTAAAAGCTTCAATCATGTTGGTTTCCTCACTTAAAGCCGCAATAATACGTAATTCTATTTGTGAATAATCCGCTGCTAATAGGACATAGTCTTTATTTCTTGGTATAAAAGCCTTTCTAACTTGACGACCACGCTCGGTACGAATTGGGATATTTTGTAAATTAGGATTGTTGCTACTTAGTCTTCCTGTTGCCGCAACGGTTTGCATATAATCGGTGTGCACCCGTCCAGTTAAATCTTCTACCTGTAGCGGTAAGGCATCAACATATGTGCTTTTTAGTTTTGCAAGACCTCTATAAGTTAATATATTTCTTACTATTTCATGGTCTTTAGCTAAATAAGAAAGTACATCTTCTGCAGTTGAATATTGGCCTGTTTTGGTTTTTTTAGGTTTGTCAACCAATTTCATTTTTTCAAAAAGAACAATACCTAATTGTTTTGGCGAAGCAATATTAAATTCTTCATCTGCAGCTTCATAAATTTCGGTAACTAACTTCTTGATATCTTTGTCTAGATCGGAAGCCAATCCATTTAAAAATGGTACATCTAAATTGATACCTTCTAATTCCATAGCAGCTAAAACACGTACTAATGGAACTTCAATTTCGTTAAATAATTTTTGAACGTTAGCATCACCTAATTCTTTTTCAAAATGCTCTTTTAATTGAAGTGTGATATCTGCATCTTCAACTGCATATTCCGTTTGTTTATCAATGGAAACCTCTCGCATTGAAAGTTGATTTTTTCCTTTTTTACCAATAAGTTTTGTAATTGGAATTGGTGTGTAGTTGAGATAGGTTTCAGAAAGTATATCCATATTATGTCTCATATCAGGATTGATTAAATAATGAGCTAACATGGTGTCAAATAACTTCCCTTTTACGGAAACCTTATATTTTGCGAGTACTTTGATATCATATTTTAAATTCTGACCTATTTTTTGGATGGATTCATTTTCAAAGAAAGGTCTAAGTAGTTCGACTAAATCTTGAGCTTCATTTTTATCTTCTGGAAAAGGCATATAGAACCCTTTACCAACTTCCCATGAAAAAGCAATCCCAATCAACTCAGCTGTTATTGGATTTAGTCCAGTAGTTTCCGTGTCAAAACATACAGAAGTTTGTTTCATTAGGTTTTGAAGAAATAACTTGGTTCCCATACCGGCTTGAACTGTTTGATAAAAATGCTCGGTATTTGTAATACTTTTTCTAGCGCTATGAAGGCTGCTTTCTTGGGGTTCTCCATCGCCACCAAAAAGTGAAAATTGCCCTTGTCCCGCAGCAGTAGGTTCACTTTTTGTTACGAGTTTTTCTTTTGTTTCATCAACCACTTTATTGGTTGTAGAGGAAGTATTGGTAAATGTTTTAGTAAAATTATCTATCAATCGCCTAAATTCTAATTCTTGAAAAAGAATAGTAACCGCTTCCATATCAGGATGGGACAATTTAAAATCTTTTTCGTGAAACTCCACAGGAACATCCAGCATGATCGTTGCTAATTTTTTAGAAAGAATACCTAAATCTTTAGCATCTTCTACTTTCTCTTTCATTTTCCCTTTTAATTCGTGGGTATTGGCCAATAAACCTTCCATACTTCCATAAGCAGCAATAAACTTTTTAGCAGTTTTATCACCTACACCGGGTAATCCTGGGATATTATCACTTGCATCACCCATCATTCCTAAATAATCAATTATTTGTTCCGGTCGTTCTACTTCAAACTTTTTTTGTATTTCTGGAATTCCCCAAGTTTCATATCCCCCTCCAAACATTGGACGGTACATAAAAATATTTTCTGAAACTAATTGGGCAAAATCCTTATCTGGGGTAACCATAAAGGTTTGATAACCTTCTTTTTCAGCTTTTTTTGACAGCGTTCCAATAACATCATCTGCTTCAAAACCTTCTTTAACCATTATAGGGATATGCATGGCTTTTAGAATATCGTGGATATATGGTATTGCAATTTTTATAGCATCTGGTGTTGCATCTCTATTGGCTTTGTATTCTGGGAAGGCTTCTTTTCTGTCTTTACTTCCGCCTTTATCAAAACAAACCGCTAAATGGTCGGGACGTTCACGTTTTATAACATCTAAAAGTGAATTCATAAAACCCATAATTGCTGAAGTGTCCAAGCCTTTGGAGTTAATTCTTGGGTTTTTAATAAAGGCATAATAACCTCTAAATATTAAAGCATAAGCATCAACAAGAAATAGGCGTTTTTTATCGGACATAGGGTGTTAATTTAATTTTATAAAGCTACTAAACTTATTCTTTGAATCGAAACTCAATTTGTAAATTTTACTAGTTTTTATATACAATCTATAATCGCCATTTATGTTGGTGCAAAAACGCTTATTAAAGGAATAATGGCTTCAAAAAAATAATATATATATGAACAAGGTCTGTATATAGGTTATCACTTATTAGAATCCTTGACATTTTTGTTAGTTTTTGTATCTTTTAACATTCTAAAAAACCAATATGAAACGAGCATGTTAATTTTTTAAATACAGTTGAGTGGTTAATAGCTAATAGCATGTAAGCAATTTAATAAACAATAAAAACCTATGAAAAGATTCCTTTTAGTTTTGAGTATACTTTTACTTTTTAGTTGCTCGAATAATTCAAATATTTCTAATGCTCAAAAAGAATTACCTTTAATAAATTTTGTAAATCCATTTATTGGCACTGGAGGTCATGGCCATACCTATCCTGGAGCTACTATGCCTTTTGGAATGATACAGTTAAGTCCCGATACTCGTTTGGAAGGATGGGATGGGTGTAGCGGATATCATTATAGTGATTCTGTTATCTATGGATTTTCTCATACACACTTAAGTGGAACAGGTGTTTCCGACTACGGAGATATTTTATTAATGCCAACGAATACCATTAACTTTAATAATGGAGCAAATGGAAAAAAAGGCTATCGCGCACATTTTTCACATACCAATGAAATTGCAGCTCCTGGATATTATAAAGTAAAACTAGACACTACAAATATAGAGGTTGAGCTTACTGTTTCTAAACGTAGTGGAATGCATAAGTACCAATTCCCATCTGCTGAAAATCAAATAGTAATTTTAGATCTACTACATCGTGATAAAGTATTGGAGGCAAACATTCTTAAGATTTCTGACACTGAAATACAAGGCTATCGGTTTTCTGATGCCTGGGCAACAGACCAACGTTTATATTTCTATATAAAAACATCGCATTCATTTAATGATATTTTACAGTCGCCACCTGAACAAGGGATGCCTGGAGGCAGAAAAACAGCATTAACATTTAATAATCCAAATAATGATCCTATTTATATTAAAATTGGAATCTCTGCAGTAGATGAAGAAGGGGCACGTAAAAATCTAGAGAAAGAAATTGCTGATAAATCTTTTGAAGACATAAAAAAAGAGGCACAAGGTATTTGGGAACAGCAATTAAATAAAATCGTAATCGAAAGTTCAAATTCAGATTATAAAACTAATTTTTATACCTCATTATACCATACAATGATTGCTCCTAATTTATATCAAGATGTAGACGGACGTTACCGAGGTATGGATTTAGAAATCCATACAACTAAGGCTTTTGATTACTATACGGTGTTTTCTTTGTGGGATACTTATAGAGCAACACATCCTTTATACACAATTATTGAACAGGAACGAACCAATGATTTTATCAATACATTGTTAGCAAAATATGACGAGGGAGGTATTCTGCCTATTTGGGATTTATCTTCTAATTATACAGATTGTATGATAGGTTATCATGCAGTGCCTGTGATCGCCGATGCTTATTTAAAAGGGATTCGAAATTATGATACTGAAAAAGCTTTTCAAGCAATGAAACACAGTGCTAATCAAGATAAGTTAGGTTTAAAGTCTTACAAAGAATTTGGTTTTGTTCCTATGGAAGAAGAAAGTGAATCTGTTTCAAAAACGTTAGAATATGCTTATGATGATTGGACCATTGCACAAATGGCAAAGGCGATGGATAAGGAAGATGATTATACTTTGTTTTTAAAAAGAGCACAGTTTTACAAGAATGTATACGACCCAGAAACTCAATTTATGAGAGGAAGGTTTAGAAATACCTGGTTTACTCCCTTTGATCCTTACGAAGTTAATTTTAATTATACCGAAGCAAATGCGTGGCAGTATAGTTTGTATGCACCTCAAGATATTACAGGATTAATGAGCTTAATGGGAGGAAAAAAAGCATTGGAAAATCATTTAGATAACTTGTTTACTGCTAAAAATGAAACTTCTGGACGTGATCAGATAGATATAACAGGATTAATTGGCCAATATGCTCATGGCAACGAGCCTAGTCATCATATGGCATATTTATATAACTTTGTAAATAAGCCATCAAAAACACAAGAAAAAATTTATCAGATTTTAACAGAATTATATAAAAATGATCCAGACGGGGTTTCTGGAAATGAAGATTGTGGGCAAATGAGTGCCTGGTATGTATTAAGTTCCTTAGGATTTTATCCGGTAACGCCGGGTGCAAACCAATACATAATTGGAAGTCCTTTGTTTGAAAAAGCGACTATAAATTTAGAGAATAAGAAGCGGTTTACCATTCAAGCTGAAAATATTTCCGATAGCGCTATTTATATCGAAAAGGCATTTTTAAACGATATAGCGCTGAATAGAACTTTTATCACTCACAACGAAATAATCGCTGGTGGAATATTAAAGTTTTATATGACGGACGCTCCTACTAATTGGGGAACTCAAGAAGGTCAAGAGCCTAAAACTGAAATTAAAGAACATTTAATCATACCAACACCATTTATTGCTGAAGGAGAAATTGCTTTTAAAAATGACACTCAAGTTTCTCTAGCAAACTCTATTAAAGAAACAACCATCTATTATAGTATAGATTCTGAGGAATTTAAAATCTATGAAAATCCTATTAATATCACTACTGAAAGTCAGCTAAAAACATATGCCGCAGTGAACGGAATTAAAAGTGACACCTTAAAAACTAACTTTTATAAAATCAACTCAAATATTAGTATCCAATTAGAAACGGAATATGCGAATCAATACAATGCTGGAGGCAATAATGCACTTATAGACGGTATTCGTGGGTCTAAAGATTATAGAACAGGAGCTTGGCAAGGGTATCAAGATGCTGATTTAATAGCTATTATTGATTTAGGAAGTATTCAAGCTTTTGAAACTGTTGAACTTAGTTTTTTACAAGATCAACGAAGTTGGATATTTTTCCCTACTGAAGTAACCTGTTATGTAGCTCCGGAAAAAATATTTAGTAAAAATGTACCTGCTCAAATTATAGCAGCTGAGATTCCATCTTCAGAAATAGAAATAAAGACAATTAGATTTAATACCGAAGGGCAAAGTTCTCGTTATATAAAAATAGTTGCTAAAAATTTAGGGGATTTACCCAATTGGCATTTAGGTTCGCCATACAAAGGAAAAGCCTGGATCTTCATAGATGAAATAACAATTAAATAAATGTTAACTTTACAAAATAAGGGTTATTAAAAGGCACCTTCAAGTTTCGATTTTCAATATTAAATCGTTTATTTTATTAATTAACTAGCTTTTATTTTGTTTTGTAAAAGAAATCAGAGGGAAGATTAATGCAATTATTATCTTTATAAATAGATACGCTAAAATATTCATGTATTGAATAATAACCTGTTTCTCCTTTTTTATTTATTGCGATATAACCGACTTGAAATTTCTTGTAACTATCGTTTTTTGTGACAATTCTAAGTATTGCTTCTTCACAAGCTTCTTGAGGTGATTTGCCTTGTCTCATTAACTCCACGATTAAAAAACTGCCAACAGTTTTTAAAACCTCTTCTCCCATGCCAGTCGCCGTTGCTCCACCAACCTGATTATCTATAAATAAGCCGGAACCTATTATTGGAGAATCTCCAACGCGTCCAGCCATTTTATAGGCTAATCCGCTTGTAGTACATCCACCAGAAATATCGCCATATTTATCAATTGCTAGCATACCTATGGTGTCGTGATTTTCAATATTTATTAAAGGTTGATAGTTGGACTCTTTTTTCCACTCTTCCCAAGCTTTTTTTGAAGCTTCAGTTAAAAGGTTTGTTTTTTTAAATCCTTTTGAAATAGCAAATTCTTCAGCGCCTTTTCCTGCTAAAATAACATGAGGTGTATCTTCCATTACTTTTCTTGCAACAGCAATGGCATGTACAATATTTTGCATATAAACTACAGAACCATAGTTGCCATTTTTATCCATTATACAAGCATCTAAAGTAACATTCCCGTCTCTATCAGGATGACCTCCATATCCAACAGACTGATTGTTTAAGTCTGCTTCCTCTATCATACATCCTTTCTCAATTGCATCTATGGACCTACTTCCTTCCTCTAATAACATTCCCGCTTTTTTAGTCGCATTGGGAACGTTCCAAGTTGAAATTACAATAGGAAGATTTTCAATTGTATTACCTAATGAATTTTCTTTAAACTCATTTAATTTATTTGAAGGTCTATTAGCAAATATAGAACTGCCAACTGCAACGCCAATTCCGGTTAACGAAGCTCTTTTTAAAAATTTTCTTCTTTTCATCTAAAATTATACTTAGACTTTAAATGTAGTAATTTTATTAAAACTAATTTTAAAAAACTTAAGTTCTAATTAGAGTTCTTTTAAAGAATGGTATTTTTAAATTATTTAGTAGTATTTAATTTAAGATGCTAAGACAGTATTGCTATTTCCTGAGTGGGAACTTATATAACACCTAAAAAAATCAGATAATCTCTTGAAAAGCCTATATTTGTAAAACAATTTTTTACCAAAAATTTAGAATTATGTCAAAATTTGGAGAATTAATTGAAACTTCTGTTCCAGTTTTATTAGATTTTTATGCAGATTGGGATGAAGCCTGTAAAGGAATGCATCCAGTATTAAGAGATGTTGCCTCTGCTTTAGGCGATAAGGCTAGAGTAATAAAAATTGATGTTGAAAAAAATGAAGAATTATCTAAAGCACTTCGTGTAAAAGGACTACCAACATTAATGATTTATAAACAAGGCGAAATGAAATGGCGCCAAAGTGGAGAGCAAGATGCCAATACTCTTATTGGTTTAGTAAATGAGTATGTCTAATTAAAGTTTTATAGATTCACAGTTTATATTATTGATTTTTAGAAAATCCAATACTTTTGGTAAAACATATCTTAACTTATCATAAGACTTTAAACTGTCGTGAAAAACTACAATACTTCCTGGTTGAATGTTTTTTAAAACATTTTCTAAACATTTTTTATTTGATATTTTAGCGTCAAAATCAGCACTTAAAACATCCCACATAATAATATGAAAACCTCTTTCCTGAAGTGTTTTAGATTGCTTTAAAGTTAACTTACCAAAAGGAGGCCTAAAAAGAGGATTGCTTTTTGATTTGTAATCTTTAACTCGATTTAGGTTATCTTTACATTTTTCACAATTATTAATATAGTCTTTCGTTTTTGTACTCCAACCGTTTAAATGATGATAGGTGTGATTACCTATGGAGTGCCCTTCTTCAATAATCTGTTGAAAAATGTTTTCATGTTTGGTTACGTTGTCACCAATACAAAAAAATGTGGCTTTTGATTTGTATTGTTTTAAAACTTTGATGACCCAAGGTGTGACAATTGGAATTGGGCCATCATCAAAAGTTAAGTAAACAGAATTTTTAGAGTTTGGAAAAGCCCAAACTCGTTTCGGAAACAACCGATGAACAAATTTGGGCGTTTTTACCAAATAAGTTTTCATGTTATTGTATTAAATCCTCTATAACTTCAGGGATCGTATCTAAAGGACTTTCATTATTATTCTTTAATAACTCCTCCTTTACATCCAACATATCATTTTCATCTTTTGAAAAATTAAATAGTTGTAAATAAGTATTGAATTTTTCTGCTTCTAGAACCGTATATTCTTCTGTGTCGAAAGAAGCTAAAACATCAATTAACCCTCTATATCTTCCCAAATCACTAAATATTTCATCGCCAATTACTTCCTGTCTCTTATAACTTAATTTACTGTAGAAAATTAAATGTTCTTGATAATGCTTGACAACAGATTGATATACCGCTCTTGCTTTATCATATTTGTCTATCTCATAATACCCTAAAATAAATGGTTCTAATAAAGAATAGAATTCAAAGTAATCTACAGGCATTTTTTCCATAGCTAGATCATATACTTTTTCTGCTTTCTCAAACTTGCCTTCTTCAATTAATGCGCTTGCTAACCTAGACATATTACTTCTGTAAGTAATTCCATTTCTACGAGTTTCTACATCGTGGTATATATCAGGATTACCACTATTACCCCATTTCCAGTTCATAACAATATCATACATTTTATCAGTATCAATCCTTCCCATGTCAAATGGATTTCCTTTGTCTAAAGGAGTGCGAATTGGCACTAATTTATAAACGACTCCTTCTAATTGCAGGTATTCTTTCATCCAAATATAATCGTCATCTCCAAAAGCACCACCACTAAAATAAATTGGACGTTTCCAATCATTATTCGCAATTATATCTAACATTAAAAGACGATTTTTATAGAGTACATCTCCTTTTAAAACAATATCTATATATGGAACTATTTTATCTGCATCTTTAGAATCCACAATCCCATTACGTAAAACTGCATCCTTGTCGACAGGAACTCTAATTACTTTTGAAGGAAATGTATTTGCCCATTTTCTGCTTTCTAATTCAACCTGGGTTTTTTTACTATCATCTGCAACAAAATCCATCCAATCTTTAATGTTAATAGTATCCTTTCTTGTTTTTTGGAAGAAAAGAAAATCTCTTGAACCATATTTATATTTATCATGAGTCAATTGTGAAGGAATAGGATCGCTATTAAAAGCTTTCTTCTTCATATCATCAATATACCAATCTGTTTGAAATAAACTAGTATTAACGACTCTTACATCTTGTCGATATCCTTCTATACCTTGTGCATACCATAATGCAAATGTGTCATTATCTCCAATGGTAAAAAGAATGGCATTTTCATCACAAGAATCCAAATACATCTTTGCCATAGATTGGGCAGTGTATCTATTAGAACGGTCATGATCATTCCAATTTTGTGAACCCATTAATACGGGGACTGCTAATGCAGTAAAAACAAGAACAAGAGGTAATGCTAGTTTTGGTTTTATTTTTTCTTTAACGATTTCAAATAAAGCATAAACTCCAAACCCTATCCACATCGCAAAAACATAAAAGGAACCTACCAACGCGTAATCTCTTTCTCTTGGTTCAAAAGGACGTTCGTTTAGGTATACCTTTAAAGCGATACCCGTAAAAAGGAAGAATATTAAAAGTACCCAAAAGCTTTTAGGGTTAATTTTAAAATGAAAAAGAATTCCTATTATTCCCAATATTAATGGGAGCATAAAATAAGTATTTCTCGCTTTATTATTTTTTGCATCACTAGCAATAAATTCTTGAGGACCTAATCTAGCATCATCAATAAAACTTATTCCGGAAAGCCAATTTCCATGTAAATCTGTGTACTCTCCTTGTTTATCATCTTGTCTCCCACTAAAATTCCACATAAAATAACGCCAATACATATATCCAAATTGATACTCAAACATATATGCCATATTTTGCATAAAAGTAGGTTTTTGAATATCTAAAAAAGGTCCAAAATCTTTCAGAAAATCATCAAAATCATCAGCTCCTACCCTCCCTTCTCTTATATCTTGATTAAAATCTTTTACAATATCGACCAAACGGGATTCTCCTAAATATTCTCTTTTAATATTGTATTCAAGCCCTCCAGTAAATTCCATATAATTAGAACTATGCTCTGTACTCCACATTCTAGGAAAGAATCCTTTTTGTGAGTCATCGGTATTCTGAGAAGCATTTACATAGTCATTTACAATTATATATTTTCCATTTTTTTCATCTTTTTCAAACTTTGGTTTGTCATCTTTATATGGATTGTTAGGGTCGAGCCCCACATATTTTTCAGTAAATAATGGGCCATAGAAAAGATGAGTTTCAGGATATTGTTCCCTATTATAATAAGCTAATAATTCACGAGCATTGTTCGGATTATTTTCGTTAATCATAGTTCCTGCATTAGCTCTAACGGGAAGCATTATCCAGCTAGAAAAGCCAATAAAAATGAATAATATAGAAAGTAATAAAGTGTTTAGTTTCACAAAATCATTATTTCTAGTATAACGAAGTAAAAGATAAAAAAGAGCTATAAAGAGTATTCCAGCGATGATGGTTCCTGAGTTAAAGGGAAGTCCAATACTGTTAATGAAAAATATTTCTGAAGCGCTAAAAAACTTTAAAGTCATAGGTAATAATAACTTGAAAATAAAAAGTAAAATAGCGACCATCACTAAATTAGCAACAATGAAATTTTTGATTGTAACTGTTTTGTAATTCTTAAAGAAATAAAGCATTCCCATAGCAGGTATCGTAAGAAGTCCCATGAAATGAACTCCAAATGATAGTCCAATAACAAAAGCAATTAAAACAACCCATCGATCTCCTCGAGGTGTTTGCATGTCCTTTTCCCATCTCAATGCTAAATAAAACAACACAGACATTATAAATGCTGCCATGGCATATACTTCGGCTTCTACTGCATTAAACCAAAAACTATCAGAAAAAGCAAAAGTTAAAGAACCAATTACGGCACTTCCTAAAATAGCATAACTACTTTCTTTAGTAATTATATTGTTTTTTGAAATGATATTTACAAGTAATAATGTAAGTGACCAAAACATAAATAGTACAGTAAAAGCACTCGCAAATACTGACATTAAATTAATGGTGAGTGCAATATTGGTTGACTCCATAGCGAAAATAGAGAAAAAAGCTCCTAATAATTGGTATAAAGGAGCTCCTGGCGGATGTCCGACTTCTAAATTACTTGAGGTGGTGATGTATTCACCTGCGTCCCAAAAACTTGCGGTAGGCTCTACAGTTAGCCAATAAGTAGTCAAGGCAATTGTAAAGACAAACCATCCTAAAATATTATTCCATTTTTTAAAGTTGAAGGAATTCATAAATATTTTTAATTTTATTTGGAGCGAATTTACTAATAATATAAATACCTCCAAGTTAAAAAAAATCTAACGTATGTAGTGAGCAAATATTTTAACAAAAAAACAAAAAAAGTAAAATGTGGAATATTTTCTCAAAAATACTTGTACAAGCGAAAGTTTGTATTAAATTTGCAACCGCATTACGGTATTGGCCCATGGTGTAACTGGCAACACGTCTGTTTTTGGTATAGAAGAGTCTAGGTTCGAGCCCTAGTGGGCCAACAAATCCCAATTCAATTATTGAATTGGGATTTTTATTTTCAAGTTAGATTTTAAAAGTCATCACTGGCATGTTGGCATGGTTTACTAGGTCTTCACTAATACTGCCGTTAAAAAAATGAGAAATTCCCTTTCTTCCGTGGGTTCCCATTCCAATTAGATTTGCATTTATTTCATTTGCAAAATTTAAAATTCCTTTCTCTACAGAAGTGTCATTATATATGTGAGTATTAATTTTTTCTGTGTTAAAATCTTTTAGAAAATCTTTTATTCTTTTGTTGATTTTCTTAGATGTTTTAAATTCACTTGGAGTATTAACATAAAGTAAGTTTAAATGTGAATTGGTAACTTCAGCAAATTTTTGCGCTTCTTCAAAAGGAACTTTACATTCCTCAGAGAAATCAGTAGCGTATACAAAGTTATCAGTTTTAAATTCCAAATGTTCATTTTTAATTACCAATACAGGTATTTTTGAAGTTCGCACTACTTTTTCAGTATTACTACCTATAAACATTTCCATAAAACCATTAGTGCCATGAGATCCCATGATAATAAGATCAATATTCTTTTCTTTTACAACTTCACTTACGTCATTAAAGATCTCACCATGACCAATAATTGCCTCGTGAAGAAGCAAGTCCTTTAAGTATGGTTTTTTTAACAATTCTTCAAATTGTTTTTCGGCAAGTTTTATAAAAAATAATGATTCTGGCATGGATCCAGTACTTCCAGAATTTGATAGATTTGATGGTAATTCAAGGGAGTTCAAAACATAAATTTCGCTTCCGTGTTTTTTAGCAATTTGAGCAGCTACTTTTAATGCATTTTCTGCTTGCTCAGAAAAATCAGTAGGGATTAATATACGTTTCATATGTTTATTTTTTATCACATAATTAAAAACTTTAAAGTACAAAAATAATTCGTAAGAATAAAGGTTTTTTTAAAAGTTAAAAAAACACTATATTTGCACAGAATTTGATACGAAACTAGCTGAGGGGACCAAAAGTCCCCTCTTTTTATAGCTAAAATTAATGAAGGAAAAAGTAAAAAAGTTACTAGATAAGGCTTTAGAAGATAACAAGTCATTATTTTTAATTGAGTTTAAAATCTTGGAAGGCAATCAAATAAAAGTAATAATTGATGGTGATCAAGGAGTAACAGTAAATGATTGTATAGCTGTAAGCAGGGCTATAGAGCATAACATCGATAGAGAAGAAACTGATTTTTCGTTAGACGTTGCCTCGGCAGGTGTCTCAGAGCCACTTTCGATACCGCGTCAGTATAAAAAAAATATTGGACGTATCTTAAAAGTAAAAACTCAAAATAATGAAATTTTAGAAGGAAAGCTTACAAAAGTAGATGATAATGAAATAGAGCTTAATTGGAAAGCTCGCGAGTCTAAGCCTATTGGTAAAGGAAAAGTTACCGTTCAAAAAGAAGCGGTTTTAGAATATAAAAATATTGTTGAAGCAACAGTGGTGATAACATTTAAATAGAAGAATATGGAGAATTTAGCATTAATTGATTCTTTTTCAGAATTTAAAGATGATAAGTTAATTGACAGAGTGACATTAATGTCGATTTTAGAAGATGTTTTTAGAAACGCTCTAAAAAGAAAATATGGCGATGATGATAATTTTGATATTATCATCAATCCAGATAAAGGAGATTTAGAAATTTGGAGAAATCGTGTAGTGGTTGCCGATGGAGAAGTAGAAGAGCCAAATCAAGAGATTTCATTAAGCGATGCTCAAAAAATTGAAACTGATTACGAAATTGGAGAAGATGTTGCTGAAGAAGTAAAGCTAATAGATTTGGGACGTCGTTCAATTTTAGCATTACGTCAAAATTTAATATCCAAAATTCACGAACACGACAACACGAATATATTTAAGTATTTTAAAGATTTAGAAGGGGAAATTTACACAGCAGAAGTTCATCATATTCGTCATCGTGCTATCATTTTATTAGATGATGATGGTAATGAATTAATTTTACCTAAAGAAAAACAGATACCTTCAGATTTTTTCAGAAAAGGAGATAATGTTAGAGGAATTATAGAAAGTGTTGATCTTAAAGGCAATAAGCCTTCCATAGTGATGTCTCGAGCACATCCAAAATTTTTAGAGAAATTATTTGAACAAGAAATTCCTGAAGTATTTGATGGGTTAATTAGTGTTAAAAAAGTAGTTCGTATTCCTGGAGAAAAAGCAAAAGTAGCTGTAGATTCCTATGATGATCGTATAGACCCAGTTGGGGCTTGCGTGGGAATGAAAGGATCTCGTATTCATGGTATTGTTCGTGAATTAGGAAATGAAAATATCGATGTAATTAATTACACAACAAATACTCAATTATTTATAACACGTGCTTTAAGTCCAGCAAAAGTTACTTCCATAAAGTTAGATGAAGAAAAGAAAAGAGCAGAAGTAATATTAAAACCAGAAGAAGTGTCTAAAGCTATTGGACGTGGAGGACATAATATTCGTTTAGCAGGTTATTTAACAGGTTATGAAATTGATGTATTGCGTGAAGGAGCTGAAGAAGATGTAGAGTTATCAGAATTTAAAGATGAAATAGAAGATTGGATCATCAAAGAATTTGAAAAAATTGGATTGGATACTGCTAAAAGTGTATTGGAAAATAATCTTGCAGAATTGGTAAAAAGAACTGATTTAGAAGAAGAAACCATTCAAGAGGTTTTAAATATATTAAAAGAAGAATTTGAAGATTAAGTAGTAATTTTGAATATATATTTTTAAATTTAAACTGAATAAACAGGAGAAAGCGTCTATATGTCTGAAGTAAAAACAATGAGACTTAATAAAGTACTTCGTGAATTCAATATTTCATTGGATCGCGCAGTAGAATTTTTAAGCTCTAAAGGTTACGAAGTGGAGTCTCGACCTACCACGAAAATTTCCAATAAAGAATACCAAGTGATGTTTGAAGAGTTTCAGACAGACAAAAGTAAAAAGGTAGCTTCTAAAGAAGTTGGTGAAGAGAAAAGAAAAGAGAAGGAGGATATTCGTTTGGCTTCTGAGCGCGAGCTTGAAGAAAGGAAGCAAAAAATCGAAGCTTCTAGAAAAGTTATAAAAGCTGAAGTTAAGCTTGAAGGACCTAAAACTCTTGGAAAAATTGATCTCAATACTAAAAAACCTTCAGAGAACAAGAAAGAGACTGTTAAAAAAGAAGTCTCTACTTCTGTAAAAGAAGAAAAAGTTATTGAGCTTAATACCACAAAAGAATCACCAAAAGTAATTTCTAAAGAAGCAAAAAAAATTGTTAAAAAAGAAGTTGCTAAAGATGTACCTGAAATTGTTAAGAAAGAAGCTTCTGCTCCTGTAAAAAAAGAAAATATAGTAGTTAAAAAGGAAGAAAAATCTCCTCAAACTCTTCCCATTAAAAAAGAAACTCCAGCTCCTAAAACTGTTGATGCTAGAAATGATTCAGATGTAATAAATGATCTAGAGAAAGTAGTTACAAAATATAAAAGATTAGATGGTCCTAGAATTACTGGAGAAAAAATAGATTTATCGCAATTTAAAAAGCCAGAAAAGAAAAAGAAAGTTGTAGCAGATACCGATAAAGAGAAAAAAAGTAAACGTAGAAGAATAAGTAAAAGCCCTCCAAAAGGAGGTCGAGTTGGAAATCAACAAAGCAATAGAGGAGGAGTTCGTAAAAAAGTTACACACACTCCAAAAGAAGAGCCTAGTGAAGCTGACGTACAAAAACAAGTGCGAGAAACTTTAGAGAAACTCCAAGGTAAATCTTCAAAAGGAAAAGGAGCTAAGTATAGAAGGGATAAGAGAGATGTGCATCGTCAAAAAACAGAAGATGATCAAGCAATTCAAGAAGCAGAAAGTAAATTACTTAAAGTAACAGAATTTGTTACTGTAAGTGAAGTTGCAACGATGATGGATGTTTCAGTTACGCAAATTATTTCTACTTGCATGTCATTAGGAATGATGGTGACTATGAATCAACGTTTGGATGCGGAGACGTTAACTATTGTAGCGGATGAATTTGATTATGAGGTTGAGTTTATAACATCAGATATTGAAGAGGCGGTTCAGGTTGAAGAAGATTCTCCAGAAGATTTAATACCCCGCGCTCCTATTGTGACAGTAATGGGTCACGTAGATCACGGTAAAACCTCATTATTAGATTACATACGTAAAGAAAACGTAATTGCAGGAGAGTCTGGAGGAATTACACAGCATATAGGGGCCTACAGTGTAACTTTGGATGATGGACAGCAAATTACATTTTTAGATACACCTGGTCACGAAGCGTTTACGGCAATGCGTTCCCGAGGTACACAGGTAACTGATTTAGTGATTATTGTTATTGCAGCAGATGATGCGATTATGCCTCAAACCAAAGAAGCGATAAGTCATGCACAAGCAGCAGGAGTCCCTATAATATTTGCAATAAATAAAATAGACAGATCAGTTTCCAATCCCGAAAAAATTAAGGAAGGTCTTGCTCAAATGAACCTACTAGTAGAAGATTGGGGTGGTAAAATACAATCGCAAGATATTTCTGCGAAAACAGGTGTAGGTATAAATGAATTATTAGAAAAAGTATTGTTAGAAGCTGAATTACTAGAACTTACTGCAAATCCTAATAAATTTGCAAATGGTACTGTAGTCGAAGCATTTTTAGATAAAGGTAGGGGTTATATTTCAACGATATTAGTTCAAGGAGGAACTTTGAAAATTGGAGATTATATGCTAGCTGGACAATGCAGTGGTAAAGTAAAAGCAATGCATGATGAACGTGGTCAAAAAGTAAATGAAGCTGGGCCTGCTACACCAATATCAATATTAGGATTGGATGGAGCTCCACAGGCTGGAGATAAATTTAACGTTTTTGAAGATGAACGTGAAGCAAAAGCAATTGCATCGAAACGAACGCAATTACAACGTGAACAATCTGTAAGGACTCAACGTCATATTACTTTAGATGAAATTGGCCGAAGAATTGCACTTGGAGACTTTAAAGAATTAAATGTAATTCTTAAAGGTGATGTTGATGGATCTGTTGAAGCTTTAACAGACTCTTTCTTGAAGTTATCAACAGATGAAATACAAGTAAATATTATACATAAAGCAGTTGGAGCCATAACAGAGAGTGATGTGTTATTAGCTTCGGCTTCTGATGCCATTATTATTGGATTTAACGTGCGACCTATGGGGAATGCACGTCAGATTGCTGACAAAGAAGAAATTGATATCAGAATGTATTCTATTATCTATGCTGCGATTAACGATCTTAAAGATGCTATGGAAGGTATGTTGTCTCCAGAAATGAAAGAAGAAATTACTGGTACCGCTGAAATTAGAGAGACATTTAAAATATCTAAAGTGGGAACTATTGCAGGTTCTATGGTTCTAAGTGGAAAAATTTACAAAGATGCTGAAATTCGATTAATTCGTGATGGAGTGGTCATTTATACCGGAGTACTATCTTCATTAAAACGATTTAAAGATGATGCTAAAGAAGTAGCAAAAGGTTATGATTGTGGTATGCAGGTTAAAAACTACAACGATATTAAAGAAAACGATGTTATTGAATGCTTTAGAGAGGTAGCTGTTAAGAAGAAACTTAAATAATATACTTTTAAAAATATTAAAATAAAACGGTTTTTAAAGCCGTTTTATTTTATATTAAATGTAGAACCTGCAATTTTTATTTTCTGTCGGGTTTTAATATAAAAGCAGATGGAAATTTATCCTTAATTTCTAGTATCGTTCGATCTGCTTCAAATCGAGAACTAAAACTTCCAACCCATACCTTATAATTAGGAGTTTCATACTCTATGGACGCAGGCCAAGAATCAAAATTGTTCCGGTATTCTCTAATGATTTTATTTGCTTCGTTTAATTCGCCGTAATACAATTGAATAGTATATCCAACCGTAAGTTTGTTTTCAACTTCAAGACTTTTTTTTAATGCTAATATTTCAAGAATTTTTTCGTCTTCGTTAATAGTAATGGTTGCATTTTGTCCAATTAATAAATTAGAAAAAACAATAAAACTAATGGATATTAAATAAGGTTTGATTTTCATAAAATAATATTATTGCAAAGGTATATTTTATTAACTCAATTGAAAGAAAATTTATTATTTAGAATAATTATAAATTAAGCATTAACGCTTTCGTACTATTTCTCAAATTGACATTAATATCTTATTTTTGCAGCGTAAATTAACTCAGTCAAGCACAGTAATTACTAGTGCTTTGAAAATGAACAAAGTACAGATTTTTACAATAGAAAAAAATTAACCAACAGTATGAAAAAGGTGAATTACCATAATTTATCATCACAAGTATCAATCATTTTGCTTGTATTAACGCTAACAATTTCAAATGTCACTTTTGGACAAGGAAATACTGATGCTGTTGCTGGAGAATCTTTGTTTAAATCAAATTGTGCTGCATGTCATAAATTAGATAAAAGAGGCGTTGGTCCTGCATTGAGAAATGTCGATGAAAAATACGACAGAGAATGGCTTTACAAATGGATAAAAAATAGTCAAGGCTTAATTAAATCTGGAGATTCCAAAGCTGTTGCATTATTCAAAGAATATAATAATTCTGTCATGACTAGCTTCCCAGGATTATCAAATCAAGATATAGATAATATTATAGCATATACTAGCTTGCCAAAACCTGAGCCAAAAGTAACTGCAGCTCCGGTAGCTATTTCTAGTGGAGATGATGGTACAATTCAAAACATGGTTTTAGTAGGTTTTGTTTTAGTGTTTTTATTGTTAGTAATAATGTTTTTTTTGGTAACAAAATCATTAACAAAATTATCTCAAACCAATGGTATTGAAGAACAACCGGAAGAGTCTCGCATCCCATTATGGAAAGTTTTTATTCAGAATCAATTTTTAATGTTGGTTTCTGCAATAATGTTATTATTAGTTTCTGCTTATTTTATGTATGGATTCTTTATGCAAGTAGGTATTGATCAAGGTTATGCTCCAGTTCAACCTATTCATTATTCTCATAAAATACATGCTGGTGCAAATAAAATAGATTGTAATTACTGTCATTCTTCAGCTAGAAAAAGTAAGCACTCTGGAATTCCTTCCTTAAATGTTTGTATGAATTGTCATAAAAATATTTCGGAATACAATGGTGAAGAAGATATAGCTAATGGATATACTAAAGAATTTTATGACAAAGAAATTGCTAAACTATATGATGCTGTTGGATGGGATGACGCTACGCAAAGCTATACAGGTGAAGAAAAGCCGGTTAAATGGGTCCGCATACATAACCTTCCAGATTTTGTTTACTTTAATCACTCACAGCACGTAACAGTTGCAGGTATAGATTGTCAAAAATGTCACGGTCCTGTTGAGGAAATGGAGATAATGTATCAATATTCATCTCTCACAATGGGATGGTGTATAGACTGTCATAGAGAAACTAATGTTGATTTGGAAAATAATGAGTATTACGAAAAAATACACGAAGAACTATCAAAAAAATACAATGTAGATAAATTGACCATAGCCGAATTAGGAGGGTTAGAATGTGGTAAATGCCACTATTAAAATAATTAAACGTTGGAATCAATATATATTTCTTCATTAAATTAATTACAAAAATGTCATCAAATAAGAAATACTGGAAAAGTGTTGAGGAACTAAACGAAAACAACTCTATTGTTGAGTTGCTTAAGCAAAATGAATTTGTTAACCCAATACCGACAGATGAGTTTTTAGGAGACAAAAAGACGCTAGAATCTTCTTCAACATCTCGAAGAGATTTTCTTAAATATGTTGGTTTTACGACTGCTGCCGCTTCATTAGCTGCTTGTGAAGGACCGGTTATTAAGTCGATTCCTTATGTGGTTGCTCCAGATGAAATTATTCCAGGAGTTCCTAATTTTTATGCCACTTCTATAGCAGATGGTTTCGATTTTGCTAATATTTTAATCAAAACCAGAGAAGGAAGGCCTATATTAGTAGAACGCAATCATTTGTCAAAACATTCAGGAGCTGTAAATGCTAGAGTGCATGCATCAGTTCTTTCTATGTATGACAAAAATCGATTGGAAGGCCCAAAAATAATGGGTGAAGATGTTTCTTGGAATGATTTTGATAAAAATGTTTCCAGTAGAATTGAGGAATTAAAAGATGAAAAAGTTATCTTATTAACTCAATCTTTTGCAAGCCCAACTACTTCTGAATTAATTACAAAATTTCAGAAAAAACACCCAAATATTAAACATGTAATTTACGACAGTGTATCTTCTTCAGAGGCTTTAGATGCTTTTGAAGATAAATACGGCATGCGTGCTTTACCTGATTACGATTTTTCAAAGGCAGAAGTTATAGTTTCTGTAGGTGCAGACTTTATTGGAGATTGGCAAGGTGGTGGCTTTGAAGGAAGTTATGCTAAAAGTCGTATCCCTAAAAAAGGTAAAATGTCAAGGCATTATCAATTCGAGAGTAACATGTCTCTTTCTGGTGCAAATGCAGATGTTCGTATACCTATTATTCCATCTTTACAATTAAAGGTATTAAAAGCCTTAGTGTCAGATTCTAATATAAATTTACCAAAGCATGTTTCAGTTTTAGTAGAAAAGGCTAAAAAACAATTAAAAAAAGCAGGAAAAAAAGGAGTTATAATTACAGGTATACCAAATTTTGATGCACAAAAAATGGTTTTAGATTATAATCAAGATAGTATAGTGATGGATGTGAAGCATCCTCGAACTACATTTATGGGTAGGTCATCTGAGGTAGAGAAAGTAATGAATGGTGTAATATCTGGAGATATTAAAGGATTAATATCTGTTGGTGTAAATCCTATTTATTCTTTTCCTGACGCCAGATTTATAGATGCATATAAAAAATTGCCATTTTCTCTTGCTTTCTCTATGAAAGAAGATGAAACTGCTGTTTTGGCTCAAATTATTGGAGCAACTCCACACTATTTGGAGTCTTGGGGAGATTGTCAGTTGAAAAAAGGTAAGTTCTCTCTTATGCAACCTACAATTAGACCACTATTTAATACTCAACAATTTCAAGAGTGTCTGGTAAGATGGACTCAAAGTGGATCTTCTTATTATGACTTCTTAAAAGACTTTTGGTCTGATACTATTCTGGAAAGTGAAAATACTTGGAATAAAGCACTACATGATGGAGTTGTTAACAGTAAAGCTAAAGTTAAGACTGATGCAGATACTTCTATTGGGAAGGTATTGATTTCTGAAACAAAAAACAATATAAATAAGACATCTGGAGATCTAGAGTTAACACTTTACACAAAAACTGGATTAGGGGATGGACAGCATGCAAATAACCCTTGGTTACAAGAATTGCCGGATCCAATAACGAGAGCATCATGGGATAATTACATTACTATTTCTGCAATTGATGCTACTAGATTAGGCTTAGAAAATAATAATGTAGCAAATGGAGCTTTAAACGGAAGTTATGTGAATCTTACCATGGGTGAAACGGTAATTAAGAAAGTTCCAGTACTTATTCAACCAGGGCAAGCTAATGGTTCCATAGGGTTAGCTTTAGGATATGGCAGGACATCTTCCATCCAAAAAGAAATGCAAACGGGTGTTAATGCTTTTAGGTTATATAAAGAATTTTCACCTATTCAGACTGTGACAATTGATAAAATTCCAGGGGAGCATGAGTTTGCTTGTGTACAGTTGCATAACACTATGATGGGAAGGGACATTATAAGAGAAACAACCCTAGAAATATTCAATACAAAAAATAAACACGACTGGAATCCAGTACCAGAAGTGTCAAAAGATCATGAAGAAATAGCTGTAACTTCAAAAGATGCTGATCTTTGGACGTCGTTTGATCGATCTATAGGACCTCATTTTAATCTTTCAATAGATCTGAATTCTTGCACTGGATGTGGAGTTTGTGTAATCGCTTGTCACGCGGAGAATAATGTTCCTGTTGTTGGAAAAGAAGAAGTTCGTAAGAGTCGAGATATGCACTGGCTTAGAATAGATAGGTATTATTCTAGTGAAGATTCTTTTAAAAGAGATCTAGATAAAAAAGAAAATATTTCTGGTTTAGGTAGTTCATTATCTGAATTTGGAGATATGGAGAATCCTTCAGAAAACCCACAGGTTGCATTCATGCCTGTGATGTGTCAACATTGTAATCATGCTCCTTGTGAGACTGTTTGTCCAGTTGCAGCAACTTCACATGGTCGCCAAGGACAAAATCAAATGGCTTATAATCGTTGTGTAGGTACTCGTTATTGTGCAAATAACTGTCCATATAAAGTTCGTCGTTTTAATTGGTTTTTATATGCCCGAAATGATGAATTTGATTTTAATATGAATAATGACTTGGGTCGCATGGTATTGAATCCGGATGTTGTAGTTCGTTCACGTGGTGTTATGGAAAAATGTTCTATGTGTATTCAAATGACACAAAAAACAATTCTTGATGCTAAGCGTGAAGGTAGAGCAATTAAAGATGGTGAATTTAAAACCGCATGTTCTGCTGCTTGTGATACTGGAGCGATTAGTTTTGGTGATATAAATGAAGAAGATAGTATAATTTCTGAACTCGTTAAAGACGATAGAGCGTATCATTTATTAGCAGAAGTAGGTACAAAACCAAACGTAGTCTATCAAGTACAAGTTAGAAATACAAATGAAGCTTAATAAAATAACTAAGTAATAGAAAATATAGATATGGCATCGCATTACGAAGCACCTATTAGACAACCATTAGTGACAGGAGATAAATCCTATCATGATATTACGCTAGATGTTGTAGCAGCTGTTGAAGGAAAAGCCAATAAGTCTTGGTGGATTGTTTTTTCAATTGCATTAGCCGCATTTTCGTGGGGTATTGGATGTATTATTTACACCGTTTCTACTGGTATTGGTACTTGGGGATTGAATAAAACTGTTGGTTGGGCTTGGGATATTACCAACTTTGTTTGGTGGGTAGGTATTGGCCATGCTGGAACATTAATTTCTGCAGTATTATTACTATTCCGTCAAAAATGGAGAATGGGTATTAACCGTTCAGCTGAGGCAATGACTATTTTCTCTGTAATCCAAGCAGGATTGTTTCCAATAATACATATGGGTCGTCCTTGGTTAGCATATTGGGTAGTTCCAATTCCTAACCAATTTGGTTCATTATGGGTTAACTTTAATTCACCATTACTTTGGGATGTATTTGCAATATCAACTTATCTTTCAGTTTCATTAGTTTTCTGGTGGACAGGCTTGTTACCAGATTTTGCAATGATTAGAGACAGAGCAGTAACTCCTTTTAATAAAAAAATATACAGTATTCTTTCTTTTGGATGGAGTGGACGCGCAAAAGATTGGCAACGATTTGAAGAGGTTTCACTCGTTTTAGCTGGACTAGCTACACCATTAGTACTTTCAGTTCATACCATAGTATCTTTCGATTTTGCTACATCGGTAATTCCTGGGTGGCACACTACCATTTTCCCTCCTTATTTTGTCGCTGGTGCGGTATTTTCTGGTTTTGCAATGGTAAATACTCTACTTATTATAATGCGTAAGGTGTCAGGTCTAGAAGATTATATTACAGTTCAACACATAGAATTAATGAATATTGTAATAATGATTACAGGATCTATAGTTGGTGTTGCATATATTACCGAATTATTTATAGCCTGGTACTCAGGAGTTGAATACGAACAATATGCTTTCTTAAATAGAGCAACTGGACCCTACTGGTGGGCCTATTGGGCTATGATGACATGTAATGTGTTTTCACCACAATTTATGTGGTTCCCAAAATTGAGAAGAAGTATTTTGTTTTCTTTTATTATTTCAATAGTGGTAAATATAGGGATGTGGTTTGAACGTTTTGTAATTATTGTTACTTCTTTGCACAGAGATTATCTTCCTTCCTCTTGGACTATGTTTTCTCCAACTTTTGTAGATATTGGAATTTTTATTGGAACGATTGGATTCTTTTTCGTGTTATTTTTATTGTATGCTAGAAATTTCCCCGTGATTGCTCAAGCAGAGGTAAAATCTATTTTAAAATCATCTGGATCAAATTATAAAAAGTTAAGAGCTGATTCTGGAGATGATGCAAAGCATTACGGTGAAAAAGTAAAATTTTCAACTAAAAATAAAAACAAATAATTATGGCATCTAAAGTTATTCATGCTTTATATATAGACGATGATATCTTATTACAAGCCGTAAAAAGAGTGCGTGAGGAGCATTATTATATAGAAGAAGTTTTTACCCCTTTTCCAGTTCATGGACTTGAAAAAGCTATGGGACTTGCAGATACTCGTATTGCAATAACATCTTTTATATATGGTTTAATTGGGTTAACCGTAGCAATTGTAATGATGAATTATATTATGATTGAGGATTGGCCTCAAGATATTGGAGGGAAACCAAGTTTTAGTTATATCGAAAATATGCCAGCATTTGTGCCTGTAATGTTCGAACTAACTGTTTTTTTTGCTGCTCATTTAATGGTAATTACCTTTTATATGAGAAGTAGGTTATGGCCCTTTAAAAAAGCAGAAAATCCAGACGTAAGAACAACGGACGATCATTTTTTAATGGTTATTGATACAGGAAATAACGATGTAGAAAAAGTATCTAAATTCTTAATTGATACTGGAGCCATCGAAATTAGTTTAATCGATAAACAAGACGATCACTAATATGAAAAGACTAGTAAATATAGGTATAACATTAATCGTTACAATTGTAATGGTTTCTTGTTGGACAGATAATAAAAAGCCTAACTTTCAATACATGCCTAACATGTACGAACCTGTTGGTTATAAAACCTACGGTGAGTATATAGGTTTCCCAAGAGAAATGGAGGCTATGTTGCCTGTTTCAGGAACCATACCAAGAGGCTGGATCCCTTATGGTTATAAAAACACTCTAGAAGGAAAAATATTAGCAACTCAAGAATTAAAAATCCCGATAAAGGTTACTGAAGATAACCTTAGTAAAGGAAAAGAGTTGTATACTATATTTTGTTCAGTTTGTCATGGTGATAAAGGAGATGGACAAGGAATTCTTATGAAAAGGGAAAAATTTCTTGGAATACCAGCTTTTAATGATCAGGGAAGAAACATTACCGAAGGAGATATTTATCATGTTATGATGTATGGATTAAATTCGATGGGTTCATACGCTTCGCAAACAAGCGAAAAAGATCGATGGCAGATAGCAATGCACGTGTTAGATTTAAAATCTAATTTGAACGGAGAACCATTATGGTCTTCAAAACAAAAAAAATCAACAGAAAATGAGGAAGTAATTTTTTCTGATGATAAAAATGCTTCAAACGAAGCACATTAATTAAAGAACAAAGAGAATAGCTAAGATATGTATACGCTACCAAGTAAATTAAAACTTTTTGCAATAGTTCTTATGGTAATAGGTGCCTTAGGAATTGTTGCTGGTTTTCTTTCAACACCCAGTAATACTGCTGAAGTTAAAGAAATAATGGCATCTAGCCATGACGATGGACATAGTGTAGAAGCTACACATAACGATGACCATGATACTGTAAAAGTCGATCATGCAGACGGACATGGGGAGAGTGTACATGATGATGAAGAAGCTCATTTGGAGCATGTATTGCATCAATTACAAAATAGACCTTGGTCTTCTTTATATATTGCTTCCTTCTTGTTTTTTATGATATCATTGGGGGTTTTGGCTTTTTATGCTATCCAAATCGCATCTCAAGCTGGATGGTCACCAGTATTATTTAGAGTCATGGAAGGAATTACTTCTTATTTAATACCTGGAGGAATTATAATGTTAATCCTATTGGGACTTTCTGCATTTAATTTTAACCATTTATTTGTTTGGGCAGATCCAGAAGTTATAGCTCATGATAAATTATTACAAGGTAAATCGGGTTGGTTAAATGGCTGGGGTGTTATGATAAGAGCAATAATTTTTCTTGGAGGTTGGATAGTTTACCGTCAAATATCACTTAGATATTCTAGAATGCAAGATGATGCTACAGATGGAAAATGGTTTAAAAAAAGTTTTAAAATTTCAGCTGGATTTTTAGTGTTTTTTATTTATACTGAATCAGTTATGTCATGGGATTGGTTAATGAGTTTTGACCCTCATTGGTTCAGTACCTTATACGGTTGGTACGTATTTGCAGGAATGATTGTTTGTGGAATTACTACCATAGCTTTAGTTACGATGGTTTTAAAATCGCAAGGTTATTTAGAATATGTTAATGATAGCCACATCCATGATTTAGCTAAATTTATGTTTGGATTTAGTATATTTTGGACTTATTTATGGTTCTCACAGTTTATGTTGATATGGTATGCTAATATACCGGAAGAAGTAACTTATTTTGTAACTAGAATAGAAGATTTTAAATTACCCTTTTTTGGTATGGTAGTTATGAATTTTATATTCCCCATATTAATCCTTATGAATAGTGATTACAAAAGAGTAAATTGGTTTGTTGTTTTAGCAGGGATTGTTATCCTTTCAGGGCATTACGTTGATTTATTTGTAATGGTTATGCCAGCTACTGTAGGAACTTCATGGTATTTTGGTATTCCGGAATTAAGTTCAGTACTTTTTTTCTTGGGACTATTTATTTATGTTGTTTTTACAGCATTAACAAAAGCACCATTATTAGCTAAAGGAAATCCTTTTATAAAGGAGAGTAAAAATTTTCATTATTAATTAAATTTGTTGAATAGAAAACGATGACCGCATATTTAGTAATTTTAGTAATCATTCTTTTTGGAGTAACAGTTTTGCAAATAAATAAAGTATTTAAGTTGTTGCAACCTGCTAAATCTGAAGATTCAGAAGTAGCAACAGATAAAGATAATGAAACACAAGGCTATATGATGTTAGCATTTGTGTTTTTTATATATTGGATTTTAGCCTATTGCTTTTGGAAATGGGGCAATGTTTTATTACCCGTTGCAGCATCAGAACATGGCTTGGAAATCGATCAATTAATGTTGATTACCATGGTTGTGATTTTCGCTGTTGGAATTGTTACTCAATGGTTATTACATTATTTTGCTTTTGTGTACCGTGGAAGTAAAGATAAAAAAGCATTATTTTATGCAGAAAATCATAGATTAGAATTTATTTGGACAATCATTCCAGTTATAGTTTTAGCAGTATTAATTATTTACGGGCTTTTTACTTGGACTGATATAATGAGTTTTGATGAAGATGACGATCCAATGGTAGTTGAACTTTATGCATACCAATTTGATTGGAGAGCTAGATATGGAGGTTTAGATAATACTTTGGGTGAAGCTAATGTAAGATTAATTGAAGGACTAAACCAATTAGGAGTTGATGTTTCAGATCCAAATGCACAAGATGATAAAGTAGTCACTGAATTACACTTACCTGTTGGTAAAAAAGTATTATTTAAGATGAGATCACAAGATGTATTGCACTCAGCATATATGCCTCATTTTAGAGCCCAAATGAATTGTGTTCCAGGAATGATTACTCAATTTGCTTATACTCCAAATATTACGACTAAAGATATGCGATTGGAAGAGGATATAATTGCTAAGGTCAAAAACATCAATGAAATTAGAACCGCAAAAAACATAGAATTAATAGCAAAAGGGGAAGAGGCATTGGAAATGTATGATTTTGATTTTTTATTATTATGTAATAAAATATGCGGTAGCAATCATTTTAATATGCAAATGAATATTATTGTAGAAACTGAAGAAGAGTTCAATACTTGGATATCAGAACAGGGTACAATTGCAGAAACTTTAAAAAAATAATAAAATCGCTTAAAGAGATATGTCAGAACACGCTAACGATCACGATGATCACGGACATCACCATAAAGAGACATTTGTAACTAAATATATCTTTAGTCAAGATCATAAAATGATTTCTAAGCAATACCTTATTACAGGTTTGTTTATGGGAATTATTGGTATCGCAATGTCATTACTTTTTAGATTGCAACTTGCATGGCCAGATCATCAATTTACAATTTATGAAATATTTTTAGGAAAATGGGCCGAAGATGGTGTAATGGATCCTAATGTGTATTTATCATTAGTTACTATTCATGGAACTATTATGGTGTTTTTTGTTTTAACCGCTGGTTTGAGTGGTACTTTTAGTAACTTATTAATCCCCTTACAAATTGGTGCTCGTGATATGGCATCAGGATTTCTTAACATGGTTTCATATTGGTTATTCTTTTTGTCGAGTGTAATCATGATACTTTCTTTATTTGTTGAAGCTGGGCCAGCATCAGCAGGATGGACTATTTATCCTCCTTTAAGTGCCTTGCCACAAGCAATACCAGGTTCTGGTACTGGAATGACTCTTTGGCTGGTTTCTATGGGAGTTTTTGTTGCATCCTCATTATTGGGTTCATTAAACTATATTGTAACTGTAATAAATTTAAGGACCAAAGGAATGACTATGACTAGGCTTCCATTAACGATTTGGTCATTTTTTGTAACAGCTATTATTGGTGTCGTATCTTTTCCAGTATTGCTATCAGCAGTATTAATGTTAATAATGGATAGAAGTTTTGGAACTTCTTTTTTCCTTTCAGATATTTATATTGCAGGAGAGGTTTTACATAATCAAGGTGGTTCCCCCGTACTATTTGAACATCTATTTTGGTTCCTTGGACATCCAGAGGTGTATATTGTTATACTTCCAGCAATGGGATTAGTTTCTGAGGTCTTAGGAACTAATTCTCGTAAACCTATTTTTGGTTATAGAGCGATGATTGCATCAGTTTTAGCAATTGCTTTTCTATCAACAATAGTTTGGGGTCACCATATGTTTGTTACTGGTATGAATCCATTTTTAGGTTCCGTATTTACATTTACAACATTATTGATAGCAATTCCTTCTGCTGTAAAAGCATTCAACTGGATTACTACTTTATGGAAGGGTAACATTCAAATGAATACAGCAATGTTATTCTCGATAGGATTTGTTTCTACATTTATTAGTGGTGGTTTAACTGGAATAGTACTTGGAGATAGTGCACTTGATATTAATGTTCACGACACAATGTTTGTAGTAGCTCATTTCCATCTAGTAATGGGAATTTCTGCTCTTTATGGATTATTTGCTGGTGTTTATCATTGGTTTCCAATAATGTTTGAAGGTAAAATGTTGAATAAAAAATTAGGATATATTCATTTTTGGATAACCGCAATTGGAGCATATGGAGTTTTCTTTCCAATGCATTTTATAGGAATGGCTGGACTTCCTAGAAGGTATTATACCGCTTCAAATTTCCCATATTTCGATGATTTATTAAATATCAATGTAGTTATCACGGTTTTTTCATTATTTACAGCAATTGGACAATTGGTGTTCTTGTATAATTTTATACATTCAATGTTCTTTGGAAAAGTGGGGTCAAAAAACCCTTGGAATTCAAATACATTAGAGTGGACGGCTGAAGTTAAGCATATCCATGGAAATTGGGACGGTCCAATTCCTGAAGTTCACCGTTGGCCTTATGATTATAGTAAAATGAATAAAGACGATTCAGATTACGTAATTGCTGGACAAGATTTTTTACCACAACATATTCCAGTGCAAGACAACGAAGAAAAGCAATCATTTTAATATAATTTTTCAATAGTTAATTAAAAAGCCTTTCAAATTTTGAAAGGCTTTTTAGTTTTTATAAATAAAGCCAATAGGTTATTTTTAAATTTATAGATCTAAACCTTGGAGCAAATTCAGAGTCAGTGAAGAAATTATCATTATAGACCAAAAATAAATCTGAAAGAGGAGCAAATCGCCATTGTAATCTAGAATTAATTCCAAGGTTTTCTTGTAAAGAACTATATTGAACTAATGTTGACCAAAACAAAGATTTAGTAAAAGTTATGTCAATTTTTGGACTAACTAACCATATATTATTGTTAGAATATGGTTTTGGTAACTCAATTTTATCATACCTCGCGCGTATTGAAAATAAAAATTTAGGTTGTACTCTATAATTAATCTCAGTATCAAAGGTATATTTAAAACCATTAAAAAATTGGCCCATACTAGGCTTTATTTTAAATGAAATTGGTTTTCTTGTATCTGTTTGTAAATTAAACTCTATACTTGAGAAGGTATAATCTGTATTCATCGCCAATGATAATCCGTCAGAAAATGAAGGGTCAAACTCATCAAATAAATAGATATAACGATTAAAGATAGAAATGTTTATTCTACTTGTATTATTAAACTCCGCATTCCAGCTAGAAATTATATTATAGTCAGCTAGTTGAAAATTCAATTCTGGTTTCCAAACGATTATAGGTACTACATTAAAATTATGTCTATTTATTTTACCTTGTTTAGGGAATAATAGATATTCTGCTTTTGGGTCAATTTTAAAAATATCAGTTCTTCTAATAAAACCCAAATCAGATTTAAAATTTCCGCCAATATATAATCCACTAGCTCTAAATCTCCATTTTTTTGAACTGTAGTCCAATCGTGCACCGGTAGAATAGTTTTTTGAATCTAAATTTGGCGTAAAAGATTTATGGGCATAAAATTTACCATTCCAACTATTATCTATATTGGCAAGATTATAATCAATGCCAATAACTCGATTGTATTTTTCTTCTGCTATTATAAAATCCTTATTGGAAGTGTCTTTTCTGTTAATAAATAAAAAACTCACATTGGATCTTGAAAATACTTTTTGTTGCAGTGCTAATACGGTATTATTATTTCCTCCAATTTCATTTTCGGAATCATTTTTAGTTTGAATGTTTAGCAACCCTATTCTAAAATTAGTATTAATTTTACCACTTAACCTAACACCCCCAATAATATCATTTTCAATGTAGGTGTCAGTAGTATCTTTAGCTATTCCAATTCTTCTTGAAAAAAACGGATTTGCATCTTGACTGTTTCCGAAATCAGCAAATAAGTCACTGTTTTCAATGAAAAATTGTCTTTTTTCAGGTAAATTAACTTCAAAACGTGTTAAATTAGTTACTACTTGATCTGCTTCTACTTGCGAAAAATCCGGATTAACCGTAATGTCTAAATTTAGACTATTAGAAATTGATATTTTTGCGTCACCTCCTGCTTTAAGTTCAAAAAACTCTTTATTTTCTTCATAATCATTTATTGCTATGGTATTTATATATGGAATAATAGAAATTGGAGTTTTAGATTTACCTAAGGGTTTTTCAAAAACCATGTCACCCATAAAAGCTAAATTAAATATAAATTGATTTTGAGGAATTTGATTCCAAGTAGTTCTTTCATTAGACTGAGTATCGAACATATAAGAATTAAAACGCCAACGGCTTTCACCTTCTTTATATTTAAATGCAGACAGTGGTATTGCCCATTCACTAATATAATAATCGTCATATTGTTTGGTTACGCTTTCCCATTTTGTATCCCAACTTGTAGTAAAACCTCTAAGCTCTTTTCCTCCTCCAGAAACTAATGCTTCTCTCATAACCCCATCGGGGTTGATTCCAAAAAGAAATGCATTGGATCCGTCATTATAAGTATCAAATAACAATGTAATATTGTCACTTCCTCCAGCTCTAAAATCTCTCTTTAGTGATGGAATAATGTAGTTGTTTCCTGAAGAGTAAACTTTAATTCCAAGGTATAAATTATGATCATCAAATAACATCGTTATTTCAGTTTGATTTATAGCTTGTAATGTATCTGTAGGGAAGTATTGCCAAAAATCTGTTGCAGGTTTATTTTTAGACCAAGAGGTTTCGTTTAAAACGGCATCTAATATTATTTCTTCATTAATATATGAAACATTTACTTTTTTATTTTGAGCAATTGCATTTAAAGAAGAAATAATGATTATTATAAGAAATACCCTAAATAACATATCTGTTATGTGTTTAAGCTAAAATAATAAAAAACAATGGTATAAAAGTTTGTTTAAATTGAAAAGCTTTTTATTATTTAAGCTTCGATTCGATTTGTATATTTGTTTTATGAATGAACATTTAGATCCTTCAGATGAAAATTTTACTCCTCAAGAAGTTGAAGTAGAAAAAAAACTCCGCCCCTTATCTTTTGAAGATTTTTCGGGACAAGATCAGGTCCTAGAGAATTTAAAAATATTTGTTCAAGCAGCAAACTTAAGGGGAGAAGCATTAGACCACACTCTATTTCACGGGCCTCCTGGACTCGGAAAAACAACCTTGGCACATATACTCGCTAATGAATTAGATGTTGAAATTAAAGTTACCTCGGGTCCTGTATTAGATAAGCCAGGTGATTTAGCTGGATTACTTACCAATCTTGATGAGCGAGATGTTTTATTTATAGATGAAATTCATAGATTAAGTCCTATTGTAGAGGAATATTTGTATTCTGCAATGGAAGATTATAAAATTGATATCATGATTGAATCTGGTCCCAATGCTCGATCTGTTCAAATAAATTTAAACCCTTTTACTCTTGTAGGAGCTACAACTCGTTCTGGACTATTAACTGCCCCAATGCGTGCAAGATTTGGAATCGCTTCAAGGTTACAGTATTATACAACAGAATTATTAACAACTATAGTTCAACGAAGTGCAATGATTTTAGAAGTTTCTATTAGTATGGAAGCTGCAATAGAAATTGCTGGTAGGAGTAGAGGTACTCCACGTATTGCAAATGCATTATTGAGAAGGGTAAGAGATTTTGCTCAAATAAAAGGAGATGGAAATATTGATATAAAAATTGCAAAATATGCTCTTGAAGCGTTGAATGTCGATGCACATGGATTAGATGAGATGGATAATAGAATTTTATTAACTATTATTGAAAAATTTAAAGGTGGTCCAGTAGGAATAACCACCTTGGCAACTGCAGTATCAGAAAGTTCGGAAACCATAGAAGAAGTATATGAACCTTTTTTAATTCAACAGGGTTTTATAATGAGAACTCCGAGAGGAAGAGAAGTTACGGAAGCTGCCTATAAACATTTAGGAAAACTTAAAGCTCCAAAACAAGGAGGTTTGTTTTAGGGCGATAAAAAATTGTGACATCAATAGCTTGAATTATAAATCGCACTATACCAATCTTATTAAAAAGGAAGCAATACGCCTAGGATTTTTATCTTGTGGGATAAGTAAAGCTGAGTTTTTGGAAGATGAAGCTCCGCGTTTAGAAAATTGGTTAAACAAAAACATGCATGGCGAAATGAGTTATATGACTAACCATTTCGATAAAAGGTTGAATCCAACTTTATTAGTTCCAGGTTCAAAAAGTGTGGTTTCGTTATTGTTAAATTATTTTCCAGAAGAAAATCAAACTAATGAAACCTATAAAATATCAAAGTATGCGTATGGAAAAGACTATCATTTTGTAATAAAAGATAAGTTAAAACAATTATTAAATTTTATTCAAAATGAAATTGGAGAAGTTCACGGCAGAGCTTTTACAGATTCAGCGCCAGTATTAGATAAGGCTTGGGCAGCAAAAAGTGGTTTAGGATGGATTGGGAAGCATAGTAATCTAATTACAAAATCAAATGGTTCGTTTTACTTTATTGCGGAATTAATAATAGACTTAGAACTAGATTATGATTATGCAGTAACTGATCATTGTGGAAGCTGTACAGCTTGTTTAGACGCCTGCCCAACTCAAGCAATAACAGAACCTTATGTAGTGGATGGTAGTAAATGTATATCGTATTTTACCATTGAATTAAAAAATGAAATTCCTTCAGATATGAAGGGTAAATTTGATGATTGGATGTTTGGTTGTGATATATGCCAAGATGTATGTCCATGGAACCGTTTTAGCAAACCTCATAAAGAGCCACTTTTTAATAGTAATAAAGAACTGTTAACTATGTCTAAAAAAGAGTGGGAAGAAATTACGGAAGAAGTTTTTCATAAAACATTTGAAAAAAGTGCAGTTAAAAGAACAAAATATTCTGGTTTAATTAGGAATATTAATTTCCTAAAAAGTTAATATTGATATTAGTTAAGTTTACTTCTTTGCGGATTTTAAAGATGGATCAATAGATATTCCCTTTTATGAGAGTAGCGGGTAAAAATTAAATGTCTTAAATTTTTCTAATTTAGCTCAAGCAAAAGCCATTTAGACAGTCAATTCTTAATAAAAATAAATACAGAAAAAGAGGAAATAATAGCTAATTTATGATCCTCTTTTTAGTATTTTCAAGGATTGTAGATGAAAATAATTATACTATATTTGAAGTATCAATACAGTAAGCGATGATCACCCACTTAAAGGGAAAATTAATTGAAAAAAATCCGACAAATATAGTTGTAGACTGTAATGGTGTAGGCTATTCAGTTAATATTTCATTACATACTTTTTCGCAACTTCCTTCAGGGGAAAATGTAAAACTTTTTATACATTTACAAGTACGAGAAGATTCACATACATTATTTGGATTTTCTAGTAAAGTTGAACGCGAAGTATTCAGACTGTTAATATCGGTTTCTGGAATTGGAGCAAGTATTGCAAGGACAATGTTATCAACCCTATCTCCCGAACAAGTCATGGAGGCTATTACTCAAAATAATATAGCAGTCATACAGTCGGTAAAAGGAATAGGCGCTAAAACTGCTCAACGAGTTGTTTTAGATTTAAAAGACAAAATAATAAAAATTTATGGCTTAGATGAGGTTTCCTTAGTTTCAAGCAATACAAATAGAAATGAGGCGTTATCTGCTTTAGAAACATTAGGTTTTGCAAGAAAACAAGTGGAAAAAGTTTGTGATGATATTTTAAATAAAAATCCAAATGCTTCTGTAGAAACCATAATAAAACAAGCTTTAAAAAATTTGTAACAATTGGGTTTAAAAAATTACGATTTAAAAATTAGCTTTTTTAAGCAGATATTAGTTTTAGGTGTTATTGTAAGTAGTTTTACTACCACTTATTCTCAAGATTCTATAAGCACAGGAAGTACTATGGGTCGTATGGATTTGCCGAATCCAATAAGTATACAAGACCTGTATACGTATGATATAATAACTGAAATGTATATTTATACACAGATTATTGGAGATTTTTCAATATCATATCCGCTAATTTTAACACCAGAAGAGTATAGAGACCTAATTCTTAATCAGCAAATGAAATCTTATTTTAAAGAAAAGATTGATGCTGCTGATGGAAGAAAAGAGGGTGCTGAAGAATTGCAAAAAAACTTATTACCAACCTTTTATGTAAATTCAAGTTTTTTTGAATCTGTGTTTGGTGGTAATGAAATTGAAATAATACCGCAGGGTGTAGTTGAGATTGATTTAGGTTTGTTATATACCAAGCAAGACAATCCCTCATTTTCACCAACAAATAGAAGTAATCTATCTTTTGATTTTGATCAAAGAATTAGTTTAAGTTTATTAGGTAAAATAGGTGAAAGACTTCAAATTAGCGCAAATTATGATACTCAATCAACTTTTGATTTTCAAAATCAAATCAAATTGGAATACACGCCAACAGAAGATGATATTATTAGAAAAATTGAAGTTGGTAATGTAAGTATGCCTTTGAATAGTTCATTAATTCAAGGAGCTCAAAGTTTATTTGGTGTAAAAGGTGAGGTTCAATTTGGAAAAACAACTATAACAGGTGTTTTTTCTGAACAAAAATCTGAAACAAGAACTGTAGTTGCTGAAGGTGGAGCTACGATAACAGATTTTGAGATTTTTGCTTTAGATTATGATGAAAACCGTCACTTTTTTTTATCACACTATTTTAGGGATAATTACGATAGAGTTTTAGCACAATATCCTTTTATAAATACCAATGTTCAGATTACTAGAACCGAGGTTTGGATTACAAATAGGACTAGTTCTACCGAAAATGTAAGAAATATTGTTGCACTTCAAGATATTGGAGAGTCTAACCCCAATGATATAGGATTACTATTTCCTCCTGGAGGATTTATACAAGTTCCAAGTAGGTCATACCCTAATAATGCTAATAATAAGTTTAATCCACTAGGGATAGAGGGTAGTGAACCTTCTGTTTTAAATCCGGCAATAAGAGATATCGCAACCGTTCAATCAGGATTTAGCGGTGTGCAAGTCAGGGATGGTTTGGATTATGTGTCACTTGAAAACGCAAAAAAATTAAATTCTGGGGAATATCAATTAGATTCACAATTAGGATATATTTCTTTAAATCAGCGTTTGAATAATGATGAAGTCTTAGCAGTTGCATTTCAATTTACAGTAAATGGGGCAGTTTATCAAGTTGGTGAATTTTCAAACGGTGTCGATGCTTCAGGGGGATCTTTGCCCGGTGATGGTAATGATGATCCTATAGAAGGAATATCTCAAAATTTAGTTGTTAAACTATTAAAAAGTAATATCACAAATGTTCAAGAGCCAATATGGGATTTAATGATGAAAAACATATATCCATTAGGAGCTTTTCAACTTGAACGAGAAGGTTTTAATTTAAATATATTATACACGGATCCTTCTCCTCAAAACTTTATTAGTGCTGCTGAAGGAAGTGTCCAATTTCCTCCATTAGCTTTGCCTGAAGATGTTGAAAACACAACATTACTAAGAGTATTTAATTTGGATCAATTAAATTATAATGGAGATCCGCAACAAGGTGGTGATGGTTTCTTTGATTTTGTTCCGGGCATTACTCTAGATACGCAAAACGGACAGGTTATTTTTACTAATGTTGAACCATTTGGTAGTCATTTATTCGAAAAATTAGAGGACCCTACTAATTCATCTGAAGATTACGAAAATCCAATAACATACAATGCCAACCAAAATAAATATGTTTTCAATGCTCTTTATTCAACAACAAAGACACAGGCAGAACAAGAAGAAAGTGATAAAAATAAATTTCAATTAAAAGGAACTTATAAATCTACAGGTGCAGATGGAATACCTATAGGAGCATTTAATATTCCTCAAGGATCAGTAACTGTTTCAGCTGGAGGTAGAGTATTAGTTGAAGGAGTAGATTACACAGTTAATTATCAATTAGGAAGAGTACAAATATTAGACGCATCTTTATTGAATTCAAATACGCCTATATCTATTTCTACAGAAAACAATACCTTGTTTGGACAGCAAACAAAAAGATTTACAGGGATAAATGTTGAACATTTATTTAATGAAAAATTTCAAATGGGTGCCACCTTTTTAAATGTAAATGAAAGGCCATTAACTCAAAAATCATCATACAGCTCAGAACCAATAAACAATTCTATATTTGGTGTAAATGCAAATTTTTCAACGGAAGTACCTTTCTTAACACGATTAGTTAACAAACTACCAAACATTGATACAGATGTTGAATCAGTATTCTCATTGCGTGGTGAATTTGCATATTTACTGCCAGGAGCACCTAAAATTTCTGATTTCAATGGCAAGGTAACAGCCTATGTTGATGATTTTGAAGCTGCACAAACAAGCTACGACATTAGTTCACCATTAACTTGGGGTTTATCAAGTGTTCCAATAGGTTTTGGTGGTGAACAAGGAAATGGAAATTTAGCAACTAATAATAAGCGGGCAAAATTATCTTGGTATACCGTAGATCCAATTTTTTATAGTACACAAAGACCAGATGGAATAACAGTAGATGACATCTCCTCTCCTTTTACAAGAAGAATATTTAGAGATGAAATATTTCCAAATCAAGACATTGTTCAAGGACAAACACAAGCTCTTTTTTCACTAGACTTATCTTTTTCCCCAACAGAGCGAGGACAGTATAACTATAACCCAGCAATAAATGGAACTAATGAACTTCCAAATCCAGCATCTAATTTTGGAGGTATTATTAGACCATTAACGACTACAGATTTTGAACGTTCAAATGTAGAATATATTCAGTTTTGGTTAATGGATCCTTTTATATACGATGAAACTGCAGGAAGTGACGGAGGAACTATAACCTTTAATCTTGGGAATATTTCAGAAGATGTTTTAAAAGATGGAAGAAAACAGTATGAAAACGGATTGCCTAAAGATGCATCCACAGCTAATACCATTCCAACTGCATATGGTAAAGTTCCAACAAATCAATCTTTGTTATATGTATATGATACACAGGGAGAAGAACGTACAAATCAAGATATAGGTTATGATGGTCTTAGTGATTCGGAAGAGGCTGCATTATTTCCTGATTTTGCTGGATTAGCAGATCCTGCGGGTGATAACTATGAATATTTTTTACAAGCTCAAGGAAATGTTATAGAACGGTATAAAAAATATAATGGAACTCAAGGAAATTCTCCGGAAGTAATTACAAATAGTGATAGAGGTTCAACTTCACTTCCAGATGTTGAGGATATAAATCGTGACAATAGCATGAACACGATTGATAGCTATTTTGAATATAATATTGATGTTTTTCCTGGAATGGATGCTAACAATAGTGATTATATAACAGATACTAAAGAAATAAATGTTACGCTGCAAAATAATGAAGTCATTCCTGTAAGATGGGTTCAATTTAAAGTGCCTATTAGTGAGCCAGATGATGCTATAAATGGAGTTTCTGATTTTAGATCTATTCGTTTTATGAGAATGTTTCTTTCAGACTTTGAGCAAGATATGATATTGCGATTTGGTACACTAGATCTAATTCGAGGTGACTATAGAAGGTATCAACTTGCATTAGATGGGGATGCACAAGATCCATTAAACAGTAATACATTATTTGAAAATTTTACGGTTAGTATTGAAGAAAATGAAAATAGATTGCCAATACCTTATGTTTTACCACCAGGTGTTTTTAGAGAACAATTAAATAATAATAATAACATTATTCGTGAAAATGAACAATCTATATCATTAAACGTTTGTGGATTAGATCCAGAAGATGGTAGAGCTGTCTATAAAAACTTTAATGTTGACATGCGACAGTATAAGAATTTAGAGATGTTTATTCATACCGAATCTATTGAAAATGAAGGAATGCTATCTGATGGAGATATGGTTGCTTTTGTAAGGTTAGGAAATGATTTGTCTCAAAATTATTATGAGATTCAAATTCCGTTAAATCCTACTTCCTTTGGAAGTATCTCGCCTGAAGATATTTGGCCTATAGAAAATAGACTTCTTTTGCCATTTGAATTATTGCAACAAGTGAAAACAATTACTTTAGGAGACCCAAATAACATTCCTAATGAAATTTCTTATTATTTGCAGTCAGAATTAGATCCAGATTTTTCTGGACCGGAAAATGAACTTCGAATTGGTATTAAAGGTAATCCTAGTTTTGGTAATGTGCGAACAATCATGATAGGTGTTAGGAATTCCACAACTAATGAGATATGTGGAGAAACTTGGTTTGATGAACTTCGAATGACAGAGTTAGATAACGATGGCGGATGGGCTGCTGTCGCTAGTATGGATGTAAATTTAGCAGATTTTGCAACGGTAAGTGCCTCAGGAAGTAGAAGCACAGTTGGTTTTGGATCTATTGAACAAGGCCCTAACCAAAGAAGCTTAGAAGATGTTAAAGAATATGGAGTGGTTACTAATTTTAATTTAGGTCAATTATTGCCACTAAATTGGGGTATTCAATTGCCATTTAATTATGGACGTTCAGAAGAATTAATCACACCAAAATATGATGCAGAATATCAAGATATTCAGCTTCAAACTAGAATAGATGATGAACAAGTTCCTGCCAAACGATCCGAAATTCAAGAACAATCTGAGGATTATACAAAAAGACAAAGTATTAATTTTATAGGAGTTCGAAAAAATAGGGTCGGGAATGAGAAGCCTAAGGTATATGATGTTGAAAATTTCACTTTTTCGTATTCTTATAATCAAGTAGAACACAGAAATTTTGAAATAGAACAATCTTTAGATCAGAATGTGCGATTGGGAGGAACCTATAATTATAATTTCGAACCAAAAACAGTAGAGCCTTTTAAAAAGAATGACTCTATTTTTAGAAGTAAATATTGGCAGTTATTAAAAGATTTTAATTTTAATTATTTGCCTTCAAATATTACTGTTGGGTCCAATTATGTTCGACAATATAATGAACAAAAATTTCGAGAGCTTAATTTACCAGAGGGCAGTATTGGAATACCTACTTTATATCAGCGTAATTTCTTATTTGATTGGCAATACACGATTAATTACAATCTAACAAAATCTTTAAGATTTAATTTTACATCTACAAACAATCGTACTGTTAAAAATTATATTGATATATTTGGGAATACTGACGATTCTATAAATGTATGGGATGGTTTTTTTGATGTTGGTGATCCAAATCAACATTCTCAATCACTTCAATTAAATTACGACATACCCTTTAATAAGATTCCATTTTTAAAATTTATAAGAGCAACTTATTCTTATACTGGAGATTTTCAATGGCAAAAAAGTAGTGACTTATTCCTAGATATTCCAATCTTTCTTGAAGATGGGTCAACTAAATACTATAATTTAGGAAATTCTGTCCAAAATGCTCAAACTCATCGTATCAATTCAAGTTTAGATATGAAAACTTTTTACCGTTATATTGGTTTGAAAAAAAGGACAAAAAGTAAAAAGCTTATATCATCAGGAGATAATCCATCTGGGATAGGAAAAGGTTCTCAAGGAGCTACTGGTAAAGGTGGCAAAAATTCTGATAAAACAAATAAAGAAGAAACTAAATCAGGAATTGCAAAGAAATCTGGTAACTCTAGAAATGGAGCAGGTGGAGTTGAATTTTCAAATTCTCTGTCAACTGGAGAAAAATCTATGAATGTTTTAATTGATCTGGTAACAATGATAAAAAAAATACAACTAAACTACCAAGAAAACAATGGTGTGTTCTTACCAGGATACACACCTTCTGTTGGTTTTGCTGGCACTTTTAAACCTTCTGCAGGATTTACATTTGGGAGTCAAGCTGAAATTAGAAATTTGGCTGCTCGTAATGGATGGTTAACATTATACCCAGAATTTAACGAACAGTACACTGAAGTAGAGTCAAAACAACTAGATATACAGGCTAATTTGGTACCCATAAAAGATTTAAAAATTGATGTTACAGCAAGTAGAATTTATTCAGAAAATTACTCAGAAAATTATATCATAGAAAATGATTTATACCGTTCTCTAACTCCTAATACAACTGGAAACTTTAATATTTCTACTGTAATAATTAAAACTGCTTTTTCTACTAGTGATGAAAACACCTCCCAAACATTTGAAAATTTTAGTGATAACAGATTAATCATAGCTAAAAGGTTAGCCGAAGAATATTACGGAACCACTAACTATCCCGTAGATACAGAAACAGGATACCCTATTGGATTTGGTAGTAAAAGCCAAGATGTTTTATTGCCATCATTTTTATCTGCTTATAAAGGGAGTGATCCAGAGAAGGAGAGTACTGGAATATTTAGAGATATTCCGATACCAAATTGGGACCTGAAATATACTGGTTTAATGAGAATTCCTTGGTTTAAAAAATACTTTAAACGATTCTCATTACAGCATGGATATAGATCTGGATATACCATCAATCAATTTAGAACAAACTTAGATTATGATTCAAATAATCCGGAAGATCTTGATCAATCCGGAAATTTTAAAAGCACTACTCTATTAACAAATGTTAATTTAATTGAGCAATTTTCTCCTTTAATTAGGGTAGATTTTGAAATGAAAAATTCAATTAATATTTTATTTGAACTTAGAAAGGATAGAGCATTATCCCTAAGTTTTGCAAATAATTTATTAACTGAAATTCAAGGGAACGAAATTATAATAGGTGCGGGTTATAGGGTTAAAGATTTGCGTATTGCCACTAATTTTGGTGGAAAAAAACAAATACTTAAAAGTGATTTAAACTTTAAATTGGACCTTTCACGGAGAGATAATAAAACAATTATTAGATATTTAGACATTTCTAATAATCAAACTACTGCTGGACAAACAATTTATGGAGCACAACTCTCTATAGATTACGCTTTAAGCAAAAATTTAACTGCATTATTTTATTATGATCATTCGTTTTCGGAATATGCTATTTCAACCGCATTTCCTCAGACAACAATTAGAACAGGATTTACACTAAGATATAACTTTGGAAATTAACAAATAAGATTAATTATTATGAATATACCTTCAAATTTAAAATACACAAAAGACCACGAATGGATAAGTATTGATGGTGATATAGCTACTGTAGGAATTACCGATTTTGCGCAAGGTGAATTAGGAGATATTGTATACGTAGAAGTAGAAACTCTTGATGAAACTTTAGACAAAGACGAGGTTTTCGGCACCGTAGAAGCAGTTAAAACTGTTTCAGATTTATTTCTTCCTCTTTCTGGAGAAATTATTGAGTTTAACGATAGTTTAGAAACAGAGCCAGAAAAAGTAAATTCTGATGCTTTTGGAGATGGATGGATGATTAAAATTAAGATTTCAAACCCAGATGAAATCAACGAATTGCTAGATGATGAGGCTTATAAAGAAATTGTTGGAGTTTAAACACCTTCATAGTGTTTGTATCGTTTATTCCCTGCTAGTAACAGTTTTATTTTTATATCCTTTTAAGGAAATAGCTAGCGTAAATTTCATTTTACCAGTTGATAAATTAATTCATGTTTTAATTTATTTTTCTTTATCGTTTTTATGGATAAGTTATTATAATAATATTGCCAAATATAAAATAAAAAAGAAGTCTATTATAATTATAATTTTGTTATGTTTTTTTTATGGCATAGTAATTGAACTTATTCAAGAAATCTTTATTCCTTTTAGGGGTTTAGATTTATTTGATGTTTTCGCAAACATGATAGGTACAATTTTAGGAACATTATTTTTTTCTAATTTTAATAACAGAATTAAATCCTGAAATCTTTTATTTACTAAAGAAATTATATATTTTAGCAACAAGATAAATAAACATTTATGGAACCAAAGAAAAACCCAAAATCAGACCTAAATAGAAGGAGCATGATATTTTTCCAATTAGGAATGGTATTAATGCTTTTTATCACATGGCGTGCAATTGAAAATAAAACGTATGATAAAGCGGAGATAACTCAAGACATGTTAAATTTAGGCGATGAGTTAGATGAAGATATTCCAATTACAGATCAAAACATTCCACCACCACCACCACCACCACCACCACCAGCTCCTGAAGTAATTGAGGTGATTGAAGATGAAGAGGATATTGAAGAAACAATTATTGAATCTGCTGAGGTAAATCAGGAAGAGGAAATTATGGAGATCGAGGATATTGAAGAAGTAGAAGAAGAAATTGGAGATGTTCCTTTTGCAGTAATTGAAAATGTACCTATTTACCCGGGTTGTGAAAAGAAAAAGAATAATGCCGAGAAGAAAAAATGCATGTCTGAAAAAGTTCAAAAATTTGTTCAAAAAAAGTTTAATACAGACTTAGCAGGAGATCTAGGTCTAGAAGGAAGACAACGTATATCTGTTCAATTTAAAATTGATAAAAAGGGTAACGTAGTAAATGTACGTGCACGTGCACCACATCCCAAGTTAGAACAAGAAGCCGTGAAAGTGGTTAAAGCATTGCCAAAAATGATTCCAGGAAAACAAAGGGGTACAGCAGTAGGTGTGTTGTATTCATTACCTATCCTATTTCAAGTAGAGAATTAAATTTTAAAATATATTATTTTAATCCCGTTTCTATTTATAGCAACGGGATTTTTTTACACCATAGTATTTATAAAAATGATAATATTAAAATTACTTATATAACAACAATTTTATAAGTATTTTATTTATGTTTTTATCAAGCTAATAAAAAGACAAAAGCCATTTTTATTAATTAATATAAAATGGCTTTAATTTCGGTATTCTGAATAATTTATATTCGATAGAATGAAGAAGGGATTAGTTTTTACTTTCTTTCTGTTTCTTATTTTTTTGCATTTCTTTAAATTTAGCCATTGTTTTTTCTTCCGGAGTTCTTGTGTCTAAAGCACCTAACTTTTTTGCAATTTCATTATAGATAGAAGTGATAAATATTTCTCTAGTAATAGCGCCATCACCATACCCTTGTGCATCATAATTTTTAGTGATATTTTTATTGACTAATACTTCTTCTAAAGTTTTACCATTTTCTCTTAATGACATCACTTGCTTAGAAACTTTATCTAGCATTTTTTTCATATTGACTAAATCAATTTGCCGTGCTATATTTCCCAGTCCTGGTACAATTTTAGTATTTTCATTTGCAATACTAGAAAGTTTACCGAGTGTACTTGAAATAACTTTAAAACTCTTTCCTTTTTCAGCATTAACTTCTGGATATTTTTTATAGCTATAAACAGGACCGGTAAATAACACATTTTTATTGGTTAAGTAAACAGCAGACTTACCGATATTTAAAGGAATCACTTCTATTTTTTTCCCTTCAAAATTTAATCTTATTTGATCATTGAAAACCAGATCGGCTTTAAAGTTAGGTCTAGAAAAATCGTTTTTACTTGGCTTTCCTTTTGTTCTGTTATTTTGAGCCAAAAAAATAGTTCCATCTTCTTTCAATTTAGTAGTTGCCTTTGAGTTTTTTATATTATTTGATGTAGTTATTAAATATTTAATGGATGATTTTTTATCTAATCTGTTGACTATTTTTAAACTTCGAATCATTTCTTCTTCGATTTGTGTATCTATTAAAACAACACCCTTGTTTGTTAAAACAACACCCATATTTTCTTCAACACCCTTTAAAAAATAAACATCATTAGTTACCTCTATCAATTTAGTTTTTCCAGAATAATTATCAGATGCATCTAATAAATTACCACTTGTTGTATTGTTAGGAGTTGAACTTGAGGTGTTTTTTTGTTCTTGTTTTTTTGAGCCTGAGTTACTTTTATCTACTTGAGCATTTGTAATTAATCCAACAAATAATAAAAGTGTTGTAAAAAATATTTTAGTACGCATTTTTGTGTTTTTTAAATTAGTTGTAAAACTACTAAAATTCAACTTATTATTATGGAAGAAAAGCTTAAAATAATTGTAAAGGTATAAGAGGTATTCTATATTTGCAGAATTAAAAATAGCAACTATTGCCTACTTCAAATCAAAATCTTAAAAAGATTTCTTTTTATAAAAATTTTCTCGAAATAACTAAGGTTAGACTATCGGTAAGTGTTTTGTTTTCATCAATAGCAGGTTATTTTCTGGGAGCAGATGTTGTTAATTTTACTGAACTAATTCTTTTGTGTATTGGAGGTTACGCAATGGTAGGTGCATCAAATGTATACAACCAAATCATAGAAAAAGATTTAGACGCTTTAATGGAGCGCACCAAAAACAGACCTTTGCCTTCAGGAAGTATAACAGTAAATACTGCTTTTACTATTGCAGTGGCCTTAACAGTTATCGGAATAGTTTCATTATATATTATTAATCCAATTACAGCAATGTTTGGAGCTATAAGTATATTTATGTATGTAAGTTTATACACACCCTTAAAGACCAAAACATCACTATCCGTATTTGTTGGGGCAATTCCAGGAGCAATACCATTTATGTTAGGTTGGGTTGCAGCAACCAACGAATTTGGTATTGAGCCAGGTACATTGTTCATGATACAATTTTTTTGGCAATTCCCCCATTTTTGGGCCATCGCTTGGTTTTTGTATGATGATTATAAAAAAGCGGGTTTCTATATGTTGCCAAATGGGAACCGTGATAAAAGTACTGCATTGCAAGCAGTATTATATACATTGTGGACGGTGTTAGCTTCATTAATTCCTGTTTTTGGAGTAACCGGTAAATTATACTTAACTCCTGTTTCTGGAGTTATAATAGGATTGATAGGATTGGGATTTTTATATTTCGCCATGCGATTGTACATGATTAAAACCAATAAAGTAGCTAAACAATTTATGATAGCAAGTGTTAGCTACATCACACTGTTGCAAATTGTATATGTAGCTGATAAATTTATTAGATAAATGTGCTTAACGTTGACCAAAAGTTTTTAAATGGAAAATAACATAAATAACAATAAATTAAAAGTAGATCGTTCAAAGAAAATGATGCTTTGGTTTGGTATGATTAGTTTAACGATGAGTTTTTTAGGTATAACTAGTGGTTATATCGTAAGTAAAGAACGTGCAGATTGGTTGACTGATTTTCAAATACCAGAAGCATTTTATATAAGTTTATTTGTTATTTTGTTAAGCAGTATTACCTTTTATTATGCAAAAAAATATGTGATAGCGCAACAAAAAAAGCAAGGGATGATTTTTTTAATCATCACTTTTTTATTAGGAATTACCTTTATAATACTTCAATTTAAGGGTTTTTCTGAAATAATTTCGAATGGTTATTTTTTTACAGGAAGTGAAAGTACGATCACAACTTCCTTTATTTATTTAGTAGTACTTCTACATCTAACACATATGCTAGCAGCACTAATTTCAGTTTTAGTCGTAATTTATAATCATTATAAACAAAGGTATACCATTGGAAATACTGTGGGCATTGAGATAGCAGCTACTTTTTGGCACTTTGTTGATGTTTTATGGATTTACCTCTTTTTATTTTTCTATTTTATTAGATAAAAAATATATGTATTTTTGAACCCGATTTAAATCAATTAATTTATATGGACACTACAGTTGCAAAACCAAGCACTGATAATAAAACTTGGAGCGGAGGAAACAGACCACTAAATACCAGTTATGGTAAAATGATGATGTGGTTTTTTATTGTTTCTGATGCATTAACTTTTTCAGGATTTCTTGCCGCTTACGGCTTTTCTAGATTTAAATTTATTGATTCTTGGCCCATAGCTGATGAGGTATTTACGCACGTTCCATTTATACACGGTAATTTCCCGATGTATTATGTAGCTTTTATGACCTTTATATTGATTCTCTCTTCTGTAACAATGGTTTTAGCAGTAGATGCTGGCCATCACATGAAGAAAAATAAAGTTATCGTTTATTTATTTCTCACCATTATTGGAGGTTTAATCTTCGTAGGTTCTCAAGCTTGGGAATGGGGGACATTTATCAAAGGAACTTACGGTGCTGTTGAAACCAATGGAGGTAAAGTTCTTCAATTTGTAAAAGAAGATGGATCTAGAATTGCATTAGGAGATTTCGCTACTCCTATTTATTCTGAAAGAACAAGTCAAGGAAGTAATGAAGCTATCTGGTTTTATTCTGAAAAACCAAAAACCAGCGTAAATTTAGCGGAAGTAACAAAAGGATTTTTAGCAAATGAATCACTATTAATACGTACTCAATATTTAGATAAAGATGGTAAACGAATCGTTCTCTCTAGAGCAGAATCTGTTGCCAAATTGAAAAGTGATGGAAAAAGTGTTGTAGAAGGTGCAAACTTAAGACACAACGAATATGGAACTCCGTTATTTGCAGATTTTTTCTTTTTTATTACAGGATTTCACGGATTCCATGTATTTTCTGGAGTTATATTTAATATCATAATTTTCTTTAATGTTATTATTGGAACTTACGAGCGAAGAAAAAGTTACGAAATGGTCGAAAAAGTTGGACTTTATTGGCACTTTGTAGATTTAGTTTGGGTATTTGTATTTACCGTATTTTACCTTGTTTAAAAAAGATTAATATAAAATAAATGGCACAAGATCATAAATTAGCAATATTTAGAGGAAGACTTAAATTTAAGTCTATAAAGTCAAAAATCTGGGGAGTATTTACGTTACTTTCTATAATTACTATAATTGAAGTTTATTTAGGGATTGTAAAACCTGAATTTTTAACTACTAACCGCTTGTTTGCATTAAAATATCTAAATTGGATATTCTTGATTCTAACCGTTATAAAAGCTTATTATATAACTTGGGATTTTATGCACATGCGTGACGAAAAAATGGGATTAAGAAGGTCAGTAGTATGGACAGGTGTATTTTTAGTGTGTTATTTGCTATTTATTCTGTTAGTAGAGGGAAATTATATATTTGATGTTTACAAAGAAAATTATATCAAATTTAATTTTTAAATTTAATATAATAGAATTTTAAAAAAACTCCATTCAATAGATGAATGGAGTTTTTTTAAAAATAATGCGTATTTTATTGTTCATCCTTATTTTACGAACTATTTTTGTGGTGTGAATACTACCGCTAAAATTAAAAAATTCATCATATTAGGAATTCTGTTTCTCCTTCCTATTACTGCCTACCTCTTTTTTTCTTCAGGAATTAATCACTTTGCAAAACTCCCTGTATTAACTCAGAATGTTTTAGAAATTAACCAATTTAAAACTGAAAAAGGAACATCTAAACTATTAAAGGATCACATTACAATTTTATGTTTTTTCGGAAATAATCTAGAAGCAACTAAGGCTAATGCTTTTAATTTGGCCCATAAGATTTATAAGAAGAATTATCAATTTAAAAATTTTCAGTTTGTTATATTAACTCCAGATGGTTCGCAATCCCAAGTAAAATCATTAAAAGAAGAATTATCTGAAATAGAAAACGCTGTGAATTGGAATTTTGTTTACAGTTCGCCCAATGAAATTGAAAAGGTGTTTAACTCATTAGGCTCCAATTATTCGTTAGATGCCAATATGGCTTCACCCTATGTTTTTATAATTGATAAAGATAGAAGTTTAAGAGGAAGAGATGATGATGATGATGTAGGGTTATTGTATGGATTTGATTCTAGTGACTACTCAGAGGTAAATAATAAAATGAGTGATGATGTGCGTGTTATTTTGGCAGAATACCGTCTGGCACTAAAAAAATACAATTCTAAAAGAGAAATATAATAATTTGAAACAGTATGTCATATCTTTATAGCAATAAAATTCATCAATAACTAACACCTTGTGTTGCTTTTAAAATACAGAATTTAATCATATGAAAAATTATTCTTACATCGGCATCTCATTTGTTATTTTAGTATTTGGTATTTGGGCTGTTCCTAAAATAGTAGATAGGTTTACTAAACCCCGTCTAGCAAAAATTGGTAAAGTCCCAGAATTTAGTTTTACAAATCAAAATCAAAAAACGATAACGAATCAATCCTATGATAATAAAGTTTACATAGTAGAGTTTTTCTTTACTACCTGTCCATCTATTTGTCCTATAATGAATAAAAATATGGTAAAAATTCAAGATCATTTTTTTGGAAATCCAAATCTGGGAATTGCTTCCCTTACCATAGATCCTATTAAAGATACACCTGAAGTTTTAAAAGAATATGCAATTCAATATAAAATTACCAATCCTAATTGGAATTTATTAACTGGAAATAAAGAAACTATTTATAAATTTGCCAATAATGGGTTTAATTTATATGTAGGTGAAAATCCTGAGGTAGGAGGTGGTTTTGAACATTCTGGTTTTTTCGCTTTAGTAGATAAAGAAGGGAATATTCGCTCTAGGTTCGATGAGCAAGGAAATCCTATTATTTATTACAATGGCTTGGGAGATGATGGTGTGAAAATGTTAAAAGAAGATATTAAATTATTACTATAATGGAAGTAGAAACAAAACATCCTAAAAGCAAATATAACATATGGATATGGATTATTTCCATTGTTGTTCCAGTAGCTGTAGCAGTATTGTTTACTGTAAGAATTCCGGGCGTTGAACGTATGGGTTTTTTACCTCCAATTTATGCTACCATAAATGCATTAACGGCTGTTATATTAATAATTTCTGTTATTCAAATTAAAAAAGGGAATCGAAAAAATCATGAATTTTTAATGAAAACAGCAATTCTGTTGTCACTTGTTTTTTTGCTGCTATACATCGCATATCATATGACTTCTGATTCTACAAAATACGGAGGAGATGGAATAGTAAAGTACCTTTATTATTTTATTTTAATAACCCACATTATGTTGTCTATAACTGTAATTCCATTTGTATTAATAACTTATGTTAGGGCAATTACTGGAAAATTTGAAAAACACAAATCAATAGCTCGAATAACATTTCCATTATGGTTATATGTTGCTATTACTGGTGTTATTGTATATGTAATGATTTCACCTTATTACTAAACATATAGTATGAAAGTTAAAGCAGTTGTAATCGCAACTATAATTCTTCTTTTTTGTTCAAGTTCTGTTGAAGCACAATGCGCTATGTGTCGTGCAGTTTTAGAAAGCGATGAAAATAGTCAAACATCCAAAGGCGTAAATAACGGCATCATGTATTTAATGGTTTTTCCTTATTTATTAATTGGTGCTGTTGGATATGCAATCTACCGAAGCCGTAAAGAGGCAAAAGAATCTTAAATTCTAATTTATAAATAGCGTAACGTTTTCTTTTTTTAGATGTCTTATTTAAAATTATTTGAAAGAGATATTTTGTTATTTCTTAACACCATTTTCACATTTTACAAATATTAAATACTGTAATTTGTGCTATTAATAAATAACCATGATTGAAATTAAAGACTTGCATAAATCTTATAAAATGGGAACTAATTCCCTTCACGTTTTAAAAGGAATAAATTTTGAAGTTTCTGAGGGTGAGATGGTAGCAATTATGGGATCTTCAGGGTCAGGAAAATCAACTCTTCTTAATATTTTAGGAATCCTTGATGAGGCAGACAAGGGTAGCTATCATTTGGATGAAACCTTAATAAAAAATCTTAACGAAAAAGTAGCTGCGAAATATAGAAATAAATTTCTAGGATTTGTTTTTCAATCTTTCAATTTAATAAATTACAAATCTGCTCTAGATAATGTAGCATTACCATTATACTATCAAGGAGTAAAACGCAATGTTCGAATGGAGAAAGCATTGCATTATTTGGATAAAGTTGGATTAGCAGATTGGGCGAGTCATTTACCTAATGAGCTTTCTGGAGGTCAGAAGCAAAGAGTTGCAATTGCAAGGGCTTTGGCAAGTAATCCCAAAGTATTGCTAGCTGATGAACCAACAGGAGCATTAGATTCAATAACTTCTTATGAAGTGATGGAGTTAATTCAAGAAATTAATGATGAAGGAAAGACAATTTTAATTGTAACTCATGAGGATGACATTGCCCACATGTGTAAACGAATTGTTAATTTAAAGGATGGTATTATAATAGATGATTCGTTAGTAGATCAAGTACGAGTTAAAAGTTTAGAAAATGTTTAGGATAGAAAGCTGGCAAGAAATATTTGAAACCATGCGAAAGAATAAGCTTCAGACGGCTTTAACTATGATTTCTGTTTTTTTTGGAATTTTCATATTGGTTATATTAGTAGGCTTTAGTAGTGGTATTGAAAAAGGAGTTAAATCTCAATTTGAAGAAGACGCTACCAATAGAATTGCAATTAGAACAGGAAGAACAACAAAAGAATATAAAGGTCTTAATCCTGGAAGAAGAATTCAATTAAGAAACAAGGATTATGAAGGGTTTAACGAAAAGTATAAAGAAAATATTGAGTATAAAACATCTGTTTTTAGCACATGGGGTGGGCAAGTTGTATATAAAGGAGAAATTGGAAATTATCGCATAGAAGGAGCTTATCCAGACCAACAATTTATTGAAAACCAACGCATGGTTTCGGGAAGATTTATTAACAATAACGATATTAATGAAACAAAAAAAGTTGCTATTATTGGAAATCAAATAAAAGAAGACCTTTTTAAAAAAAAGAATCCTATTGGGGCATATATTGAGATCTTAGGAATTAATTTTCAAGTTGTAGGTGTTTATTCAGATCCTGGAGGAAAAAGAGAAGAAAGTAGGGTTTTTATTCCATTAACCACTGCACAGCAAGTATTTAATGCTGGAGATAAAGTACGTTCTTTAGCATATACTGTAAACATGTCTGATAATTTTGATGAGGCAGTAGCTTTATCATTGGCAATGTCAGAAGGTTTTGAAAATGATATCAAAGCCAATCATAGTATTTCTCCAGACGATCGAAGTGCAGTAAGAGTTAACAATACCCTAGAAGAAGCGAAAAAAATATATGGTCTAATAGCAACTATTAGTTATATTTTTTGGTTTGTAGGAATTGGTACAATAATCGCTGGAGTAGTAGGAGTTAGTAATATAATGATAATTGTTGTTAAGGAACGAACCAAAGAAATTGGTATCAGAAAAGCATTAGGTGCATTGCCAAATTCCATTATTGGGATGATTTTACAAGAGGCTGTTTTTATTACTGCTTTTGCTGGATTTTTAGGTCTTTTTGCAGGTGTTGCACTACTAGAATTGATAAGTCCTATGATAGACAGTGATTATATTAAAGCCCCTCAGGTAGATTTTAAAACAGCGATGATTACTGTAATCATTTTAATAATAGCTGGAGCTTTGGCTGGTTTTGTTCCTGCAAGAAGAGCTGCAAACATACGCCCTATTGAGGCATTACGTGTAGAATAAATATAAAATAATGTTTAACAAAGACCGTTGGGACGAAATATTAGAAGCATTAAATGCAAACCGTATTAGAACACTAATAACTGCATTTGGTGTTTTTTGGGGCATTATGATTTTAGTTTTATTATTAGCTTTAACTAATGGACTTAAGAATGGTGTAACCACTGATTTTAATGACTTTGCAACCAATTCGATATTTATGTGGTCACAAGGTACCTCAATGCCTTATAAAGGACTACCAAAAGGAAGACGTTATAATTTTAAAGTTCAAGATGTTGCTATTTTAAAAGAACAGATACCGATGTTAAAATATGTTTCTCCAAGAAATCAATTGGGAGGGTATAGAGGAGCTAATAATGTAACTAGAAAAGAAAAAACAGGAGCTTTTAGTGTTTCAGGTGACTATCCGGAATTTATATACCAACAACCTATGGATATTTTAAAAGGTAGGTTTATAAATTATTCTGACATCAACGAGAAGCGCAAAGTTGCTGTTATAGGTATTGATGTTGTAAAATCATTGTATGACAAAGGAGAGGAGCCACTAGAAACCTTTATTAAAATTAATGGTGTTAATTTTATGGTAATTGGTGTATTTGAAAAAAGCAATAGTAATGGAGATGAAGAAGAAGATGCCAATACAATTTTTGTGCCTTTTTCAACCTTTTCACAAGTATTTAATTTTGGAGATAATGTTAGTTGGATGGTATTAACGGCTGAAGATAACACAAGTATTACCTCATTAAAGCCAGAAATATTTTCCATTATAAAAAAACAGCATATTGTAAATCCAGACGATGAAAGAGCAATTGGAAATTTTGACTTAGCTGCACAATTTTCAAAAATTACGGGTCTTTTTAGTATTTTAACTTTTGTTGGATTTTTTGTCGGAACACTTGTACTTCTTTCTGGAGCTATAGGTATTAGTAACATAATGTTAATTGTTGTAAAAGAAAGAACAAAAGAAATTGGAATTAGAAGGGCTTTAGGCGCAACACCTTGGGGAGTTAGAATTCAAATTCTTCAAGAATCTTTAACACTAACAATTCTTTCGGGCATGGCCGGTGTTTCATTTGCTTCTGGAGTTATTTGGCTTATTAATTTTTTATTAGAACGTATTGGTCCAGTAGAAAACTTTGCCAACCCATCTGTAGATATAAAAGTAATTTTAATCGCATTATTAATTTTAATATTTTTTGGTGTTCTTGCGGGTTTAATACCTGCAATAAGAGCAACTAAAATGAAACCAATTGATGCATTACGAACCGAGTAAACATAAGATCAATAAAAAACACACATTTATGAAAAGAGTAGGAACCATAATCACTTTAGCGGTTATTGTAATATTATTTATAGCAGGCATACGGTATATTTATTTAAAGGATCAAAAAGATCCCGTAGTATATCAAACACAAAACCCCACAACAGAAACCATCATTAAAAAAACAATGGCTACCGGAAGCATCGTGCCAAAAGAAGAGGTATTAATCAAACCAAATATTTCAGGAATTATAGATGAAATATTTGTGGAAGCGGGTGATTTTATTAACTCTGGAGATCTTATAGCAAAGGTAAAAGTAGTGCCAAATATTTCTTCATTAAACAGTGCAAAAAACAATATAAATAGCATAAGTACTCAAGTAGAAACCGCACGATTGGCATTTCAAAATCAAGAAAATATTTACAATAGACAAAAAGAACTTTTTGAAAAAGGAGTGATTTCTGCAAATGAGTTTGATACCGCACAGTTATCTTATAATCAAACACTACAACGATACAAGCAAGAGCAAATTAGTCTAACTAATGCTCGTCAAAACTATGACATTGTAAAAACAGGTACCACTAGTGGTATGGGAGCAGCTGCAAATACAGAAATTAGAGCAACGGTATCAGGCATGGTATTAGATGTACCAGTTAAAACAGGAAACCAAGTAATTGAATCTAATAATTTTAACGACGGAACTACTATTGCAATCATTGCAGATGTTGGGAATATGATTTTTGAAGGCAAAGTAGATGAAAGTGAAGTAGGTAAAATTAAAGAAGATTTACCTCTAGAAATTACTGTAGGAGCAATTGAAAATAAAAAGTTTGATGCAACTTTAGATTATATAGCTCCAAAAGGAGTTGACGAAAATGGAGCGATTCAATTTGAAATAAAAGGAACCTTAAGCAAACAAGATTCTACTTTTATTCGTGCAGGGCTAAGCGCTAATGCATCCATTATTTTGGCAAGAGCTGATAGTGTCATGTCTATAAAAGAAGCTTTAATTCAATACGATTCAACTACTAAAAACCCTTTTGTAGAAGTAGAAGTTGGAGATCAGAAATTTGAAAGAAAAGATATCGAATTAGGAATTAGTGATGGTATTAATGTAGAAGTAATAACCGGGATATCTGAAGGTGATAAAATAAAAGTTTGGAATCAATTAAAACCTACAACTAATTATGGCAGAGGATGATATTTTTTTATCAAAAATTGTAACATTTTTAACATTTCAAAGACAAATTCAACAATGACTATCAATATGAAAAAGTTTGTAATTATGTGTTTATTCCTAACTACTGGATTAACACTTACGGCACAGAATAAAAATTGGACGCTTCAAGAATGTGTAGCATATGCTATAGAGAATAATATCTCTGTAAAACAATCTGAACTAGAAATTGAAAATTCAGATATTTCAAAAAGTGATGCTATTGGAAATTACTTGCCATCCCTAAATGGATCGGCTGGGAATAGCTGGAACACGGGGCTTACGCAAGATGTAACGACTGGAGTGTTAAGGAATATAACTTCAAGAAGTTCTTCTTATAACCTTACTGCAGGAGTTACTGTATTTGGTGGATTACGTAATCATAGAGAATTGCAAAAAGCAAAGATGCTACAACTTTCATCTCAATACAATTTAAGTAAAATTAAAGATGACATAGCTTTGTTTGTAGCGAATGGCTATTTACAAGTTTTATTAACCAAAGCGAACCTCCAAGTAGCTATTGAACAAAATAAAGTAACTGAAGAACAAATTTCACGAACTCAAAAATTAGTTGATGCAGGTATTTTACCAGCAGGAGACTTGTTAGAAATAAAATCAGTTAGTGCTCAAGAAAAACAAACTATTGTTAATTCAGAAAGTAATGTTAGAATCTCCTTAGTAAGTTTAGCACAGTTATTATTAATTAAAGATTATGAAAATTTTGATATAGCAGAACAAGAATTTTCTGTAATTTTATCAGAACTAACGGGAAAGAGTGTTGATGAAGTAATCAATTCTGCTAAAGTAAATAGATACGAGGTGAAAATTGCTGAGCAAAATATGAGTGTCGCTCAAAAAGATTTAGAAATTTCAAAAAGCATATATTGGCCCACTATTAATGCATTTTTAAATTACAATACCAGAGAAACTGATATTCCTAGTATTTCTTCAATTATAGATCCAAACAATCCTACGATAACAAGTCAAATTGGTTATGTTGGTGCTACTGGTGAAGCAGTTCTCTCAGAAATTCCGAATACGAGTTTAATTGAAAATCCCGCTAAACCATTTGGAGAACAATTATCTGATAACGATGGAATCTCTTATGGTTTAAACATGAGCATGCCAATATTTAATGGTTTTTCTACGCGAAACAACGTAAAGAGAAACTTAGTTAATGTTAAAAGAAACGAATATCAATTAGAACAAGCAAAATTAGACTTAGAATCTTCAGTATATCAAGCTTTTGTTGACGCAGAAGGAGCTAAAAAATCCTATGATGCTGCTCTTGCTTCTTTTGAGTCTCAAGAATTAGCCTATGAATATGCTCAAACTAGATTTGATGTTGGTTTAACAAATTCATTTGAATTTAGCCAATCAAAACTAAGATACAGTCAATCAAATATTGAAGTAAATCGCTCTAAATATGACTATATTTTTAAACTAAAAGTATTAGAATTATTTTTTGGAATCCCAGCTACAGAGCTTAAATTTTAAATATGAAAAAGAAAACCATCATTTGGATAATAGTTATTGTTACCATACTACTTATAGTGCTTATAGGTGGTAAAAAAGCAGGTTGGTTTGGAAAAAACGGCAATTTTAAACAAATTGAAGTTACCAATATAAGTTTGATTGATATCATTGAAACTGTTGCAGCGACAGGAAAGATACAACCAGAAGTTGAAATAAAATTATCTTCTGAAGTTTCAGGTGAAATTATTAAACTACCGATTATAGAAGGACAACAAGTAAAAAAAGGAGATTTATTAGTAAGTATTAACCCTGATTTAGTTCAAGCACAAGTAAATCAATCTCAAGCGAGTTTGCAAAATATAAAGGCACAATTAACCCAAGCAGAAGCGAATCTAAATAATTTGAAATTAAATTTTGAAAGAAACAAATCACTGTATGAAAAAGGGGTCATATCTAAATCTGAATGGGAAAGAACTTTTACTGATTATGAAGTTGCAAAAGCGAATGTAAAGTCTGCATATTACAATGTACAAAGTGCTGAGTCTAGTGTTAAACAATCAAGAGATAACCTAGCTAGAACTTCTATTTTTGCACCTAGAGACGGTACGATTTCAAAATTATCGGTTGAATTAGGAGAACGAGTTGTTGGTACCGCTCAAATGGCAGGTACTGAAATTGTGAGGGTTGCCAACCTAAATAATATGGAAGTTGAAGTAGATGTAAATGAAACCGATATTGTAAAAGTAAATGTTGGAGATTCTACTATTGTTGAAGTTGATGCATATTTAAAAAGAGAATTTAAAGGAATTGTAACCGAAATTGCAAATACTGCTGAAAATACCTTGTCGGTAGATCAAGTAACTAATTTTAAAGTAAAAGTTAGAATTCTTCCCGAATCTTATAAAGATTTATCGGCAGATAAACCTGAAAACTCATCACCATTTAGGCCAGGAATGACTGCAACGGTAGATATTATTACCAATAAAAAAGAAAATATTATTGGAGTTCCAATTAGTGCAATAGTAATTAAAACAGACACTTCAAGTGCAAAAAAGAAAAAAATTGTTAAAGAAACAATTTCTTCAAAGACTGAAAAATTTGAATGTGTTTTTGTTAAAATTGGAGATGTAGCTAAATTAAGAGTTATCACTACAGGAATTCAAGATGATTCCAATATTGAAATTACTTCTGGATTAAAGGAAGGTGATGAGGTAATTACTGGACCTTATAACACAGTTACAAAAATTTTGAAGTCTGGAGATCAAGTAGAATCAAAATTAGCAGATAAAAAAGAAGAAGGCGAAGAAGATAAATAATTCTCAACTATGGCCGTAATTTTATGTTTAGAAACTTCAACGACAAATTGTTCTGTTGCAATAGCTGTTGATGGTGAAATAATTGCTTTACAAGAGGATAATAACAATAAATATTCTCACGCAGAAAAATTACATTCATTTATTGATCAAGTATTAGCGGAAAGCGGAACATTAAAATCGAGTTTGGAAGCGATTGCTGTTAGTAAAGGGCCAGGATCTTATACTGGACTTCGCATAGGCGTATCTGCAGCTAAAGGACTGTGTTTTGCTATAGATGTACCATTAATTGCGATACCTACATTAGAAGCGCTTGCACATCAAGCTGTAACAGAAAATGGATATATCATACCCATGTTAGATGCAAGGCGATTGGAAGTGTATGCAGCGGTATTTTCTTCAGATAATAATCAAATACGAGAAACAAAAGCCGAGGTGCTTGACGAAAACTCGTATGGTGATTATTTAAAAACAACTAAAGTTTGTTTTATCGGTGATGGTGTTGAAAAATTTAAAGTGCTGTGCAAACATAAAAATGCTATTTTTATGGATAATAAGCTACCATCAGCTAAACAAATGGGAATGCTTGCAGAACTAAAGTATCAAAAAAACGACTTTGAAGATGTTGCTTATTTTGAACCTTATTATTTAAAAGATTTTATAGCGGGTTAGTTTTGAAATAAATTAATTAGATTTACTAACTTGCTCCTTGAGCTCCATCTAAATAAATAATGGTTTTTTTTAGATCTTTTTCTTTGTTTAAGTCAAGATTCTGTTCTTTAATGTAGTTTTTTATTAATTTTTCGTTGTTCCCAAATGCTTCTAGTTTTTTCTTTTTTGATTTAGGAAGTTCTATCATTTCTCCATTTTTAGTATAGAGGTTATAAGTTGATCGATCATCAAATTTCGCTAGAGTGGACCTTTCATAGGTGTTTTTAGCTTTCCTGGGCGGAAAATATTTTTTCGTTATTTTTTTAAGTAAACTAAAATTAGTTCCATCAAAAACTACTAAATAATAGCCTTTAAATGGTATAAAGACAAAAGTGTCTTTCATTATTGTGGCATAAATATCTTTCGACTTTACAAGAGATTTTACTTCTTTATCGTCGCTAGTTAACGTTTCTTTATGTTCTATTTCATCTACAATGGCATTATAACGCAAAGCTACATTGCTTAAAATCACTTCATTTTCTAAATAAACATTTCCTAAAATAAAATTATCTTTATAATAAGGGGTCCCATCATAATTTTCAGGATTCGATGGATTATAGATACTATTTGTATTATATCGATCAAGATTATCAGTAAATAAAGCTACTTGACGCTGTGACGCTAAGTTTTGTGATTGTCCTTTGGCAATTGGGCTAAAAATAAACAAGAATATAATTACGTTATAAAGAATCTTTTTCATGGGTGTTTTTATTTAACTATTAACATTATTTTAAAATTGCAAAGCAAAAAGACTGTTTTTGTTAGTTATAAAGTATTGTAGTAACTTATTACTTCAATAAGACCAGCTTCTTTATTAATATTTATATCGTTTTCCTTTATAAATAATTTCACTTCTTTAGATTGGTCTCCAAAGATTTTAATCTTAGATTTTTTTGAATTCGGTATTTCAATTAATACGCCATCTTCTTGATAAAGATATAAAATAATTTTTTCTTTATAAGTGGCTGCAACGTTGTTGCTGTAGGATGTATAAGCTTTTTGTTCTGGGATATAAACTTTTTTTATTTTTTTGTAAAGAGCTGCTTTTTCTCCAGAATACAGATCAACAAAATACCCTTGGGCAGTATTATTTTCATTGGGAGTTAAAAAAACATATTTTTCATTTTCTAAATTTATTGAAATACCTTTAGATCCAATTAATACCTTAGCTTGATCATTTTTTAATACAGCTGTTTTTTTAACTTCAAATAAATCTTTTGCAGCATTGTATCTCAAACCTATATTTTGAGCGATAATAAGGTCATTTTTTAAAATAGCACCGTTTTGAAATGCTTTGTTTTGATATGGAGTACCAGTAAAATTAGCTTCTAAGTAAACATCTACATTTCTCTTAGAAATATACTGATCAATATCGGTATCATTATTTAAAGGTTGAGCTTCAATATTAATTGAACATAACGAAACGATGATGGAACAAGCTATTAATAAATTCTTTTTCATAATGAATTTTTATTGTTTTATTTTTCAATTTGCGAAGATATTTTATATGCAGTGATTTAGTAGTGAATAAATTGTTAAAATTATAAAAATGAATGGGTTTTATCAATTATAAAAACAGTAGGTACATCATCATTTAATTTTTACTACTTAATGAAATTTAATGCTTCTGAAATATCTGATACTGGAAGTTTACAACTATTATTAACGCATACATAAATCAAAGTTTCTCCGTCTATATACCTATACTTTAGCAAAGGTTTTTTACTTTTAGAAGTACTTCCAGCTATCAGAATATTTGGAAGGTAGCGCGCGTTTAATTCCGCTATTTTTTTAGAAGCATCTTTGCCAACTACTACCACTTCGTAAAAGTTATCTTGAAAATTAGCCATTAAATCTAACCAATTAGAAAAACCACTAGGATAACTTTCAATTTCTGGTTGAACATTGTGTAACATTTTTGATGCAGTTGTTAAATATTTTTTATTGTCAAAATGATGCGAAAGAATCAATAAATTTTTAGCCATCATAGAATTTGAAGCAGGAATCACATTGTCCCTATATTCAAAATTTCTTGCAACAAGTTTTTCATCTTCTTTTGAAGTAAAATAGAACATGTTTTTTTCTGCGTCAAAGAAATTTTCGAAGGTATATGCTGCTAATTCATTAGCCTTGTTAATCCAAAGCTCATTTAAAGTAACTTCATACAAAGCTATAAAAGCATCAATTACTGCTGCATAATCTTCTAAGTAGCCATTAATAGTGCTTTTTCCGTCTTTATAGCTGTGGTTTAAAGCACCGTTCTTTTGTAATTGATGATCGATTAAAAATTGAGCATTTGTCTGAGCTGCATTTAAATATTCTGGAACTTGAAAGGCTTTATAAGCATCTACATACCCTTTAATCATTAATGCATTCCAAGAAGTTAAGGATTTATCATCTAATCTGGGTTTTGCTCTGTTATTTCTATAGGCTAGAAGTAGTTGTTTCCAATTTTTCTTTTTTTGGTTTAATTCTTTTTGAGAAATAGAAAATTCAGCAATAATTTCTTGATCACTTTTTTTTCTAATTAATACGTAGTTTTCTTTTTCCCACTTCCCATAATTAGTTACATTATAATATTCTGAAAATAGGTTAAAGTCTTCTTTTAACTGAAGTTTTAATTCCTCTTTATTAAAAACATAATACGCTCCTTCCTCAAGTTCATTTTCCTCAGAAACACTATCGGCATCTAAAGAAGAATAAAAAGCACCTTCTTGATGGGTCATTTCTTTATTAATGTACTCCAAAGTTTCTTTAACTACCTCTTCGTACAATGGGTTTTTAGTTGCCTTATACGCTTGACTGTACAAACTTACCAATTGAGCATTATCGTAAAGCATTTTTTCAAAATGAGGAACGTGCCATTTTATGTCGGTACTGTAGCGTGAAAACCCTCCTCCAATATGATCATAAACCCCACCGTAAGCAATATTGTCTAGGGTTAAATAAACATAATCTAGAATTTGTTTATCCTTGTTTTTAATGCCATAACGCAACAAGTAATTAAGATTATTTGGCATCATAAATTTAGGAGCTCGATTGGGTCCCCCGTATTTATTATCGAAGGTTGTACTCCAGTTTTTTATAGTATTTTCTATAGGAAAATCAATAAAATTTAGTTCATTGGTATTTACCTCAATTAAATCCATACTTTTAATACCTTCCTCTAATTTATCAGCATAATCAATCAAGTTTTGAGGATTTTTATCATAAAGCTTTTGCATTTTTTCTAAAGAGTTGAGCCAAGCTTTTTTGGTAAAATAAGTGCCTCCCCAAACGGGTCTTCCGTCTGGAAGGGTAATCACATTAAGCGGCCATCCAGCACTCCCGGTCATTAATTGTACCGCATTGATATAAATTTGATCCACATCAGGACGTTCTTCTCGATCTACTTTAACCGAAATAAAGTTTTTATTCATCACAGCAGCTACCGTAGAATCTTCAAAGCTCTCTTTTTCCATGACATGACACCAATGACAAGCCGAATAACCTACACTAATTATCATTAATTTTTTCTCATCCTTTGCCTCTTGAAGTGTTTCTGTATTCCAAGCTTTCCAATTTACTGGGTTATGAGCATGTTGCAGTAAATAAGGACTGGTTTCGTTTATTAATGAGTTGGTATATTGATGAGAATTTTTCAAAGTTTCTTTTGTTGAAGAATTACAAGAAAAAAATAAAGTCGCTATAAATGACAAAAAGACTAGTGATCGCATAAAATAATATTATTAAACAAAAATACGTTTTTGAAAAATCAAAAACGCAGTATAAAATAAAATAATTCCACAGTTATTTTATTGCTGACAACTTATGTATTGCAGGGATAAATACCTTTTAATTAAAAATACTATTCTTAGATAAGATTCTTATTAAAAGTCCCACTATTAGGAACTATTTATAAATAATAAATTCCAGAAGCTATTTTTTCTTAATTAATATAAACATAATTAAACGTTTTATAAAAGTCTGCGATATTTGTCTCAAGGAGTGTGATAAAAAAAAGGTTATCGTTTGGATAACCTTTTTTGCTTAAAAAAATTAAAACATTAATTCCCCCAATTAATATTAAAAAAACCAATTTAATATTAATTATATAAAAAAAATAGGTGTATTACATTACACTTATTTTTTTATGATTAACAAAAGAGATAAACTTATTTAATATAGGTTTATTTTGATGCCCTCAATCAATTAAATACTATCCATTAATAGCTTCCACGGTAGTGACTTTTCCATTGAGCATTTCAGTAAGCATAGCTTCTATCCCATTTTTAAGGGTAACCGTTGATGACGGACATCCGCTACAAGCACCTTGTAATATCACTTTTACAGTTTTTGTGCTTTCAATATAAGAGTCAAAAGCAATGTTTCCACCATCTGCCTCAACAGCGGGCCTTACATATTCATTTAATATAGAAATAATTTCCTTATCAATTTCTGAATATTCTCTTTCTTCAGTTAATTTGTTTGTTTGTTCTTCTTTTTGAAGAATTTCATCCTTAAATATTATTTTTCCCGATTCAATATAAGTTTTTATAAAATCTCTTAATTCATTTGAAAATTCTTGCCATTCATAGCCATTTTGCTTTGTCACCGAAACATAATTATTATTGATAAAAACTTCTTTAACAAAAGGAAAATTAAACAATTCATTTGCGAATGGAGCATGGGTAGCATCGCTTTTAGTTTTAAATTCATACATTGTATTTGCAATGGATTTATTTGCTACAAATTTTAAAACCTCAGGATTTGGTGTGCTTTCTGCATAGATGGTAATAGGAATTTTTTTAGGATTTTTTTCATCTTCTTCTGGTACTTCGATAACAGGTTTTCCTGCACTTAGGTATTTTTCAATAGTTTCGGCCACTTCATTTTGCACATCTTCCCATTTTAATTGAGTTAAATCGGTTGAGAACTTCTCAATGGCGATAAAATTCTGAGAAATATAAATGGTTTTAACAAAAGGGAGATAAAATAATTCCTGAGCGATTGGGCTTTGTTTAGCTTCGTCAATACTGGTAAATTCATAACTTTTTGCCTGCGTTAGGAAAGAGTTTGTTATAAATTTTACAATATTTTCATTATTTGTAAGTTGTACGGTTATATTAATTTCAGACATCTGTAAATTTTTTACAAAAATATGAAAAGAAACGCAATGTATTCAATATATTTGGGAGCTTATTTCGTTAAAAAAATCTAGTTTTTAGCAATTCCTTTTTTAAAAAATTAGGGTTTTTTACTTTTAAATTGTTTAATAATTACATTAAATTTAATTACTGAAACCTACTGCATGAAGAAAAAAGTACCCTCCATCGCTTTTAATATATTTTATAAAAATTTAAAAAAATTAACATACTGCTTGTTGTTTTTGGCTCCTACACTCTCATTTGCACAGTATGATATAGATTTGTTTTTGCAGTTTAATGGAAGATATGACTTTACAGCAATTGGAAACACTTTAAATCCTGCGCCTAATCCGTGTAATATTTTAACAGAAAGTAGTGCGGAACTAACTCTTGACCCTTCGCAATCTATCGTTTCTGCACATATGTATTGGGCTGGTTCAGGTTCAATTGATTTTGGTGCTGAATATCCATCGGATAGAGTTGTTTTTTTAAATGGGAATGAAGTAAGAAGCACAAGACAATTTCAAGCTACCGCAAATTTTGGTGGTGGTAATGGTAGAGATTACTTTTCCTATTATGCAGATGTTACAGATCATGTAACAGGTGATGGATTGTATACCTTATCAGGCTTTGATATTACAGGTAATATTCAAGGGAGCCCAAACGGACCTTATTGTAATAGTACTACCGATTTTGGAGGATGGTCTATCATCATTATTTATGAAGATCCTAATTTAGCTTTAAATCAGATCAGTCTTTTTGATGGATATGAACTTGTTTATGGTGATCCTTGCTGTAATAATATAGAAATTATCCTTGCTGGTATTGATGTAGCAACAGACGAACTTGCTAAAATTGGTTTTTTAGCCTGGGAAGGAGATGAGCAAATTGCTAACAACGAAACACTTAGAATAAATGGAGTTCCGATCAGTAATGCTCAAAACCCTTTAGACAATGCATTTAATGGGTCCAATAGTTACACAGGAAGTAATGACTTGTTTAATATGGACTTGGATGTTTATGATCTTGAAGGAATAGTTCAACCAGATGACACAGAGGTACAAATAAATTTAACCTCAGATCAGGATTTAATAATAATAAATAATCTTATTATTAGTGTTAATTCTGAACTTCCAGATGCAACCATTGAATTTGAACCTGTAGTCGCTATTTGTGATGATGGTGAACTTGAAATCAATTATACGGTATTTAATGTAAATAGTACAAAGTTTCTTCCGGCAGGAGTAAATATTGCCTTCTATGCAGAAACTACTACAGAAACTATTTTGTTGGATAACACGCAAACAACTACATCTATTTTGCAAATTGGAGAGTCTGAGAGTGGTTCCATAGCATTAAACATACCAATTGGTGATCCAGGATTTCCTGACATTTTTACTCTTAGGGCTGTAGTGGATGATGATGGTACTGGTTTAGGAAGTATATCTGAGACTAACGAAGGAAATAATTTTTTTGAGCAAGAGATAGATTTATCTATAGTATCTGTAAATTTAGGTGAAGATATACTTATTGATGAGGGCAATGCAGTTTGTGAAGGCTTAGAACTAGAAATAGGTATAGTACCGGGTTCTTTAAATGAAAATGGATACCAATGGTACTTTATAAATTCTGTTTTTGTAGAAGAAGAAATCCCAGGAGCAACTGATAGTTTTTTAACAGTAACAGAAACAGGACGTTATATATTGAAAACAACCGTCTATGTAGGAACCTCCACAGAATGTATTATTTCAGGTGATATATTGGTGGAATTTGTTCCATTTTCTCCGGCAATAGAACCCGATCCTATCGTAATTTGTGATGATCCCTTCGATGATTTTGGAGAGTTTGATTTAACGATTAGAAATGATCAGATTAGAGGCACGCAGAGTGCAACAGAAACTACTATCACCTATTATACACTCGAGGCAGATGCAGATGCAGGTAATGCTAATTTTATTGATCCTCCTAATGCTTTTAATTCATCTACTACTACCGTATATGCTAGATTATTTGCAAATGTGGGTGATTGCTTCTCGGTGGTTCCTTTGCTACTTCAAGTAAGCCGTCCAATAGCGATTGCGAATCCAATAACTGAATTTTTTATTTGTGATAACGACCAAAGTGGCGATGAAATTTTCAATTTAACCGAGAAATATGATGAGATTGTAGATGATCTAGAATTTATTGACTTGACTTACTATAACTCAGAGTCTGAAGCAGAAGTACCTCAAAATCCTATACTAACACCTGATAACTACTTAAGTGGTGGTGAAACAATATGGGTACGTGCAGAGAGTATAGATGGTTGTACTGCAATTGGCTTTTTTGAATTAGTTTTAGGAGGTTCTCCTGACTACCAAGAAGTTCCTTTATTTCAATTGTGTGATGATGCTTTAGCAGACGGGTTCACAGATTTTGATTTAGAGATTCAGACTCCTATTATTCAAGAAGGCGATACGAACTTAATAGTAACTTATCATTTAGACCCTTTAGATGCTGAAGCAGGAACCATTCCTTCTTTAAGTAGTCCATATACTAATATAATTAATCCAGAATCAATTTGGGTTAGGGTAGAGGACCCTACTTTATTATGCTACGATACATTTAGAATGGAATTAGGAGTAATTTCTTTAACTGGAGTAGTTCCAGATGAATTATTTTCATGTGATGAGGTTCCCAATGATGGTTTTGCAGATTTTGATTTAACAGTTCGTGATGATCAGATTATCAATGGTCAGCCAAATACTTTTGTGACCTATTATGAGGATGTGGACGATGCAGATGCAGGTAATACTAATTTTATTGCTCTGCCTACTGCTTTTGAAAATACCACAATAGACACTCAGATAGTATTTGCTAGACTAGAGGGGACAATTCTTGGTTGTTACGATGTTGTTGAATTGGTGCTTACAGTTAATGCTGCACCAGCAATTACGGATCCTGTAGAGGATTTTGCGCTTTGTGATAATGATGAAGACTTAACAGAGATTTTTGATTTAACCTCGAAGTACGATGAGATTGTAAACACTCTTTCTGACATTACCCTTACTTATTACAATTCAGAGGCCTCAGCAGAAGTACCTAGAAAT
>Ga0206130_10000107_pt1 | contig 135093 bp, 137 predicted proteins | sample Helgoland_Spring_9_FD_148637 | JGI IMG/M metagenome (GOLD analysis project Ga0206130, IMG submission 148637) | Pelagic subsurface seawater microbial communities from Kabeltonne, Helgoland, North Sea - Helgoland_Spring_Bloom_20160512_1 | ecosystem: Environmental > Aquatic > Marine > Epipelagic...
GCCGCACCAGAAGGCGTTCGGGCGCAGCCTGCGCGACTTCACCGTCGAATCGATCAGCGTGAAGGCGTATAACGGCGAGTATTGGCGGACGCTGATCGGCGACTGACCCGCGCCTGCCGTCCCGTCACGGGCGGGGCGGCACGTTCGCGGCTTGCATATTCCCCCGACCCCGCGTAGGGGGCGCGGCTCGGTCGGGGCGTAGCGCAGCCTGGTAGCGCATCACACTGGGGGTGTGGGGGTCGCAGGTTCGAATCCTGTCGCCCCGACCAAGATTTTCCAAACAAAATCAATGACATGGCGCAAGCCGCGAAAGCGGTGAATGTCCACAATGGCCTCGCCGGGCATCATATGGGCATCAATAGCGCCGAAGCGCGCGACCGATCTACGCCAGACAGTTGCGAGCATTGCCCACAATGCTAACGTTCCGTTCGTGCTGTCGAAACGAACGGCGCGGGGCGAATACGGGGGTGAATGTGGGCGACGAATCGAACGACGTGCAAATCGCAATTGCGCGAAAGCCGATTTGCAGCGTGATAGCTGGCGCTACGTTGATCCTTTGCTTGTTCGTCCCGTTCTTGCTTGTGACGTTGCCGATCATGGTGGCGGTCGGATTGTCGATCGCCGCCGCCTTCCGCAAAGAAAAGCCGATTTGGCTTCCGTATGTCATAGGCGGTTTGGCCGTCGCATTCGTCGTTCTCGCGAACAGCCGTTTGCCGATCGGCGCTTCGTCGTTGCCGACGCTTTCGAATGCCGAAACTTACAAAGACGCAAAATGGGATTACGGCTCCGCAAAGGATGCAATGCGCGGCACCGTGAGCAAATGGGCAACGCTAAACAGCCCGACCGATCTAAATTTGCCCGCACCGTATGAAGGTTCGAACGTCGCTTCAATTCAAACGTCGGAAGCCGGCGGGCTAATCCTAACGGTTACGAAGGGACAGTTCCTTTGTCATTCCGACGATACGGTTGCGGTGAAGTTCGATAACGGACCTGTATTTAACTACCCATGTTCGACGCCGGATAACGGCCAAACTGAAACGATTTACATCAACAACGCTTATTCGCCCGCGACCGGACAGCCTCAAAATGTCGTTGATGGCATCGCAAAAGGGAAGACGATGGTTATCGAAGCGCAGTTTTACGATGCCGGTTCGCGACAGTTGACCTTCAACGTCGCCGGGCTGGACAAATCGAAAATCTAGCGAGCGTTTCGAACGCATAAAATAGCCGCGCGGTTCGGTGCCAACCGCGCGGCTAGATCAATACCGTCGCGAGCGTGGGAAGGCACGCCGCGCCAATGAAGCCTTAATCCCAAATGTCGCGAACGCCCACGATCGTCTTGGACACGAAATCCGCTGGCATGTCGGGCATGGGCGCATCGGCCCTGCCAACCAACGGCAGCGTCCGCGCGAGCCGGTAGCGCGCCGCGTCGCTCAAAGGCCACTCAGGGACGCCTAGGACCGGCAAGGCGGTAAGGTCGATCGCCGCCAGCCTGGCGCGCTCAAGCCCGGCCTGTGGCGTTTCCGCCGGGTCGTCAGGCGGAAGCCAGGTGGCCTCCGCTGGCCGTGCTGGCGCGGGGTGCGGCTGGCCGCGCGGCGTTACCGGGGCGCCATGCGGATTGCGCCGTCGAGGCGGACGTCTTCGCCGTTGAAATAGCTGTTTTCGAGCATCGCCATCGCGAGCGCGGCATATTCGGGGGCGTTGCCGAGGCGCTTGGGGAAGGGAACGCTGGCGGCGAGTGCGTCCTTCACCGGTTGCGGGGCGCCCTGCATCAGCGGCGTGTTGAAGATGCCAGGCAGGATCGTGTTGACGCGAATACCCTCACTCATCAGGTCGCGCGCGATCGGGAGCGTCATGCCGACGACGCCGCCCTTCGACGCCGAATAGGCCGCCTGCCCCATCTGGCCATCCTCCGCCGCGACGCTGGCGGTCATCACGATCGCGCCGCGTTCGTTATCCTCGCCCGCGTCGAGCGTCAGCATCCCCGCCGCCGATTTGGCGACGCAGCGGAACGTGCCGACGAGGTTGATCTGGATGAGCCAGTTGAACGCCTCCAGGCTGAAATGCTTGATGCTGCCGTCTTCCTTCGACCGGCTGGCGGTCTTCATCGCATTGCCCGTGCCCGCGCAGCAGACGAGGACCGATTCCTGGCCATGCGCGGCGCGCGCCTTGGCGAACCCGGCGTCGACGCTTTCGTCCGACGTCACGTTCACTTCGCAGAAGATGCCGCCGATATCCGCGGCGACCGCCTCGCCCTTTTCGGCCTGCAGGTCGAAGATCGCGACCTTGGCGCCCTTGGCGGCGAGCGCGCGGGCGGTGGCTTCGCCGAGGCCGGAGGCGCCGCCGGTGACGACGGCGGCGGTGGTCGAATCGATGTTCATGGGTTCTCTCCGGATGGCCCCTCCCGTCAGGGGGCAGGGGAATTATCAGCAATCGGGGTGGTCGCTCGTGGCCCCCACCCCCGGCCCCTCCCCTGAAGGGGAGGGGTGGTTGGTCAGAGGCGTTCGACGATCGTGACGTTGGCGATGCCGCCGCCTTCGCACATCGTCTGGAGGCCGTAGCGACCGCCGCGTTGGTGGAGCGCGTGGACCAGTGTCGCCATCAGCTTGGTCCCGCTCGCGCCGAGCGGATGGCCGAGCGCGATCGCGCCGCCGTTGACGTTGAGCCTGGCATGATCGCCGCCGACATGTTTGAGCCACGCGAGCGGGACCGGCGCGAACGCTTCGTTGACCTCGTACAGGTCGATGTCGGCGATCGACAGCCCCGCGCGCTTCAACGCCTTGTCGGTCGCGAACAGCGGTTCCTCCAGCATGACGACGGGGTCGCCGCCTGTGACGGTAAGATTGTGGATCCGCGCGAGCGGGGTCAGGCCGTGCTCCTTCAGCGCGCGTTCGCTGACGACCAGCACCGCGCTGGCGCCGTCGCAGATCTGGCTGGCGTTGGCGGCGGAGATCACCCCGCCCTCCTGCAACAATTTGACCGAGCCGATCGATTCCAGCGTCGCGTCGTAGCGGATGCCCTCATCGCGATCGTGGCAGATCGTGCCCTCGGGCGTTTCGACCTCGAGCCCGACGATCTCGTCCTTGAAATCACCGCGTTCGGTCGCCGCCGCCGCCCGGCGATGGCTTTCGAGCGCGAAGGCGTCGCAATCGGCGCGGGAGAAGCCCCATTTGTCCGCGATCATCTGCGCGCCGGCGAACTGGCTGAACTGGATATCGGGGAAACGCTCCTCCTGCCGCGGCGATTTCGACTTGCCGAGCCCGGCCTGGGCGAAGAGCATGCCCGTCGACCCCATCGGCACGCGCGTCATCGATTCGACCCCGCTGGCGATCACGACGTCCTGCGTCCCGCTCATCACCGCCTGCGCCGCGAACTGGATCGCCTGTTGCGACGATCCGCACTGGCGGTCGATCGTGACCGCGGGCACGCTGGTCGGCAACTTGGAGGCGAGCACCGCGCCGCGCCCGACCTGGAAGCTTTGTTCGCCCCCCTGGCTGACGCAGCCCATGATGACGTCCTCGATCGCGGCGGGATCGATCCCCGATCGCGCCAGGACCGCATTCAGCGTCTCGCCCGCCATGTCCGCGGGATGCCAGCCCGCGAGCCTGCCACCGCGGCGACCACCGGCGGTGCGGACGGCCTCGACAATATATGCTTCGGGCATTTCCCTCTCTCCATAACAGATGTTATCTCGGTCGCAGCGATAGGACGAAGGGGACCGGACATGCAAGTGAGTGACGCGATGGCGGAACGCCGGTCGGTGCGCGGCTATCTCGACCGGGCGGTCGATGGAGCGGTGTTGCAGACGCTGGCGGTGAAGGCGGCGCGCGCGGCGACGGGGGGGAATATCCAGCCTTGGCATATCGACATCGTCCATGGCGGCGCGATGGACGCGCTGAAGGCGATCATGCGCGGCAAGATCGAGCGCGGCGAGACCGAGACCCCGGGCTATGACATCTATCCCAAGGAGATGACCGACGCCGCGAAACAGCGCACGTTCGGGATCGGCGAGGCGCTGTACGGCGCGCTGGGGATCCCGCGCGAGGACAAGGCGGCGCGCAAACGCTGGTTCGCGCGCAATTTCCAGTTCTTCGGCGCGCCCGCCGCCTATTTCTGCACCGTCGATCGCCGGATGGGGCCGCCGCAATGGGCCGATTGCGGGATGTATCTGCAAAGCCTGATGCTGCTCGCGGTCGAGGCGGGGCTGGCGACGTGCGCGCAGGAATGCTGGGCGGTCTATCCCGATACGATCGAGGCGTTTCTGGGGACGCCGCCCGAACGAATGCTCTTCTGCGGCGTCGCGATCGGATATGAGGATCCGGCAGAGGCCGCCAACGCGCTCCGCGCCCCGCGGGCGGACACCGCCGAATGGCTGACCGTCCGGGACTGATCCGGGGCACCGTCGGTCGGGCGACGCCGCGGCGGGGCTGAACCTTTTCCGCCACCGGCGGTTTACGCTGCATTGCAGCACGGTTCATCCCGGTGCCCCACCAAGCGGAAACGATTCTCATGCCCGACGCCTCCCCCTCCGGCGCGTCCCCGCGCGTCGGCCTGATCCATTTCGCACTCGCCGTCGGCGGGTTCGCGATCGGGACGACCGAATTCGCGACGATGAGCCTGCTCCCCGATTTCGCGCGCGACCTCGACATCGACGCCCCGACCGCGGGGCACGTCATCAGCGCCTATGCGCTGGGCGTCGTCGTCGGCGCGCCGTTGCTGGCGGTGCTGGGGGCGAGGATGGCGCGGCGGACGCTGCTGATCATGTTGATGGCGATGTTCGCGATCGGCAATGCGCTGTCGGGGATCGCGCCGACCTATCACTGGATGCTGGTCTTCCGCTTCATCAGCGGGTTGCCGCACGGCGCCTATTTCGGGATCGCGATGCTGGTCGCCGCATCGCTTGTGCCGACGGGGCAACGGACCAAGGCGGTCGCGCGCGTGCTCCTGGGGCTGACCATCGCCACCGTCGTCGGGGTGCCGATCGCCAACTGGCTGGGGCAGAGCGTCGGCTGGCGCTGGTCGTTCGCGGTCGTCGCGGGGCTGGCGACGATCACCGCGATCCTGGTCGCGCTGGTCGCGCCGCGCGATGCCGCCGATCGCGATGCCAGCCCGTTGCGCGAACTGGGCGCGCTGAAGCGACCGCAGGTGTGGCTGACGCTGGGAATCGGCGCGATCGGGTTCGGCGGCATGTTCGCGGTCTATACCTATCTGGCGGACACGATGACCGCGGTCACCGGGGTCGCGCCCGCCAGCGTCCCCATCGCGCTGATGGTGTTCGGCATCGGGATGACCGCGGGCAATCTGCTGATCCCGCGCTTTGCGGACAAGGCGCTGATGCCGACCGCCGCAGCGCTGCTCGTCTGGTCCGCGATCGCGCTGGCGCTGTGGCCGGTCGCGGCGCAGCATTGGTGGTCCGCGCTGGTCGGCGTGCTCGCGATCGGACTCGGCGGGGCGCTGGGCACGGTGTTGCAGACGCGGTTGATGGATGTCGCGGGCGATGCGCAGGGGCTGGCCGCCGCGCTCAACCATTCGGCGTTCAACACTGCCAATGCGCTGGGGCCGTGGCTGGGCGGGCTGGCGATCGCCGGCGGGTTCGGCTGGACGTCGACCGGCTGGGTCGGATCGCTGCTGGCGCTCGGCGGGCTCGCGGTGCTGATCGTGTCGCTGCTGGTCGAGCGGCAACGCGCGCTGACGCCCGCCAGCGCCTGAACGCAACACGGGCCGCCCCACCGGTGTGCGGTGGGACGACCCGTGTCGGTCAGCCTGGACTGATCAGCGTGCGCGGATCAGCGCGGTGCGGAGGTGCCGCTGCGCCCCTGACCGCCGCTGCGACCGCGACCGCCGCCGCCGCCGTTCCCGCCGCCACCGGCGGGACGCCCGCCGCGGCTGGCCCCGGCATAGTTGCGCCCGTTCGTCGCGGTGGGTGCGTGCGTCGCGCGGGGACGAGCGGGCCCACGCTGCTGGCGCGGACGCTCTTCGCGCGGCGCGGGATCGGCGCCGATCGCCTTGGTCCGGGTCTGCTTGATCTGGTTCGACTGGGCGAGGAAATCATCGGGCAGCGGGGTGACCGTGATCTTCTGGCGGGTCAGCCGCTCGATATCGCGCAGATACGGCTTTTCGTCATCGGCGCAGAAGGCGACCGCGATGCCGCTGGCCCCGGCGCGCGCGGTGCGCCCGATCCGGTGGACATATTGTTCGGCGACATTGGGCAGTTCGAAATTGATGACGTGGCTGACGCCGCTGACATCGATCCCGCGCGCGGCGATGTCGGTCGCGACCAGCACCTTGGTCTTGCCCGATTTGAATTCGCCCAGCGCACGTTCGCGCTGCGGCTGGCTCTTGTTGCCGTGGATCGCGTTCGACGCGATGCCGTTGCCCGCCAGCAATTTCACGACGCGGTCGGCGCCATGCTTCGTACGGGTGAAGACCAGCGCGCGGTCGATCGCGGGATCGCCCAGCGTGATCGTCAGCAGCGCCTGCTTCTCACCCTGGTTGACGAAGGTGACGAACTGGTCGACGCGTTCCGCCGTCGTGGCGGCGGGCTTGATCGACACGGTCGCCGGTTCGGTCAGGAACTGGCCCGCCAGCTCGCGGATCGCGACCGGCATCGTCGCCGAGAAGAACAGGGTCTGGCGCTTGCGCGGGACCATCCGCACGATCTTCTTCAGCGCGTGGATGAAGCCCAGGTCCATCATCTGGTCGGCTTCGTCGAGCACCAGGATTTCGATCATCGACAGGTTGCACATGCCCTGTTCGACCAGGTCGATCAGGCGGCCCGGCGTCGCGACGAGGATGTCGACGCCGCGCGACAGGTCCTGCCGGTTCTTGTTGATGCTGGTGCCGCCGAACACGGTTGCGACCGACATCTTGCTGAACTTGCCGTAATCGCGCGCACTCTCGGCGATCTGGCTGGCGAGTTCGCGGGTGGGGGCGAGGACGAGCATGCGGCAATGCGTCGGCAGGACGCGCTTGCCCGCATCGACCATCCGCTGGATCGACGGCAGCACGAATGCGGCGGTCTTGCCGGTGCCGGTCTGCGCGATGCCGAGCAGGTCGCGCCCTTCGAGCAGGGTCGGAATCGATTGCGCCTGGATCGGCGTGGGGGTGGTATAGCCCTTTGCCTCGAGCGCGCGGACGAGCGGCTCGGCAAGGCCAAGATGCGAAAATGACATAGGAATACTTTCGAATATGCCGGGCTCGTGCCGCCAGGAATCGGCGCACGAGGGGCGGTGGTGATTGACACCCCGCGTGAAAAGGGAAGCCCGTTGAAAACGACCGAGGCGGAGCCTGGACGCGGATGTATCCCGCTATCCGATCACGCTGCATGACGCCTCGATAGTCGCCATGTGGCATGCTGCACCGCGGAAGTCAATCCATGACACCGGTTGGCTGTGTGCGTTTTGCAACATCGCCGGACTTTCAAGTGCTGGCCATGATCACATGATCATGTGCCGGTTGACATGTGGTCGCCGACAAATAGTGATGTCCGACTGTTCCGGACCACCGGAATAACGGGGGATACCTGATTTTATGACGAAGATGACGATCCGCGAGGCTGCGCGCTGTACCTTGCTGGCAACTACTGCTCTTGTCGCCATGCCAACAGTCGCGGCGGCGCAAACCGCGCCAACCGGCGTCGAAAACGTCGCGCAGGACACATCGCGTCTGTCGATCCTGGGGCTGGAAAACACCGCCCAGTCCGATCGCCCGGTCTTCACGCAGAATATCGCACAGGCCGTCACGCTGACGCCGCTCGCGAACCTCGATTCGAAGGTCCAGCAGGATTTGGCGCTGTCGCTGGGATCCTTGCAGAACGAGCCGAATATTGTCGTGCGCCAGCCCGGCACGTCGACGACGTCGCTCGACACCGGCACCAGCGTCAACGGCGTCGGCAACATGACGATCGCCTATGCCAATGGCCTGGGCATCTGCACGGGCACGCTGATCAACCCGCGGACGGTCATCTTCGCCGCCCATTGCGTCAACGAAAACGGGGACGGCACCGGGGCGCAGGACCCGTGGCAATATGGCTCGGCGGGGGGCGGCATCCCGATCGCCTTCGGCTTCCAGTCGAACAACCTGCCCGCGGTGCGCGACTGGTATCTGCCCACGACCGCGACCGGCACCGTCAACACCAACCAGTTCAAGACGAGCACCGCCAACTTCCTCTACAACGTCAATCAGGTCGTCTATAATGCCGACTCGTTGAAGCTGGGGCTGACGCAGAACTTCCTGCAGGCCGACGTCGCGATCGCGACGCTCGATACGCCCGCCGCGAACGTGCCGACCTGGGCATTGCTGTTCTCCGCGCTGCCCGCGCCCGCCTCGATCAGCGACACGACCGGCACCGGCTATCACGTCACGATCACCGGCTATGGCCGCAGCGGCACCGCGACGACGACGACCGGCGATACGGTGGGGATCGATTATCGCCGCCGCGTCGCCGAAAACACGATCGGCATCCTGGGGTCGTTCAACGATCGCGATGCGTTCATCTTCGGCACGACCAGCGCGCTGCCGCAGAATCTGTACCAGCTCGACATGGACGATCCGCGCCGCGGCACCGCGGCAAAGAGCCCCTACGACTTCAACCTGTTCAAGGACGACGCGCTGCCGAACGAAGGCACCACCGCGGGTGGCGATTCGGGCGGGCCGCTAATCCTTGATCGCGCGTTCGCGAAACAGGTCGTGATCGGGGTTCTGTCGGGCGGCAGCCGCTTCTATGGCGCGCAGCCGTTCGGCTCCTATGGGACCGAAAGCTTCTACCAGCCGCTCTACCTGTTCTGGGACTATATCGCGGCGAACAACCCCTATCGCTACGCCCAGTCGAAGGCGGGCGACGGCCTGTGGACCGATGCGTCGCGCTGGGTCACCGCGCTCGATCCCAATTATCAGGTCATCGTCAACGGCCAGCTGGCCAACGGCGTCCCGACGACGACCGGCGCGGGGATCGCAGGCGACGCCAACAAGTTCGGCAAGGTCTGTTTCGACACGCCGACGGTCAGCGATTGCCAGGATCTCAAGACGGGCATCGAATATGTCAACGGCAAGCCGGTGGCAGGGACGGGCAACGTCGCAACGGTTAGCGACGAGGCGATCGCCGCGCGTGACGTGGCGCTCGCCGCGACGACCGGCACGGGCCGTGGCACCGGCATGGCGGCCGAAAACATCGGCCAGGACGCGACGGTCGACACCACGCTGCTGACCGGCGGCGAAAACGTCGCCCAGGCGGATGGCGTCACGACCCAGGCGGTCACCGCGACGCCCGCCCCGACGCTGGCCAACGGCCTGCCCGGCGCGACCAATTTCGTCCCCAACAACGTCGACCCCAACCGCGTCACCAAGACCGCAGGGCGCTATTACGACGTGTCGCTGACCGCGGCGGGCACGACCACGCTCAACACGGCGGTGACGATCGATCGCTTCACCGTCGCAGGCAGCACCGCCAAGCTCGCCGTCACCTCGACCGGCTCGCTCACCAGCCTGATGAATATCAACCAGGTGACCGGCGTCGTCGACAATAACGGCGTCGTCACCAGCCGTGGCGATTACATGAACCTCGGCGGGATGATCACCGGCACCGGCCGGTTCAACGCGCCGTTCTTCACCAACGTATCGGGGATGATCGCGCCCGGCACGACGGGGACGATCGGCACGCTGACGGTCGGCGGCAACCTGATCCTGGCATCGGCCAGCACGTTGCTCATCGATGTCGGCCCCAGCGCCACGTCCGACATGCTGGCCGTCGTCAAGACGACCACGACCGATGGTATCGCCAATGTCGGTGGCCGCGTCGGCTTCGCGCCGGTGGCGGGCCACACGATCCGCGCGGGCGATCTGTACACGATCGTGACGGCACAGGGCGGCGTGACCGGCGCGTTCAGCGCACCCGCCGCACTCTCGGCGATCCTGACCCCGCAGTTTGTTTATTCGGCGGCGGCGGTGCAGGCGCGGATCGTTGCGGGGCGGTATGCGGATGTCGTCGCCAACACCGCGGTCCAGACCAGCTATGCGCGGTTGCTCGACCAGAACCGGTCGAACCAGGCGAACTTCTCGGCGCTGTACGGGACGCTCGATCTGCAGAACCAGGCGACGATCCAGTCGACGCTCGAGGGGCTCGCGCCGCGCGCCGAAACGCTGAAATATGCGATCGGGACGGTCGCCACCGACAATATGGCGCGTTTCTATCGCGGTCACCTGACCGAGCTGGATCCGACCGTGCCGCTGTCGGGGACGCTGACGCTGATCGGCAAGCCGCAACAGGTCGCCTCGCTGCTCGCGACCGACCTGCCAGGCGGCGCGCAGACGATGACCGATGCGAGCGGATCGTCGGTCGTCGACGGCGCGGTCGCGGAGGGCGCGAACGTCTATCTGGGCGGCGGCTATATCAATGGCGACAGCCGGTCGATGCCAACCGCGGTGCCGTTCGGCAAGCGTGACGATTTCGACGGCTTCTATGCGGTCGCCGGGATCGATGCGCAGGTCGGCGACAACGCCGTGCTCGGCTTCGGCTTCAGCTACAGCAAGGTCGACGGCACCACCGGCGGTGTCGCGCAGACCGCGCGCGGCGAGCTGTTCCAGGGCACGCTCTATGCCAAGGGCTCGATGAGCGGGTTCGCGCTCGACGCGCAGGTCAGCGCGGGGCTGTACCGCGCGCAGACGTTGCGCAACGTCAGCCTGGCGGGAACGCCCTATTCGCTGCGCAGCCAGGACAATGCCTTCGCCTTTTCGAGCGAGGTCGGTGTCGGCAAGACGTATCAGTTCGGCACGATCACCGTGGGTCCGCGCGTCGCGTTCCGCGTGAACCGGATCGAATTCACGCCGACCGCCGAAACCGGTGCACCGGGTGGACCGGCGCTGCGCTACGACGGGCAGAACCTCGACAGCGAACAGGCCCGCGCCGGGCTGTCGCTGGCGGGCAACGGCATGATCAAGCCGTTCGCATCGGCCTATTACGTCCATGACTTCAAGGATCGGCCGAGCCTGTTCGGGGCGAATTTCGTCGGCGGGATCGGGCCGAGCGCCACCTTCGCGCTGGCGGGTCGCGACCAGGATTGGGGCGAGGCCGCGGTCGGGCTGTCGTACAACACCGGGCGGGTCGAACTGTCGGTCAACGCCAACACCAGCTTCGAACGCAAGGATGTGTCGAACCAGGCCTATGGCGGATCGGTGAAGATCCACTTCTAGGCGTCGGACCCAAGGAAAAAGGGCCGTCCTCTCCAGCGGAGGGCGGCCCTTTTTCATGCGGTGGCGGTCACGCGATCGAAGACCGGACGGCGGCGCCGCGCGCATCCCAGCGCGCGCCGGTCAGGACGGTGCCGCCACGGGTGGGGCACCGGCACGCGGCCACCGGATCGCTCCCTTGCGACCCGGTAGCCCGCACCGGCGTGGGCTAGAGCGAGCGCCCGATCAGTTCCTTCATAATCTCGTTGGTGCCACCGAAGATGCGGGTGACGCGCGCGGCGCGCCAGGCGCGGGCGATGGGATATTCGTTCATATAGCCCGCGCCGCCATGGAGCTGGAGGCATTTGTCCATCACCTCCCATTGCAGGTCGGTGTGCCACAGCTTGGCGGCGGCGCCCTCTTCGTTGGTCAGTTCGCCCTTCAGGTGGCGGGTGATTGCCCAGTCGAGATGCGCCCAGCCGACCTGTAGTTTCGCCTTGAGATCGGCGAGGACGAAGCGGGTGTTCTGGAAATCGAACACCATCCCTGCGAACGCCTTGCGCGTCTTGGTGAATTCGACCGTCTCGTCGAACGCCTTCTGCGAGGACGCCATCACGCTGACCGCGATCGATAGGCGTTCCTGCGGCAATTGGCTCATCAGATAGATGAACCCCTTGCCCTCTTCGCCGAGGCAATTGGTGATGGGGACGCGGACGTCGTCGAAGAAGAGTTCGCTGGTATCGGCGGCCTCCTGCCCGATCTTGTCGAGCTTGCGGCCCTTGCGGAACCCCTCCCGATCGCTCTCGACCAGGATGATCGACATCCCCTTCCACGCGGGCTTGGCGTCGGGATCGGTCTTGGCGACGATCAGGGTCAGGTCGGTGTTCTGGCCGTTGGTGATATAGGTCTTCGACCCGTTGATGACGTAATGATTGCCATCCTTCTTCGCCGATGTGCGGATCGCCTGCAGATCGCTGCCGGTGCCCGGTTCGGTCATCGCGATCGCGGTGATGACGTCGCCCGAGACCATCTTGGGCAGCCATTCGGCCTTTTGCTCTTCGGACCCGTAATGTTCGATATAGCCCGCGACGATATCCGACTGGAGCGAGAAGCCCGCGGGCACGCCGTTGTACGACATTTCCTCGTCGACGATCGCGTTATAGCCGAAATCGAGACCGAGCCCGCCGTAAGCCTCGGGCACCGTCGGGCAGAGCATCCCGATCTCGCCCGCCTTGCGCCAGAAATCCTTGGGGACCAGCCGCGCCTCTTCCCACGCGTTGACGTGGGGGACGCCTTCCTTCTGGAGGAAGCTGCGGACCGTCTGGCGGAACGCCTCATGGTCTTCGTTATAGGCGGTCCGTCCCGGCAGGGTGTCGAGCGACATGATGCATCCTCGTTGTTCTGGTTGTCGCCAAGGGTGCGGAAAGCAGCGAAACGGGTCAAGTAACTTTTGTTACGGCGCCCGTCGCCGGTGGCCGTCGTCGGCGCTCATCCGGGCCTCTAACGGACGGGGTGACGCCGCGCAGGCGGGGCGTTAGGGTCCGGCAACCAACGACAGGAGAGAGCATGAAACTGGCCAGCCTCAAATCCGACGATCCGACCCGCGGTCGTGACGGCACGCTCGTCGTCGTGTCCGACGATCTGGCCTGGTATGCCGAGGCGGGGCACATCGCCCCGACGTTGCAGGCCGCGCTCGACGATTGGGACCGGGTGCTGCCCGACCTGATCGTGCTGGCGACCGATGTCCGCAACCAGGCGATCCCGCTCGAACGCTTCCACGAACATGATGCGGCCAGCCCCCTGCCCCGCGCCTATCAATGGGCGGACGGCTCCGCCTATGTGAACCACGTCGCGCTGGTCCGTCAGGCGCGCAACGCCGAGATGCCCGACAGTTTCTGGCATGATCCGCTGATGTACCAGGGCGGATCGGACGGGTTCCTCGGGCCGCGCGATCCGATCCCGCTGGCGGACGAAAGCTGGGGGTGCGACCTGGAGGCGGAGGTCGTCGTCGTCACCGGCGACGTGCCGCTCGGCGCGACGCGCGACGAGGCGCTGGCCGCGATCCGGCTGGTCGGGCTGACCAACGACGTGTCGTTGCGCAACCTGATCCCCGCCGAACTGGGCAAGGGGTTCGGTTTCTTCCAGTCGAAGCCCGCCAGCGCCTTCAGCCCCGTCTTCGTCACCCCCGATGCGCTGGGCGACTGGTGGCGCGAGGGCAAGCTGCACCGCAAGCTGATGGTCGACCTGAACGGCCAGCCGTTCGGACGGGCCGAGGCGGGCGAGGAAATGACGTTCGATTTCGGCACGCTGGTCGCGCACGCCGCCAAGACCCGCAAGCTGGGCGCGGGAACGATCGTCGGGTCGGGCACCGTGTCGAATCGGGGTGCCGACGGCGGCCCCGGCAAGCCGATCGCGGACGGCGGCGTCGGCTATTCGTGCATCGCGGAGGTCCGCACGATCGAAACGATCACCGGCGGCGCCCCGGTCACGCCGTTCCTGAAGGCGGGCGACACGATCCGCATCTGGGCGGAGGATGACCGGCATCATCCGATTTTCGGCGTAATCGAACAGACGGTGGGGTGACGTGCCCGGTCGTGCGGCGCGCGCGGTGCCGCCCCCCGCGTGGCCGACTAGCATGACCGACCCGCTCAACTGATCCGGAAGACGGGCGGCGTCGGCCAATCGTCCGACCCAACCGGCACATTTCACCCCCTTGAAATTTTATTACAAAGGATAGACAGCAATACTGATGCGTTGGGGAATCGAATCCCCACGCGGTAAAGACGGAGAGACCTGTGGCGAGCGACCACCCGCATGCCAATCTGCCCAAACTGTCGTTGCACGTGCCCGAACCGCAGTTCCGGCCCGGCGACACGGTCGATTTCGCGGCGGTCGACGTGCCCCCCGCGGGCGAGGCGCGGCGGCCCGACACCGCGGACGCGGCGAAGGGTTTCACCGACCTGGCCTATACGTTGGTCCGGGTGCTCGACGATGACGGCAACGCGGTCGGCCCGTGGGATCCCAAACTGTCGCCCGATATGTTGCGGCGGATGCTGCGCAACATGGCGCTGCTGCGCGCGTTCGACGAACGCATGTTCCGGGCACAGCGACAGGGCAAGACCAGTTTCTACATGAAGGCGCTGGGCGAGGAAGCGGTCGCGATCGCGGCGGCGGCGGCGCTGGAAGACGACGACATGTGTTTCCCCAGCTATCGCCAGCAGGGGCTGTTGATCGCGCGCGGCTATCCGCTGGTCGAGATGATGAACCAGATCTATTCGAACAGTGGCGACAAGCTGCAGGGCAAGCAGCTGCCGATCATGTATTCGGCGCGGGATTTCGGGTTCTTCTCGATCTCGGGCAACCTGACGACGCAATATCCGCAGGCCGTCGGCTGGGCGATGGCGTCCGCCGCGAAGGGCGACACGCGGATCGCGGCGACCTGGTGCGGCGAGGGATCGACCGCGGAGGGCGATTTCCATTCGGCCTGCACCTTTGCCGCGGTCTATCGCGCGCCCGTCATCCTCAACATCGTCAACAACCAATGGGCGATTTCGAGCTTTTCGGGGTTCGCGGGGGCCGAATCGACGACGTTCGCGGCGCGCGCGGTCGGCTATGGCATCGCCGGGCTGCGCGTCGATGGCAACGACGCGCTGGCGGTCTATGCCGCGACCCTTTGGGCCGCCGAGCGGGCGCGGACCAACCAGGGGCCGACGCTGATCGAACATTTCACCTATCGCGCCGAGGGTCATTCGACCTCCGACGATCCGACCCAGTATCGCAGCGCGGGCGAACCCAATGCCTGGCCGCTCGGCGATCCGGTCCGGCGGCTGAAGGATCACCTGATCGCCATCGGCGAATGGGATGAGGACCGCCACGCCGCGCAGGACAAGGAGGTCGCCGACCTGGTGAAGGCCGAGCAGAAGGAAGCCGAGAAGAACGGCATCCTCGGCCATGGCCTCCACCAGCCGCTCGACAGCCTGTTCGACGGCGTCTTCGAGGAGATGCCCTGGCATCTGAAGGAACAGCGTCAGCAGATGCTCGACGAAGAGACGGCGTCGGGCCGTCCATGGGATCGCAAGTGATGACCGACGTGATCGACACCGGCGCCGGGACCGACGCACAGGCCGACGCGCCCGCGACCAAGCGGATGAACATGATCCAGGCGATCAATTCCGCGCTCGACGTGATGATGGAACGCGATCCCGACGTGATCGTGATGGGTGAGGACGTCGGCTATTTCGGCGGGGTGTTCCGCGCGACCGCGGGGCTCCAGGCGAAACACGGCAAGACGCGCGTGTTCGACACGCCGATCACCGAATGCGGGATCATCGGCGTCGCGGTCGGCATGGGCGCCTATGGCCTGCGCCCCGTCCCCGAAATCCAGTTCGCCGATTATATCTATCCCGCGCTCGACCAGCTGGTCAGCGAGGCGGCACGGCTGCGCTATCGGTCTGCGGGGGAATTCATCTCCCCGATCACGGTGCGCTCGCCGTTCGGCGGCGGCATCTTCGGCGGGCAGACGCACAGCCAGAGCCCCGAGGGCATCTTCACCCATGTGTCGGGGATGAAGACGGTGATCCCGGCGACGCCCTACGACGCCAAGGGGCTGCTGATCGCGGCGATCGAGGATAACGATCCGACGATCTTCTTCGAACCCAAGCGCATCTATAATGGCCCGTTCGACGGATATTGGGACCGCCCGTCGCAAAACTGGTCGAAACATCCCGGTGGCGAGGTGCCGACCGGCTATTACAAGGTCGAGCTGGGCAGCGCGAATATCGTGCGGTCGGGGGAGGCGGTGACGATCCTCTGCTATGGCACGATGGTCCATGTCTGCGCTGCGACGGTCGCCGAAATGGGGGTTGATGCCGAAATCGTCGACCTGCGCACGCTGGTGCCGCTCGACATCGACACGATCGAGGCGTCGGTCAGGAAGACCGGGCGCTGCCTGATCGTCCATGAAGCGACGCGGACCAGCGGCTTCGGCTCCGAATTGTCGGCGCTGGTCCAGGAACGGTGCTTCTATCATCTCGAGGCGCCGATCGAACGCGTCACCGGCTTCGACACGCCTTATCCGCATAGCCTCGAATGGGCCTATTTCCCCGGCCCCGTCCGTATCGGCGAGGCGCTCAAGAACATTCTCAAGGACTGATCCGATGGCGCGTTTCACCTTCAAGCTGCCCGATATCGGCGAAGGCATTTCGGAAGCCGAGATCGTCGCCTGGCATGTCGCGATCGGCGACCGGGTCGAGGAAGACCAGCAGATCGCTGACATGATGACCGACAAGGCGACGGTCGAAATGGAATCGCCCGTGTCGGGCACCGTCGTCGAACTGGCGGGCGAGGTCGGCGACCAGGTGTCAATCGGCGCGGCGCTGGTCGTGATCGAGACCGAGGATGCGGCCAGCGGCGAGGCGGTGGCGACGCCGATCGACGCGACCGATCGGCCCGAGGCGCCTGTTGCCGACGAGGCGACGCTGGCGGCGGAGAATCCGGGGGTCGAGGAGGCGGAAGGTGCGGTTCCCGCCCCCTCTTCCGTTCGTGCTGAGCCTGTCGAAGCACAGGCCAAAAGCGCAGCGCCCGCCGCACGTCCTTCGACCAGCTCAGGACGAACGGATGGGGATGCCGCCGGACTAGCCGATGCGCATCACGCCCCCATCCTCGCCTCCCCCGCGGTGCGGATGCGCGCGCGCGATCTCGGAATCGATCTCGCCGCGGTGAAGTCGGACGGGGAGCGGGTGCGGCATGCCGATCTCGACGCCTATCTCCGCTATGGATCGGGGGAGGGCTATCATGCGCCCCACGCCAGCCGGGCGCGCGAGGACGAGACCGTCAAGGTCATCGGGATGCGCCGCCGCATCGCCGAGAATATGGCGGCATCGAAGCGCAACATCCCGCATTTCACCTATGTCGACGAAATCGACGTGACCGCGCTGGAGGCGATGCGCGCCGATCTCAACGCGCATCGCGGCGGGCGGCCCAAGCTGACGATGCTGCCGCTGATGATCGTCGCCATCTGTCGCAGCCTGCCCGAATTTCCGATGCTCAACGCGCGCTATGACGATGACGCCGGGGTCGTGACGCGGTCGGGGCGGGTCCACATGGGGATGGCGACGCAGACCGATGCGGGGCTGACCGTGCCCGTCATCCGCGATGCGCAGGACAGGAACGTCTGGCAGCTCGCGACCGAGATCGGGCGACTGGCGGACGCGGCACGCGCGAACAAGCTGAAGTCCGACGAGATGGGCGGCGGCACGATCACGATCACTTCGCTCGGGCCGCTCGGCGGGATCGCGACGACGCCCGTGATCAATCGTCCGGAGGTCGCGATCATCGGGCCGAACAAGATCGTCGAACGCCCGGTCTTCGATGGCGACGACATCCGCCGGGCGAAGCTGATGAACCTGTCGATCAGTTGCGACCACCGCGTCGTCGATGGCTGGGACGCGGCCAGCTACGTCCAGAGCCTGAAACGCTTCCTGGAAACGCCGGTCCTGCTGTTCGCGGATTGATCGAACGGGGCTCGTCGATCAGCCGACGAGCCCCGTCGTGGCTAGACCCCGCGACCGGTGAACAGCTTCACCAGCACGACGATCACCGCAATCACCAGCAACAGGTGGATCAAGCCACCCGCGATGTGAAAGGCGAAGAACCCCAAGACCCATAGCACCAGCAAGATGACCGCGATCGTCCACAACATCTGAAATCTCCCAAGCTCGCCGCGCCGATGCGCAGGTTGAGTCCGTAACGACCGGTCGACGCCGCATGTTCCGATATCGGGGCGGCCCCGCGAAAATCACCTCTGCGTAAATTCCGCGCCTAACCCGCTATGACTTCGGTAAGTATTGGTCGGTAACACCGACGATCGACGCAGTCATCGCGGACGATCGGGCCATGCAGCTACGTCATTGGGGGCAGATGCGTCACTGCGGGCTATCGATTGCGGCGGTCTATGCGCTGGTCGTGATCGCGATAGCGGGGCCGCAAGGACCGGGCGACTTCCTGTGGCTGTTGTCCTGCTACACCGCGACGATCGTGACATTGGCAGCGGGGGTCGCCGCGCTGTGGGCCGCGGGCCGGATCGCGCGATTCGGATTGCCGACGGCGATCGCCTGGCCCGTCGCGCGCCGGTTCGACCGCGTCGTGCCGTTGATGACCTTTGCGATCACGATGGCCGCCTTTACGCTGTTCAAGCAATCGGTGCTGCCCCAGGCGGGATTCGCCTTCGGACAGAGCATCGCGGTGACCGAACAGGCCATGCTGGGGCAGGACGCGTGGCCAGGTGACCCACGCGCTGTTGCGGTCGCCCTTGTGGAGCCAGGCGATCGATCTCGCCTATCATGCGTGGTTCGCCCCGATGACGCTGGGGATGGTGTTATGCGCCTTCGCCCCGCGCGATTCGGCGCTGGCGACCCGCTATATGCTGGCGTTCGTGCTGGTGTGGATCGTCGAAGGATCGCTCACTGCCTATTGGCTGCCCGCCGCGGGGCCCTGTTTCTACGACGCGGTCCAGCCCGGCCCCGACCGGTTCGCGGCGTTGCACGATCATCTGCGCGCGCAAAGCGACTGGCTGCGCGCCACCGGATTTCCGGGGCTGTCCGCGCTCGATTACCAGCGTGAACTCTTTCGTGCCTTTACCACCCGCCACCTGACGTTCGGCGCCGGGATTTCGGCGATGCCATCGCTCCACAATGCGATGGCGGTGCTGTTCGCGTGCGCCGCCTTCCACCACGGGCGGCGGATCGGTTACCTCTTCGCCGCCTATGCGGTCGTGATCGCGGTCGGGTCGGTCCATCTGGGCTGGCATTATGCGATGGACGGTATCGTCGCCGCCGCGATGACGATGGCGATCTGGAAACTGACCGGGGTGATCGTTCATGCGACCCGGACGGCGGCGGGGGTGGCGCCAGCCCGCGAAGCGCAGGGGGTCGCGGCCCGCATGGGCACGAATCCTTAATTCGTGCGGGGTTAGGCCCCGACGCATGTTGCGTCGCCATGCCGCCCCGTTCCTGTTGATCGCGATCGTGGTCGTCTATGCCGCAGCGGTGCTGATCGCCGCGGGTCCTGGTGCTGTAACGGGATGGGCGGCGATCGCCTGGTCGCGGACGACGGGCTACCTTCCCGCGCTCGCGCTGGTCGCATCGATCGCGCTGATGGCGACGATGATCGCGGATGGGCGGCAGGGGCGGGAGCGGTCGGTGATCGCCATCTGCCGCGACTTCGTCGCGACGCGGATCGCCCCAGGCTATGGCCTATTGTGGCTGATGCCGCTGATCGCCGCAGTCGGATCGGGCACCGCCTATATGATCTTCAAGCAACGGATCCTGCCGCGCACCGGGTTCGGCGCCGACCGGATGCTCGCCGATCTCGATCGGGCGCTGCTCGGGGCGGATGCGTGGACGCTGAGCCATCGGTTGCTGCCCGGGCCGCAGGCGACGTGGTTGCTCGATCTTGCCTATCACCCGCTGTTCTTTCCGATGACGGTCGGGATCGCGCTGTGCCTGGTGCTGCCGCTCCAGTCGGTCGCGCGCTATCGCTACATGCTGGGCTATGCGCTGATCCTGATCGGCCCGGCGACGATCGGCAGTTGGTATGTACCCGGCGTCGGCCCGTGTTTCGACGCCGCGCTGCATCAGGCATCGCGCTATCTGCCGATGGTCCAGACGCTGGGGGCGCAACAGGCGTGGCTCGCCGCCAGCGACGGGCATGGGCTGGTGTCGCTCGACACGCAAACGCGGCTGGTGGCACTGTTCCGGGCGGGCGAGCTGGCCGACGGGGCGGGGATTTCGGCGATGCCGTCGATCCACAACGCGCTGTCGACCTTGTTCATCTGTTTCGTCGTGTCACTGCGGCCCCGGCTGATCTGGGCGATGCTGCCCTATGGAATGCTGATCCTGATCGGGTCGGTCCATCTGGGCTGGCATTATCTGGTCGATAGCCTCGCGGGGATCGCGCTCGCGGTCGGCATATGGTGGGGGACTGCCCCGATCGCGCGGATGGTCGGGGTCGGTCGCGCCGTCGCCGGGGATCGCCGCCCCGCACCGGGCGATTCAGGCCTAATCGCCCGCCCGGCGCTTCTGTAACGCGCCTGCCAAGCGTCGGGCGATCCCGCGCGGGGTGACGCGGATCGACGCCGCCACGACCGCGTTCATCGCCCCCGACACCTTGACCGCGCGGTTCGCCGCCAGCGCCGCCAGCCCGTCGCGGACCACCTGCGCAGGGTCGGTCGCGACCCGCTGGAACAAGGCGCTGTCCGCCATCCCCGCCACATCGGCGAATTCGGTGCGCGTCGGGCCGGGGCAGAGCGCGGCCACACGAACGCCGCTGTGCTTGACCTCTTCGTGGAGCGCTTCGGAATAGCTCAGCACGAACGCCTTGGTCGCATAATAGACCCCCATCCACGGCCCCGGCTGGAACGCCGCGGTCGAGGCGATGTTGAGGATGCCGCCTTTACCGGCGGCGATCATCCCGGGCAGCACCCCGCGCGACAGGGCGACCAGCGCGCGGCAATTGAGGTCGATCATCGCGAGCTGCCGATCGGTGTCGAGCGTCGCGATCGGCCCGCGCAGGCCGAAACCCGCATTGTTGATCAGCGTGTCGACGCTCAGCCCGGCGGCGGCGATCTCGGCGAGCAGCGTCGCGGGCGCATCGGGTCGTTCGAGGTCGGCGGTGATGATCGTCACCGTCACGCCGGGGAGCGCGGCGGCGAGCGCGGCCAGCCGGTCGCCCCGCCGCGCGGTGAGGATCAGATCATGCCCCTGTGCGGCCAGCGCGCGCGCGAACGCATCGCCGATGCCCGCCGATGCGCCGGTGATCAGAACGGCCATCCATCATCTCCACTCGTCCGGCGACCGCCGGGGTTGCGTGTCATCGCCGTCGTCCGACCAGCGCGTATCGCCCGCCGGTCGGCGGGCGCCGGCGTCAGACGATTTCGAATAGGCCCGCCGCGCCCATCCCGCCGGCGGTGCACATCGTCACGACGACATAGCGGACCCCGCGTTTGCGCCCCTCGATCAGCGCGTGACCGACGAGGCGGCTGCCGGTCATGCCGAAGGGATGGCCGACCGCGATCGCGCCGCCGTTGACGTTATACTTCTCGGGATCGATCCCCAGCGTGTCGCGACAATAGAGGCATTGCGAGGCAAAGGCTTCGTTGAGTTCCCACAGCCCGATGTCACCGACGCTCAGCCCGGCGCGTTCGAGCAATTTGGGCACCGCGAAGACCGGGCCGATCCCCATTTCATCGGGCGCGCAGCCCGCCGCCTGGAACCCGCGATACAGGCCCAAAATCTCCTTGCCCTCCGCGACCGCGGTCTGGCGGTCCATCAGGATCTGCGCCGCCGCGCCGTCGGACAGCTGGCTGGCGTTACCCGCGGTGACGCTGGTGCCCGGCCCGCTGAACTGGCCGCCGGGCCAGACGGTCTTGAGGTTGGCGAGCCCTTCCTTCGTCGTGCCCGCGCGAATGCCCTCGTCCTGCGTCACGGTCACGCTTTCGGTGCCGGTGCGGTTGCCTTCCTTGTCAAACAGCGCCTTGTCGACGGTGATCGGTGCGATTTCCTCGGCGAAGGCACCGCTGTCGATCCCCGCGACGGCGCGCTGCTGGCTTTGGGCGGCATAGGCATCCTGCGCCTCGCGGCTGATGCCGTACCGGCTCGCGACGATCTCCGCGGTTTCGATCATCGGGATATAGGCGGCGGGTTCGTGCGCGATCACCGACTGGTTGACGTAGCGCGGCGCATCCTTGGTCACGACATAGCTGATCGATTCCTGCCCGCCCGCGAGCGCGACGGTCGCCTCGCCCGCGATGATCGTCCGCGCCGCCAGCGCGATCGCGGTGAGGCCCGACCCGCATTTGCGATCGAGCGTGAAGGCGGGCACGCTTTGCGGCAGCTGCCCTGCGAAGATCGCCATCCGGCCTTCGTTGCCGCCCTGCGTTCCCCATTGGTTGCCGACGCCCCAGAACACATCGTCGATCCGCGCGGGGTCGATCCCGGCCCGCTCGACCGCGGCGTTCATCACATGGCCGGCGAGCACGGGCGCTTCGGTTGCGTTGAAATAGCCGCGATAGGCTTTGCCGATACCGGTACGGGCGGTGGAAACGATCGCTGCTTCACGCATGACTTGGCCTTTCGACGATGGGGTATGCGCCTCCTATGCCCCCGCGCGATCGTTGGAAAGCCTTGCGGGTGGTGCGGGGAGCGTCGATAGCCTGGGCGCATGACCCATCATCCCGCCCTATCGATCACCCGCGACGGCCATGTCGCGATCCTCAGCTTCGCCCGCCCGCCGGTGAATTTCGCCGATCTGGCGTTGATCGAATCGATCGGCGCGGCGTTCGCCGATGCCGATGCGGATCGCGACGTCCGCGCGATCGTGCTGCGATCGGAGGGATCGGTGTTCTGCGCGGGCGCGGACCTGGCCAATGCCAACCCCGTCGCCGATGCGATCGCGCCGGGGGAGCGCAACCCCTTCTACGTCGCCGCCGCCCGCCTGTTCGCGGTTGAGACCCCCGTCGTCGCCGCTATCCAGGGCGCCGCGGTCGGGGCGGGGCTGGGCCTGGCGCTGGTCGCCGATTTCCGCGTCGCGGGACCGCAGGCGAAGTTCGCGGGCAATTTCGTCTCGCTCGGCTTTCACCCCGGATTCGGGATTTCGGCTGTGCTCGAACGCGTCATCGGCAAACAGCGCGCATTGCTGATGTGCCTGACGGGACGCCGCATCCGCGCCGAACAGGCCGCCGACTGGGGGCTGGCCGACATGATCGCGGACGATTCGACCGCGGGCGCGATCGACCTGGCGCATGAAATCGCCGCGGGCGCGCCGCTGGCGGTGCGATCGACCCGCAAGACGATGCGCGGCGACCTGGCCGCGCTGGTCGCGGCGCAGACCGATCACGAGGTGGCCGAACAGGCGTGGCTGCAAAAGACCGCCGATTTCGCGGAGGGCGTCCGCGCGGTCAACGAGCGGCGGCCTGGCAACTTCCGCGGCGAGTAACGCGGCGCGTTCGTCGAGCCGAGCGTCGCGAAGCCATCCGGCGCGTCGCGTGCGACGCCCGATGGCTTCGTGACGCTCGCCCTGGCGCGGATTATTTCAGCAGGACGAGTTCCTCCGCCATCGTCGGATGGAGCGCGACCGTCGCGTCGAACTGCGCCTTGGTCAGCCCCGCCTTCACCGCGACCGCGGCGGCCTGGATGATTTCGGGGACGTCGGGCCCGATCATGTGGATACCGACGACGCGGTCGGTCTCGCCATCGCACACCATCTTGTACAGCGCGCGCTCGTCGCGCCCGGCAAGCACGTTCTTCATCGGGCGGAAATCGGACGAATAGACCTTTACCGACCCCAGTTTCTGGCGCGCGTCCGCCTCGGTCAGCCCGACGCCCGCCATCGGAGGATGGCTGAAGACGGCCGAGGGGACGTTTTCGTAATCGACCCGGACGTTGCCGCTGCCAAACATATTCTCGGCGAACGCCTGGCCTTCGCGGATCGCGATCGGGGTCAGCTGGATCCGGTTGGTCACGTCGCCGACCGCATAGATCGACGGACAGGTCGATCGGTTGTCCGCATCGACGACGATCGCGCCCTTGTCGTCGAGCTCGACGCCCGCGCTCTCCAGCCCCAGCCCCTTGGTATTGGGCAGGCGACCGGTCGCGAACATCACCATGTCGACGACGATCGGTTCATGCCCCGACATGCTGACCGTCAGGCACCCGTCCTCCCCCTTTTCGATGCCTTCGAAATTGGCGTCGAAGCGGAAGTCGAGCCCCTTCATCATCGAAATCTGGAGCAGGCGGTCGCGGATCTGGAGGTCGTAGCCGCGCAGGATTTCCTTCGACCGGTTGATCAGCGTGACGTGGGCGCCGAACTGGTGGAAGATGCCCGCGAATTCATTGGCGATATAGCCCGCGCCCGCGATCAGCACCCGCTTCGGGATCGAATCGAGATGGAACGCCTCGTTCGAGGTGATGCCATGTTCGTGTCCCGGGCATGGCGGCACCGCGGGATGCGCGCCGACCGCGATCAGGATCGTCTTGGCGGTGACGACGCTGCCATCGGCCAGCGTCACCTGGTTCGGGCCGGTGACGACCGCGCGCTGGTGGATGATCGTCGCGCCGTTCGACTCGAGCGTCTGGGTATAGGCGCCGTTGATCCGGTCGACCTCCTCCATCACATTGTCGCGCAACGTCGACCAGGAGAAGGCGCAGTCGTCGGGCACCTGCCAGCCGAAGCGTTTGGCGTCCTTCAGATCCTCGGCGAAATGCGCGCCGTAGACGAGCAGCTTCTTGGGCACGCACCCGCGGATGACGCAGGTGCCGCCGACGCGATATTCCTCCGCCACCGCCACGCGCGCGCCATGCGCCGCCGCGACCCGGCTGGCGCGGGTGCCCCCCGAACCGGCGCCGATGACGAACAGGTCGTAGTCATAGTCAGACATGATATTTCCTAGATCGATGGTGCGCCCGCCGCGGCGGGGCCGGAGATTAACGGTCGATCCGCTCAATCGAGCCCGGCGCGATGGATGAGATCGGTGGTCGACACGTCGAATTCCTGCCCGCCCTCGTCCGCGGCCTTCGCCATTTCCTTGCCCAGTTCGACCCCGAACTGGTCGAACGAATTGATCCCGAGCAGCACCCCGTTCACGAACACGCGATGTTCGTAGAAGGCGATCAGCGCGCCGAGCGTCCGCGCGTCGAGATCGTCGAGCAGCAGGGTCGACGATGGCCGGTCGCCCGGATAGGCGCGCGCGGGATCGTCGGGATTGGGCTTGCCCTTCATCAGCGCCGCGCCTTGCGCGAAGGCGTTGAGCAGCAACTGGCGGTGATGATCGGGGGCCAGCGTGTCGCCACCCTCGATCACCGCGAGGAATTCGACGGGGACCAGATGCGTCCCCTGATGGAGCAGCTGGAACACCGCATGTTGCGCATCGGTGCCCACCCCGCCCCAGGTGATCGCCGCGGTCGGGCGCCCGACCGGCTGGCCGTCGATCGTCACCGCCTTGCCGTTCGATTCCATCTCCAGCTGCTGGAGATAGCTCGGCAACAGCCGCAGCCGTTCGTCATAGGCGAAGGGCGCGCGTGTTTCGGCGTGGCGGACCTGGGTATAGTAAAGGTCCGCGAAGGCGGCGAGCGCGGGGGCGTTTTCGTGGAGCGCGGTCAGGCGGAAATGCCGGTCCATCTCGGCCGCCCCCTCCAGCAGTTCCTCGAACACGGTCCAGCCGAGCCCCAGCGCGGCGGGAAAGCCGATCGACGACCAGAGCGAATAGCGCCCGCCGACGCCTTCGCTGAACGGCAGCACGCGGGTTTCATCGACGCCCCATTCGATCGCCTTGTCGGGATTGGCGGTCAGCGCGACGACGCGGCCATAGGGGTCCTCGACGCCGTTTTCGGTCATCCACTGGATCGCGGACGCGGCGTTCAGCATCGTTTCGGTCGTCGTGAAGGTCTTCGACGCGACCGCGAGCAGCGTCGTCTTGGGGTCGAAGCGTTCGAACACATCCTCCAGCGCGACACCGTCGACATTCGACACGATCGCGACGTCATAGCGTTTCTCATCGCGCCCCAGCGCATCGACGAGCAGATGCGGCCCGAGCGCGGACCCGCCGATGCCGACGTGCAGGATGCTGCGGATTTCCCCCAGCGCGCCGCCCTCGATCGCATCGATCAGCGCGCGCATCCGCTGGTGGAGCGCGCGCGCGGTCGCGACGCTGTCGGCATTGCCTTCATAGCGTTCGGCGGTGTGTTCGACCGGGCGATCCTCGGTCACGTTGACATGTTCGCCCCCGAACATCGCGGCGCGCTTGCCCGCCAGGTCCTGCGCGGCGGCGAGCCGTTCGAACGCGGCGACCGCCGCGCGCGTCAGATGCGTCTTCGACCAGTCGAAATGAATGCCCGCGACATCGGTGCTGAACGTCGCCAGCCGATCGGGATCGTCGGCGAACAGATCGACCAGCCGGGGGGAAGGCAGCGCCTCGATTGCAGACCAGTCGCTCATCATGTCACTCCGTGGATCGTGTCGCGGTGCATATAGGCGATCGCCGAACCGCGGTAAGCCCTCAACGCTCCGCTTGACGCGGGCGCAGGGTCGCGCCACCCCGCGACCATGTCGACGACCAAGCCCGCCCAGTCCGAAACCCGCGAAACGCTCAGCTTCCTGCTGAAACTCGCGATCATCGTGTTCATCGTGCGCAGTTTCGTCTTCGCCAGTTTCTACATCCCCAGCGAATCGATGCTGCCCCGGCTGCTGATCGGCGATTTCCTGTTCGTGTCGAAATGGAATTACGGCTATTCGCGCTGGTCGCTGCCCTGGGGGTTGCCGCTGATTCCGGGGCGGATCCTGCCGCACACCCCCGCGCGCGGCGACGTCGTCGTCTTTCGCAGCCCCGGCGACGACGACCATGACGTCATCAAGCGCGTGATCGGCCTGCCCGGCGATACCGTCCAGATGCGGCGCGGGCAGCTGTGGCTGAACGGCCAGGCGATCCCGAAACAGCGCGTCGCCGATTTCGTCCTGCCGCTGACCCCCAATTTCAACACCGCGCAATGCGACACGCCGTTCCAGGACGTCGATGCGCAGGGCCAGCCGGTCTGTCGCTATCCCCGGTTCCGCGAAACCTTGCCCGACGGCAAAAGCTATGACGTGCTCGACCAGCGGATGATCCCGCGCGCGGACGATACCGACATCTATACGGTGCCCGCGGGCGACGTGTTCCTGATGGGGGACAATCGCGACGACAGCGCCGACAGCCGCTTCGCCTATCCCGAGGGGATGGGCTATATCCCGATGGAGCGGATCGAGGGGAAGGCGGTCGTCACCTTCTTCTCGACCAACGGCGCGGCGGCGTGGCTGAAGCCGTGGACGTGGTTCGGCGCGGCCCGGCCCGCGCGGATCGGAGAGGGGTTCTGAGCGGCGATCTCGACCGCTGGCTCGCGGGGCTGTTCGGGCGCGCACCGACCGATCCCGCCCCGTTCGCCCGCGCGCTAACGCATGGCAGCCACGGCACCGATCATTATGAACGGCTGGAATTCCTCGGCGACCGCGTCCTCGGGCTGGTGATGGCCGAATGGCTGTGGGAAACCTTTCCGCGGGAGGCGGAGGGGCAATTGTCGAAACGCCTCAACGCGCTCGTCACCGGCGCGGTCTGTGCCGAGGTGGCGCGCGACATCGGGGTGCGCGACCATATCCGGCTGGGCAAGCAGGCGCGCGACGATGGCGCGATCGACAGCGACAACGTGCTGGGCGACGTGATGGAGGCGCTGATCGGCGCCTGGTATCGCGACGCCGGCCTGGACGCGGTGCGCGATTTCGTCCGCCGCAGCTGGGGCACGCGCGTCCATGCCGATGCCAAGGCACCCCAACATCCCAAATCCGCGTTGCAGGAATGGGCCGCCGCCGCGGGCCGCCGCGCACCCGATTACAGCATTACCGACCGATCCGGCCCGCACCACGCCCCCCGTTTCACGATCACCGTGACCATCGGCAAGGACAGCGCCAGCGCGACGGGCGCGAACAAGCAGGAAGCCGAAACCGCCGCCGCAAAGGCGCTGCTGGAGAAACTGGGGGCGTAGGCGTCGCGCGGCGCCGCGCACCTCTCACCTTCCTTCTTGGCCGGTCCGCCCCTAAGACGCCGCGATGACCGAAATTCAGAAATGCGGCCTCGTCGCCGTCGTCGGCGCCCCCAATGCGGGCAAATCGACGCTCGTCAATGCGCTGGTCGGCCAGAAGGTCGCGATCGTCAGTCCGAAGGCGCAGACGACGCGCGCCCGGTTGATGGGGGTCGCGCTGGAAGAGGAGACGCAACTGCTGCTGGTCGATACGCCGGGGATCTTCGAACCCCAGCGGCGGCTCGACCGCGCGATGGTCGCCGCCGCCTGGGGCGGGGCGGAAGGGGCTGACCTGATCGCGCTGGTCGTCGATGGCAAGGGCGGGGTCGGCGCCAAGGTGACGACGATCATCGAAAGCCTCGCCGGGCGGCCCGAGCCGATCTATCTGATCCTCAACAAGGTCGATGTCGCCGACAAGCCCAAGCTGTTGCTCCATGCCGAGCGGCTCAACGCGTTGCTGCCGTTCGCCGAGACGTTCTTCGTCAGCGCCTCGACCGGTGACGGCCTGCCCGAACTCAAGACCGCGCTCGCCGCCGCGATGCCCGTGGGGCCGTGGCATTTCCCCGAGGATCAGGTGTCCGACGCCAGCGAACGTAGCTTGGCCGCGGAGGTGACGCGCGAACAGCTGTATCTCCAGCTCCATGCCGAGCTGCCCTATGCCAGCACGATCGAGACCGAAACCTATGCCGAGCGCGAGGATGGGTCGGTAGAAATCCACCAGCAGATCCTGGTCGAACGCCCGACGCAGCGCGCGATCGTGCTGGGCAAGCGCGGCGCGCGCATCCGCGAAATCGGCGCGCGCGCCCGCGCCGAACTGGCTGGAATCATGGGCAAGCCCGTCCACCTGTACCTGCACGTCAAGGTGAAGCCCGGCTGGGACGAGGATCGCGACACCTATCGCGACATCGGGCTCGACTGGGTGGAGTGACCCCCCGTGCTCAGCCGACGGACTGCGGCACGCGCGACGGACCCATCAGCATCACCGCGACATTCCCGCGCGTCCGGACGCTCAGCACCAGGAGATAGGGCAGGAGGAAACCGGCGCCGCCGAACAACGCGATCACGCCGAGCAGCAGCCCGCCAATCGAAAAGGCGTGGCGCCACGCCGTCCACAGCGCGGACAGCGTCAGGAAACACAGAAAATCGAGGTTGAACTGCCCGGGCCAGATCAACGCGCCGATATCCCCGAAGAAGATCGGCAGCAGGTCGATCCCGTACCGCGCGATCACTATGGCCGTATAGGTGGCGAGCACCAGCCACGCGCCTGCGAGCAGCCATCGAAACGCGATCATGCCATCGTCCCTTTCCCGTTTATCGCCTCAATCCGCGAACACCGCCGCCCGCTTCGCCATGTTCGCCGCGACCTGTTCCATCATGTTGGGCTGGCCGATCACCTTGACCTGTTCGTCGGTTTCCGCCTGCAGCATCGTGCGCGGGTCGGCATCATGCGCCATGTTGCACAGCCGTTTCGCGCCGCGGATCGCATGCGGGCTCTTGCCCGCGATCGTGCGGGCGAGCGCCATCGCGGCGGCGTGGGGATCGTCCGCGATCCGCGTGACGAAGCCGTGGCGCAGCGCCTCGTCCGCATCGAATTCGCGCGCGGTGTAGATCAGTTCGCGCAGCACGTCGTCCCGGACCAGCGTGCGCCAGATCGGGAAGCCCGCCATGTCGGGCACCAAACCCCAATAGATCTCGCGAATCGCAAAACGCGTCGCAGGCGCGCAGATGCGGATGTCGGCACCCGACATGATCTGGAACCCCCCGCCGAACGCGACGCCGTGCACCGCGGCGATCACAGGCATCGGCAGGTTGCGCCAGCCCCAGGTGACATGTTGCGGCAAGATGCTGCCCTGATCGTTCCGGTCGCGCCCGGTACCCGATCCCCCCGCCTGCATGCTCGCCATGTCGAGACCTGCGCAGAACGCCTTGCCCTCCCCCGACAGGACGACGCAGCGGACATCGGTGCGGGTCTGCAGCGAATCGATCGCCGCGCCGATGTCGGTGAACATCGCCGGATCGATCGCGTTCATCTTGTCCGCCCGCGTCAGGCGGACATCGGCGATCTGGTCGACGACGGTGATCGATACGCGGTCGGTCATGGCTCTCTCCTATAGTCGTTGCGCGCGACGCTAATCGCATCGACCGCGTTGCGCCACCGCGATCGCCGTGTAGAGAACGGCGCGATGAGTGGTTTCGATCTGGCCCGGTTCATGGCGCACGGCACCTGGGGCCATGGCGGGCGGCTGGGCATCCGCTATCGCGCGCACGGCATCGACTGGGCGGAGATGGAGCTGCTCTATGCCGAGGATCTGGTCGGCGACCCCGCCAGCGGCGTGCTGGCGTCGGGGCCGATGATCGCGCTGATGGACATGACGACCAGCATCGCGGTGTGGCAGCGGGTCGATGCGTTCGTGCCGCATGCGACGCTCGACCTGCGGATCGATTATCTGCGCCCGGCGACGCCGGGGCGGACGGTGATCGGGCGCGCCGAATGTCTGCGCGTCACGCGGTCGATCGCCTTCACCCGCGGGCTGGCGCATGATGGCGACCCCGCCGATCCGATCGCCAACGTCGCTGCGACCTTCATGTTGCCGCAGGGCAGCTATCCGCGGATCACGTCATGAAACTGCCCCCCTATGCCGATGTGCTCCAGGCGCGGATCGAGCCCGCCGACGACGGGCATCCGGTGCTGGTCATGCCGTTCCACGACGATGTCGTCGGGCGGCCCGGTTTCCTGCAGGGCGGCGCGATTTCGGGGCTGCTCGAAATGGCCGCGATCGCCGCGCTCCAGTTCGCGCTGGAGGAAGAGGGCGGCGGGCGGATCAAGCCGATCAACGTCACCGTCGATTTCCAGCGCGGCGGGCGCGACAAGCTGACCCAGGCGGAGGGGATCGTGACCCGTCTGGGCAAGCGCGTCGCCAATGTCGAGGCGATCGCGTGGCAGGACGACAAGGCGAAACCGATCGCCAGTGCGCGGATGAACTATCTGATCGTCCGCGACTGATCCTACCGCGCGGGCGCTATTTGGCGAGCCGCATCAACTTCCCGCCCGCACCCTTGCCGCCATCCTCCAGCAGCAGGATCGCGCCATCGGGCGCCTGCGCGACATCGCGGATGCGGGTGCCCATGCCCCATTGGTCGCGCGCGGTCGCGCTCGTGCCGCTGAGCGTGACGCGGATCAGCGATTCGCTGCCGAGGCCCGCGATCAGCAGGTTGCCGCGATAGGCGGGGAACATCGCCCCGGTATATTCGATCATCCCGCCGGGCGAGATCGACGGATTCCACCACAGCGCGGGCGCGGCCAGATCGGGGCGGCTGGGCTGGTCGGGGATCGGCTGGCCCGAATAATTGTCGCCGTTCGACACGATCGGCCAGCCGTAATTCCTGCCCGGTTCGATCAGGTTGAGCTCGTCGCCGCCCTTCGGCCCCATTTCTTCTTCCCACAAGCGTCCGTCGCTGGTGAAGACCAGGCCGTAGGGATTGCGATGCCCGCTCGACCAGGTCATCGCGCGCACCCCGCCCTTCGCATAATCCGGATTGTCGGGCGCCGCCTTGCCATCGAGCGTCAGGTGGATGATCTTGCCCAGCGCCTGATCGGGGTCCTGCGCGGGAGTGAAGCGCTGGCGTTCGCCCGAGGTCAGGAACAACGATTTCCCATCGGGGGCGAAGGCGATCACCGCGCCATATTGCCCGCCGGGCCCGTTCGACCCCGATCGCCAGATAACGCGGACATCGTCGAGCGACGACACCGGGTAACAGGGCGCGCGGACGCACTGGACCTGTTTCGACACCAGCTTGCCGCGGGCCAGCGCCAGCGCGGGGCCGTTGTCGCCGGGTTCGGCATAGCTGAGATACACCATCCCGCTGCGCGCGAAATCGGGCGCGACCGCGACGTCGAGCAACCCGCCCTGACCCCCGGCCTCGACCGCGGGGACCCCGCCGACCGTGGTGATGCCGCCATCGGTCTGGCGCAATTTCAGCGTGCCCGCCTTTTCGGTCACGAGCAGCCGGCCATCGGGCAGTAACGCCATCGCGAACGGGGCGTCGAACGTGCCGATCGTCGTGATCGTGAACGGCGGCTTCGAATCGGCCATGTTCGCGCGGCCCGTCGTCGCGGCGACGTTGCGGATCGTCGCGGCGGGGGCGTTGCGCGGCACCGGGCGCGCGGCGTCAGCGGGCTGTGGCATCGCCACCGCATCCGGCGGGGTCGCCTTATCGGCGCGGGCGGCAGGCGTCGGCTGCTGCTGCGCCGAACAGGCGGTCCCGACGAGCAGGCTGGCCAGCAAAAGAACGCGCGTCATCGACATCTCCCTGATTTACCGTACCAACGCCCCGCGGGGATCGAGGTTGCCGCCTTGCGCCGCATTCATGATCGGCGTATATGACGATTACTTTCTTACATCGTCAGGTGAAAGAAGTCGCAGGGCCCGGCCCTGCGGCGGCATTCCCCTGTACCCGTTTCCCGACTGACCCGGAGCCCATCGATGGCGGATATCGCCCTGTTGACCGACCTGATCGAACCGGAGGCGCGCAGCCTCGGCTTCGCGCTGGTGCGGGTCAAGATGATCGGCGGCAAATCCGATCCGACGTTGCAGGTGATGGCCGAACGCCCCGATACGCGCCAGCTGACGATCGACGATTGCGCCGCGCTGTCGCACCGGATTTCGGACCTGTTCGACGACAAGGACCCGATCGAGGAGGCCTATCGGCTCGAGGTGTCGTCCCCCGGGATCGACCGCCCGCTGACGCGGCTGGCCGATTATGCCGACTGGGCGGGGCATGAGGCGCGGGTGAAGCTGGTCGATCCGATCGACGGGCGCAAGATCCTGACCGGCGACATCGTCGGGACGAGCGGCGACAGCGTCACGATCGACGTGCGCGGGCACCAGCCGATGACGGTCGCCTTTGCCGCGATCCAGGATGCAAAGCTGACGATCACCGACCGGTTGCTCGCCGCGACCGCGCCGCTGTCCACCGACGGGGCGGACGAAGAAGAATTCGACGATGATAACGATGACCATGGTGCGTCCGACGAGACGCCAGCAGAGGAACTGAACTGATGGCCTCCACCACCGCTTCCGGCGTCGCCACCGCCAACCGCGCCGAACTGATCGCGATCGCCAATTCGGTCGCGTCGGAAAAGATGATCGACAAGGCGATCGTGATCGAGGCGATGGAAGACGCGATCCAGCGCGCCGCCAAGGCACGCTATGGCGCCGAAAACGACATCCGCGCGAAGCTCGACCCCAATTCGGGCGACCTTCGCCTGTGGCGCGTCGTCGAGGTGGTCGAGCAGGTCGACGATTATTTCAAGCAGGTCGACGTCAAGGGTGCCGAGAAGCTGCAAAAGGGCGCGACGATCGGCGATTATATCGTCGACCCGCTGCCCCCGATCGAATTCGGGCGGATCGCGGCGCAGGCCGCCAAGCAGGTGATCTTCCAGAAGGTCCGCGATGCCGAGCGCGAACGCCAGTATGAGGAATTCAAGGATCGCGTCGGTGAGATCATCACCGGCGTCGTCAAGCGCGTCGAATTCGGCCACATCGTCGTCGATCTGGGCCGCGCCGAGGGCGTCATCCGCCGCGACGCGCAGATCCCGCGCGAAGTCGTCCGCGTTAACGACCGCATCCGCTCGCTGATCCTCAAGGTCGTGCGCGAAAACCGCGGGCCGCAGATCTTCCTCAGCCGCGCACACCCCGATTTCATGAAGAAGCTGTTCGCGCAGGAAGTCCCCGAAATCTATGACGGCATCATCACGATCATGGCGGCCGCCCGCGACCCCGGCAGCCGCGCGAAGATCGGCGTCATCAGCCGCGATTCGTCGATCGACCCGGTCGGCGCGTGCGTCGGCATGAAGGGCAGCCGCGTCCAGGCGGTCGTCCAGGAAATGCAGGGCGAGAAGATCGACATCATCCCCTGGTCCGAAGACACCGCGACCTTCGTCGTCAACGCGCTGCAGCCCGCGTCGGTCAGCCGCGTCGTGATCGACGAGGAAGAGGACCGGATCGAGGTCGTCGTCCCCGACGACCAGCTCAGCCTCGCCATCGGTCGTCGCGGCCAGAACGTCCGCTTGGCCAGCCAGCTGACCGGCAAGGCGATCGACATCCTGACCGAACAGGATGCCAGCGAGAAGCGCCAGAAGGAATTCGTCACCAACACCGACCTGTTCCAGAACGAACTCGACGTCGACGAAACGCTCGCCCAGCTGCTCGTCGCCGAGGGCTTCGGCAGCCTCGAGGAGGTCGCCTATGTCGAACTCGACGAGATCGCGGGAATCGAGGGTTTCGACGAGGACTTGGGTCAGGAACTCCAGAGCCGCGCACAGGAAGCGCTCGACCGCCGCGAAGCCGTCGCGCGCGAAGAGCGTCAGGCGATGGGCGTCGAGGACGATCTGGCCACGATGCCCTATATGACCGAAGCGATGCTGGTCACGCTGGGCAAGGCGGGGATCAAGACGCTCGACGATCTCGCCGATCTGGCGACCGACGAACTGGTCGAGAAGAAGCGCGTCGAACCGCGCCGTCGCAACGACGATGCGCCCAAGCGCCCCGAGCCCAAGGGCGGCATCCTCAGCGAATATGGCCTGAGCGACGAACAGGGCAATGAGATCATCATGGCCGCGCGCGCGCACTGGTTCGACGACGAACCCGCTGCCGCCACGGCCGACGATGCCACCCCGGCGCCCGAAACCGCGACCGCGGAGGGTGACGAGGCCTGATGCCCTTCGTCTCGATCCGCATCTCCGGGTCCGCCACCCGGGACCAGAAATCGGGCATCGTCGCCGATGTCACCCAGTCGCTCGTCCAGCGGCTGGGCAAGAACCCGGCGGCGGTGCAGATCGTGATCGAGGAGGTGTCGACCGAGAATTACGGCGCGGGCGGCCAGTTGATCGTCGATCGCGACGCCCCCAATCGGGAGGACGCGCATGCGGCACCCGACCGATGAGACGCTGACCGGCCCCGATATCGATAACCGCGATGCCGACGACGACGGCAGCACCGACACGGGCGTCCGCGCGCGTGGCCGGGGCGATGGCGATCCCGTCCGTTCCTGCATCCTGACCCGCGAACGCGGGACGCGCGATACGCTGGTCAGGCTCGTGCTCGACCCCGACGGCGTCGTGTGGCCCGATGTCCGGGCCAAGGCGCCGGGGCGCGGCGCGTGGATCGGTGTCACCCGCGCCGGGCTGGAGGCCGCAATCGCGAAGAAGCGGCTGCGCGGCGCGCTGGCCCGCGCGTTCAAGGGCAGCGATTTCACAATTCCCGACGATCTGCCCGACCGGATCGAATCGGCGCTGCACCGCCATGCGATGGACCGGCTGGGCCTCGAATCGAAAAGCGGGACGCTGCTGACCGGATCGGACAAGATCGCCGCCGCGGCGCGCAGCGGGCAGCTCGCCGCGCTCTACCACGCCGCCGATGCCAGCACCGATGGCAACCGCAAACTCGACCAGGCGTGGCGCATCGGGATGGATCGCGAGGGGTCCGACCTTAGGGGGTTGGCACTGCCGATCGCGCGACCCATATTGTCATTGGCGCTAGGCCGCGAAAATGTGGTACACATCGGGTTGACCGACCGCGCTGCAGCGGAGCGGGTGAGCAATGCGCTCGCTCGCTGGCTGTATTTTACCGGACCCGACCTTCCCTCGGGCACTCTTCAAGGCTCTGCCGCGATGAGCGCCCGAACCACCGCGCCAGGCGATATGGCTGCGCGCGGTTCATTTGCGCCGGACCCGTCCGGCCCCGACATGGCCCCCGACACGGGCACCGACGAACACGAGGAATCTGAGTGAGCGAGACCGACAACGAAAAGCCGAAACTTGGCATGCGCGCGCCCTTGGGGCTGAAGCGTACGGTCGAGACCGGCCAGGTGAAGCAGAGCTTCAGCCACGGCCGTTCGAATACGGTGATCGTGGAAACCAAGCGCCGCCGCGTGCTGCGCCCGGGCGAATCCGCGCCCGCCGCCGTCGAGGCCGCGCCGCCGCCGCCCGCGCCCGAACCCGTCGTCGCCCGCGCACCTGCGCCCGCGCCCCGGCCCGCGCCGATGGACAATCTGTCCGCGCAGGAACGCCAGACCAAGCTGCTGCGCGAAGCCGAAGAACAGCGGATGCAGGCGCAGGAAGAAGCGCGCCGTCGTGAGGACGCCGAACGCGCCGCGGCTGCGGAAGACGAAAAGCGTCGCGCCGAAGAGAATAAGCGCGCGGAAGAAGCGCCTGCCCCCGCCCCGGCGGACGCGCCCGCGCCGACTGCCGACCCCGTGGCGGCTGCCCCGGTCGCCGACGCACCTGCGGCGACGCCCGCGTCCGCCGACGCGCCATCCGCACCCGCGGTCGCCAAGGCCGACGCGCCCGCGACTCAGGCTGCCCCGGCAGCGCCTACGCCAGCAGCACCCGAACCTCAGGCTGCCGCGCCTGCGCCCAAGCCGACCCCGACGCCCGCCCCGGCGCCGATCCTGGAACTGGGCCGCGATCCGTCGATGCCCGCGCCGCGCCGCTTTTCGCCCGTCGCGCGGCCCGATATCCCCAAACCGCAGCCCAAGCCTGCGCCCGAACCCAAGGCGCAACCGACGACGGCGGGTGCCGCCGCCGCGGGCGGGTCGAAGGAACAGCGCGCGCTGCCCAGCGGCGTTGCGACCCCGCGCAACAATTCGCCTGCCAGCCGCGCCACCCCGCGCGACCGCAAGGGCGACGAGCGGCGTGGCGGCAAGCTGACCGTCAACCGCGCGCTCGGCGACGATGGCGCGCGCTCGCGCAGCCTCGCCGCGCTCAAGCGGGCGCGGGAGAAGGAAAAGCGCTCCTATGGCGGCCCGCGCGAACCGCAGATCAAACAGATCCGCGACGTCCAGGTCCCCGACACGATCACCGTGCAGGAACTCGCCAACCGGATGGCGGAAAAGGGCGCGGACCTGGTCAAGACGCTGTTCAAGATGGGCATGCCCGTCACCGTCAACCAGACGATCGACCAGGATACCGCCGAATTGCTGGTGACCGAATTCGGCCACAACATCGTGCGCGTGTCGGACAGCGACATCGATCTGGTGCTCGACACGACCGAGGACGCGCCCGAGGCGCTGAAGCCGCGGCCCCCGGTCGTCACGATCATGGGCCATGTCGATCACGGCAAGACCAGCCTGCTCGACGCGCTGCGCGGCACCGACGTGGTCCGCGGCGAGGCGGGTGGCATCACCCAACATATCGGCGCCTATCAGGTGACGTTGAAGGACAAATCGAAGGTCACGTTCCTCGACACCCCGGGCCATGAGGCGTTCACGCAGATGCGCGCGCGCGGTGCGGACGTCACCGACATCGTCGTGCTGGTCGTCGCCGCCGACGACGGGCTGATGCCGCAGACGGTCGAGGCGATCGCGCATACGAAGGCGGCTGGCGTGCCGATGATCGTCGCGATCAATAAGATCGACAAGCATGAAGCCAATGCGCAGAAGATCCGCGAACGGCTGTTGTCCGAGGATGTGGTGGTCGAGGGCATGGGCGGCGACGTCCAGGACGTCGAGGTGTCCGCGCTCAAGAAGACCGGGCTCGACACGCTGATCGAGAAGATCCAGCTCCAGGCCGAACTGCTCGAACTCCAGGCCAATCCCGATCGTGCGGGCGAAGGCACCGTGATCGAGGCGAAGCTGGACAAGGGCCGCGGCCCCGTCGCGACCGTCCTGATCAACCGCGGGACGCTGAAGGTCGGCGACGTGTTCGTCGTCGGCGCCGAAAGCGGCAAGGTCCGCGCGCTGGTCGACGACAAGGGTCGGCAGGTGAAGGAAGCGGGTCCGTCGATGCCGGTCGAGGTGCTCGGCCTGTCGGGCGTCCCGTCGGCGGGCGATCCGTTGCAGGTCGTCGAGAACGAAGGCCGTGCGCGCGAAGTCGCCGAATATCGCCGCAGCGTCCTGCTCGAAAAGCGGACGACGACGGCGCCGGCGAGCCTCGAGACGATGTTCTCCGCGCTCAAGGACAAGCAGGCGATCGAATATCCGCTGGTCGTGAAGGCGGATACGCAAGGGACGGTCGAGGCGATCGTCGCGTCGATCAACAAGATTTCGACCGATCTGATCCGCGCGCGCGTCCTGCATTCGGGCGTCGGCGGGATCACCGAGAGCGACGTGACGCTGGCGGGCGCCAGCGGTGCGCCGATCATCGGCTTCAACGTCCGCGCCAACGCCAAGGCGCGCGAGATCGCCGAACGGCAGAAGGTGGCGTTGAAATATTACGACGTCATCTACGACCTGATCGATGAAATCCGTGCGGGCATGGCGGGCGAACTGGGCCCCGAAGCGTTCGAAACCGTCGTCGGTCGCGCCGAGATCAAGGAAGTCTTCTCGGCGGGCAAACACGGCAAGGCGGCCGGTATCCTGGTCACCGAAGGCGTCATCCGCAAATCGCTCAAAGCGCGGATTACGCGGGCGGACGTCATCATCTATCAGGGTGAGATCGCCTCGCTGCGCCGCTTCAAGGACGATGTCGCGGAGGTCCGTACCGGCCTCGAATGCGGGGTCACGTTCACGCAGAACTTTACCGACATCAAGGCCGGGGATTACCTCGAAACCTTCGAAGTCGAAATGCGCGAACGCACGCTGTAAGCCGACGCCCCCCTCCCGGCGGAGGGGGGCTGGAGGTCGATGATGAACAAAGAACCCCAGGAAAAATCGGTCCGGACGCTCCGCGTCGGCGAACAGGTGCGCCACGTCCTGTCGGAGATTCTCGCGCGTGGCGATGTCCACGATGCGACGCTCGACAAGCATCTGGTGTCGGTCACCGAAGTGCGCATGTCCCCCGACCTGCGCCATGCCACCGTGTTCGTGAAGCCGTTGCTGGGCAAGGACGAGGAGGCGGTGCTGAAGGCGCTGCGGACCAACACCGCCTATCTGCAGCGCGAGGTCGCGGGCCGGATCCAGAACAAATATGCGGCCAAGCTGAAGTTCCTGGCCGACGAGAGTTTCGACGAAGGCAGCCATATCGACGCCCTGTTGCGCGCCCCCCAGGTCGCGCGCGATCTCGACTGACCTCTACAGCTTCCGCGCGATGACCCGCGCCGACCTGCCGATGGTCAGGCGCTGGCTCGACACGCCCGGCGCGCGACGCTGGTGGGGGGAGCCCGATTACGAAGCGGGGCTGCTGACCGAGGACCTCGACGAACCCGCGATGGCGATGCTGATCGTCGCGCACCGCGGCGAACCCTTCGCCTTCGTCCAGCATTATGCGGTCCACACCTGGCCCTCGCCGCAATTCGCGCATCTGCCGCGGGGGACGCGCGCGATCGACACGTTCATCGGGGATCCTGCGATGATCGGCTGTGGCCATGGCAGCGCCTATGTCCGGATCGTCGCGCAATATCTGCGCCACCGCGGGGTGCCGATGGTCGCGATCGATCCCGCGATCGGCAATTATCGCGCGCGCCGCGCCTATGAGCGCGCGGGCTTCGTCAAGGAACGGCGCACCGCGATCGTCAAGCGCCCCGCTGCGGTGATGCTGTTCGATCATTGATCCGCAGGTTGCCGCTGGCCTGACCCCCGCGGCTCTACCCGCGTGGCAGCACGATCGCCGCGCGGAATCCGCCCGATGCGCGATTGGTCAGGACCAGCCGCCCGCCCTCGTTGCGCGCCGCGCGCCGCACGATCGCCAGCCCCAGCCCGAACCCCGGCGTATCGCGCGGGCGCGACGGGTCCAGCCGCACGAACGGTTCGGTCACGCGCTCCAGCGCGTCGTCGGGCACCCCCGGTCCATCGTCCTCGACCGCGATCGTGATGCTGTCCGCCTCTTCCTCGACCCGGACGACGACCGCGGACCCATATTGGATCGCGTTGTCGACCAGATTGCCGATCGCCCGGCGGATGCTCGAGGCCCGGATATCGAGTTCGAGATGGTCCGGGCCGTCATAGGTCACGTCACGCCCCGCATCCGCCGCGGCGTCGGCCAGGCTCGCCGCCATGTCGGCGATGTCGACGCGGCGCGGCGTCTCGGGATCGGCATCGCCGCCCAGATAGGCGAGGAGCGAGGCGATCATCGCATCCATCTCTCCGATCTCCTCGGTGATCGAATCGCGCAGCGCGTCCGAATCGATCGCATCGGCGCGGAGCCGCAGCCGGGCGAGCGGGGTGCGCAGGTCGTGCCCGACCGCGGCGAGCGCCTGCGTCTGGTCGCCCATCAACCGGTCGATCCGCCCCTGCATCCGGTTGAACGCGGTGATGACGCGGCGGATCTCGCTCGGCCCCGATTCCTCGACCGGCGCATGATACAGACCGGTGCCGAATTCGTCCGCCGCCTCGGCCAGCCGCCGCATCGGGCGCAGCGTCTGGCCGAGCAGCAATCCGCCCAGCGCCAGCAGCGCCAGCGCCGGGACCAGTGCGAGCGCGATCCGTTCGGACGACAGGTTCAGCCCATCGACCGGGTGGAGCGTCGAAAACTGCAGCCAGCTGCCATCGCCCAGGCTCATCGTGCCCACCACCCGCGCGTTGCGCCCGGGGGAGGCGAGCCGCAGGCGGAGGTCGGACGCCGCCAGCCCCGGTTCCCACGCCAGCACCTGCAACCGCATTTCGTCGAGCGTCGGCGCGATCCGGGGCAGCGGGCGGAAATCGGGCGACCATCCCACCGCATAGCGATCGGTCGTCAGTCCCACCGCGATCGTCGGGCGATCCGCCGCCGCGCCCTGCGTCACCAGCGCGCGCGCGATCACCAGATGTTCGGCCAGCCGCCGCGCCTCGTCCCCGCGCACCGCAAACTGGCTCGCGCGTTCGTACAAGAGCGTGCTCGCGCCGAATTCGATCACCACCGTCAGCAGCAGGATCGCGAAGATGCGCCCGATCAGCCCGACCGTCGGCCAGGCGTATCGCCTCACCGCCGCGTCACCGGGACGTTGAGCATATAGCCGACGCCGCGCACCGTGATGATCGGCGCGGGCTGGCCCGCGGTCGACAATTTGCGTCGCAACCGGCTGATAAGGACATCGACGCTGCGATCCGAACTGTCGGGCAGCCGCGTGCGGGACAGTTCGACCAGCCGGTCGCGCGCGATCACGCGCTGGGGATGATCGAGCAGGCTGACGAGCAGGTCGAATTCGGCCCCGGTCAGCTCGATCACGCCGCCGGTCGCCGAGGTCAGCTCCCGCCGCGGCAGGCTGACCGTCCAGCAATCGAACGACAATTCGCCCTCTTCCCGCGTCCCCGGCATCGCCTCCAGCGCGCCGCGCCGCAGCACCGCACGAACACGCGCGATCAGTTCGCGCGTCCCGAACGGTTTGGCGAGATAATCGTCGGCGCCCAATTCCAGCCCGATGACGCGATCGGTTTCGCTGCCCTTCGCACTGATGAAGATGATCGGGACGCTGTTGGTCTGGCGGATCTGGCGGCACAATTCGATCCCGCTGGTGCCGGGCAGCATGATGTCGAGCAGGACGAGGTCGACCGGCCCCGCCTCCATCCCCGCCCACATTTCGGGGGCGTTGCCCGCGGGGCGCACCAGATACCCGTTTTCCTGCAACGCCCGCGTCGTCAGCGTACGCAGCGCGGGATCGTCTTCGACGAGGAGGATCACGGGAGAGGACATGGGCGACGGGTCGCTCCGAAAGAGTGGCGGAGCGGCCCGTCTAGTCGAGGCGGCGGGGGAAGGGCAATGCTCCGCGACATGCCCCGCCCCATCCGGTTTTGGGCGGTCAGTCCCCGCCGGTCGCGCTTTCGACGGCGGGCATGCCGCCCAGCCCGTTGCCCGCGCGCTGCCACCACAGCGGCGCGCGCGTGGTGGTGCCCGTCACGACCTCGTTCATCGTCATCGGATCGTATAATCGCCCGCCCAGCATCACGCGGGCGATCTTGTCCGAATTGCGGATGTCGACGGTGGGGTCGGCATCGAGCACGACCAGATCGGCCAGCTTGCCGACTTCGAGCGAACCGACGTCCTTCTGATAGCCGAGCGACGTCGCGGGCATGATCGTGCCCGCCCGCAGCGCCTCGATCGGCGACCAGCCGCCGCGGACGAAGCTCCACATCTCCCAATGCGGCCCCAGCCCCGATTGCTGGCCGTGCGCCCCGATCGACACCTGGACGCCCTTGTCGGCCAGCTTCTTCGCCTCGCGCGCGCTCTCGTCGTCGACGAACGCATCCTCGGGCGCCATCGTCCGCCGCGCGTTCTGGGCGAGCAGCATCGCGGGCGGTTCGTATTTCGACACGATCGGGTGTTTCCACACGTCCATATGCTGGCGCCAATAGGGGTCGCCCGCCAGTCCGCCATAGGTGACGACCAAGGTCGGCGTGTAGTTGGTCTTCGACTGGGTCCACAGGCTGACGACGTCGTCGTAGAAATGTTCGACCGGCAGATTATGTTCGAGCGTCGAATTGCCGTCTTGGATCAGGCTGATGTCCATCTGATACAGCGATCCGCCCTCGGGCACCACCTCCATCCCCTCCGCCTGCGCGGCGGCGACGACCATCTGGCGCTGTTCGCGGCGCGGCTGGTTGTAATTCTTGACGCTGTGCGCGCCCTCCGCCTTCAACCGGCGGACATCGGCGAGCGCATCGGCGTAATTGTTGATCTCCGCATACACATCGGGCGATTTCGCGCCGTAGATGATCTCTCCGGTCGAAAAGATGCGCGGCGCAACGATCGTGCCCGCGCGCTGCATCTCGCTCGCGACGAAAATCTCCGCCGCGCGCGCGGACGGATCGTGGATCGTCGTCGCCCCCATCGCGAGGTTGAGCAGCGACACCCAATTCTGCTGCGGGACCAGATCGTCCTCCCCCTGCGGCCCATGCGCATGCGCATCGACCAGCCCGGGGATGATCGTCTTGCCCGCGACATCGACGGTCTTCGCACCCGCCGGAATCGCCACCGACGCGCGCGGCCCGACCGCGACGATCCGGTCGCCGCGGATGACGATGACGCCGTCGTCGATGATCCCGCCCGCCTTGTCCGCCATCGTGACGATCCGCGCGCCGGTCAGCGCCACGGTGCCGGTCGGCTTGTCGCCGGCGACCTCCATCGACAGCGACACCCCGCTCGCGGGAGCCACGCATTTGGGCGCGTCGTCGGCGGCGGGGGCATCGCGGAACAACGTATCCGTCGCGACGGTGAAGAGCGTCGGGCCGAGCGACCAGTGGAGCTGATCGCCGCCGTTCGACCAGTGGATGAAATCCGCCCCCTCGCCGCTCGCCTGCGTCGCGGGCAGTGCCCCCTTCTTCATCTCGACCGCCACGTCCTGCGCGCCGGGCATCAGCGGCATCACGAACGCTTCGTAATTCTGCCGGAACGCGACGTAGCGCCCGTCGGGCGACACCTGGTAATCATTGACCAACTCGCCCGAGGCATGGACCCGGCGCGCCTGGCCGTTCACATCGGTGCTGACGAGCTGGCGCTTGCCCTTTTCGGTGGCGAGGAAGAAGATTCGGTCGCTCGCACCCGCGAACTGCGGTTCGCCGCCCTTGGCGCTGACCAGCCGCGGCGTGCCGCCGGTCGCGGCGACGGTATAGATGCCCGGATTCTCGCTACCCCGCGCCGCGGTCAGATAGCCGCCCTCGGTGCGTTCGAACGCGATCGTCTTCCCATCGGGGGCGAAGCGGGGGCGCGCATAATGGCCCGCCATCGTCGTGACGTCCTTCGCCGACCCGCCGCTCGCCGCCACGGTGCGGATCTGCCCCAGCCCCGCATCGGTCCACCCGACGAAGGCGATCGTCCGCCCGTCGCGCGACCAGGTCGGCCAGAGTTCGAACGCATCGCCGTCGTTGCCCACCAGGCGGCGCGGGGTGCCGCCCGCGACCGGCTTCACCCACAATTTGCCGAGCGTTTCGAACACGACGGTGCGGCCATCGGGGGATACGGTCGCCCAGCGGGGCATCTTGGTCTGGAACCGGTCGGGCGCGACCGCGACCTGCGGATGCGTCGCATCGATCATCACGCGTGTATCGTTGACGCTGAACGGGATGACGCGCGCGTCGCTGCCATCGGCGCCCACGCGCATGATATGGCCCCCCGCCCAGAAGACGACGCTGCCGCTATCGGGGGTCCAGGCCATGTTGGGATAGACGCCGGTCACCGCCCAGGTTTCCTGCACGTCCTGGTCGAGCGCGTCGTAGATCTTGCGCTCCTCCCCACTGGTCAGATCCTTGACGTACAGCTTCGACCGTCCGCCCTCGCGCCGGACGAAGGCAATGCGCTTGCCATCGGGCGACGGCGTCGGGCGCACCGATCCGCCCGCGCCCGATACCGCGGTCGTCGTCTCGCCGGTGTCCATGTCGTACCGCAGGATGTCGAACAGGTCGGTATAGCTGTTCTGCGCATATTCGAAGATCGGGCCGGGGGTGACGTTCTTGGTGAAGAACACCGATTTGCCGTCGGCGGCGTAGATCGGCTCGCCCAGTTCCTTCTGGAACACGTCGTCGGGCTTCTTGACCAGCTGGACCCCGCCGCCGCCCGCGACCGAATAGAGCCACACCTCCCCCGTGCCGAGCGAGCGCCCGGTGGTGAAATGCTTCTTGGCGACGATGAACCGGCCATCGGGGCTCCAGCTCGGCTGGTTGAGCAGGCGGAAGTCTTCCTTGGTCAACTGGCGCTTGTCGCTGCCGTCGACGTTCATGATCCAGATATTGTCGGCGCCGCCGCGATCCGAGACGAAGGCGATGCGACGGCCATCGGGCGAAAACCGCGGCTGATGTTCATAGCTCAGCCCGTCCGCGATCCGGCGCGGCGTACCGCCCGCGATCGGCATCGTATAGATATCACCGAGCAGATCGAACGCGATCGTCCGCCCGTCGCGCGCGACGTCGACGTTCATCCACGTCCCCTCGCTGACCGCGATCGGGATGGTGTGCGTCGTCAGCCCGCGCGGTGCCTCGACATTCCACGCATCGGGCTTTTTCGCGGCGGCGGTCGGGGTCGGGGTCGGCCCGGGCCCCGGCGTGCGCGGCGGCGTCGGCAGCGGCTGCGGCCCGGTGACGCGCTGGTCGGGGTTGAGCACCTGATTTTCGGGCGCCTGGGTCGGTGCGACCTTTTCGGGCTGCTGCGGCGGCGCGGTCTGCGCCATCACCGACGCGGCCGTCATCGGGCCAGCCATCAGCATCGCGAGTATCGCGGTCACATCGTTACGCATCTTGTCCGTCCCCGTATGTCGTTCTTATCGGGGCAACCTAGGCGAGAATTCAGCGTCCCACCAGCGCACTCGTGCGGGTTTCGGGCAGCCGCCAGAAGGCATAGCTGGTGATCGCCAGCATGACCGCGACATACCAGTAAAAGCCGCTTTCGACCCCGCGCGATTTGGCGAACAGCGCGACATATTCGGCGGTGCCCCCGAACAGCGCGTTGCCGATCGCATAGGGAAAGGCGACGCCCAGATTGCGGATGTGCGACGGGAACAGCTCCGCCTTGATCAACCCGCTGATCGCGGTGTAGCCCGACAACAACATCAACAGGCCGACGATCATCGCGAACGCCGCGATCGGTGACGATACGCCCGCCAGCAGATGGAACGCGGGCACCGTCGCGAGCATCCCGCCGATCCCGAAGAGCATCAGCATCGGCTTGCGCCCGACCCGATCAGATATCGCGCCGAACACGGGCTGGGCGAGCATGTAGACGACCAGCGCGGCGGTCATCACCTGGGTCGCGGTATCGCGCGCGAAGCCGCTGGTGTTGACCAGGAACTTCTGCATGTACGTCGTATAGGCATAGAAGCCGAGGCCCCCGCCCGCGCTGATGACGACGACCAGCAGAAATTCGGTCGGATGGTCGCGCCACAGCGCGGCGAGCGAGGATTTGGGGCGATCCTTTTTCATCGCGCGGAACGCCTCGGTCTCGTCGAGGCGGCGGCGGATCAGGAAGACGCCCAGCGCCAGCACCGCGCCGATCGCGAACGGAATGCGCCAGCCCCATGCCTGCAACTCCGCCTCGCTCAGCACCGCGCCCAGCGCCAGCGCGACGATCAGCGCGCACAGCTGGCCGCCGATCAGCGTGACATATTGGAAACTGGCCCAGAACCCGCGGTTCCTGTCGGTCGCCATTTCGGACAGATAGGTGGCGCTGGCGCCATATTCGCCGCCGACGCTCAGCCCCTGCAACATCCGCGCGACTAGCAGGATCACCGGCGCCCAGATCCCCGCGACCGCATGCGTCGGCGCGACCGCGACCAGCAGCGACCCGCCGCACATCAACACCAGCGCGAGCGTCAGCCCCGCCTTGCGCCCGTGGCGGTCGCCGTACATCCCCATGATCCACGCGCCGAGCGGGCGCATGAAGAACCCGACCGCAAAGATCGCCGCGGTGCCGAGCAATTCGGACGTGCGGTCGCCTGAGGGAAAGAATTCGGGCGCGAAATAGATCGCGAAGGCGGCATAGGTATAGAAATCATACCATTCGACCAGATTGCCCGCCGACCCGCCGATGATCGAAAACAGCCGTCCCCGGCTGGTTGGGGCGCCATCGGCCAATACGCCGTCGGTCGTGGTCGTCATCGATATCTTCTCCCGTCCGCGCGTCTGGCCTGGTCGAGGCCCGCACCGTGTATCGTCACGCGGTCGTCGACGCCGCTGCCCCGGTGCCAAGCTCCGCCGCGATCTGGCGCAGCGCGCGTTCGAACGCGTCGGCGGGCTGGCCGCCCGAGATCAGATATTTGTCGGCGATGACGAAGGTCGGAACCGCGGTGACCCCCTCGGCCCGCCAGCGCGCTTCGTCGCGGCGCACCGATTCGGCATAGGCGTCGCTCGCCAGCACCGCACCGGCGGCCACCGGGTCGAGCCCCGCCGCCGCGACCGCCGCCACCAGCACCGCGTGATCGCCGATATCGCGCCGATCGGTGAAATAGGCATCGAACAGCGCATCTTTCAGCGCCATCGCGGCGTCCGCGCCGCCCTGGTCGCGCGCCCAGTCGAGCAGGCGGTGGCTGTCGAAACTATTATAGATGCGCCCGCCCGGCGCGTCGCTCATCGTGAAGCCGACCTCGGCGGCGCGGGCGCGGATCATCGCGCGGGTCCCCGCGGATTGTTCGGGCGTCGCGCCATATTTCTCCGCGACATGTTCGCCGATATCCTGCCCGGCGGGACCCATCGCGGGGTTGAGTTCGAACGGATGCAGGCGGATCGTCGCATCGACCCCGTCGATCCGGTCGAGCGCCATCCGCAACCCGCGCAGCCCGATGACGCACCAGGGACAGACCACATCGGAGACGACGTCGATCGTCAGCCGGGTCGTTGCCGGAACCTGGGTCACCATCGTCCGCCCGTCACCCGATCAGGGCCGGGTCGGATCGTTGCCGCCGCCGCCGGGCGCACCCGATCCCGCGGCGCCGACGGTGCCGATATTGCCGAAGAGATCCTGGAAGAAGCCGCGCTTGCGCCCCATCGTCGGGGTCGTCTTGCCATAGGGATCGATCTTCGCGATCTGCGTGACGCCGCCGCGGCTGATCGTCGACACGTTGCCCGCATCGTCGAAACTGATCTTCAGCGTGATCTGGTCCTTCACCTTGGGCTTCTGGAAGTTCAGGTTGCGGCTGTCGCGCGCGACATAATACCAGTCCTTCTGCCCGAATTCGCTGACGATCGTCGGCTTGCCCAGCGTCTGGGCGACCGACGTCCGGTTGTCGACGCCCGGCTGGATCGCGTTCACCAGATCGGCATCGATGATATAGCCCTGATGCGACCGCAACGGCGTGCAGCCCCCGATCGCGATGCCCAGAGCCAGGGCGCCTAGGACCGCATTACGGGCGCGGGGCGGGACAGATACGCTCATCAACAATCTCCATGCACGCGCGCGCAACCGATCGATTGCATCGCCCGCCGTTCGTCTCGATATGCGAGGACGGTGCGGCGGGCAAGCCGCGGATCGGCTTCGGCCCGGGTAACGACAGGGGAATGGCGTGGGTTGGTTGGGCAGGTTGCTGGGTGACAAGCGCGTGGAGGCACTGCCGCTATACGCCGCGGTCGTGCGCCGCGGGCGCGCCGAACACTGGTATCTGGCGGGTGCGGTGCCCGATACGGTCGATGGCCGGTTCGACATGATCGCCGCGGTGCTGGCGATGGTGCTGATCCGGCTGGAGCGCGAACCCGACGGTGCGCGGACGCTGACCGCGCAGCTGACCGAACGCTTCGTCGACGACATGGACGGGCAATTGCGCCAGCTGGGGATCGGCGACATCGTCGTGGGCAAGCATATCGGCAAGATGATGAGCATGTTGGGCGGGCGGATCGGCGCGTATCGCGACGGGCTGGCCGCGGGCGACCTCACCCCCGCCCTGCAACGCAACCTGTATCGCGCGGGCGTCCCCGATGCCGCGGCGCAGGCGCATGTCGCCGCGGCGCTGACCCAGCTGCACGACCAATTGGCCGCGATGCCGCTCGCCGAGATCGAATCGGGGGCATGGGCATGAGCGAATTCCCACGCCCCGAACGGATCGACACGATCGGGGAAGGCGAACGCCGCGTGTCGATCGCCGCGGACGATGCCGAACGCGCCGCGCTCGCGACCCGGTTCGGGCTGATCGCGGTCGAGGCGCTGACCGCGACGCTGGCGGTGCAGCGCGAGGCGGCGGGAATCCGGGTCCGGGGCCGCGTGACCGGCGCAGTGGTCCAGGCGTGTTCGATCACCGACGACGCGCTGCCGGTGACGATCGACGAAGCGGTCGACCTGATGTTCGTCGCGCCCGGCGGATCGGTCGAGGAAATCGAGCTGGGCGAAAGCGCGCTCGATACGGTCGAGATCGAGGGTTCGGCGATCGATCTGGGCGAGGTCGCGGCGGAAACGATGGCGCTCGGCCTCGATCCCTTCCCCCGCGGGCCGAATGCGGCGGCGGCGCTGAAGGTGGCGGGGGTGCTGACCGAAGAGGAAGCCAAACCGGCGGGGCCGTTCGCCGGGCTGAAGGCGAAGCTGGACGGTCGCTAGTCGGTCGCTAGTCTGTGTCTGGGCCCAGCGTCGGGTCGAGATCGCGGGGCCGGACGAATCGGGTCAGCGTCGCCCCGCCCGCCGCCGCCGCGGACCAGGCGCCGATGTCGAATTGCAGCTCGGCGACGGTCGCGGTCGGATATTTCTCCTCGGCGGTGTCGCGCAGCGCGTTCTGCCCCGCGGGCACGAGCAGCAGCACCAGGTCCTCCAGCCCCGGATTATGCCCGACCATCAGCACCTGCGACGCCGCATCCGGCAGATCGCGCACAACGTCGAGCAGCGTGACCGCCGACGCCAGATAGATGCGCCGGTCGACCGCGGGCGTCAGCGTCCGGCCATAGCCCGTCACCACCTCGTCGATCGTCTCCCCCACGCGAACCGCGGGAGAGGCGACGACATGGTCGAACGCCAGCCCTTCGCTGCGCAGATGCCGCCCGATCAACGCCGCGGCGCGCTTGCCCTTGGGGTTCAGCGGGCGGTCGACATCGCGCGCGACGGGGTCGTTCCAGCCCGACTTGGCATGGCGCAGCAGCGTCAGCGTCTTCACAACCGGGGTCTCCGTCACGCGTCCAGACGCTCCCCTTGCCCGATGCCGCGCGCCAAGGAAAGCCGCGAGGCGACCCGCGCTACGGCCTCGTCGAGCGTCACGCGCGACACGGTAACGCCCGGGGGAAAGGCGGTGAGCAACCGCGAGGGCATCGCGGCGGACAGCATCACGAACGCGCCGCGATCGTCCGCGCGACGGATCAGCCGCCCGAACGCCTGCGCCAGCCGCGCCCTGACCAGCCGGTCGTCATAGGCGCTGCCCCCGCCCGCCAGCCGCCGCGCGGCGTGGAGCACACTGGGCTTGGGCCAGGGCACCCCCTCCATGACGACCAGTCGCAGCGAATCGCCCGGCACGTCGACCCCGTCGCGCAGCGCATCGGTGCCGAGCAGCGAGGCGGCGGGATCGTCGCGAAAGATATCGACCAGCGTCCCGGTATCGATCGGATCGACATGCTGCGCGTGGAGCGACAGCCCTTCGCGCGCCAGCCGGTCGGCGATCCGCCCATGGACTCCGCGCAACCGGCGGATCGCGGTGAACAGCCCCAGCGTCCCCCCGTCGGCCGCGACGATCAGCCGCCCATAGGCGTTGGCGAGCTGCGCGACATCGCCGCGCTTGACGTCGGTGACGATCAGCACCTCGGACTGGTTGGCGTAATCGAACGGGCTCGGCGCCTCGAACCGGGTCGGGCTGCGATCGAGATGCGGCGCCCCGACGCGCGCTTCGGCGACCGCCCAGCCTTCGTCGCGATCCGCGCCACCGCCGGTCAGCGTCGCCGAGGTGACGAGCGCACCATGCGCGGGCTTCAGCACGATCTCGGCGAAGGGGCGCGTCGGGTCGAGCCAGTGGCGATGGAGCCCGATGTCATATTCGCGCCCCTCGATCCGGTCGACCGCCAGCCAATCGACGAAATCGGGGCTGACCGGCCCACCGACGCGCGCGAGCAGCGACAGCCACGCCGCGACCGTTTCCGCCCGCCACCCGACCGACGCGATCGCCCCCTCGACCCGCGCGCGCGCCGCGCCGTCGAGCCAGTCGGGTGCCTCCGCCAGCACCGCCTCCAGCCGCCGCCCGAGCGTGACGAGCGGTCGGACGAGCGCGTCGAGCGCGGCGGCGGCGGGCGCGGAGGCATCGATCAGTTCGGGGGTCGGTTCGGCCAGTTCGGTTTCGAGTCCATAGCCCGCATCGCCGGGCTGTTCGGCGCGCGCGAAGGTCAATCCGCGCACCGCGGCGAGCAGCGATTCGATCGGGCCGAACGGCTGCCCTTCGGCCAATCGTTGCAACCAGCCGTCGCTCGCCAGCGCGTGCGCCGCATCGACCGCCTCCTGAATCGCGCGCGCGCCACCCTCGTCATAGCTGGCGACGTCGAGCAACCGCGCCGCCAGCCCGCGCCGCCGCCCGCGCCCGCCGGCTTCGGGGCCGAGGATCCAGCGGCGCAGTTCGATCGTCTCCTGCCCGGTCAGCGCGGTCGCGAACATCGAATCGGCGGCATCGAACAGATGATGCCCCTCATCGAAGACATAGCGGGTCGGGCGGGTCGCAAGCTCACGCCCGCGCGCGGCGTTGACCATCACCAGCGCATGGTTGGCGATCACGACATCGGCCTCCGCCGACGCGCGCGCGGCGCGTTCGATGAAGCATTTGCGGTAATGCGGGCAGCCCGCATAGACGCATTCGCCGCGCCGGTCGGTCAGCGCGGCGGGGCCGTTGCGCCGGAACAACGTCGGCAGCCAGCCGGGCAGGTCGCCGCCCACCATGTCGCCATCGGCACTATACGCCGCCCAGCGCGCGACCAGATGCGCCAGGATCGCGGCGCGGCCCGCGAACCCGCCCTGCAACGCATCCTCCAGATTGAGCAGGCACAGGTAATTCTCCCGCCCCTTGCGTGTCACGACCTTCTGCTTGCGCACCGCGGCATCGGGGAACACGCGCGTCGTTTCCTGCGCCAATTGGCGTTGCAGCGCCTTGGTATAGGTCGATATCCACACCGCCCCGCCCGCGCGTTCGGCCCAGAGCGAGGCTGGCGCGAGATAGCCCAGCGTCTTGCCGATCCCCGTGCCCGCCTCCGCCAGCACCAGATTGGGGGCATCGCGCGCGACCCGCGGGGCGAAGGCGGTGGTCGCCGCGGCGGCATAGGCGCGCTGACCGCTGCGTTCCTCCGCGCCATGGCCGGTCAGGTCGACCAGCCGCGCCGCGGCGTCGGCGGGATCGATCGCGATCGTCCGCGGGGCGGGGCGCGGGGGCTGTTCCTCCCATTCGGGCAACCGCGAAAACAGCCAGCGCTCGTTGGTGTCGGGCTTGGCGAGCCGCGCGTTCAGCGCGGGCGCCCAGGGCCAGCGTAGCCGCGTCAGTGATTGCGCCGCGGTCCACGCGCCGTCGCGTTCGGGCCAATCGCCCGCGGGCACCGCCAGCAACGCCGCCGCCGCCTGGCGCAGGAACGCGGCGACATCGGCATCGCGCGACGGTGGCGACAGATCGACCGCGCGCGCCAGCCCCTTGGGCGTCGGCACCGCGAACCGGGCGGGATGGAGGAACGCGAACAGTTCGAGCAGGTCGAGCCCCGACAGATCGGCATAGCCCAGGCGCTGACCGACGAGCGCGGCGTTGAGCACGATGACGGGCGTATCCGCCGCGATCCGGATCGCCTCCCCCCGACCGACCGATCGCGTCCCCTCGTCGGTCGCGATCCAGATCCCCGCATGGCTGGCGTGAAGCGCGGGATAGGGCAGTGATGACATGCGGGCCGTCATGCCGCGATGGGAACGAAAGGGCAACGGTCAGCCCGGTCGCGCGGCATCATTCCTCATCGACCGGATCATAGGTGCCGCTATTCCAGACATGTTCCCAATAGGCATAGTCCGCGACCGGGCGCCCGTTGCCATCGGTGGCGGGGCGGAACCGCAACCGTTTCTGCAACACGCCGCAGATCGACCGGTCGAGCACCGCGCTGTCGCTCGCCCCGACGACGACGCAATTGGTGACGCGCCCGTTGGTGCCGATGCCGATCTTCGTGCGGACGCGGTGGCGACGCCCGTCCTCCGGCATGCCGCGCGGGAAATCGCCGTCGCGGATGCCGCGGGTGATGAGTTCGGCGCCATCGCCATCGCCCCCGCCGCCCGGCCCGTCGCCGCTGTCGCCGCTGCCCGTGCCGGTACCGACCCCGCCGCTGCCCGTCCCCGGCCCCGGGATCGGCGCGTTGCCGCTATGATCGGCGGCGCCGGTCGATGCCGTCGTCGCGACGACCAGCGGGGGTGGCTGCGGCGGCGGGATGACCACGGGCGGGGCGACCAGCTCGGTCGCCTTGGCGGTCAGGTTGGGCGGCGATGCCGCGCCTTCCCTGCGCGGCGCGCGCTGACGCTCGGGCTGCGGTTTCGGCCTGGGGGGAATTGGCGGCGGCGGCGGCGGGGTCAGCACCGCGAAGGTCTTGAGCGCCTCCCCCATCCGGTGCGGGAAATCGACCGCCAGCCCGGATATCAACGCATAGCCCAGCGCCAGATGGATCGCGACCACGGCGACGATCGATCCCGCCCGTTCGCGGCTGATGGGTTGATCGCCGTACATGATGTCGCGCGCTATCGCCTGTCGTCTGAACGCATGATTGCGCCGCGCAACTGAATCGGAAACCGAACGTTACGCATCCGTCATCGAAATCCCGATGCTGAAGGATTTGTTCCATGCGTAACCTTGTCATGATGTTGAGCGCCGCCGCGCTCGCGATCCCCGCCACGATGGCCGTGCCCACCAGCAAGGCCGAAGCCCGCAAGCATCATTACAGCAGCCGCAGCTATCGCCACGTCCGCCGTTGCCGCCATTCCAGCGGCACGACCGGTCTGGTCGCAGGCGGCGTCGGCGGCGCGCTGGTGGGTCAGTCGGTCCTCGGCCACGGGCTGCTCGGCACCGCGGCGGGCGCGGTCGGCGGGGCGTTCGCGGGTCGCGCGATCGATCGGACGATCACCGCCAAGCAGCGCTGCCGCTGACGCGACGGCGGTCGTCGGGACGGGGTGACGGGCGCGCCGCTTCGCGCTACCGGATCGCGCCATGACCGACGACCTCCGCTCCGCCGCCCTCGAGTCCAAAGCCTGGCCGTTCGAGGAGGCGCGAAAGCTCCTCAAACGCTATCCGAACGGCAAGCCCGGCGGCGCGCCGATCATCTTCGAAACCGGCTATGGCCCCTCGGGCCTGCCGCATATCGGCACGTTCAACGAAGTGCTGCGCACGACGATGGTGCGCAACGCCTTCCACGCGATCAGCGACCAGCCGACCAGGCTGATCGCGTTCAGCGACGATATGGACGGGCTGCGCAAGGTTCCCGACAACGTCCCCAACGGCGCAATGCTGGCCGACCATCTCGGCAAGCCGTTGAGCCGCATTCCCGATCCGTTCGGCAAGTTCGACAGTTTCGCCGCGCACAATAACGTGATGCTCCGCGAATTTCTCGACCGGTTCGGGTTCGACTATGATTTCGCTTCGTCGACCGACTATTACGAAGGCGGCAAGTTCGACGCCGCGCTGACGGGCGTGCTGACGCATTACCAGGCGATCCTCGATGTGATGCTGCCGACGCTGCGCGCCGAACGTCGCGCGACCTATTCGCCGGTGCTGCCGATCAGCCCGACCAGCGGGATCGTGTTGCAGGTGCCGGTCGAGGTGATCGACCCCGCGACGGGGATGATCGCGTTCGACGACACCAGCGCGCCCGGCACCCCGCGGGTCGAACAATCGGTGTTCGGCGGCCTCGCGAAACTTCAGTGGAAGGTCGACTGGGCGATGCGCTGGGTCGCGCTCGGCGTCGATTTCGAGATGTACGGCAAGGACCTGATCGATTCGGGGGTCCAGAGTTCGAAGATCGCGCGCGTCCTCGGCGGGCGGCCGCCCGAAGGGTTCGTCTATGAGATGTTCCTCGACGAAAACGGCGAGAAGATTTCGAAGTCGAAGGGCAATGGCCTCAGCCTCGACCAGTGGCTGACCTATGGCACCGACGAGAGCCTCGCCTTTTTCGCCTATCGCGAACCCAAAAAGGCCAAGCAGCTCCACATGGGCGTCATCCCGCGCGCGGTCGACGATTACGAACAGTTTCGCGGTAATTACGCGGCGCAGGACTGGAAGCAGAAGCTCGGCAACCCCGTCCACCACATTCACGACGGCAAGGTGCCCGAAGCGGCGCTGCCGGTGACCTACGGGCTGTTGCTCAACCTGGTCGGCGTGATGGGCGCGGATGCGACGCGGGAACAGGTGTGGGGATATCTCGGCAATTACGTCGACGATGCCTCGGCGGCTGCCTATCCTGCGCTCGACGGGCTGATCGGCCACGCGCTGAACTATGGTCGCGACGTGATCGCGCCGACGCTGAAACGGCGCGCGCCCGACGCCACCGAACGCGCCGCGCTCGAACGGCTCGACGCCGAACTCGCGACGCTGGCGCCGGATGCGTCGGCGGAGGCGATCCAGAACATCGTCTATGAGATCGGCAAGACCGGCGGGTTCGACAATCTGCGCGACTGGTTCAGGGCGCTCTACGAAACCTTGCTTGGCTCCGAACAGGGGCCGCGGATGGGTAGTTTCATCGCGCTCTACGGCATCGACAACAGCCGCCGCCTCATTGCCGAGGCGCTGGCGCTCTAGTCTGGGCGGCGGGCGCCGATTCCGGTGCGGATGGCAGGGTCGGCAACCGGGCCGTGTCGGGGCGCGCGGGCGATGGCGGCAGGATCGGCGGCGCGTCCGGATCGGGCACCGCCCAGGCCATCGTCACCGCGGCGCCACCTCCGGTTCGCGTCGCCGCGATCCCCGCGGTGGCCAGCGCCTCGATCACCGGTGCGGTCTGCGCGACCGGCCCGCGGACGTCGATCGCCAGCCCCAATCGCCGTGCCGCCCAGATCGCCTCGCCCAGCGCCGCGCGGCCCAGCGCATCGGGATTCCCGTCATCCCCGAAGCTGACCGTCGGCAGCGCCGCGGCGGGCGGCACCAGCTGGATCGTCCACCCCGGTTCGATCTGCGCGACCCGCAGTTCGAGCATGTGATACGCCGCCAGTTGCGCGCCCGGCAGCGGCGTCGCGGCGACCCGCGCGCTCTTGTTGTCGCGATCGACCATGATCCGGCCTTGATCGACCCCCGCGACCAGCGCGAGCCGTTCGAGCAGGTCGGCGACCTCCGCATCGATCGAGGAGACGTTGGCCTGATTCGCCGCGGCCTGGACCACCGCCGCATCCGCCGCGCCCGGCCCGGTACCGACGCGATATTGTTCGATCGCGACCGCCGCCTGCTGCCCCGCCGCCTTCGCGAATTGTGCCGCGACCGCGCGATTGGCATTGCTGCGATAATCGGGGGTCAGGACGGTGGCGGTCAGCTTGATCGGCGACGAGCGGAAATCGAGCTCGATCTGGCTGATCCGCGATTGCTTGCCGAACACGTCGGTCACCGCCTGGCGCGCATAGATGTTGGCGAAATTCTCGAACGCGATCCGCCGCAGCGATAGCCCCAGCGGCACCGCCAGCAGCGCCAGCGTGACGACGATCGCGATCGTCTGGAACACCGTCTGGTGCGGCGACAGCGTCGGGCCGAATCCGTACAGCCGCGCCATCACCGCCGCGGTCAGCGCGATCGTGACGAAGTTGGTGACGAACAACAGCAACGCGCCGAAAAATACCGTGCTGTTCGCAGTCGCCAGCCCGAACCCGATCGTCGCCAGCGGCGGCATCAACGCGGTCGCGATGGCCACCCCGACGATGGTGCCCGCGCGCCCGCGGATCGTCGCATAACTGCCCGCCAGCGCCGAAAACAACGCGATCACCAGATCGAAGAGATTGGGCCGCGTCCGCGCGGCGATCTCGGTCGTGACGTTCTGCAGCGGGGACACCAGCACCAGCAGCGCGCAGAACAGGATCGCGAACAGCGCGCCGCCGAACAACGCGATGCCCGCGCGCTTGATCTGGTGCGCATCCGCGGTCGCCAGCGCGAACCCCAAGCCGATGATCGGCCCCATCAGCGGCGATATCAGCATCGCGCCGATCACGACCGCAGGCGACGACAGCAGCAGCCCCAGGATCGCGATCCCCGCCGACATCGCGGTGTTGAACAGATAGCGCGGGCTCCACCCCGCATCGTCATGGACCCGGTCGTTGACCGCCTGATGCTCGACCTGCGCGATCGCGTGGGTGCGCCACCAGTCGAGGAACACGTCGTGGGGCCGGGTTTCCGCCATCACGGGGTGGTTAGGGGGTTTGCGGCATCTTCGCCAGCGGTTACTCCCTGCCGATGGCCAGCCCCCCTTCCCCCGACGGCGTGACCGAAGCGATCGTCGCGATCGCGCCCGAACGCTATCGATCGACGCTGCGCGATTTCATCGCGAGCGAGGCGGCGGGCGGCGTCGTCCTGATCGTGGCCGCGCTGCTCGCGATGATCGTCGCGAACATCCCCGCCACCGCGCCGGGCTATTTCGCGCTGCTGCATGTCGAAACCGGGCCGGTCTTCACCCCCGAACTCGGGCCGATGAGCGTCCATCTGTGGATCAACGACGGGCTGATGGCGATCTTCTTCCTGCTCGTCGGGCTGGAGATCAAGCGAGAGATCGTCGACGGGCGGCTGGCCAGCGCGCAGCGCCGCCGGTTGCCGTTCATCGCCGCGGTCGCGGGGATGGCGGTGCCTGCGATCGTGTATCTGGCCATCGCCGGTCATGACACCAGCCTGCAATCGGGCTGGGCGATCCCCGCTGCGACCGACATCGCCTTTGCGATCGGGGTGCTCGCGCTGCTCGGCAGCCGCGTTCCCTCCTCGCTCAAGTTGTTGCTGACGACGGTCGCGATCGTCGACGACATGGGCGCGGTCGCGATCATCGCGGTCGCGTATACCGCCAGCATTCACGTCCTGCCGCTGGTGCTCGCGGGCGTCACGATCCTGGCGCTGTACGTCTGCAACCGGCGCGGGGTGACGGCCTTGTGGCCGTATCTGGTCGGCTTTGCCTTTCTGTGGCTGTTCGTGCTGATGTCGGGCATCCATGCGACGATCGCGGGGGTCGTCACGGCTTTGCTGGTCCCGTTCACCCCATCGCCCGGTGCGCCCGACGACGTGGCATCGCCGCTCCACCGGCTCGAACAGGCGCTGCATCCGCTCAGCGCCTATATCGTCGTGCCGCTGTTCGGCTTCGCCAATGCGGGCGTGGCCTTGGGGGGCACGACGCTCGCGACGCTGACCCAGCCGCTGGTGCTCGGCATCGCGGCGGGGCTGTTCGTCGGCAAGCAGATCGGGATTTTCGGCGCGATCTGGGGGGCGAGCAAGCTGGGGATCGCGCAGCCGCCGCGCGGGGTCAGCTGGACGCAAATCTATGGCCTGGCGCTGGTCGCGGGGATCGGTTTCACGATGAGCCTGTTCATCGGCGGGCTCGCCTTTGCGGATCCGGCGATGGTCGACGGGGTGAAGATCGGGGTGCTCGGCGGCTCCTTGCTGTCGGCGGTGGGGGGCGTGATCGTGCTGCTGCTGGCCAGCGGCACCCGTCGCGCCGATGCCGCTACGGATGCCGACACCGAGGTCGCCAACGCCTGATGCGATGTTTCTACGCCCCGGCGCAGGCGCGCCACGCGCCGCAGGTCGAACTGCACAACGGCGGCTTCACCGCCTATGCCGAAACCCCGGGGCGGGTCGCCGCGATCCTGGCCGCGATCGGCCCCACCGACATGCCCGCGGATCGGGGCGAGCCGCCGATCCTGCGCGTCCACACCCCCGCCTATGTCGATTTCCTGAAGGCCGCGCCGCGACTGTGGCGGGAGGCGGGGCGCAGCGGTGATGCGATCCCCTATGCCTTTCCGATCGTCGGGCGCCGTCGGCTGGCGCTGTCGCGGATCGACGCGCTGCTCGGCCAGCATGCGTTCGACGCGACGACGCCGATCACCCCCGACAGCTGGGACGCGGCCTATTGGAGCAGCCAGTCCGCGCTCGCCGCGACCCATGCGGTGCTCGACGGCGATCGCACCGCCTTCGCGCTGTGCCGCCCGCCCGGCCATCATGCGGGCGCGGATTATCTGGGGGGCTATTGCCACCTGAACCATGCTGCGATTGCCGCGCAGGCGGCGCGCGATGCGGGGATCGACCGCGTCGCGATCCTCGATATCGATTATCACCACGGCAACGGGACGCAGGATATCTTCTGGGAGCGCGGCGATGTCTTCTACGCGTCGGTCCATGCCGACCCCGCACATGATTATCCCTTTTATTGGGGGCATGCCGACGAACGCGGCGCGGGCGCAGGCGTCGGCGCGACGCTCAACCTGCCGCTATCCCAAGGGACCGGGATCGACGCCTTCCGGGCCGCACAGGCGACCGCGCTCGATCGGATCGCCGCGTTCGCCCCGGGGCTGCTGATCGTCAGTTTCGGCGCGGACACCTGGGCGGGGGATCCGATCGCGTCCTTCGCGCTCGACACCGCGGATTATCCGGTGCTGGCGCAGGATATCGCCGCCCGCGGCTGGGCGACCGCAATCCTGATGGAGGGCGGCTATGCGGTCGCCGCGCTGGGCGACAATGTCGCAGGCTTCCTTGGCGGCTTCTGACGGCCACGCCGCCGGGTCGCCCGCCTATCGACGGCTGACGATCGCGATGCTGTTCGCGGGGTTTTCGACCTTTTCGCTGCTCTACGCGGTCCAGCCGCTGCTGCCATTGCTCGCCGCCGAATACCGGCTGAGCGCAGAGGGCGCCTCGCTCGCGGTCAGCCTGGCGACTGGGCCGCTCGCGATCGGCATCTTGTTCGCGGGCTATTTGTCCGACCGGGTCGGGCGACGCCCGATGATGGTCGTCGCGATGATCGCGGCGGGCGCGCTGACGACCGCGGCGGCGATCGCGCCGGGCTGGGCCGCGTTGTTGGCGCTGCGCCTGCTCGCCGGGGTGGCGCTGGCGGGGGTGCCCGCGGTCGCGATGGCCTATGTCGCCGAAGAGGTCGATGCCGCGTCCGTCGGCGCCGCGATGGGGCTCTATATCGCAGGCAGCGCGCTGGGCGGGATGGGCGGGCGGCTGATTGCCAGCCTGGTCGCGGATGTCGCCGGGTGGCGCTGGGCATTGGGCGTCGTCGGCGTCGCGGGGCTCGCCATGGGAGAGGCGTTCCGGCGGCTCGCCCCGGTGTCGGCCCGGTTCACGCCGAACGCGGGCGCCGCGGCCGACCGCGCGCGCGGTGCGGCGATGCTGTTTCGCGACCGCGCGATGCCGCTGCTGTTCGCCGAAGCGTTCCTGCTGATGGGGGTGTTCGTCACCATCTATAACTATGCCGGTTTCCGGCTGCTCGCCCCGCCCTACAGCCTCAGCCAGGCCGCGGTCGGCTTCGTCTTCCTGCTCTATGTGCTCGGGTCAATCAGTTCGGCGTGGTTCGGATCGCTGGCGGGGCGCGTCGGGCGGCGGCGGATCTTCTGGGTGCCGATCGTGCTGCTGATCGCGGGCGTCGCGCTGACCGCCGCCGTACCGCTGTGGCTCGTCATCGCGGGGATCGGCGTCACCACCATCGGTTTTTTCGGGGCGCATTCGATCGCCAGCGCCTGGGTCGGGCGGCGCGCGCAGGCGAACCGGGGTCAAGCCGCCGCCTTCTACCTGTTCTTCTATTATCTGGGGTCGAGCGTGCTGGGATCGGCGGGCGGGATCGCCTGGACCCGCGCGGGCTGGCCGGGGGTCGCGGCATTCTGCCTGATCCTGGCGGTGGCGGCGCTGGCCATCGGCCTCGCGCTCGTCAGGGTGACGCCGCTGGGCGAGCCCGCGCCGCCGCCCCGCCCGGTCGAACCTTAAGCCGACGTCGAGTCCTGGCCCGCGGCTAACTCTTAGCGCGCGGTGGCGTCGATCGGCGGCTGCCCCGCCATCGTCGCGGCGACCGCCTCGACCCGCTCGATCACCCGCAACACGTTGCCGCTCGACAATTTGGCGAGATCGGCATCGCTCCAGCCGCGCCGCGCCAGCTCGGCGAAGACGCGCGGATAGCCGTCGACGCCCTTCATCCCAACGGGACCGGTGCCGCCGATCCCGTCGTAATCGCCGCCGATCCCGACATGGTCATGCCCCGCCACCGCGACGATATGGTCGATGTGATCGGCAACGTCGCGCGCGGTCGCCTGCGGTTCGGGATGCGCCCGATCCCAGACGACGAGCGGTGCAGGCGCGCGCGGGCCATAGGCGCTCGCCGAGACGCCCTGCGATCGGGCATAGTCGGTGCGCGCCTTGTCCCAGCGTCGCCAATCGTTCGACAGGAAGGCGGGGTAGAAATTGACCATCACGACGCCGCCGTTCGTCGCGATCGCTTTCAGCAGATCGTCGGGAATGTTGCGCGGCGCATCGGTGACCGCGCGCGCCCCCGAATGCGACGCGATGACCGGCGCGGTCGACACCGCGAGCGCGTCGCGCATCGTCGTGTCGGCGACGTGGCTGACATCGACGATCATGCCGATCCGGTTCATCTCCGCGACCACCTGTTTGCCGAACGGGCTGAGGCCGCCCGCGCGCGCCTCGTCGGTCGAACTGTCCGCCCATTCGAGGCTCTTGGCATGGGTCAGCGTCATGTAACCGACGCCGAGCGCCTTATATTGGCGCAGCACCGACAGCCGCCCGTCGATCTGGTGACCGCCCTCGACCCCCAACAGACTGGCGATCTTTCCCTGCGCCTCGATCCGGCGGATGTCGGCGGCGGTCGTCGCCATTGCGAACGCCTGCGGTTTCGCCGCGACGAAGCGGCGGACGATGTCGATTTCCTCGAGCGTCATTTCGACCGCGCGCGGGCCGGTCGTGTCGGCGGGGATATAGACCGACCAGAATTGGGCACCGACATGGCCTTTCCGGAGCCGCGCGATGTCGGTCTGGAGCGGGACGGGCAGCGTATCGGTTGGGCGCGTCAGGTCGACGGCCTCGACCTTGGCGCCATGCCCCTCCCGGATTTCCCAGGCGAGGTCGTTGTGCCCGTCGATCACGGGCGCGCGTGACAGCAGCCGATCGACCCGCTGCGCCACGTCCTGCGCGGCGGCGGGCGGGGCGGAGACGAGCAGCAATAGCGCGGCGGCGCGGAACAGGGGGGCGGTCATACGGGCAAGACAGCAGTTTTCCGCCGGGCCGACCAGCCCCCCGCGTCAGGGATCGCTCCGTCAGGCCTTGTCGCGATCCTTGTAATTGGGCTTGCCGCCGCTGCCATCGGGGTAATCGTCGGGCGTGACGGTCGACTGGTTCTCGACCGCCTGCCGGTCGCCCACGTCGCGCGGGGTGCCGTCGGGCTGGATGTCGCCGCCGGGCTTGTTGGGTTGCTGATCGGTCATCGGTCTCTCTCCTGTTCCGTCCCCCAACGCGTCGGCGACCCGCGACGATCCATCACATCGCGTGGCGGTCGATCCAGTCGGTCGCGTGCCGCCGCATCGCTGCGCGCGGTTTCTTACCCATGAGCGCACCGAGCGCCAGCAACAGCGCGGGGACGAAAAAGGCGGCAACGATCAGCGCGATCACGATCAGCGCCGCCCCGATCCATAATGGCCGCATCACGTCGCCGGACAACCGGACGGCGCGCGGCCCCTTGTCGTCGAACCAGGCCGCCGTGGTGAGATCCCCCGTCCCGTCGAACTTGATCGTGGTGAACCGGGGCAACATGCCGCGACCGCGCGCGGGCATGGCGGGCGACCGCAGTGGTGCGGAACCCGGTCGCGTCATCGGCGGCCTGCCCGCTTGCCATGTGTCGATCACGTCGAGCCGCCGTCCGCGTTCGACGATGCGGTAGCGCGGCGGCGGCAGGTCGGTCATGCCGGACGACATAGCTGGGCGTCACGGACGATGCGCGCCGCCATCGCGGTCAGCCCAGCTGGTCCCGCAGCGCCAGCATCGCGATCGCCGCCTTGGCCGCGCCGCCGCCCTTGTCCATCTGCGCGGGGTCGGCGCGGGCGATCGCCTGGGCCTCGTTCTCGGTCGTCAGGATGCCGTTGCCGATCGCGACGCCATCCAACGTCAACGCCATGATGCCGCGCGCACTTTCGTTGCTGACGATTTCGAAATGATAGGTTTCGCCGCGGATCACGACGCCCAGCGCGACGAACGCGTCGTAGCGGTCGGCCTCCAGCGCCAGCGCGATCGCCCCGGGGACTTCGAGCGCGCCGGGGACGGTGATCGTCTCATGCGTATGCCCCGCCGCGGTGATCGCGGCGCGCGCGCCCGCGATGAGCATGTCGTTGAGGTGATCGTAGAATCGCGCCTCGATGATCAGGATATGCGCCATCGTCGGGGTCCTATTCGCTCGCCAGGTCGATCGGGCGTTCGCCGACGATCGACAGGCCATAGCCGCTGAGCCCGACCAGCGTGTGGTGCGAATTGGTCAGCAATTCCATTTCCTCGACCCCCAATTCAGTCAGGATCATCGCGCCGACGCCGTAATCGCGCAGCTCGTCCATGTCGGCGGCGGGCAGGGTCCCGGTCTTTGCCTGCAGCGCGACGGTGAACTGGTCGGGGCGCTGGCGGTTGATGACGACGACGACGCCCGCGCCCTCTTCGCCGATGATCTCCATCGACCGCTGGAGCAGCGAGGCCCGCTCGCCGCCCTCGCCGAAGATATCGGCGAAGGTCGACAGCGCGTGCATCCGCACCAATGTCGGCTTGGTCGGATCGACCTTGCCCTTGACCAGCGCGATCTGTTCGGTGCCCGTCGCCTTGTTCCAATAGGTGAGCGCGGTCCATTCGCCGCCCCAGCGGCTGGTGAACTTCGCCTCGGCGCGCTTTTCGACGAGATGGTCGTGGCGGCGGCGATAGGCGATCAGATCGCGGATCGTGCCGATCTTCAGATTATGGTGCTGGGCGAAGGCGACGAGGTCGTCGAGCCGCGCCATCGTCCCATCCTCGTTCATGATCTCGCAGATCACGCCCGAGGGGTTCAGCCCGGCGAGCCGCGCGACGTCGACCGCCGCCTCGGTATGGCCGGTGCGCACCAGCACCCCCCCGTCGCGCGCGACGAGGGGGAAGACGTGGCCGGGGGTCACGATCTCTTCCTTGCTCTTTGACGAATCGATCGCGACCGCGATCGTCCGCGCGCGGTCGGCGGCGCTGATTCCCGTCGTCACCCCGTCGCGCGCCTCGATCGAGGTCGTGAACGCGGTTTCGTAGCGGGTGCCGTTGTGGCGGCTCATCAGGTCGAGCCCGAGTTCGTCGACCCGTTTCTTGGTCAGCGCCAGGCAGACGAGCCCGCGGCCATATTTGGCCATGAAGTTGATCTTTTCGGGCGTCGCCATCTGCGCGGGCACGACCAGGTCGCCTTCGTTCTCGCGATCCTCGTCGTCGACCAGGATGAAGATACGGCCGTTGCGCGCCTCGTCGATCATCTCTTCGGGGCTCGACAGGAAACCGTGGCGCAACCGCGCCAGTTCGGGTTTATTGGCCACGGTAATGCTCCATCCGTTGAAGGTAGCGGGCAAGGACGTCGATTTCGATATTGACCGCGTCACCCGGCGCCAGCGCGCCCAGCGTCGTCATCGCCTGCGTATGCGGAATGATGTTGATCGCAAAGTCGCTGGTCGCGCCGTCGTCGGCAACGGTGTTGACCGTCAGCGACACGCCATCGACCGTCACCGATCCCTTGGGCGCGAGAAAGGGCGCGATGGCGGCATCGACGCGGAAGGCGACGCGGATCGAATCGCCCTGGGGATCGACCGCGATCACCGTCGCGACGCCGTCGACATGGCCGGTGACGATGTGCCCGCCCAATTCCTCGCCCAGCTTCATCGCGCGTTCCAGGTTAAGCCGTCGCCCGGCGACCCACTGGCCCCGCGCCGTCCGGTCGATCGTCTCCCCCGACACGTCGACCGCGAACCAGCCGGGCGCGCCCGGCCCCGATTTGTCGACCACGGTCAGGCACACGCCCGAACAGGCGATCGACGCGCCCAGGTCGATCGTCGCGGTGTCATAGGCGGTGGCGACGACGACGCGCGTGTCACCGCGCTGGTCGATCGACTCGATCGAGCCGATATCGGAGACTATTCCCGTAAACATCAGCCGGTCTCGTAGACCTCGACCCTGTCGCTGCCAAGCTGCCGCGCATCGACGATCCGCCAGCGCCCGTGCGCCGCGCCCAGATCGGCCAGCCCGATATCCCCCAGCGCCGCGATACCGCCGCCGATCAGGATCGGCGCGCGATACACCAGCAACCGGTCGACCAGCCCGGCGCGAAGGAACGCCGCCGCGGTGCGCGCGCCGCCTTCGACCAGCAGGTGATCGCCGGGCAGCGTCGCGATCTGCGCCGGACTGTCGATCCAGCGAACGCCCGCCTGCGCCTCGCCGGGCGGCTGCGACGACAGGATGACGCGCCGTGGCGCACGATCGGCCAGACCCGGCAGCCGCACGTCGAGCGCGGGCGCATCCGCGAGCCAGGTGCCGCGCCCGACCAGGATCAGTTCATGCCGCGCGCGCTCCAGATGCGCATGCGCACGCGCCGCCGCGCCGGTGATCCACCGGCTGCTGCCATCGGCCAGCGCGATACAACCATCGAGGCTCGTCGCCAGTTTCAGCGTCACCTGCGGTCGCCCCGCCCGCCGCCGGGCCAGGAAGCCCGCCATGCTGCGCCTCGCCTCGTCCGCGCGGACGTCGGTAGTGGTGGCGATCCCCGCCGCTGCGAGCCGCGCCAGCCCCGCGCCATCGGTGCGCGGATCGGGATCGCGCAGCGCGACGACGACCCGCGCGACGCCCGCCGCGACTAGCAGCTCGGCGCAGGCGGGGCCGCGCGCCGATTCATGCGCGCAGGGTTCCAGCGTCACGTAACATGTTGCGCCGCGCGACTTCGCCCCCGCCTGCGCCAGCGCCATCGCCTCGGCATGGGGTCGGCCGCCGATCTGGGTCCAGCCGCGCCCGACGACGCGGCCATCGGCGACGATGACGCAGCCGACATTGGGGTTGGGCGCCGTTTGCCCGCGAGTCCGCCCCGCGAGCATCAGCGCCGCCGCCATCCAGCGGCCATCATCGCCCTGGCGGTGCGCGCCGGGGCGATCGGACGGGGTCAGATGCCCCACTTGTTCAGCGCATCGTCGACCTTGCGGAATTCGGCGCGACGCTTCTCCTCGGCAGCCTTTTCGGCGGCCAGCCGCTTTTCCTTCACCTTCTGGTCGACGATCTGCGCCGCGCGGATCTGCGCATCGGTGCGCGACAACGGCCATTGTTCGACATAGATGATATCGGGCCGATAGGGCGGCGGCGCGTAATCGTTGCGCGCGAACAGATAGATGAAGAACGTCGTGATGACGATCGCCAGCCCCAGGAAGACGATCTCATAGGGTGGTCGACCGGCCAGATACTGGCGCAGATCGTTGATCGCGCGGATCGGCGACAGGCGGGCGAACAAGGACATGAACGCCAAGATAAGTCGTGGGGGCAGCCGATGCCACCCCCCCGATCCGCCCGGCTATTCCGCCAGCACGAACGTCAGCGACAGCGTCCGCCACGCCTCGACGGGAATGCCGCCGCGCGTCGCCGGGCGGAACCGCCAGGCCGACATCGCCCGCACCTCGGTCGCCTGCCAAAAGGCATCGCTGGTCGCGCCGACGCGCTCGATCTGTTTCACCCGCCCGTCGACACCGACCAGCACGCGCACCGTCACCCGCCCCTCGCGCCCCGCGCGGCGTTCGGCGGCGGGATAGACGGGCTGGATCTGGCTCGCATAGCGCGGGTCGAACGATGGCTCGATCAATGTCGGCAGCGGCGGCGGGGGCGCGGGATCGATCGTGACCGCGGTGCCGCCATCGGCTCCCGTCATCGGGCCGGGGGGTGGGAGCGGGGGCAGGTCGGGGACCGCGAAATCGCGCGCCGCGATGGGCGGGAACGGCGTGACCGGCGCATCGATGCGCTCGACCGGCTGGCGGGATTGCGCCTGGCTGGGGGGCGGCGGCACCGGCTCGGGCGGGGGCGGTGGGGGGGTGAACACATCGATCATCGTCAGCGATCGCTTGGCGATCCCCGGCAGGATCGTCGGTGCGGACATCATCAGCGCGGCGATCACCGCGGCGTTGATCGCGACCGCGGCGGTCAGCCCGGCGGGGTTCAAGCGATGGGGTCGGTCGTAGCGTTCGGCGTACATATCCCTCTCCTCCACGGCCCGACCACTTCGGGCCATTGCAGAAGGATGTTACATCATCTCAAACATCGGTCAAGCCAGCGGCGGCGGCCAGCGGAATCAGCTACCGCCGAGCCGCTCGATCGCCCGCCCGCGCCCGATCAGCGGCAACAGCGCCGCCATGTCCGGCCCCGAATCGCGCGCGGTCAGCGCCTGGCGCAGCGGCAGGAACAGCGCCTTGCCCTTGCGCCCCGTCGCGGTCTTCAGCGCCGCGGTCAGCGCGTGCCAAGGGTCGCCCGCCCAGTCGATCGTCGCGGCGATCGCGGCGGCCTGGCCCAGGAACGCGCGCGTGTCGGCATCGACCGCGGGTGGCGTGACCGGCCCCTCGACGACGTGCCACCAGTCCGCGACATCGGCGAGCGTCGCGATATTCGGGCGGATCGCTTCCCACCCCGCCGCATCGACGCCTGCGGGCAGCCGGTCGGCGACCGCGTCGAAGGGCAGCTGGTGGAGGATCCGCGCGTTGAGCTGCGCCAGTTCCGCCTCGTCGAACCGCGCGGGCGCGCGCCCGAACCGGGCGAAATCGATCGTGTCGATCAGCACGGCCCGATCCGCGATCGGCTCGACCGGGTCGCTCGTCCCCAACCGCGCGAGCAGCGCGACGATCGCCTGTGGCTCGATCCCCTGATCGCGGAAATGCGCAACGCCCAGCGACCCCAGCCGCTTCGACAATTTCCCCTCCGCGCCGGTCAGCAACGCCTCGTGCGCGAATTGCGGCGGCGTCACCCCCAGCGCGTCGAACATCTGCAATTGCAGCGCGGTGTTGGAGACATGATCCTCCCCCCGCACGACATGCGTGATCCCCAGATCGGCATCGTCGATCGCCGAGGGGAGCATGTACAGCCACGATCCGTCCGCGCGCCGGATCACGGGATCGCTCATCGTCGCCGCATCGAACCGTTGCGGCCCGCGGATCAGGTCGTCCCACGCGATCGGCACGTCATGATCGAGCCGGAAGCGCCAGTGCGGCATGACGCCATCGTCCGCCAGCGCGGCGCGATCCGCGTCGGTCAGCGCCAGCGCGGCGCGATCGTAGATCGGCGGCAGCCCGCGCCCCAGCTGGACCTTGCGCTTCAACGCCAGTTCCTGCGCGCTTTCATACGCCGGATAGATCCGCCCCGCGGCGACCAGGTCGTCGAACCGCGCCTGGTACAGCGCGAACCGGTCGGACTGGCGCACCAGCTGATCCGGATCGAGCCCCAGCCACGCCAGATCGGTGCGGATCGATTCGACGAACCGCTCCTCGCTCCGTTCCGCATCGGTATCGTCGATCCGCAGCACGAACCGCCCGCCCTTCCCGCGTGCGAACAGCCAGTTGTGCAGCGCAGCGCGGATGTTGCCGACGTGGAGCGTGCCGGTCGGCGACGGGGCGAAACGGGTGGTGACGGTCATCCGCCATGCCTTACGATTCCCCGCAACAGCCGCAAACCCCTTCCGCTGGCGGGTGCCCGTGATAAAGGCGGGCGCGATACGGCCGTTGCGACGCGGTCGGCGGCATGGGGACCCAAGCGCATGAAATTGATGACCGGCAATTCGAACCTGCCGCTGGCCCGCGAAATCGCCGCCTATATGGAAATCCCGCTGACCGACGCGCTGGTCCGCCGCTTCGCCGACGAGGAGATCTTCGTCGAAATCCAGGAAAACGTCCGCGGCGAGGATGTGTTCGTGCTCCAGTCGACCGCCTATCCGGTCAACGACAATCTGATGGAAATGCTGATCATGATCGATGCGCTGAAACGCGCGTCGGCACGGCGGATCACCGCGGTCATGCCCTATTTCGGCTATGCGCGACAGGATCGCAAACCCGGCCCGCGCACCCCGATCTCGGCGAAGCTGGTCGCCAACCTGATCACCATCGCCGGTGCCGACCGCGTCCTGTCGGTCGACCTGCACGCCGGGCAGATCCAGGGCTTCTTCGATATCCCGACCGACAATCTCTATGCCGCCCCCGTCATGTCGGCGGACATCAATGCGCGGTTCAAGGGCCGCAACCTGATGGTCGTGTCCCCCGACGTCGGCGGCGTCGTGCGCGCGCGCGTGCTGGCCAAACGACTCGACAACGCGCCGCTCGCGATCGTCGACAAGCGCCGCGAACGCGCGGGCGAATCGGAGGTGATGAACATCATCGGCGAGGTCGAGGGCCGGTTCTGCATCCTGATCGACGATATCGTCGATTCGGCAGGCACCTTGTGCAACGCCGCCGCCGCGCTGAAGGCGGCGGGCGCGGAGGATGTCGTCGCCTATGTCACCCACGGCGTCCTGTCGGGCGGCGCGGTCGCGCGGGTCGAGGGATCGGCGCTGCGCGAACTGGTCATCACCGATTCGATCGGCAACCATGAATCGATCGGCACGTCGGGCAAGATCCGCCACCTCCACATCGCACCGCTGCTGGGGGAAGCGATCAAGCGGATCGCGGATGAAAGCAGCGTCAGCAGCCTGTTCGACTGACCGCGCGAGGGCGGTTGCGCGCGCGGCGGCGTTGTCGGCGTGGTTTTACTGGAGGATGATGATCGTGTCGGCGCGTTGGCCGCGCTGGCGGCACGGGGATTGCCGCGATGGGGTGGCGCCGACGGCAAAGCCGTCGTCGGACGGGTTCGCTGGGCGACCCGCCGTCCGGCCGACCGATTGCGCGTCCCGCGCATCGGCGCGGACGCAGCCGCGCCTATCGGTTCGACAGCGCCACGATATGTTCCAGCACCGCGGGATGCAGCGGCTTGGCGAACGCGCAGCCATATTTGAACTTGTCGCGCCAGGCGACGACCGCTTCAAGCCCCGCGAGCCCCGGCAGCGTCAGCCAGACGATCGTCCCCGGCCACAGCGTAAAGCTGGTTTCGGCGCGGAATCCCGACAGCGACAGGTCGGTCACCTCGATCTCGAACCGCGTCTGCCCCCGATCGCGCAGATAGGCGCGCATCTTGACGGCCTTGCGCAGCGCGCGACGGGCGTCTTCGTCGGTGATCGCCTCGTACGGCGGCGTGAAACTCGGCTTCTCCATCCCACGGTCATGCCATGCCAGTGGTTACTTTTCGGCTAATGCCCGCCCGGTCATCGGCGCGCGCACCCCGGCGCGGCGGCGCTGTTTCAGCGTGGCCTTCAACGCGACCGGATCGGGCGCGACGAGGAAGCCGAAGCTCACCGTCCCCTCGCGCGTTTCGACGACATGGTGCAGCCGGTGCGCCTGGACGATCCGCTTCATGTACGACGACCGCGGCAGATAGCGGGTCGGGATCCGCTGATGGACGATCACGTCGTGGAACCCGAAATAGATCGCGCCATAGGCGGCGACGCCCGCGCCGATCCAGGTGAACCCCGGCCACCAGCCCAGCTGGACACCCCCCAGCAGCAACACGATCGACGGCACCGCGAAGATCACCGCATATAGATCGTTCAGCTCCCACCGACCCGCGCGGTGACGGTGGTGGCTCGCATGCAGGAACCAGCCCGGCCCATGCATCACCCACCGGTGCATGACATAGGCGAATCCCTCCATCCCGATCACGGTGAGGGTGAACAGCAGCAACGCGATCGGCCAGGACATGGCCGCGCCTATAAACGCTTGGCCGCCGCATGGCGAGCGCCGTGGGACCGGCCACCGGCGGGCGACGGACGGGCAGGGGTGGATTCACCGCGCGCCTTATGCTTTAGGCCCCCCATTCCCCTTTTTCCAAAAATCCGAGGGCCCGCGAATGAACATTCATGAATACCAGGCGAAGGAACTGCTCGCCAAATTCGGTGTCCCCGTCCCCGCCGGGTTCGCGGCGCTGACCGTCGAGGAAGCCGTCGAGGCGTCGAAGAAGCTGCCCGGGCCGCTCTACGTCGTCAAATCGCAGATCCACGCCGGTGGCCGCGGCAAGGGCAAGTTCGTCGAACTCGGCCCCGATGCCAAGGGCGGCGTCCGGCTCGCATGGAACGAGGAAGAGGTCCGCGCCGCGGCGACCGACATGCTCGGCAACACGCTGGTGACGATCCAGACCGGCGATGCGGGCAAGCAGGTCAACCGGCTGTACGTCACCGACGGCGCCGACATCGACAAGGAATTCTACCTCGCGCTGCTCGTCAACCGGGCGACCGGGCGCGTGTCGATGGTCGTGTCGACCGAAGGCGGGATGGACATCGAAACCGTCGCGCACGACACGCCGGAAAAAATCCAGACGCTCGACATCGATCCCGCGACCGGCTTCATGCCGCATCACGGGCGCGCGGTCGCCAACGCGCTCGGCCTGACCGGCGATCTCGCCAAACAGGCATCGAGCACCGCGTCGAAACTCTATGACGCCTTCCTCGGCACCGACGCCGAACAGATCGAGATCAATCCGCTCGCGGTCACCAAGCAAGGCCAGCTGCTCGTCCTCGACGCCAAGGTCGCGTTCGACGGCAATGCGATGTTCCGCCACAAGGACCTGATGGAACTGCGCGACGAGACCGAAGAGGACCCCGCCGAGCTCGAAGCATCGAAATACGACCTCGCCTATATCAAGCTCGACGGCGACATCGGCTGCATGGTCAACGGCGCGGGCCTGGCGATGGCGACGATGGACATCATCAAGCTCAACGGCATGTTCCCCGCCAACTTCCTCGACGTCGGCGGCGGCGCGACCACCGAAAAGGTGACCGCGGCGTTCAAGATCATCCTGGGCGATCCCGCGGTGAAGGGCATCCTCGTCAACATCTTCGGCGGCATCATGCGGTGCGACATCATCGCCGAGGGAATCGTCGCCGCGGCGAAGGAAGTGAACCTTTCGGTGCCGTTGGTGGTTCGTCTCGAAGGCACCAATGTCGAACAGGGCAAGGACATTTTGTCCAATTCCGGTCTCGCCATCGTTGCTGCTAACGATCTGGGCGATGCCGCGCGCAAGATCGTCGCCGAAGTGCAACAGGCCGCCTGATCTCCTCCCCGGGAACAGGAACGAGCTGACGGAGAGAATGTCATGAAGGTTGTGGTCCCGGTCAAGCGGGTGCTTGACTATAACGTAAAGCCCCGCGTGAAGGCGGACGGGTCGGGTGTCGACCTGGCCAACGTCAAGATGAGCATGAACCCCTTCGACGAGATCGCGGTCGAAGAGGCGATCCGGCTGAAGGACAAGGGCGTCACCGAAATCGTCGTCGTGTCGATCGGCGAACAGAAATCGCAGGAAACGCTCCGCACCGCGCTCGCGATGGGCGCGGACCGCGCGATCCTGGTCGTGTCGGAAGACAAGGTCGAGCCGCTCGGCGTCGCCAAGCTGCTGAAGGCGATCGTCGAGGAGGAAAAGCCCGACCTGGTCATCCTCGGCAAACAGGCGATCGACGACGACAACAACCAGACCGGCCAGATGCTCGCCGGGCTGCTCGGCGTCGGGCAGGCGACCTTCGCCTCGAAGGTCGACCTGACCCCCACCAGCGTCACCGTGATGCGGGAAGTCGACGGCGGGTCGGAGACCGAGGAACTGTCGCTGCCCGCGGTCATCACCGTCGACCTGCGGCTGAACGAACCGCGCTACGCCTCGCTGCCCAACATCATGAAGGCGAAATCGAAGCCGATGGCACAGAAGACGCCCGCCGATTACGGCGTCGACGTCACGCCCCGGCTCACCACGCTCAAGGTCGTCGAGCCCGCCAAGCGCACCGCAGGCGTCAAGGTCGCCGATGTCGACGAACTGGTCGCCAAACTCAAAGCGATGGGAGTTGCCAAGTGAAGACGCTCGTCTGGGTCGAACATGACGGCGCCACCGTCAAGGATGCCACGCTCGCCGTGGTCACCGCCGCCGCCAAGCTGGGTGAGGTCCACCTGCTCGTCGCGGGTCAGGGCGTCGACGCCGTCGCCGCCGAGGCCGCGCAGATCGCGGGCGTCGGCAAGGTCCATGTCGCCGACGACGCCGCCTATGCGCATGCGCTCGCCGAAAACGTCGCGCCGCTCGTCGTCGAACTGATGGGGCATCACGACGCGTTCCTCGCGCCCGCCACCACCAACGGCAAGAACATCGCGCCGCGCGTCGCCGCGCTGCTCGACGTGATGCAGATCAGCGACATCCTGTCGGTCGAAAGCGACGACACGTTCACGCGCCCGATCTATGCGGGCAACGCGATCGCGACCGTCCAGTCGTCGGATGCGAAGAAGGTCATCACCGTCCGCGGTACCGCGTTCGACAAGGCGGCGACCACCGGCGGATCGGGCACGATCGAGGCGGTCGCCTCGACCGGCGACACATCGCTGTCGACCTTCAAGGGCCAGGAAATCGCCAAGTCCGAACGCCCCGAACTGACCAGCGCGAAGATCATCGTGTCGGGCGGACGGGCGCTGGGGTCGGGCGAGAAGTTCCACGAACTGATCGACCCGCTCGCCGACAAGCTGGGTGCCGGTGTCGGTGCCAGCCGCGCCGCGGTCGATGCGGGCTATGCCCCCAACGATTATCAGGTCGGCCAGACCGGCAAGATTGTCGCCCCCGAAGTCTATGTCGCGATCGGCATCTCGGGCGCGATCCAGCATCTGGCGGGGATGAAGGATTCCAAGACGATCATCGCGATCAACAAGGACGAGGACGCCCCGATCTTCCAGGTCGCGGACATCGGCCTGGTCGGCGATCTGTTCAAGATCCTGCCCGAACTGACCGACAAGCTGTAACCGCAGCCCGATCGGACTGAACACAGGGGCGGCGCGGCCAACGCGCCGCCCTTTTTTTTGGCGCGCGATCAAGCGGCCTGCTCACGACCACCTCCACCCTGGCGCCGATCCGCGCCGCCACGATGCCGCGTCATGATCCCCGCAGCGAGCGGCATGGCGATTGCCGACCCTCAGCAGCGATGCGCGTCAGGCGCGCGGAAGGCTCCGCTTCGCTGCAGATAGTCCCGATGCGTCGGCAGTCGGCACGCGGTCTGCGCATAGGCGGTGCGCATGTCGGACAGCGCGGCGCGGACCTGTTCCTGGCCCAGCGCCTCTGTCGACGGGTCGCGCCCGACCGGCCACATGCCCTGCCCCGACAGGACCGCCGCCCAGCTGGGAATCGCGAACACGTCGCCGTCCTGCCGGAACAACCGCCCGCCGCTGCGCCACAGCTCCAGTCGGCGCTGGAGACTATGGGGAATGACCATGTCCCGCATCTCGCGCCAGAACGGATCGCCCTGACGACCGTTGACCTTGTAATGCAGGATCACGAAATCGCGGACGGCCTCGAAGGTGCGGCGCATCTCGCTGTTATATTCGGCCCTGCATGCCGCATCGTCGATCCCGGTCGGGAACAGCGCTGCCAGCCGCAGGATGCCGTGCTGGACCAGATGGATGCTGGTCGATTCGAGCGGTTCGATGAACCCCGAGGAGAGCCCGAGCGACACGACATTGTAGCTGACCGCCGATCATCAGGCCGGTCGCGCCAACAACGAATGCGATGCCACCCCCATCCCCTCTCTCGTTTACTGAGTTTATGTCAGACAGGAATGGTGACGGTTCAAGCCCTGATGCGCGCATGACGACGATCGCCCGGCCTGGACCCGGATTCGGCGATACGGATTTCGCTTGCGCCTGATGCCGTCGCGGTCAGGCCCTTGGTCGGAAAGGAGAAATGATAAAGATGCCTGCAGGCAAACGCGGGCAGCCCGTCCATATGTCACTGGCAAAGCAGCTCGGCGTGTCGATCGTGACGGGACCAAATGGGCCGGGGACCAACTTGCCGGGCGAGATCGAACTCGCCGAGCAGCACGGCGTGTCGCGCGGCGTCATCCGCGAATCGCTGCGGATGCTGTCGGCGAAGGGACTGGTCGAGAGCAAGCCGAAGGTCGGCCGAAAGTGCGCGAACGGTCGGACTGAAACCTGCTCGATCCCCAATTGCTGGGCTGGATGTTCGAAGGGGCACCCCCGCTCGGCTTCGTCCACAGCCTCTTCCAGCTGCGGCTGATCGTCGAGCCCGCCGCTGCCGAGCTCGCCGCGACGAAGCGCACCGCCGACCAGCTATCGCGCATGGGCCATGCGCTCGAAGAGATGCGGATGCATGGTTTCGCAACCGAAGCCGGGAGTACGGCGGACCAGAATTTCCACGCGGGCATCCTGCAGGCGACCACGAACGAGCTGCTGGTCAGTCTTTCCGCCAGCATCGCCGCGGCGGTAGAGGGCTGACGACATATGCGTGCTGCGGTTTGCAGAGGCGGGTCATTTTGTGGGCCCACGATCCGAGAGTAGCGGCATCCAGGCGAAGCCGAAAAGACGCGTGGAGCTTCATCCAACAGAAGCCTTTCCAGACGATCACCGAGCGTCTGGAAAGATCGATCCAAACTCGCGACATGACGTTCAACGCAGCGAAGTTTATGGATTCGATCGCCTCATAATTTAAAATCTGGATCGCAATTTGCTGTGCACGACGCTGCACTGCACGCGCGGTTTTGCCGTCACTCGGCTCAATCGGCCGAGGTTTTCGTGTGCTGACTAGATCGCTATCCGCGGCGACGCATGCATGTCGCTCCTACATGGCTTCGGGGAGCTTCCCCGCATCGCGTCGATGTGCGCGCATGCGATCTGATCGGAGATGATCCCGCGGAGTAGCGCTGCCTTCTTGCCGTTAAGTCCCTCACTTGCCGCAGCCGTTAGGAGTAGCACGCTGAGTATCGTCTCGACGCTCGATTGGGGCGTGTATGTCAGCTCTCTCCACTTAGCAACGGCCACGGCAAGCGCCGACCAGTGGTTCGCGACATGGTTCCTGAACTGCCAACCAAGCAGGTTGTCGAGGTTGTACCGGACCATCTGGGTCAGCCTCGTACGCAACGATGGCTCGGGCACCGGCGCGAAGTCGAATGCCACGGGATTCTTAATGGCCACTCTCCACAGTGCCTTCGTTGCATAGCGATTGTAATATGGGTGCAGGAAGCGCTGCGGCCAGGCGTGTTCCCTTGTCTTGTTTGAGACCCGAGTTGGAAGAACCACAGGTCGGCATCAAATTGACGGGCAGTACTGCGAATTCTCTGAAAAAAGCTGCCTCTGGAAGATGATGATCCAGGTGGCCCGTCATCGGACTTCCGCAGCGCGAACAGCACGGATGCCTCGCCTCACGGAGCGCCGTGAAGAAGGCGTTTCCGTGGCGGTACGTGTAAAATTCCTTCTGCTTCTGCTTCAGCTTCACGTCGTCGGGGAAAAAGGTGTTATTCATCCCGAACTCGTTGCCACGGCGCCTGCGGTAGAGGCGATACGCATCCTGCCACGCCGCAAGGCGGGTGGCATAGTCGGGATTCGCGCAGATCTTCTTCAAGGCCGAGTTCTTGTCCGCGGCCTTCATGGGAACGGGCAGCGTGATCACTTCGCGCCGTCATCCACGGCAGCGAGCTGCCCCCTTCGGAGTGGTCCATCGATTATGAGAGTCTGGATCAAGAAAGGGACGACGATTGCCTGCGAAGAAGCACAAGCCCGAGAAGATCATCGGGAAGCTGCGTGAAGTTGAAATCGTGTTGGGCCGGGGCGGGACGACCAACGAGGCATGCCGGCGGATCGCGGTCAGCGAGCAGAGCTACTACCGCTGGCGTAAGGAATACGGTGGCCTGAAGATCGATCAGGCTCGGCGGATGAAGGATCTGGAGAAGGAGAACCCGCGGCTGCGGCGTACGATCTCCGACCTGACACTGGACAAACTGATCCTGCAGGAGGCGGCACGGGGAAACTTCTGAGCCCCGCGCGGCGTCGACGCTGCATTGACCAAGTAAAAGAGGCGCTGGATGTATCCGAGCGGCGGGTGTGCCGCGTGCTCGGGCAGCACCAGTCGACGCAGCGTACAGTGCCGTGCGGGGCCGACGACGAACTGGCGCTGACCGAGGACATCATCGTGCTGGCCGGGCAATATGGGCGCTACGGTTATCGTCGGGTGGGCTATCGACCTCCGGCGCCAGCAGCGGCGACACCGCCATTGCCGGCCTCCGGTTCCGCTTCGCTCCACCTACGCCCGGCAATGGCAGCGGAGACGACAATGCACTAACTAACTACCCAGACCACCCGGTGGGGACTGCTCAAGTGGAAGCGTATCGCTCGTTGATCGACAGACCGGTACCGCTCCACCGGGTCGCTCGCGTAATGGGTTGGGAAGCGAAGCCTCGGGGCAGAATATTACGCGATCTAATAGGTGGCGTTCCCTACAGCATGAGCTGGGCCTCGGTACGCGGGATCACGATAGGCACGGATTATGCGAAGAAGCAGCGGCGACTCGATCTAACCGGCGCAGTCGGCTGTCCGATCAGCGACTGTTCGCAACGCGACGCGGTCGAGATACTGAAGCTACCCTTCATTCATGTCGATGCGATCGCGGAGAGTTACGTCGGCAGCGTAAAGGGAAAGTATGCATGGGTCAGCATCCAGAATCTTGCCGAAAAGCGAATCACCCTCGCGGAGATGTGCTCCCGGACCGGCGTCCACGGGACCCGACTTGATATTATGCTGGACGAGTCAAAGCTGCCACGCCGCGATGCGTTTGGCTGGATCCGGACTAATGTCACGGACTTTATAGAATTCATTTGCCTGTGATCATCGGATTGGAAGACGGCTTATCCGCATAGCGCAAATGTGAGGCGGACCGAAAACGTTAGATCTAACTGGAAAACAGAGACGCCCAGGCAGGTCTTCCGCGCCGAGCGTTTCTATATCACCAACCTGACTTCGTCTCAAAGCTCCCTCAAGTAGCATTTGAGAGGTCGCCAAGTGACGACGTCAGGAAAAAATGGTGCTGCCGGTGAGGATTGAACTCACGACCTCAGCCTTACCAAGGATGCGCTCGGTATCTCCTTAGATTATCGCTGCTCTCCCCTGGCATGACGAAAGCCTCGGTTTCGAGAGATATTATAGATATTCATTATCCCTAGGTTCCTCTAGCTTGATTAAGCGTCATTATCCGGGCATTATCGAGCAATGGCTGTAGGACGCATCACGAAGCGATCGGTAGAGGCAATCCCCGAGCCCGTGGGTCCTGCGCGAGCATACCTGTGGGACGACGTACTCAAGGGCTTTGGGGTGATGGTCACCGCTGCTGGGTCGCGGTCGTATCTTGTGCAGTTTCAGATAGGCGGGCGAGGGGCGCCCACTCGCCGCGCCACAATTGGCAGGCATGGGTCCCCCTGGACAGCGGACCGTGCGCGGGATCGTGCCGCCGATCTTCTCGAACTAGTGCGAAAGGGTGTCGACCCGGTCGAGGACGCCAAGCGACAGCGCAATTCTGATTCCGAGCGGAAATTGGCCGCGGAGCGATTGGCCTTTGATGGGTACGTGACGCTGTTCGGAACCCGGTATCTCGAAAAGGGCGGTCGCCGCGGGAAGGGCAAGCCGTTGCGGTCCAGTGACGACGTTCTCTCGATGCTACGCCGGGAATGGGTGAGCGTATTCAAAGCCCGCCCGCTGTCGTCCATACGGAAGCAAGAGGTTCGGGATCGGCTGGACGAGATCGCCGATCGTAGCATGTCCGCTGCGATCAAGGCTCACAAGTGGCTCCGAGCACTGTTCGCGTGGGCGGTTGAGCGCGGCGACATTGGCGCTTCGCCTATGCAAGACATGCCTTCACCCGGTGCCGATGGCGAGCGCGACCGATGGCTCAAAGAGCCGTGGGAGCTGCGCGCCGTGTGGAACGCCTCGGGTGACCTGGGGGAGCCCTATGCCTCGTTCGTCAAGGCTCTGATCCTGACGGGCCAGCGACTGCGAGAGGTGGCGGGGATGCAGTGGAGCGAGCTAGACCTCGGTGCGTCGCGCTGGGTAGTTCCCGCTATGCGTACAAAGAACAAGCGCGATCATTTGTTGCCGCTCTCTCCCCCGATGGTGGAACTGCTGAGCGCGAGGTTCCCTGACGAGGCTTCACGCACTGGCCCGGTGTTCACAACTGACGGCAAGAAGCCGATCAACGGGTTCTCCAAACCAAAGGCCAAGCTTGATGTTGCGGTTTCATCCGCACTGGCAAGGTTGGACCTCGGAGTGTTGCCTATCATGCAGCCATGGGTCTTTCACGATCTTCGGCGGACATTCTCGACGGGCTCGCAAAGCCTCGGTTTCCCGCGCGACCATATCCACGCGGCACTGAATCACGCCGCCGATGGAAAGCGAGCGGGCTTGGCGCGCGTTTACCAGCTTTACGAATATGAACCCGAGAAGGTGGCCGTGATGTCCGCGTGGGCAAGGCATGTTGCTGCCGTTGTGAACGGCGGGGCCGATAACGTGGTCAGTCTTGCGACCAAGCGCGGCTAGCGTAATAGTCTATTGACAACAAAATTTCTATAGTCATCGGGCGTTGCCCCTATGCCTATATAGTTGTCCTCCCCTATTCGTGATAATTTATTCAACGCCTGTGTAGTTTTTGCTTGTCGGCCCATTCCGCGCGTTGGACCATATCACTTCGCCTATGCCTAATCAGAGGCGCTGGCGATGGAGGCAACGATGAGCAACACTGTTTTAGACACCGCCGGGGCGGCGGAGTTTACTGGTCTGGGCAAGCCAACGCTTGAGAAAATGCGCGTTCGTGGCGACGGGCCACCGTACATGAAGCTCGGGGCAAAATCCGTCCGTTACCGTGCCGACGATCTCCGCGAATGGATGGCCGCTCGGGTCGTGACCTCGACCAGCCAAAAGATTGCGGCGTGATCGATGCACGCAGCAACGGCATGGGCGCCGGCGCCCAATAAGCAAAAGGGCCGCGTCGTGTCCGCGACGCAGCCCCAGAACATTGCTTGCAACAGCAGCGGTAACGATACTCGTCTCGCACTCCGCCTGCAACGGTTGAGTTTACTCGGCCTGATCGGGCAACGTGCCAATCTCGTCGCGGCGATGGCCTGGGAGGTACAGCATGGCTGACCACCAGAAACAGGCGTTAGCAATCCTCACGTCGGGAGCGGCGTTGAAGCCCCGCGAGGGGCAGTTCCTCGGCGGCATCTCCTTCGACGCCAACCCGCTCACTGACAAGCAGGCCAACTGGCTCGCCATACTCGTCGAGCGATACGGCAACGGGGAGGCTGCGGCATGAGCATCTATCCGCACCACCCCGGTTCGAAGGGACCGGAAACCAGTGCCGAAGCCGCGGACGCGATTGCACCGATTACGGGTCGCCTGCGCACGCTTACGGTTAACGCCTACAATCAGGCCGGGCAATCCGGTCTCACCGCCGAAGAACTCGCATCGGTTGTCGGTTGGCCGCGTGTGTCTGTCCAGCCGCGTGTCTCGGAACTGGTCCGCCTCGGTCGGCTCCGTGATTCCGGTGCGCGCCGCGTCAATGCCAGCTCGGGCAAGAGGGCGGTCGTGTGGGTACTTGCTAAGGCGGCGTCGTCATGAAGGGCGCACACATCGAACGGGAATTCGAGGTGGCGGTCGACAATGTGCGACAGCCCCATCTCGATCGACTGGTTGCGCTCGGGGCGTCGCCCGCGTCGATCTCGCATATCGGCATGGCTCATCCTGCGTTCGGGATTCTCGACGGGACGGGGGAGCGGGATGGCTCCTTCGTCCCCGGCGATGGCCGCGCTCACGTCGTGGTTCCGGTCGTCGAAAACGGCGGTCTGATCGATTACGTCGCGTGGCGGTCGGACAATCCCGCTCGCTGGTGGCTGCGGTCTGGGTTGGGCTGGCTGCTCAACGCCGATGGCGCGATCAATCGTCTGTGGCCGGGTGACGCGGTGGTCCTGCACAGCACGCCGCTCGCCTGGTTGTCAGCGTTCGGCGTCGGTGGCGTGGTTGTCGATTGGCAGAGCCCGGATATTGGAACGTCGTGGCCCACCTCGTAATCCTCGACGACAATCCGCACGATCCGAACGCGGTCGGCGTTATGCTGGACGGCAAGCCAGCCGGTTATATTCCACGAACAAGGTCGGCAGCTTTTCGCGATGCCGTGATAGCGATCAACCCCGACGCGAAGCCGGTCATCTGCAAAGCAGAGATCATGGGCGGCTTTGTGAAAGGGCGCGATCGAGGTAGCTACGGCATAACCCTCGACATAGCGGAGCCGTTGCGGATCAAGATGCGCTGAGTACTGACGACTGGGGTGTGCCGAGATTTAGACGGACCTGCCGCAACGGCGATCTGCATCCGTGCCGGTATAGTCACCGTCAAGAAGGCTAGCGCTCGAACCGGATTGGGATACACTGCCCTGATGGATGATCCAGTCGAGCTATCTGACGACCAACTGCTCGCCGCCTATCAGCGGACGGACGGCGCTCCCGGTGACGCGGAAGCCGATTGCATCATAATCGAGATCAAGCGGCGCGGGCTGGACCTCTGATGTATCGGTTGAGCACATCCGACTTCGTGGTGCTCGGCGTCCTAGCGCTAATCTTCATAGTCGCCATGGTACTCGCTATGTCATTCGACCGACTTGAACGCCTGACCCGCGCTCGCTGGCACAAATCCTATTTTTCAGGAAGGCGGCTTGGTTCGGGTATTGATGGCTCGATGGAAACCTATCCCGCGACTTACGGATCAAGTTGCGCGCTCTAATCCCGGCGAAAGAGCGCTAATCCAGGAAGAGCGCCCTAAATGACTGTGCTGCAAGCAGCAGCAAAGCGTCGGGCAATTAATCTGGCGCGCCGTCCCGGAACGGCACGCATCCCCTAACCGCAAGCGCTTCGAGGACCCAATTTCTGACACCCGAACAAGAGCGATGGGCCGAAGCTCATACCGTCCTCGAACGTCACGGGCGCGCGGTGTTCGAGTTTATCGCAGGGCGGATCGCCGAATTGGCAACCGCTGGCGACGAGGCGGGTGTGGCGCGCTGGACGCAGATCGCGGACCGGGTCGGCCAGTTACAGAGCGGAACACTACAATGAAACGCTGGGCGTTTCGCATCGAGGTGGTGGTCGTCGGACTGATGGTAGCGGCTGGAGCGGTAACTTCCGTCTGGACTGGTGTGAACATGCTGCGAAGGCTTTTCTGATGTGTAATCGCGCTCGCAACACCGGCAAACCGGAAACCCTTATCGAGTGGTTCGGGGGCGGCTGGCTAACCGACAAGCCCATGGACAACCGTTTCAACCCGGTCGAGCTGCGCCCGAAAGGCCGCGCTTATGTCATCCGCGAACAGGACGGAAAGCGCGGGCTCGACGTGATGGGTTGGGACGTGCTTGGAGGCGGAGCGGATTGGCCGATGACCAACGTCCGCAACCTCGGGCTGAAGCAGTGGCAGCGGCTGGCGGAAAGCCCCGCGAACAGATGCCTGATTCCGTTGACCGAGTTTTGCGAATGGACGCCCGACAAGCATGACCTGGGGGACGGCAAGCCTCCGCTGAAGGGTGAGATGTGGTTCGGCGTCACAGATCAGCCGATATTTGCAGTCGCGGGATTTTGGCAGCAGACCAAGGCAGGCGACGGGTTCGCGATGGTGACGTGCGACCCGAACGAGCTTGTCGCGCCTGTACACCCGAAGGCGATGATAACTATCCTCGAAGAGGGTAGCTGGGATCGCTGGCTTCGCGGTGGCTATCAGGACGCGGTCGCGCTGCAGCAGCCATACGACGGCGAACGGATGACGGTGCGCGGGCCGGTTTTCCCAACCCGCACACCGGCCTGATCACATTGGCTTCGCGCCCGCAGTTCCGCACTTAGCGAACTGACCCTTCGCATTTTTGCAGCGGACGGGCTTTTCGACCCTGGGCAGGCATTTCGTAAACTTGCCTTTCGCGTCTTTGCATGGCGCAGCGATCGACGGCGCTGAACCCGCGAGCAAGGCAATCGAGGCGGCAGCAAACAGAACACGGCGCATTATGCTTCTCCTGATCCGGATGGACGATCTGAAGCTATCCTGACCGCCGCAGTCGTCAAATGAATACGCCGTCACGATCAACGCACCGAACCCGCTAGCCGAATCGTTCTTGATGTGTTCTCACGGCGGTTGTGGGCTATCGACCGATCAGGACATGCGCAGACGCGGCGAATCACGGCTTCTTTTTGGAGATCACGTGTCGGGGTTGCGGGCGGATCGGGATATTCGACCCTTCGTCGTTCTTCGGCACACGTTGGTATAATGCCGGGATCGACCGGCTAGCTGCGCGCATGCGGTGCGATGGCTCGCCGGGTGTTGGGGAAGGCTGCGGAACGCGGGGGGCCAACCTACGCTTCGTATCCTGGCCACCGTCACCCCCGAAACGGGGGATGCCCAAGCCTATCGCGACGCCAGCGCCCAAGGGCGTTGATCAGAATGAATGGGATCGGGCAGACGATCGCGGAAAGAAGCGCCTGATCCGAATAGCTCGGGGCTAGCGGACCCGGCGACCGTAGATGCGAGCCGTGTTGCCGTCATGAGCTTGCCACCGATTGCAGGCATGAGTGTTTCGGGATGTGGAAGGGACGAGACGATGCCAAATGAGAAGCCAGCCGCCCCCGCGGTTCTGATTGATTGCATTGGCAAGGCACGCGCGCCGACTGTGTTTGAGCTTGATGAGGTGGCCGCGCAAATCTGGACAGATGGCGGGGCCGACCGGTCAGCGTTCTCGTGGGCCCGTCTTGAGCCCGGATCGATTGACCGGGTCGGAGCATTGCGCTTGGCTATTGCCGCAGTAAACGGCTGGTGACCGCATAATCCTAGTCGGTAGTCGAGCGTCAGGCTTGGAGGTGTCGTTCGACCTGCCTGGCATTCAGGGTGTGCCGTACGCTGGGCTCGTCGCCATCAACGATGAGATAGCTTGCCGCGCGCCGATGCGGTTCAAGGTTGTGCCAGTACGACAACGCATCACCTAGCGTTACATCGATCGGGCGGTAAAGCGAGTCGACGATCTGCGCGCGACGGCCAAGGTCTTTAAGGTCGGGTACTGCCATCGCGCCAACCTACATCGCTATGGTTAATGATTGGCTGTCGCATTCGGCGGCCCGTCGAAGCTAGACGGTGTTAGCCGTTCCGGCGACTTCGGGCTTTGCAATGCATCGATCACCCGTCAGTCTGGACATCGTCTGTACCGCAACGCTGGTTCGGACCGGCCCGCCTGGTCGCTCACATGGCTGGCGGGCCGTTAGTTGCGCCCGAGATCCGCGAGACGGGCGGCCGATCACCGCTCGTTTTAACTCAAGTTATTGCAATCGACCTGCGGTGAATGATTTAATAGTGGCTCGCCGAAATAGGCAGGAGGCAGCTATGAAGCCGGAGGATGAGGAATACGTCGTTCAACGCATCGTCGAAGAGCGCCGTCGGGCTCAAGAAGCAAACGATCCCGCGGTGGCACGCGTTCACGAGCAGTTCGTTCGACAGTACGAATCAGTGATTGCTGGTCAGGAGCGACCGAGCTTTGTAGTCTCTCGAGGCTGATTGGTTAATGCCTGAAGGCATCGTCCTCTGCTGACCACCGTTCTCGTTGTATGCGTCGTTTCCGGCGCGCTCATGCTGGGCGCAGCATGGGGTATATTCTGGCGGTTGCCCGAACGCCTTGAGGGCTTCCTAATTGCGTTGGCCGGAGGAGCGTTGATCGTATCGGCATTATCGGAATTGATAGAGCCAGCCCTTGAGAAGACATCGCTGCTCTGGGTTGCAGGATTCGTGGCGGGGGGCGCTGTCGTATTTACGATCGCCGACAAGTTGGTCGGGGACAACCTGGGCGAAGATAGCGGCGGTGGCTTGCTGGCCTCGATCACCTTGGACGGGATTCCCGAAAACCTCGCTCTAGGTGTCGCCCTTATTGGAGCAGGACCGATGCAGGTCGCGGCGCTGGCCGGATCGATCTTCCTGTCTAATCTGCCAGAAGCCGCGGGCGGTGCTCGCGACATGGCGAAGAGTCGATCAAACGTGCAGGTGTTCTGGCTGTGGACCGCGACTGCGTTGTTGCTGTCGGCGGCGGCAATTGCTGGCAACCTGCTGCTTGAAAATGTCGGCGAGCAATACCTTGCCGCCATCAGGTGCTTTGCCGCTGGCGCGGTCATCGCCTCGCTTGCAACCGCGGTGTTTCCGAAAGCCTACAAAGAGGAAAGCTACACCACCGGAGTAGCAACCGCCCTAGGGTTGCTACTCGCGTTAGCCTTGGGCGAATTGGGCGGCAGCTGATCGCGCCACATCGTGATCTGCATCTTTGTGCCGAACATTCCGCAAACGCCCGTAAATTGAGAGATCGATCGGGTTGCATCCCATCCCAAGGTCCGATCGAATCTTACATGACGCAATGAGTCCGACTGCCCCAGCATCGCGCCCAGCCAAGGCCCGGTACAATTGCCGTCTGGTCCGATCGGATTAACGATAGCGGCCTGCTGAAACCGGAGGACGCGCTATGGCCTGGGACGACCTGACTACGATAATCTGAATCCCTGGCGCTAAGTTCGTGGGCGCGGTGAAGGATGGCGGCGTCGTCATCAAGACGCATGACATCCAAAACCGCGTGCGTGAGATGACTGATCAGCCGACGACGGGTTACAGCGTCGGGTACCGGGATCCGGAGATTGCATCGGCATTGCATCCATATTGCGCGTCGGCGGGTTAATGAGTACCTATCGGGTAATCCGCTAGCCAGCAGATTGCCTGCCTACACCATACGTTCATCGTACTGATGTATTATTGGGATTGAGCATGGAGGCTCTTGTGAACGCATATAGCAGCATCAGCAAACGACGCGTCAGTCGCTTCCGCCGACGCTTGCGTTCGCCTGCCTACCGCTCGGGTCTCACCGAAGGGTTCGGGGCAACTACGCTGCTATTTTCCGATTTTTCCTTTAAGCGGTCTGCTGGTGTCGATTCGTCGATCGCGACGGCTTGGAAAACGGTGGGCGACGCACTGAAAGAGGCGTCGAAAATGAGGGGTAGCGGTGTTGGGGAAACCACCAGAGAAACTGAACCTACCGACTAATTCGTCTAAAGACGGTGATCCTTTCGCAGAGGAGCTAGCAAAACGGATCGGCTCGATCGTATCGGGACCGCAGCGCAACCAAGTGATAGCGCAAGTTGTTTCTTTCGTGAAAGAAGAGCGATTTTCCGGGCCGCTCCCCCATCCCAAGCATTTCGGAGAATACGACGCGCACGTCCCGGGGTCGGGAAACCGCCTCTTGGCGATGGTCGAGGGTAATCTGCAGCATAGTCAAGAACTGCAAACAAGAGCGCTAGAAGCAGACATTGACGATCGAAAGGAGGGCAGGCGGCTTGGATTTGCAGCGCTTGTCATTCTAATGATCGGCGCGATTATCTGCGGGATCCTTGGGAAGGATATGATCGCGCTAGCGCTTTTAGGGGCTACGGTAGTCGGTACAATTGGTACGCTCATAAAAGGGCGTGGCAACGGTGACTGACCAGTTGCCGCGCCATTTTCTTTACGTGTACTCATCCTATTTAGGCGGTGATATTTAAGCCGTAACGAGCATTCGCAAGGCCGAGGCAGCGATGTCAGCATAGCCCCCGTCGTGGGGCTCGAGTTCTCGCTCGTCGGTCAGTTCGCGGTCGTTCCCGTCCTCGTCATCCTCGCACCACGGGCCGTCATACGGCTGCATCCCGCACCATCGCCCACGCGCATCGATCTCGGAATTGCCCGCCTCGCTGTCTTCAATGTCTGGGTCTGGATCCATCCTGTCCATCTGTTCGATCAGCCGGTCTGTCAGCCTCGCCAGAACGGCGCGGGGCAGCGACGGGATTGCAGACAGCAGAACGTCCAGCGGTGCCGCCTGGACTGGCTGTAGGGCACGAGAGGCCATCACAGCACCTGCCCGCACTGCCGACGCTCGATCGCGATCCTGACGGCCTCCGCGCGGTCAGGCTGGGCGATGATCTGCCCTACGATTGGGGCGAGGTCATAGGTGTCGCAGTCGTCGACGACGAGATACAGCTTTCGACCCGTTGCCAGGGCATAGCCGCCACCTATCGCGACGAGAGCCGAAAGCCATGCGGCGGGGTCGAAGGTGTGGGTACGATGCCCACACCCTACCTGTTCGATTTGCCCGGCGGTCACAGCGTGACGCCGTCTGCGCGATCGAGCCCGCGGCGAAGATCATTCGCCTCGCCGAACGTCATGCGTGACAGCGATGCGAGGACGAGCGCTTGGTTGTCGACCGCGGTTCCGCCCTGCGCGTTCGCGGCCAGTACGATCATGACGCGCTGCCGGTCGGCCTCGTTCATCCCGCCAAGGATAGCGGAAGCGATCATAAGGGCGGGCGTCCGTTCCGCCTCGCGCATAGTCGCTGCGAGTTTGTCGGCATCGCGGGCATGGGGTTGTTGGTACACGCCGGGCCAAGGGCATTCGCGGCGGAGCCTCTGACGCTCTGCGCGGGTTTCCTTGTTCCACCGCTGGCGGACCTGTCGGGGCGCGGCGTGGGGGAGCATGACGACATTGGGTGCGGCCAGCGCCGCCTTCGTTGCGCGCGCCATGGTCAAGCCTCCCCGCCAAGTAGCCGGTCGATGTCCTTGAGCATCTGGGCGACGTAATCTGCTGACCACGACGGCGTCGAATTGCCCTCGCCTTCGGGGAATACCTCTTTCAGCTTCCATCGGAGCGCCGGAAGGTCGGGCGCGGGGGTGTCCATGACGGTCGCCATGCTATCGACCCACTCTTCCGACAATGTATTCACGCGGACATCGAGCGGGCCGATGTTGTAGCGTTCCTCAGCTGCGCGATCGAGGCGTTGCCATTCACGGAGATTGGCGAAAGCATCGGCGCGGCGCTGCTTGCTCTCCGGCGTACCCCACCACCATTTGCCCTCGCCATCGCGCCACTTCTGTTCGTGCTCGTCGGGATCGGTTGCCCACAGGTTCCAACGCTGGTTGCCGATCTGCAGTTCACGGTGGGGGACCATGCTTTCAGGCGGACGGATGCGGTCAGCCTTGATGGAGGCGGCAATGAGCTGGCGGTCGGCCTCGTCATATGCCGCTTTCAGGCGAGTCATCTTAGCGAACGCGCGATCCCAGGCAGCACGCGGGACAGTCGCGCCGTGAGCCTCGCTGGCAAGGGCGATGCCCCCACCAACGATAGCGGCTCCACCGGCATAGGCGGCAGCGCTGGTCGCGATGCGGAGCAGGTTGCGGCGTGTGGTTTCTGTGGCGCGGGCAGGCGCACCGATGCTATCGGTCGTGGTAGCCATAGTCGTTCTCCTGGAACGGTTAGTGGTCAGGCTCGGCGTAGGTGGTGGTACACCGCGTCGAGCCGCCGCTGGGTTTTCCAACGGTGATAAAATAATGATCTCCGAATATGCTTGCGTCAAGCAAAAAGTGATAGTATTTTTATCACATGAAACCGCAACAATGCAGCATGGGCCGAGCATCATTGGGCTGGTCCCGCCTCGAACTGGCAAAGGCCGCGGGGGTTGGGGTGGCGACGGTAGTGCGATTCGAAAACGGGGCCGCTGTGAACGCGGAAAACGTAATGGCCATGCGCTCAGCTATGGAAGCCAAACGCGTGAAGTTTGTTGATACCGGCGCTCTCGCTGGTGCCGTCGTTGGCGGTTTGCGGCCTGCATAAAGGCGGATCATTCACTGGACCGGCTTAAACTCTGCCCATTTGTCCACAGGCTTGATCGCTGTTTCGCCATGCACGATCGGCGCGCATTGAAGGCGCTCGCAACCGATCATGTCGCCGCTATTGCGATCCAGCCTGACGGTCAGCCCTGCCCCCGCATTGACTAGCGTATATCGGGGTTGAATGACCCAGGCGGTTGCCCCGCCTGTTGCTGCGACGATGATTCCAGCGGCTAGGATGGCGCGTCCAGTCTGCATCGGCGAAAGACTGGCACGAAGCTAAGCGATCCGCAATGCTGCGGCCCGGGTTCATGTATTACGTGACGCCGGAGAAGTGGGCTAAAATGCATCATGCCTATGCCTATTCAAACATGCCGCCCCATCATCCACGATCGGCTGATCACGCTGCGCATGGCGTCGAGCGCCCTCGCAACGATCGACCAGCGCGCACGAGCACTGGGCCAATGCCGCTCCGAATTCTTCCGAGCCACCGTCACCGGCGTGTTGGGGGAGTCCGCGTAATGCCACCAGTAGCTATCGCAGGAATCGGAGCGGTCGGTTCCATCCTTGGAGGGGCCATTGCGTCCAGCGGCGCGAAGAGCGCAGCCAAGTCACAGGCCAGTGCAGCCGAACAGCAGATCGCAGCGAACAACGCGAACCGGCAACAGATTGTTGGCCTGTCCCAGCCAACGATTGACCGCGGCAACAGCGCCGGATCAATCTATGCGGGGCTCCTCGGCTTGGGCGATGCTGCGGCGAGCAAATCAGCATTAGGTACATGGCGGGGGTCAGTCGGCTACCAAGACACGCTCAATACCGGGTTGGGGTCGGTCAATGCCAACGCCTATGCCCGCGGCAGGGGCGACAGTGGGGCAACACTCAAGGCACTACAGGCGAAGGGGATGGCGCTCGCGGACCAGAACCAGGGCGTCTACATGTCCAACCTCAACAACCTGATCCAGACCGGCAACAGCGCGATCGGAAACGTCGCTGGCGTGTCGACGCAGACCACGCAGGCGAACAACGCAGCGTTGCAGAACAGCGCGGACGCATCGAGCAATGCGACGCTTGCCACTGCCGCGGGATGGAACAAGACGCTCAGCAACTTGGCCAACATCGGCTCGAACTTCGCATCCAGCTATGGGGGCGCGAAGGACATAGGAATGTCTCCGACGATGACTGGTCAAGGATATTGGGGCGGACCCAATAATACGTGGCCGGGTCAGACCGGGGGAATTTACTGATGGCCGTCAACTGGGGAATGGCGAACGAAGGGCAATACGACTATCTCGGGTCGCTACAGGCGCTGGGCCAAGAGCGTAGCCGCGACCTGACGAACCAGACCGCTAGTCACAAGCTGATCGCTCTCGGTCGACAGGATGCGGCAAGGCCGGGGATTCAGCAGCAGCTCACGCAAGGGGATTACGCCGGGGCATCATCGGCGGCGCTCGGTGTGGGCGATTATGATCTGTCCGGCGCTATCGGTAAAATGAGTGACGGCCACCGCAAAGAGGCTGCGGCACAGGCCGACTATATGGGCCGCGCGGCGATGGCACTCAAACAGATGCCTCCCGAAGCGCGCCCCGCGGGATATGCTGCGATGGCGGGTCATCTAAAATCGATTGGCTTCGGCGGTCACGAACTGGACGCGGTGACGGACTTTTCCGACACATCTTTGGACGGCTATATCAGCCTCTCACAATCAGTGAAAGATCACATCGCCGGGGACCTTTCGCAGGCTCGAATCGACGACATCGGGTTCGATAATGACCGCGCTGATACCCTCGCGGACAACACTATTCGCAACACCGACGACATGATCCATGGCCGCGCAGCGAGCCGCGACCTGACTGCGAGGGGTCAGGACATGGCCGATGCGCGCGGACGTTTCGGAATCAGCCTATCGCATCAAGACCGAATCCGCGGGCAGAACGTCACTGATGCGCGTGCACGGTACGGCATTGATGTCTCGCATCAAGATCGCGCGCGCGGGCAGGACCTCGTTGACCGGCGCGGAGTTCGCCACCAGTCGAAGGGCTCGCCTTCAACGGGCAATATTCCTGTCGTCAACACGCCTGAGGAAGCACACCGCCTGCCGCCTGGCACGGTGTTCAAGAACCCCGAGGGAAGAGTCTACACGCGATGAGCAATGATCTGGAAGACGCACGCGCCACGGTCAGCGAAATGGTCGACAAGGCATCTGAGTTTCCGTTCGTCGCGCGAATTGCGCTGCCGATGGCGATCCTCGCGGCGGAAAGGGCAGCGAGTCTCGGAACGGCGGAAGACGTGCGCCGACTCTGTGAGCTGCTGGCCGATGCGCTAGGTAAGGCGGTCGAAAGCAACGATCAAATCCAGATTGATTATCATTCCGGCAAAATGCTGGTCTCGATTAGTGATCTGGCCGACGCAGGCGACGAAACAGCGGCTATCGACCTTAACAAGCTCGCCGACGCTTCGCCGCATCGTCTCTTCGACATCGGGCTCGCGTTCGCCGCCATGCGAGCCGGGGGATGATCGACCCTTGGTCCGAGTTCGAGGAGGTCAAGCAGCCTCGGCCCGCCGCTCGGGCAAAGCCGGTCGGGGACCCATGGTCGGCGTTTAGGCCAGCCCGCCCTCAAGGTGGCGCGACCGATGAAACTATGGCGGCTACTGGGCAAGTTCATGATGGTGACACCTTTCGCCTAACCACCGGGCAGAACGCGCGCGTCTATGGTGCCGACGCCTTCGAACTGGATCAGACCGGGCGCACCCGCTCGGGGGCGACCGTGCCGCTCGGACAACAGGCACGGACGGCATTGCTACCCTATGCCCAGCCTGATGCCACGGTAACGCCAACAGGCGCGACCACGTACAACCGCCCGGTCGTCACGCTCGATCGTGGGGGCGACTTCGGCGAAGCACTAATCGGTGACGGGCTCGGCATCGCGGTGCCGGAATATCTCAAGGCTGATCCGGGTCGTCTCGCGGACTATATGGAAGCCGAACGCGCTGCCCGTCTCAACCGTCGCGGTGCGTGGTCGACGCAGTTCGAACAGCCGTCGTCGTATCGGCATCACACCCCCGACCCGTGGGCCAAGCCTGAACCGGGGACCGAGGGCAACAGCACAGCGGTGTTCTGGGACGAGCCGCTACCGGCTCAAGGGCTGCGGCCTGAAATTGCAAAGGGCTATCTCGACCTTGCGAAAGACTTCTCGTCCACGCCCGAACAATTGTTGGGCTATGCCAAGGCCAACGGCTTCCAGATTGATGGCGGACAGGTGCGCAAGTTCGTGGCCGACCGTAATCGCGACCAGAAGGTCAACGCCAGCGAGGTAAGCTATCAGGAGCTTCCCCGCGTCCTGACCGATCTTGGCGATGGCAAGCTAGGCGCTGGCCTGCGCGGTGTGGCTGATCCGTTCAATGTGCTCGATGAGGCTGGCGCGTTAGTCGATACCGTTGGCGGTACGAACGGGCGGGAGAACCTCTTCTCATCCGACCGCCGCTTCGGAGACATCTACGCCAATAACCTCGATCAGAACCGGTCTATACTCGCCAATGATGATGCCGCGCATCCCTATGTCCGCTTCGCCGGTCAGATGGCGGGCGGGCTTATCGCTCCGGGTGCGTCGGTTGAGGGCGTCGGCTTCTCGGCTGCGCGCAATGCCCTGCGTACCGGCGCAACCCGGATGGCGGCGGTCGATGCCGCTCGTAACGCCGTGGTGCGCCGTCTTGGCACTGCCGGAGCAATCGAGGGCGGGATAGCGGGGGCTGGTGCCGGTGAGAATCTCCGCAGTCGCGCAACGGGTGCTTTGATCGGTGCGCCTGTCGGACTGGCGCTCGGCGTCGGCACGAGCATTGCGGCCCCCGTCATTGCAAAGGCCATCGGCAAGCCCTTCTCGCGCCTCGCTGGCCGGGATGGTGAGCGCACGGCATCCGACTTCACTGACGGCGCGTTCGATACTGCCAAGGCTGCGTCGGAAAATGATCTGCCCACTGGCGGCGTCGGTCAAGCCGACACCATGCCGATGCGCTCCGAGATGGAAGCGCCGTCGATAGTCTCCCCAGATTTGGGGACACCCCGTCAGCCTGATCGTATCGACGTGAATGCTGGTCCGCGCCCGTTGCTCGATCCCGCGACCGATGCCGAGCGTCGGGCCGCGGCTGCCCGCCTCAATCCGAACGACGTGCTGCCGATCCCAGCCAACACAGTCGATGGCTTGGAGGAAGCTGCACGGATCGATGCTGGCCGGTTCGATCCGGTGAAGGCACCGCCCGAGGATGCAGGGCTGTCGTCCAATGCGCTACCCAATGCCAACACCGGCAAAATGCTGCCCAAGCGCGGACCCGCCGATCTCGTGACATGGCTGCGCTCTCAGGGCGGCATCAAGGCTCAGGGACGCGAGATGGAGCATTACGGCATCGACAACATCCCGCGGAAGGGCATGGACTTCGCAGAAGGGGAGAACCGGTTCGGCCCGCTCGTGAACAACGACGGCATGACCTATGACGATGCGGCGCACGCGGCGTGGGAGGCGGGCTATTTCCCAGACCATACCGAACGCCCCGACGTGGCCGAATTTCTCGACACGCTCAACCAAACTCACACTGGCAACAATCGCGCGTTCCGCGCCGAGGACTTGTCCGAGCTGGATGCGTTCCATGCCGCTCGTCGCCAGCGCGGCGATGTGCTGAATGCGCAGGATAATGGCGCTCCGCTAGTCGATGATAATGGCCAGCCGATCAACATGGCCGATCTGGAAGCCAACGCACCGCCGGTCCATGCTTACGAGGAATGGGGGGAGAACGCGCCTCGCCTCGCAGGCAATATCCGCCTCGATAAGCTCGATAGCCCCCAAGCGATCAAGCGGGCGCTCGTCGCAACGCACCAGCGGGTCGGCGGGTTTGATGCTGCGACCCGCGGAAGGATTACGCACGCGGAAACGGAAAGCCTTGCCACCGAACTCGGGATGACTGCCGACGATCTGTTGAAACGGCGCAAGGGTCAGGCGCTCAATGCCGAAGAGGCGTTGGCCGCGCGGCAAATCTTGTCCCGCTCCGGCACCGACCTGGTCAACCTCGCGAAGCGAATGCAGCGCACCGATAACCCGGGCGACGAATTGGAGGCAGCATTCAAGCAGGCATGGTTGCGGCATGTCGCGATCCAGGAGCAGGTCTCTGGAGCGACTGCGGAGGCTGGTCGGGCGCTGTCGGCGTTTCGGATGGCCGCTGACAGCCGCTCCGCTGGTGGGCGCGTCCTGCCTACCCTTGGCGATTTTGCCGGTGGTGCGGGAAGGCTGAAAGACGCCGCGGAGATGATCGTCGAAAATGCGGGTGATCCCGGCGCGATGAACGCGGACACGGCGCGGCTGCTCAAGCCGCGGTTTCGGCACAAGCTGGTCGAGATTTATTATAATTCGCTGCTGTCGGGGCCGCAGACCCACGCGGTGAATATCCTGTCGAACACCATGACCGCGCTTGGTCAGATTCCCGAGCACGCGGTCGCTGCGGCCATTGGCACCGTGCGCAAGAGCCTGCCCGGTCAGGCTGACACCGACAAGGTTCTATTCTCGGAGCTGGGCGCGCGGTCGATCGGATTGCTCCAGGGAACGAAAGAAGGGCTAAGGCAGGCGGCGCGAACCTTTGCGACCGGGGAGCCCGCGGACGCGGTTACCAAGGTCGAGTCCCAGGTCAATCATGCGATCTCGGGCATCAAGGGTTCGATAATTCGCACACCCACCCGCACGCTCGCCGCCGAAGACGAACTGTTCAAGGCGATGGCTCGACGGATGGAGTTATCCGGCCTCGCGGTTCGGCAAGCTGTCAGCGAAGGCCTTAAAGGCGAGGCCGCGCGCCAGCGGGCCGCGGAGATTGTCGCCAATCCCTCCGATCGACTGCTTGCCCGGTCATTCGAATACGGGCGCTATGTCACATTCCAGAACCAGCTCGGCGATGTTGGCCGTCACGTCTCGGCGATCACGGAAGCAATGCCTGGGCTCAAGCTCATCCTGCCTTTCGTGCGCACGCCGACGAACATTCTCAAGTTCGCGATCGAACGATCGCCGGGTGCGCCGCTGATGAAGGAATGGCGGCGCGACATCGCAGCCGGTGGAGCGCGCCGGGACCTTGCCCTGGCCAAGGTGATGGTGGGAACGGGAACCGCGGCGCTGGTTTTGCAGCTCGCCATCGAGGGGAAGATCACCGGGGGCGGACCTGCCGACGACGGCGTGCGCAAGCTGATGCTCGCTGACGGGTGGCAACCCTACAGCTTCAAGATCGGCGACCGCTATTATAGCTATTCGCGCCTGGACCCGTTCTCCACGACCCTCGGCACCGCCGCTGACATCGTGGATTTGCAACAGCACATGACCGACAAGCAGCGGGACGAGTCGAGCCTGCTGGTGGCGACGGCGATCCTCCATAACCTGTCGAGCAAGACATGGCTTTCCGGTCTCAGCACCGCGCTCGACGCGTTGAATGATCCAGAGCGTAGCGGGCAATCGTTCGTGTCGCGGACGTTGGCGGCAATCGCTGTCCCCGGCGCGGTCGCTCAACTGGCGAGAACAGCCGACCCGGTACTCCGCGAGGCGCGCGACCCGATAACCCGCATCCGTTCGCGAATCCCCGGCTTGTCGCAAGGGCTTTACCCGCGGCGCGATGTGTTCGGGAAACCGATCGTCGGCGACGGTGGGCTCGGTCCCGACATCGTCACCCCGATCTATACCGGCACCGCGAACAACGATCCCACGATCAATGCGCTGATCGCTGCGGGCTCGAACATTAACGCGCCGTCGAGCCGGGTCGGGGGGCGCTTGCTCAGCCCGAGTGAATACGACCGCTATCAGCAGATGGTCGGCTTGACCCTCAAGCCCGGACTTGATGCGCTGGTGCGCTCCGGAAGAGCGTGGAGATCCCTGTCGGATGAGCAAAAGCAAAAGGCGGTTCAGAAGGTGGCGGATCGATCCAGGCGGGAAGCGCGCGCGGCGATTCGCAACGAGGCATCCAGCGCCGCGGACCCGTGGTCAGAATTCACCCCCGCGCACTGAGCCTGTGGATGGAGAGAACCGAGTTCGAAACTGGTCGTTATCCAGGCGTTATCCGCCTCCGAGGCGGCTGCCCCTAAGGGCGGCGATCAATCGCTAAGCTATTGAAAAGAATGGTGCTGCCGGTGAGGATTGAACTCACGACCTCAGCCTTACCAAGGATGCGCTCTACCACTGAGCTACGGCAGCACTGCCTGACGGCGGAAGGGGGCCTAAAGACGACGCGGGCGGCATTGTCAAGGCGTGGCGCGCGCGCCTAAGGCAAATCGATGGTGGATCGGGGCGATACGGGCAGGGACGACAGGGCCGCGCGGCTGGCGGCGGCGCTGCGGGTCAATCTGCGGCGGCGCAAGGCGCAAGCGCGCGGCAACGGGACGGATGGCGGCGACCCCCGTCTCGACGAGACCGGCGACGACGAAGCATTCGATGTCGATCCTACCCCGACCGCCCCCACGACCGACGGCTGAGCCCGCACGCGCCGCCCGATCGTGGCGCCGTCAGAACCCGCCGATGGTGAGCGCGGCCCCGGCGGCGCGATAGGCGACCGCCGAGCTTGCGGTGAAGAATCCGATCATCGCCGCGCCGATCAGCGCGTGATGGGCATACATTTTGAATCGAGCCATGCCTTGTCCTCTCCAGACAATGTGGCGCCGAGTGTCCCGGTCACCTGTGCGTGATACGCATTTAGCCACGAAAGCTCGTCATCGGTCAATAGGGCCGGATCGATCATAGTCCGCTCGATCGGTGCCAGCGTCAGCGTGTCGAACCCAAGCATGACGCGCCCCGGGTCGCCGCCGGGCACGTCGCGCACGACGGTGTGGACGAGATTTTCGATCCGGATCCCATAGTCGCCCGCCTTGTAATAGCCCGGCTCGTTCGAGATCAGCATGCCCGCGCGCAGCGGTTCGAGCGACGCGCCGCCGGGATAGGTGGGGGCGGCGATCCGCTGCGGCCCTTCGTGGACCGCCAGATAGCTGCCGATGCCGTGGCCGGTGCCATGCGCGAAATCGAGCCCCGCCTCCCACAGCGGGCGGCGCGCGAACGCATCGATATGCCCGCCGACGGTGCCGTCGGGAAAGATCGCGGTGGCGATCGCGATATGCGCCTTGAGCACGCGGGTGAACCGGTCGCGCATCTCGGGCCCCGCCGCGCCCAGGTCGCCGATCGGCATCACGCGGGTGACGTCGGTGGTGCCATCGGCATATTGGCCGCCCGAATCGATCAGATACAGCTGCCCCGGCAGGATCGGCGCGTTCGATTCGTCGGTGACGTGATAATGCGGGATCGCGCCGTGCGCGCCGGTCGCGGAGATCGCGGGAAAGCTGAGATCGACCAGCTTGCCTGTCGCCGCGCGAAACTCGTACAGCTTGGCCGCGGCGGACAATTCGGTCTGGCTGCCATCGCCGCACGTCGTCTCGACCCAGCGCAGGAAGCGGGTCAGCGCCGCGCCGTCGCGGATGCTGGCGGTGATGTGCCCGGCGACCTCGACCGGGTTCTTGATCGCCTTGGCCAGGACGACGGGGTCGCGCCGCGCGATCACCTTGGCCCCGCCCGCCTCGAGCGCGTCGAAGATCGCGGCGACCGCGCGATCGGGATCGACCGCGACGCGCTTGCCCGCGAACCGGGCCAGCGCGGGCGCGAAGGCGAGCCGGTCGTGGATCCGCACCGAATTGCCCAGATGCTGGACCACCGTCTCGTCGATCTTGTCGCGATCGACGTACAGGTCGGTCGCGCCGTCCGCGCCGACGATCGCATAGGCGAGCGCGACGGGCGTGTGATCGACATCCGCGCCGCGCACATTGAGCGCCCAGGCGATCGAATCGAGCGCGGTCAGCACGACGGCCTCGGCGCGCTGCGTCGCCAGCCAATCGGCGATGTCGGCGCGCTTGGCCGCCGAATTGCGCCCCGCGATCGCATCGTCGTGCGCGACCAGCCGCGCCTTCGACGGGGCAGGGCGGTCGGGCCAGACCGCATCGACCGGGTTGGTGTCGACCGGCACCAGTGCCGCGCCGATGTCGGCGAGCGCCGCGCGCGCCTCGGTCACCCAGCCGCGGGTGTGGAGCCATGCGTCATAGCCGATCCGCGCACCCTCCCCGGCATGTTCCCCCAGCCAGCCCGCGATCGATCGTTCGGGCACGGGCACATAGTCCCAGGTGCCGCCATCGACCTGTTCGCGGACCTGGATCGTGTAGCGGCCATCGGTGAAGATCGCGGCCTGCGCGGGCAGCACCACCGCCGCGCCCGCCGATCCCTGAAATCCGGTCAGCCACGCCAGCCGCTGTGCATAGGCGCCGACATATTCGCTCATATGCTCATCGGTCAGCGGCACGACGAACCCGTCGAGCCGGTCACGCGCCAGCTGGTCGCGCAGCGCGGCGAGACGGTCGGAATAGGTGGACATGGGCGGCCTTTCGCGAAGGGGGAGGATTGGCCGCCAGGGTAGCCGCTTCGCCCCCGCCGGGGCAACCGGGCGCCCCCGCTCAGCCCGAATCGCGCTGGTACAGATTGATCGGCGCGTCGTGATAGCGTCCCTCGGCGAGCAGCCGATACCCGATCCGCGTCGCCAGCCGGATCGACGCGGCATTGCCGGGATCGATGATACATTGCGTCCGCGCGATTCCTCGCGCGTCGGCCCAGCGCAGGATCGCCGCGAGCGCCTCCCCCGCATACCCATGGCCCTGCGCCGCCCCGGTCAGCGCCCAGCCCATTTCGGGCGCATCGAGCGCGGGTTCGATCGATCGCCGCGCCTCGATCAGCCCCATCTCGCCGACGATCGTCCCCGTGGTCCGGTCGCGCACCACCCAGCTGCCATAGCCGAACAGCGTCCACGTCCCGATCGATCGGAGCAGCCGGATCCACACCTCCTCGCGCGATCGCGCCGCGCCGCCGATCATCGCATAGACCGCCGGATCGGCCCACATCGCCGCCAGCGCATCGAGGTCGTCGGCGCGATGCCCGGTCAGCGTCAGCCGGTCGGTATCGAGGGAGGGAACAGGATCGGTCATCGCCGCAGTAGCGCATAAAAGCACGGGTCAACGCAAGCCGACGACCCGCGCGATCGGCGCCCCGCCGGGCGGGGTGGTCGGCACGGGGAAAGCGGTTCTATCGCCCCCCGCTTTGGGCTAGGGCCGCGGACATGGGATCGACGATAACCTGCGATGTCGCGATCGTCGGCGCGGGGCTGGCGGGCGGGCTCGCCGCGCTGGCGATCAGCGCGCGGCACCCGGACATCGACCTGCGGCTGATCGATGCCGCGCCGCGCGCCGGGGGCAACCACGTCTGGTCGTTCTTCGGCAGCGATGTCGCGACCCGGGATCGCTGGATCGTCGCCCCGCTCGTCGCGCACGCCTGGCCCCGCTACGACGTCGCCTTTCCCGCCCTGACGCGGACGATCGATGCGAGCTATTATTCGCTGACCGGCGCGCGGCTGGATAGCGAACTGCGGCGCGCGCTGCCGCCCCGGGCGCTGATGCTGGGGCGCAAGGCGATCGGCGTGTCGCCCCGCGCGGTGGTGTTCGCCGATGGCGACCGGGTCGAGGCGACGGGGGTCATCGACGCGCGCGGCACCGGCGACCTGTCGCTGCTCGACCTGGGCTGGCAGAAATTCGTCGGGCGCGATCTGATGCTGTCCGCCCCGCACGGCGCGCCCGATCCGCGGGTGATGGATGCGACGGTCGACCAGATCGACGGCTATCGCTTCGTCTATTGCCTGCCCTTCGCCGACGACCGGATGTTCGTCGAGGACACCTATTATAGCGACACCCCCGATCTCGACCGCGCCGTGCTGGGCGATCGGATCGACCGCTACGCCGCCGCGCGCGGGTGGCAGGTGACGGGCGTCGCGGGGGAGGAATCGGGGGTGCTCCCGGTCGCGATGGGGGGCGATTTCGACGCCTATTGGCGCTCGGGCGGGCGGCATGTCGCCAAGGCGGGGATGCGCGCGGGGCTGTTCCACCCGACGACCGGCTATTCGCTGCCCGATGCGATCCGCACCGCCGCGATGCTCGCCGCGCGCACCGATTTCACAGGCGCCGCGCTGCACGATGCCACCTATGCGCTGGCCGCCGATGCCTGGCGACGCCGCGGATTCTATCGCATGCTCGACACGATGCTGTTCCGGGCCGCCGAACCGGCGGAACGCTATCGCATCCTCGAACGCTTCTACAGGCTGTCGCCGGGGCTTATTGGCCGGTTTTATGCAGGACGATCGACGATGACCGACAAGGCCCGGGTTCTCACCGGCAAGCCGCCCGTTCCCATCATGCGCGCGGTGCGCGCGATCATGGGCGCGCGCGCATGAAGACCGCGATCGTCATCGGCGCAGGCTTCGGCGGGCTGGCGCTCGCGATCCGGCTGCAATCGGCAGGCGTCGCGACGACGATCGTCGAATCACGCGATAAACCCGGCGGGCGCGGCTATTATTGGGAACGCGACGGCTTCACCTTCGATGCCGGGCCGACGGTCATCACCGATCCCGCCTGCCTGCGCGAATTGTGGCAGCTGACCGGGCGCGACATGGCCGAGGATGTCGAGCTGCTCCCCGTCAGCCCCTTCTACCGCCTGAACTGGCCCGACGGCACGAATTTCGATTATACCAACGACGAAAAACTGCTGAACGGCGAAATCGCAAAGCTCGATCCCGCCGATATCGAAGGCTATGCGAAGTTCCTCGATTATGCCGCGGGCGTCTATCGCGAAGGCTATGAGAAGCTCGGCCATGTCGCGTTTCTCGATTTTGCGACGATGATCAAGGCCGCGCCCGCGCTCGCCAAATATCAGGCATGGCGGTCGGTCTATTCGATCGTGTCGAAATATATCAGGAACGAGAAACTGCGCGAGGCGCTGTCGTTCCACACGTTGCTGGTCGGCGGCAATCCGTTCACCACCAGCGCGATCTACGCGCTGATCCACAAGCTGGAAAAGGACGGCGGCGTCTGGTTCGCCAAGGGCGGCACCAACCGGCTGGTCGCGGGCATGGTCACCCATTTCCAGCGGATCGGCGGCACGCTGCGGCTGGGCGATCCGGTCGCCAGCATCGAAACGCTCGGCGATCGCGCGACCGGGGTCACGACGCAGAGCGGCTGGCATGCCGATGCCGATGCAGTCGCCGCGAACAGCGACATCATGCACACCTATCGCGACCTGCTCAGCGGATCGCGCAGTGCGCAGCGGACGAAGGAAAAGCTCGAACGCAAATCCTATTCGCCCTCGCTCTTCGTCGTCCATTTCGGGATCAAGGGCGCCTGGCCCGGCATCCCGCATCACATGATCCTGTTCGGCCCGCGCTATAAGGGGCTGCTCGAGGATATTTACGACCATGGCGTGCTGGCGCAGGATTTCTCGCTCTATCTTCACCATCCGACCGTCACCGATCCGTCGATGGCGCCGGAGGGGATGAGCACCTTCTACGCGCTCGCCCCCGTCCCCCATCTGGGCAAATTCCCGGTCGACTGGAACGAGATCGGCCCGATCCTCGAAAAGCGCATCCTCGATGAGGTCGGGCGCCGCCTGATCCCCGACATCCACGACCGGATCGTGACCAAGTTCAGCTATGCGCCCAATGATTTCGCGCAGGATCTGAACGCGCATCTGGGCAGCGCCTTCAGCCTCGAACCCGTGCTGACGCAAAGCGCGTGGTTCCGCGTCCACAATCGCGACGATCACATCCCCAACCTGTATTTCGTCGGCGCGGGGACGCACCCCGGCGCGGGCATTCCGGGTGTCGTCGGCAGTGCGAAGGCGACCGCGGCGCTGATGCTGGAGGGCGGTCGATAGGCCCAAGTTACGGTAATTTAACACCGATCGGTCACAACGGGGGATCATGAGGCCACGTGAACCCCTTGCCCTTCACCACAGCTGGCCGCTCGTCGAAAGCGACCGGCGGTTCGTCGACGGCATCGTCCATCGCGACGCGCACGACATCGTCGTCGCCCGATCGACCGGCACCGATCCGGCGCCCGCTGCGATCGGGGCGTGGGAATGCGATCTGGCCGACGACGCGCTGACCTGGGCCGACGGCGTCTACGACATCTTCGGCCTGCCCCGCGGCGCGGCCATGACCCGCGCGGAGACGCTGACGCTCTATCGCCCGGACAGCGGCGCCGCGATGGAGCGGTTGCGCGCGCATGCGATCCGCCACCGCCGCGGGTTCACGCTGGATGCGCAGATCGCGCGGCCCTGCGGAACCCCGCGCTGGATGCGGCTGATCGCGGCGCCCGTGTGCGCCGACGGGCATGTCGTCGCGCTCCACGGGATCAAACAGGACGTGACCCACCTCTACATCTGATCGCGCATCCGCCGGATGGCGCACGGCTGACTGCGGCGCCCGGCGCGATCCCGGCTTGTCCCCGCCCGGACCATCCCGTAGCGACGATCCGATGAAGCGCCTCGCCATCTATTGTGGCTCTGCCACCCCCGCCGACCCCGTCTATATCGACAATGCCCGCGCGATCGGGCGCACGCTGGCCGAACGCGGCATCGGCGTCGTCTATGGCGGCGGGCGGCTGGGGCTGATGGGCGCGATCGCCGACAGCGCGCTCGCCGCGGGCGGCGAGGTGATCGGCGTGATCCCGCAGGCGCTGGTCGATGCGGAGGTCGCGCACCGCGGGCTCACCGAACTCCACACCGTCACCGGCATGCACCAGCGCAAGCAGAAATTCACCGACCTGTCCGACGGCTTCGTCACCATCCCCGGCGGCACGGGGACGATGGACGAATTGTGGGAGGCGCTGAGCTGGGCGCAACTCGGCTATCACACCGACCCGGTCGGGCTGCTCAACACCGCGGGCTATTATGATCACCTGATCGCCTTCTGGGAAAAAATGGGGGAGGTCGGCTTCCTGCGCGCGCAGCATCGCGACCTGTTGATCGTCGCCGATACGCTCGACGCCCTGCTCGACCGGATGGCCGCGCATGTCCCGACCCAGCCGATCATCCGGATGAAGGCCGACGATCTCTAACGCCATGACGATGGCGCAACCCACCCGCGCGGAGACCGTCGAGCACGCCCGCGCCTCGATCGCGCGCGGGTCGAAGAGCTTTGCCGCCGCCAGCCGGTTGTTCGCGCCCGCCACCCGCGAGCGCGCGTGGCTGCTCTACGCCTGGTGCCGCCGGTGCGACGATATCGCCGACGGGCAGGATCACGGCCACGGCATGACCCCCGTCAGCGACGCGCCCGCGCGGATCGCGGCGATGGCGGCGATGACCGACGCCGCGCTCGATGGCGACATCGTCGGCGAACCCGCGTTCGACGCGCTCGGGATCGTCGCCGCCGAAACCCGCCTGCCCCGCCGCTTCGCGCACGACCTGATCGAGGGATTCCGCCTCGACGCCGACGATTGGCGCCCGCGCTCGGCGGCGGATCTATACCGTTATTGCTATCACGTCGCGGGCGCGGTCGGGTGCATGATGGCGATCGTCATGGGGGTCGACCCCGACGACGCGGCGACGCTCGATCGCGCCTGCGATCTCGGCATGGCGTTCCAGCTCGCCAATATCGCGCGCGATATCGAGGAGGATGACCGCGTCGGGCGCTGTTACCTGCCGATGGAATGGCTCGCCGAGATGGATATCCCCCCCGGCCAGCATATGAAGCCCCCCTTCCGCCCGCGCCTCACGCTGATGGTTCGCCGCCTGACCGACATGGCCGCCGCGTTCGAGGCGAGCGCGCGGGTGGGGGCGGCCAAACTCGACTACCGGTCGGCCTGGGCGGTGCTGTCCGCCGCTGCGATCTACGGCGACATCGCCCGGCAGGTGGCGGCACGCGGCGACCATGCGTGGGACCATCGCGTGACGACGAGCAAATGGCGGAAACTACGCTTCATCGCGACGGCGGCACGACAGGCGGCCTCACGGAAGAGCGTTCCGGTGACCGCACGGGACCCCGGTTTGTGGACCCGTCCGCGATAGCCCGATCAGCGTAGCCCGATCACCCACGCAACTGCGTCGCAATTACCGGCGATCAGCTCCGCGCAGGCTTCGCCCCCGCCTTCGCATAGGAGGTGCCCCGTTTCTGGCAGGCGGCGCCGACCATCGGATAATCGACATCGGTATTCTGCGACAGCTGGAACGGCAGCGCCGCACGGCACTGCGCCATGGTCCCGTAGCGGACGGGGACGATCCGGGCCTCGGTGCACTGGACGTTGCCGTCCGCGCAGCCCATGATCGCCATGACGAAGAACAACGGTTCCATATAAGCCTCCACTGCTGACCTAAATCCACCAGCAGCCCGTTCGGTTCCCCCGCGCGCTTTCCACGGCACCCGCGCGTCCCTACATGGCACGGCACATGCCCCCCGAAACCGCCGCCACCCGCTCCGATCGCCCGATGATGCCGACGCTCCGTCGCTTCCTCCCCTATCTCTGGCCCGCGGGCGAGACGGGGCTGAAGATCCGGATCGTCGGCGCGCTGCTGCTCGTCCTGTGTTCGAAGCTGGTCCAGGTCTATGGCGCGCCCTTCGCGCTCCAGGGCGCGGTCGACGGGATGGCATCGGGGGACCGGTCGGCGACGATGCTGATCATGCTGCTCGTCATCGGCTATGCCGCCGCGCGGCTCGGCACGACGCTGTTCGACAACCTCCGCAACACCGTGTTCGAACGCGTCGGCCAGGATGCGACGCGGCGGCTGGCGGCGCAGGTGTTCCGCCACCTCCACGCGCTCAGCCTCGATTTCCATCTGTCGCGGCGCACCGGCGCGGTGACCAAGGTGATCGAACGCGGCACGAAGAGCATCGATACGATGCTCTATTTCCTGTTGTTCAACATCGCGCCGACCGTCCTCGAACTGACGATGGTGCTGGGATTGTTCTGGACCAAATTCGGCTGGCCGCTGGTCGTCGCGACGCTGGTCATGGTCGCGGTCTATATCTGGTTCACGCGGATGGTGACCGACTGGCGGACGGCGTTGCGCGCGGAGATGAACGATCTCGACACCGGCGCGGTCGCGCATGCGGTCGATTCGCTGCTCAATTTCGAAACCGTCAAATATTTCGGTGCGGAGGAGCGGGAGGCGCGTCGCTACGATCGCGCCGTCACCGCTTACGCATCCGCCGCGGTGCGCTCCGAAAACTCGCTCGCCTGGCTCAACGTCGGGCAGGCGACGATCACCAACCTGATGATGGCGGGCGGCATGGCCTATATCGTCTGGGGCTGGAGCCAGGGGCGGTTCACCGCGGGCAACGTCGTCTTCGTCTCGACGCTGCTCGCCCAGCTGTTCCGCCCGCTCGACCTGCTCGGCATGGTCTATCGCACGATCCGCCAGGGCGTGATCGACATGGGCGCGATGTTCGACCTGGTCGACACCCCCGCCAGCATCGTCGATGCCCCCGGCGCCACCGTCATGACCGTCCCGCGCGGACATGTCCGGTTCGAGGATGTCCGCTTCGGCTACGAACCCGGCCGCGACATCCTGACCGGGATCGACCTCGACATCGCGCCCGGCACCACCGTCGCGGTCGTCGGGCCGTCGGGCGCGGGCAAATCGACGCTCGCGCGGCTGATGTACCGTTTCTACGACCTGACCGGCGGGCGGATCACGATCGACGATCAGGATATCGCGACCGTGACGCAAGCATCGCTCCGCGCCGCGATCGGGATCGTGCCGCAGGATACGGTGCTGTTCAACGACACGATCGGCTACAACATCGCCTATGGCCGCGAAGGCGCCGACCAGCCCGCGATCGAACATGCGGCGCGGGGCGCGGCGATCGCGGGGTTCATCGAACGCCAGAGCGACGGCTATGCCACCCGCGTCGGCGAACGCGGGCTGAAACTGTCGGGCGGCGAGAAACAGCGCGTCGCGATCGCACGCACGCTGCTCAAGAACCCGCCGATCCTGATCCTCGACGAAGCGACCAGCGCGCTCGACAGCCGGACCGAGGCCGATATCCTTGCCACGCTCGAGGCGATCGAGCGCGGGCGCACGACGATCGTCATCGCCCACCGGCTGTCGACCGTCATCCACGCCGACCAGATCGTCGTGCTGGAATCCGGCCGCATCGCCGAACGCGGCACCCACGCCGACCTCCTCCGCCGCCGCGGCCTCTACGCCGACATGTGGGCCCGCCAGGCCCGCGAACGCGACGAAGCCCTCGCCGCGGAATAGGCGTCAGCCGACCAGGTCGCGATATTCGGGGTGGCGGTCGATGAAGGCGGCGACGAAGGCGCATTGGGGAACGACGGTCAGCCCGCGGTCGCGCGCCGAATCGAGCGCGGCGCGGATCAGTTTCGATCCGACCCCCTGCCCCTCGATCGCTTCGGGCACCTTGGTGTGGGTGAAGACGATCGTGTCGCCCTCCATCTGATAGGCGGCGATGGCGCGATGGCCGTCGACCTCGAGGTCGAATTCCTGTTCGGAACGGTTGTCGTGGACTTTCTGCATCGCCGACCAACGCAGCTCAGGCGATTCCGCTCCGCCCGCCCCGATCGCGCCACAAGCCTCGACCGCGATTCCCCGCGCGGCTACAGGATCGGCGATGACCCCTGATACCCTGCCCGATACCGGGCTCGATCCCCTGCCCCCGCTCCAGCGTATCTTCGGCTTTCCCGGTTTCCGCGGGGTACAGGCCGATGTCGTCGCGCGGGTGCTGGCGGGGGCGCGGACGCTGGCGGTGATGCCGACGGGGGCGGGCAAGTCGCTCTGCTATCAATTGCCCGCGACGATGATGCCGGGGACGTGCGTCGTCGTCAGCCCGCTGATCGCGCTGATGCATGACCAGCTGCGCGCGGCGGAGGCGGTGGGCATCCGCGCCGCGACGCTGACCAGCGTCGACGACAATCGCGCCGAAACGATCGACCGGTTCCGCGCCGGACAGCTCGACCTGCTCTACATCGCCCCCGAACGCGCCTCGACCGGCCAGTTCCGCGACCTGCTCGGCCAGTCGCCGATCAGCCTGTTCGCGATCGACGAGGCGCATTGCGTCAGCGAATGGGGGCATGATTTCCGCCCCGACTACCGGTTGCTCGAACCCTTGATGGATGCGTTTCCCGACGTCGGCCGGCTGGCGCTGACCGCGACCGCCGATGCGCACACCCGCGCCGATATCTGCAAGCAGCTGGGGATTCCGCCGGACGGGATGATCGTCTCCGGCTTCGATCGCCCCAATATCCGCTATGCGATCAGTCCGAAGGCGAACACGAACAAACAGATCGCGGACATCATCGCGGCCCAGCCCGGCCCCGGCATCGTCTATGCCCAGACCCGCGCCGCGACCGAGAAGCTGGCCGAGGCGCTGGGGCGGACGGGGCGCCCGACGCGCGCCTATCACGCCGGGCTCGACCCGCGGGTGCGCGCGAAGAACCAGGCCGATTTCGTCGCCTCCGAAGACATGGTGATCTGCGCCACGGTCGCGTTCGGGATGGGGATCGACAAACCCGACGTCCGCTTCGTCGCGCATGCGGGGCTGCCCAAATCGATCGAGGCCTATTATCAGGAAACCGGGCGCGCGGGCCGCGACGGCGATCCCGCGATCGCGCATCTCTTCTGGGGGGCGGAGGATTTCGCGCGCGCGCGGCAACGGATCGGGGAGGTCGAGCCCGAACGCCAGCCGGGCGAGCGCACCCGCCTCGCCGCGCTCGGCGCGCTGGTCGAGACCGCGGGCTGCCGCCGCCGCATCCTGCTCAAGCATTTCGGGGAGGACCGGGCGGAGGATTGCGGCAATTGCGACAATTGCCTCGGCAGCCCCGATGCGGTCGACGCGACCGAAACCGCGCGCAAGTTCCTGTCCGCGGTCTTCCGCACCGACCAGCTGTTCGGCGCGGGCTATATCGAACAGATATTGCTCGGCCAGTCGACCGAGCGCAGCCTGACCAACGGGCACGAAAACCTGTCCGTCTGGAACATCGTCGCGGGGGACGAGATCGCGCTGATCAAACCCGTCGCGCGCGCGCTGCTGCTGCGCGATGCGCTGCGCACCAATGCGCATGGCGGGCTCGAATTCGGGCCCGGCGCGCGCGGTATCCTGAAGGGGGAGGATCGCGTGTCGATCGTCGTGCCGCCCAAGCGCGAACGCCGCGCGCGTCGCGGCGCCGCCGTCGCCACCAACGCCGCCGACGATCCGCTGTTCGAGGCGCTGCGCACGCTGCGGCGCGATCTGGCGAAGGAGGGCGGGGTGCCGCCCTATGTCATCTTCCACGATTCGGTCCTGCGCGACATGGCGGCGCAACGCCCCGCCAGCCGCGCCGAACTCGCGCTGTTGTCGGGCATCGGCGCGCGCAAGCTCGACCTGTACGGCGACGCGTTCCTCGCCGCGATCCGCGCGTTCTGAGCCGCGCGCGATCACGGGGCGTTGCCGACGATTTTCGCGTGCGATTCCCGCGAACAAAGGCTGACGCGGCGCGGTTCATCGCATAAGGAGCGCGGATGGCCGACATTCGCCCCCTCAACGACAGTATCGCGGTCGCCCCGCAGATCACCCCCGACGACATCGCCGCGATCAAGGCCGCAGGCTATGTCGCCATCGTCAACAACCGCCCCGACGACGAAGAGCCGGGCCAGCCGACGGGTGAGGCGATCCGCGCCGCGGCGGCAGCGGCGGGCATGGCCTATACCGCGATCCCGGTCACCCACGCCGGGTTCAGCCACCCGCAGCTCGATGCGATGGCCGCCGCGCTCGGCGCGGTCGAGGGCCCCGTGCTCGCCTATTGCCGGTCGGGCACGCGCAGCTGCAACCTGTGGGCGCTCGCCGCGGCGAAGGCGGGGCGCAACCCCGACTTGCTGGTGCTGCAGGCCGAGGCGGCGGGTTACGACCTCGGCGCGCTCCGCCCGACGCTGGACGCGCTGGCCACGGCATGACGCTGGTCTATGTCGGCGCGGGCGTCGCCGGTCTTTGCCTCGTCGCGGCGCTGGTCTGGTGGCTGCGGCATCGCACCCCCCCCCGGATCGAGGGGCCGGAGGAGGCCGCCGATGCCGCCGATCGGGCGCTGGCGGGGTTCACGACGCTCAACGCGGTCGTCGGTGCGGACGGCACGGGCGCGCTGGCGGTGACCGACGACGGGCGCGTCGCCGCGATCAAGCGCCGCGGCGCGCAGCTCGCGGTGCGCGAAGTGTCGTGGGACCTGATCCGCGCCACCGCCAACGGCATGCTCGTCGAATCGGGCGACCGGCACTTCGGCACCGTGCTGGTCGCCGGGGTCAATGCGCTCGATATCCGGCGACTCGCGCCGCACCTGACCCGCGCATCGTCGTAGACATGAGGCGCGGCGCGGGGTGACCTGCGCCGCGCCCGCGCTTACTTGCCCGTGCGGATCCGCTCCATGACCTTGTCCTGGAGCCACATGTTCATCTCCGCCGATCCGTTCTTCTCGCCCTCATAGCCCAGTTCGGTCGCGAGCTGCTGGCGGTTCGCCAGGCTCGAATCCATCCCGATCAGCTTCATCAGGTCGACGATCGACGTCTTCCAGTTGAGGTCGGGATTGCCCTTCGACGCCGCGATCTTTTCGAGCGCGGCGTCCGCGTCGATGACCTTCGGCGCGGCGGGGGTCGCCGCAGGGGCAGGCGCGGCTGCGGGTGCCGCAGCAGGGGCTGCGGTGGGTGCCGCCGTCGGGGCCGGGGCGGCATCCGCCTGGGCGGCGGGATGGCCGAAGATCGCGTCCTTGATCGAACCGAAGATGCTCATGTCGTGTAACTCCTGTTAGCCGTGCGATAACGTCGCTAGGACGCATTAGGGCCCATCGTCACGCAGGGAAACGCGCCACCGATCATCATGGAACTCGTCATCCCCTTCCTCGTCGCCGACATCATCCTCGGCTGGATGGTCTGGCACAGCTGGCACCGGCATGAGGTGCTGGGGACGCGGATGCACCGCAGCGATGGCGATCGCACGATTTTCTGGTTGAGCTTCGGGCGGCTCGCCGCGCTGCTGCTCCTGTCGGTGATCGGGACGATCGCGGCCTGGCACGCCGCCTGACACAAAGAGACCCCGTGCGTTGCCGCACGGGGTTAAGGTCGTCCGCAGGAGGAACGTCGTGGGGGACCGGCCAGCGACCGGCCCCGATCTCATCAATCAGTTATAGGCACGCTCGCCATGTTCGCCGAGGTCGAGCCCTTCGCGCTCCACCTCTTCGCTGACGCGCAGTCCGGTGACCGCCTTGGCGGCATAGATCGCGATCGTGGTGCCGATGGCGGCCCAGACGATCGTCGTGCCGACGGTGGCGAACTGCGTCACCAGCTGGTGGCTCATGTCGAAATCGGCTTTGCCCGGCCCGCCGAGCGAGGGCGCATAGACGATCCCCGTCCCGATCGCGCCGATCATCCCGCCGATGCCGTGGATGCCGAACGCGTCGAGTGCATCGTCATAGCCCAGCTTCGGCTTCAGGAACGACACCGCGTAATAGCAGACGACCGAGGCGATCGCGCCGAGGATGATCGCGCCGAACGGGCCCGAATTGCCCGCCGCGGGGGTTACCGCGACCAGCCCGGCGACGATCCCCGAACAAAAGCCGAGTGCCGATCCCTTGTGGCCGTTGGCGCGTTCGACCAGCATCCAGGCGAGGCCCGCCGATGCGGTGGCGACGAAGGTGTTGATCATCGCCAGCGCCGCCGATCCATTGGCTTCCAGCGCCGATCCGGCGTTGAAGCCGAACCAGCCGACCCACAGCAGGCCGGTGCCGATTCCGGTCATCGTCAGCGAATGCGGGACGATCCGTTCGGTCGGATAACCGATGCGCTTGCCCAGGATCAGCGCCGCGACCAACGCCGACACGCCCGCGTTGATGTGGACGACGGTGCCGCCCGCGAAATCGAGCGCGCCCATCTTGAAGAACAGCCCGCCGCTTGCCCAGACCATGTGCGCGATCGGGAAATAGACGATCGTCAGCCAGATCGCGCCGAACACCATCACCGCGGAAAACTTCATCCGCTCGACCACCGATCCCAGCACCAGCGCGACCGTGATCGCGGCAAAGGTCATCTGGAAACAGATGAAGACATATTCGGGGATCGCGACCCCCGCGGTAAAGGTCGCCGCCATCGAATCGGGGGTGATCCCAGCCAGGAACGCCTTGCCGAAGCCGGAGATGAAGTCGCCCCCGCCATCGCCGAACGCCATCGTATACCCGTACATCACCCAGATCAGCATCGCGAGGCACGCCACCGCGCCGATCTGCGTCATCGTCGACAGCATGTTCTTGGCGCGCGTCAGCCCGCCGTAGAACAGCGCCAGCCCCGGCAGGATCATCATCAGCACCAGGATGGTCGATGTCATCATCCAGGCGGTATCGCCCTTGTTGACGACCATCGGTGCCGGCGCGGCGGCGGGCGCCTGCAACGCGGCGTCCTGCGCCCAGGCGGGCAGCGCCATCACCAGCGCGGTGCCCATCCCCAGGCCCGCGGCAATCTTTATCGCGTGTTTCATTGTCACCCCCCTCACAGCGCGGAATCGTCGGTTTCGCCGGTGCGGATACGCACCGCCTGCCCGACGTCGAGGACGAAGATCTTGCCATCGCCGATCGCGCCGGTGTTGGCCGATGCCTGCACCGCCTCGACGACGCGGTCGGCCAGCGCGGCGGCGCAGACGACCTCGATCTTGATCTTGGGCACCATGTTGGTGCTGTATTCGGCGCCGCGGTAGATTTCGGTCTGTCCCTTCTGGCGCCCGAACCCCTTGACCTCGGTTACCGTCATCCCCGCCACGCCGAGCGTCGTGAGCGCCTCACGTACCTCGTCGAGCTTGAACGGTTTGATGATCGCGATGACCAGTTTCATCAGTCCCCCTCTCCCCGCGCGCTGCGGGTCCGTCATGGTGCATCGCAACAGTCGTGCCAGATGCGAAACGACAGGGGTTCACGGGTCGATCGACGCCGATGGGGGGCGGCGGGGGGCGTTGCCGCGGATAAAAATCAAGCAGCCGCGCGGCGCTGCCCGAAAATCAGGCAGCCTCGACGATCGCGCGCGCCGCCGCCAGATCGTCTTCGCAAACCATGACGCGCACCGGGATCAGCAGGTAACTGCCATCGGCGATGCTCGATCCGCCGTCGAAGACGACCGCCTCCAGCCCCTCCGCGGTCAGCCGCCCGGCGATGATCGTCGCCAGGTTGCGGTCGTACCGCCCCAGTTCGACCAGGCTCATGCGGGGATCACCGTCTGCGGGCGGACGGGCAGGCCATCGATGCTGCTGGTGCGCGTCGCCACCTTCTTGAGATAGGCGGCGGGATCATATTGCGCGTGATATTTCACCAGTGTCTGTCGCTCGGCCTCCAGCGTCATCCGCGGCACCCCCCAGCCGCAGCTCGTCTGGATCGATTCGACGTCGATGACGAAGACCTGCCGCGTCCCGGGCAGCGGATCGAACCGCGCGTACAGCTCGGCGAACCCTGCATCCTGCGGCAACACCGCGCGGCCATGACCATAGATCCGCAGGATCAGCGCGGGATTGTCGAATGCGCAGAACATGATCGTGATCCGCCCGTCCGCGGCCAGATGCGCCTGCGTCTCGTTCCCGGATCCGCCCAGGTCGAGATAGGCGACCGTCGCATCGTCGAGGACGCGGAAACTGTCCATCCCCTTGGGACTGAGGTTGATCCGCGCGCCCTCGGCGGCGGTCGCGACGAAGAACATGGGCTGTTTCGCGATGAAGCCGCGGTGATCGTCGGTGACGCGGTCGAAGAATTCCATCGCAAGCCTCTCGATTGACGCGCATGATCGATGCGCATAACCTGCCCGCATGAAACACGATCCCATCGCCTCGGGCAAGCGCAAATCGGTCAACCTCACGATGGACAGCGGCATCGTCGCCGCCGCGCGTGAAGCGGGCGTCAACCTGTCGCAGGTCAGCGAGGCGGCGGTGCGCCAGGCGTGGAAGGATATTCGCGAAGCGCAGTGGAAAGAGGAAAATCGCGAATGGATCGCGGCGAATAATCGCTGGGTCGAGGAACACGGCCTGCCGCTCGAAAAATATCGGCTGTTCTGATGGCGAAGTTCGACGTGCATCGCGGCGCCGACGGCGGATATTGGCTCGATTGCCAGGCGAATCTGTGGAGCGATCTCAACAGCCGGTTCGTCGTGCCCCTGCGCGATGCGCGACAGGGCCTGTCGACCAATCGCCGCCTCAATCCGCATCTGTCGGTGAACGGCGCACCATATGAGATGCTTACCCATCTTGCCGCCGCCGTCCCGGTTTCGGCGCTCGGTCCGGTCGTCACGTCGCTGATCGACGAGGAATATGCGATCGGTGCCGCGCTCGACATGCTGATCTCGGGCTACTGACCCCGCACCATCAGCCGCCGATCCGCCGCCGCACCTGCGCCCTACGTCGCGGTGCCCCCCACGGTCAGCCCGTCGATCAGCAACGTCGGCTGGCCGACGCCTGCGGGCACGCTCTGCCCGCCCTTGCCGCACACCCCGATGCCCTCGTCGAGTTCGAAATCGTTGCCGATCCCCATAACCTTGGTCAGCACGGTCGGCCCGTCGCCGATCAGCGTCGCGCCCTTGATCGGCGCGCCGATCTTGCCGTCCTCGATCAGATACGCCTCGGTGCAGCTGAACACGAACTTGCCCGACACGATATCGACCTGACCCCCGCCGAAGCTCTTGGCGAAGATGCCGCGCTTCACGCGCGCGAGCAGCTCGGCGGGATCGTCCTGGCCCGCCTTCATGAAGGTATTGGTCATCCGCGGCATCGGCGCGTGCGAGAAACTCTCGCGGCGCCCGTTGCCCGTCGCGGGCACCCCCATCAGCCGCGCGTTCAGCCGGTCCTGCATATAGCCCTTGAGGAACCCGTCCTCGATCAGGATCGTCTCGCGCGTCGGCGTCCCCTCGTCGTCGATCGACAGCGATCCGCGCCGGTCGGGCAGCGACCCGTCGTCGACGATCGTGATCCCGCGCGCGGCGACCTGTTCGCCGATCCGCCCGGCGAACGCGCTCGTCCCCTTGCGGTTGAAATCGCCCTCCAGCCCATGGCCGATCGCCTCGTGCAGCAGGATCCCCGGCCAGCCCGGCCCGAGCAGCACGGTCATCTCGCCCGCGGGCGCGGCGACCGAATCGAGGTTCACCAGCGCCTGCGCCAGCGCCTCGTCGATCGCGCGGTTCCACGTCGTGGGGTCGAACAGCGATTCGTACAGATACCGCCCGCCGATCCCATAGCTGCCCGTTTCGCGCCGTCCGTTCTGTTCGGCGACGATCTGGACGTTCAGCCGCACCAGCGGGCGCACGTCGGTCGCGACGAAGCCGTCGGCGCGGACGATCTCGACCACGCCCCAGCTGCCCGACAAGCCCACCGACACCTGCGCCACCCGCGGGTCGCGGGCCCGCGCGGCGGCATCGATCGTCTGGCACAGGTTCACCTTGTCGGCGAAGGGGACCAGGTCGAGCGGATCGGCATCGGTATAGAGATGCCGGTTCGTCCCCTGCGGCGGCGGCGCCTTCGCGCTGGTGCCCGGATCGATCAGCGCCATCGTTTCGGCAGCGCGCTTGATCGCGGCCTCCGACAGTTCGTTGGCATGCGCGAAGGCGGTCATCTCGCCCGACACCGCGCGCAGCCCGAAGCCTGCATTGGTGTCGTAGCTCGCGGTCTTCAGCCGCCCATCGTCGAATCCGAAGGCTTCGGACCGGCGATATTGCAGGTACAGCTCGCCATCGTCCGCCGCGCCCAGCGCGGTCGCGGTCAGCCGCTGCGCCGCATCGGGCGACAGCGCGTCGCGATAGAGGAAGGAGCGGGGGTCCGCGGCACCGGTGGTTTGTGTCGTCATGCCCGCAAGATAGGCATCCGCAGCGCCGGGGTAAATGACCGCGCGTGGAATTGCCGCCGGGTCAGCGCCGCCGATCGCCCGATATCCCGCCAGCTCGCCGGATAGTTCGCCCGCCGGTGCGCCCGGTTATCGCCCCGCGCCCGCCGCGTCGCCATGATCGGGCAACCGCGACTGGTCGACGCCATCCGCCGCGCCGCCGACCAGGATGAACCGGCGGTCGCAATAGCCGCAATCGGCATGCCCGCTCTCGTCGATCTCCAGATAGATGCGCGGATGGCCCAGCGCCGCGCCGCCGGGGATATCGGTGGCGCCGTCGCACGCGACACGGCGGTGGGTAACGCGGACGGTTTCTGGCGGCGGGATCATGGCGACGCGAATAGCAAGCGCGCCCGTCCCTAGCAATCGCCCACGACACGGCTTATTCGCTCCCCGCATGACAGACGCCGCGATCAGTATCCAGGGATTGAGCAAAACCTATGCGGGCGGCAAGCGCGCGCTCGACGACGTGTCGTTCGACGTGCCCCGCGGGCAGATCTTCGGGCTGCTCGGCCCCAATGGCGCGGGCAAGTCGACGCTGATCAACATCCTCGCCGGATTGGTCAACAAGACCGGCGGCACCGCGTCGATCTGGGGCTTCGACATCGGCGACAACCCGCGCAACGCGAAGGCGTCGATCGGGATCGTCAATCAGGAAATCCTCTTCGACCCCTTCTTCACCCCCTTCGAAACGCTCGAGATCCAGGCCGGGCTCTACGGCGTCCCCAAGGGCCAGCGCCGCTCGATGGAGTTGCTGCGCGCGGTGCATCTGGAGGATAAGGCGGGCGCCTATGCCCGTACGCTGTCGGGCGGCATGAAGCGGCGGCTGATGGTGGCGAAGGCGATGGTCCACGCGCCCCCCGTCCTCGTCCTCGACGAACCGACCGCGGGCGTCGACATCGAGCTGCGCCAGCAATTGTGGACCTATGTCCGCAGCCTCAACGACGGCGGCGTCACCGTGGTGCTGACGACGCATTATCTCGAAGAGGCGGAGGAACTCTGCGACCGGATCGCGATCATCAACCAGGGCACGCTGATCGCGAACGAACCGACTCGCGACCTCGTCGGCATGGCGCAGGAAAAGATCGTCGCCGTCACCGTCGACCGCGACCTGACCACCGCCCCCGCCGCGCCGTGCTTCGACAAGATCACGCTGATCGGTGACCGCACGCTCGAGATCACCTACAACAAAAGCCGCGTCAACGCAGGCGAAGTCCTCGCCGCGGTCCAGGCCGAGGGCCTCGGCATCGTCGACGTCACGACCAAGGAAGCCGACCTGGAAGACGTATTCCTCAACCTGACCCGCGCGGCGAACGCGGGGTAGGGACGTTGGAAGTTGGTGGGGAGCGGAAAGGCTGCTTTGGGTAAGACAGGCGGCCATAGCAGATATTGGGCAGCTGCCGACTTTCCCAAAAAGGATCGCATTTTGGGAAAGCCTACCCGGCACCGGATCTAGCACGACGAGCAAGATTAAGATCAGAAACGGCGGGGGATGGCCTTCGCCTGCCCCTCACCGCGAGCGCGAAACTCCAACCCTGTTATCCGGCCTCCGGCATCGCGACGCGGTGTGAAATAGCTCAGGTCGTCGGGCGTGAAGTGAAGCGTACCGTCACGCATCATCTGAAGCGGAAAGGAGCGGCCGCCGTCCCGCCGGTATGACAGGACGCCGTCCTTCGCGGTCAGCGTAACCGTCCTGCCGCCATCGTCATAGCTGCCGGCAAGGTCCTGCATCAGCGCGCCCGATAGCGGCATTGTTTCCGTCACATAGGGCCTGCCGATCATGATCGCCACCAGGCGACGGCCGGCGGTCTGTGCATCGAACGTGTCGTCATTGCCCAGCGCGACGATGGTGACGTCTCGCGAGGGGATATAGGCGAGGAAGGAGGCGAAGCCGTCGATCTGACCCGTGTGACCGACAACGGTCTCACCGCGGATCGTCCATACATAGAGGCCGAACCCATAGGGGTTCATCGCGGTGCCTTCCGGCACCGACGCCGGCCTGCTCATGGCCTGAAAGCTCGTGGGGCTGACGACATGCCCGGTCGCAAGTGCGCGCGTCCATGTACGCAGGTCATCGACATTGGAAACCAGCGCACCAGCCGAGGCTGGTACGGACACGCTGATGAAATCGGCATTGGCAAGCTGCCGATCGCTCCCGCGCGTATAGCCGGCCACGCGATCCGGGATGATCGGCCCGGCTGCTCCGTACCAGGTATGCGACAGCTTCAACGGATCGAACAATCACTCCGCCATCGCCCCGTACCACGGCTTCCCCGTCGCCTTCTCGATGACTGCGCCCAGCAGGATATAGCCCGCATTGGCATAGGCCTGCGACGAACCCGGCGTGAATCGCAGCGGCTCCTTCGCGATCAACACTGTGAGGGCGGAGAGCGTCATATCCTGGCGCAGCACGCCCGGCGCACCGTCGCCCAGCAGCGACTTGTCCGACAAGCCGGCCGTGTGGCTGAGCAGTTGCCGGATGGTGATCGATTGCGCGCCAGGGAAATCGGGCAGCGTTCGCGCAAGCGTGTCGTCGAGCGACAGCTTCCCCTCTTCCGCCAGCTTCAGGACAAGCGCCGCGGTAAAGATCTTCGTCACCGACGCGATCCGGAACACTTTTGTGGGCGCCAACGGTACGCCAAGCTCGATATTGGCGCTACCCCGCGCTTGTCGGAAAACGATGGTGTCGCCGCGATCCACCAAGATCGCTGCACCAGGTCCATCCGCAGTCGAAACGCTGTCGAGCAGCTTGGACGCCTGCATTACAACAGGGCCGTCGACGGACCGGACGGACCGTGCTGCCATGACGGTCACTGGCGAGACAGCGATGATCGAACCGACGAGTATCGCTGTTCTGAAATGTTTCACGCCGCCCCCAATGCCTTTGTTGAAGATTACTGTATTGCTGAAGCAATACAGTTTTACAAATTGATTGTAGCGCCCGAGTTGCGATGGCTGATCGCACGCCCTTCCCGATTGGGAACCAATAGCGGAACGACCTCCTAGGCGATCGCGCCGAGCGCCGTCCGGGGCATCCGCTTTCCCAAAATCTGTTCCCAATTCCTCTTTCCCGAAATGGCCTCTTGAAGACGAAGAAACGGGAAAGATCGCCATGCACGAATGGCTGCTCTCGGGATTCCTGATTTCTCCCCCGAACGGCGGCAATTGGTAGACCCCCCTCCCCAAATTTTCTGTCCTACCGCCATCGCTTTATGCCACAGCGGCATCATGATCGCCGCCTCGCCCCCATCACGCCTGCCAGCCGCCGCCCTCCGGCTCGCACCCGCCCGCACAATTACCCAATTCCGTGTAAAGATCGTCAACTTCACCGCGATGGCAGCGCGTCCGCACCGGCGGATCGGCGCGTGACCGCGATGACCCAATCGTCCGACGTCCTCATCATCGGTTCCGGCGCCGCGGGGCTCACCGCCGCGCTCAACCTTGCCGATCGCTTCACCGTCACCGTGCTGGCGAAGGGCGCGCTCAACGAGGGGTCGACCGCCTGGGCGCAGGGCGGGATCGCCGCGGTGCTCGAACCCGGCGACACGTTCGAATCGCATATCGAGGATACGATGATCGCGGGCGCGGGATTGAACGACCGCAACATCGTCGAATTCGTTATCGAAAACGCGCCCGCCGCGATCCACCGGCTCGATGAACTCGGCGTTCCCTTCGCGAAGGAGGAGGGCGCGCTCCACCTGACGCGGGAGGGCGGGCATTCGCACCGCCGCATCGTCCATGTCGCCGACGCGACCGGCTGGGCGGTGCAGGAGGCGTTGCAGCGCGCCGCGGAGGCGCATCCCAACATTCGCCTGGTCCCCAATCAGGTCGCGATCGATCTCGCCACCAGTCGGCATGAGGAACGCTATTCGGGCGCGGGCCATGTCTGGGGCGTCTATGCGGTCGACAAGCAGAGCGAACGCGTCGGGCTGTTCACCGCGCGCGCGACGATTTTGGCGACGGGCGGGGCGGGGCGGACCTATCTCTTCTCCACCGCGCCGCGCGGCGCGACCGGCGACGGCATCGCGATGGCGTGGCGCGCGGGGTGCCGCGTGTCGAACATGGAGATGATGCAGTTCCACCCGACCTGCCTCTACAATCTCGACGTCAAGAATTTCCTGATCACCGAGGCGGTGCGCGGCGAGGGCGGGCGGCTGATCAACCCGACCACGGGCAAGCGGTTCATGGAATTTTACGACCCCGACCGGATGGAGCTTGCCCCCCGCGATGTCGTCGCGCGCGCGATCGACGCCGAAATCAAACGCTACGGGCTCGATTACGTCCATCTCGACATCAGCCACATGCCCGCCGATTTCGTGAAGGGGCATTTCCCCAACATCTACGAAAAGCTGATCGGGCTCGGCATCGACATGACGACCGGGCCGATCCCCGTCGTGCCCGCGCAACATTATACCTGCGGCGGGGTCGTCATCGACAGCGACGGTCGCACCGACCTGCCCGGCCTTTATGCCGCGGGCGAATGCACCGAAAGCGGGCTCCACGGCGCAAACCGGCTGGCGTCCAATTCGCTGCTCGAATGTTTCGTGTTCGGGGAGGCGGCGGCGAAGAACATCATCGCGCGCTGGGACGATCTGCCCGCGCCGCCCGCGATCCGCGCCTGGGACGAAAGCCGCGTCACCGATTCGGACGAAGAGGTGGTGATCCAGCAGACCTGGACCGAAATCCGCCGCTTCATGTGGAATTACGTCGGTATCGTCCGCACGACGAAACGGCTCGAGCGCGCCGCGCACCGGATCAAGCTGCTGCATGACGAGGTCGCCGAATATTACGGCCATTTCCGCGTCACGCCCGACCTGATCGAACTGCGCAACCTGCTCCAGGTTGCCGATCTGATCGTCCGCAGCGCGCTCCACCGCCACGAAAGCCGCGGATTGCACTATACGCTCGATTATCCGGAGACGCTGCCCGAGGCGGTCGATACCGTGCTGGTGCCCTAATGTAGCGTCGCGGGATCGTCGTCCTTGCGGATCAGCCCCAGCCAGCGGATCATCGGCGGCATCGTCAGCCCCTGGACGAAGATCGAAAAGGCGACGACCGCGAACGCGACCGTGATGATCTGCCCCCGTTCGGGCACGGTGGCGGGCAGCGCCAGCGCGAGCGCCAGCGCGAGCGCCCCGCGCAGCCCGCCCCAGAAAAGGACGTGTTTATAAGCCCATGGCACGGAAAGCCGCGTCTTCGCGAACGCCATCATGACCGGATATACCGCCGCCGCCCGTCCGACCAGGCTCAGCACCGTCGCCGCGGCGGCGGCCTCCAATACCGTCAGGATCGGCGTCGACGCCTCGCGCCCGCCGATCAGGATGAAGATCACCGAGTTGATCAGGAAGGCGACGAACTCCCAATGATGCAACACCCCCTGCCGCCCGTCGTCGCTGATCGATCCCAGGAAGCCGTAATTGCCCACGATCAGCCCCGCGGTCAGCGTCGCGAGGACGCCGGAGGCATGGAAATGCTCGGCCAGCAGGAAGCTGCCATAGGCGATCAGCATCGTCAGCGTGATCTCGATCAGCCGGTCGGTCGTCCGCCCCGCGATCAGGATCAGCGGCACCGCGACGACGATGCCCGCAATGATCCCGCCGCCGATCGTCTTGATCAGGTCGAACCCGATCTCCGCCGGCCCCGCCGCCGCACCGCCCGCGATCGCGACCAGGATCGCGAAGCCGACCGCCGCGACGCCGTCGTTGAGCAGGCTTTCCGCCTCGACCAGCAGGTGCAGCCGCGGCTGGACGCGCAGCGACTTGAACGCCGAAATCACCGCGACCGGATCGGTCGCCGCGATCAGCACGCCGAACAATGCCGCGCCGATCCAGCTCCATTCCATCCACCAATGCATCCCCACCGCGACGACGCCCGCCGCCAGCAGCACCCCGATCGTGACCAGCGCGAGCAGCAACGGCATCTCGCGCTTCAGCGGTTTCCACGGGATCTGGATCGCGGCTTCGAACACCAGCGGCGGCAGGAAGACGAAGAAGATCAGCTCCGGCGTCAACGGCGGGGTCGATCCAGGGGCCAGCAACGCCAGCGCGACTCCGGCGGCGACCAACCCGATGCTATACGGCAATTTCAGCCGATGCGTGGCGATCGCGACCAGCGATGCCACGAACAGCATCGCGCCCAACGACGGGAAATCAAAGCCTTGCACTGTGTTCGCTCCCGTTCACCATTGATCGTGCGGACAAGCCATCTCGTCGCAATCGCGCACCGTGGAGATTGTGTCCGTCGCCCGCCTCTGGCCACAGCTACGGGAAGTCGGGGGTGAAATGCCAGTAGTGATGGGTGTCGTGGTCAAATCGGTGCGGTTCGCGCAGGCGGCGACGCTCGTCGCGGCGCTGGCCCTTGCCGGGTGCGGATCGACCCAGCGCCCCAATACGGGCGCGCGCGCACCGATGACGACGCCCCCCGTGTTCGTCTCGATCCCCGTGCCCGTCGCCGCGCCGCCGCGCCGCCCGACCGCGCCGCCGCAACTGGCCAATGCGATCGCGACGATCGCGCGCGGGTTCGAGGGCAAGTTCGGCATCGCGATCCGCGCGGTCGACGAAGGCTGGACCGTCCAGCAGACGGCGCGCCAGCGGCTGCCCCAGCAATCGGTCAGCAAATTATGGGTCGCGATCACGCTGCTCGACCTGCGCGATCAGGGCAAGGCGCGGCTCGACGATCCCATCGTCGTGCGACCGCAGGACCTGACGCTGTTCCACCAGCCGATCGCCGCGATGGTGAAGGGCGATGGCTATCGCACCACGGTCGGCGACCTGCTGACCCGCGCGCTGACCCGATCCGACAACACCGCCAACGACCGCTTGCTCACCTATGTCGGCGGCCCGGCAGCGGTACGGTCGATGATCGAACGCAAACAGCTGGGGGATATCCGCTTCGGGCCGGGCGAACGGCTGCTCCAGGCCGGGACCGCGGGGCTGACCTGGGTCCAGGCCTATGCCACCGACAACGGGTTCATGAACGCCCGATCGCGCCTCTCGACCGCGGCGCGTACGGCGGCGCTCGACGCCTATGTCTCCGATCCGCCTGACGGCGCCGCGCCGATCGCGATCGCCGATGCCTTGGCGCGGTTGGCGCGGGGTGAATTGCTGTCCGAAACCTCGACGCGGATCATGCTCGATACGATGGGCGATTCGGTGACGGGCCGCGCCCGGCTGCGCGCCGCGCTGCCCGGTGGCTGGGACATCGCGCACAAGACCGGGACGGGGCAGGATCTGGGCCGTCGCAACGCGGGCTTCAACGATGTCGGGCTGCTGACCGCCCCCGACGGGCGTCGCTATGCGATCGCGGTGATGATCGGCGACACTCGCGAATCGGTGCCCACGCGCCAGCAGCTGATCCAGGCGGTGGCCAGTGCGGTCGCCACCTATGCGGCGCAGGGCAGGAGCTAGGCCAAACTTCGGTTGGTCGGCCCGCCACACTCGGCTAGACCACGCCCACGATGCCACATCTCTATCTCGTCGACGGTTCGGGCTATATCTTCCGCGCCTATCACCGCCTGCCCCCGCTCACCAACAAACATGGCGAGCCGGTCGGCGCGGTCTATGGCTATACGACCATGTTGTGGAAGCTGGCGGACGAGGTGCATCAGGCCGATGGCCCGACGCATATGGCGGTCATCCTCGACAAATCGTCGAAGACGTTCCGCAACGATCTGTACGACCAGTATAAGGCGCACCGACCGCCCCCGCCCGAGGACCTCGTCCCGCAATTCCCGATGATCCGCGACGCGACCCGCGCGTTCAGCCTGCCCTGCATCGAAACCGCGGGGCTGGAGGCGGACGATATCATCGCCTGCTACACCAATGCCGCGCTGGCGCAGGGATGGCAGGTGACGATCGTCAGCTCGGACAAGGATCTGATGCAGCTGATGACCGATCCGTCGGTCGACATGTACGACACGATGAACAACCGGCGGCTCGGCCCGGATCACGTGAAGGAGAAATTCGGGGTCACGCCCGCGCAGCTCGGCGACGTGCTCGCGCTGATGGGGGACAGCGTCGACAATGTCCCCGGGGTCACCGGGATCGGGCCAAAGCGCGCCTCCGACCTGATCAACGAATATGGCGACCTCGAATCGGTCCTCGCCGCCGCGCCCGACATGAAGAAGTCGAAGATGCGCGACAATCTGATCGACCAGGCGGAGGCCGCGCGCCTGTCCAAGGTCCTCGTGACGCTGAAATGCGACGATCCCCTGCCCGAACCGCTCGACGAGTTGGAGCTGAAGGGCATTCCCGACGCCCCGCTGCGCGCGTTCCTGGAACACCACGGGTTCAAATCGCTGCTGACCAAGCTGGACGGCGCGGGGGGCAGCGGCCCCGCCGACGCCCCGGTTCCCGCCCCCGCGAACGTGCCGATGGAGGAGGATCCGCCCTGCGACCATGACGGCTATGAAACCGTCGTCGACGAGGCCGCGCTCGATCGCTGGATCGCGATCGCCCGGCATCAGGGCTGGGTCGCGATCGACACCGAAACGACCGGGATCGATGCCACCCGGGCCGATCTGGTCGGCGTCAGCCTGGCGCTCCACCCCAATCTCGCCTGCTATATCCCGCTCGGCCATGGCGGCAGCGACATGTTCGCCGAAGTACCCGTCCAGCTCGACCGGACGGTGGCGCTGGCGAAGCTGAAATCGCTGTTCGAAGACGCCGCCGTGCTCAAGATCGGGCATAATCTGAAATACGATATGATCGTGCTGGGCCTGTGCCCGGAGGTCGACGGGATCACCGTCGCGCCGTTCGACGATACGATCGTCATGAGCTTCGATCTCGACGCGGGGCTGCACGGTCACGGAATGGACGAACTGGCCGCGACGCATCTCAGCCATAGCTGCATCGCGTTCAAGGACGTCGTCGGCACCGGCAAGTCGCAGCGCACGTTCAACGAGATCGATCTGAAGGCCGCGACCCGGTACGCCGCGGAGGATGCCGACGTCACCTATCGGCTGTGGAAACGATTCAAGGCGCGGCTGCCCGCGGAGGGTGCGACGCGGATCTACGAAATGGTCGATCGCGCGCTGGTGCCCGTCATCGCGCGGATGGAAATGCGCGGGATCAAGGTCGATCGCGACAAGCTGGCCGGACTGTCGAGCGACTTCGCCCAGCAGATCGCCGGGCTGGAGACCGAGATTCACGCGCTCGCGGGCCAACCCTTCACGATCGGCAGCCCCAAGCAGCTGGGCGAGATCCTGTTCGACAAGATGGGGATCAAGGGCGGGCGCAAGGGCAAGTCCGGGGTCTATTCGACCGACGTCACCGAACTCGAACGGATCGCCCGCGACAAGGATTCGCCCGGTGGGGAGATGGTCGCCAAGGTGCTCGACTGGCGCCAGCTGTCGAAACTGAAGAGCACCTATACCGATGCGTTGCAGGCACAGATCAACCCCGCCACGGGGCGCGTCCACACCAGCTACAGCCTGACCGGCGCGCAGACCGGGCGGCTGTCGTCGACCGATCCCAATTTGCAGAACATCCCGATCCGGACCGAGATCGGGCGCCAGATCCGCGACGCCTTCGTCGCCGAACCCGGCAACGTGATCCTGGCGGCCGACTATTCGCAGATCGAACTGCGGCTGGCGGCGCATATGGCGGATGTCCCCGCGCTGAAACAGGCGTTCGCCGACGGCGTCGATATCCACAGCCTGACCGCGCAGGAATTGTTCGGGACGGTCGATCGCGATACCCGCGGGCGGGCCAAGACGATCAACTTCGCGATCCTCTACGGAATCTCCCGCTGGGGGCTGGCGGGGCGGCTCGAGGTGTCCGCCGACGAGGCGCAGGCCATGATCGACCGCTATTTCGAACGGTTTCCCGGCATCAGCAACTATATCACCACGACGACGCAGTTCGTTCGCGACCATGGCTTTACCCAGACGTTGTTCGGACGGAAGACGCATTTCCCGCGGATCAAGTCGAAGGTGCAGCATGAACGCCAGGGTGCCGAACGCGCTGCGATCAACGCGCCGATCCAGGGCACCAGCGCCGATATCATCAAGCGCGCGATGGTTCGGATGGAGCCCGAACTCGCCGCGGCGCGTCTGGGCCATGTCCGCATGCTGCTCCAGGTCCACGACGAACTCGTCTTCGAATTGCCCGAAGGCGACGTGGCGGCGGCGAGCGCGGTGATCGAACGCGTCATGGCGACCGCCGCGGCTCCCGTCGTCACGCTCGACGTACCGCTGGGGATCGAGATCGGCACAGGCGCAAGCTGGGGCGCGGCGCATTGATCATGATCGAAACGCGGTGACCGACACCGCGGCCATCGATACGCTCGCCAAGGGCGGGCGCACCAACATCGCGGGGTTCGGGATGCGGCTGTTCGCGCGCATCCCGTTCCTGTTCATCGCGGGGCGGCTGTACGGCCCCGACCTGGTTGGTCGGTTCGCGCTGGCGGTGGTCGTCGTCGAGCTGGCGGCGCTTCTCGCGACGCTCGGGCTCAAGCGCGGGCTGGCGCAGGCGCTCAGCCAGTCGGAGGAGCCCCCGGTCAACGTCGTCTGGGACGCGCTGGCGCTGGCCTTCATCGCGTCGATCGCGGCCAGCGTGTTTCTCATCAGCTTTCCCCAGATCATGTATCCCAACAGCCAGATCGGCGGGCTCGACCGGTTCTTTCCGTGCATCATCGTCGCGGTCGCCTGGTCCGACGTCAGCCTGGCCGCGCTCGCCTATCGGCTGAACGTGCGGGCGGCGGTGACGGCGCGCGCGGTGGTCGAACCCTGGACGATCAGCATCGCCGCATGGGTGTTTTCGTTCTTCACGATCAAGGACGGGCTGGTCCTGTCCTATGTCGCCTCGATGATTGCGGCGCTGATCGCCAGCCTGGTGCCGTTCCTGCGCAGCTATGGTCTGCCGCGCGGCTGGTCGCCGCATCCGGGGACGCTGTTCGCGCTCGCGCGCGCCAACGCGCCGCTGGCGGGGGCGGATGCGCTGGAATGGGGCAGCCGCAACGTCGACCGGTTCATCCTGGGGGTGATGTTCGAACCCAAGATCGTCGGCATCTATTACATGGCACAACAGGTCGCCTCCTTGCCGCAGAAGCTGAAGACCAGTTTCGATCCGATCCTGGGCCCCGTCATCACGCGCAGCCTGGCGAACAACGATCGCAGCGCGATCGCCGACCAGGTGCGGCAGGTGGCGTTCTGGATCATGGCGGCGCAGGCGGGCCTGGCGCTGATGGGATCGATCCCGGGGGAGGCGGTGATGGGCGTCGTCGGGCCGCAGTTCGTCGCGGGCACCGCCGCGCTGGCGTTCCTGCTTACCGCCGAAGTGCTCGCATCGACCGGCGCGGTCTGCGAATCGGCGCTGGTCTATACCGCGCGCCATCGCAACCTGATGATCTCGATGGCGATGCTCGCGTTCCAGATCGTGCTGAGCTTCGCGCTGATCCTGCTCGTGCGGCGGCTGGGCTGGCCGACCAATTATCAGGCGGCCGGGCCCGCCATCGCGCTGATGCTCAGCGTCGGCCTGACGTCGGTGATCAAGGCGCGGCTGCTCGGGCGCATCCTCGATGCCCCGGTGTCGCCATGGCGCTGGCCGCTGATCTGGGCCGCCGCGGCGGCGATCGCGGTGGGGACGATCTTCACCTCGCTGCCCGACCGGTTCCAATGGGCCGAACTGGCCTTTGGCGAACCCGCGATCGCCGCGACCTATCTCTTCGTCCTGTGGACCTGGGCGTTCGGCCCCGCCGATCGCGCGTTGTTCGGGAAGATGCCCAAGACGGACGAGGCGACATTGCCCAATCTGGGCGCCTCGATCCGTTAGACGCGCCGCGATCAGTGGCGGAAGTGGCGCACGCCCGTGAAGATCATCGCCAGCCCCGCCGCATCCGCCGCCGCGATCACGTCGTCGTCGCGGATCGACCCGCCGGGCTGGATGACAGCGGTTGCACCGGCCTCGACCGCGGCGAGCAAGCCGTCGGCGAAGGGGAAGAACGCATCCGATGCGACCGCCGATCCGATCGTCCGCGCGGAGGCCCAGCCCGCCTTGTCGGCGGCGTCCTTCGCCTTCCACGCCGCGATCCGCGCCGATTCCAGCCGGTTCATCTGGCCCGCACCGATCCCCGCGGTGCTGCCGTCCTTGGCATAGACGATCGCGTTCGACTTGACGTGCTTCGCCACGGTCCAGGCGAAGCGGCAATCGGCCAGTTCCTGCGCCGTCGGCTGACGCTGGGTCACGACCTTCATCTCCCCCAACACGCCGTCGTCGCGCGACTGGACCAGCCATCCCCCCGCGATCGATTTGGCGGTCGTCCCGGCGCGCGTCGGATCGGGCAGGTCGCCGGTCAACAGCAACCGCAGGTTCTTCTTCGCGGCGAACAGCGCGATCGCCTCCTCATCCGCATCCGGCGCAACGACGACTTCGGTGAAGATGCCGGTGATGAGCGTCGCGGTCGCCGCGTCGAGTCGACGGTTGAGCGCGATGATCCCGCCGAACGCCGACACCGTGTCGCAGGCGAAGGCCGCCTCATACGCCTCTGCCAGCGTCGCCGCCGTCGCGACCCCGCACGGATTGGCGTGTTTGACGATCACGACCGATGGCGCGGCGTCGCGGAATTCGGCGACCAGTTCCAGCGCGGCGTCGGCGTCGTTCAGATTGTTGTAGCTGAGCGCCTTGCCCTGCACCTGCCGCGCCTGACCGATCCCGCGTACCGCCGTGCCGTCGCTGGTGGCGGTGTAAAAGGCCGCCGCCTGATGCGGGTTTTCGCCATAGCGCAAGTTTTCGCCCGCACGCTTCAGCGTCAGCGGCAAGGTCGCGGGAAAGCGTTCGCCCTGATCGACCGTGCCGAACCAGCGCGCGATCGCGCCGTCATAGGCGGCGGTGGTGGCGTAAGCCTTGGCCGCCAGCCGCTTGCGATCCTCGATCGTCGTCGTGCCCCCCGCGACCAGCGCATAATCGGCCGGGTCGGTGACGATCGCGACGTAAGCATGGTTCTTGGCGGCGGATCGCACCATCGACGGGCCACCGATATCGATATTCTCGATGATCGTAACGCGGTCGGCACCCTTCGCAACGGTCGCCTCGAACGGATAGAGATTGACGACGACCAGGTCGATCGCCTCGATACCATGGTCCGCCATCGACGCCGCGTGCCCCGGATCGTCCCGCACCGCGAGCAGCCCGCCATGAACCATCGGATGCAGCGTCTTGACCCGCCCGTCCATCATTTCGGGAAAGCCCGTCAGGTCGCTGATGTCGCGTACCGTCAGCCCCGCCTCACGTAACGCCGCGGCGGTACCGCCGGTGGAAATCAGATCGACGCCCTGCGCCGCCAGCGCCCGGCCCAGATCGACGATGCCCGTCTTGTCGGAAACCGACAGGAGCGCGCGGCGGATAGGAATGGTGGTCATGGCGCAGCCCCTTGGCCGGTCAGGCGGCGCGCTTCAAGGCCCAGCTGACACTGGCGCCCCCTGCGGCGGCCTCCCCCGTCAGCACGATCTGCTGGGTCGCGATCGGGCGGCCCAGCCCGTCGATCCATACCGATTCCTCGATTCCGAGCACGCCGCCCCGACAGCGAAACTGCCACAAGGCCCCGCCCGGGACCCGCACGATCGCGGCCAGCCCGTCCGCCGTCGCCGATGCCTCGACCCCGACGCCCAGGTGAAAGCGGATCGCGAACGGCGTCATCGCCGCCTTGCGCCGACGTCCCCGCGGCAGCAGCGCATCCTCCCCGCGCAGCTCGCGCCCGTCGCCGGTCAGCATCAGCTGGCGGCGATGGACGAAGCCCCAGCGGCGGACATAGCCATCATGGCTCGCCTCGATCCGGCTCGCGGCGTCCGATTCCTGGCGGCTCAGTTCGACCTCGGCGACGCCCCGCCCCAGCGTCCCGTCGGCATGGATCGCGGTCGAATTGGAATCGCCGACGATCAGCGTCGAATGCGCCGCGGTGGTGCGCAGCCCCGCGATGACGCTGGCGGGCAATTGCGCGCTGGCCGACCGCGCGCCGCCGCAATTGACGATCAGTCGCGTCGCCCCGTCGGACAGTTCGAACGCCAGCGTCGAGGCACAGCCGCCCTCCACCAGTCGCGCCACCGGCGGCGGGGCCGCATCGACGATCAGCACCGCAGGCCCCGCGGCCAGCCGCTGATAACCCCAGTCGCGCGCCTGGCGCAGCGGGCGGGTGCGAACCCCGCTCGCCTCGATCACCGCGGCGACGTGATCGGCCGTCGCGGGGCCGCCGCCCTGCCAGCTCGACAACATGCGGTCGCCATGCGTCGTCCCGAGCAAGGCGGGCACCATCCGCGCCAGCGCCGCCTGCACCGCCTCGGGCAGGTCGAGCCGCCGCGCCGCATAGGTTTCGCGCAGCATCGACAGCAGCATGATCGCATCGAGCAGCATCGCGGGGCTGCGCGACACCGCGCCGCCATCGTCGCTGGTGCCGGTGGCGAGCGCGCGCGCCAGCCCCGCCTCGCCGAACGCGCGCCGCGGATCGCCGCCGGGGATCAACAGCCCCGCCGCGACGACACCGCACCACGCCGCGATCCGCCGCGCGCCGGGCGGCACCTTGTCCGCCCCGCGATCGAGATGGCGGGCGCCCCGCGCCAGCGTGTTGAGCACGCTCGATCGATAGACCAGATCGGTCGACGACAGGATCAACGGCGCATGCGCGGTCCAATACAGGATACGCCGCCCCCACAGATCGGGCCGCCACGCCAGCGCATCGACCTTCTCGCCATAGGCATCGAGCCAGCGCGCCATCAGCAGTTCGGCAACCGGAGCCCCGCGTGCGCGCGTCGCCACCGTCGACAGATCGCGCAGCCACGCAAAACTGTGCAGGTAATCGGCGTAAGGCGTCCCGGCCTTGCCCGACCAGTCCGCCGCGTCGATCCGGCGCTGGTCGCCTTGATAGGCGACGACCCCGTCCAGCAATGCCTGTCCCCGCCGGATGTCGCCGATGACCGGATCGTCGGGCACCGCGATCAGCTTCAGCGGATACCGGCCCTTCAATCGCATCGTGTGCAGCGGCGTCCGCCACGTCAGCTTCTGAAACCGGTCGGCAAACCGCTCGGCCAGGCTCAGCCCGGCGTCGCCCCCCAGCCGGACCAGCCGCTTGCCTTCCTCGACTCCGTCGAGCGTCGCCGGATCGGGTGCGCCCGTCATCCGCGCAGGGCGGCGATATTGGCGGCGTAGCCTTCCGGCCCATCCTTGAAGACCGCCGTCCCCGCGACCAGCGCATCCGCGCCCGCTGCGATACAGCGCGCGGCGGTATCGCGATCGATCCCGCCGTCGACCTCCAGGTCGATCGCGCGACCGCTCTTGTCGATCATCGTGCGGATCGCGGCGATCTTCTTGATTTGGCTTTCGATGAATTTCTGCCCGCCGAAGCCCGGATTGACGCTCATCACCAGCACCAGGTCGACCATGTCGATCAGGTAATCGAGCATCTTGGCGGGCGTCCCCGGACAAATCACGACGCCCGCGCGCTTGCCCAGCCCCTTGATGTGCTGGAGCGACCGGTGGATGTGCGGCCCCGCCTCGACATGGACCGTGATCGTGTCCGCCCCGGCCTCCGCGAACGCATCGAGATAGGCGTCGACCGGCGAAATCATCAGGTGAACGTCGAACGGCTTCGACGTCGCGCCGCGCACCGATTTCATCACCGCGGGGCCGAATGAGATGTTGGGGACGAAATGCCCGTCCATGACGTCGACATGGATCCAGTCCGCCCCCGCCGCGTCGATCGCGCGCACTTCCTCGCCCAGTTTGGCGAAATCGGCGGACAGGATGGACGGGGCGATGCGGACAGGGAGTCGGGCGGGGGGCTGCATGGTGGGCGGGTTAGAGATTTCGCGTCAGTCGGGCAATGAAGAAGCCGTCGCAGCCGCCCTCGGCCTCCAGCATCCCCGGTAACGTCCGCACGACGCCGCGATCCGTGACCGGAATGCCTGCGGGCAGGTCGGCGGCATCGGGCGCGTGGATGGTGTAATCGCCCCGCGCTGCCAGAAATGCGTCGATCTGCTCCTCCCCCTCGGCGGGTTCGAGGCTGCAGGTCGCATAGACCAACGTCCCGCCCGGCTTCACCCAGTCGGCGGCGCGCGCGAGGATGCGCGACTGGAGCGCCGCCATCTCCGCGATCACGCTCGGGCGGACGCGGTGCAACACATCGGGGTGGCGCCGGAAGATTCCGGTCGCGCTGCACGGCGCATCGATCAGCAGCGCGTCGACCGGCTCGCCGGGGGTGTAGAGCAGCGCGTCGGCATGGACGACCTCCGCCTTGCTATGCGTGCGGTACAGATTTTCGCGCAGCCGCTTGATCCGTGCCTGCGACGAATCGACCGCGGCGACGCGCCAACCCTGCGCCGCGAGCTGGAGCGTCTTGCCGCCGGGGGCGGCACATAGGTCGATCGCACGGCCCCCGTCGGGCGCGGTGCCGATCAGCCGGGCGGGGATCGTCGCGGCCAGATCCTGCACCCACCAGGCGCCATCCTTGTAGCCGGGCATGTCGATGACCGATTCGTGATCGGCGATCCGGACGTGACCCGGCGCCAGACTGACTCCGCCCAGCCGCTCCGCCCATTCATCGGTCGCGGACCAATCGGCCAGCGTCACGTCGAGCGGCGGCGGTGCGGCGATGGCGCGGGCGGCGGCCTCCGCCACCTCCCCGCCCCACGCGCGTTCCCAGCGGAATTCGACCGGGGCGGGCAGCGCGGGCACTTCGGGCAACAACACCCCGCTCTTCATGATCGCGCTGAACACGCCATGGACCAATTTGCGCGGCCCCCCCTCGACCAGCGGCAGCGCGGTCGAGATCGCGGCATGTTGCGGCGTCCCCAGCACCAGCACCTGGACCAGCGCGATGCGCAGCGCCATCCGCGCCTTCGCATCGTCGGGCAACGCGCGCTCGGTCGCCGAATCGATCAGCGCATCGAGATCGGGCAACCGCCGGAGCACTTCGGCGGCGATCGCATGCGCCAGCCCGCGATCGGGGCCATGGACATGCCGGGTCGCCGCGGTCAGCGCCGATTCGAGCGGTTCGCCGCGACGCAGCACAGCATCGAGCAGGCGGATCGCAGCGAGGCGCGACGCGGCGCCGAGCGGTTGGGGGGGACGAGACAGCTTGCCGATACTCCTTGCGCCCCCGATATTGGGGGTCAGGAGATCAGCCATGGGCAACCGCCCCCCCCACGTCAAACCGCCAGCCTATCTTTCCAAGGACCAGCCGGTGCCCGACCCCGAACCGATGGAGCGTCCCGCGGACGATCCGCTCGGCCGGGATCCGGTGCGCTATGGCGACTGGGAACTGAAGGGCATCGCGATCGACTTCTGATCCGCGGCGGGACCGGATCGTCGTCAGACGCCCTCGTCCCGCAACGGTCGTGCGAGCAGGTCGGCGACGACGGCCGCGGCGGATGCCCCGTCGAGCAACCGGCACACCGCCTGCGTCACGGGCATGTCGACACCGACCGACTGCGCCGCTTCCGCCAGCACGGGGGCGGTGAATGCCCCTTCCGCCACGGTGCGGCGATCCGCCATCAATCGCGCCGCCGATCCGCCGCGGCCCAGCCCGACCCCGAGCGAGAAGTTGCGGCTGCTGGTCGACGAACAGGTCAGCACCAGGTCGCCGAGACCGGACAGGCCCGCGAGCGTTTCCGCCCGTCCGCCGCGCGCGAGCCCGAACCGGGTCATTTCGGCGAACCCGCGCGCGATCAGCGCGGCGCGCGCATTCTGGCCGAGCCCCGCCCCCTCGACCACGCCACAGGCGATCGCGAGCACGTTCTTGACCGCGCCGCCGATCTCCGCGCCGACGACGTCGTTCGATGCATAGGGGCGGAAATGCGGCGCGGCGATCCGGTCGGACAGCTGCTGCCGCACATCGTCGTCCGCCGCCGCCAGCGTCACCGCGGTCGGCAGCCCGGCGGCGACTTCATGCGCGAAGGTCGGCCCCGACAGCACCGCGATCGGCGCGCGCGGATGCACCGCATGGGCGACCTCGCCGACCAGCAGCTGCGTCCCCGCCTCGATCCCCTTCGCGCACAGCACCAACGGGGTCGTCCCCACCGCGGTTTCGGCCAGGACGCCACGGACATGCTGCGCTGGGGCGACCACCAGCAGCGCGTCGCAGCCGGTCAGGTCGCCCAGACTGCCGGTCGCGCGGATCGTCGGCGACAAGGGCACGCCGGCCAAGAAACTGCGATTTTCGTGATGGTCGTTGATCGACGCCACCACGTCGGGCTCGCGCGCCCATAACAGCACGTCGCGCTCGCCATGCGCCGCGACCTGCGCCAGCGCGGTGCCCCAGGCGCCGCCGCCGATGACCCCGATCTTCATGCCTTCACTCCCGCCCCACGTACCGGTTCCGCCGACGGATCGAGCGGCCAGCGCGGGCGCGGCGCCACGTCGAGCGCGTCGGTCAGCCCCGCCGCAAACCGTTCCGCCCCGGCCCAGGCGATCATCGCCGCATTATCGGTACACAGCCACAACGGCGGCGCGACGAAGCGCAATCCGTGCGCCGCCGCCAGCGTCCGCAGCGCCTCACGCACCGCCGTGTTGGCCGCGACCCCGCCCGCCACGACCAGGGCGGTCGGCTCGACGCCTGCCAGCGCCTTGGCCGTCCGGTCGATCAGGCAGTCGACCACCGCCGCCTGAAACGACGCCGCCAGATCCTCCGGCGGATGATGCCCCGCGGCGCGCGCCACCGCACTCTTCAACCCCGCGAAGGAAAAATGCGGTTCGGCCGATCCCTTCAGCGGGCGCGGCAGCGGCACATTGGGCTGGCCCAGCGCGGCGGCGCGTTCGACCGCGGGACCGCCGGGGAAGCCCAGCCCCAGCAGCTTGGCGGTCTTGTCGAACGCCTCGCCCGCGGCATCGTCGATCGTCGTCGCCAGCCGTCGATAGCGCGCGACCCCCTCGACCAGCAGCAACTGGCAATGGCCGCCCGAAACCAGCAGCAACAGATACGGAAAATCGAGATCGGGATCGGACAGCCGCGGGCTGAGCGCATGCCCCTCCAGATGGTTTACCGCGACCAGCGGCTTGCCCGCCGCATGGGCCAGCGCCTTGCCCGTCACCAGCCCCACCATCACCCCGCCGATCAGCCCCGGCCCCGCGGTCGCCGCGATCGCATCGACATCGGCCAGCGTCAGCCGGGCATCCGCCAGCGCCCCCGCGATCAGCGGTTCCAGCGCCTCGACATGCGCGCGCGCCGCGATTTCGGGGACGACACCGCCGAACGGGCGATGCGCCGCCTCCTGCCCCGCCAGCCGGTGGCTCAGCACCCGCCGATCGCCGGTAACCAGTGCCGCCGCGGTTTCATCGCACGAGGATTCGATACCCAGGATAATCATAGTCGCCGTCTATTCGCTGTCCCGATGCTTGTCGAACCGGGACGCTTTGCTGCATGGGGCGGCGATGATCCGGTTCAGGTTGGGGACGCGCGGTTCGCCGCTGGCGCTGACGCAGGCGGCGATGGTGCGCACCGCGCTGTGCGACGCGCATGGCTGGCGCGACGAGGAGATCGAGACCGTCGTCATTCGCACCACGGGCGACCGGGTGCAGGACCGCGCGCTCGCGGAGATCGGCGGCAAGGCGCTGTGGACCAAGGAACTCGACCGCGCGCTGGGCGACCGGGACATCGATGCCGCGGTCCATTCGATGAAGGACGTCGAAACGATCCGCCCCGATTCGATCGCGATCGCCGCGATGCTGCCACGCGCCGATGTCCGCGACCGGCTGATCGGTGCCGATCGCATCGTCGACCTGCCTCCGGGGGCGGTCGTCGGCACCAGCTCGCCGCGCCGCCGTGCGCAGCTGTTGCGGTTGCGCCCCGATCTCGACGTCGTGCTGTTTCGCGGCAATGTCGACACGCGGCTGGCGAAACTCGCGGCGGGGGAGGCGACGGCGACGCTGCTGGCGGCGGCGGGGCTCGACCGGCTGGGACGCGATGTCGGCCATGCGATCTCGACCGAGGAGATGCTGCCCGCCCCCGCGCAGGGCGCGATCGGGATCGAGGTGCGCGCGCAGGACGAAACCGCCCAGGTCATCGTCGCCGCCATCGATTATCCCGAGACCAGCGCCTGCGTCCTGGCCGAACGCGCGTTGCTGGCGGCCTTGGGGGCGGATTGCCATTCGCCGGTCGCGGCGCTGGCCAGCCTGTCGGGCGAAATGCTGACGCTGCGCGCCGAACTCCTGTCGGAGGATGGCAGCGCCCATGTCGCGGGCCGGGCCGAGGGAACCGACGGTGCCGAGATCGGCCAGCGCCTCGCGACCGACCTGCTGGCGCGGGCGCCCGACGCGATCCGTCGGTTGTTCTGCCCCTGACGACGGCGGTCGCCACCACCCCGGCGCTCGGCGCCCGCCTGGTCGTCGTCCGTCCCGAACCGGGACTCGCCGCGACGGTCGCCCGCGCCCGGTCGCGCGGGCACGATGTCGTGGCGATACCGCTGTTCGTCGTGCGACCGGTCGCCTGGACCGCCCCCGACCCGTCGTCGATCGACGCGCTGCTGCTGACGAGCGCCAATGCGGTGCGCCATGGCGGCGGCGCCCTGGCCGAACTGTCCGCCCTCCCCGTGGTCGCGGTCGGTGCCGCGACCGCCGCGGCAGCGCGGGCGGCGGGCTTTACCGTGGTCGACCATGGCGCAACCGACGCCGCCGCGGCGCTGGCCCTGGCACGCGCGCGCGGGTTTGCGCGGATTCTCCATCCGGCGGGGCGCGACCGGATCGCGCTGGAGGGAGTCGTCGCGATCACCGTCTATGCGAGCGACATCGTCGACGTGCCGCCGGGGGCCGCGCGGCAGATGGCCGACCGGATCGTGCTGCTCCACTCCGTTCGCGCCGCCCGACGCGTTGCCGCGCTGATCGACCGGGGCGGCGTGGCGCGCGCCACCGTGTCGATCGCGGCGCTCAGCCCGGCGGTCGCGGCGGCGGTCGGCGATGGCTGGCGAACCGTCCTCGTCGCCGCGCGACCCGACGACGACGCGCTGTTCGCCGCGATCGAATCGCGCGATTGACCGGCCTGCGCCAGACGAGGATAAGCGCCCCATGGCTGATTATGTGTCGACCGGCGCGACGGGAACGCGCGGCACCCGCACCGGCGTCGTCGTCGCGGGGATCCTGCTCGCCTTCGTGGCGGGGGTGATCCTGATGGGCTATGCGATGAAGCACCTGCCCTGGTTCGGCGGCACCGCCGCCACCGCGCACGGCGCACCCGAGGAGGTCAGCGACGACTCCGCAAGCTTTTCGCCCGCGGCCCCGCTGAACGCCAACGGCCAGCCCGCCGCTGCCGCGGTCGCGCCCGCGATCGACCCGACGTTGCTCGCGACCCGGGAGGCGGCGCTGGCCGCGCAATTGGCGTCGCTGGAGGCGCGCACCGCGACCGTGTCCGCCGATGCCACCGCGGCGGCGGGGCAGGCCAGCCGCGCCGAGGGGCTGTTGATCGCCTTTGCCGCGCGCCGGGCGCTCGATCGCGGGCTGGGGCTGGGCTATATCGAGGAACAGCTCCGCAGTCGCTTCGGGCGCAGCGAACCTGCGGCGGTCATCGATGTCATCCGCGCCTCGCGCAGCCCGGTGACGCTGGAGGACCTGCGCCAGGGCCTCGACGCGATCGCGCCCGATATCAGCACCGTCAGGGCGGACAATTGGTGGCGCAGCCTGCAGCGCGAAATGTCGAACCTGGTCGTGCTGCGTCAGTCCGGCACCCCCTCCCCGCTGCCGGCCGACCGGCTGGCCCGCGCGAAACGACTGTTGGAGGGCGGCCAGGTCGAGGCTGCGCTCGCCGAGGTCCAACGGCTGCCGGGTGCGCGCGACGCGAGCAACTGGACGAACGCCGCCAATCGCTACGTGACCGCGCGCCATGCGCTCGACTTGA
>Ga0206130_10000109_pt1 | contig 134381 bp, 139 predicted proteins | sample Helgoland_Spring_9_FD_148637 | JGI IMG/M metagenome (GOLD analysis project Ga0206130, IMG submission 148637) | Pelagic subsurface seawater microbial communities from Kabeltonne, Helgoland, North Sea - Helgoland_Spring_Bloom_20160512_1 | ecosystem: Environmental > Aquatic > Marine > Epipelagic...
CCCCCGAAAAAGAGTGGTCTTCAAAAGTAGAATTTTCTCGTAATGTTTATGAAGGAGATTCAGATGAAGAAATCACGTTATACGGACAGTCAGATCATCAGCATTCTGAAACAGGCAGAGGCAGGAATGCCAGTTCCTGAGTTTTGTCGAGAGCATGGCATGAGCAATGCCAGTTTTTTATAAATGGCGGGCCAAATGCGGTGGCATAGATGCGTCACTGATGGCACGGATGAAGGAACTAGAGGCTGAAAATAATCGGCTCAAAAAGATGTATGCCGACGTCCAACTTCAGAATGATGTCATCAAGGAAGCCATGGTAAAAAAGTGGTGAAGCCGTCCCGACGTCGTGAGATAGCAAAATCTGCTGTCAACACGAGGCGGCTTAACATTCGATCTGCGTGCGCGGCTTTCACGATCAGTGAGAGTTGCTATCGCTATCAGGCAAAACTGGGCGATGAGAATGCCAAGATCGCGGAGTGGTTAGTGTTGCTGACAGATCACCAGCGCAATTGGATATATCAAGGATTAGTCTCTCTGATATAAGGCCTAGTAGCTGTGAACTCATGTTTAGAGCCTGATTCGGAAGAATATAATTTGTGCGTAAATGGCTATGTAGCATAGTGTACCTTGATCTTGCACAAAGTGCCTGTTTGCCTGATAAAGTAGATCAAATATACATGGACAAATCGATCATGACGACAACAGGTGCAAACTCGAATGTATTGGCGTTCTATAAAGAACTCCCGTTCAATTATCAGGAAACGGCTATACTTCACGCAGACCGGATAAAGTCAACCAATGCCGTCGATAACTATCCAGTCCTCAAAAATCTTCTGAAGTCTCGTGGCATCCGTGTTTTCGAAATCGGATGTGGTTCCGGCTGGCTTTCAAATGCGATGTCGTATCATCATGGCGCTGATGTCATGGCTATAGACTTTAACCCGGTTGTCATTAAACGGGCCCGCGAAGTCGCAAAACTAGTCGGATCAACAGTGAATTTTGAAGTCGCAGACCTGTTCCAGTATGTCCCTGAGAGGCCCCCCGTGTTAAGCGTGTCCCTCGGCGTTCTCCATCACACAAATGATTGCCTTGGCGCTGTGAAACGTATATTTGAAACCTATACTGCGCCAAGAGGATACAGTTTTATAGGCTTGTATCATACCTATGGACGCAGGCCATTTCTAGATCACTTTGCTGATTTAAAAGCTAAAGGTTATAGCGAAGAAGCGATGCTCAAGCGCTACCAGGAGCTCGATAACAGACATACGGATGATACTAATTTGCGCTCGTGGTTCCGAGATCAGGTTCTGCATCCACATGAAACACAACACACATTGGCCGAGATATTGCCAATAATCGAAGGCTGCGGGATGGAACTGATCTCTACGTCAATTAACCGGTTCCAGCCAATTACATCGATTGATACTTTATTAGAACAAGAAGTTGCATTAGAAAAAACCGGGACTGAGTGGCTTGCCAAGAACATGTACTTCCCAGGGTTCTTCATCTTTCTCGTACAAAACACTGCGCGTTAGGTTTAAAATCACGATCACCACATCGGATAGATATCATTGCCAGGATCTTCTTTAGGGCGATTCTTGATACACTTGTAGATATACCCGCCAATACACACAACCACGAGCATAACCACACCCCACATCCATAGTTCCATCTAACTACTTCCTCAATTCTTCGTTAGCAATTCCATGACGTAGGGTAACATAGCCTCGGCAATCATGTCATTCCCATTTTCTGACACGTGGAACGGGTCAATATAAATCGGTTTGTTGACATCATCGAACAGTTCGGAAATGTCAATTGCCGATGCGTTGCCATATTCCTTTAGTGCATGTCGAATTGCCGCATATGCAGCTGAGAAGTATTCAATCCGTAAAGACGGCTTAACAGCACCATCAAGAATATACTTTTCCTCATGCGGACTTCTGGTCTTTTTGCTGAACAGCATCGGCTGCACAAAGAACAACGATGAAATACCATTTTCCGCTGCGATCAGATGCGCAAATTTTATATTTGATATATAAGACACAGCAATTTTTCGGCTTAAAAGTTCAATATCATCCTTTTTAACGCCGGGCAGTTGCGTCACGTCCTGAAGCTGATGCGTTTTTTGTCCAGGAATGCTCCCGATACGGCGCATAAGACGCGGAATCATTGCGCGGATACCATATCCGATTAGGTTTTTACGTTGTGACTGATGCAGAATGTTAAATTCAGCATTGCGATGGTGCTCGTTGAAAAGACTATCCGCTTCTCCGGTTTGCTCGCTTGGAATAACTTCGTTTGCACCATCGTAAAAAATCACCATATCCGGGCATTCATCGGCTTTAAGCATCTGGATGAATGCAATAATTTCCTGGGTGCTTGAATGCCCGAGTTGCGCAAAATTAGTAATCTCTACAGGCATTCCGTTTTCAAAAATTCTACGTGCCAGATGAGATGGCAAGGTTGCGTTATCACGCGCTCCCAAACCGACCGTAGTTGATCCGCCAAACATATATATCCGATAAGGCTTTATTTCCTGCGGCAACTTAGGGTTTGCTGTGACACGCAGTCCCCGGTCATTAAAATTAAAGAAATCTGTCTGGCACGGCCTTTGTTGCCATGCTGTAAATCGCGCCCAGTCGACACCCATTTTTTCCCAAAAATCGCTGTAATACTGCTTTTGCCATTCTTCGCCGTGATAGGCTTCAGCTAAAGCCCGATAATCTGGCTTGCCCATTCTACCAAAGCGGAATTTGCGAGCGACCGCCTTCCAGTAATCCGGCAAAAACTCCATCATCAATACCGCAACGATGATGACGCCCGCTACAGACCAGGCCTGAGACCAAATATCTTGAAACACCGTCATACTCACCAATCTTATATTCGGCACCCTTGACGGGCACTAATTCCCTAAAGCCAAAATTACGTCCTAAGACATATAAGTTGAACAACCCCTATCATCACATTATAAATTGTGTATTCGTCGTTCAACTGACAAAAAACCACGACACATCAACCAGATAATTAATCAAAAGAAATATAACCATTTAAATATTTTGGCTCCTTTAGAACGCTTCAAAAGTTATCATACACCTTCAGTATAAGATCTGTTATCTTTATCCCGCTTTTCCCACAATTTTGTAGAGCGAATTGATAAACGCGCTATGCCTACAAATAATATCTCTCTATTTGCTGCCATTTTTAGACTTCGCATTCTTCCATATGTCTCGAACGCGCGAACAGCTAACACCTATTAAAACACATCATCTTGGGTAATTCCTAACATTAAAAGGGACTCGGTGTCCCCGTTTGGTGCTACTTTAACATTAGCAACGGCGATCAGCTTGCACTTAAGCATGCTGATGGTACTGTTGTTTCATCCTCTAACGGTACGTTCACTTCCGGCGCCAAACAAAAAGGGTCGAAAGCACCAAGTGTTTTACAGACTTTATAGAACGCTTCTTTTCTCCAATGAGGCACAAAAAGGCATAGTTCGGTTCCGTGTTGATACGCTCTACCTTGCTGCGATCATCAAAGGAACAATGTTCTCTGTTAGCATAACGCAAAAAAGGAAGCCCAATGCATGTAACTGAAAGTTTGGTTCAGGTGGTATCTATTGTGTCGGGACAAACTCGCTTACGAAATAACTCCGTTGCCTTTATTAGAGGGAATACCAGAATAAGCATCACGGGTGGCACGATTTTAGGCACAGTGGCCTCAAAAAGTCAGGTCGCAATAATGGCTATGTCATTGGGAGAGAATGGAGCGGGCGAAGAGATTCGAACTCTCGACTTCAACCTTGGCAAGGTTGCGCTCTACCCCTGAGCTACGCCCGCGTCCTTCTGATTTCCAGCAAATGCTGGAAGCGGAGGGGATAATACGCATCACCTGGCGCTTTTCAAGCGTGAAATTCGTTTTATTTGTTAACCTTCAATTTTATGGTTCATGAATGCCCGTTTAAGTTTCTATAATTCAGTTTTGCGCTAAGACTTGCCGTACGCCACCTAGTCGTCCATCTATATGTTTAACGCAATATAAATAGTTGATCCCCAGGTGGGTAAAGGACGAAAAAATGGAATTTGTGATGAACCCTGATGGCAGCATGTCGCCAAAAGAAGATCCACAAGGCAACCAGCCCCAAGTACTTGCTGCTGCCCAACAACCTGCACCCACGCCTAGCCTCGTTCTTGAGCCAAACTCTTCTGCAGGTTTAGATGCGAAGTCTATCGGAAGTAGCGGTGGCGATCTTATTAAAGATTCCGATACTGCTAGCTTCATGACAGACGTCATAGAGGCGTCTGCCCATGTCCCGGTTATTGTTGATTTCTGGGCCCCATGGTGTGGCCCCTGCAAACAACTAGGACCATTAATGGAGAAATTGGTGCGCGAGGCGGGCGGTACCGTCAAAATGGTCAAAGTTAACGTCGATGAGAATCAAGAGCTCGCGTCGCAAATGCAGGTAAAGTCTATTCCAGCGGTTTATGCCTTCAAAGATGGTCAGCCTGTTGACGGGTTCATGGGCGCTGTTCCTGAAAGCCAGCTTAAAACATTTATCGATAAACTCACCGATGGTGCCAAGGGGTCTCTTGATCAATTGTTGGATCAAGCCGATGCCCTGCTTGAAGCGAATGATCCATTAGAGGCATTGGCCGTTTACGGACAAGCACAGCAAGAAAGCCCTGAGAATGTGCGCGCTGTTGCAGGCATGATCCGTGCCGCCGTCGCAGCCGACGAGACTGACACAGCTCGCGATATGATTGAAGAACTTCCTGAAGCCTGGAAGATGAAATCTCTCATTGCCTCGGCTATTTCAACATTCGAGCTAGAACAGGTTGCTGATGACGCCGGCGATACTCTTGAGCTTCAAGCCAAGGTCGACGCCAATCCAAAAGATTTACAGGCACGCCTGGACTTGGCGCTTAGTCTTTATGCCGCAAAACGGAATGAACAGGCCATCGACGAGCTCCTAGAAATTGTGCGCCAGAATAAAGATTGGAATGAGGGCGCTGCCCGGGAGAATCTGATTAAAATCTTCGATACACTCGGACCAAATCATGAGCTGACAACATCGGGCCGGCGTAAACTTTCGTCGGTCTTGTTTTCTTAGACTGGGTGCATATTAGATGATTGATCGTTTGCGCAATCCAACCTTTGAAACATTGCCCAAAGACCTGCCTGTCTTTCCGTTGCCTGGTGCCATGTTACTGCCGGGCGGGCATATGCCCTTAAACGTTTTCGAGCCGCGTTATCTTAATATGATTGAAGATGCGCTTAAAGGTTCACGCTTAATTGGGATGATTCAGCCGATTGCAGAACGTGATGAGAATCTTTTACCCGACGGCACCAAGCTTTATGAAATTGGCTGTACAGGTCGGATCACACAATTCGGTGAAACCGAGGATGGGCGATACCTTATTGTCTTGGATGGTCTGATCCGGTTTCGTGTTGAGGAAGAACTGGATGCATTCGACGGTTATCGTCGCGTCCGTCCTGATTTCTCACCCTACATCCATGATTTTGACATAGACGATACTATTAATGACGAACAAATTGATGATCGAGACCGCTTGTTGTCAGCAATGACCCGTTACTTTGATTTGAATGGCATTACTGTAGACACAGACGAAATTGCAGAAAGCTCTGATCAAGATTTGATTACAACGCTTGCGATGTCATGCCCTCTTGACCCAGGGGAAAAGCAGGCATTATTGGAATGCGCAACGACATTTCAACGTGGCGAACTTTTAACCAACATGTTAGAAATTGCAGCTTACGCATCAGAGTCACTTTCCTCCGACGTGCGGCAATAAGTATCTGAACACATAGGAATTCATAATGAGCACGTCATTAGCGACTGAAATTGATCCAAAACTATTAGAAATTTTAGTTTGCCCCGTCACCAAGGGTTCGCTCAGCTATGACCGCGAGAACCAAGAATTGATCAGTGACAAGGCTGGCCTTGCATATCCCATCCGCGACGGTATTCCGATTATGCTTGCCGATGAAGCACGTGAGATCGACACCATGAACAAAACCAGACCTGCTAAAGGGGAATAATTGGTGGCCGATACTTTCAGTCAAAAACACCGTCCAATTGAAATTCGCCTCAAGCGTGAAGAGAAAATACTCGACATCGACTTTGAGGATGGCGTGACGCTGTCATTGCCCGCAGAATTGCTGCGTGTTGAGAGCCCATCAGCTGAAGTGCAAGGCCACAGTCCAAGTCAGAAAAAGACCGTTGCTGGCCGTCGACACGTCGGGATTATGGGTGTCGAATCTGTAGGTAATTATGCCATTCGAATAAAGTTCGATGATATGCATGATACCGGGATTTTCTCATGGGATTTCCTCCACGATATGGGTATGCGCAAAGATGAGCTGTGGGCTGGCTATATCGCTGAGCTCGAAGCTCAAGGCCTTAGCCGAGACCCTTAATCTACACGCATCAGTGTGGGTAAATCACCACTCAAACCCATTGCCGAGCGCATCAATATCTTTTTGAGGCCTGGCATACGGTTGACGCCACCCAAACCAATATCCCGCGCAACGCGAATGGGCGCAATATTATTAGAAAAAAGCCTGTTCAGGCCGTCGGTTACTGCAAGCATCAGTGTATTATCAAATCGACGCCACCTTTGATATCGCTTAAGTACGGCAGCGCTGCCAATGTCGAGACCAACATGGCGCGCTTCGGCAAGCACATCTACAAGTGCTGCAACATCGCGGTACCCCATATTGAGGCCTTGTCCGGCAATCGGATGCATACCATGGTCGGCATCCCCAATGAGCACGAGGCGCTGCGCCACCGACGTATCGGCAAACTGCAGCCCTAAAGGATGGCAGAACCGGGGTCCTACAACAGAGATCTTTCCCATGAAGTCCCCAAACCGCCTCGAGAGTTCCTGAATGAAACTTGGGTCATCTAATCCAACAAACTGGCGTGCATGCGCAGCGCGCTCAGTCCAAACGATTGAGGACCTTTGAGCGGGGCGTTCAGGCGTTCCCTTCAGAGGGAGTATTGCAAACGGGCCTGCTGGTAAAAAATGCTCATGTGCAATGAATGCATGGGGTTTCTCATGCTCAACAGTACAAACGATCGCTTCTTGTGGATATCGCCAATCCGTTGTTTTAATGCCAGCATTCTCACGCGTCTTAGAGCCACGTCCATCCGCTGCGATGGCCAACGAGGCCGTTACAACCGATCCATCTGAAAGTATCGCTGTGACAAGATTCGAATCTCGTACCAATTTTTCAACGCGCATTGGGGCCAAAAATATAATGTTTGGATCATTTTCCAATGCGCTTAACGCAGCACATCGAATATGCCGATTTTCAGCAAGATATCCAAGCGGCCCGACACCAACGTCTTCATGATCGTAATGCAGAAACATTGGGGACGCACCATCTGCCACGCGGATATCTAGAATAGGTGACACGTCTTTTTCCAGATAAGGCCAGATATCAATGGCAGTCAGTAGGCGCTTTGACGCCGCGGCCACGGCTGAAGCCCGTCCATCAAATGCAGCCGCCGTCGCAAGTGACGGGTCTTGCCCATCAACGACAATCACACTCAGACCTGAATTTGAGATTGCGCGTGCCGCAACAGCACCGACAAGACCACCCCCAACAATGAGGATATCCGCAGTGCTGACGTCTAAAGCATTTCGTTCTTTATTCATAGATTATAGGTGGCCTCAAAGACGCGCCTTGTCTAGCAAAAGCATCAAATTTATAATGTCTAATTTTTAATCACATACCGTATTTGCCCTTTAATTGGGCAGTTATTGTATATTTTTGCTGCCATGCTGCACTGAAAATAACATCTAGTGTGTTGAAGTTAATAGATAATTTTAATTTCCACAAAACTGGCACGAACCTTGTAAAAGTTAAAGAAGTGGCCGAATAGGTCACGTAACCCAAGGAGGAAAGCGCGCCACTAATTTGGGCGCACGACTTTCCTCTGAATGCACCGGAAGGAGTTCATCATGAAAATGATCATGGCGGTGATTAAGCCCTTTAAACTTGAGGAAGTGCGCGAAGCGTTAACCCCTCTTGGCATCGAAGGAATGACCGTTTCTGAAGTCAAAGGCTTCGGGCGTCAAAAAGGTCAGGCCGAGATCTATCGTGGCGCAGAATACCAAGTTAATTTTCTGCCCAAGGTAAAAATCGAAATTGCATGCGTTGACGACCTTGTCGAACAAGTTGTTGAAACTGTTCACAAGTCAGCAATGACCGGCAAGATTGGTGACGGCAAAATCTTTGTCTATTCCCTCGACAAGGCGGTTCGTATTCGAACCGGCGAAACCAACGCAGAAGCGCTCTAGGAGATGAAAACGATGAATTTTCTGTTTATAAACAAGTGTCGGGGAATTTTCTCGGCCATCGCGGCAGCTGCAATCGTGTTGGGTTCAGGCCCAGCCGCTGCTGACGTATCCACTGAAAGTGCCTACGTATTTAATACATTCGCTTTCCTGATCCATGGCGTCTTGGTGATGTTTATGGCTGCGGGCTTTGCAATGCTCGAGTCTGGCCTTGTCCGCTCTAAAAACACTGCAACGATCTGCCTCAAGAACATCGCACTTTATTCTGTTGCAGGCATCATGTTCTACCTGGTTGGCTATAACCTCATGTACGTCGACGTACCTGAAGGCGGCTGGATGGGTACATTTGTGTTCTTCTATAACCCATCCGGTGATGAATTAGCGCTTCTTAACGCTGAAGAAGCCACCGCTGCGATGGTAAGTACTGTTTCAGACACTGGTTATTCGGTCGCATCTGATTGGTTCTTCCAAATGGTGTTTGTTGCAACCGCAGCATCGATCGTATCAGGTACTGTTGCTGAACGTATCAAGTTCTGGCCTTTTATTATCTTTGTCGTCGTATTGACGGGTGTCATTTATCCAATCCAGGCATCCTGGGTTTGGGGTGGTGGCTGGCTTGCTGACATGGGCTTCAGTGACTTTGCCGGTTCAACGCTCGTACACTCCACAGGTGGCTGGGCTGCTTTAACAGGCGCTATCATCCTCGGTGCACGTAAAGGCAAGTACGGCCCTGATGGCAGCATTCGTGCGCTTCCAGGTGCCAACATTCCTCTCGCCACTTTAGGAACGTTTATCCTTTGGTTCGGTTGGTTTGGCTTTAACGGTGGATCACAGTTAGCTCTCGGGTCCGCATTTGATGCAACTGCAATGTCGATTGTCTATGTGAACACTAACCTCGCTGCAGCTGCAGGCGTCGTTGTCGCAATGATCATCGCTCAGATCATGTACAAAAAAGTCGACGTTACACTCGCACTTAACGGTGCAATCGGCGGACTTGTGGCAATTACAGCGGGTCCTGATCTGCAAAACCACACAATTGCAATGATTGTCGGCGGTGTTGGTGGTGCGCTTGTAGTCTTCGCAGTTCCATTGATCGACAAGTTGAAAATTGATGACGTCGTTGGTGCGATCTCAGCACACCTGGTTGCAGGTATCTGGGGCACATTGGCTGTGGGTATCTTCGGCGGCGGATCTATCGCAACGCAAGCAATTGGTATTGTTGCAATCGGCGCGTTTGTGACGATCACAAGTGCCATCGTCTGGATGGTTTTGAAAGTTACCATTGGCCTCCGTGTCTCGGAAGAGGACGAAGAACTTGGCCTCGACCGCGCAGAGTGCGGGATGGAAGCTTATCCAGAGTTTAGTAAAGGCTCCCAAACCTACTGATTCTTCTCCAAGATCAGAGGTTTCCTCAGAAAGCCAGGCGGCTCCCCCCGCCTGGCTTTTTCTGTTCAGGTCAGACGAATCTTCAAGAATCGATTCGTGCATCAGATTTAGCCTTCTTAAACAGTAAAAAGATGACCCCCGACATCTTGTGGTTAATTTGCGTTAATCCGCGACTTCTTCTGTTATATTAAGGCTGCACGCCACGTTAATCTCTTGTAAAGAAACCCAGCTTACCAAAGATGCATGACCGTACTTCGTGCAAATTCAAATGGCCGGACTTCCGAGCCACTTTTACCCGCCACCGTTTCCGCAGCTCTTAAACGGCGCTGCTGGCAATTTCTCGGCTTAGGCCTTGTTGGCGCTTCTGCTATTATTGGCGCTGCAATCCTTACGTACGCACCAGGTGACCCATCCTTAAATAGCGTAACGGACAATCAACCCATTAATCTTGCAGGGCAATGGGGCGCGATCTTCGCTGACCTTACACTGCAGCTTATTGGCTATGCCGCATTAATGATTCCAGCTGTGCTCTTTGTTTGGGCTGCACTTGTTTTGACGCACGGCACGTTAGCTAAACCATTAGGACGCCTAGGCTGGCTGATCCTTGCAATTATTTTGAGCGCGGTTTTTCTTGCCGGCGTCGGTGTGCCAACCGGTTGGCCACTTGTTTCTGGCTTAGGCGGCGTTGCGGGATCACTCGCCTATGAGGAACTTCTAGTCTGGATTGGTCGCGTCGGTATTCAAGGCGGCGAAACTATTACGATATGGGTCCTTGGTGGATTGGCCTTTGGCGCGGGTGTCATTGCATTAGGCATGGGCCCCAAAGACTGGGTCATCGCTGCACGAACGTCTTGGCGTGGCATGAAGCATGGCTATGCGCTTAGTCAAAATGCATATGGTGCGGCGCGAGGCCTTGGAGACAAGACCATGGCGTTGCGCGATCGCATTCAAGAGATCATGCCTGAGCGGCACACAGATCAACCTGCAGTCATTGAGCCGGATGATGATCATATCCCAACTGGTGGTGTGCTTGATGTAACTTATGAACGAACCGCCGAAAAGCCAGTGGCACCTGTCGTCGATCCCCGTCCAAAACGCGCAAAGACAGGCCGTAAGGCTGAAGCGCGGCGTCAACAATCACTGCCATTAGGCGCAGACGATGATTATGCAACGCCGCCTTTAGAGATTCTTGATCTCCCACAGGCAACCCGTGAAGAGAGCCGCGAAAGCCGAGAAGCTCTACAACAAAATGCACGGTATCTTTCTACGGTTCTTGAGGAATATGGCGTTAAGGGCGAAATCGTTAAGGTTCGTCCCGGTCCTGTCGTCACATTATATGAGCTTGAGCCTGCACCAGGGACAAAAACATCACGTGTCATTGGTCTTTCAGATGACATCGCGCGGTCCATGAGTGCTGTGTCTGTCCGTGTTGCCGTCGTGCCTGGTCGGAACGTTATTGGTATCGAAATGCCAAACGCAAGCCGTGAGATTGTTCATTTGCGAGAACTGCTTTCCTCAAATGATTTTGAAAAAACCAAGGCTGAACTTCCGCTCGCATTAGGCAAAGATATCGGTGGTGGTCCAGTAACAGTTGATTTGGCGCGCATGCCGCACCTATTGATCGCAGGTACAACGGGTTCAGGTAAGTCGGTGGCGATGAACACCATGATCTTATCGTTGCTGTACAATCTTTCGCCTGAACAATGTAAGTTCATTATGATCGATCCGAAGATGCTCGAACTCTCTGTTTATCAGGATATTCCGCATCTTTTGACACCCGTTGTCACGGACCCAACCAAGGCCGTTGTTGCACTCAAGTGGGTCGTCCGGGAAATGGAAGATCGCTATCGCAATATGAGTCAAATGGGTGTCCGTAACATTGGCGGATATAACGCACGTTTGGCCGAAGCCAAGAAAAAGAATGAAGTCCTAAATCGCACGGTTCAAACCGGCTTCGATCAAGACGGCAAGCCTATTTACGAAGAACAGCCACTCCCAACAGACGCACTTCCATATATCGTTGTCGTTGTAGACGAGATGGCTGACCTTATGTTGGTTGCTGGCAAAGACGTTGAAGCTGCAATCCAGCGTCTTGCGCAAATGGCCCGTGCTGCTGGTATTCACTTGATGATGGCAACACAGCGTCCATCCGTTGATGTGATCACAGGTACGATTAAAGCGAACTTCCCATCACGGATTAGTTTCCAGGTAACATCGAAAATTGACAGCCGGACAATCCTTGGCGAACAGGGTGCTGAACAACTCCTTGGTCAGGGCGATATGCTCTACATGGCCGGTGGTGGCCGTATCTCTCGTGTGCACGGCCCCTTTGTTTCAGATGAAGAGGTCGAACGTATTGTCGACCACCTCAAAGCTCAAGCCACGCCGGATTACATTGAATCTGTTACCGAAGACACAGGTGAACCTGTTCTGAGTGAAGAAGCCGGCGGAAATACAGAATACGATGAGCATTATGATAAGGCCGTTGCCTTGGTTGCACGTGAAAGCAAAGCGTCAACCAGCTTCATTCAGCGGCATTTCCAGATCGGCTATAACCGCGCCGCACGGATTGTCGAAACCATGGAACGCGAGGGCGTTGTAAGTGCTGCAAATCGCGTCGGCCGTCGTGAGGTCTTGATTGGTAACCATTCAGACTAGTGGCATCTGCCTTTACGTTGCCACAATATGATCATAGAAACGCGCATGAGATATATTTATATAGCGCTTTTATCATTATCTGTTTTATTCAGCTCGCCCGATACTAGCCGGGCCGCGTCTTCTGTGACCGTCACGCCAGATATTACAAAATCCCTTAAGCGAATTGAAGCTTACCTCGATAGCATCAAAACAATGCAGGCGGAATTTTTGCAAATTTCATCTAATGGCGAGTCCGCCAGCGGAGAAATTCTCTTGGTACGACCAGAGCGATTGCGGATTGAATACGCGCCGCCAACACCGGTTCTCATTATCGCCAATGGTAAATACTTCAGCTATGTGGATACGGAACTTAAACAAGTCAATCATATCCCAGTCGAGGATACGCCAGCAGCATTCCTGTTACGCAAAAACTTTTCTCTTACCGAAGGTGACTTGGCGCTCACTAATTTTGAGCAAGGCGGGAATACCATTCGCGTAAGCATGGTTCAGACAAAAGATCCCCTAGCCGGTGAATTCACTTTAGTTCTCACAGACGAACCAATGGTGCTTAGAAAATGGTCAATAGTCGACGCGCAGGGGATTGTTACAGATTTGACGTTGATCAATGCCCGATTTGATTTTCCGATTTCTGATGATCGCTTTATCACAAGTTTTCCAGAGCTAGATCTTGGGCGATAAAATTTTCGCCGGCGGTCTACTTTAAAATCATTATAATGTGATTATGTAACTAATGCACGTTCGCCTACCCCCCTTGGCGTTCGCGATGAACTGCTTTGCTGTTCATGACCGTCATTTGGTCCAGGACCGCCCGGCCAGCACCCCTGCGCCGGGCGTTCTATTGCGCACTTAAATTATGGAACGAGCTTATATCCACCCGCTTCAGTGACCAACAACTTCGCGCTCGATGGGTCTGCTTCAATTTTCTGACGTAGACGATAAACGTGGGTCTCAAGCGTATGCGTAGTGACAGCGGCATTGTATCCCCACACCTCATCCAGAAGCTTATCACGTGCTACTGGCTTATCTCCAGCACGGTAAAGATATTTCAATATGGCAGTCTCTTTATCTGTGAGACGAACCTTTTTTTGTTCTTCCTCATGCATCAGCAGCTTATTTGCAGGCTGAAACGTATAGGGGCCAATCGTAAAGACCGCATCATCGCTGCGTTCGTGCTGGCGAATATGAGTACGAAGCCGCGCCAAGAGAACACCCAATTTAAAGGGCTTTGTTACATAATCATTCGCTCCCGCATCAAGACCCAGAATTGTATCTGCGTCAGTATCTGCGCCCGTCAGCATAATAATTGGTGCTCGAACGCCTGCACGACGCATGATACGGCACACTTCGCGGCCATCCATATCAGGCAATCTAACATCCAAAAGGATCATATCAAAATTGCTTTGCTTCGTGAACTCAAGGCCTTCAGCTGCGCTCATTGCCAAAACAACTTGAAACTCTTCGTGGAGTTTCAACTGATCACTCAGCATCTCGACAAGGTCTTCATCATCATCGACAATCAGGATGCGCTTACCATTGCTCATTTCATAACCCTTTCTGACGAATCCCCGGTGCGAGCCCGATATGAAACATCACTTTGTATTTTTCTCTTTGACTTATATATTAAGCTGCGCCCTGCGGAAAGATGCTAGGATGATCAAATGACCGATCACAATAAACAAAAGCCTGAGATATATGAAGTCTCTGCGACCCGCGCTCCCCTGACTGTATTATCTGTTGAGCGCACAATGGGGGAGCTCCGTCGAGGCCGTCCTGTTGTGGTATGCGGTGGCGTCGGGCAAGCCGTACTTGCCTTGGCTGCTGAAGGATTAACAGCTGAAAGCCTTAAACAGCTTCAGTCATTCGATGACTCGGTTCCGTCATTAGCGATTACCGGTCGACGCGCGGCTGTGCTTGGACTCGCAGAAACTGTGGGTAAAATTGCTGAAGTTTCTGGATTAGGCGGTCTTTCTGCCGATGAAATCAGTGCGCTTGCCAATCCTTTAGTACAAACAAGCGTAACAGATGCACTTCGAGAACGGTTAACCATTACCGTGCACGAAAAACAGGGACATGGCTGTGCCTCTGCTGCCGTCGCGCTTACAAAAATTGCACGTCTACTTCCAGCTGCTATGACCGTACATTTAAATAATATTGATGATGTGGTCGCCTGGGCACACCGCCATGATTTTTTGACTGTTGATACTGGTGACATTTTTCAATTCGAAGGGGCCGCTGTTCGAAATTTGAAACAAATAGCCGAAGCGCGCGTCCCAATAAGCGATGCTCATAACACCCGAATTATAGCTTTTCGACCTGCAGACGGTGGACGTGAGCATCTCGCAATTGTCATAGGCTCGCCGAAACAAGATGAACCAACTCTCGTCCGACTGCATTCAGAATGCTTCACCGGGGATTTACTGGGAAGCCTCCGCTGCGATTGCGGTGACCAGCTTCAAGGGGCCATGAGTGAAATCAAAACAATGGGCACGGGTGTGCTTTTATATCTCGCACAAGAAGGGCGCGGGATCGGCCTCATCAACAAGCTACGGGCATACGAGCTTCAAGATCTTGGTTTTGATACAATGGACGCGAATGAACAGCTCGGCTTTGAATCCGACGAGCGTGTGTATATGCCAGCTGCTCGCATGCTGAAATTACTGGGCTTCACAAAAATTCGTTTGATGACAAATAACCCAGATAAAATGAATGCTTTGGAGCGATACGGGATCAATGTTGTCGAGCGTGTCACACACACTTTTCCATCAAATCAGCACAACGAGTTTTATCTCCAGACCAAGGCATCACGATCAGGGCATCAAATTTAGATTCCTGAATGTGCTCGGCAGTTTCTGCCTTAACCGTAAATTACCCATCTAAACAATACTCAACCTATTGTTTATAAACAACTTTAGTTGGCACACGCTTTGCTTATATAGCTGTGGGACTATCGGGTTGGGAAAGTTATGACGCCGTCTATTAATCAACAGCAAAACTGGCCGCCATCATTTATTGGTGGTCAAACTGCGTCTTCAAACAAGATTCAGTCACAAGAATTAGCATTCACAGCGCCCTCTTCTGATCCCATCGAAGATGACGCGTTTAGTTTCTTTGGTGACGGCGGATTCTCCTTTAGCGATCTGATTGATATCGTAAACCCACTCCAACATATTCCCGTTGTCTCTACTTTTTACCGTGAAACAACCGGTGACGAGATTTCAGCTGCACCTCGGATGATGGGGTCAACACTGTTTTTCGGTCCATTAGGGTTCGCGAGTGCATTAGCGAACGTCGTTGTTGAAGAGAATACCGGCATGGATATCGGTGAACATATGACGTCATGGGTTACACCTGACGATGAGGGCAGCGCCCTCGCTTTTAACGAAACCACGCCGCCGAATACGTCTCAACCTCAGCAGCTTGACCCAAATGATCCTGTCCTCGCATGGGCCCACCAAGAATATGACTGGACGAGGCGGAATAACCCGGCACTGGACCAGGCGCCGCACACAAAAGCAGTTAGCCCATCTTTTCCTGACGCCGAACCCTTTATGCAGCAAGAACAACCCTGGGCTTCATTGCAAGATGAACTCGCTTCAGCTGTCACCTTAAGCGCAGATTCCCGCTCTGCTTCCTGGGCATATGAAGCTGCCGCAAATCTCCACAGTTTTGGCCGCAGTTAAACGTTTACGGTAAAGTCTGACCATATTGAGGGTTTATCATGAATATTAATGTCTATGCCGATGGTCATCTTAAATTTGACAGCAAAGCATATCGCTGTGCATTAGGCCGGGGCGGCATACTCACCTATAAAGTCGAAGGCGACGGCGCCACACCAACGGGAATTTATCCGCTTTTGCGGCTATTTTGGCGATCAGATAAAATCACATCTATCGAGACATTACTGCCTCATCAAAATCTCAATCTTGACGATGGTTGGTGCGACGACCCCACACATCCTGAATACAATCAACTCGTGAACCTTCCATTTAGCGCAAGCCATGAACGCATGTGGCGTGATGATGATTTATATGATTTGGTCATTGAAATCGGGCACAACAATAATCCCGTTGTTCCAGGCGCCGGCAGCGCTGTTTTTATTCACGTTGCCTCACCAGATTACGCCGCCACTGAAGGCTGTATCGCACTCGCCAAGGATGACCTTTTGATGTTGATACAAAAATGGACAACAGCAACAAAAGTTGAAATTTTCAACGATAAAAGCGGCTAGGCCTGCGGTTTAGGTCGCGTACCAAATATAGCAGTGCCCACACGGACATGTGTCGCGCCTAGCTTAATCGCGGTTTCGTAATCTGCACTCATCCCCATGCTTAATCCTGATAAGCCGTTTCGATCTGCAATATCTGCCAGTAAGGCAAAATGCATTGCAGGCTCTTCATCCACCGGGGGAATACACATCAATCCCAGAATATTCAAACCAAGCTCTTGTTTGCACATCAATATAAACGCATCGACGTCTTCTGAATGAATCCCAGCTTTTTGTGGCTCTTCGCCAGTGTTCACTTGGATATAACACCCAAGATGCCGATCCGTCCGTTCGAATTCTTTTGCTAAAGCGCGGGCGATTTTAGGGCGATCTACGGATTCAATAACATCGAAAGTCGCCACAGCCTCTTTAACTTTGTTTGATTGCAGCGGCCCAATGAGATGCAATTCAATATCGTTAAAGTCTTCGCGCAATTGTGGCCATTTCCCCATCGCTTCCTGGACACGGTTCTCACCAAACACTCTCTGGCCGGCTTCCAAGACAGGACGAATACGCGTCTCATCATGGACTTTTGAAACGGCCACGAGATGAACCATACTTGGATCACGATCAACAGACTGAGCTGCCATCTCGATATCGTCCAATATGGCCTTAAGATTCTTTGCGGGATCAACGATTTGAGTCATATTATCACTATGCCTATTTCAATGAAACGAACGTTACCAAGCCTTATTCTTCAAGACAATCATCAGTGTAGAATGTTACCTCTTTGGTTCGCTATGACGGATCACGAAAGGCTACCTGACCCAACACCTTTGATCCCATATCTGCCACAAAATTGTGTATTGATCGTTCGCGATCTAGATACAACCCGGCAATCGGAGACGGTCCACCGCATTTCGCCAATATGCAAAGACAACGGCGTAACCCTCATAGAATCTTTAAGTCGTCCGCCAAGACAGCTTGCATGTGATGGGGTACATATCCCTGAAAAATCACTCATTCATTGGAAAAAAACAGATATTTTTCGCTTACAGCCAAAAATTATATCGAGTTCGGCACATTCTTTGAGGTCAATTACCCAAGCGACAAACTTTGGGGTCGATGCCTGCCTTTTATCACCCGTTTTTGCGACCAAAAGCCACAAAAACAGTGATTTCCTTGGTATGCCGCGATTTGCGTCATTATGCCATTCAGCGAGGGTGCCTATTATAGGTCTTGGAGGTATTTCTACAGCACGCATTCACCGTGTTTTTGGTGCAGGTGCGGCTGGGATTGCAGGTATCGGACTGTTTGAAGATCCCTATCGGTCAGCTTAGTATTTTCAACCTTAAAGGCATCGCCAATGTCTGGTAGATTCTAAGCATTTAGTGTATTAAAGAATGCCTACGGCATTCATTCGAGCCGATTGTATTTATAATTTGAGAATCTGGGACTAAAGGACTGCCACAAATGACTTTTCAAGAGATCAAACTGGGTAGACCCCTTATGGTCCTTTTGACCGCATGTATTTTAACTGCGGGCTGTTCGTACACACCCTTGGATCCGCGCAGTTCAAATGACGAGGATGAGTATACCGATTACTCCAAACGCAAAACGATCTTTGGTGATGGTGGATTTAATCTCTTTGGTGGCAATTCAAATAAAAATGATGGCAATTCCCTGGGTGTGAATAGCTTTCTATGGCGTGCTTCTCTGGAAACCATCTCATTTATGCCAATCAATACGGCAGACGCCTTTGGTGGAGTCATCCTCACTGATTGGTATAGTCCGCCAGAATCTCCGAGTGAGCGGTTTAAGCTAAACGTATACATTCTTGGGCGAACACTAAGAGCGGACGGTGTTAAAGTTTCTGTATTCAGACAACTACGTGATCGCGCTGGTGCTTGGGCTGATGCAACGGTGCCAAATGGAACCGCACCTAAGGTTGAGGATTCAATCCTTACTAAGGCTAGAATGCTTCGTCACCAGACCCTAACATCTAAGTAGATTGTCCGCGCCGATATCGGCTTTGTTATTTGAAACATGCTGCGTTTTAACATCGTAGCTTGTAGAAATTTGTGAGTTCCCAACTGATGTCTCGATATAGCGTTAAACAAACAGAGGCCAAGTGGCAAAAAACTTGGGTAGATCAAAAGTGCTTCGAAGTCGAAGAAGACCCTTCAAAACAAAAATACTATGTCCTGGAAATGTTTCCGTATCCCTCTGGTCGGATTCATATGGGCCACGTTCGCAACTACACTTTAGGTGATCTCGTTGCGCGCTTTCGTCGTGCTCAAGGATACAATGTATTACACCCAATGGGTTGGGACGCGTTTGGTCTTCCCGCTGAAAACGCTGCTAAAGAAAATAACGTGCATCCTGCTAAATGGACTCATGACAATATTGCCTCCATGCGCGAGCAGCTTAAATCAATGGGCCTGGCTTATGATTGGCGGCGTGAATTCGCAACATGTGACCCAGAGTATTATCAACACGAACAAAAAATGTTCCTGGATTTCCTTGATGCCGGGTTGGTTTATCGAAAAGAATCATGGGTCAACTGGGATCCTGTAGAGAATACCGTGCTCGCAAACGAACAAGTTATTGATGGCAAGGGTTGGCGGTCTGGTGCTGAAGTAGAAAAGCGAAAGCTTGCACAGTGGTTTTTAAAAATTACTGCCTACGCCGATGATTTACTGCAATCACTAGAAAGTCTCGATCGTTGGCCTGATCGTGTACGAACGATGCAGCATAACTGGATCGGCCGTTCCGAAGGGGCACATGTCGCTTTCAAAATTATTGATAAAGATGCCCCTTTAGACGTCTACACCACGCGGCCAGATACTATTTTTGGCGCATCCTTTACGGCAATCTCTCCCAACCATCCAATCGCTGCAGAGATTGCTGAGAACAATCCAGAATTGGCCGAATTTATTGCGACCTGTAATCGCATGGCAACTTCTGAAGCCGCGATTGAGAAAGCAGATAAGCTCGGATTTGATACAGGCCTTCGCTGTGAACATCCTGTTCTTGCAGGCGAGACATTGCCTATATATGTCGCCAACTTTGTCCTCATGGATTATGGCACAGGGGCGATATTTGGTTGTCCTGGCCACGATCAAAGGGACTTGGATTTTGCACGTAAATACGGTTTACCCGTCACAGCTGTCGTGTGTCCGGAGACCGAAGACAGTGCCACGTTTGTCGTTGAAAACGAAGCCTACACTGGCGATGGCCTAATCATTAATTCTGATTTTTTAAATGGAAAGACCGTCCCTGAAGCTAAAACTGAAATCATTAAGTGGTTTGAAGCCAAAGGTACGGGCGAAAAACAAGTTAATTTCAGGCTCCGTGATTGGGGTGTATCCAGACAACGTTATTGGGGTTGCCCAATTCCGATTGTGCATTGTGATGCTTGTGGGGCTGTTCCTGTTCCAGCTGCTGAACTCCCTGTTGTTCTGCCTGAAGACATCGACATTTCTGTTGATGGGAACCCGCTCGATAAGCATCCAACATGGAAGCAGATTGATTGTCCCACCTGCGGCAAGCCGGCGGTTCGAGAGACAGATACCTTCGATACTTTTTTTGAATCTTCATGGTATTTTGCAAGATTTAGCTCGCCCGTTCCAGAGCAGGCTTTTGAGAGTTCAGCCGCGGATTACTGGTTACCCGTTGACCAGTACATTGGTGGTATCGAGCATGCTGTTTTACACCTATTGTACTCTAGGTTTTTTACCCGCGCATTGAAAGAGTGTGGTTATCTTGGGATCGATGAGCCATTTGCCGGCCTCCAAACTCAAGGCATGATTTGTCACGAGACGTATAAAAGCGCAGAAGGAAAATGGCTTTTTCCAACTGATGTCGTATTCGAAGAAGGTGGCACGTTCAAAGATCAAGCTGGTGTTGATGTTACTCGTGGCCGCTCAGAAAAAATGAGCAAATCAAAACGCAACGTCGTAGACCCTGAAGAGATTATTGAAACTTACGGGGCTGATACGGCTCGCTTGTTTATGCTTTCTGATAGCCCGCCCGATCGAGATTTAGATTGGACAGATTTTGGCGTTGATGGGGCTTGGCGGTATGTAAATCGTTTATGGCGTTTAGTGGATGAACCTGCATTCGATATTGCAGCGTTAGGCGCTGATCGTCCTGAACAAATTGATGGTCATTCTGCAGATGTTGAGCGAATGGTGCACCGGACTATTGTCGCTGTCACTGACGATCTTGATCGGTTTCACTTTAACAAAGCCGTCGCTCGGATCCGCGAATTAAGCAATGCCGTCGAAGCTATGAAGCCAAATGATGCCGGCGCAGCTTGGGTGTTAAGATTTGCTACGGAAACTTTAACAATTTTAATTGGCCCGCTTATGCCGCATCTTGCCGAAGAAATGTGGCAAACTCTTGGACATAAAACACTCATTGCAGATACGCTTTGGCCTGTTGCTGCACAGGAAATGCTTGTTGATGATAAAGTTACCATTGCCGTTCAGGTTAATGGAAAGCTACGCGGTACACTTAATATTGCAAAAGACTCAGATAAAGAAACAATAGAACAAGCGGCACTTATGCTTGAGGGTGTTCAAACTTTTATTGAGGGCAAGGATGTGCGGAAAATTATTGTCGTGCCAAATAAGATCGTAAATGTCGTCATTTAAAATAACATTTTTGATCGCCTTAACGCTCAGTATGACTGCGTGTGGGTTTCGGCCTCTTTACGCTCCACCCAGTGAAAATGCTGCCATACAAGGTGTTTATGCTTTTGATGTGTTGAAGCGTGTTGCTATTTCAAACATTCCTGATCGGAAAGGGCAGTATCTGCGTAACGCCCTAGTCCGACTTTTGCATCCAAACGGCCGTCGCGGCGAAGCGCTTTATATACTCAATATCTCTTTAACTGAAGGGACCAGTAGCCTAGCTGTTCAACGCAGTGCAGAAGCAACACGTGCTAATTTAATGGTTACTGGGAGCTTCAGTCTCGAGTCTCTTGTAGCAGGGGGTCAACTTCATTCTGATGTTGTTACATCAACGAGTGGTTATAATATTTTTCAATCTGAGTTTCAGACTTTAATGGCGGTGAAAGGGGCTCGAGAAAGAGCTCTTGATGATCTCGCTCAGCAAATTCGCATTCGTCTTGCTTCTCATCTCACCAATTCACATTCAAAGGTTTTGCGCCAGTGAAGCTGAATGGCGGCAAGGCTGAAGCTTTTTTAAAATCTCCACGCGATAGTGTTCGTGCTATTTTGTTTTTCGGGCCTGATTCCGGACTTATACGTGAACGCGGTAAAGCTCTTGTATCCCATTTTGCTGATGCAGATGACCCCTTTGCCGTAACAGAAGTTTCTGGGGATGTCTTAAAGAAAGACGGCGCACTGTTATCCGACGCATCCAATGCAATGTCTCTCATGGGTAGCGCCTCTGTGGTTCGCGTCCGTGATCTAACGGATGCTGCTGCACCTATCGTTGAATCCTGGTTAGATTCAGGTGCAGGTGCATTACCAGCAATATTCGAAGCTTCTGAATTAACGCCACGTTCTAAAATACGTGTACTATTTGAGACGCGGGACGATGCAGCTGCTATCGGATGCTATCCAGATGAAGGCCGTGATTTAGGCGCTGTTGTCCGTGAGCATTTTTCAAGCCAGGGCATCAAATTAGCACCAGATGCATTGCCCGCACTGTTAGCTCGACTTGGTACAGACCGATTAGCCATCCGCCAAGAACTTGATAAACTCATACTTTATGCAGGTGGACCTGATTCTGGAGCAACAGTAACTGAAGATGATGTAGAAGCCGCCATCGGCGATATCAAAACATCATCTTTAGACGATATTGCCTTTGCTGTCGGTGCTGGAGATCAGAAACGTCTAAGTATTTCTATGGATCGCGCTTTTTCTGAAGGAACCGCGGCTATTGCTGTTATTCGAGGAGTTCAACGTCACCTTGATCGCTTGCATCAAGCAAAAGCAAATGTCGAAAATGGCTCATCAATCGGGGAGGCCGTAAAACGGCTGCGCCCACCTGTATTTTTCAAAATGATGGATAGTTTCATCTCACAGGCCAACGTCTGGTCGACGCCAGACCTTGCACGCGCACTAACTTTGTTATTGCAGACGGAGCGGGACTGTAAGTCAGGCTTAGATATCGATCGGAGTCTTTGTGAAAGAACAATGATTCAGCTCACTCAGGCCGCACGACGAAACAGACGACAAATCACTAATTAGTTATGTAAGCAATTGATATAAATTATCTTTTTGGCTTCAAGCTAACAGATAGTTTTGGCGTTTCTTTCTTTTGAGATTTATTTTCTTCGCGAGGGAGTTCTACCACCGTTGAAATCGGCTTTTTATCAACAGATTTCAATTTCTCAATAACTAGATCAAGCTGATCCAAGTCGTCGTATGCAATGCGCAAGACGCCTTTTTGGCCTGAACCATCTACGGTTACTTTCAAGCCTAATAGATTAGTTAAATCTCGCTCAAGTGCGATTGTATCTACATCTTTAGGCTTCGCGTTCAAAACACTTTTCGATTGAGACTTTACACCTGATTGGCGAGCAAGTTTTTCTGCCTCCCGCACACTTAGATTTTTTTCTATAATCTTTTTAGCTTTTTCATAAGCGCCGTCGACACCAATCAATGTGCGCGCATGTCCCGCACTTAAAAGGCCTTCTTCTACAAACTTCTTCACTTTTGGATCCAAAGCTAACAATCTTAATGTATTGGCGACGTGGCTTCGACTTTTTCCAACCAGTCTTGATACATCGTCCTGCGTGTGACCAAACTCTTCCATAAGCTGCTGATACGCATCAGCTTCTTCCACTGCAGATAGGTTTTCGCGCTGTACGTTTTCAACAAGAGCGACTTCGAGTGTTGTCTGATCATCAAAATCTTTAATAATAACAGGGACTTCAGAAAGTTGGGCGAGTTGCGCTGCGCGCCACCTGCGTTCACCTGCAATAATTTCGAATGCCGATGGATCGTCTGGATGCCGCCTTACGAGGAGGGGCTGTAACACGCCTTTTTCACGAATTGACTGGGCCAGCGCATCGATAGCGACCTGGTCCATATGATGCCGTGGTTGGTATTTTCCTGGATGCAAAAGCTCAACAGCAACTGGCTTTCCAGTACGAACACGGTCCAACTTCGCATAGTCATCGTTACTTTCACCTAAAAGGGCTGAAAGACCGCGACCTAATTTTTTCTTTTTATCTGCCATTATACACCTACTCGTCGTTCGCGATGAATGACTTCACCCGCGAGGCTCAAATATGCCTGTGAACCGGCACAGTCGATATCATAGACAATTACAGGGCGCCCATATGAAGGCGCCTCTGAAACTTTAACATTTCTTGGAATTACTGTCTGATAGACCTTATCCCCAAAATATGCCCGAACGTCATCTGCAACCGCGCCCGATAGGTTATTGCGGCCATCAAACATGGTCAGAACAATTCCTTGAATTTCTAACCCTGGATTATAGGTCGCTTTAACGCGTTCAATCGTCCGGACCAAAAGGGATACGCCTTCCAATGCAAAGAACTCACATTGAAGGGGAACAAGTACGGCCTGCGACGCGACTAAAGCATTGATCGTCAATAAACCTAAGGCCGGCGGGCAATCAATGAGGATATAATCATATTCGACCGACGCGAGCATAAGAGCTTCGCGTAAACAGAATTCCCGACGCTCAACATCAACAAGTTCAATTTCAGCACCTGATAGATCTATGCCTGAGGGAACAATATCCAATCCTGGAATGCAGGTTGCCTGTATCGCATCTTGCAAAGCAATCTCACGGATAAGGACATGATATGTATTTTTGTCTCGAGTTTCATGCTCAATACCTAATCCCGTCGAGGCATTGCCTTGGGGGTCGAGGTCAATAATCAGAACTTTCTGTTTAATGGCAGCAAGCGCGGTCGCGAGATTAATGGCTGTAGTTGTTTTACCAACACCACCTTTCTGGTTCGCAATCGAGATAATACGGGTACGATGTGGGTGCAAAATATGATCAGCTATCTGTTAGGGGCAAAAGGTCATTAACAATGAGAATGGTTCCGGATGCGTCAGATATACTAAACTTTCGGACCACATTCATTGTCCATTGTTTCGTGCTTTCGGTCAATTCTTGATCGACACCAGCCCCCTTCATAAGTACAGATTTACCACCTTTTTTCAAATGGCGGTGAACCCATGGAAGGAGTTTTGGCAAAGGCGCAAGCGCCCGCGCTGTAACAATATCGGCATCTAGTGAAGGCAAGTCTTCAATCCGCGCAACATGAACATCAACATCTGTCCCTGTTTCTCTAGCGACTTCACGCATGAAAGTTGCTTTTCTTTGATCACTCTCAACAAGCTGAACGTTAGCACCTGTCGCAATTGCAATCACGAGCCCAGGCAATCCAGCACCGCTACCTAAATCGGCAATCTTTAGGTCTTTTTCAATATGCGGAAGAAGCTGCGCGCTATCCAGAATATGACGTCGCCAAGCATTTGCTAAGGTGTTCTTTCCCACGAGGTTTATGGCGCGCTGCCATTTCGACAAAAGAGCTAAATAAATCTCAAACCGATCCATCGTATCTGCATCAATACCTGATAAATATTCAGCACAACCTTCTTTGGTGAGGGGCGTGGCATCAGTCATAACTGGAAATGTTTCACGTGAAACATGTGCTAGGCCGTTAATCTGCTGTCTTGGCGCTTCACATAGGCCAAGAGGGCAGTAATGGCTGCTGGCGTGACACCAGATATACGTGCGGCCTGACCAATAGTTTCTGGTCGGACACGAGATAATTTATCGCACACTTCGTTTGACAGGCTAGGTATACCATTATACTCAAGGTCAGCAGGAAGGCGGAGATTTTCATCACGTCGCAGCGCTTTTATGTCCGCGTCCTGACGTTCTAAATAGCTCGAATATGTCGCTTCGATCTCAAGCTGTTCTATGATGTCTGGGCGGATTCCATTCAATTGGGGCCAGGCGTGTGACATCTTTGCATAGTCAACGTTTTGATAGCTGAGAATTTCGATACCATTCCTGCGAATTCCATCTTGGTTTATTTCGAAACCATGATTGCGTAACGAGTTAGGTGTCTCGTTAAGACTGAGGAGGGCGTCTCGTGCCGCGTTCAATGCAATAGACTTTTCCGCAAATACTTTGTGACGGCCAGATCCAACCAACCCGATATCAACACCTCGCTGTGTGATACGCAGATCGGCATTGTCAGCACGGAGTAACAACCGGTACTCCGCTCGGCTTGTAAACATTCGGTAAGGCTCAGCCGTGCCCAGCGTCACCAAGTCATCAATCATCACGCCGATGTATGCATCGGCGCGATCAAGTTCAAATGTCTTATTCGACCCACTAACGGCTAAAGCTGCGTTAACACCAGCCATCAAGCCTTGAGCGGCAGCTTCTTCATAACCCGTCGTCCCATTGATTTGACCAGCAAGGTAAAGACCTGAAACCTCTTGGGTTTCCAAGCTCCTTTTTAAGGCGCGCGGGTCTACATAGTCATATTCAATCGCATAACCTGGCTGAAGCATGATTGCTTTTTCGAGGCCTGGTATTGTTTTTAAGAACTCAAGCTGAACATCTTTTGGCAGGGACGTGGATATACCGTTTGGATATACCGTGTCGTCATCGAGACCTTCTGGCTCGAGGAAAATTTGATGCCGCTCTTTATCGGCAAAGCGCACGATCTTGTCTTCAACGGACGGGCAATACCTTGGACCAACGCCTTCAATCTGTCCTGAATACATCGCAGAGCGATGTAAGTTCGCTTCAATGATTGTGTGCGTTTTAGGGTTCGTGAATGTCATATGACACGCAATTTGCGGCACAGTAATTTTATCTGTGAGATATGAAAACGGAATCGGTGGATCGTCAGCCGGTTGAGCATCAAGCCCGCCCCAACCGATTGTCCGACCATCAAGTCTTGGCGGGGTGCCTGTTTTCAAACGCCCTAATGGAAAGCCCAATCTTTTAAACGTATAGGCCAGCCCAATAGAAGGCTTATCGCCAACTCGGCCAGCAGGTATTTTCTGATCCCCGATATGAATGAGACCACGAAGGAATGTCCCAGTGGTAATAATAACAGCGCCAGCTGTAATCTCATTTCCAGAAACCGTTTGGATACCTGTAACCCGACCGCTTTTCTCATCTATTAGTAAATCTTCGACCGAGTCAGCAAGAAGTTCCAAGTTCTCAATTTCACTCAGTAAGTCCTGAATAGCATTTCTATATAACTTTCGATCTGCTTGCGCCCGGGGGCCTCGAACCGCAGGACCTTTAGATCGATTGAGCATTCTAAACTGAATGCCAGAACGATCAATTGCTGTCCCCATGATCCCATCAAGCGCATCAATTTCTCGAACAAGCTGGCCCTTTGCCAATCCGCCTATCGCTGGATTACATGACATCTCACCAATTGTCTCGAGTCGGTGTGTAACAAGAAGAGTGCGCGCACCCATGCGTGCAGATGCGGCGGCAGCTTCTGCGCCGGCGTGTCCACCACCAACAACGATGACATCGGGTTTTAACATGGCCGGAACATAGGACTACAATTTATACGAGTCAATTGGAACAAGCAAATGTTTCACGTGAAACAACGCCAACGATCATTTCCCAATACAAAAATCACTGAAGATACGATCCAACAATTCTTCAACATCCACACAGCCCGTAATCCGACCCAAAGCTTGAGCAGCAACTCTGACATCTTCTGCCATCATCTCAACATCTGCCCCAGCGTCAGCGCTCACAAATGCACGATCTAAAGCATCAACACATTCTTCGAGTGCATGACGATGTCGCGCGCGGGTTAGTGGGGCAGAGGATTTGATTCTGTACGCAGCTTGATTTGAGATGCGCTCCGACATCTCCACAATTAAGCTTTCAAGACCATCATTCATTTTTATTGAAAGAAGGTGCACGCCTAAGAGTGCCTTGCCCAGATCATTATTTGACAGAAGATCACACTTATTCATCACAACAATTGTATCAGGATTGTGCTCAGCCATTTCAGCAGCCTCAACACTATCGACGAGATGTAATCTCAAGTCTGCAGATGCCGCCTGTTCTAATGCCCGGCGCACGCCTTCACGCTCAATAACATCCTCACTTTCACGAATACCCGCTGTGTCGATAATGACGGCAGCGTATCCACTCAAGTCCATGGGAACTTCAATCACATCACGGGTCGTGCCAGCAATATCAGAAACAATAGCCACATCTCTTTTTGCTAAAGCATTTAACAAACTCGACTTACCAACATTCGGCGCACCCGTTAAGGCGATACGAAAACCATCACGAATTCGCTCACCTATATTACTGTCTGATAAATGCTCTCTGATCTCTTGAGCCAAAACCTTGAGCGCATCAAGGCTTTGGCGGCTGAGGTCTTCAGGAATATCCTCTTCAGAGAAATCAATACTAGCTTCAGCAAAAGCCATCGCTTTTACCAGACGCTCGCGCCAACCATAATATGTTTTAGCAAGTGCTCCGCCCATTTGTGTTAACGCCTGCTGGCGTTGTGCAGATGTTTCAGCATCGACGAGGTCAGCAATAGCTTCAACAGCGGTCAGATCCATCTTGCCATTTTCAAATGCGCGTCTAGAAAACTCTCCAGGCTCAGCTGGACGCAGTCCTTCGATGCTAGAGAGACTCGTCATAAGTGCGCTTATCACCGCATGCCCGCCATGGACGTGTAGTTCGACGACGTCTTCACCAGTAAAGCTGTTCGGCCCATTAAACCGAACAGCCAACGCGTCATCAATTTGTACAGGGCTTTGATCAAAATTCGATTCGGTTTCGAAAAGACTTAGGCGTTGTGCATATCTAGGAGCAGGCAACGCAACCAAATTAGGCGCAAGCTTCATTAGGGCGCGTTCAGCCGCCGGGCCAGAAATCCGAATAACAGCAATTCCGGCGCGCCCTTGTGCCGTTGCCAGCGCATAGATCGTTGGGTAGCTTATCGACATAGACGTACAAATCCAAAGAACCCCACATATAGTGGGTAACACCAAATAAGGTGATTATTATGAGTCTGGCTTCAGCATGAGCCGTTCAACACGTCGATCATTCTGCAAGTGTTCCGTAATAATCTCATCAACATCTTCAGCACTTGTGACTTTGTACCAAACACCCTCAGGATAAATTACCATCGTTGGTCCGAGCTCACAGCGATCCAAACAACCAGATTGGTTGATTCTGGTTTGATCAACGCCGAGTTCTTTAGCACGAGCCTTCATAAAATTACGCAGTTTGACGGCACCCTTGCTGGCACAACACCCGCGTTCATGACCTTCCGGCCGTTCATTCATACAAACAAAAACATGCTTATTATAAAATGGCGCTGAGTCGTTGGTCGCATCACTCATCAAATTAGTCCTTCTTCTCATCATCATCTTTGCCAGCTAAATTCGCCCAAAACATACGCTGCATTTGTTCCAAGCCCTGCACACCTGATGGAACACCTGCAGGCATCCAAGTCTTGAACATGGTTTCAGAATCCATTGCTTGCAAGTTTGCACGCATACGTTCTTCGAGCTCCACCAACATTGCTTCTTGTAGTGGCTTAACATCCGGAAGGCCCAAGAATGTTCGCGCCTCATTCGGTGTGCAATCGATATCAATATTGATTTTCATATCAGCTCCTCCCTTGGTCACAAACATCAGATCGGATAAACTAGGCGGACAGGGCGAAGCTGGCAACAATCCTACAACACCAGAAACGAACAGCATCCAGGAAACACACAATGCCGTTAGACGTATCTCATCTTTCATTCCCTTCACCGATAGGCGCACTCACATTGTTTGCCGAACGCGGTTCGATCATAGTGATCGAGGCAGGGCGTGTGCCTGACAGCATAGAAAATGATCCCTTACTAAATGAAGCGCGAGATCAATTGAACGCATACTTTGATGCGAAACTTACCACGTTTGATTTACCCGTAGCACCAGCAGGACCGCCGCGCCGTCGCAAAATATGGGAAGCTATGGCAAAGATACCTTATGGAACAACTTTATCTTACGGAGAGTTTGCAGCAGAGATGAAAAGCTCCGCCCGAGCAATAGGAGGTGCGTGTGGCGCAAACCCAATTCCGATTGTTCTGCCATGTCACCGCGTATTAGCTGCCGATGGCAAAATGGGCGGATTCTCATTCGCTAACGGTGCAGAAACAAAACGTCGATTGCTTCAACTAGAAGGCGCGCTCGAGACATTCATCTAACTGCTTGTCCCGCACCACCACCACAACCATATTGAAATAAACAAATAACACTTAAGGGGAATCATCTTTATGACAAAAGCTATTCAAATCAATGAAGCCGGCGGTGCAGATAAACTCATCTGGACAGACATTGAGGTTGGCGATCCGGGCACTGGTGAAATCCGGATCAAGCAAAATGCCTGTGGATTGAACTATATCGATATTTACGTTCGCTCCGGTCTTTATCCAATCGAGAGTTATCCAGCAACGATCGGCATGGAAGCGGCGGGCGTCATTGAAGCGGTCGGTGAAGGTGTCACAGATTTTGCCGTTGGTGACCGTGTTGCGTATCCGATGGTTCTAGGTGGTTATGCAGAAGCACGCGTCATGTCGACAGCTAAGGTCGTCAAACTGCCAGATGGCATTACTGACGAAACAGCTGCAGCTATGATGCTTAAGGGATTAACGGCACATTATTTATTGTTCAGAACATACAAGGTGCAGCCTGGTGACAATATTCTTGTCTATGCGGCCGCCGGTGGTGTTGGGCTTATTCTTTGTCAGTGGGCAAAAAAACTTGGTGCGACAGTAATCGGATGCGTTGGTGACGAAGAAAAAGCAGCGCTTGCTCAAGCGAACGGATGTGATCATCCCATCCTTTACCGTGACGAGAATATTCCAGCGCGCATTAAAGAACTTACCAACGGAGAAGGTGTCTCTGTTGCATATGATAGCATTGGCAAAGCCACATTCATGGACTCGCTTGATAGCCTCAAGCCGTTTGGCACTTTGGCGACGTACGGTAATGCATCTGGCAAAGTAGAGCCATTTGATCCAGGTATTCTTGCACCAAGAGGATCACTCTATGTGACGCGTCCAACACTCGGAACGCATACAGCAACACGTGAGTTATTGACCGAAGGTACGGACCGCTTGTTCGCAACAGTCCAGTCTGGTGATGTAAAAATCAGCATCAATCAGACATATGCATTATCTGATGCGCGCCAGGCGCATGAAGATCTTGAAGCACGCAAGACAACAGGTTCAACAGTCTTCACTGTCTAACACGCCAAACCTTTCTTCCCCTTCTTCGGAAGGGGGAGGGATTACTGGTTCATTGAATCAAAGAAATCGTCGTTGTTTTTGGAATGCTTGATCTTATCGAGCAAGAAGTCCATCGCGTCGACAACACCCATCGGCATCAAGATACGACGCAATACCCACATCTTCGAAAGCGTGGCTTTATCAACAAGGAGTTCTTCTTTACGGGTACCCGACTTGGTGATGTCGATCGTTGGCCAAGTCCGCTTATCAGAAAGCTTACGATCAAGGATAATCTCAGAGTTACCGGTACCTTTGAATTCCTCAAAGATGACTTCATCCATACGCGAGCCCGTATCAATAAGTGCGGTTGCTATAATCGTCAACGAACCGCCTTCTTCGATATTTCGAGCCGCACCAAAGAAACGCTTCGGGCGCTGAAGTGCGTTCGCATCAACACCACCGGTAAGAACCTTACCAGATGATGGAACGACTGTGTTGTAGGCGCGTGCAAGACGGGTGATAGAATCGAGCAAAATCACCACATCTCGTTTGTGTTCAACCAAACGCTTGGCTTTTTCCAAAACCATTTCTGTCACTTGAACGTGCCGTGTTGCAGGTTCATCAAACGTTGATGAAATAACTTCACCGCGAACAGTACGGGCCATATCCGTTACTTCTTCTGGACGTTCATCAATCAACAAGACGATCAAATAACATTCAGGATGGTTGTTTGCGATTGAGTTCGCCATGTTCTGAAGCATGACCGTTTTACCAGTCCGCGGTGGCGCAACAATCAAACCACGCTGGCCTTTACCAAGTGGGCTTACAAGATCAAGCACGCGATGGGTCGGATCTTTAACTTCAGGATCTTGAACTTCCATCAGCAACCGCTCTTCTGGATAGAGTGGCGTTAAGTTATCGAAGTTTATTCGATGGCGCACATCGCCTGGGTCTGCAAAATTAACTTTAAGTATCTTCAATAGGGCAAAGTAACGTTCGCCATCTTTTGGAGAACGAATTTCCCCTTCTACCGTATCCCCTGTTCGCAATGAAAAGCGTCTGATTTGGCTCGGACTTACATAGATATCATCTGGGCCCGGCAAATAGTTGGACTCAGGACTCCGTAAAAACCCAAATCCATCCTGAAGAACCTCCAACACGCCGTCTCCAAAGATCGCAATATCATCTTCCGCAAGATGTTTGAGAATCGCAAACATCATATCCTGTTTACGGAGAGAACTCGCATTTTCAATCTCTAATTCTTCAGCATATGCCAAAAGATCTGCGGGTGTCTTTTCTTTGAGGTCTTTGAGATTCATTGATCTGCTTCAATTTTGTTTATGGGAATAGGTGTGCGTGTCGTCAAAGACGTTAATTGTCTTGGTACACAGCGATGCGGCTGTTCGGCCACTTGTAGATTGATTAATCGAGTAAATTGGACAAAGTCCGCTCAAGATAAGCAACGATTACGCGATGCCAGCGTTAGTGTCAAATAAGTTTATCAAAATGGTTTTACGACAGCCATGACAACAATAACGATCATTAGAATTGTTGGGCCTTCATTCACGTACCGATAAAACTTATGGCTTCGGGTGTTTTGATCCGTTTCAAAGGATTTACGCCACTTTGCCATCATCATATGCATCATAATTAAACCAAAAATAGATGCTAATTTAACGTGCAACCAGGCTTCAGAAAAATCTTGGTAACCAAGTAAAAGACCACCTGCAATAATCGAAACAATCATCGCAGGATTCATAATCGCACGAAGCAAACGACGTTCCATAATTTTACATTTTTCAGAAAACTCAGAACCAACTTCAGCATCAGCATGATACACAAATAATCTTGGTAAATATAAAAGCCCAGCCATCCATGAAATCACAGCGATGATATGAACGGCCTTAATCCATAGGTACCAATTTATTTCCATGAGTTAATCTCACCTATAAAAGTTTTTACCACGGGCACGCGCCACAAGACTTTGGGCATATACGACCGCCAGTTGGAGAAAAAATTTCTGTTTCTTTGAAGCAAGCATTTCGAACAAGTGCACTTAAACTTGAAATAAATGATGGGTGCGTTCCAACCGCGGGTACACGAATATACTCAGGGACACCCTCATCCTCAGCAAGCTCTTTATACTCAATATCAAGTTCTACAAGAGTTTCAGAGTGTTCTGACACAAACGCTATTGGAACAACAACAACAGGCGCATTGTCTTTTCCTGCGCGCTTTATTTCATCATCCGTTGAAGGGCCGATCCATTCCAAAGGTCCTACCTGACTTTGATAACAAACAACCCAATCAAGATTATCTATCGCTAATTTATTAACAACAGCTTGTGATGTTTGTTCGACTTGCCATTGATATGGGTCACCTTTTTCGATGACCTTCTTTGGTAATCCATGTGCAGAAAATAGAACTCTTGGTGGCACATTCATTGTAACCTCACCAACAGCTTTTTTCACCAAATCTGCTTGAGCTTCAACCCAACCATCAATCTCAGGAAAACAACAAACTTCAACTGTCTTCGCCGTCAAACCAGCGGATTTAGCTGCACGTTTCCAATCATGAAAAGAAGAACCAGACGTCGTCGTTGAAAATTGTGGATATAGTGGAAGAAGAACTATTTGATCAGGTGCAAAATCTTTTACTTGCTTAACCACCTCTTTGCTCATCGGGTGCCAGTAACGCATACAAACAAAAGATTTTACGTCGCCAAGATCTTCACACGCCTTATCCAAAGCATTCGCTTGCTCAATCGTTAGATCTAAAAGCGGCGATTTTCCACCTATCTCAGCATAAATTTTCTCAGCAATTGGCGCACGTCTCGTCGATATGAACTTCGCAAGAAGCCACCTGAAAGGTTGAGGAACGTTAATAATCGCCGGATCCAGAAACAGATTATTCAAAAATGGCTGAACCGACTCAGGTTTATCTGGTCCACCCAAATTAAATAGAACAACAGCAATCCGCATTAGTTTGAACCACGAATGCGATCAATCACCCGTGCAACATTCTCTGGTGGCGTTTGTGGAACAATCCCATGACCCAGATTGAAAACAAATCTACGGCCTTGTGTCGCTGCCAAAATCTCATCGACACCTTGGTCGAGGGCATCCCCACCAACAACTAATAATCTATTATCTAGGTTCCCCTGCAATACACACGTATTAGGAATGGCATTTAAAGCCCACTCAAGTGGCATAGAGTGATCTAATGAGACACCATCAACGCCCGTTTCTTTTACGTACTCAGGCACCATTACACCGCCCTGACGCGGGAAACCAATTATTGGAACATCAGGGTAAACAGCTTTAACATTATCAACGATTTTGCGTGTCGGCTCGATAACTAAAGAATGGAACTGAGAAACAGACAAAACACCTGCCCAGCTATCGAATAATTGAAGAACTTCTGCGCCAGCTTTAACTTGAGCAATCAGATACTTAGATGTCGCTTCTACTAGAATATCCATCAAAATCTGGAATTCAGTAGGTGCGCGATAAGCCCACTCTCGTGCACGCTCACATTCTGTCCGACCCCTACCTTCAACCATGTAAATCGCAACGGTCCAAGGAGATCCAGCAAAACCAATCAATCCAGTCGTTTCAGGAATCTCCTTTGAAAGCCTGGATAACGTTTTGAATATTGGACCCAAATTATCGATAACTTTAGACACATCTAATTTTTCTAAACCAGCAACATCTCGGATCGGTTCCAGGACAGGCCCTTCACCTTCTTTGAACGTAACATTTTGTCCCAGTGCATCAGGAATAACCAAAATATCTGCAAAAACGATCGACGCATCAAAGTTATATCGACGCAAAGGCTGGAGTGTAACCTCAACAGCTGCGTCCGGTGTATAGCAAAACTCAAGAAATGATGGAATATTTGATCTAACCTTACGATACTCAGGAAGGTAACGACCTGCCTGACGCATCATCCAAATAGGCGGAGGTGAAACCACTTCCCCCTGAAAAACCTGCAGGAACGGCTTTTTACTTTTGACTTCATTCATCATTTTGTTCCTTCGGTTAGTAATCAATCAGTCTACCTCTTCTATAAAGACTATATATATAGATACAAAAGAGTAGTTGTAGTAGGACCCATGAATCATGGGGATTAAGTGTCATCCATAGGTTATCCAAACAAGAAAAAAGCGAAATAAACAATATCAATTTCTTAATCTTATTTATGAAATATGAAAAGAATCAATGATTACAGTGATGTCTAATTATTATCTAAAATTTAAATAAAACCTAGGAACACGCCAATTATAAGTTATCCATAGACTTCGATGGTGTCTGTAAAGATTTACACAGGCGTATATCGTGTGTATCGAGGTACGAAGAATTGGGTATCAAATCAAGTAAATGACATTTTGATAGTTATCCACAGTTTCATCCCATAGCTTATAAGGGACTGATACATTGTCTAAAGGCAGATAAATGCAGGATTTTCATCTTCACCTTGTTTCTGATTCAACAGGCGAGACTGTTATACTTTTAGCACGCGCTTGTTTAGTTCAGTTTGATAACATTCAGGTGAAAGAACACCTTTGGCCGCTTGTCAGAACAAAAGATCAAGTACAAGAAGTGATGGAACGGATCCGAGACCAACCAGGATTTGTCATGTGTACGCTTGTAAACGAGGATAATCGGCAAGCATTGGAAAATGAATGCCGATTACATCAAATTCCGTGTATTCCTGTTCTTGATCCTATTGTTGCTGCACTTGGTGCGTACCTAAATGCAAAAAGTCATCCGCGTCCTGGACGCCAGCATGCAATGGATGCTGAATATTTCAATCGTATAGAAGCAATGCAATATGCATTAAGCCATGATGATGGTCAGATGGCGCATGAACTTATAGATGCAGACGTTGTTCTTGTTGGTGTATCTCGAACATCTAAGACACCAACATGCATTTATCTCGCAAATCGAGGTATCAAAGCAGCGAATATTCCTTTTGTTCCTGGATGTCCCTTGCCTGAAGAACTGTTTTATGAAAACGGCCCGAGTGTTGTTGGATTAACGAATGATCCAAAACGGTTGATTGAAATTCGGCGCCAACGGTTACGGTTTCTAGATCAAGATCCAGATACAGATTATGTCGATGAAGAAGCTGTAAAAGAAGAAGTCAGCAATGCCCGTAGATTGTTCACTCAATATGATTGGCCCGTTATTAATGTTTCTCGGCGTTCAATAGAAGAAACTGCTGCGACTATTCTTCAAATATTGACGCGGCGAGACGGTGACGAAGAGCAAACGTGAAGCAAATAGATATTATTTTAGCATCAAAAAGCACTGCTCGTCGGCAAATTCTTGAAAACGCTGCTGTTCCTTTTCGCTGGGTTGATGCGAATATTGATGAAACAGCTATTAAGGAAAACTCACTCGATTTAGGTACACGACCAGAAACAATCGCGCACGAGTTAGCTAAAGCAAAAGCACAATTAATATCAAATCGTTACTCAAATGCACTCGTTATTGGGTGCGATCAATTGTTATGCTTAAACAGTAAGGTTTATGATAAACCAACCTGTCTGATAGATGCCGTCGCGCATCTTAAGTCATTCAGTAATAGTACCCATAAACTCATTGCCTCAGTTGTCATCGTGAAGGCCGGCGAACTTATCTGGTCCTATACTGATGAAGCGAATATGCATACCCGTGAGCTGTCGGATGAATTTATCGAGGCCTATTTAAAAATTGAGGGTGAAAAGGTATTAACATCAGTAGGTGCTTATTGTTTGGAAGGCATGGGTTCGCAAATTTTTAAACGTATTGATGGTGATTACTTTACGATTCTAGGCCTTCCCCTTCTTCCACTGCTGGAGGAGTTGAGGAATCAGGGAATTCTTGATCGTTAATAAGGAGTTGGATAATCGTTATAATTAATAAAACGATCCAAGCTGGCGTGATTGGTTGGCCTATTAGCCATTCGTTATCGCCCAGGCTACATGGATTTTGGCTCAAACAGTTTAATATTGATGGCGTTTATCTTCCTATCCCTATCAAGCCAAATGATTTTGAAGCAAAAATTAAGTCTCTATCTCAGAATGGCTTTGCTGGCTTTAATGTTACGGTACCCCATAAAGAAACAGCTTATAAGTTTGTTGATACGTTAACAGAAACGGCACGTGAAATCGGCGCTGTGAACACAATTGTATGCCATGAAGGCGGCTGCCTTGCTGGTGATAATACGGATGCATTTGGTTTTATCAGTAATATTAAGACTACCGTACCATCGTGGAAACCAGACCTTTCATCCGCTTTAGTACTAGGTGCCGGCGGTGCCGCGCGTGCTGTTGTTTCTGCTTTGCGCGCTGAGGGCGTTGATGAAATACGCATTTGTAATAGAACGCGCGAACGTGCTGAAGAACTTGAAGCCCACTTTGGTAACTTGAACGTTGTTGATTGGGATACGCGAAACGATGCCTGCGAAGGTGTGGGTTTATTGGTCAACACAACGACGCTTGGGATGGTTGGAAAACCCCCACTGGAAATAAATATCGATCAGCTTTGCGATGATGCTGTCGTAAATGATATTATATATGCGCCTCTAGAAACAGATTTACTCAAATCTGCTAAAATCCTAGGATATCAACCCGTTGATGGAATTGGCATGTTGTTACACCAGGCACGACCGGGCTTTGAAGCATGGTTTGGACAGCGCCCTGAGGTTACAGATGAACTTTGTGCGCATGTCTTGGCAGGGCTTGGGCATTCTTAATGTTCATTCTTGGGCTCACAGGGTCGATTGGCATGGGAAAAACGGTTGCCGCGGGTGATTTTGCCAGGCTTGGCGTACCGGTCCATGACTCTGATGCGACAGTTCATGACTTAATATCTAAGGGTGGCGATGCTGTCACAGAAGTTGCAGACACATTTCCTGGGGTTTTAGCCAAAGGCGCAATTGATCGTGGTTTGCTTGGGAAACACGTTTTTGGTGATAATGTCGCACTTAAAAGGCTGGAAAAAATTCTACATCCTAAGGTTCGGGAGCGTGAAATTGCTTTTCTCAGCTGGCATGCACGTCAACGGACGCGCGCGATCGTTCTCGACGTTCCTTTATTATTTGAGACCGGTGGACAAAAACGTTGTGATGCCATTGCCGTTGTGAGTGCACCATACCGTGAGCAACGCCGTCGTGTACTTAGTCGTCCAGGCATGACGAAAGAGCGTTTGGTAAATATTTTAGCCTATCAAATGCCTGATACAAAAAAGCGCCAATTCGCAGATTACATTATTCATACGGGATTAGGACGGATGCATAGCTTGCAGGCAATTCGTCAAATCGTCACACTTATAAAACAAGATAAAGGCACGCACTGGCCGCCTTTTAGGCAAAAAAGAAGTTAATTGATGAGGGAAATCGTTCTTGATACTGAAACAACGGGTCTAAGTCCAAACGATGGTGATCGGATTGTTGAGATTGGCTGTATTGAATTGCTCAATCACGTGCCGACTGGAAAGGTTTATCATCAATACGTCAATCCAGAGCGAGATATGCCGATTGAAGCAGAGCGCGTTCACGGATTAAGTGGAGAGTTTCTATTAGGTCATCCTGTATTTGCTGATATAGCGGATGCGTTTGTCGAGTTTATGGGCGATGCCCCATTGATTATTCATAATGCAGCCTTTGATATGGGGTTTATTAATGCTGAATTGACGCGCCTAGGCACAGAAACAATCCCGAAATCCCGGGCCATTGATACTGTAGGCATGGCACGCCGCAAGTTTCCTGGTGCTCAAGCATCTTTGGATGCGCTATGCCGCCGCTTTGGCATTGATTTGAGTGAGCGTGACTTACATGGTGCGCTACTCGATGCACGATTGTTAGCTGAGGTCTATTTAGAATTGCTGGGAGGTCGCCAGCATGGAATGGATCTTGCTGCAGACGCCGCTAAAATTCCGGCTCAATCTGATGAGGATGTAGCTGAAGTCAGTCAAGCAACCTCAGGTCACCGTGCGCCCAGAGCGCATGCCGTATCCGATGAGGAAAAAGCACGGCATGCGACATTCTTGGAAAAAATCAAAGACCCGATCTGGCTCCGTAGCTAAGACCAAGCGCCTTAATTAAGCGTCGTCGGTCGCGGGTTGACCAGCTGCCGCGCCTTGCGCTTCAACTTGCCTTTGGAACATTGCGACAAAATCAACCATACCCAACATCACAGGTGGAAATCCACCGTCCCGTGTAACATCTGCAATGATATTGCGTGCAAATGGGAAAAGCAGCCGTGGGCACTCAATCATCAAAACAGGCTGTCGATGTTCATCAGGAACACTCAATGTAAACGCACCAGAATAATCGAGCTCAAGAATAAAGCCGGTTTCTTCCCCAACTTTGCATGATGCATTAACACCTAAACTTACTTCGAACGTGTTTTCATGCAGCTGACGCGCATTGACTGTAATATCTATATTTATATCAGGGGAGTTTTTCTGCATTTCAACAAACACACTTGGTGAATTAGGAACTTCGAATGAAAGGTCCTTAATATACTGTGCATTAATTGTGAGCGGGGTTACGTTTGCTTCAGTTTCAGCAGGTGTTTGTTCGTCGGCCATGGGGCACTCCTTAAGCGAATCTGGACTTCTGGTAACACGTCTTTTCAATAACGACAACAGCGCCGAAGTTGATGGTCAGTATGAAGGCTTATTCTCGCTTATCCGTGGTTTCATTGGAAATCTGCGGTTTATCTGCCTCTGGGTTATCTTTGGGTTTCCCAGCTAAATTGTCCTCTTCGAATTCACCATCAATAACGGGGCCTGCACTGGGACTGGATTGCATATCAGGATGCGAAGCTGATCCTTGATGGTGAAACCGCACATTTTCCTTTTGCATAAACCGCTGACCAACATAATTGGCCAATGAGAGTCTTAACGGCGCAACAAATAGCAAAAGACCAATGGCATCCGTAACAAATCCTGGCGTTAGCAATAATACACCAGCAATCACAAGACAGATGCCGTCAAAAAGCTCGCGCACCGGAATTCTGTTGGCTTGCAGGTTTTCTTGAATCCGAAATAAAACAGACAAACCCTGTTGGCGCAGTAAACCTGTGCCAATAAAGGCAGTAAGGACAACAATACCAATAGTTGGCCACAATCCAATTTGGCTGCCGACTTCGATAAATACCGCGATTTCAATAATCGGGACTAAAATAAACGCAATCAGTATAAGGAAAACCATGGGTGCCTTGTTCTAACGTAAAAGCCGGCCTATTTAATGATCATACAACTCGGAGAACCTATCACGCAAAGGTGTGCCGTCGTCCTAGACGTGCGAGACCTGAACCGGTAAGTTGCTCTGAGCCAACACATAGTAGTGACAATAGTGTTTTACCAGTCGTAGTACGACAACAGGCAAGACCCGAAGGGTCAAGGATATCATGGGCGGCGAATTTCAGTTTTTCGATATAATTATTTTAGCTTTCATAGCCGGGTTTCTCGTTTTGAGATTGAGGCGCGTTTTGGGCCGTAGGGATGGTCATGAAGGCGGGTACCAAGATCAGTTTCGTGATCGTGAAGATCCAGAATCAGATACTAAGGCTGATGATAACGTTGTTCATTTGCCTGACCGCGCTGAAGACGTTGATGTTGCAGATATTGATGTCAGTGCGAATGATCCGATTGGTGCGGGCATAATTCAAGTGCGTGTCGCAGACCCAAGTTTTGATCCAGCTGGATTTGCTGAGGGTGCGAAAATGGCATTTGAAATGATCTTAAATGCATTTGCTTCAGGCGATCGTAAAAGCCTTAAAGGCCTCCTAAGCCCGGATGTCTATAAGAACTTTGATAACGCAATTAGCGAACGAGAAGCTGCAGGTGAAAAACTTGAAGACACACTCGTTGGCATTCGCTCTTCTGAAATTGTTGAAGCATCAATGGATGGTCATCATAGTGTGATCACGTTGAAATTTGTTTCTGAACAGATTAGCGCGCTGCGTGATTCCGAAAATAATATTATCGACGGCAATCCCAATGAAGTGATAGACGTGACAGATTTCTGGACGTTTTCCCGGGATACAAGATCTAAAGATCCAAACTGGACGCTAATTGGGACCGAGAGCAATAATTAATATTCTAAAGAATACCAGGCGGTTGTCGGGATTGCGTTGGCTCGGGGTTTTTTCATGCCTTGTGGTAATATCGGGGTGTGCAGAAATTACAGTGCCTCTCCCGACGCCAACACTGTCACAAAGCCCCGTTCAACGCGCTGAACTTACGCTTGATCAAATCGAATTTAGTGAACTTAAGCAGTGGAATAGTGAAAACTTTGCGTCTGTGCTCCCAGCCTTTGTGCGCTCATGCGACAAGATTGAGAAAAGAAATCCTAAATCCCAATTCGGAAAAGATGAACGAATGGGCACGGTTGCTGAATGGATTGCTATCTGCAAAGACGCGCGAAACATTCGGCCTGGCAATAAAATCGAAGCAAAATACTTTTTTGAAACGCGGTTCGTGGCGTATGTCGCAGGTAATCTAAGTGAACCTGAGGGATTGTTCACAGGGTATTATGAGCCTGAAATCGCAGGACGCTGGGGACAGGAAGGCGACTTTCAAATCCCCATTTACTCTCGCCCTACAGATTTAATTTCAATCAACCTCGGCAGCCATCGCTCAGAAATGGCAGGCACTCAATTGGCGGGCCGCGTCGTCAATAACAAGTTAATCCCATATTATTCGAGGGCTGAAATTCTTACTGGTGCCCTTAAGGGCCGCGAACTTGAAATCCTTTGGGCCGCAGATCCCGTTGATTTGTTTTTTCTTCATATTCAAGGATCAGGACGTGTTCGTTTGCCAGATGGATCACATGTTCGCGTTGGTTATGCTGGCCGTAATGGGCGGCGTTATACATCTATCGGCCGTGAACTTGTCGCAATGGGTGAGATGGCACTGAAAGATGTGACAGCTCCCGCCATTCGAGATTGGCTTCGCGCACATCCGGCTGCTGGCACGGCATTAATGAATGAGAACGAGTCCTATGTATTTTTTCGTGTCGCTGAAGGCGAAGGACCAATTGGGGCGCAAGGCGTACCCTTAAGTCCAGGTCGGAGCCTTGCTGTTGATCGCGCATTTATGCCGATGGGTATGCCGGTTTGGCTTGATACAACAGACCCTCTTAGAGAAAACGCCCCGATGCGGTTTTTGGTTGTAGCCCAGGATACAGGCAGTGCAATCAAAGGCCCAGTTCGAGGCGATGTGTTCTGGGGCTTTGGTGAAGAAGCCGCCAGGCGCGCAGGTCTTATGAAACAAAAGGGTCAGTATTATCTTTTACTACCAAAATCAGCTGAGCGGTTCGCGCCTCAGTCGTAATAAATATTGTTTATAGGTTCTTGCCATAATTCATGTGGCATAACATTCTTATGAAATGTCTAATAATACGTCACCACGTGTCGGTTTGTTTGCCACTTGCCTCGTTGATTTAATGCGGCCGGTTGTGGGCTTTGCTGCTGTGAAATTACTCGAGGATGCTGGGTGTATCGTCGATGTTCCCGTAGCTCAAACATGCTGTGGGCAGCCCGCATATAATGCTGGTGATACTTCAGATACGATCGATATTGCGCGTCAAGTCATCACTTCGTTTGAAAATTATGACTATATCGTTGTGCCTTCCGGCTCATGTGGTGGCATGCTAAAACACCATTATATAGAGCTATTTGAAGGCGATAGTGAATGGGTGCCGCGCGCACAAGCCTTTGCCGACAAAACACATGAGTTACTGTCATTTTTGGACGATATTATGAAAGTATCTCTGACAGGCCTAAAGCTTGATGCGACGGTTGCATATCATGACTCGTGCTCTGGATTACGCGAGCTAGAAATCAAAAAACAGCCGCGGGCACTATTAAATGCTGTAGATGGTCTTAATCTGGTTGAAGGTACTGAAGCCGAGACATGTTGCGGGTTTGGTGGATTATTTTGTGTGAAGTACCCAGACATTTCCGAGAAAATGGTTGATGCGAAAGTTGATGATATCGTGGCAACAGGTGCAGACACATTGGTTGCCGGCGATCTTGGATGTTTGATGAATATCGCGGGTCGGCTGCAGCGCCGAAACATTGATATCAAAGTACGACATACAGCTGAAATTCTTGCCAACATGACACATGGCCCTGCAATCGGTGACCCTATGGACGACGCATAGTATGCAATCGACATCCCCAAATTTTACACAAAATGCAAAAGATGCATTGCAGGATGATCCGCTTCAGGCAGCGCTTGCAAAGCTTACGGATGGATTTCCAATCCAGAGATTAGAAGCTGCGGCCAGGCTGCCAGAATTTGAAGATCTTCGCGATGAGGCGCGTGACATCAAAACGCATGTGCTTGAAAACCTAGACCTTTATCTTGAAGCGTATGAAAAGAAAGTGGTTGAGAGCGGCGGGCACGTGCATTGGTGTCAGACCGCAGAAGACGCGCGCGAAACAATTCTGAAAATATGTCAGAACGCCAACGCGAAAACCGTCACCAAAAGTAAATCGATGATCAGCGAAGAGATCGCAGTGAATGATTTTCTTGAGGAAAATGGGATTGAACCCGTTGAGACTGATTTAGGTGAGTACATTATTCAGCTTCGTGACGAGCCGCCTAGTCATATCATTGCGCCGGCAATCCATCTTTCTAAAGAGCAGGTTGCGGATACATTTCGAGATGCGCACACCGACCTAGAAAAAGACCGCCCTTTAGATGAGCCGCGTGCTTTGCTTGAAGAGGCGCGTGCAAAATTAAGAACAAAGTTTCTGAGTGCGGATGTAGGCCTAACTGGCGCAAATATGTTGATTGCTGAAACAGGCACAAATGTTCTTGTGACCAATGAGGGTAATGCTGACCTTACGAATAATCTGCCCCGAGTTCATATTGTTATCGCAAGTATCGAAAAAATCGTGCCGACGCTCGAAGATGCAACGACGATCCTCCGTGTTCTTGCCCGATCAGCGACAGGCCAGGATATTTCAGTATACACGACGTTCTGTACGGGCCCGCGCCAGCTAAATGATCTGGATGGTCCTGAAGAATACCATGTCGTGCTCCTTGATAATGGCCGAACTGACATGATTGGCAGTGAATTCCATGAAATGTTGCGGTGTATTCGTTGTGGCGCGTGTTTGAATCATTGCCCAGTTTATAAATCAGTGGGTGGGCATGCTTATGGTTGGGTATATTCGGGGCCAATGGGTGCGGTATTGATACCAAACCTTATTGGCATGGAAGAAGCACAACACTTGCCTCATGCGTCAACATTGTGCGGAAAGTGTGAAAGCGTCTGTCCGATGCGAATTCCGTTGCCAAAAATGCTGCGACGATGGCGCGAAAGGCAGTTTAAAGCTGAATTGGGCTCAACAAGAGCGCGTTGGGCATTGAAAAGCTGGGTTTGGTTGGTGAAAAGACCAAGAATTTATAGATTAGCAATGAATATGAGTGTCGCGATTTTGGGTCAAATAGGATTTCGCGGACGATTTAAATCTTTGCCTTTTGCTAAAGGCTGGACATCGAAGCGAGATCTTGCCGCCCCTACAGGTGATACATTTTTAAGTCAGTACCATAATGGTGCACGCGGGGATCAAAGCGGAGAGCTTATTCGCCGAGGTGGTAGAAAATGAGTGGCCGCGACGCAATTCTTGGCAAGATTAAATCAAATCTAGATCGACCAAATGATCTTGAAAGCAAACAAGCAATCCAGAACCGCCTTCAAGCGCATCAAAAAAACCTTATTCCGCAGCGGGGTGAATTAAATCAGGATCAACGGATTGCGCTTTTTTGCCAAGAAGCTTCCCGGGTGAACGCTTCAATTGTTGAACTTATGCACTTTGATGAAATTCCAGCAGCCGTAAGTGAATATTTGAGAACGCACCAATTGCCTGCAAAAGTTAAAATCGCGCCTCATAAAGACATCGCTTCTTTGGATTGGGATGTAAATACGTCGTTGATGATCGAAGAAGGTCGCGGTGCTGGTGATGATGGCGTATCTGTGAGTATGGCTTTTGGCGGTGTTGCAGAAACAGGCACCCTGGTGATGACATCTGGTCCTGAGACACCTACGTCTTTAAATTTCTTGCCTCTCGACCATATAGTTGTCGTTCGCGCTCATGAAATTGCTGGGAATTATGAGGCGATTTGGGAGCGTATTCGCGACGTACAAACCAAACGAGGTTGTGAAGGTACGGTGCCCCGCACAGTGAACTGGATAACAGGCCCTTCAAGGACAGCGGATATAGAACAAACACTTTTACTCGGCGCACATGGTCCGCAACGTTTACATATTCTCGTGATTTCTGAAGCCACCACGTGAAATGGCAAATAAGAAACGGTCCCGTCGCAGCGCCTTAAGCTTGGAAGACCAAGCACTTTGGGAGCATGTTACTCAATCGGTTCGTCGCGTTCAGACGGATTTGATGTCCGTGTCGTCTCAGAATCAAACTTTAGAGCTGAATGAGCCTATTCGTAAGAGGGCTTCAAAGCCGAAGAAGACAAGAACGTCCCCTACTCAATTGGCCTCAAAGCAATTCAAGCCATCTGTCCCAAGTATGTCGCATGGGGACACGTCTGGAATGGACCGCCGCACAACACAAAAGCTAAAGCGCGGGAAACTTGATATTGAAGGGACATTAGATCTGCACGGTTACACGCAAACCAAAGCGCATCAGGCTTTAAGTCGTTTTTTGCAAACGGGGTATGAGACGGGCCGTCGAACGGTTCTTATTATTACCGGCAAGGGCGATCGACTGGGTGGACGCCCAGGTATTCTTAAAGAAGCCGTTCCTGGGTGGTTTAATGAAACGCCGATGCGTCAATGGGTTGCGGGCTTTTCTTATGCTGCCCCAAAAGACGGCGGGAACGGCGCATTATATGTCCGAATAAAAAGGCGCCGCGATAAATCATAAATAATGGGATGGGCATAAATTCTTAATATTTATGAGCTTAAGGTGTGAACATGACACCATTTGGCAAAAAAGTTCGTGAACACAGGCGCGCTAAAGGCTTAACCCTTAAGCAGATGGCAGCTGATCTTGGTGTATCTGCGGCATATTTCTCAGCTCTTGAACATGGGCATCGTGGTCGACCCAGCTCAGGGCTTGTCGCACAAATTGCTGGATATTTTACGCTAATGTGGGATGAAGCTGAGGAAATCAAGGAGTTGGCAGCCCTTTCTCATCCAAAAATTACAGTCAATACCGCTGGCCTCAATCCTAAGGCAACGGAACTCGCCAATCTATTGGCAGAGAACATCGAACAAATGGATGTGGAAACGCTGGATTGGGTCATTGCCGAAGTTCGTATGCGCATAGGCTCAACGCCAGATGGACCAACGCATTAACTTTCAACAAGTTAACGCTTATACTTCGCGTTTCATCTTAAAGTATGAATTTTGACACATCTGCATTCCGGGCAAGATCAGATACCTGTTTGCGGACATAGTCAGCATCAATTATGATGTCCTCACCGCCTCGCTCCGAAGCGGTAAAGCTGATTTCTTCCAACAGCTTTTCCATGACGGTATGTAAACGTCGGGCACCAATATTCTCAACACCTTGATTAATTTCAGCGGATAGGTCTGCAACTTCAGCAATGGCATCATCTTCGAAGGTAATATTTACCTCTTCGACACCCATAAGGGCGATGTATTGTTTGACGAGGCTTGCTTCTGGTTCCGTTAAGATCCGAACGAAGTCATCTCTTGTTAGTGCGTTCAAATTCACCCGAATAGGCAAACGCCCCTGTAATTCGGGCAACATGTCGGCAGGTTTCGCGATATGGAACGCACCTGATGCGATAAATAAAATATGATCGGTTTTAACAGGTCCATGTTTTGTTGAAACTGTTGTGCCCTCAATCAAAGGCAACAGGTCGCGTTGAACGCCTTCACGACTAACATCCGCGCCCTGCTTATCAGCACGTGCAGTGATTTTATCGATCTCATCAAGAAAGACGATGCCATTATTCTCAACGTTTTCGATCGCTGTTTTAAGCACATCATCTTCATCAAGTAGCTTGTCGGCTTCTTCACGAAGTAAAATTGGGTATGAATCTTTAACAGTGACTTTCTTTTTCTTGGTTTGTTGGCCAAAAGCCTTACCAAGCATATCACTCATGTTGAGCATGCCCATTTGAGCACCAGGCATACCGGGTATTTCCATCGTTGGCATGCCGCCGCCCGTCTCACTCACATCAATTTCAATTTCTTTATCACGAAGCTCCCCATTACGGAGCATGGTGCGAAACTTTTCTTTCGTCTCTTTGCTTGCTTTATCGCCAACCATAGCATCAATAACGCGGTTTTCAGCGTTCAGCTCTGCTTTTGCTTCGACCCGTTTGCGCTTTTCCTCACGGCTCATGTGGAGCGCAGCTTCGAGCAAATCACGGATGATTTGTTCTACATCGCGTCCAACGTAACCAACTTCGGTAAATTTTGTGGCTTCTATCTTAATAAAAGGGGCGTTCGTTAGTTTTGCTAAGCGGCGCGCGATCTCTGTTTTTCCGACACCAGTAGGGCCGACCATAAGAATATTCTTAGGTAAAACTTCTTCTCGCATCGCATCGCCAAGTTGCTGACGACGCCAACGATTACGGAGCGCAATTGCTACGGCCTTCTTTGCTTCCTGTTGGCCAATAATATAACGATCCAGTTCGGACACAATTTCACGGGGTGTAAAGTTCGTCATAACGTCTCCAGGATCACATTTGAATTGGTATAAACACAGATGTCGCCCGCGACCTTCATGGACCTGCGGGCAATTTCCTCGCTATCGAGGCCATCGATATCGATTAAGGCACGTGCGGCAGAAAGGGCGTAATTTCCGCCAGAACCGATGCCGATCAAACCGTCAGAGGGCTCGAGTACATCGCCGTTGCCCGTAAGGATGAGAGAAACATCTTTATCAGCAACCGCCATCATGGCTTCGAGTTTCCGGAGGTAACGGTCTGTGCGCCAGTCTTTAGCAAGTTCAACTGCGGAACGAAGCAGTTGGCCTGGATACTGTTCAAGCTTGCCTTCCAGGCGCTCAAATAACGTAAAAGCATCGGCAGTCGCGCCTGCAAAACCAGCAATAACATTGCCATCAGCAAGCCGGCGTAGCTTTTTTGCATTAGCTTTAACCACTGTGTCGCCAAGGCTAACCTGCCCGTCACCGGCGATGACAACTTTGCCGTTTTTTCGAACCGACAAAATTGTCGTGGCATGCCATGAAGGCAGCGAATGTTGATCGTTCATGAGGTTTCCTTAATCGTCCCAGCGATAATGATAATGCCTTGAAGTCATATGTGGTCTGATCAGGGGGCGTGGTCAAGACGCCTCCCCTAAACCATCGTGTCTCAGGGCTGGTGAAACAGGGTATTAACTGCTAGAAGAACTACGATTTTTGTGAGGAGAAAAAGCGATGCGCACGGCCACAGTTGAACGCAAAACAAAAGAGACAGAAATTTCAGTGACTGTCGATCTTGATGGGACTGGAATCTATGATGTTTCCACGGGCATTGGGTTTTTGGACCATATGCTTGAGCAATTGTCGCGCCATAGTTTGATGGATCTGACGGTTAAGGCTAAAGGTGACCTTCACATTGATTTTCACCACACGACTGAAGATACCGGTATCGCTATCGGCGAAGCGGTCAGTCAGGCACTGGGTGAGCGCAAAGGCATTACACGTTATGCATCTGCTTTGATCCCCATGGATGAGACGTTAAGTCGTGTCGCAATGGACGTATCTAACCGGCCATATCTTATTTGGCGTGTTGAGTTTTCTAAACCAAAACTTGGCGATATGGATACTGAGCTATTCAAAGAGTGGTTTCAGGCTTTTGCTCAAGGTGCTGGTATTACGCTGCATGTCGACAATCTGTATGGTGAGAACAACCACCATATTGTTGAGTCATGCTACAAAGGCTTAGCACGCGCACTGCGCGATGCTATCGAGATTGATCCGCGCAAGGCCGACGAAGTTCCATCCACCAAGGGCGTACTTTAACCCGCCCGCTTTACCCTTGGGGTCCGCATGTCGATGCGAGTTTATTCCGTACTTCTTCGCGACCACGGTCGTGCTAATGACCAGAACATGCTTTTGGTCAAAGACGGTTTTTCATGGCCAGCATTTGTCTTCACGTTTCTCTGGGCTCTTTGGGGGCGCATGTGGTGGCCCGCGATTTCGTTATTTAGCATTGTTGTTTTAACAGGTTGGGGTGCAGCGCAACTTGGTTTCAACGAAGGTGTTGAGACCGTTATTTCAATTGTACTTGGTTTGGCGATTGGTTTCGTCGGCAATGATATTCGGCGATGGTCCCTTGAACGCCAGGGCTATCAAGAAGTCGCTCTGGTGACGGGGCGAAATACTGAAGATGCAATGCGTAGATTTCTGGACGACGTGAGCGTTGACCGGGATGGAATTTACCCATGAGTGTCGCGATTATTGATTATGGTTCTGGCAATTTACGCTCAGCTGCGAAAGCTTTTGAGCGGGCGATCAGCGAAGCAAACTTGACAGAAAAAATTTTGGTGACCACAGACCCTAACGATATTCAAAAAGCAGACCGGGTCGTGCTACCTGGCGTGGGTGCCTATGCGGATTGTAAGCGTGGTCTCATGGCAATAGACGGCATGGCTGATGTTTTACGTGAACATGTTGAAGTATTAGGAAAGCCATTTTTTGGTATTTGTGTTGGCATGCAACTTATGGCCAGTCATGGTTTGGAGCACGGCACGACGGACGGGTTCAATTGGATTAAGGGTGATGTTGAACATATCGCGCCTTCTGATTCAAATTTGAAAATTCCGCACATGGGCTGGAATGAACTTGAAGTGCCAACAAAGCCGCATCCATTGTTCGCGGGCGTAGACACCGGGATGCACGTATATTTTGTGCATTCTTATCATATGCATGCGGCGAATGATTGCGATGTGCTTGCGACAACAAACTATGGTGGTCCCATTACCGCAGCGGTTGGTCGCGATAATATTGTTGGCACTCAGTTTCATCCTGAGAAAAGCCAGGAAGCCGGTTTGCGGATTATTACGAATTTTTTGAGGTGGCGGCCATGATCTTTTTTCCAGCGATTGATTTAAAAGCAGGCCAATGCGTTCGCCTTGTTCATGGTGATATGGAGCAGGCTACTGTTTTTAATGATAATCCGGCAGCACAGGCGAAGACTTTTGCTGACGCTGGATGCACCTGGCTTCATATGGTTGATCTGGATGGCGCATTCGCTGGAAAACCAGAAAACGCTGATGCGGTTACCGCTGTATTAGAAACGGTCGATATGAAAGTTCAGATGGGTGGTGGTATCCGTTCAATGTCTACCATTGAAGGCTGGCTTGATCGCGGTCTTGCGCGGGTCATTTTAGGGACGGTTGCAGTTCGTGATCCGAACCTGGTCCGTGAAGCCTGCAAGGCATTTCCTGGGCAAGTCGCTCTGGGTATTGATGCGCGTGATGGCTATGTTGCTGTTCAAGGTTGGGCAGAAGCAACAGAGCTCCAGACGATAGAGCTTGGAAAGCAATTTGAAGATGCAGGCGCGGCAGCGCTTATTTATACAGATATTGGCCGTGATGGTGCGATGCAGGGCCCGAACCTGGATGCGACACTTGATCTTGCGAATGCTGTCAACATTCCGGTGATCTTATCGGGAGGTGTATCATCGATGGCTGATCTTGAGACCGTTGTTGCTGCAGATAGTGCAAAGCTTGAAGGTGTGATCTCCGGCCGTGCTTTGTACGATGGACGGATTAATCCGACGGATGCAGTTCAACTTCTTAATCGTGCAAAGGCTACCTGATGCTCAAAGTGAGGATTATCCCCTGCCTGGATGTCGCTGAAGGGCGCGTTGTTAAAGGTGTTAACTTTGTTGACCTTGTCGATGCAGGTGATCCGGTTGAACAAGCACGTGTTTATGATGCGGCTGGCGCTGATGAGCTTTGTTTCCTGGATATTACAGCGAGCCACGAAAACAGAGATACTATACTGGATGTAGTTGGTAGAACTGCTGAACAATGTTTTATGCCGCTGACCGTTGGTGGCGGTGTTCGCACAACAGATGATATCCGAAGGCTTCTTTTAGCCGGTGCGGATAAGGTTTCAATCAATACAGCAGCTGTCACGAACCCAGAGTTTGTCCGTGAAGCTGCTGAAAAGTTTGGTACGCAATGCATTGTCGTTGCGGTTGATGCAAAGGCAACAGGGCCAAATAAATTTGAGATATTCACCCATGGGGGCCGGAATGCGACAGGTATTGATGCTGTCGAGTGGGCCCAAAAAATGCAGGCGTTGGGTGCGGGTGAAATTCTGCTGACATCCATGGACCGCGATGGGACCAAGCAAGGCTTTAACCTGCCGTTGACCCGTGCAGTGGCGGATGCGGTGAATGTCCCGGTCATCGCATCAGGTGGCGTTGGTACACTTGATCATCTTGTCGAAGGTGTAATCGAAGGGAATGCTTCGGCCGTTCTTGCAGCCTCGATTTTTCACTTTGGTACCTTTACGATTGCCGAAGCCAAGGCGCACATGAAAGCAGCGGGCGCTGCGATCCGCGAAACTTAAAAGGTCTTACCAATGTCCTCTGATCACACAGCCGAAGTCCTTGATGGATTGTTTCGTGTTATCGAAAGCCGCAAAGGTAGTGACGCCTCAAGTTCATATACAGCGAAGTTACTTGCTGGCGGCCCTCCAAAAATTGCTAAAAAAATCAATGAGGAAGCGGCCGAAGTTACCATTGCGGCTTTGGTTGAGGGTAAAGATGCAGTAATGCGTGAAAGTGCTGATCTCCTGTATCATTTACTTGTGATGTGGGCAGCGATGGACGTTGCGCCGAAAGATGTTTATGCCGAACTCGCACGCCGCGAGGGTATCTCGGGCATTGATGAGAAAAACAGTCGTGTTAAGTAAAAAGATCGGAGAGAAAGATGAGCTACGACGAAAATAATATCTTTGCGAAGATCATTCGTGGCGAAATTCCCTGTGATAAAGTTTACGAAGATGATCATTGTTTAGCATTCAATGATATCAGCCCCCGAGCACCGGTTCATGTTCTTGTAATCCCAAAGGGCGCATATGTGGATCTCAATGATTTTCATGAGAAAGCATCAGACCTTGAGATCGCGGCGCTTATGCGTGCCGTTGGGACCGTCGCGCGTATGACAGGTGTCTCAGAAAGCGGGTATCGATTTATTGCAAATAATGGCATCGATGCACGACAGGAAGTCCCACATTTACATATTCATGTGCTTGGTAAGCGTGATCTTGGCGGCATGGTTGGCCGGGCGCCATTTGAAGATTAATAAATTTGCTTCTATGGCGACCTGATACAAAAATTCCCTACCTGTAGCGTTACCAATCAGCTAAACTACATGATCTTGAGGTCATACCGCTGAGAGCGACGCTAATGGCAAAACGCTACGATATTGAAATTACACCACTTGAGGCTATTTCTGGCACACCAGAAGTCTTAAGGCTGCCTGAATCTGGGCCTTTGATTGTGCCCGGTGGTGGTCTTTTAAGTGACGCAGTTTATGCCTGTCTCGACGGTGATTTACTAATAGAACTGGCAGATGGTTCCAGGCTGATTGTCCAAGATTACTTTGCCTCCGCTAACCCCCCCCGCAATTGCGACCGAAGCAGGCGCGCATATTGGTCCTGATGTTGTTGCCGCTCTCGCCGGCATTGATGCTGCAGAAACGTTTATTTAGCCCCTATTGGTGCGCCGATTGGCCGCCTTGAAACAACGTCGGGTGACGCAGAAATTGTAAGGGCTGATGGATCTCGTGTTGAGGCCGAACCTGGTATGCTGATTGCGCGTGGTGATCGCATTGAAACGGATAGCGACGGCAGCGCTAGTTTCTTGTTTGCTGATGAAAGCACATTCGCTGTTGCTGGTGATGCCCGCGCGATCTTTGAAGACTTGGTGTTTGATCCTGACTCAACAGCAGCACATGCAACTTTTGTTGTTCAAGAAGGCACGTTCTCTTTTTCGGGTGGTGGTATTGCTGCAACAGATGGTGCGTTTGCTATTAAGACGCCCTCTGCGACGCTTCACGTTGGCGGGGCGTCCGGCTCTGGTCGTCTAGAGGGCGATGGCGGCACGATGGTCACCTATCTTCGCGCAGATGATGTTGGCGATGGTGCAATCCGTGTGTCGAACCCTGCGGGCACGCAAATTCTTGATCGCGCATACGAAGTCACGACCGTTGATGATTATTTCAGTGTGCCCAGCAATATATTTCGGTTGGGTCCAAGGGATGCCGTTGAACATTTTGGCGATGCCCTAGCACCTCTCCCTGATGCTCTGGCAAAGATGCTGGAATCATTGTTATCGACGGCGCGTGGCGCAGACCCGGCGAGTAGGGCCGTTACAGCTGAAGCTGAAGAAAACGGGTTTGCTGAAGAGCGCGATCTATCGCTTGGCCTTAAGGCGATATCTAGGTTGACCGTGAAACAGCATTTGAAATCGCAGCTCGTAAAGCGGCTATTGCGCGCTCGGCTCGCGATGCAGCAGATGAAGCATTGGGTGATGCGGCATCTGCAGAAAATGCAGCGCGCAAGCAGGCGGCGGATGCAGGCGACCTTGCTGATGCTAAACAACAAGACGCTGATAACTTACGCGCAAAAGCTTTGCAGGTTTTTCAGGAATCTCAAAAGCGGGATGATGCATTTGAAAGTGCCATTCATCAGGTTGAAACTGCACAGCAGCTAGAAGAAGAAGCGGCGCGCGCTGTTGCTGAAACTGATTTAGCTGAAGGGCAAGCTGCCGAGCGTTTGGCAACGGCAGAAGAAGCTGTTCGTCTTGCATTAGAAGCTGCGGAACAGGCTCGAGCTGAAGCACTCGCAATTCTTAAAGAAGCAAAGCAGAAGGAAGAAGCGTTCGCTGAAGCTCAGCAAGCTGCCGAGAATGCCAAGGAAGAAGAAGAATCACGGGTGTTAGCTGTAGCAGAAGCAGATGCTGCTGAAGAAGCAGCGGCCGCTGCATTTCGCGCCGCAGAAGCCGCTGCAGAACTTGCATCTAAGATGCAGAAGTGGCAGTGCGTGTTGCCCAAGAGGCGAGCACAGTAGCTGAAATTGTAGAAACGGTTATTGAGCGTGAGCTTGCGGCAATAGATCCGGATCTTCTCAAACCGCCGAGCGCAGATGATCCATCCAGCACAAAAGGTGATTGGATCACAAACATGCGTCCATTAATGGACGTGGCCAATGCTGCTATGGATGCAGGCGAAGTTACCACGCGAGAAGCTTACCGCGAAGCTTTGCGAGAAGGTTCTTCTAATGAAGAAGCGCTTGAGCGCGCGATTATTGCAGTAGAAGCGTACGGCGGTACGAAAAGCGCTGATCAAGTGATCGCGGCGGGTCCTGATGGATTGATTGATGACGATGACGACGATGCCATTATCATCGCAGGCGGAAGTGGCGGGTTTGTTGGAGAAGCAGGCGCTGCGGATGCTGTAGGTGCAGATGTGTTGATCGGTGGCGAAGGTGAAGATGGGCTCGGTGGCGGTGGAGGTTTTAGTTACGGTGGGATAGATGGGTTGTTTGGGTTTGGATTCACGTTCACACCGATTGTCATAAATGTGGCGGCATCAAAAGATGATGACGATCGCGATGACCCGATTTCAATTACAGCGGCAACGGTAACGACAAACGCACTGCAAGGAACTGGCTTAGCAGGTTTTCTTGTTGGCAATAACACGGCGTCCGTTGTTGGTGGGCGTGAAGGGAATGATTTTCTCTATGGTGATACGCCAACGAATTATCTCTCAGGGACACATAACATTGGTAACACACTCACCAATCCAACATTTGATACAAGCGGATCAGATGATTTGATCTCAGGTGGGTCTGGTGATGATAGCCTTTGGGGTGATGCGGGTGCTGACACACTTTATGGAGACGTTCCAAGCGATACCTCTGGATTTGATTTCTCTTTAGGCGTGGCTGGAAACGGTGCAGATGTATTATTTGGCGGCGCTGGGAATGACACGCTGAGCGGCGGTGGTGGCGCCGATACGTTCGAGGGCGAAACGGGAGACGATACGTTTATTCTTGGTGATGACGATGGGGCAAATGATATCGTGCGTGGTGGCGACGGCACGGCAGATGCTGGGACAGATACGATTGATTACAGTGGTGCAGGCGCAGGATTAACAATTGATCTGGCCGCAGGTTCTGCAACGGGTGCAAATACTGGCACAGATACATTGGACGGCATTGAACATGCGATCGGTTCTGCCCTAGATGATAGTATATCTGGATCAAGTGCCTCAAATTCTCTGTCAGGTGGTGCGGGCGCTGATACGTTAAGCGGTCCTGGCGGTCGTGATAATATTTTTGGATATGCAGGAGACGATGTTGTCATAGGTGGCGAAGGTGCTGACAATTTAACTGGCGGTACAGGCGCAGATGAGTTCCGGTTTGAAGGTGGCAGTGGTGCAGATGCGCTTGCGCATGCGAACTCACTCGGCACGGACGTTATTACGGATTATAATGCTTCGGAAAATGATCTGTTTATGTTGTCTGATGCAGATTTTAGTTTAGGAAATGCAGGTACATTGTTGGATGGCGCCAATTATTTTGAAGCCGCTTCAACAACAATTAATGCGGTTGCTCAAAACCTCTCATCTGGCGTTGCCAATGCAGGTGTCGTGATTTTAGGTGCGGTAAATGGTGGTGGCGGCGCAGAGGTTTGGTATACGGATGACGCCAGTGCGATGAGCAACAGCAATTCATATCAGCTTGCGACGGTGAATGATGCAGACCGTTCAACGATTGATGTGGGCGACTTTCATTTAAAGATATAGTTTATTAAATCGCGGTAGATGCAGATTGATTTGCTCGGCGTAGCTTCTCACCAAGCTGATTGGCGAACTGCCCTTCCAAGGCATGACGAATAAGTGGATTTCGAACTAAAAACTTATGCAACTTATCCACGTCGATAGAAAAAACTCGGCTTTGTTCATTCGTACTCACTGTGGCGGACGTGGGCATGCCACTGAACGTGTGTGCCTTTGACGTGATTGATCAACGATAACAAATCCTTTGCGGCAATGACGTCAAGGTCACCCGCCCATACAGCCTCACCGCCTTGGTTATGCGCACAAACAAAACTTCGAGATTGTGCTGCTGTGTGAATGGCTACGGGCAAGACACCCAACCCGACAATATGAAATGCTGGAAGCCCCGACGTCATTTCAACTTGGACATCAACATCAAGAACATCGATGCCTTGAAACGCAACTGTACCCACACGCGCAACCATACTCGTCTCTCCTTTTAAGGTTCAAAGGAGGTTATGGAAGGCTTAGTCAGGTTTTATGGCAGTTAGGCGTTTAATCATGTTAGAAAAATAAAATGATCGAGATTACATCATCCATTCATATCAATCCGAGTGAGATTGAAGAGCAGTTCATCCGCGCTGCGGGCCCCGGTGGGCAAAAAGTCAATAAAACGGAAAGTGCTGTTCAACTAAGGTTTAATGCACGCTTCAGCAGGGCACTGAGTAATGCACAGTTCCTTCGTCTTAAGGCATTAGCGGGACGGCGGATGACAGATGAAGGTATTCTTATTATTACGGCACGGCAATTTCGTACGCAGGAATTAAATCGACGTGATGGGATGGACCGCTTGATTGAATTGATCCGAGAGGCTGCACAACCACCAAAATACCGACGCCCGACGAAGCCAACAAAAGGTGCCAAGAAGCGCCGTCTAGAAGGTAAGCGACGACAAGGGACTATAAAAAAGACTCGGGGATCAGTATCCAGAGACGATTAATCCAGGATTAGGCGTCAGTTAAATATGCGCGTTAAAGCTTCGACTCGATAGCATCCCAAAGGTCACTTTCCAGACAAACATCATCAAAGCGATTGATTTCCTGCAAGCCTGTTGGCGAGGTGACATTGATTTCCGTCATGTATCCGCCAATGACATCGATGCCTACAAAGAGGAGCCCACGCTTTTTAAGTTCAGGGCCGAGTGCCGCGCAAATATCACGTTCGCGGTCCGTTAATTGTGACTTCACGGCTTTGCCACCGACATGCATGTTCGAGCGTGCTTCACCCTCCATGGGAACGCGATTGGTTGCGCCGGAAATCTCACCATCGATTAAGATGATGCGTTTATCGCCAGCCCGGACATCTTTCAGGTAAGCCTGTGCAATGATGGGTTCACGGTAAAGGCCTGCAAACATCTCAAGCAAAGCGTTCAGGTTTTCGTCGCCTGGCTTAATGTGAAATACACCAATGCCGCCATTTCCATACAATGGCTTGATGATGATATCTTTGTGTTCTTCTCTGAACGCGAGGATTAGCGCATAGTCTGATGAGATCAGGGTTGCCGGCATGAACTCAGCAAATTCAGTTACAAAAATCTTCTCAGGCGCATTCCTTACTTCAGTTGGGTCATTTACAACTAAGGTATCTGGGTGAATGTGGTCCAGCAGATGCGTTGCGGTTATATATGACATGTCGAATGGTGGGTCTTGGCGCATAAGGACAACATCGGCATCGGTTTTCAGATCCAGTGTACGTGCTTCGCCCAGGATAAAATGATTACCAAGCTCGCGGCGCACTTCCAAAGGTTCCGCTGTGGCAAGCACGCGCCCATTCGAAAGAGATAGTTTGCCAGGCTCATAATGAAAAAGTTTATGTCCACGCTTTTGCGCTTCAAGCGCCATGACGAATGTGCTGTCCCCATTGATATCAATTGAGCCAACGTGATCCATCTGAATTGCAACATTGAGAGACATAATGACTTCCTTGAAATTTTCATACTGTATGCACGTAAGAATAAGTATCTAAGTGAGGCGTCCGCGCAGTTCTTGCAAGAGGATTGTCGTATGATAGCGTGATGCTTCTCCGGTGCCGAGCCGCAAGTATTCCTCTAAGGCATCAATGGCAAGTTGAACGCGATCAAGCCGGGCGTTCAAGAGACCACATTCTCGCCAAAGCGTTGGCTCTTCTGGTGCAATGCGGAGCGCTATATCTAATAAGGAAGCTGCTTCTTCGAGGCGTTTTGTGCGCAGTAGCACAGATTTCCGACCGGCCATAAGCCTAAGTAAAGCTTCTTTGTCATCAAGTGGGCGTAAGCTATTGGGAGTTAATTCTACCTCATTGCCGCCAAAGGCTTTGATGATTGCGCGAATGTCTGCGGGTTCCAGAATGCGGCAATCATCGATGGGATCGATAATTAATCTTTCGCCATCTGCTTCGAGGCGAAGAAGCAATCGTGGTGAAGCCAAAATGATTTCTGCTGACCACCCAATGCATCGGGCTATTTCTGCATAAAGGATAGTTAAGGCTTCGGTCGATCCGTTACGTGAGTCGATAACGCGTGTCAGATCAAAACAATCTTCATCGGCGCCTTCTGAGTCGCTGCCACCATAACCATGATGCCGCACAGTCACTTGCTGTAAAGCATCTTGCATTAATGCAACGGGAACGGGCCCATTGCTGATGCGCGCAAAATCGCCAACTTTTTTCGACAACATCTCTAGGTGGCGATGATAACGCGCTAAAGGAAGTGTTGGACGGTCAAGTGCACTAATCAGGATTGCTGTATGTGCAATACTGGTATCAGGAGAGGTCGCCTCTCCGTAGGCTGCAAGAGCGATAATAATTTCTTTTCGTGTCATTAAGATGGCTTAGGATCCTTGATGCGGACGTGATTGACGACGCGCTTAACATAATCGATGGATCGAGCGTGATTAAGAACGCGCTGCAATTCCGCTTTATCTTGGGCAATGCCGATCAAGTAAATGACAGCTCCAACGGTTTCGATGGAATAATTGATCGCAAGAATATCTTTGTCGAAGGTCATTTTGGATTTAAGTTTTGTGGTGATCCACGTGTCATTGGCTAGATCCGAAAACGGATTTTCGCTGACGGCGACTTCATTAATCACATCTTTAACGTCGACGACGGACCAGGAAATTCTAACCGCTTCTGCCCGCTTTTCTTCGCTTGGAACGCGCCCAGTAAGAAGTACTCGGCCTTCATAGACTTCGACACCAACATCATTAAAAAGTTGGTTGTCGGCTTCCAGTATTTTTGTACGAACCTTGGTCGCGGTCTCTGTATCCGCGGCAAAGCCCTTAATGCCACGCTCCTGATAAGCAGCCACCCCTGCTGTTGCGGCACCGCCAATGATCATGCCAACACAGCCCGTTAAATTTGTCATCGCAAAGACGGCCGCAATCACAACAAAAAGCTTAGTCCGAGATACGGCGAGACGAATAGTAAGGGGATGTAAAAACATGGAAAGTGTTATCCTTTAATCGTGGTGAAAAGAAACAATTAGTCTTTTATCATTTTGGCCCCAAAACGTCAGGGCTCAAATTATTATATTTATAATCAAGGTCGCCATGCATTGGGTAAATGGCATGGCCACTTTTTTGGTAACATAGCAATGACGTCAAAGCGCATATCCAGATTGCTTAAGTCTTCGCGCCCACTCATGAAACCAATCGCTGCGCGTTCAATGCGCTGACGTTGCGTCAAACTAACGGCGTTAAGTGCTTCATCTAATGTACCGCGAGTTTTAACTTCGATGAAGGCCATAATGTGGCGACGTTTCGCAATGATATCAATTTCACCCATCGAGTTGCGCATACTTTGTGCAACAATAAGGTATCCTTTGATACGTAACAGCCATGCGGCGATAACTTCACCACGCTGTCCCCTATTCTTCGCATCCTGGCGCTTCTTAGACGCCATTAACCGTCTTCAGCTTTAATCGCTAAGGCACGATTGTAGATATCGCGGCGAGATAACCCTGTTTCGATAGCTAGTCTTGATGCGGCTTCCCGGACACTTTCTTTTGCTAATGCAGCGCGGAGACGGGTGTCGATGTCATCGGTATCGATTTCTTGTGCTTCTTCTGGTGCGCCAATGACTAAAGTCACTTCGCCTTTAGGTGGGCCCGCTTCGAGGTAGTGCGCAGCTAACTCGTCTAACGAGCCATGGCGAACTTCTTCAAACTTTTTTGTCATCTCACGGAGAAGACATGCAGGCCGAGGTCCCAGTATAACATTCATGTCTGCCAAAGATGATGCGAGACGCTGCGCAGATTCAAGAAAAACGAGGGTCGCATCGACAGCGAGAACACTGCCAAGCCATGCGCGGCGCTTACCTTGCCTTGCAGGCGGGAACCCACAATACATAAACCGGTCTGTTGGCAATCCTGCGAGAACAAGTGCATTGGTTACGGCAGATGGGCCAGGCAAAGCATGTACATCTATGCTTTCATTGCGACACGCTTCTGCAATCCTATACCCAGGATCATTTATCATAGGTGTGCCAGCATCGGAGACGAGTGCCACGATTTCGCCGGATTTTAGATGTTCAACAATGCGTGGTGTAATTTTTTCAGCATTATGTTCATGGTACGAAATAAGTTTATCAGGCTTGATAGAATGAATTTGCAAAAGCTTTTTGGTTACGCGTGTGTCCTCGCAAGCAATGATATCTGCGGCTTTAAGAATATCCAAAGCTCGCAAGGTAATATCACTCGCATTACCGATCGGCGTTGCGACAAGGTAAAGCCCGGCTTCGATATTTCGTGGTAGTTTACTCGCATCCGGCAAGCGGTTACCGTCGCTTTTAGATTGCTCAGAACTGACAAAACGAGAGGCCAATGTACTCTTTTCCCGCTTATCGGACTGGCTTTGGTATTTTCTCCCGGAAGTCCTATTTTTATCTGGCATGTATGGGTCTTACCTTACTCGTTGGCTGTCAGCAAATTGGAATCCAGTCAGGTGATCAAGCAAAGCCAATGGTTGTTGGCCCGTCTTCGCCTCAAGTTGGTACAACAAATATCCCGCGTTCGCAGACTTTACCACCAGTCTCTGGCCCAAGAGCGCCGTCTGGACCGAACTTCCCTGTTATATCTCAGACAGCATCACGCGCACGCGAACCATTACCTTCATTAGCTGAACTGCTAAATAGGCCTGTTAACCCTAATGTGACACCTGAGATTTTGACGTCAACGGTGCCGATGGCGAGTGTTAACTCTGTTCGTGTTGCTTTGCTCATTCCATTAACTGGCCCTGCTGCCAAGCTTGGTCAGGCGATGTTGAATGCAGCGCAATTGGCATTATTTCAATTCAGCGATGACCGATTTGAATTGCTGCCGCATGATACGGGCGGCACGCCAGATGGTGCGTTGAGCGCGGCACAACTTGCGATTGGAGATGGTGCGCAGCTTATTGTTGGGCCTTTGCTTTCGGCTTCTGTGCAAGCAGTTGGACTTGTTGCCCGCGCGGCCAACGTCCCGGTCGTTGGGTTTTCAAGTGATCGGACGGCGGCTGGTGACGGCGTCTATGTCATGGGCTTTTTGCCGTCGGCTCAGACCGAACGTGTTCTGACTTACGCTGCTGCCAGAGGGTTAACGAGATTTGGTCTCTTGGCCCCAGACAATACGTATGGCGCGGCAGTTCTTGAAACAATGCAGCAAGTCGCAGCGAATGTCGGCATAGAGATAACCCGTGCTCGGCTCTACGATCCAGGCGCTGAAGACTATACAGATGTTGTTCGTGAGATATCGGATTTTGATTCTCGCAAGCGTGAGCTTGAACGCCAGATTGCTGAGCTGGCCAAGCTGGACGACGAAATATCCAAGAAAACAGTAGAACGCTTGGAAAAACTACAAACGGTTGGTGATTTGCCGTTCGATGCAATTCTTGTTGCAGATGGTGGTAAACGGCTTCAGCAGATAGCGGCCTTGCTTCCATTCTTTGATGTCGACCCTGCAGTTGTTCAGGTGCTCGGCACGGGTCAGTGGGATGCGCTTGGCCTTGGAAACGAGCCAGCTCTTGTTGGTGCTTGGTATGCTGCGCCTGATCCAAGTGCACGCAGTGAATTTCAAAATGAGTACGCTGCAACGTACGGAGATCAGCCACCGAGATTAGCAACACTTGCTTATGATGCGACGGCGCTGGCTGCTGTTTTAGGACAAGGTGAGGCGGGTCCTGATTTCACCCGCATCACACTCACGTCGCCCAACGGGTATTGGGGCCGGGATGGTATTTTTCGGTTAATGCCGAGTGGCGTAACTGAGCGAGGTCTCGCTGTACTTGAGGTTACACGACGGGCAAGCCGGGTTCTGGACCCTGCACCTGAGAGCTTTCAGCCAAGAATTAATTAAGCAGTTTTGCGAGGACTGCATTAAGGCGTTGTTGACCCTCAGGGCTAGCTTTGAGTGTCGTGTCACTGGACTGCATGAGGCCACCATCAATAAGTTGTTTCAGGCCCTTGGCGTCTAATGCGGTTTCAAGTTCTTGGGCAGATATGCGGTTGAATCGTTCTCGGTCGATCCCGTCTTTTAATCGAAGCCCCATCATGATCAGTTCTCGTGCACGGTCGTTCGATAAAATAGGGCGCCGTTTTGCAGTCCCATGTCCATTGGTTTGCGCTTTTTCTAACCAGCGTTTTGGATTGTGAATTTGGTGAGTACCAAAAACCGCACCATCGAGTGTTAATCTTCCGTGCGCCCCTGGGCCAATCCCCAAGTAATCACCACCACGCCAACACGTTAGGTTGTGGCGGCTTTCGTCACCGGGTTGCGCATGATTGGAAATCTCGTATGCGGGCATGCCTGCAGTTGCCAGGATATCTTGAGTTGCTTCAAACATGTCAGCGGCAACGTTTTCATCAGCGGGCTGTTGGCCTTGCTTGGAAAACGGTGTGCCGGACTCGATCGTTAATTGATATAGTGAGACGTGTCCTTGCGCGAGTGCCAAGGTGTCAGATAAGGCTTGCTTCCAGTCGGCCAGGCTTTGTTCAGGCAGAGCATAGATTAGATCAAAAGTCGTCCGGGAAAAGATGCTGGAGGCCGCTTCCAACGTACGCCGAGCGTCAGCGCCGTGATGCGTCCGTCCGAGGAATTTTAGCGCATCATCGTCTAGGGATTGAATGCCAACAGACACGCGATTGATGCCTGCGCTTTGAAAATCACGTAACCTCGCGCGCTCCCCCGATGTTGGATTGACTTCAAGGGTAATCTCAAGATTTTCAGAGACAGCCCAATGTTTTTGAAGCGCGTTGATGAGTGCGGCAATCGTCTCAGGCTGCATTAATGATGGTGTGCCGCCGCCAAAATACAAACTTGTAACGGTGCGTCCGTGCGTTTCTGCGCCGTAATGTGCAAGTTCATTGATAAGTGCATCGCGCCACACGGTTTCATCAATGGAGGTATTCAGATGTACATTAAAATCACAGTATGGGCAGATTGCTTTGCAGAACGGCCAATGAACATAAACCCCAAAACCCGGGTCTATATCGCTCACGCGTTTGGTTCACCAAAGTAGGCAGATACGAGTTTCTGAAAGGCGTCTGCACGGTGCGATATGGTGTGTTTTTTGGCCGGTTCCATTTCGGCGAATGTTATATCTTCGCCGTCGGCTGTAAATATAGGGTCGTATCCAAAGCCCATATCACCACGAGGGGGCCAGGTAATTTCGCCTTCAATAAAGCCTTCGAAAACGTCTGCGTGCCCATCAGGCCATGCGAGGGCAAGTGCGCAAACAAACATTGAAGATCGGTCTTCGCTGCCACGTAAAAGCTCTTCGACTTTCTCCATCGCGACCATAAAATCTTTATCGGCCCCAGCCCAACGTGCGGAATAAACGCCCGGCGCACCGGCAAGTGCATTAACGACCAGCCCAGAATCGTCAGCAAGTGCAGGTAAGTTTGCTGCCTTTGCCGCGGCGTGCGCTTTCAAAAGAGCATTATCAGCGAACGTCGTGCCGGTCTCTTCGGGCTCATCTAAATTAAGATCAGCGGCGGAAATGACCTCAACACCGAAGGGCCGCACAAGGTCGGCGATTTCGCTTACCTTGCCAGGGTTGTGGCTCGCAATCACCAGACGGTCATGATCAAACAGTCGCGCCATTGAATGATCCTTAAAGCCCCAGCGCCGAATTTTGTGCTGTTGTGAGCTCCTTAACGCCTTTTTTTGCCAAGCCAAGCAAATCTAAAAATGCCTGTTCTGAAAAAGGGTCAGCTTCGGCGGTGCCTTGAATTTCAACAATGCCACCTTTGCCTGTGAGCACAAAATTGGCATCAGCTTCGGCGTTAGAATCTTCATCATAGTCAAGATCAAGCACAGCACTGCCTTGATAAAGCCCGCAAGAAATTGCGGCAACGCTATCAATTAACGGGATTTCTTTAATAATGCCGAGCTGAATACATTTCTCAAAAGCACGGTAAAGCGCTGTATAAGCGCCCGTAATACTCGCTGTTCGCGTGCCGCCATCAGCCTGAATGACATCGCAATCAAGCTTAACTTGAATTTCTCCCATGCCTTTTAAATCGGTGACGGCGCGGAGCGATCTTCCGATAAGGCGTTGGATTTCCTGGGTGCGGCCCGATTGTTTGCCACGGGCGGCTTCACGATTTGAGCGTGTATGTGTAGAGCGAGGTAACATCCCATACTCGGCGGTCACCCAGCCTTTGCCAGTGTCACGCATCCAAGGTGGGACGCGTTGTTCAACACTGGCGGTACACAGAACATGTGTATCTCCAAATTTTGCCAAGCATGACCCTTCGGCGTGCTTTGCAACGTCCATTTCGAGAACAACGTTACGCATTTGATCGAGTTGACGGCCGGATGGACGCATGAAGATACTCCGCTGAATTTTAAAAACGAACGCAAAGCTAACGATTTGAATGGTCTGCGTAAAGCGGAGAGCAATATACCTGCATTGCGTTGACGGCGAATGCCATCGAAACTACATAACCCGTGCACCTATTAGAGTAGAAAAATGATATCTAAGCTCAACGAAAGATCACGTGAGGTCTTCCGCCTGATTGTAGAGGCGTATTGTGACACGGGGGAACCCGTTGGATCTCGCACGCTTTCAAGGCAGATGGCACAATCATTATCGCCTGCGACTGTGCGCAATGTGATGGCAGATCTTGAGGATGCTGGCTTGCTGTTTTCGCCGCACACATCGGCGGGCCGTATGCCCACAGAAGCAGGGCTCAGGCTGTTTGTGGACGGTATTTTGGAAGTCGGCAATCTTGCGGACAATGAACGTAAGAAAATTGAAGCGCAATGCGCCGGGTCGTCGCAAAGTGTTGATCAAGTCCTCGAAGAAGCGATTACAACGCTTTCTGGCCTTACAGGATTCGCCAGTCTTGTTTTCGCGCCAAAGACAGACAGCCCATTAAAACATATCGAATTTGTAAGCTTAAGTCCCGGTCGTGGACTTGTCGTGCTGGTCATGGAAAACGGTGTGGTTGAAAACCGCCTTATACATGTTCCGGTCACGTTACCGCCTTCGGCGTTGGTGCAGGCAACCAATTATCTCAGCGCGAGACTGGTTGGACGAACCCTCCAAGAGGCGCATGACGAAATTGTTAATGAGCTCGAAAGTCATCAGGTACAATTGGACACCTTGACCCAGAAGGTTGTTGAAAGTGGTCTCGCAACTTGGTCTGGATCAAACAATGCGAACGACGCATTAGGGACACTTATCGTGCGCGGCCAAGCTAAATTGCTTGAAGATGTTACTGCTTTGACCGATTTAGAGCGAATTCGGACACTTTTTGAAGCTTTAGAGACAAAAAATGAGATGTTGAAGCTACTAACCCTTGCGGATGGGGCAGATGGAGTCCAAATCTTCATCGGTGCGGATAACAAACTTTTCAATGTTGCTGGTTGTTCGATGATCGTCGGCCCGTACCACAACGAAACGAATAATATTGTCGGTGCGATTGGGGTGATCGGGCCGTCACGAATGAATTATGCGCGAATTATTCCCATGGTTGATTATACGGCCAAGATAATCGGGGATCGGTTCCGCTAAGAACGATGGAAATATAATGCAAAGCGAAGAAAAGCCACAGGATGAAACCGTCGCGCCAGAAGCTGCTGAAGATTCGGCTGTGAATGATGCGAATGATTGTGCAGAAGACGTATCTGTTGAGCACGCAGAAGCTGCAGCGAACGCCATATTAGAAGAAGACGCACCTGCTGACGATGCGTCAGAAGCTAATGAGCCTGAGCGAGACCTTGAAGTCGAATTGGCTGAAGCTCAGGACCGACTTTTGCGTGCACTGGCTGAATCAGAAAATGTGCGCCGCCGTGCTTCACGTGATGTTGAGAACGCAACGAAAAGATCGATTGCAAACTTTGCCCGTGAAATGGTCGTTGTTGCAGATAACCTTAGCCGTGCGCTCGGCGCCGTTGATAAGGACAAAATCGATGGCAATGAGACAGTCAAAGTGCTTTTAGAGGGTGTTGAGATGACAGAACGGGAAATGCAAAACGCGTTTTCTCGCAATGGCATCAAGAAAGTCGATCCATTAGGTGAGCGGTTTGATCCTCAATTGCATGAAGCAATGTTTGAATTTGAAGACCTGTCAAAACCAGCTGGTTCTGTGGGTCAGGTTATGGAGCCTGGCTATACACTTAATGACCAATCGTTGCGCCCAGCAAAGGTTGGCGTCACGAAGGGTGGCCCAAAACCAGGTGCCGCACCTGCGCCATCTGCGCAAACAATTGATGAGGTGGATGCTGAAAATACAGCGACCAGCGGTGGTAATGCCTATGAAGATAATGGCAAGCCATCGGGTACAAATTTAGACGAAGAACTCTAAGACTTTCCAATACCCCTAAAAAATTATGGGAAAAGCCGTTGCAGGCCCGGAAATCTGGGCTTATATCCCTTAAAATTAGATAATCTAAGAATTTTAGATTTGTTGAAATTATAAAGACCACGAGGTCTTAAACCATAGGGGTCATATTCAGGCGCTTTTATAGGCCGGAAATGACCGCCGCAGAGAATGAGGTTATTATGAGTAAAGTTATTGGTATCGATTTAGGAACGACCAACTCCTGTATTGCTGTGATGGATGGCAAAGACGCCAAAGTCATCGAGAACGCCGAGGGGGCGCGTACAACACCATCAATGGTGGCGTTCTCAGATTCCGGCGAACGACTGGTTGGCCAGCCTGCAAAGCGTCAGGCTGTTACGAACCCTGAGAAAACATTATTTGCGATCAAGCGTTTGATCGGTCGCCGCTATGACGACCCCGTTACCAAGAAAGACAAGAAAGTTGTCCCTTACAATATTATCAAGGGCGACAATGGTGACGCGTGGGTCCAGGCTGGCGATGAAAAATATTCACCATCACAGATTTCAGCGTTCATCTTGCAAAAGATGAAAGAGACAGCTGAAAGCTATCTTGGTGAAAAAGTTGAGCAGGCTGTGATCACTGTCCCTGCTTACTTTAACGACTCACAGCGTCAAGCAACAAAAGATGCAGGTAAAATTGCCGGTCTCGAAGTGCTGCGAATTATCAACGAGCCAACGGCGGCTGCTCTTGCTTACGGTCTTGATAAAAAAGAAGCCGGCACGATTGTTGTCTATGACTTAGGTGGTGGCACGTTCGATGTATCGATCCTCGAAATTGGTGACGGCGTTTTCGAAGTAAAATCGACCAACGGTGATACGTTCCTTGGTGGTGAAGATTTTGACAACCGCGTCGTCGATTATCTGGCTGATGAGTTCAAAAAAGAGAACACCATTGATCTGCGTGAGGACAAATTGGCCCTGCAGCGTCTGAAGGAAGCCGCAGAAAAGGCGAAGATTGAACTTTCATCTACAGCGCAAACAGAAGTGAACCTGCCATTTATCACGGCTGATCAATCCGGGCCGAAGCACCTGAATATCAAAATCTCACGTGCGAAGTTTGAGACATTGGTTGAAGACCTTGTCGAACGCACTATTGCACCATGTAAAAACGCATTGAAGGACGCTGGTATTAGTGCTGGCGAAATCGATGAAGTTATCTTGGTTGGTGGTATGACCCGGATGCCAAAGGTCATCGAGATTGTAAAGAACTTCTTTGGTCGCGAGCCACACAAAGGCGTTAACCCTGATGAAGTTGTTGCATTGGGTGCAGCTATTCAGGGCGGTGTCTTGAAGGGTGACGTCAAAGACGTGTTGTTGCTTGATGTCACACCTCTTTCTCTGGGTATCGAGACATTGGGCGGTGTGTTTACGCGGTTGATTGATCGTAATACGACGATCCCGACACGTAAAAGTCAGTCGTTCTCAACAGCTGAAGATAATCAGTCTGCTGTTACTATTCGCGTGTTCCAAGGTGAACGCGAAATGGCTGCGGACAACAAAATTCTCGGCCAGTTTGATTTGGTGGGTATCCCGCCAAGTCCACGCGGTATGCCTCAGATTGAAGTCACGTTCGATATCGACGCGAACGGTATCGTAAATGTTTCAGCGAAAGACAAGGCGACGGGTAAAGAGCAACAAGTGCGTATCCAGGCGTCTGGTGGTCTCTCGGATGATGACATTGAAAAAATGGTGCAAGAGGCAGAAGTGAATGCCGACGAGGATAAAAAGCGCCGTGATCTTGTAGACGCTAGAAACAATGCAGATAGCATGGCGCACTCAGCAGAAAAAAGCCTGACCGAATATGGTGATCAGGTAGAAGAAGCGGACCGTACAGCCATTCAAACGGCGATCACTGAACTTTGTGAAACGATGGAAGGTGATGACCTTGAGGCGATTACAGCAAAAACTGAAGCGCTAACGCAGGTTTCAATGAAATTGGGTGAAGCAATGTACAAGGCACAGCAAGCCGAAGCAGAAGCTGCCGGTGGTGGCGAAGCGGGCGCGGAAGCTGATGCTGGAGGAGACCAGAAGAAGGATGACGACACCGTCGTTGATGCCGACTTCGAAGAGGTCGATCCAGATCAAGACAAGAAGAACGGCTAATACCGATTTATTGGTGCGGGTTGCGTCAGGTTAATTACCTGATTGCACCCGTTACCGTTTTTCTGCGGGGGTTTTGATCATATGGCAAAGCAAGATTATTACGAGAGTCTCGGTGTTTCCAAAGACGCTGATGCGGCTGAATTAAAGAAATCGTATCGAAAACTCGCGATGGAATTTCATCCGGATCGAAATCCGGATGATGAGGCAGCGGAGCAGCGTTTCAAAGAGCTCAGCGAAGCCTATGAGGTTTTAAAAGACCCAGAAAAGCGTGCAGCTTATGATCGCTTTGGCCATGCAGCCTTTGAAGGCGGTGGCGGTGGTCCCGGTGGGTTTGGCGGCGGCGGCGCAGGCGGCGCAGGCGGTTTTGCCGATATCTTCGAAGAAATGTTTGGTGACTTTATGGGTGGCGGCGGTGGTGGCCGTGGCGGTCAACGCGCAAACGCGGGCCGAGGGTCTGATCTTCGCTACAACATGGAAATCACATTGGAAGATGCGTTTAATGGTCTAAAGACCGATATACGCGTCCCGACGTCTGTAATTTGTGACGACTGTACTGGTACTGGCGGCAAAGATGGCGCAGCGCCTGTTTCTTGTGGCAGTTGCGGTGGCGCAGGCCGGGTTCGGTCTCAGTCTGGATTCTTTACCGTCGAACGCACATGCCCAACATGTCAGGGTACAGGCGAAACTATCGCTGATCCGTGTCACACGTGTAACGGCATTGGCCGGCGTCAAAAAGAAAAAACGCTGGCAGTTAATATTCCGGCAGGTGTTGAAGATGGCACACGTATCCGTCTTTCCGGTGAGGGAGAAGCGGGTCTTCGTGGCGCCCCAGGTGGCGATCTTTATATATTCTTAGGCGTAAGGCCGCACCGGTTCTTCCGTCGTGATGATGCTGATATTCATGTTCGCGTGCCTGTTCCTATGGCAACGGCAACTCTTGGTGGGCAAATCGAAGTGCCGACGGTTGAAGGTAAGTTGCTTCGTGTCACCATTCCGGAAGGAACACCGACAGGTCACCAATTGCGCCTGCGCGGCAAAGGCATGAAAGTCATGCGCTCTGAAAGCCGCGGCGATATGTTTGTGCAGATTTTTGTAGAAACCCCCGTCAACTTGTCCAAAAAGCAGAAAGACCTGCTCAAAGAATTTGCGGGTGATGACAAAACGTCGAAAAAGCATAGCCCAGAAAGCACAGGCTTCCTCGATAAAGTGAAAGAGCTTTGGGAAGACTTGCGGGATTGATCTCTTAGGTAATGGGGTTCGCACTCTTGGCTCCGGCGTGACACATAGGTTGGATTGCCTATAGTGCGAAGAGATCACGATTAGGAGTTTTCGCATGAAAATCGGTATTGTTGGATGTGCAGGCCGCATGGGCCGGATGTTGGTGCAGGCAGTTCACGCAACGCCTGGCGCAGAGCTTGCGGGCGGCACTGAAGCCGCGCATTCAGATGCAATTGGTGAAGACCCTGCTATGCTTGCAGGTTTACCCGGATCGGACTTGAAAATCATTAGCGATGCGCGTGCATTGTTTGAAGCATCAGATGCCGTTGTTGATTTCACGGTTCCAGTCGCAACTGTCGCGCATGCAGCGCTTGCAGCCGAAACAGGCACAGCCTTAATTCCTGGGACAACGGGCCTTTCACAAGAAGAGCAGGCGCTTATTGAGAAAGCAGCAGGCTCCGCCGCGATTGTTCAGGCAGCGAATTATTCCGTTGGCGTCAATGTATTGCTAGGGCTGACGGCGCAAGCGGCAGAAATGCTTGGACCTGAATTTGATATCGAAATTCTTGAAATGCATCACCGTCATAAAGTGGACGCACCATCCGGGACAGCTTTAGCTTTGGGTGAGGCGGCCGCGGCTGGGCGGGGTGTTGATTTGAATCAGGTGTCAGATCGTGTTCGTGACGGGCAAACCGGCGAACGCACTGTCGGCAATATTGGTTTTGCCACACTTCGTGGTGGCATGGTTGTCGGTGACCATTCCGTTATCTTTGCTTCAGATGATGAGCGGATTGAGATTTCGCATAAAGCTGCGGACCGGGGATTGTTTGCTAAAGGCGCTATTCGTGCCGCGCTTTGGACAAAAGACCAACCGCCAGGATTGTATTCTATGAGAAATGTGTTGGGCTTCGACTAAGTACCATTATGTCGTACGTCGCCTAATCGCCGGATTTCTTCGATCAAAACATTACAAAGTTCTTCACGTTCATCATCCGTCAAAAATTTCCCAATGATGACGCGTTTTCCGTGGGTTCCAGCAATAAGCTGTTGCGATGCTTCGTCTATCCGAACTTGTAACCATTGAGGCTGAAATGACGTGAGCTTGCGCTTGCCCCAATGACTTACTTTTGAATGCCGGAATTCTTTATCTGTAATGGTGATCGCTTCGAACGCAGATCCGATTTTATGATTATAGCGAAGCGCAAATATTAGCGCGATCACTTCCAGGCCCATAAATCCAAACACAGGCCATGCACCGACCAATAAGAAGATCGTGCCCGTTGGGATGAACAGACAAAGGACAAACGCGGTAACGATCTTTACAGCACGTTCGCTTGAGCTCCGATGTGGTCGAAGAACCCGCGAATAGCGAATGTTCTCATCTTCTTGTGCGCTGGTACCTATGGTTTCCATAACCCTTAATTTAGGATTATTGAGAAAAAAGCAACAAGCGGGTTTCGTGGGCAGGCATTTTGCGGGATAACGGTAAGATGAAAAAAGCTGATGTTATGACGTTTTACAGTCGATTGCGCGATGCCAACCCTGAACCGGTTGGCGAGCTTCATTATGTTAATTCTTATACATTACTGGTGGCGGTCGCGTTATCTGCTCAAGCAACGGACGTTGGCGTCAACAAAGCGACACGGCCTTTGTTCGAGAAGGTTAAAACGCCAGAAGCCATGGTCAAGTTAGGCCTTGAAGGTATTAGGGATCATATCAAGACGATCGGACTTTTTAACACCAAGGCGAAAAATGTGTTAGCTCTAAGCGAACTTCTGATCGAGCGACATGGTAGTATTGTGCCAGATGACCAGGCAGCGTTAGAAGCGTTACCTGGTGTGGGGCGCAAAACGGCTAACGTGGTTAGAAATATGGCCTTTGGCGCGCCGACGATTGCTGTTGATACGCATATTTATCGCGTTGGCAATCGCACAGGCTTGGCACCAGGTAAGACACCTTTGGCTGTCGAAAAGAAATTACTGAAAGCGACGCCGGATGAGTTTGCATTGCACGCGCATCATTGGCTTATTTTGTTGGGGCGCTACATATGTAAGGCACGAAAACCAGATTGCCCAAAGTGTATCGTTGCAGATGTTTGTCGCTTTAAAGGCAAAACAACGCTTGAAGGGTAATGCTATCCATGGCTGCGTGATCCACGTTCTCTGACAATTGATTTTATGCACTCAGTAGGTTTTTGGTCTCCACGAACATCAATATGGCGAACGCTGAGCGCATTATCAGCATTGTTCGACGATTTCGTATAGAGGAACAAAAACAATACGCATTCACGGGCGCGATATTGCCATATCTCAGTCCCACGATCTTTGCGCACCAAACTTGCTGTGCCAAATGCTTCGCTTAACTCTACAGGTTTCAAGCCAATTAATTCATCTGGTGCAGGCGCGTCTACGTCAGGGACAGCGGTCTCAGGTGGAGCCACGTTGGCGATCTCTGGAGATACTGCCTCAATTTCGGTTGCTGGTGCGTTGGAAGACATTTCAGATGTATCATCTGCAACCGCACACGCAACAAGAAGAGCGAGCGAACCTAGCGCGAGAATGCGCGAAAAAACTCTCAACGTCTTAGCTATCGTCACTTTCTGATGGTTCTAGAGCTTGCATATCACCGGATATCTCACCACCAGATTCGATGACAATACGCCCATAACGGACAGTGCCATGGATGCGTCCGCCAGACCGAACAATAAGACGGTCGCGGGCAATGAGATCGCCTTCGTAACGGCCACTGATATCAGCTTCATCAACCTCTGCTGCACCTTTGAAAAAACCGCTGGGTGATATTTCCAGAACACGCGCGCCAGGAAGTGCGACCTCGACGTGACCTTCAACGATTAACTTGTCGCATGCTGTAATCTCACCATTAAGCTGGATGTCGCGCCCAACGATAAGGCGCCGGCTCTCAACTTCATTGGTACGCGGGCGATCAATGCGGCGTGCGGGCGCGCTTGGCAGATCTGGGCCACGGCGTTGGAGTTCAGGCATATGATTGCTTGAAGATGGCGGTTTTGCTGGTGCATGAGAGCCTTTTTTTGAAAAAGGCTTCAATGGTGGTGCTGAACCTGCGTCGTCTGTATTGCCCGCCTTGGCAGCAGCTGACTTATCAGACATTGCAGCGGTGTTTTCATCTTCTTTTTTCTTACCAAACATATGCTTCAATCCCTAAATCTGACGGTGCGAGAACACACTATCTTATAATATTGTAGAGCCTTCAATTTTTGTAAACGAGGCCCTATACGTTTGCCGGCGTTTGTGTGCCAGGTGCTGTTGGTCTCCAACGTTCAAATAAATGCACCATTGCTGACGTTGCAACAACAGGCATTAATAGGTTTACCAGAGGGATCGTTAAAGAAAATGCAATAATGACCCCCATTGCAAGAACGCCGCCTTGGCGCTCTTTGCGTAACTTGGTGACTTCTTTTGGCGAAAGACGACGAGATGCAACAAACTCGAAGTATTCTCGTCCAAGTAAATACCCGTTTACGAGATAAAAAACCACGGGGAAAACGGGTCCTAGAAACAAGAATGGTAACATTAGTATGTTAAGAACAATGAGGATGCCAACAAACTTAAGGGACATCACAATCCCTTCACCGACGGGCAGGCCATTGGTTCTTGGCAATCCAGGGTAATGGCGTTTTTCTACACATTCAGCGACTTGATCAAGGAAAAGGCCGATGACAGCGCTGACGGTTGCGGGAAATAAGAACCAGGTAAGGGCAAACGTGGCAACGCCACCAAGAACATCAATGATGCCCTCTAGCCAACCAATCTGCGAAATTGACGTCTCGGATAACACCCATCCGATTAAACTCCAAAGAGCGATAAACGTGATCAAGGCGGATAGGATGGAAAACCATAAATACTTTCGGGTCGCTTTGTCACTAAGTTGATTAATTCCTTTAATAAAAACACTTATCATACTGATTATCCATAATGCATATGAATCAACGATATCTTTCTAGCATAATACATCAAAAGCACAACTTCCTCATTGTTTTTTAATGCCTTACCGAAAGTTCCTCATATTAAATATAACGAAATAAACCCGTGTTACATGATGTAACCGTGTTCAGGCTTGCCCGTTAGCGCATGTCGACTATACTCCGCGCGCTGAACAGCGGCCAGACTTTGGCGGCGCGATATCATTTAGATAAGCGAGAAAATCATGTCTAAACCGACCCTTGATGTTCTAGGAATTGGCAATGCGATTGTCGATATTCTTGTCCAAACTGATGAGGCGTTCCTTAATGAGAATGGCTTGATCAAAGGGACCATGGCATTGGTTAGCTCTGATGATCAATGGGACCTCTATGAGAAAACGGGTCAGGCCATCGAGAGTTCAGGCGGCTCAGCAGCGAATACACTTGCAGGCGTTGCCGCTTTAGGTAGCAGAGCGGCGTTTGCTGGCAAAGTGAACAAGGATCAATTGGGTCGAGTGTTTGGCCACGATATTCGGGCTGCAAGCGTTACATATGAAACCAAAATGTCGATTGATGGGGCGCCTACAGCGACTTGTCTCGTGCTGATCACGCCCGATGGGCAACGCACGATGCAGACATTCTTAGGTGCATGTGTAGAATTCAGTGTCGAAGATCTTGATATAGAGCAAATTCAATCTGCAAAGGTTGTTTATCTTGAAGGATACTTGTGGGACCCAGAACCAGCCCGCGAAGCCTTTTTTAAGGCTGCAGAAATTGCGCACGAAGCTGGCCGTAAAGTTGCCTTATCCTTATCCGATCCATTTTGTGTTGATCGCCATCGTGAGGGTTTCCTCGCTTTTATTGAAGAACACGTCGACATTCTTTTCGCCAACGAAGATGAAATTCTTTCGCTTTACCGACTTGATGATTTTGAATCAGTGGCCAAGCGCATTCAAGGCGTTGTAGAAATTGCAGCTCTGACAAGATCAGAAAAAGGCTCAGTTATTGTGACGGCGGATGCAATAACCCCGGTTCCAACGCGCCCTGTTGATAAAGTTGTCGACACGACGGGTGCAGGTGACGCCTATGCTGCAGGATTTTTGGCAGCTTACACGCAAGGCCGTGATCTGACGACTGCAGCGGTTTTAGGAAGCTTATTAGCCTCTCTAATTATTCAACAGATTGGCGCACGCCCTTCGGCGAGTGCCCAAGATTTACTTAATCAACTCGACGGTTAAAAACCGCCACATTTTATTTAGGATTCTTCGATGCAACTCAGGAACATCGCGATCATCGCGCACGTTGACCATGGAAAAACAACATTGGTCGATACGATGATGCAGCAAAGTGGCGCATTTCGTGCGAACCAGAACGTCGCAGAACGTGCAATGGACTCAGGCGAACTAGAGCGTGAACGTGGCATTACCATTCTCGCCAAATGTACGTCAGTCGAATGGAAAGACACGAGGATCAACATTGTTGATACACCTGGCCACGCAGATTTTGGCGGTGAAGTTGAGCGTATCCTATCTATGGTCGACGGTGTTGTGTTGCTCGTTGATGCCGCAGAAGGTCCGATGCCGCAAACCAAGTTCGTTACTGCAAAGGCATTGAAGCTTGGCCTGAAACCAATTGTTGTCGTTAATAAAGTTGATAAACCAGACGCGCGTTCATATGACGTTCAAACTGAAGTGTTTGATTTATTCTCAGCTCTAGACGCAAACGACGAACAGCTAGATTTCCCAACACTATTTGCATCCGGGCGCGATGGCTGGGCTTCTGATGAGCCTGATAATCATGGTGATGATCTATCACCGTTATTTGAGAGTATCATCAAGAACGTTGCAGCCCCTGATGCGGACGAGAACGGATTGTTTTCGATGTTGGTAACAACGATTGAAGCAGACCCATATCTTGGTCGAATTCTAACTGGTCGTATTTTTTCTGGCTCCGTTAAGCCAAACCAGGCGATTAAAGCGTTAAATGCGAAAAACGAAGTGATTGATCAAGGTCGCGTTCAAAAAATCCTCGCATTTCGTGACGTGACACGTGAGTCACTCGATATCGGTATTGCTGGCGACATTGTTGCAATTGCAGGTATGACGAAAGCAACGGTTGCTGACACATTGTGTGCCACCGAAGTAACCGAAGCCATCCAGGCGCAGCCTGTTGATCCCCCAACTTTGGCAATGACGTTCTCTGTGAATACATCTCCGTTTGTTGGTCAGGATGGCAGCAAAGTTACGTCGCGGATGATCCGTGAGAGATTGATGCGCGAATCTGAAGGTAACGTTGCGATCAAGATTACCGAAACGGAAAACAATGATGCTTTCGATGTCGCAGGACGTGGCGAACTACAACTCGGTGTCCTGATCGAACAGATGCGCCGAGAGGGTTATGAGCTTTCGATCTCACGACCACGGGTTCTTTACCGCGAAGATCCAAAGACGGGTGAAAGATTAGAGCCAATCGAAGAAGTCGTCATTGACGTCGATGAGGAATACTCAGGAATCGTTGTCGAAGCACTTAGTGTTCGAAAAGGCCGTATGACCGAGATGCGTCAAGCGGGTGGCGGAAAGGTTCGCCTCACATTCACGGTCCCTTCCCGTGGTCTTATTGGTTATCATGGTGAGTTTATGACTGAGACCCGTGGTACAGGCGTTCTAAACCGAGTGTTTAGTGAATACGCACCATATCAAGGCTCGGTTCCAGGTCGTCGCAACGGTGTGCTTATTTCTAATGCAACGGGTAAATCAAATGCCTATGGACTTGCTGGACTAGAAGGTCGAGGCATCTTGCTGATTGGTGCAACCGTCCCCGTCTATGAGGGCATGATTGTTGGTGAGCATAGCCGCGAAAATGATCTTGAAGTGAACCCACTCAAAGCTAAGCAACTTACCAACGTTCGTGCATCTGGCACTGATGAAGCCATCAGATTAACGCCGCCGCGCAGGATGAGTTTGGAAGATGCGATTGCTTATGTGAATGATGATGAATTGCTCGAAGTCACACCATTAAACTTAAGATTGCGAAAGCGTTATTTGGATCCGAATGTTCGTAAGAGAGAAGATCGAAAGAAGGACGCTGGTTGAGCTTTGTGTCGCCTGCGGCTAACTTAGTCAGATGAGCACCACAACCACTTCGACCGTGAAAAAAAGTAGCACCGATGAACGACCTGTCGTTCAGGCATCCCGGTTCTGGAGATTATTTCCAGCCGGAATGCGTCGGCGATGGTGGATGTTCCGAGCGCTTGATTTGATCGCGCGACACTTTCCGGTGTTTCGTGCGCGTCGTGGTCTTCTTGTCGTCCGAATGGATGGTATTGGCGATATGGTTTTGTTTCGGCAAAGCCTTGATCACTACGCTGAAGCGTTTGGCGTTTCGCCGAAAGATATTACGATCCTAGGCTGCGAAAGTTGGCGTCGGATTGCAGATCAAATATTTGACGGTTATCAGATTGTTACAATTGATGAGCACGGCTATGCTCGGAGATTGTTATATAGATTCCATATTAATTTGATGGTGCGGCGCTTATCCCCGGATATCACAGTGTGTGACTCTTATTTGCGTCGCGCGATGATGGCAGACAGCCTTGTTTGGGCTTCAAACGCACGCCGAACAGTTGTTTCTATGCCATATGTGAATGAGCCAACACGTTCTGAATTCACATTCTATTTGAGCCAATTCGATGAGATCATTGATACTGGCCCTTATCCCACACATGAAATTCATCGGCATTATAACTTTGTCTCGACGTTGCTGGATAAGCGAGTAACCCCTAGGCCTCCAGTGATTGAATGGCCAACTGAGCGACCGGATTATGCAAAGAGCGGGCCTTACGCGATCATTAATCCTGGGAGTAATGAACCTGGGCGGCGCTGGCCATTTGAATCCTATATAGCGGTCGCAGAAAAATTATTAGACCTTGGATGGCGCGTGGCGTTTGTTGGCACCAGAGGTGAACGTTGGGACGCTGCATTACTTGATCAGTTTGCACGTCGGCCAGGTGTGAGTGATATGACTGGGCAAACAACGCTCCACGAACTCATGAGCCTTATGCTTTATGCAAACCTCGTGATAAGTAATGATACTGGCCCAGCACACCTTTCGATTGCGCTTGGTGCGCCAACGTTAGTGATTGTTGGTGGTGGACATTTTACAAGTTTTGTTCCCTATCCTGAGGACGTATGTCCAAAGAATGCAAAATTCGTTTATGAAGTTATGGATTGCTACCATTGCTTTTGGCGCTGCCATAAACGTGAGAGCAAACACGATGTATTCCCATGTGTATCAGCAATTGCGATCGATGATGTTTGGGAAAAATGTGTTTCTTTAAGTGCGAACCAGCCTCCCCCGCAAGATCTGACGAACGTAGTGTCTTAAGCGATGGTCATGCGCGACCGAATAGATGGTTGGGCAAAAGCCGGTCAGGTTTATCTCGAGTTTCGCGTTATACTAATTTTGCTATTAGGCTTCTCTAGCGGTCTTCCATTGCTTTTGGTTTACGGGACTTTATCAGCTTGGTTGCACGATGAAGGAGTTTCCCTGACCGTTATTGGCTGGTTCTCGGTTGCGAGTAGCGCTTACGCGCTCAAATTTATGTGGGCGCCGTTGGTTGATCGATGTCCGTTGCCGTTTCTCACGCCTCTCATGGGACAGCGTCGAAGTTGGCTCCTGCTTTCACAGCTTTGTATTGTTGGTGCCATTTTGATGTTGGGCGGCTCCAATCCTGGTGATGATCTTACAATGACGGCTATGTGTGCCGTTATCTTGGCGTTCGCATCTGCCACACAAGATATTGTTGTCGATGCGTATCGGATCGAAGTCCTGGATGAAACACGTATGGGTGCCGGGGCATCAAATTATGTTGTTGGGTACCGAATTGCGACATTTGTGTCGGGTGCTGGTGCGCTCATTATTGCTGACCAAGCGGGATGGTTCGCCGCATATGCTGTTATGGCGGCGCTGGTTCTTGTTGGTATTCTCGCGACAATTATTGGGCCTGAACCTGACCGGCCGGCTGATGTAGATGATGTAACAAGATCAGCTCATCAAAGTAAACTTAGCCACACAATTGACGTTTTAAAAAGATATGTTTGGATGCCTTTCGTAGACTTTATGACGCGGCGGAACTGGATCGCTGTTTTGTTATTCATTGCTTTATACAAATATGGGGACGCCCTTTTGGGTGTTATGGCGAATCCTTTCTATTTGGATATTGGTTTTTTAAAAACAGAAATAGGCCTTGTTACAAAGGGCTTTGGTCTTGCGATGACGCTTTTGGGGGGTGTGCTTGGCGGGGCTTTTGTCGTGCGGTTTGGCACGCTCAACGCTTTAATGATTGGTGGCATTCTACAGGCAGCATCAAATGGGGTGTTTGCCTTGCAGGCTTGGATTGGCCCCGAGCTCCTGATGTTATTTGTGACGATTGGCATTGAGAATTTAACGGGCGGGATCGGCACAATTGCGTTTGTCGCATATTTATCCGGTTTGTGTAATGTGGCGTATACCGCGACACAGTTTGCACTATTATCATCGTTAATGGCGTTTACACGAACTGTGCTCGCTTCGGGCGGCGGATGGCTGGCAGATCAAATTGACTGGGTAAGCTATTTCTTACTCACAGGCTTTGCTGCAATTCCAGGACTGATGATGCTGGTGTGGCTTATGCGCCGTCAGATTTCGCCAAAAGACCTTTGATGGCGTTGGCCACAGGCGTGACGGGTATCGAAGACATTTCTCTAGACCCATAATCTCCAGCCCGAATGACATGTATATTTTCGATCATGGGTGGAAATTTTTCATAAACCGTAGGGCCATAAAGTGCAACAAGTGGTGCCCCTGCAACGGCCAGCATATGTGCAATGCCAGAATCGTTTGATACTGCAGCATTTAGTCTTTGTCCGAGTGCAATACTTAGCAAAGGGTCGTAGCCATGTTGTGTAGGTCCATCTCCGATTTGAAGAGGTAAAAGGGCTGTTGGAACTTGGGCGGTGATGATTGGTGTCCATTCTTCTTCTTGTGGTCCAATAAAGAAAACAGGAGTCCCGCCCTCAGTTTCTATTAGTTTTGCGACTTCAATGTATCTCTCGAGTGGCCAGCACTTTGGGCGACCTCCTGACCCAGGTGCAAACCCAATATATCGCGCGCTACTGGGAAGCAATGCGCGCGCATGCTGTTGATGGTGTTCTGGAATATTTAAATCAAGCGAGTTTGGTACCGGGAAGGACGACCCCGTGCATAGCTCTAAGAGATCAAGCATCTGACGCTGCATTGATTTTGGAAATTTATAGTGACGGTTTGGACGCGCCGAAGATAAAAGAAATTTTGCTGCTGGTGAGATGAAATATTGATGTCGAATGCGTTTGGCTGAAAGCGCCGTCCAAAAATTTCGCTGTGTATCTATCACAAGATCAAAATGGCGACCTGATAATGGGCGTTTCCCTATAAGTTCTTTCGGGGTTAAGCCGACACTGCCAAACTCGATGATCTCATCAATGTCATTTGTGATTGAGTGTGCTAAGGCATGCGCATAGACGGTCGTTTCCTTGCCCGCAAACCAAGTGAGTTGAGCGTTTGGAAACGCGCGCCGGAGACCTCGAACAAAGGGTAATTTTAGAAGCCCGTCTCCAAGTCGATCTAGGCCAACGTGCACAAGAACGCTTTTAATCTCATCACAGTTTAGCATTTTGAGAGTATTTCATGATTAACTTCACTGTGCTTCTGAAAACTGTGGAGCGATCGGTGCGCGGGCTTTAGAGTGTCCGCAATCGTAACGACAACGCAATAGATTAACTGAGGAATTCCAAATGAATTTGGACCAAGTACCGATTGGTGATAATCCACCATACGACGTAAATGTGCTGATTGAGATCCCACTTGGCGGCAATCCAGTAAAGTATGAGGTCGATAAGAAGTCCGGCGCTCTTTTTGTTGATCGATTTTTGCATACAGCCATGTACTACCCAACCAATTATGGCTTTGTCCCGCACACATTGTCTGATGATGGTGATCCGATCGATGCCGCTGTTTTGGGTCAAATGCCGGTTATTCCAGGATGTATCATCAAATGTCGACCAATAGGTGTTTTGGTCATGGAAGATGAAAGCGGCATTGATGAAAAATTGTTATGCGTGCCTGTGAATGAATTACACCCTTATTACGCCGACGTGAGCTCGTATCGCGATATACGGCCGGTGCTGATCAATCAAATCCAGCACTTCTTTGAGCACTATAAAGATCTTGAGCCAGATAAGTGGGTAAAGGTCCAGCGTTGGGGTGAAGCCGAAGAAGCGCTTGAACTTACGCGTCAAGCTATTGAGCGAGCCAAAGAAGCAAACGGAGGTTGACGCTTAATGCATCAACTCCATCTGCATATTTGACTGGATAATTATTCTACTGATTCGTGCGCTGTTAGTGCCGCTAGTGTAACCATATCCGAAGCAGTTGCGCCCATTGGGACGATTTGAACTGGTTTGCTTAACCCTTTTATCAAGGGGCCAAGCACAGTTGATTCGCCAATAGATGCCAGCAGCTTGGTGCCGATTTGTGCACTGTGTAAGCCCGGCATAATCAATGCATTTGCTGTATCAGAAAGCCGGCAGAACGGATAATTACCAAGTAGATTTTTGTTCAAGGCAACATCAACAGCCATCTCACCATCGTATTCGAAGTCAGCATTTCGGCTGTCGAGAATTTCGACGGCTTCGCTAACAATTTCAGCCCGTGGCATCGCAGGATGTCCAAAGTTTGCAAAAGAAATCAATGCAACGCGTGGCTCATGACCAAAGCGTCGAATTTCTGCCGCCGTTTGCTGTGCAATATCTGCAAGTTCAACGGCGTTTGGTGACTCATGAACTGCCGTATCAGCAACAAACAATGTCCGTCCGCGGTCTATGACCATGGACAACCCCATGACCCGTGCGCCAGGAGCAGGATCAATGACAGACGAAATGTTGTTCATCGCAGCATGATAATTGCGGGTTAGGCCTGTTACCATTGCGTCGGCGTCGCCCATTGCGACCATGCATGCGGCAAAGATATTGCGGTCTTGATTGACCATGCGTTGGCAATCGCGTTTCAAACTTCCTTTACGCTGAAGGCGCTTGTAGAGATATTCGGCATAATCCGTATTTCGTGAGCTCAATCGCGCATTCTGGATCTGCATCCCATCATTCTTGCCAAGGCCGAGTGTCTTCATGGTTTCTAAGACACGCTCCTCACGGCCAACCAGAATTGGCGTGCCATACCCTGCATTAAAGAAAGCGTGGGCCGCACGGATAGATTTTTCTTCTTCACCTTCGGCGAACACAACACGACGTGGGTTTTTCCGAATCTTGTCGAGTATGTTCTGTAAATTACCTACAATTGGATTGAGGCGTGCAGACAACTCAACTGTGTATGCATCCATGTCTATAATGGGTTTTTGCGCAACGCCGGAATCCATTGCTGCTTGGGCAACGGCTTTTGGCACTGCAACAATGAGCCTTGGATCAAATGGTGTGGGGATTAAATAATCCGGGCCATATTGGAGGTGCGCACCAGAGTATGCTGCATCAACTTCATCTGGTACGTCTTCACGCGCTAAATTTGCAAGTGCGTGTGCTGCAGCAATTTTCATTTCTTCATTGATGCGGCGTGCACGAACATCAAGGGCACCCCTGAAGATATAAGGAAAACCAAGAACATTATTAACCTGGTTTGGATAATCTGAGCGACCTGTTGCCATGATCGCATCATCGCGAACAGCTTTTACATCTTCGGGCGTAATTTCTGGGTCAGGATTAGCCATTGCAAAAATGATTGGCTGATCCGCCATGGATGCGACCATGTCTTTATTCACCGCACCCTTAACGGAAAGACCAATAAAGACATCAGCACCTTTCATGGCATCAGCTAATGAGCGGGCATCGGTATCTACCGCTTGTGCTGATTTCCACTGGTTCATACCAGCCTCGCGGCCGCGGTAAATAACGCCTTTGGAATCACACATGGTAATGTTTGAAGCGGTAACACCCATTGCCTTCATTAAATCGGCACAGGCAATTGATGCTGCACCAGCCCCATTGATAACAATGTTGGAATTGGAAAGCGTGCGACCTGTTAACTCGATTGCATTAATCAATGCCGCCGCGGTAATGATGGCTGTTCCATGTTGATCGTCATGAAAAACAGGGACGTCCAGCAAATCACGTAAGCGCTCTTCAACCATGAAGCATTCTGGCGCTTTAATATCTTCGAGGTTTATACCACCAAAGGAATTGCCAAATAGGCGAACGCTTTCGACGATTTCATCAACATTTTCAGAGAAAACTTCAACATTGAACGCGTCCACATCTGCAAACCGTTTAAAAAGAACACATTTCCCTTCCATCACGGGTTTGCTTGCGAGTGGTCCGATATTGCCAATGCCCAGAACAGCTGTGCCGTTTGAAATTACAGCGACCATATTGCCGCGCGCGGTATAATCATAAACCCGAGTTTCATCTTCATAAATGGCCAGACAAGGTCCGGCGACGCCCGGTGAATACGCAAGAGTCAGGTCACGTTGGGTGGTTAGAGGCTTTGTTGGCTGAATTTCAATTTTGCCCGGCTTGCCTTCAGCATGCATCCGCAATGCCTCTTGATAGAGGAGCTCGGTAGCGCGTTCGTCCATGATTGTCTCTCCAAGGATGTCGACATCTGTTTTATTGTTTCGCCCAATGATCAATTGTCGATGTTTTATTTCCGAACCCCCATATTGCCTAGTAGAACAAAAAGTGCAACGACGCGTGTGTGAATAGTATCTGATATGCTAAGCTTTGCTCAGTTTACACTCAAATAAATCGCTTTTGCCCATGAACGACCTTACACACGCGAAAGAAAAAGAATCGACGAATGGCACAGTTGCGTCAGGCGACAAGCCTTTGACGCCGATGATGGCCCAATATCTGAATATAAAGCACGATCATCCAGACGATCTTCTGTTTTATCGTATGGGCGATTTCTATGAATTGTTCTTTGATGACGCTGTTGCGGCGTCGGCTGCACTTGATATTGCTCTGACGAAACGGGGCAAGCATCTGGGTGAAGATATTCCGATGTGCGGTGTTCCGGTCCACAGTCATGAGACATATTTAAACCGTCTCATTCGAAAAGGTTTTCGTGTTGCCATCTGTGAGCAGACTGAGGACCCAGCGGAAGCCAAAAAGCGTGGGGCAAAATCAGTTGTGCGGCGTGAGGTTGCACGTGTTGTAACACCAGGCACAATTTTTGAAGATGTTCTGCTTGAAGCGAAGCGGGATAATTATTTGGCGTGTATCGCTAAGGCTCAAACCCAGTTTGCAGTCGCGTGGTTGGATATATCGACGGGTTCTTTTAGAACTCAGGCGGCTCATCCAGGCGATCTCGCTACAATTTTAGCCCGTCTTGATCCGGGCGAAGTGTTGATAGCTGACGGATTGATGGGTGATGCGTTACCTGATCAGGTGCTTTTTGATGTTGAAGACCGGCTGACGACCTTGCCGACGAGCCGTTTTGACAGTGAGAATGGTCGCGCGCGACTTCACGAACTGTATGGCGTGAAGACACTTGATGCCTTTGGCGATTTTTCGCGCGCTGAAGTTGCTGCTGCCGGTGCGCTCGTTGATTACGTGCTCTTGACGCAAAAAGGTAGCTTACCGCGCCTTCACCCACTCGCAAAGGTCGAAGTGGGCACGGTGATGGAAATTGATGCAGCGACGCGTCGAAACCTTGAACTCACCCAAACAATGTCTGGTGATCGTAAGGGCAGCTTGCTTAGCGCCGTTGATAAGACCCTAACGGGCGGTGGGGCAAGATTATTGGCGTCTCGAATAGCAGCGCCTCTTATGGATCCAAAACAGGTAAACGCCCGCTTGGACCTTGTTTCTACTTTCTATGCTGATACATCGGCGCGGGATGATTTGCGCACACTTTTAAAATCTATACCCGAATTTGCGCGCGCACTTAGCCGCGTTACGCTTGAGCGTGCAGGGCCCAGGGATATTGGTGCCATTCGTACGGGCTTGAGCGTTGCAGAGAAAATTAAGGCAGCCCTTAGGGAAATGCCGACAATATCTTTGTCTCAGGACCTGCCAGAAATTCTCACTGACCTTGTGGGTCATGAAGCGCTATTGGATGAGCTTAATCGCGCAATGGTAGCGGAACCCTCTGTAAGCCTCAATGACAGCGGGTTTATTAATCGGGGCTACCATGCTCATTTAGATGAATTGATCGAAATGCGTGATGAGAGCCGTCGTTTGATCGCAGCGCTGCAAAGCCGTTACGCGACGGAAACAAAGATTCAAGCGCTCAAGATCAGACATAATAATGTACTGGGTTACTTTATTGAAGTGTCGGCAAGGCAGGCAGATCAGATGCCGACAGACCCGGAAAGTCCGTTCATCCATCGCCAAACAATGGCCAATGCTGTGCGGTATACCACGGTAGAGTTAAATGATTTAGAGGCCGAGATTTCCCGTGCTGCGGAGCGTGCATTGGCGCTAGAGCTTGAAATCTTTAAAAAAATGGCTGACGAGATAATTAAATGTAGTACTGCGATTGATGCAACTGCGCATGCGATTTCCGTCCTTGATGTTGCGTCTGCCAGTGCGGAATTAGCGATTGATCATGTGTTTGTCCGGCCTGAAATAGATGACAGTGAGGCATTTACAATTGAAGGCGGTCGTCATCCTGTTGTGGAACTAGCGCTCAAGCACATGGGTGAGAGCAGCTTCGTTGCTAATGATTGTCGGCTCGAGGCTGGTGATGCGGATAATCCTGGTGCACGGTTGTGGTTATTAACGGGCCCAAATATGGCCGGTAAAAGCACGTTTCTTCGTCAGAATGCGTTGCTTGCTGTCTTGGCTCAGGCGGGCATGTTTGTGCCGGCAACGCGGGCGCATATCGGCATTGTTGATCGATTGTTCTCACGCGTTGGTGCGGCAGATGATCTTGCTCGGGGTCGTTCTACATTTATGGTCGAAATGGTAGAGACCGCGGCGATCCTTCATCAGGCGGGCCCAAGGGCTTTGGTTATTTTGGATGAGATTGGTCGTGGAACATCAACCTATGACGGTTTATCAATCGCTTGGGCCGTTGTTGAGCATTTACACGAAATCAATTGCTGTCGGGGTTTGTTTGCGACGCACTACCACGAGCTCACCACGTTGGCTGAGAGATTATCCAGTCTTACGTGCTATACAATGCGCGTGAAAGAATGGAAAAATGATGTCGTTTTCTTACACGAAGTTGGCCAAGGCACAGCAGATCGATCATATGGAATACATGTTGGCCAACTCGCTGGACTGCCACCTAATCTTGTTAAGCGCGCCGAAGAGGTCTTAAAGCGGTTGGAATCGACGGATAAGAAGCCAACCCAAGACTTAGGCGCAGACTTGCCATTGTTCTCTGCCCTTCAAGCGCAATCAAAAGCTGTTATAAAAGAAAGTTTGATTGAAGATGCAGTTAATAAAATTAATCCAGATACCTTGACGCCACTTGAGGCACTTGAAACGCTGTATAAGCTTAAATCATTAAGCGTAGAAGAAAATTAACAAGAATAACGCATAAATCTTATTTGTGTACTTGTTGCACAAATCTGTCTCTGTTTCCGATTTTGAGTCGCCTTGAATGTGATCGTTAAAAAATGAACGAATTTTTTCCCCTACAAACGGTCAGTTGAGATATAAACCCATCTATGGCACGCATTTTAAAACCCCGTGAGATTATCGATAGAAAAGCACTTTTAGGTCAGCTTGATGAAATACTTGGCTGGTCAGGCTACAATACGGATACTCAGCGAGATATTTTTCAGATCTACAAATCCGCTCTTGAGTCAGGACGCTTGGAAATCCGTCGTAGATTTGAAGCTGGCGAGCAATCTGGCGGTAAAACGGTTGTTGCGGGCTCATACCTTCTTGATCAATTAATTCGGGTGGTTTTTGAAGTGGCAGCTGAGCACGCCTTTCCAATCGGCGTCGAGACGGCCGGTGATGCGATGTCGGTGGTGGCAACAGGTGGATATGGACGGGGCGAACTTGCGCCTCAATCAGACATCGATTTGATGTTCTTGCTTCCCTATAAGCTTACGCCCCGTACGGAACAAGTTGTCGAATATGTTCTCTATACCCTATGGGACCTGGGCTTAAAGGTCGGGCATGCAACGCGTTCGGGCGATGAAGCGATACGCTTGGCAAAAGAAGACCTTACGATCCGAACCAGCCTATTAGAATCACGATTGATCGCAGGCGATGCTAAGCAATTTGAAGACTTTGAGCGTCAATTTAAAACATCCGTTATCGATGGTACCGGCAACGCATTTGTTGAACAAAAATTAGACGAGCGAGATGGTCGACACGCGCGTATGGGTGATACGCGCTATGTACTTGAGCCAAACATCAAGGAAGGCAAAGGAGGGCTTCGTGATCTGCAGACGTTGATGTGGATCGCTAAGTATCTTTATGACGCCCGGAGCATTGATGATCTCAAACTAAAGGGCGTCCTCACGGCAGACGATGCGCGGCGCTTTGATAAGGCCCAAGAATTTCTTTGGACGGTGAGATGTCATTTACATTATCTGGCGGATCGCCCCGAGGAGCGTTTGACTTTTAATGTGCAAACCGAAATGGGCGAGCGCATGGCATATACCGACCACGCAGGTTTGAGCGGTGTTGAACGTTTCATGAAGCATTACTTCTTAATTGCAAAGGATGTCGGTGATCTAACGCGGATCATCTGCGCAGCGCTCGAAGAGCAACATAAAACAAAGAGCAAAAGGTTTCGATTGCCGACCTTTGGGCTTGGTGGGCCGAAAATTGATGGCTTTAAAGTCGATGGAGATCGGATTTCAGTCGAGAGTGATGACTTGTTTGCGACAGATCCGCCCAAGCTTCTGGATTTGTTTTGGCAGGCGCAAAAACATGATCTCGATATTCATCCGAATGCCCTGAGATTGGTTACAAAAAATCTTCGACGTATCACGCGAAAGCTGCAGAACGATGTGACCGCGAACCAGACTTTTGTGAATATATTAACGGGGCCCGATCCCGATAAAACGTTAGTGCGGATGAATGAGTCTGGGGTGTTTGGTAAATTTGTCCCTGACTTTGGGCGGGTTGTCGCCCAAATGCAGTACGACATGTATCATGTGTATACCGTGGACGAGCATACGATCCGCGCAATTGGCGTTTTGCATGGCATCGATACAGGCCGTTTGATTGATGACCATCCTGTCGCTTGTTCTGTGATTAGCGAAGTTCAGTCGAAACGGGCGCTGTATCTAGCTGTGCTACTTCATGACATTGCAAAAGGTCGAGGTGGAGATCATTCAGAGCTTGGCGCAGAAATAGCACTAAAGCTCGGGCCAAGGATGGGCATGAGCGAATGGGAAACAGAGACTGTTGCATGGCTCGTCGAAAAACATCTTTTGATGAGCAATACGGCATTTAAGCGCGATATAGATGACCCAAAAACAGTTGCGGATTTTCGTGAGATTGTTCAGTCACCAGAACGCCTGCGTTTACTGCTCATTCTGACAGTTGCCGATATTCGGGCCGTTGGGCCAAATGTCTGGAATGCCTGGAAAGCCGGCCTTCTACGTGAGCTCTACTGGCAAACACGTGAAGCCATGTACGGGGAAACACCAAAAGACCGGCTGGCGAAACGATCCGAAAATGCCAAACATAAATTACGCGACGCGCTTGAAGCTCAAGCGCCAAGATGGTCTGACGAAGACATTGAGTATCATTTTGATCTCGCAAGAGAGACGTATTGGTTATCATTTGATACCGAAACACTGGTAAGGCATGCAGAGATAACGCGCATGTCCGCTTCGGAAGACAAGAAACTCCACATCGAACTGCACTCAGATGAAGCGCAGGCAGCCACCGAAGTTTTAGTATATACAGCAGACCATCCGGGACTGTTTTCAAAAGTAGCCGGGGCTTTATCCCTAGGCGGCGTAAGTATTGTGGACGCAAAAGTTATAACACTAAACAATGGCATGGCTCTAGATACATTCTGGGTTCAGGACGCGCAATCGGAGGCAATATCCGGTTCGGCTAGAATGGAACGCATTACGGCGCGGATTGAACGTGCATTATCAGGCGTTGCGTCCCCTGCATATGAATTAAGAGAAGCGCGCGCAAATGCGATGCTATCGAGAACGAGTGTATTCAAAGTTCCACCTCGGGTCCTCATTGATAATAATGCAAGTCGCACCCATACGGTTATTGAAGTTAACGGGCGCGACCGCCTCGGGTTTTTGCATGATATCACAGATGTGATTACGCATGCAGGACTACAGATTTCATCAGCACATATTTCAACATACGGCGAGCGAGTCGTTGATGTGTTTTATGTGAAAGACATCTTTGGTTTGAAAATGGAACAACCAACCAAAATCAAGACTGTGAGAGGGAAGCTTCTTGCTGCCATCGATACGGTCCAATCAAAGAACAAACCAGAGGCTGCTGAGTGAGGATGCCTACTCGATTGTTGGCCGCCATGGGCTTGCCTCAATTCTATTATAGACCCGAAACATGAATCTCGTTCGCGCAATATCTGCTATTGGCTCGATGACGATGTTAAGCCGTGTCTTCGGTTTCGTTCGCGATATCTTGGTTGCACAATTTTTGGGTGCAGGCGCTGTTGCTGATGCTTTTGTCGTGGCGTTCCGGTTTCCAAATTTATTCAGGCGGTTATTTGCAGAAGGTGCCTTCGCCGCTGCATTTGTACCGATGTTCTCAAGAAGCCTTGAAGGTGAAGGGGATGAAGCGGCCAGAAAATTCGCTAGCGAAGCGTTTAGTGTCCTTGCATTAATACTATTCGCATTTGTCGTTTTTGCTGAAATTTCCATGCCCTGGTTGATGCCATATCTCGCCCCGGGATTTGATAATGTTCCAGGTAAAATGGAAATGGCGACAGAGTTCTCAAGGATCGCATTCCCATATCTCTTTTTCATATCGCTCGTCGCGCTGCTATCTGGGGTGCTGAATGCGTACGGAAAATTTGCTGGGGCCGCCGCAGCGCCTGTTCTGCTAAACATCACGCTCATTGCGGCCCTATTGGGATTTGGTGGGTCCGATGAAGAATCTGGGCGTACACTTGTTTGGGGTGTTTTTGCAGGTGGTGTCGTTCAGCTTATTTGGCTATTTTGGCATTGTCGCAAAATTGGTTTCACCGTTAAAATCAGTGCGCCAAAGCTCAGCGAAAAAGTACGTACCCTTGGCAGCCGTATCCTTCCCGTGATGTTTGGCGCAAGCTTGTATCAAATCAATCTGTTGATCGGCACTATCTTGGCGACAACAATTTCTGATGGCGCAGTTTCATATCTGTACTATGCGGACCGGGTGACTCAATTGCCATTGGGTGTCGTGGGAATTGCAGTTGGTACGGCACTCCTACCAATGATTTCAAGACAATTGGAAGCGGGTGATGTTGACAAGGCGAACGCGGCACAAAACCGCGGGACTGAGCTTGCATTATTATTGACTGTCCCAGCCGCAATCGCTTTGGTGGTCATACCAGAACCGATTATCAGTGTGTTATTTGAGCGAGGTGCATTTGGGGCTGATGCGAGTGAGGCGACGGCTATGGCGCTTATGGCTTATGCCATTGGTCTGCCAGCTTACGTTGGAATACGTGTATTTACGCCAGGGTTTTTCGCGCGCGAAGATACAGCGACACCAGTGCGCATTGCTGCAGTTTCTATCGTCGTCAATGTTGCTTTGAATCTATGGCTGATAAACTATTTTGGACATGTGGGCATTGCGCTCGCATCCAGTATATCTGCGTGGCTAAATGTCGTATTGCTGGTTTTTTTCTTGTCGCGTCGGGGTCATTATCAAGCTGATCGTCGTTTAGTGATGCGGATCGCTGGAATTCTTGGCGCCAGTGCCGTCATGGCTGCTGTTTTATGGTTTGGCGCGGCTTGGGCCGTGCCATGGCTTTCCGGAACGATCATCGAAAAGGTCGTTTCCTTAACCGCCCTCGTCGTCGGGGGTGGTATCGTTTACTTAGGCGCGGCACGTGTCTTTGGTGTATTTTCAATTGCCGAAATCAAAGCGAGTGTTTGTGGCGCTAGGCAGAGCAATTGATACCTCGCTTGACCGGTTCCGAGCAACGGGCGATAAACCGCGCCTGACTTCAAAGTGGGATTGAATATGAACCAACGAATATTTTCTGGCGTACAGCCAACCGGCAACCTGCATCTTGGGAACTATCTGGGCGCTATTCGTAATTGGGTAAAGCTCCAAGACGATTACGAATGCTTGTTCTGCGTTGTTGACCTTCATGCAATCACAGTTTGGCAGGAGCCAGAGAAGCTACGTCAATCCACTCGTGATGTTGCCGCTGCATTAATAGCTGCCGGCGTCGATCCCAAAGAACAGATCATCTTTAATCAATCCCAAGTTCCAGGACATGCAGAACTTGCATGGATCTTTAATTGTGTTGCGCGGATGGGTTGGCTTGGACGAATGACGCAATTCAAAGAAAAGGCAGGCAAAGATCGTGAAAACGCATCTGTTGGCCTCTTTGCGTATCCAAGCCTCATGGCAGCAGACATACTTTTATATAAAGGTACCCATGTTCCTGTTGGTGAAGATCAGAAACAGCATCTGGAGCTTGCACGAGATATCGCACAAAAATTCAATAACGATTTCAAAACAGAAACGTTTCCTATCCCCGAGCCGCTTATTCTTGGTACGTCGACACGCGTGATGTCGCTCAAAGATGGCACGAAGAAAATGTCTAAGTCGGACCCTTCGGACTTATCGCGGATTAACATGACCGACGATGCGGACACGATCGCGCGTAAGATTAAAAAGGCAAAAACGGATCCAGATTTATTGCCAGATACAGTTCAAGGTCTTGATGGGCGGCCAGAAGCACGGAATCTTCTGGGCATTTATGCGACTTTGGCAGAAACGACGGTTGATCAAGCGGTTCAAACATTTGCTGGCCAGCAGTTTTCGGCACTGAAAACTGAACTTTCAGATGTGGCGGTCGCTAATTTAGCGCCAATCCAAGATGAATATCGGAGATTGCTCGCGGATAAGGGCCATGTTGATAGCGTTTTGGCAGACGGTGCAGAGCGCGCGCGCACCATGGCAGAGCCTGTATTACGAGAAGTTCAAGACGTTATTGGCTTCCTTCGAGTGAAGCTTTCTAGAAAACCTACGTGAGTTAAACGTCTTTGTGACTTGCATCGACAAGGCAACTGCCCCAATTAAGTGTTACAATGCCAAGGCATAACGTTGCATACTATTAAACCTTCGCAGCACTTTAAAGTTGGAGAACAACATGTTTATTCAGACCGAGAGCACACCTAATCCCGCGACTTTGAAGTTTTTACCGGGAAAGGCAGTGATGCAAAGCGGCACAGCCAACTTTGCAGATCAATCTGAAGCGGGACGGTCTCCATTGGCAGTTCGGTTATTTTCGATTGAAGGTGTTGCAGGCGTATTCTTGGGCTCAGATTTTGTCACAGTGACTAAAAGTGATGACAAGGAATGGGATGTTATGCGTCCTCAAATCCTTGGTGGGATTATGGAACATTACCAATCCGGTCGAGCGATTATTGATAACGATGAAAGCGCGGATGCGTCAGATGATGATTCGGAAGATGATCCAATCATTAAACAGATCAAAGAGTTAATTGATACGCGCGTGCGCCCTGCTGTTGCGCAAGATGGCGGCGATATTGTCTTTAAAGGCTTTGAAGGCGGCATTGTATCGTTACATATGCAAGGCGCTTGTGCTGGTTGTCCAAGCTCTACAGCGACACTAAAGCATGGGATTGAAAATATGCTTAAGTATTACGTGCCTGAAGTTCAGGAAGTCCGCGCCGTCGAATAAGGCGACCACAAAACCCCAATATATTGACATTTTTTAACTTTGGATGTACACCCACTGACATCGGTCATGTGATGAACCTAGTTTGTTAACCATAATTGATTGACTAGCAGAGGCCTGACAGGTGAAAATGCCGCAGGCTTCAAGGATTGTCAGAATACCCAGGGCAAGAGTAACGAGAGAACAGGGGCTATGCTGCCGCGAATAGGGTCACATTGAGAGCATTTATGACGACTCGAAAATTTGACCGAATCATTCTTTGTTTTATCGGCGGCGCTGTTTTAGCGACAGCTACAGCAAGTATCGTGAGCCCGAATTCAGGTCTGACGGTAGCACCGCGTGTCTCTTTCGATAGTGCCCGCGCAGAGGCTATACCTCTAAATCAAAACGCTCGAAGCTCCGCTTCTGGAGGTATCGAATCCGCCTCTAGATATGATATTGAATCACTACGTAAGGTTCAGGACCTCGCCCAGGGCTTTAAAGAAATCGGCTATAATTTAGATGGCGTTCGTGACGATGCGCTGGTGCCACGCGTATTTTTGGCGGAACTGCCGCATGACCTTAATGAAACCGCTGAAGTTTCACTCAAGAAAACTGTTTTCTTCAAAATGATGCTGCCTCTTATTTTGAATGAGAATGAGCGAATTCTTGCGGATCGGAACCGTCTGCACCAAATTAAAATATCCATGGCGCTTGGGGCTAAAATTGAAGCGCGTGACCGTCTATGGTTGGCCGTCTTGGCAGAGCGTTACAAACTAAAAGATGAAAATATAGATGTATTGTTAAGGCGTGTTGATATTGTGCCGCCGTCATTGGCAATGGCACAGGCTGCTGAAGAAAGCGGCTGGGGAACGTCAAGGTTTGCGCGAACTGCGAATGCACTATACGGCCAGTGGACAACGTCAGATGGAAAGGGAATTATTCCAGAAGATCGCCCCGAAGGTATGGACCATAAAGTTAGAGCCTTCGATAATCTGGCGCAGTCGGTCTCCGCGTATATGCGTAATCTAAATACGCACAGGGCTTACCGCGAGTTCCGCAAGCATCGGAAATCCATTCGTGGCAAAGGACAGGCATTGAATGGTTCCGTTCTGGCAGAAAATTTAACGCGTTATTCTGAGCGCGGCAAGAAGTACGTTGATAGTGTACGTGCAATTATCAATGTAAATCAGTTGCTTGGGTTGGATGATGCTCAGCTCGTAAAAGACGATGCTGACGATCAATCAGTCTGATTTTTCTTAGGCACATAATATTGTCGGCCTAACCAATACCAAATCCCATTGCCAGCAGGAATCGTGCAGTTGAGGCGTGTGCGCCCCGGTGGCATTGCTTTATCTGCGCGCACTTCAAATCTAGACCCTAAGCGCTGTACCATAAGTTTTTCAACGTGTGATCCATAGCAATTCAGACGATCGAGGCCTTTGTCAGGCCAAGTCACGGTAAACCCGATAAGTGGCGGGTTCGTTTTTCCAATTGTTGGATCGTCCGGTGTGATGTCAGCTACGCGAACAGGTAAAGCATTGGCAGCGAGTTTAAATCGATCAATAGATCCAAATGCTTCGTTCATCGCAAATCGGGGCAAGTAGTACATTTCCCCACCGGTTCCGATTGCGCCTGAATGCTGACCGAATGCGGCTACAAATCCTGCTTTTTTTACTAACGCCATTATTTCGAGATTAGCTTCGCCATAAGGGTAAGCGAATAAATCAGGGGTATTGCCTAATTTAGCTTCAAACTGTTCATTCGATTGGCTTAGTTCGTCAATTATTTTGGCGCGGCTCAGATCAGCCATATGCGGATGAAATTTTGTTTGACTGCCAATGGTGACGCCTTCTTCGGATATCTCTCGAAGTTGCTCCCACGACATATATCTTGGTAATTGCTTATCAACGGGATCCGTGGCGACAAAGACGGTTAACGGTAACCCTGCTTCTTTCAAAATTGGCCATGCTCGTGAATAGACAGAAGAATAAGCATCATCGACGGTCAAGCCGACAGTCTTTGGTGGCAACGCCTCGCCGTTTCTAAGAGCAGCAATAATTTTTGGCAATGACACGACGTTGTATCCACCATTTTTGAGCTCAGCAACGTGTTCGCGAAACTGATCCATCGTAACGTTTGTTGAAGGAAAATCTTGTTCGCCAAACCGATGGTACATTATGACGACGGCCTGGGTTGGCGGTGCGTCTGCTCGAACGTCGCTGGTTAGCGGTGATAAGCTAATGCTTATGGTGCTCAAGATAATAGCGGCGAATGCCAATATAATACGGTGTAACATTCCATATGCCTTTTTTGATCACAATCGATTAGAACATGAGTGGTTTACTAGACCTTAGCAAGAATCGTTGCGGATTGTGAGAAACATCATCAACATTATGAAAACGTTAGACGTATCGTTTGTGACGATGCGCACGAGAATTTAAACATTTAGACGGAGACCGACTATGCGGCAATGCTTAGATGAAAACGCTTTGGATTTAATGTTCAGAAAAGCGCGGACACAAAACGATTGGCTCCCGTTGCCTGTTGAATCAAAGGTACTGGAGGCGATTTGGGATGATGCACGCATGGGGCCAACAAGTGCGAATTGTAGTCCAGCGCGCATGGTCTTTGTCACCACAAAGGCAGCAAAAGAGAAATTGCGTCCAAGCTTGATGGAAGGAAACGTCGAGAAAGTCATGGACGCCCCTGTCACGGTAATAATTGGTTATGACACAGCATTCTATGAAAAATTACCCGTATTATTTCCGCATACAGATGCAAAATCATGTTTCATCGGAAACGACGATTTAATCCAAGAAACAGCTTTCTGGAATGGCACATTACAGGCGGCCTACTTGATGCTTGCTGCCCGGGCGCATGGTCTGGATTGTGGGCCAATGTCTGGCTTCGAGAATGAACAGGTTGATGATATATTTTTTAAGGGCACGACGATTCGATCCAACTTCATTTGTAGTTTAGGTTACGGTAGCGATAAAAAACTATATCCAAGAGGCCCGCGGCTATCGTTTGCCGAGGCGTGCCGCGTCGAATAAACATGAGTGCGTGGAGATCTCCACGCTTTGTTGAAGAAAAAACAGGAAGCCCTCGTGAGCAGGAATGTAATCTCTGCAAGCATTTATGTTGTGTTGGTTGTGGTGGCGATCATATCGCGTATTTGGCCATTTCCATTTGACCGCGAGATTGGTATTGCCCTTACAGTTCTCTTCTTGAGCTTGGAAATCCTTCGTGCGCCTCCTCTGCAGCGAAATGTTGGCGGTCTGATATTTTTCTCTGGTGCAGCCGCGTTATGGGCTGGCGGAGATCTTATTGGCGGCTTGATGGATGGCCTGGAGCGCTCACAAATTTTTCTGGTGATGTTCTTTGCTGTGACCTGGCTTAGAGAGCCTGCAGTGACCAGCCCTTCACTTCGACTGCTACGTGATTCCGTTATCGCGCAACCTGCGGGGCGGAGATATCCAATTCTTTGGCTAAGCGCGCATTTCTTAGGGTCGGTTCTGAATTTAGCTGCAATGAGTTTGCTTTCGAGTATGGCAGGGGAGCAAAAAGATCGGCGCCTTAAGAAAAGATTATCGATTGCGTTGATGATGGGGTTCACGACGGCGTCAACGTGGGGGCCATTTTATGTAAGTATAGCGGTTGTTCTTACAGCGATCCCAAGTGTCCGGTGGATTGAAATAGCGCCCTTAGGCTTTGTCCTTTCAATGCTATTGTTGTTCGTTGGATGGGGGTATGATCGATTATTTCTTCGTGAGAAAGCGGCAACCGAAGGGCACCGCGAAGCTGTGCCAATGACTTTACAAACGGTCGGGCGGTCGGCATTTCTTTTATTACAGTTGATCGTTCTTGTGATGGGTGCGCATGAGATTATAGGGCTGTCTATTCCCATCGCGTTGGGTGTGATTGGGCCGCCGTTCGCAATTGCATGGGCAGCTATGCAGGCACGCAAAGGACACCGTTGGGCTAGTGGCGCCAAGCCTCTGCTTTATCGAATATTTATCAATCTCCCTGAATTGCGGAATGAGGCTGTTGCTTTCGTTGCCGCATCAGTTCTAGGCGTTGGCGTATCAAAGGTCCTGCCTCCCGAAGTGATAAGTGCTCAACTTCAGTCCCTTAATATCACAGGGGATGCCGTCATTGTTTCTCTGGTATTCGGCATGACACTTGCTGGCGTTGCAGGCCTACATCCGGTTATCCTTGCGATATTGGTAGGCGAGGTGATGCCGCCTGAAATCATTGGTGTTGCACCAGAAGTGATGGCAATAGCTATGCTTGGTGTGTGGGGGACATCAACGATGGTGTCTCCGTTCTCGGCCACAACATTGTTTATGGCGCGGGTTGTGAATGTGCCAAGCCATGTGATTGCATGGCGATGGGATGTCCCCGTTGTTCTTCTTTCGGCAAGTGTCGTTGCGGCGTATATCGTTACAATCCGTCACTTGCTGTACTCATAAGGACGAAGCTGCAATGACGCTTATGCTAGGGATTGATACCGCAACGACAGGATGTTCAGTTGCTCTAATGGACGGTGCAACGTGTCTTGCTGAAAATCAGTCAAGGATGCCTCGTGGGCAATCTGAAGCCCTTGCCCCAATGATTGAAGACGTCATGAAGTCGGCCGGCATCTCATTTGATCGTCTCGACGGCATTGCCGTGACGCGTGGCCCTGGTGCATTCACGGGACTAAGGATCGGTCTCGCAGCGGCCCGGGCAATGGCGTTATCGATTGTAAAGCCATGTATCGGCATCACAACGTTTGATTCCTTATCAGCGCAGGCACGGCAGCGTGAAAATATAGAAACCGGTACGGCATTGCTTGTCGCTATTGAAAGTAAGCGAGCAGAAATATTCGTCAGCATGTATGGATTTGACGGTGCGTTGTTGATCGAGCCGAGTGCGCTGCGACCTGAAGCTATTGAAAAGATGCCTGAGGGCATCACCTCGGTCATCATTGTTGGGGATGCATCCCAAAAGGTTGAAAGCGCACTCATTGGTCGCGTAGACGTGCGACGTATTGAAGACATCGAAGTTCCTGACGCTAAAGTCGTTGCTAATTTTGGGTTAAATCTTTTGGGAACGCCTGAATTAGCAACGCCAACGCCGTTTTACCTCCGGCCGCCAGACGCTTCTATACCAAAACAAAAGTAGAGACTTCAGGCTTCTTTCTTGATCCACAAAGTATAGATATCAGCTTCGGTGCTTTCAGGCTCGATGCCTAGAATGGTATGGCCGTGCTGACGTGCTGATTTTGGCACATTTTCCAGGGGCTCATTGCCTTTGAGGCGAACTTCCAAGACGTCGCCAACAGCGATTTTTTCAATCATCAGCTTGGTTCGCACGAATGTCATTGGACAAATAAAGCCCGTTATATCAATATGATGATCAGATATAATTGTATCCGGTTTATGGTTTTCTGTTGTCATGTCTATCACTTTAGCCGCTCTCTGAATTTACTTGTGCAGACTGATGTTTTTAAGCTTTGTGGACAATCAATTCTTTTGTTCATTTAAACTATGCTCCCAAAAACATAGTGCCTGTGACTGTAATCGTATATTATGTATAGAAGCGCTAAGAAGATTGGCTTGGGCCGCAAATCTGACATGAAGAAACCAAGTAAATGATAGATTGCTTCTCGTGTATTTACAGTCGAGGTCTTCACATGTGATTGATAGCGGGCTACCATCAAAAAAATATCATTTAGGGGACGCAAATGGGCGAAACTCGCCTTGAGAGATTGTGCATCGAAAAAGGCATGAAAATGACCGAGCAACGGCGTATTATTGCGCGTGTTCTGTCGGTTGCTGATGATCACCCAGATGTTGAGGAAGTTTATCGCCGCGCATCTGAACTAGATTCTAAGATTTCTATTGCAACGGTTTATCGAACAATGCGCTTGTTTGAAGATGAGGGCATTGTTGATCGTCATGATTTTGGTGATGGCCGCGCGCGCTATGAGGAAACCTCTGAAGAGCATCATGATCATTTAATCGATGTTAAATCTGGTCGCGTGATTGAATTCCACAATGAGGAAATTGAGGCCCTACAAGAGCGCATTGCTCGCGAGCACGGCCTTAAGCTCGTTGACCATCGGCTTGAGCTGTATGGCGTGCCATTGACGGAGCCAGATCAGAAGAGATGAGCAATGATGAGTGAGACGTGTTTGCCTTGACAGACCAGCATCAGATTATCATGTTCCGCGCCCCAATGCCTTGTCACGTATACAAGCATGAATTCCGTATATTTTGGATAGTGAAGACGTATTGAAAAAATCGGTCCACATTAAGTCATATGGCTGCCAAATGAATGTTTATGATGCATCGCGTATGGCTGATGTATTGGCACCATTAGGGTATGTGTCAGCAGATGAGATGACAGGCGCCGATCTTGTTATTTTAAACACCTGCCATATTCGCGAAAAGGCCGCAGAAAAAGTGTATTCTGAGCTTGGTCGTTTGAAGCTAGAAAAAGACGCGCGAAAGTCTTCTGAAAGTCCGATGCGGATTGCTGTTGGCGGCTGTGTTGCGCAGGCTGAAGGTCAAGAAATTCTGAGGCGCGCACCCTACGTTGATCTCGTATTTGGGCCACAAACTTACCATCGATTGGCACTCATGCTGAACGAATTTGAAAGCCATGGAAAACCCGTCGTTGATACGGAATTCCCAGCAGATGATAAGTTTGATCAATTGCCTGATGCGGGCAAAGTCGAGGGAGCAAGCGCTTTCCTGACAGTACAAGAAGGTTGCGATAAATTCTGCACTTTCTGTGTGGTGCCTTACACCCGAGGGTCCGAGTTTTCCAGGCCCGTTGACCCTGTGATGCGCGAAGCCCGTTTATTGGTTGGTAAAGGTGCGCGCGAAATCTCACTGCTAGGTCAAAATGTGAATGCTTATCATGGTATCAATGAGCAAGCAGATGGCACGCAGACGGAATGGACGTTGGGACGGTTAATCCGTGAGCTGGCTGAAATTGATGGCGTTGAGCGTATTCGGTATACGACCTCTTATCCTGCTGAAGTCGATGAAGATTTGATCGAGGCGCATAGGGATATCCCTGAACTTATGCCTTACTTGCACCTTCCCGTTCAGTCGGGTGCAGACAAAGTTCTGAAAGCGATGAACAGACGCCATACTTCAGGCGACTATAAGGATATTGTTGCACGGTTGAGAATTGCTCAGCCTGATCTTGCTCTGTCTTCTGATTTTATCGTTGGCTTCCCGGGCGAAAGTGACGCCGATTTTGAAGAGACGATGGCACTCGTTCGTGACGTCGAATTTGTGCAAGCTTATTCGTTCAAATATAGCCCTCGACCGGGTACACCTGCGGCAGATATGACAGATCAAGTTCCTGAACATATAAAGTCTTTACGACTTCAAAAGCTGCAAGCCGAACTTTCGCGACAGCAAATTGCGTTCAATCAGTCATGTATTGGGCGAAGTCTACCCGTTTTGTTCGATCGGCGTGGTTCGCGCTCGGGCCAACTTGTTGGCCGAAGCCCATATATGCAAAGTGTTCATGTTGATTTACCAGACTCGTATTTAGGAGAGATGATGACGGTCAAAATAGATGAGGCGAAACCTAGTAGTCTTACAGGCGTCGTCGTAGAGAAAATTGACCGAGTTTCCCAAATGTTACGCCAGGAGGCTGTCACTTGAGCCGCGCAACACGTTCGGCGCCGCGCGAAAAGTCATCCGCCAAGACAACACGTAAAAAGACATTTCAAAAAAATGGATTGGCGATAGCGCTGTTTGGCTCACACCATAGCCATCTTACACTCATTGAAACGGCCCTAAATGTGGTTATCCATGCGCGGGGAAATGAAGTCACAATTACAGGCGATGCTGAGGCTGTAGCACGGTCATTAAGCGTTCTTAACGGGCTATATGAGCGTCTTGAGCGTGGCCAGGACATTGAAGAAGCGGAAGTCGATGCAATGTTGCGATTTTCTGCTGAACCAGAGCGAAAGATGCCGAGTACTGAAGGTGGTGTGAGCACGCTAAATCGTGTTGTAACTGCACGCACCCCGAAGCAGGCGGATTATCTTCGTGCAATCGATGAGTCGGAGTTGGTGTTTTCTGAAGGGCCTGCGGGCACCGGGAAAACCTATCTTGCTGTGGCTAAGGCAGTGGAGCGGCTTGTCCGTGGAGATGTTGAGAGGATTATTCTTTCACGCCCTGCCGTTGAAGCAGGTGAGCAACTTGGATTTTTACCAGGTGATATGCGTGAAAAAGTTGATCCGTATTTGCGGCCACTCTATGACGCGCTGCATGACATGATGCCGGGTCAACAGGTGCAAAAGCGTCTTGAGAGTGGCGAAATCGAAGTCGCGCCGCTCGCATTTATGCGCGGTCGAACGTTGGCGAATGCTTTTGTTATTCTTGATGAAGCACAGAACACAACTGCTGTGCAGATGAAGATGTTTTTAACACGACTGGGTGAAAATTCACGGATGGTTATCACAGGTGACTTGAGCCAAGTCGATCTTCCGCGTGGTACTCGCTCTGGATTGCGTGATGCGCGTGAAGCCCTAAGTGATGTTCAAGGTATTCGCTTTTTGCGCTTTGATGAGGAAGATGTTGTCCGCCATCATCTCGTCGGTCGTATCGTTAAGGCTTATAATAGTCTTGAGAACAAGCGTGGTGCTGGTGCTCAATATCGACACGATGACAGCGATCCGGAAAATGATGGCACCTGAAACGGCGAGTACTGACACAAGTCTGCACATCGATATTGATATCCGCATAAACGCTTGGCGCGAAGAGCAAAGTAATATTGAGGCGCTCTCCAGGCAGGCTCTTGAAATGGCTTGGGCGTCTTTAGATTATCCGGAACGGGATTATGAAGTGTCTTTGGTTCTAGGTGATGATGAAATGCAACGTGCATTGAACAGCCAGTACCTTGGGAAAGACACATCAACCAATGTGCTCTCATTTCCGAGTGACGAAGCGAATACATGTGACTTTCCTTTAGAGGCATCGCTTCCGCTAGGGGATATCATTGTTGCGTTTGAGACAGTGAAGCGGGAATGTGAGCAAGAAGAAGTATCTTTCTCAGACCATTTTTGCCATTTAGTGGTTCATGGGATGTTACATCTTGCGGGATTCGACCATATATCATCCGTGGAAGCCGAAGCCATGGAAGCGTTGGAAACCGACATTCTGTCAAAGCTTGGTATAAACAACCCTTATGCCGATGGTATTATTTTGGACCACGGTTAACGGAATTGAAGATGAACGATAAGATTACATCAACTGAGAACGCTGACCCTACTCCAGATGAACCATCTAGTCCGAATGGACTGGAATCAGGGGCAGAAGAAACCAATAAGAACGGAAATTTCTCCACGGTGATGCGAGAATTAGTTCGAGGTTTTCGTCGGATATCAGGCAATGGCGGATCAGCTAGAGATACGCTTGATGAATTAATAGAAGGGCGTGAAGAAGCTGAGTTACCGCTAGATTCTGATGAGCGGTTGCTGGTTGCCAATATTTTAGAGCTTCGAAACCTCACAATTTATGATGTTATGGTGCCGCGCGCTGACATTGTGGGTATCCCACTCAACGCATCCCTCGGCGAAGTAATCGATTTAACGAAACGCGAAGGCCATTCTCGTCTGCCTGTTTATCGCGACACGTTGGACGATGTCCAAGGCATGGTCCACATCAAGGACGTATTGGGATGGCGGGGTAAAGACGCCGAATTTCGCATAGCCGATATTCAACGTAAACTTCTATTTGTAGCGCCATCAATGCGTGTCCTTGAGCTCTTGCTTGAAATGCGCGTGAAGCGTTCGCATATGGCGCTGGTTGTTGATGAGTTTGGTGGTGTTGATGGTCTTGTCACGATTGAGGATCTTGTTGAAGAGATCGTCGGTGAAATTGATGACGAGCACGATCAAGATGATGAGCCCAAGATGGAGCGCCGAAAAGACGGCTCATGGGTGGCCGACGCGCGTATTGAACTAGATACATTTGAAGAGCGCGTAGGCTCTTCAATACTTGGTGATGACCATGAGGATATAGATACCCTCGGCGGCCTCGTCTTTGCTATCGCAGGCCGTGTCCCTATCCGAGGTGAAATTATTTCCCATCATAATGGCGTTGAGTTCGAAATATTGGACGCTGACCCTCGTCGCATACATCGGGTTCGATTATGGCAACGTGAAAACGCTGAAGATAGCATTGTAGCGGCAACAGAATGATTGCCGTGGCTGGCTGGCGTCGTTGGCTATTCGCTTTTTCTATGGGCGCGCTGGCAGCGGCCGCACTGCCACCGTTCTATATTCTCCCTGTTTTATGGCTGTCATTCTCTGGCCTCGCATACCTTAATTTAACAGCAAATTGTTGGCGTCAGGCTTTCTTTGAAGGATGGCTATTCGGCGTTGGCTGGTTCGGTGCAGGTTTATATTGGGTTGGGCATGCATTCCTTGTTGATGCTGAACGTTATGTCTATTTAATGCCGTTTGCCGTGATCGGAATTGCCATTGGAATGGCAATTTTTATCGCAATTTCATCGGTTAGTGTGAACGTGATCGCGCGTCGGTTTAAACTTGATCGGTTTTCATACGTTTTCTTATTTGCAGGATGTTGGATATTACTGGAATGGTTCCGTAGCTGGATCTTGACGGGCTTCCCATGGAATCCTCTTGGCTCAGTGTGGGGAAGCTTGCCAGAAATGATGCAAGTTGCGTCATACATAGGCACGCTTGGCTTGAGCTTCATGACGGCCGTCGTTTTTGCGGCCCCAATAATCATGGTTGCTAATGTGCGACCGGTAACGGTTAAGCCTTGGATTATGGTTCTTGCCTTGAGCCTAACTCTGCCTGCCATTTGGGGTGTGGGCGCTTGGCGTTTGAGTGCTGCACATATCGTTATGCACGACGATATATTGCTTCGCTTGGTGCAGCCCGTAATCCCGCAAGCGCTCAAATGGAAGTCAGAACTTCGTCAACAACACGTCCTAAAACAGATGGCGATGAGCAATCGAACAGCTGGCCCTGCAGGCAAGCCAACCCATGTAATTTGGGCTGAGACCAATGTTCCATATCTTATTGATCCCAATTCACCTTTGCCCTCGTCCTTAGCTGCAGCTGTTCCCAGGCATGGTGCATTGATTTTTGGTGCGCCACGCCGAGATGAAGCGGGCAAAGTTTACAATAGTATGTTTGCTATCGATGACGAAGGTGCGGTTCAAGCAACCTTTGATAAATTTCATCTGGTCCCATTTGGCGAGTACGTTCCTTTCAGGGGAATTCTGCCGCTCGAGAAGCTTACTGCAGGACGTGGCGATTTTACCCCAGGATTTGGACCGCAGACACTTGCGATCAGAGAATTGCCGCCGTTTGCGGCACTGATTTGTTATGAGGTGATATTTTCTGGTCAGATTGTGAACTCTGAGGTGCGGCCGGAATGGATATTGAATATTACGAATGATGCCTGGTTTGGCCCTTCATCTGGCCCCAGGCAACACCTGGTACAAGCTCAGTTGCGTGCAATTGAAGAAGGTCTGTCTCTTGTTCGAGTTGCGAATACAGGTATCTCAGCGGTTATTGATCCCTATGGCAGGATTATTGACCGTATAGAGCTTGATCAATCGGGTGTTTTAGATTCGCCCCTGCCCAAGCCTCTTGCGGCAACGGTATTCTCGGCTTTTGGGCAAAGAATAGGGCTTGGTATCGCAATATTCGCCATTCTAATATCGGCTGGCTTCAGTTATTTTCGAAATCGCCATTAAGGATATTACTATATTATTCATTCTTGTTTAACGAGTGTATAGTTTTTCTCTTATAATTTGTGTAAAAAAGACCTAAGACGCTGATATGCTTCGTTTGGAGGTCGTTATGATCAAGCTACCAAGAATATTCTATAGCCCGGCTGGTATTGGGCGAGGTCGCCGACAAAGTAATTTGCCGCCGGGTACATCACATCCGGTAGACGTTCACGTGGGTAGTCGTGTTCGTTTGCGTCGTACAATGCTTGGGATGTCCCAAGAAAAACTTGGAGATGCTGTTGGGCTTACGTTCCAACAAATTCAAAAATACGAACGTGGTGCCAATCGAATAGGTTCTAGCCGACTTTATCAGTTCAGCCATATCCTTGGCGTTCCAGTTGCTTTCTTTTTTGGGGATATGCCCAGTGAAGCTCTAGAGAATACGCCAAAGCCTGCAATTGCGGGGATGTCAGATAATGATCAAGCTGGTTTAGATCAGGACCCAATGTCTCGCCAGGAAACGCTAGAACTTGTTCGTGGATATTATCGTATTCAAGATCCAAAAGTACGAAAGAAGCTTTATGAGCTCCTCCGCTCGATGGCAAATTTACCTGACGATGAGTAGAGGCTGACGTCCGTTTCTTTAGTTTTCATTTGAAATTTATAGATTGTCTTGACCGCGGGGCTTGGAATTGCCAAAAGACCCGCGCAATACTTGTTGTTGTCGTGGATGGATTTGGACCGCTTGCCGCCACGTAAAATAAGGCGCTAAGTGGGCTTTGAGCGAAATCATCTCTGCAGCCCCGGGTCCAAGACGAGTGAACACTAACTCTGGAGGGACTGACATGAGTCGATCGAATTACCTATTTACGAGTGAATCCGTATCCGAAGGCCATCCTGATAAGATTTGCGATCGGATTTCAGATGAAATTGTTGATGCATATCTTGCAGCCGATGCGAACGCGCGCGTAGCTGTCGAAACGCTGGTAACAACCAACCTTATTGTTCTTGCCGGCGAAACCCGTTGCGCAACTGAAATCTCCATAGCACGCCTTGAAGAACTTGCTCGGAACGCCGTCAAAAATATCGGTTATGATCAAGATAATTTCCATTGGGCTAATTCTGAAGTTCAAGTGCATGTTCATCCGCAGTCTGTCGATATCGCTCAAGGCGTAGATGCTGCTGGCAATAAGGACGAAGGCGCAGGCGACCAGGGCATTATGTTTGGTTATGCATGCAATGAGACAAAAAGCTTGATGCCGGCGCCTATCGATCTTTCGCATCGTATTTTGAAAGATATGGCGACAAAGCGTAAATCCGGCGAGATTTCTGGATTTGGCCCTGATTCAAAAAGTCAGGTCACATTAGAGTATGAAAACGGCAAGCCTATTCGTGCAACGTCTGTTGTTGTATCGACCCAGCACGATGAAGGCGTTTCCCAAGATGAGATTCGTGAACTCGTACGTCCTATCGTTGAAGGTGTGTTGCCTGAAGGCTGGATGTGCCCTGAAGACGAGTTATACGTTAATCCAACAGGCCGGTTTGTTATTGGCGGACCAGATGGTGACGCGGGTCTAACGGGACGTAAAATTATTGTGGATACCTATGGAGGTGCTGCACCACATGGTGGCGGTGCATTCTCAGGTAAAGATCCAACGAAGGTTGACCGGTCCGCTGCATATGCAGGTCGCTATCTTGCTAAGAACGTTGTTGCAGCAGGTCTGGCTGATAAATGCACAATCCAGCTTGCTTATGCGATTGGCGTGTCGAAGCCGTTGTCTGTTTACATCGATACGTATGGGACTGGCCAAGTAGACGAAGATGCCATCTCAGCAGCCCTATGTGAACTTGTTGACCTGTCACCTCGTGGCATACGTGAGCATTTACAGTTAAGCCGTCCAATTTATGCGCGCACAGCAGCGTATGGCCACTTTGGTCGTGCACCGGAAGATGATGGTGGCTTCTCATGGGAGCGGACTGATATTGCGGACGCTCTAAAGTCAGCACTTCTCTAAATTTAGGGTATTAGGATCATCCGCGATGAAAGATGGTTCAAGAGATCCACAAAAACCTATGTTTTACGGCCGGAGACGAAATCACAAGCTTCGCTCTGGTCGGCAAGTATTGATAAATGATCTACTTCCTAAAATTCGTATTGCTGAGATAGAAGATACCAGCCAAATAGACCTTTCTGCGAGCTTTGGACGTGCGGCGAAAGATGTGCGTCTTGAGATTGGTTTTGGTGCTGGTGAGCATCTTAGTGGTGACGCGTTAGCAAATCCTGACATTGATTTTATTGGCTGCGAACCTTTTATTAATGGCGTTGCGGCGTTGCTTGCAGATGTCGAGCGCCTAGAGCTTACAAACATTCGCTTGTTTGATGATGATGCGAGATTGTTGCTAGAACGATTGCCCGCTGCATGTATTTCAAAAATTTACGTCCTATTTCCAGATCCCTGGCCTAAATTACGGCATAATCGCCGCCGGTTTATTAATCAGGAAACGTTAAGTAGCCTTTCCAGAGTTGCAAAAAACGATGCCGAGTTTATTTTTGCTTCGGATCATATGGGCTATGTCTCATGGGCGCTCGTCGAAATGCAGCGTCATGCAGATTGGAAATGGACGGCAAAGGGCTCGTCTGACTGGCGACAGCAACCAAAAGACTGGGTGCCAACACGATACGAAACGAAAGCGTTAGGAAAAGGAGATGCGCCTGCATATCTGACTTTTCGACGTCAAAATCGTGAGACAGACTAGCTAGGGCTAACGTCGCGGAAAACCTCGTTTTTGTGACAACACACTTGCATTTCTAAGCTAATCTAGATATATGACGCGTGCCCTTTACGGGCACTCGTTAATCTAATGAATAAGTTTTGATTGATGGGTGGGCCATTGGCCCGCCTTTTTTAGTGCCAAAAAATGATCAAAACCGAAGTTTGAAAAGAACAAGAGGTCGTTCGTGAGCGAGGATATTCTTGCCGGTAGAGTTGAAGCTCTTATTGCCCCCACGATTAAAGGGATGGGCTATGATTTGGTGCGCGTATCTCTAGGCATTGGAGAAAATGCTGTTTTGCAGATAATGGCTGAGCCAGATGACGGAGGTGAAATGAACGTAGATCATTGTGCGAATATTTCACGAGCTGTATCGGCGGTTTTGGATGTAGAAGATCCGATTAAGAGTGCGTATACGTTAGAGGTAAGTTCGCCTGGGCTTGATCGACCATTGGTTCGATTAGCCGATTATGATCGTTTTGCTGGATTTGAGGCAAAAATCCAGTTGAAGAACTTAATGGATGGGCGAAAAAAATTTAAAGGCCGCGTTGACGGCACCGATGGAAACAATGTGTTGGTCGATATAAGCGGTGAGCAAATCAAATTTGATCATGGCGATATTGCTAAGGCGAAGCTGATCGTTACGGATGAGATGCTCGCAAAGCTAGAGGAAGAAAAGCATCATGAGTGAAGCCGTTATGGAAGCCGGCGACGTACACGCCCGGCCTGAATTGTTGGTCGTTGCGGATACAGTCGCACGTGACAAAGGTATTGAGCGCGAAGAAGTTTTGGAAGCTATGGAAATGGCCATCCAAAAAGCTGGCCGTTCCAAATATGGTCATGAGCATGATATCCGTGCCCACATTGATCGCAAAAGCGGCGAGATCATGCTTGCACGATATATTGAAGTCCTTGAGGACGGTACTGAGCGTGAAAACGAAGTCACGCAAATGTTTCTGAGCGAGGCCGTTGGCCGCAAGCCGGATGCTACCGCTGGTGAGTTCGTTGTAGATATTTTGCCTCCTATTGATTTTGGGCGGATTGCCGCACAAACAGCAAAGCAGGTTATTGTCCAAAAAGTCCGAGAAGCTGAGCGCGAGCGTCAGTTTGCTGAGTATAAAGACCGTGTTGGCGAGATCGTTAACGGCCTCGTTAAGCGTATGGAATATGGCAATGCGATTATTGATCTGGGCCGTGCAGAAGCAATTCTAAGGCGCGATGAGTCAATTCCTCGCGAGCACTTTAATAATGGCGATCGTATCCGAGCTTATATCGCTGATGTGCGCCAGGAACCTCGTGGACCACAAATTTTCTTATCGCGAACACACCCAGACTTCATGGCAAAGCTGTTTGCACAGGAAGTGCCTGAAATTTATGACGGCGTGATTGAAATTAAATCAGTTGCGCGTGACCCAGGTTCCCGTGCCAAGATTGCTGTTGTCTCTCATGACAGCAGCATTGATCCAGTCGGTCCTTGTATCGGTATGCGTGGTTCTCGTGTTCAAGCTGTTGTTGGTGAGCTTCAGGGTGAGAAAATTGATATAATTCAATGGTCGCCAGATTCTGCATCATTTATTGTGAACGCGTTGGCGCCTGCTGAGGTGGCAAAAGTTGTTCTTGATGAAGATAACAACAAGATCGAAGTCGTTGTCCCTGATGAACAGCTTAGCCTGGCTATTGGCCGTCGCGGTCAGAACGTACGTTTGGCCTCACAGCTATCTGGTTGGGATATCGATATTCTGACAGAAGCTGAAGAGTCTGAGCGTCGTCAAAAAGAATTCCAGGATCGCTCGAAAATGTTCGTTGATGCATTGGATGTTGACGAAGTTATTGCGCATTTATTGGTAACTGAAGGCTTTAGTACTGTTGAAGAAGTTGCTTATGTGCCTGCCGAAGATCTGACAGACATTGAAGGCTTTGATGAAGACGTTGCTGCTGAACTTCAGGCCCGTGGCCGCGCTTATTTGACGAGCCGTGAAGAAGAGATGGATACCAAGCGGAAAGAGCTCGGTGTCGAAGACGATGTTGCGGGCATCGAAGGTATCTCTGCTGCATTATTGGTAGCACTCGGCGAGAACGAGATTAAAACACGCGATGACCTTGCTGATCTTGCTGGTGACGAGCTTCTGGAAATTGCCCCTGCGGGCTCCATGAGCATGGATCAAGCAAATGAAATCATTATGGCTGCGCGGGCACACTGGTTTGAGGATGAAGAAGTTGCTGCTGAGACACCAGCAGAAGACGCCGTTGAGTCAGAGAGTGCTGGTTAATTAAGCAGACGATTAGGATTTATGACTGCATTGGCTGAAATGACGAAATCGAAGGCGAGTGAGCCGGAGCGCCGATGTCTGGCAACGGGCGATAGAACGCCTAAGTTTGGGTTACTTCGCTTTGTTGTCAGTCCAGATGGTGAAGTCGTCCCTGATTTAGGTGAACGGTTATCTGGTCGGGGTCTTTGGTTGAGTTCTGATAGAGATGCTTTGAAGACGGCCGTTGACAAAAAATTGTTCGCTCGAGCGGCGAAAGCGGAAGTTACGGTACCTAGCGATATCGCCGATCGTATTGAGACAATGTTGATGAAGCGGTGTCAGGATATTATCGGGTTAGCGCGTCGTTCAGATTTGTTGGTTATTGGTTTTGATCGTGTACTTGAAGTGCTGGACCGTCGAAGTGTTGGATTGGTTGTGATTGCGACAGATGCAGGTGGTGGACGCCGAGATATTATGGCGGCCGCAGAGGATCTTCCTGTTGTGAGTGGAATGACGTATAGTGAGATGGGTGAAGCCGCCGGAAAAGGTGTGGTGTCGTTTATGACGATTTTGCGTGGTGGACTAGCTAAGTCGTTACATCGAGAATGTGAGAGATTGACCGGTTTTAGACCGGTGGAAATGGACGGAAGAAAATGAGTGACGCCAAAGAGACGGATAACGTTAAGAAGCCACTGGGCCTATTAAAGCCGGGACGCCTTGAACTCAACAAGACCGTTGAAGCGGGCCAGGTAAAGCAAAACTTCTCGCACGGTCGCTCAAAGATGGTAACCGTCGAGAAAAAGAAGAAGCGGACGTTCATGGCCGATACGGCTGGTGAGATGTCTGAAGTGAAAGCGGGTCTGCGAGGCGCTTCATTGACCGAAGCTGCTGCAGCAACGGAAGAGGTTGAGGCGCCTGCGCCGAAGCCAGCGCCTGTTGTTAAAAAGCCGGCGCCTTCTAATGCGTCTAACCTGACAGACAGTGAGCGTGAAGCGCGACTAAAAGCGCTGGAATCAGCGCGCCATACACCAGAAGAAACTCAGCCGACAGGCCGAGGAAAGCCTCAGCTTTCTGATATAAGTCGCGTTGAAGAGGTTGTGCCAGAGCCTGAACCCGTTGAAACAGAAGCCGATATTGCTGCGCGCAAGGCTGAAGAAGTTGAAGCGAAGCGTCTTGAAGAAAAGCGTCTAAAGCAAGAGGAGCGCGAAACTCGTGTTGCTGCTGAAGTTGCTGTTGCCGCTGAAGAAGAAGATAAAGGTGCACGCAAACCAAGTAAGCCATTGAAGGTTGCTGAAGCTAAGAAGCCATCAACGGGCAAGGTTCGCGAAGAACGCCGCCGTCACGGTAAGCTTACGATTGCAGAGGCTGAATCATTTGAAGAGCTAGAAGAGCATCGTCGCTCACTCGCATCTGTTAAGCGCCAGCGTGACCGTGATCGTGATAAGCAGCGTGAATTGCTATCAGAAGGTGGCAAAGTTATTCGTGATGTTATTATTCCTGAAACAATTACTGTCCAGGAACTTGCAAACCGGATGGCAGAACGCGGCGGATTGGTTGTCAAAAAACTCATGGAAATGGGTGTCATGGCAACAATAACGCAGAGCATTGATGCTGATACGGCAGAACTTGTTGTGCAAGAGTTTGGTCACCGCCTTAAGCGAGTGAGTGAGGCTGACGTTGAAGATGGCCTCACGCTTTCTGTAGAAGATGCTGAGGGCACGCAAGTGCCACGTGCACCTGTTGTCACTGTGATGGGCCACGTCGATCACGGTAAGACATCATTGCTTGATGCCTTGCGTCAAACCGATGTTGCTAATCATGAAGCGGGCGGCATTACGCAACACATTGGTGCGTATCAGGTAACGACTGAAGGTGGTAATTTGATCACGTTCATCGATACGCCTGGTCACGCGGCATTCACAGAAATGCGGGCACGTGGTGCAAAAGTCACGGACATCGTTGTGCTTTGTGTTGCAGCGGATGACGGCATCATGCCGCAGACAATCGAAGCTATTCACCACTCTAAAGCTGCTGGTGTGCCGATGATTGTTGCTGTGAATAAAATTGATAAACCAGATTCAAACCCAGATCGCATCAAGACAGATCTGCTGAGCCACGATATTCAAGTTGAGGATATGGGTGGAGATGTGCTGTGCATCCCGGTTTCAGCTCTTAAAGGCACCAACCTGGATAAGCTTTTGGAAGCTATCCTGCTTCAAGCTGAATTACTTGATCTCAGCTCTAATCCTGATCGCCCTGCTGAGGGTGTTGTTGTGGAATCTAAAGTTGAGCAAGGTCGTGGTTCTGTCGCTACAGTCCTTATCCAGCGCGGCACAATGAATGTCGGTGATATCTTTGTGGCTGGTGCTGAATGGGGACGTGTTCGTGCGTTGAATGATGCACACGGTGTCAAGCTTGAGAATGCAGGGCCATCAATGCCCGCTGAGGTTCTGGGTCTTAACGGGACGCCACTTGCTGGTGATGACGTTGTCGTTGTCGATAGTGAAAATAAAGCCCGTGAGGTTTCTGAATTCCGCCAAAGACGCCATCGTGATGCACGTGCATCCATGGGTGCGCGCGGCACGCTTGAGCAGATGTTTGAGAAAATCAAAGAAGGCGAAGTCGAGATGCTTCCGGTCATTATTAAGGCCGATGTTCATGGCTCGCTTGAAGCGATTATTGGTGCGCTTACCAAAATGGGTACGGATGAAGTCGAAGTTAAGGTTCTGCACTCCGGTGTCGGTGGTATTAACGAATCAGATGTGACCTTGGCCAGGGCTTCTAATGCCTTGGTTGTTGGCTTTAATGTTCGTGCGAACCCGCAGGCTCGTGAAGCAGCAAAGCGTGATGGCGTTGATATTCGTTATTACTCGATCATTTATGACCTGACAGATGACGTGAAGAAAATGCTGTCTGGCATGCTGTCGCCGGAAGTATCTGAAGAGTTGCTTGGGTACGCAGAAATTCGCGAAGTATTCTCAATCACAAAAGTTGGCAAAGTGGCTGGCTGTATGGTCACTGAAGGCGTCGTGAAACGCGGTTCTAAAGTACGTTTGCTGCGTGATGATGTTGTGATCCACGAAGGTGAGCTGAGCCAGTTGAAGCGCTTCAAGGAAGATGCCCGCGAAGTCAAAGATGGCTACGAATGTGGTATGGCTTTTGCGAACTACAACGATCTTCAAGTTGGTGATAAAATTGAATGCTTTGATGTTAAGGAAGTCAGTCGCGAACTTTAATCGCGTCTGATGATCTGAGGAACAACGCATGTCACGTCAGACTTCTCGTGCTCCAACTCAAAGACAATTACGCGTTGGCGAAGAAGTGCGCCACGCGATTGCGTCCGCACTCGAACGGGGCGAAGTACGTGATCCGGCCATTAAGGGTGTCGCGATTACTGTCACCGAAGTTCGATTGAGCCCTGATCTTAAGAATGCAACGGCCTATGTCGTCCCATTAGGCGGCGGCGATGCATCAGAAGTGGTTGAAGCGCTCAACCGTGCGTCTGGTTTTTTGCGTGGATGGGTTGGGCGCAATGTACGTCTTCGCCATATTCCGCGGGTGAGTTTTGAGGCTGATATCTCATTTGATGAAGCTCAGCGCATTGAAAATGCACTTAAAAACCCACACGTGGCTCGCGATATTATCCGGAACACCGAAGATGATCTCGATCATGGTGAGGATTAATGGGGCGTAAAAGGAAGGGAACGCCGATCCACGGCTGGCTCGTTCTTGATAAACCGCTAGGTCCATCTTCAAACGGATGTGTTGGCCGTATTAAATGGCTTACTGGTGCTGCAAAAGTAGGGCACGGTGGCACACTCGATCCATTGGCGAGCGGTATTCTCCCAATTGCATTCGGCGAAGCCACAAAAACTCAACAATATGCAATGGATGGTCGAAAAACCTACGAGTTTATGGCGCGTTGGGGTGAAACAACAGCGACGGATGATGCCGAAGGGGAAATCACTGCGACAAGTGATGCGCGGCCTTCAGAAGCGGATATCGTTGCAGCGTTACCCCACTTTACGGGCCAGATTTCACAGATACCGCCCAAGTATTCTGCGATTAAGATAGATGGTGAACGAGCCTACAAACGCGCTCGGCGCGATGAAGATGTTAAAATTGAATCGCGTGATGTGGATATTTATTCACTTAAGCTTGTTGAAGTCGTTGATGGTGATCACGCAACGTTTGAAATGGTTTGCGGTAAGGGCACGTATGTGCGCGCCCTGATCCGTGATCTGGCCTTGCACTTGGGGTGTGAAGGCCATATAAGGCGCCTCAGACGTACCGCTGTAGGCCCTTTTTCAATTGAAAAGGCCGTGCCTCTTGCTCTTTTTGAAGAGCTTGAAGGTGAAAATGCAGCGGCACTTCTAAAGCAATATCTGCTCCCCGTTGAGACCGTGCTGGACGACATCCCGGCCCTGGCCCTGACAGAGCAGGAAGCGCACAGGTTAAAGCACGGACAGGGTGTTCCTATTCTGTCCGTAGCACAACGCTCCTCACTTCGAGAAATCTCGCAAGGGGATGTCGTCCAAGTGATGGCAAATGGAACGTTGGTGGCCTTAGCGCAAATCACGGGTGGCGAAATTCGACCATTCAGAGTCATGAACATCTAACTTTAGGAGATTACGATGTCGATTACTGCAGAACGTAAGCAAGAGCTTATCAAAGAATATGCTGTTAACGATACAGATACGGGTTCACCAGAGGTGCAGGTTGCTGTTCTTTCAGAGCGCATTACCAACCTGACCGAGCATCTGAAAATTCACGGCAAAGACTTCCACTCACGTCGCGGCTTACTCATGATGGTTGGCCAACGCCGTCGCCTTCTAGACTACCTTCGTAAGAAGGAAGTGAAGCGCTACGAAGACGTGATTAAGAGATTGGGCCTCCGGCGCTAACGGAGCTCTGCGTGCGCGCCCATGGTGGACGTGCCGCTATCGGCGCAAGCCGCTTCATGTTTTCAGTCCGCTGAAAGAATTGTTTGTGGCCCTGCGCTTCGCCTGTGACCATGGTGGTTGCGGGTTGCGTCGACGCGATGTGCGTGCGGCGTTGTATGTATGATGAGGAAATAAGAAGTATGTTTAAAGAATTTCGAAAAGAAATTGAGTGGGCCGGCCAAACGCTTGTCCTCGAGACCGGGAAAATTGCCCGCCAAGCTGATGGTGCCGTTATGGCAACACTTGGTGAGAGCAAAGTCCTTTGTACGGTTGTCGGTGAGAAGAACCCGAAGCCAGGCTTGGATTTTTTCCCGCTTGCTGTTCACTACGTTGAAAAGACATTTGCTGCAGGTAAAATTCCTGGTGGTTTTTTCAAGCGTGAAGGCCGCCCTTCAGAGCGTGAAACACTTACATCGCGCTTGATCGACCGTCCTATTCGTCCGTTGTTCGCAAAAGGTTTCAAAAACGAGACACAGGTAATTTGTACTGTTGTTTCACACGACCTTGAGAACGAAACAGATATGCTTGCATTGATTGGTACATCTGCAGCCTTGACGATTTCAGGTCTTCCATTCATGGGGCCGCTTGGTGGTACGCGTGTTGGATGTATCGATGGGGAGCTTATCCTCAACCCAACAGTTCCACAGATTGCTGAGAGTGACCTTGATTTGATTGTTGCAGGTACGCAAGAAGGCGTGCTGATGGTTGAATCTGAAGCGAGCGAATTCACAGAAGAGCAAATGCTTGAAGCTGTGATGTTTGGCCACAAAGGTTATCAGCCAGTTATTGATGCAATCATCGAGCTTGCTGAAGCGTGTGCTAAAGAGCCTCGCGAATTGCCTGCTGCACCCGAAGGTATGGATGCGATTAAGGCAAGTATTTCAGCTGTTGCAACTGACGAACTTCGTGCCGCTTACGGTATTAGAGTTAAGTCTAACCGTCAGGCAAAAATTGCTGACGTAAAGCGTGTCGCAACGGAAAAGCTCAAAGCTGATTACAGCATTGATCAGGATCTTTTGTCAGACGTGCTTAGCGATGTATTCAAAAGCCTCGAAAAGGATATCGTTCGTAACGACATTCTCGACACAGGCGAGCGTATTGATGGTCGTGATACAAAGACTGTTCGACCCATTGCATGTGAAGTTGGTATTTTACCACGTGCACACGGTTCAGCTTTGTTCACACGTGGTGAAACTCAAGCCATGGTTACGACAACACTGGGTACAGGTCAGGATGAGCAAATCATCGATAGCCTAGCCGAAAATTATCGTGAAAACTTCATGCTCCATTATAACTTCCCTCCTTTCTCAGTAGGTGAAGCTGGACGATTTGGTTTCACGGGCCGTCGTGAAGTCGGTCACGGTAAGTTGGCTTGGCGTGCAATGCACCCGGTCATGCCGTCAAAAGAAGAGTTCCCATACACGGTTCGTGTTGTTTCTGATGTTACAGAATCCAACGGTTCATCATCTATGGCAACCGTATGCGGCACATCGTTGTCTCTTATGGATGCGGGCGCGCCACTTGCGCGTCCAGTTGCTGGTATCGCGATGGGACTTATCAAAGAAGGCGAGCGTTATGCCGTGCTTTCAGACATTCTTGGTGACGAAGATCACCTCGGTGACATGGACTTTAAAGTGTCTGGAACTGAAACAGGTGTGACGTCTTTGCAGATGGACATCAAGATCACATCGATCACCGAAGAAATTATGAAGATTGCTCTTGAGCAGGCTAAAGAAGGCCGTCTTCATATTCTGGACGAAATGTCGAAAGCATTATCTAACTCACGTGATTCAGTGAGCGGTAATGCACCGCGCGTTACAGCAATGCAGATTAATCCAGAAAAAATTCGCGATATTATCGGCCCAGGCGGCAAGATCATTCGTGAAATCTGTGAGACAACGGGCGTCAAAATCGATGTTGAAGATGACGGTTCGGTTCGGATTGCTGCTGTTGATGCGGAAGCCGGTGATCGCGCTGCTGCTTGGATCCGTGACATTGTTGCGGAGCCAGAAGTTGGTGTGGTTTATGACGGTAAAGTCGTTAAGACCGTTGATTTTGGTGCATTTGTGAACTTCTTGGGCCCACGTGATGGCCTTGTACACATCTCAGAAATGGCTGAAGGCCGCGTTGAGAAAGTCTCAGATGTCGTTAACGAAGGCGATGATGTTAAAGTGAAGCTTATTGGGATCGATGATCGCGGTAAGGTAAAACTATCCATGCGTGTCGTTAACCAAGAGACAGGCGAAGACATCACCGAAGAAGTTGGTGAGCGTAAAAAGCGGACGTAATTCGTCAGCACAAAATATTTTCAGGGTAGCAGTCATTCGACTGCTGCCCTGTTTTTGTATTTACTGAAATTGAAACATGAGTATCGTCGCAGGTCTTTTTTCGTGCACCACACCCAGATTTCGCTTATTGATGCACAGTATAGATTACTCGGGCATTTCGTCCTGAGACGTATTTATGAATTTGTGAGGGACGCGCTTTGTCGAAAAAATCTAGTTACGCATATGATGACTTGTTGCAATGTGGCCGTGGAGAGCTTTTTGGACCCGGCAATGCACAGTTGCCATCACCACCAATGCTTATGTTTGACCGTATTACAGAGATATCTGAGACAGGCGGCACATACGATAAAGGTTTTGCGGTAGCTCGGATGGATGTCCGTAAGGATCTATGGTTTTTTGATTGCCATTTTCAAGGCGATCCTGTGATGCCAGGATGTTTAGGACTTGATGCTTTATGGCAGATGGTTGGGTTCTACCTTGGCTGGACCGGCGCACCAGGCCGCGGTCGCGCACTTGGTGTGGGTCAGGTAAAATTTACGGATCAAGTTACGCCAGATAAATCACTCGTCGAGTATCGCATTGATGTTAAGCGGGTGATGAGCAGAAAGATTACGTTGGGCATTGCTGACGGTGTTATGAAGGTTGATGGTAATGTTGCTTATGAAGCTGCAGACCTTAAAGTCACACTGTTTAACGCAGAAGAATAAAAGAGCGAGGGTTCTATGAGACGTGTCGTAGTCACGGGAATGGGCATTGTATCGCCCATCGGCAATAACGTCGCTGAGGTGACGGATAGTTTGCGCGAAGGTCGTTCTGGCATCGTCCATTGTGAGGAATATGCGGAACTTGGGTTTCGCTCGCATCTCCATGGCGCGCTCAAAATAGACATGGACGAACGGATTGATCGCAAACTTCGCCGCTTTATGGGTGATGGAGCGGCTTACTGCTATATCGCGATGGAAGAAGCTATTGCAGACGCTAGTTTAAGCGAAGCTCTGGTGACGAGTGAACGAACAGGACTTGTTGTTGGTTCGGGTGGGCCGTCAACATCGGCGCAAATTGCAGCAGCTGATATCACGCGAGATAAAGGACCTAAGCGAGTAGGCCCTTATGCAGTACCTAAAGCGATGTGCTCATCGATTTCAGCAAACATGTCGACAGCATTCCATATGCGAGGCCTGAGCTATTCAATATCTTCGGCGTGTTCAACCAGTGCGCACTGCATTGGAAATGGCACCGAACTTATCCAATGGGGTAAGCAGGATATTGTCTTGGCGGGTGGCGCGGAAGAGCTGCATTGGACGCTTACTGTTCTATTCGACGCAATGGGGGCTTTGTCTTCGAAGTATAATGACACTCCTGAACGTGCCTCGCGCGCGTTTGACGCAGACCGTGATGGTTTCGTTATCGCAGGTGGAGCCGGTGTGGTTGTTCTCGAAGAACTAGAGCATGCCAAGGCACGTGGCGCGACGATTTATGGTGAAGTCGTTGGCTATGGCGCAACATCTGATGGTGTTGATATGGTGGCTCCATCTGGTGAAGGTGCGCGGCGCTGCATGAAAATGGCAACGGAAGGCCTGGGCGATACCAAAGTAGATTATATTAATGCGCATGGTACATCTACGCCCGCTGGCGATATGACAGAGCTTAAAGCCATTCTGGAAGTATTTGGTGCAGACAAGCCTAAGATTTCCTCAACGAAGTCCCTGACGGGCCACTCGCAAGGTGCAACTGGTGCTCATGAGGCCATTTATTCAATGATTATGTTGAATAATGACTTTATTGCCGCGTCGGCGAACATTGAGAATTTGGACTCGGAAGCCGGTGAGGCAGATATTGTTCGTGAGCGTATTGATAATGCGAATTTGAACTGTGTTATTTCAAATAGCTTTGGCTTTGGCGGTACCAACGCGACTCTAGCATTTAAACGGTTCGAAGGTTAATCCTGTGAACGAGCAAAAAACAGCTGACATGAAGAGTTCATCGACACTTGAATCAAATTTGATGCAAGGAAAGCGCGGGCTCATTATGGGCGTCGCAAATGACCGTTCCATTGCGTGGGGCATCTCAAGTGTATTAGCGCAACACGGTGCAGAATTAGCATTCACATACCAAAATGACTCTATTGAGCGTCGTGTCCGCCCTCTTGCTGAGGGTATTGGGTCGAAAATTGTGGTTCAGTGCGATGTCGAGGACGAAGCATCAATTGCAGCTGCTGTTGGGGCTTGCGCAGATTCATGGGGGTCCATCGATTTTATTGTTCATGCTGTTGCCTATTCCGATAAGAATGAACTTAAAGGCAAATACGTTGAGACATCGCGTGATAATTTCCAGCGTACGATGGATGTTTCCTGCTATTCATTCACGTCGTTAGCGCGTCATGCTGCGCCGCATATGAAAAATGGTGGTAGCATGATAGCTCTTTCATTCTATGGCGCTGAAAAAGTTGTGCCAAACTACAATGTGATGGGCGTCGCCAAAGCAGCACTGGAAGCAAGTGTCCGTTATCTAGCATCTGATCTTGGTCCTGATCATATTCGCGTTAACGCAATATCTGCAGGCCCAATGCGGACGCTCGCTGGAAGTGCTATCGCTGGCGCGCGGCATATATTCAGATGGAACGAACAGCACGCACCCATGCGTGATAATGTGCAGCTTGATGATATTGGTGGATCAGCACTTTACCTGCTTTCAGATTTGTCAAAAATGGTCACAGGCTCCGTCCAGTATGTTGATGGTGGATATAACATCATCGGTGTACCAAGCCCTGAAGCAGATGAGCCGTCTTGATTGCTGGCCCTTCCCTTTATTAAAAACCACTGATGAAGAAAAAATATGGCTGAGAAACGGTTCACATCAATAATTGCAAAGTTAAGGGATGCAGGTTTGCGCCCTACACGTCAGCGCATTGCGCTTGCAGAATTGATGTTTATGAGTGGTGATCGCCACGTTAGTGCAGAAATGCTCCACAATGAAGCAGCACAAGCGCGGGTCTCTGTATCTCTTGCGACAGTATATAATACACTACATCAATTCACGCAGGCAGGGTTACTGCGAGAAATTGCCGTTGATGCTGGGCGCTCATATTTTGATACAAACATGAGCGACCATCATCACTTTTATTTCGAAAGTGATGGGCACCTTGAAGATGTTCCTTCTGAGGATGTCGTTGTTTCAAGTTTGCCTGTACCACCTAAAGGCGCTCGGATATCACGCGTCGATGTTGTCGTTCGGGTTAGCGAAGACTAATCAACACCACCCTCTTTAGAATCATTCTAGTGGATTGACACGTTCCATGTGGAGCGGCATATTATTGCCGTACACGGGCTTATCGCCCTATTAAGTATTTTAAAATACGGATCGATTAACACTTCAAGGAGGATCATATGTCCCTCAAGGGAACTCAGACCGAAGAAAACCTGAAAGCCGCATTTGCCGGTGAATCACAAGCGAACCGTCGTTATCTTTATTTCGCCCAAAAGGCAGATATCGAAGGCTACAACGATGTAGCATCTGTCTTCCGTTCAACGGCTGAAGGTGAGACTGGCCACGCGCATGGTCACCTTGAGTTCTTGGAAGAGGTTGGTGATCCCGCAACAGGTGAGCCGATTGGTGATACAGGCCTAAACTTGAAGGCGGCGATCGCTGGAGAAACACACGAGTACACAGATATGTATCCAGGCATGGCCAAAACCGCCCGTGAAGAAGGTTTTGATGAGATTGCTGATTGGTTCGAGACGTTGGCAAAGGCTGAAAAGTCGCATGCAGGCCGTTTCCAAAAAGCATTGGATACAATGGACTAAACGCATTTTGAATGTGATTTAAGTTTTAAAGGGGGGCAATTGCCCCCCTTTACGATACCGCGGCATATTAAATGAGATCAGGAGCAGGTTTATGAGTGAAGGCAGTTTAGAAGCACCCATCCGCCATCCCATTGCATGGCAGGAACCAGATTTTTATGACGAGGCAAAACTTGATGAAGAGCTTCGTCGGGTCTTTGATATCTGTCATGGTTGTCGGCGCTGCTTTAATCTGTGCGATAGTTTTCCTCGCCTTTTCGATCTTATTGACGACGCTGAAACAGGTGAATTGGACTCTGTTGATAGCAAAGATTTCAAGCCAATCGCAGATGCCTGCACACTTTGCGATATGTGTTTTATGGTGAAGTGCCCTTACGTTCCCCCGCATGAATTCAACTTGGACTTCCCTCATTTGATGCTCCGCTACCGAGCGATTGAGCATAAAAAAGGTAGTGTTCCATTTACGGCAAAGCAACTTACGAAGACTGACCGAAATGGGGAAATTGCCAGTAAGGTCGCCGGTCTTGCGAATTGGGCTGGAAAGTGTGGGAATTTAGTGACCCGCCCGATCATGGAAAGCACGCTTGGTATTCATAAAAAAGCTGTTTTACCGCCGTTTGCAGCTCTCCCTTTTTCTGAACGCACGAACCAGCCTGAGATTAATGAAGCTGCGCCTGCCTTTGGCCGCAAAGCTGTGCTCTATGCAACGTGTTTCGCAAATTATAATAATCCTCAAATTGGCGAAGCCGCTCAGGCTGTATTGGCAAAAAATGGCGTAGAGACAGAAGTTGTTTATCCACGCTGTTGCGGGATGCCGCAACTCGAGCAAGGCGATATAGAGGCGGTTGCTGAAAGTGCAAAAACAACCGCTGCTGATCTAGCGCCCTGGATAGAAAAAGGGTACGACATTATAGCCCTTGTTCCATCATGCGCACTGATGCTCAAGTTTGAGTGGCCGCTAATTGTGACGGATGACGAAAATGTCAAAAAATTAAGTGCCGCAACATTTGATGTTACCGAATACATTGTATCAATTGCCAAAAACAATGGCATGGTTGATGGACTAGGCGCATTAGAAGGTGGCGTCACAGTTCATATTTCGTGCCATTCACGCGCCCAGAACATGGGCCAGAAGGCAGCTGAGATGCTTCGCCTTATCCCGGACCTTGATCTTACTGTCATCGAACGTTGTTCTGGGCATGGCGGGTCATGGGGAATCATGAAAGAGAATTTTGATGTCGGCATCAAAGTGGGAAAGCCCGTGGCGCGCAAAGCAGGGGATGCCGAGAGCAAATACATCCTTTCTGAATGCCCACTTGCCAGGGATCATATCGTTCAGGGAATTGATATGTTGGAAAAGCCAACGGGTGGTATCGAAAGTGTCCAACATCCTATTGAGCTCATTGCCCGCGCATATGACCTTTAAGCCATTAAAAATATTTGGAGTTTGATTATGGAAAGAACAAGTTTGTCCACAGCAGATATCATTCCAATGGAAGAGTATGCTAAAGACAGAAAAGAGCGCCGTACTGCAATGTCTGCAACAAAGCGGGATCGGCGTATTTCGTGTGGGCCTGACGCCACTTTCTATTTCGAAAGCTATGAGACAATGTGGCATCAAGTCCACGAAATGCTCTTCATTGAAAAAGGTGGTGAAGCGCAGATCGCCGACGAATTAAGTGCCTATAACCCACTTATCCCAAAGGGTAAGGAGTTAGTCGCAACATTAATGTTCGAAATAGATGACGAAGTTCGTCGCCAGTCTTTCTTAGCGGGATTAGGCGGTGTCGAAGAAACAATCACATTCGAATTTGAAGATGAACAGGTATTAGGTGTGCCAGAAGAAGATGTGGACCGGACAACAGCTGATGGTAAGGCTTCATCGGTCCAGTTTATCCACTTTCCATTCACAGATGCGCAAATTGCTAAATTTAAGAAACCCGATCAACGGGTTTTGCTTGGCATTGGGCATCCCAAATATGGACACATAACCGTGATTTCTGAGGTTGCGCGTGAAGCGCTCACGAAGGACTTCCTATAAATAATGTTGTTAAGCTTATTCAAAAGCCTCATTCCTGGATGTTCCCCAGAAATCAACGCGACGAAGCCAACCGTCTAAACCTTTAATACGGACCTGACACCAGCCACTGCTTTCTGGGCAAGCGAGGACTTCGCCGACTGTGCCTGGTTCAACAACAGCCACGGCCTTGCCCTTAGCTTCTGGCTTTGTGCGGATTGTTCGCGCCTTGTTGGTCACAAGAAAAGTACGCTTACCAGAAAGCATGCTTTGGTGCATCCAACCTTGCGTTCCTTCCCAGTCACGAACGAGTCGCCATGTTCGGTACTCTTTGATGATCTCAACCGGAAGCGATTCGCGCTGGAAAATCCATTCGACAGGATACTGTACACCAGGACCAGTACGTAGATTTACCTCTGCTGCGCGTAAGCTAACGAAGCGTGGAAGCGGAAGGCCTGTACTCTGGGTTTGGGCATTTGTCGTTTCTATTGGCGCTATGGTTAGACCTATCGAAAAAACACCTAAAAGTGCTAAAGCTTGGAAACGATTCATAAGTATATTCATACGTGTTTATCGCCATATGTGCCCGCCGGGTCAAGTTGCTGGACAAGCTCGCGTCTGATTGCTATGGCCACAGATGTAAATGTGCTGAAAAAGGGCAAAAACATGTCACGATCAAAAACTGTTGTTGTTGTCACCCGGAAGCTACCTGATGCGATCGAAACGCGAATGATGGAGCTTTTTGATGTTAGATTAAACCTCGATGATCATCCGATGACTGCGTCTGAGTTAGCGGAAGCTGTGAAGGTCGCTGATGTATTGGTGCCAACAGTTACAGATCGCATCGATGCTAAGATTCTTAGCCAAGCTGGTGAACAGTTACGACTGATCGCAAACTACGGCGCGGGCGTTGATCACATCGATCTTGCAACAGCGCGACAGCGCAGTATTACGGTCACGAATACGCCGGATGTCCTGACCGAAGACACAGCAGATATGACAATGGCCTTGTTGTTGGCTGTGCCCCGCCGGTTGACTGAAGGCGAGCGTGGCCTCAGAAATGGGGATTGGCCCGGCTGGTCGCCAACCTGGATGCTTGGACATCGAATTTATGGCAAGCGGCTTGGAATTATTGGTATGGGGCGGATTGGCCAAGCCGTTGCGCGCCGTGCTCGTGGATTTGGTCTTTCCATCCACTACCATAACCGCCGTAAGTTACATGAAGACATAGAGAACGAACTTGAAGCAACGTACTGGGAAAGCCTTGATCAGATGATGGCACGAATGGATTTCGTGTCTGTGAACTGCCCACATACGCCTGCGACATACCATTTACTTTCTGCGCGGAGATTGAAGTTGCTGCGCGAAAATGCGGTTATCATTAATACAGCGCGTGGTGAAATCATTGATGAAAATGCACTCACCCGTCTTTTGGCGAACGGCGAGATTGCTGGCGCCGGTCTCGACGTTTTTGAGCATGAGCCAGCAGTAAATCCAAAGCTTTTGGCCTTAGATAATGTTGTTCTTCTTCCTCACATGGGTTCTGCCACCCATGAAGGTCGTATCGATATGGGAGAGAAGGTCTTGATCAATATCAAAACCTTTGTGGATGGGCATGCGCCGCCTGACCGCGTCTTAGGCGATGCTTTCTAAGTAGATAATCAGTTTGATATTGGGATAGGGAATGGCGAAGCCAACGACAAAAGAAATTCCCTATGTCGATCCACTTGCGGCATTTCAACCGTTCAGCAGCGACCCTGTTGCGGTGCTTTTAGATAGCGCAGATGAAGGTGATGGCCGTGGTCGTTACGCGTTTTTAGCCGTCGACCCCGTCGAGATCATTGTTGGTGATGCGGAAGGGCGCTTCGCAGAAGATCCATTCATTAAAATGCGTTCAATGATACATGTTGAACGACTTGAAACAGACCCCACAATTCCGCCATTTCAGACGGGCATCTGTGGCTTCTTAGGTTACGAGCTCGGCGGTTTGATCGAAGACCTGCCCCAGCATAAAGGGGGAAACGAATTCCCAAGCATTGGGGTTGGACTTTATGATACGATCGTTGCCTTCGATACATTTGAACGCCGTGCCTGGATCGTTGCATCTGATATTGGCCCAGGCCGGTCTTCGCCAATGCGCCGCATCGAAGCGATGGCTGAACGCATGTTGGATATTCCAACTCTGTCAGCCTTAACTGGCTCATCTGTTGCCTCTTGGGAATGGGAATTAGATCGCCAAGCATATGAAGGCGCTGTCCAAAAAGCGATCGACTACATTTATGCTGGGGATATTTTTCAAGCGAACATAACAGCGCGCGCAATGACGCAACTGCCTGAAACACTAGATCCATTCACTTTATATCGGCGACTTAGATGGGCAACGCCAGCCCCCTTCGCAGCGTTTGTGTCCTGCGGTGAAGAACACAAACTTCTGTGTGCATCGCCAGAACGATTTATCAGCCTTGATGCATCAGGAAGGATATCTGCGCGCCCCATTAAAGGAACGCGGCCGCGTGGTGATGTGCCTGAATTAGATGCAGCCCTTGCGGTAGAATTGACTGAAAGTGAGAAAGATCGAGCCGAGAACTTAATGATTGTTGATCTGCTTCGAAACGACATCTCGCGTATCGCATTGATAGGCAGTGTTGGCGTTAACGCTCTTTGTGAACTTGAGACATTCACACGTGTTCATCACCTTGTGTCTGAAGTGGTCGGCCGATTGCGACCTGGGTTTGATGTTGTTGATCTTTTCCGTGCCACGTTCCCAGGAGGGTCGATTACGGGTGCTCCAAAAATTCGAGCGATGGAAATTATCAATGAATTGGAGCCTTCCAAGCGAGGCGCATACTGTGGAAGTGTTTTCTGGGCGGGGCTTGATGGCGCAATGGATTCAAACATCATTATTCGATCGTTGACGGTTTCAGGCGATACGGTTTCTGCCCATGCTGGTGGAGGTATCGTTGCAGATAGTGAGCCGGCTTCTGAATACGAAGAAATGAGAACAAAGATAAATCCTCTTTTGGCGAGTATCTCGGGTGAGCAGGCATCATGAAGATATGGCGCAACGGTGATATCGTGAATGCAGTGGGCGCAATTGATGCTGATGATAGAGGCGTTACACTCGGCGATGGAATTTTTGAAACAATCGCGATTATTGATGATGAACCGCTTAGATTAGAAAAACATCTATCACGGCTTGAACATGGCGCTTCAGTTCTTAGCATTCCATTTGAAGCAGACACGAAAATATGGCGATCTGCGATCAACGACATTTTGAGTGCGGAACACGTTACCGAGGGCTCAGCGCGCATTACACTATTAAGGGGTTCAGGCTTGCGCGGTGTGCTGCCGCCAGCTGAGCCGAAGTTAACGTATATCATTTCTACAAACGCTGGTGAGGTTGGGGCTAATTTACCGATACGTGCGATCATTGCAGAATCAACGCGTCGCAATGAATTATCCCCATTGGCATCGATCAAAAGTACGAACTATTTAGATGCGATTATTGCGCGCCTTGAAGCTGATAAAGCTGATGCAGAAGAAGCCATCATGCTGAATACGCGTGGACAAATTGCAGAAGCAACGTCTTCAAATGTTTTCTGTGTAAAGGACGGCCAGATAATGACGCCACCAGTTTCTGACGGCGCATTACCAGGTATCATGCGTGGATGCGTGGTCGGTGTATTTGATATCAAGCAGGTATCAATAGCACCAGAGATGCTAGTGGAGGCAGATGAGGTTTTTCTAACCTCAAGCCTTAATATTAGACCCGTCGTTCAGTTAAACGGTGCGACCATTGGCTCTGGTAAGCCAGGCCCTGTCGCCGCATCACTTAACGATCTTCCACGGACTGCGTCATAACAATCTTGCGGCTAAGCCTTTGAAAGTGCCTGATCCAGGTCTTCAATCAGATCATCGGCATCTTCAAGGCCAACGGATAAACGAACAAGGCGATCAGATATTCCAAGCACGGATTTTTCGTCGTCGCTCAACCGTTGATGTGTCGTTGTTGAAGGATGCGTGATTAAGCTTTTCGTATCACCGAGGTTATTAGAAATATCGATGATGTTAAGCCCATTCAGCATCGCAAATGCACCTGGCTTGCCGCCTTTAACTTTAAAAGCGACAAGGCTTGAGCCACCAGGCATTTGCTCATTCGCGAGTGCAAATTGAGGATGGCTTTCCAAACCTGGATAAAGGGTCCGTTCAATTTTTGGATGGCCTTCAAGGAACGTCGCAACCTTTAAGGCGTTCTCACAATGTTGCCGCACTCTGACAGTTAATGTTTCGAGGCCTTTAAGTAACACCCATGCATTAAAAGGTGAGAGTGCTGGGCCTGTGTGCCGCATCCAAGGCGTAAGGTGATCTTCGATAAATTCATCATCATTAGTGAGGATTGCGCCGCCAAGTGTTCGCCCTTGACCATCGATGTGCTTCGTTGCCGAATAAATGACAATATCAGCACCCAAATCAATGGGCTTTTGTAAGACGGGCGTTGCAAAAACATTATCGACAACAAGTTTCGCGCCTGCTTTATGGGCGAGGTCAGCAATCTTGGGTATATCAATAATTTCAAGGCATGGGTTTGATGGTGTTTCCAAGAAAACAACATTTGCCGACTTTGAGAGCGCTTTCTCCCAAGCCGCGTAGTCAGTGCCGTCAACGAGTTCTGTTTCAATGCCAAACTTTGGTAATTGGTCCGCAATGATATAGAGGCATGATCCAAACAAGGCCCGTGATGCAACGACCCGGTCTCCAGACTTTAACTGTGAAGCGAGTGCCGCAAAAACTGATGACATGCCCGTCGATGTAGATACGCAATAACGCGTGCCTTCGAGGAGCGCCAAGCGTTCTTCGAACATAGACAACGTAGGATTTGCGTAGCGAGAATAGATATAACGTTTTTTGTCGCCTTTGAAGGCGGTCTCTGCTTCTTCGGCGCTAGGGTATACATAGCCGGATGTTAGAAAGATAGCTTCTGACGTTTCTTCAAATGATGAACGCGCCGTGCCGCCACGAACAAGCTGCGTTGCCGTGCGCCATGATTTTTCTTGAGAAGTATAGTCGCTCATTGGAACCTCCATTTCTGGGGCCCCGGTCCAAAAAATAACCCTGACAGTCATGCCAGGGGCCTCGTCGAACCGAGACCTTTTAGCGGGTTTATTTAGCGTGGCCGCAAGCCGGTCGGACAAATCACCACGTAGGATAATTATATATGAGAGCGTTTAGCAGATGACAAGGGGTAATGTTCGTGAGTGAATTATGATGAATTAAGACGTGCTCTCGTCTTTTTGTCTTTTCATGACTACATTTCTAGCTCGGCGGACACCCCACCAGACAGCAAGAATGACCGGTGTGATTATTAACATTAGTGCGACATCAGATTTAATGGGGATGATGTTCTCGGAAGATAAGCCTTTAATAATATATCCGAGCAGGCCAACCAAATAATAACTGATAGCCACGACGGACAAACCTTCAACGGTTTGCTGAAGCCGTAATTGTAGCTTGGCGCGGCTATCCATAGATTGGAGTAAATCACGATTTTGTGCCTCGAGTGCGACGTCAACACGCGTTCGGAGAAGATCGCTTGCACGTGCAACGCGACGGCTTAGTGTTTCGATGCGCCGGGCAAGATTGTCCCGGGTCTCCATCGCTGGCTTAAATCGTGTCAGCATATAATCGGTCATGGGCTGCAAGCCTAGGATCCGATCGATGCGCATGGCTTCAGTTCGTTGCATCACGAGTTCCTGATAAGCACGAGACGCACTAAACCGATAGTTTAGTGAAGCAGATGTTCTTTCTGTTTCTGCCGCAACTTTTGATAACTGTTCTAAAAGTCTTTGTTCATCGTCGGTGCCATCGCTGAATGCCAGCGTTTGCAAAATATCGCTGAGATCTTGTTCTAGTTTTGCTATTTGAGGGCGAGCATTACGTGCCAGTGGCAGCGCAAGCATTGCCATCATTCGGTATGTTTCCAGTTCACTAAGACGCTGAACCAGCCGGCCTAGCGACGGCGCACTGAGTTTGGACTCTCTAATCAGAAATCGAAGATAGCCGTCGCTATGTATTTGATAGTCGGTCCATAATGTTGCCCGGTTATCGACAATATTTCCGCCAACCAGCGAGTTGTTGTCGAACAATCCGTTCAATTCGGCACCAGCACGTTCGGGTTTCTCTCCCGTCTCTATCGCGATGTGTAAAGCCGTTAGAACGTCTCCGGGCAGATAACTTAACCAATCAGCAGGGACGTCATTGATTGGACATCCCTTGAAGGGCTGCTCAATAGACCCTTCCTTGATTAGTGTGTATGTATAAAACTCAGTATGGCGTTCCCACTTAAGTCGAAATGGCCCAAAGTCAGCGTCAAATTGAGAATCTGACGTTGCTGGCGGCGCGATTTTAAAGGTCTGACATAATTTTGCGAGATGATCGCGGTCTGCATCTGCCTTTTCTTCACCTGTAACACATGCAATGTGCGATATTTGCGAAGGTGTAGATATCACCGCGTGGGGGCGCGCATTCATCTCGGTGGCGAGTTCTGAGCGTAAAGGATGTTCTTTAAAAATCATTTTTCGATCTCGACCTCGTCAACGACCGTTTCCAAACCTATATTACATGCACGTAGGCTGTTTATGCAGTTTAATCATTAACGTAAAGTTGGAGGCTCGCCAATGACCGATATTGCTACGACAGATGATTTATTCTTTACAGATACTTCTTTGACACGAGAAAAAGCTGAAGCCATTACTGATGATGCCCTGGCGAATGCTGATGATGGGGAATTATTTTTGGAATACCGTCAGTCTGAAAGCATCGTGTTTGATGACGGCCGGGTGAAGAGTGCCAGCTTTGACACAGCGCAGGGTTTTGGCCTTCGCGCGGTATCTGGCGAAGCCACAGGTTACGCCCACGCTTCAGAATTATCCGAGCACGCATTGTTGCGGGCAAAGGACACTGTTCAGGCGGTGACACGCGGTCAAACGGGCGCAGAAGCTGTGCCGCTTCGGAAAACCAATCGATCACTTTATGGTGATGATAATCCGCTTTCTTTGGTGCCGTTTGAGGACAAGGTTGGTTTGCTTGCAGATATGGATGCCTATGCGCGCTCGTTGGATAGCAATGTCCGTCAGGTCACGGTGTCTGTTTTAGGATCATGGCAGGCTGTCCAGATTGTAAAGCAAGGTGGTGAGCGGGTTGCGGATATTCGTCCGCTCGTTCGGCTCAATGTCCAGGTTGTGCTTGAGCAAGATGGGCGCATGGAGATGGGCTCTCACGGTATCGGTGGGCGCATTAATTTCGATACGTACATGTCTGCGGATACTTGGAAGCCTGCGGTTGATGAGGCGTTACGTCAGGCGCGCGTTAATATGGAGGCTGATCCTGCCCCGGCGGGTGAGATGGTTGTTGTCTTGGGCGCTGGCTGGCCTGGTATTTTGTTGCATGAAGCGATTGGCCACGGGCTTGAAGGTGATTTCAATCGCAAGAAGACATCTGCATTTGCGGGCCTGCGCGGTGAACGCGTGGCATCCCCTGGCGTCACAGTGGTTGATGATGGCACGCTTGAAGATCGTCGTGGCTCGCTCAGTATTGATGATGAAGGAACACCGTCTGAATACACAACACTGATTGAGGATGGAATCCTTAAAGGATACATGCAGGATCGCATGAACGCGCGATTGATGGGTGAAGGGTCAACTGGTAACGGGCGGCGTCAGTCTTATGCGCACATGCCCATGCCTCGCATGACCAACACATACATGCTCGCCGGTGACCGTGATCCGAACGAAATTCTGGCTTCTGTCGATAACGGCTTATACGCGACGTCGTTTGGTGGTGGTCAGGTTGATATCACCAACGGAAAATTCGTCTTTACGTGTACTGAAGCGTATAAAATTGAAAATGGTAAAGTGACAACGCCAGTCAAGGGCGCGACATTGATTGGCTCTGGCCCTGATGTTTTGACCAAGGTGACGATGATTGGAAACGACCTTGAGATGGACCCGGGAATCGGAACATGTGGCAAAAACGGCCAAGGCGTGCCCGTAGGTGTCGGCCAGCCAACGCTCAGGATCGATGGACTCACTGTTGGTGGTACAGCTGTATGATAATTTTTTAGGAACACTTTATAAGTGTATTATGTATTAACATACACTAAATAATTTTTTATAGTCTTGGTCAGTCTCGGGGAGAAGTGCGTCTTCTTTCTGGGATTTTCTGTCTAGCACCGCTTAAGCTCGGCATTTCATCTCATGTGAGCGAACTACCTTCTGATCCAGACGATATCTTTAATTGTGTCGCGCGCCTATATCGCGAAAGGTTCCTGTATCCACTGCACCTTGAGGTGTTCGGTGAGTATGGGTATTTAGACTGAGACCCCTACAAGATGATGATACCAATGTTATTAATTGGATTGTCTGGATGGATGCCTTTGATGTTCTTGAGCCATATCTACTTGAAAAGGAAATTATAGAATGTCCAACTCATTTCGAATGAGGCCATACGGACAGTCCTTGGCAATCGTTGTATTTGGGCCTTCTTCGCTAAGTCATTTGCAATGTTTAAAGGCTGGGTACCAGCACTGCTCTGTCATCACTCAAGATCGCGGTCTTTGGCATATGATGGATCCATTATTGAATGGAACGCACATCAGGGTATTGGGTGAAGCAGGGTCAACTAAAGTTATACGTGTATTTAAAGATGATGGATATGATGCAATCGCAGATCAGGGCCTTGCTCCGATCTGCAAGGGAAATGCCATGGGCACTATAGATATGCGTAGAAGCCGTTAAGCGAGACCCTGGAATTCAAGATCGCTGGTTACTGACGCCTTGGCAATTACGCTAATCATTGTCTCGATTCTATGGATATCAATAAGCATATTCCGTAAATACAGGATCTACGTTTTCGCCCCATAATCGATAGTAGGCGGCTAACAGTTCGTCTGCTAGCGTCAGGCCACTTTCAGCTGTTTGAAACATTGGCTTCAAGAAATGACTTTCGTCCATGCCAACGTTATCAAGCCGGTGACGATTTTTGAGACCGCGGTGTGAAATGCATAAAGCTTCAGATGCAATTTCGCGGACGGTGGTATCTCTGAAAGGTGTTCGAAGGGCCGTTATAGGAACGCCATCTCTTAAGGCCTGACGTTCTTCCGCGGTCCAGTCTTTAACGAGATCCCATGCTGCATTTCTAGCATCAGTGTCATAGAGCAAGCCTACCCAAAAAGCGGACAATGCACATAGGCGGTTCCATGGGCCCCCGTCAGCGCCACGCATTTCAAGGAAAGTTTTTAACCGAACTTCAGGGAAGATTGTAGAAATGTGATCGACCCAATCTGACATGACAGGTGTATGGCCAGGATAAGCTGGAAGCTTGCCAGCCATAAAATCATGGAAAGATTGCCCAGACGCATCGATATACTTACCGTCCCGGCACACAAAATACATAGGTACATCGAGCGCATAATCCACATAGCGCTCAAATCCCATACCGTCTTCAAAGACGAACGGAAGCATACCACTTCGGTCCGGGTCTACATCGGTCCATATCTGACTTCTGAAAGATAGAAATTCGCTTGGCTTTCCATTTCGGAACGGTGAATTCGCCCAGAGTGCTGTTGCGATCGGTTGAAGCGCTAATGCCACGCGGAACATTTGGACCATCGATTCTTCAGAACAGAAGTCTAGATTGACTTGTACGGTGCAGGTTGACTTCATCATTTCTAAGCCGAGATTGCCGCGTTTTGGCATATAATCTCGCATGATTTGATAACGTCCCTTTGGCATCCATGGAATATCGTCAACAGGCCACTTCGGACGATAGCCAAGACCAACAAAGCCAATGCCCATTTCCTTCGCGATTGCTTTTACTTGATGGAGATGGCTTGAAACCTCATCGCACGTTTGATGGATGTTCTCGACAGCTGCGCCAGAGAGCTCAACCTGACCTGCAGGTTCTAGAGAGACAGAGCTGCCGTCCTTGGATGAGAGTGCAATAACGTTTTCACCTTCATAAACGGGCTCCCACCCAAAGCGCGTGAGTCGTGTGAGCAATTCACGGATACCGTCCTCTCCGTCGTAGGTAAGTGGTTTCAAATCTGAAAGCCGAAATGCAAATTTTTCATGCTCCGTGCCAATGCGCCATTGCTCAGGCGGCTTGCAGCCGCTTTCCATGTATTGGACAAGAATGTCTTTATTTTCGATGGGAGTGTCGTTCTTTGGTGCGGCGCCGGACATATCGGTCTCCGATTTTGTTTATAAGGCTTATATTTCGTTTATTTACGCATATCTTCGACTGCCTGACGAATTGCCAAGGCGGCCACAACGGCTGTTTCGGCGCGCAAAATTCGTGGGCCTAAGTCAGCGCCGACAGAGAAGGTTAGTTTGTCCATTGCGTCAAGTTCAGAAGGTGAAAAACCGCCTTCAGGACCGATTACAAAAGCAAGATCGTCTGTTTTGTCTTGAAGCACCCGTGCTAAAGCTTGGCCATTTCCGGTTTCATCCAAATAAATAAGGCGTCGCGATGAAGGCCAATTGTTTAAGGCACTTTGTAGCTGTTGAGCAGCTTCGAATTCAGGCATTGTTAATCTTCTAGATTGTTCTGTCGCCTCAATGGCAGTGGCTTGTAGTCTCTCTATATTTACACGAGAGTTTTGAGTACGTTCAGTGATAACTGGCATAATTTTAGACACACCAAGTTCAGTGGCTTTTTCAATGATAAAGTCAGTACGGTCTTTTTTTATGGGTGCGAATAAAAGCCAAATATCTGGCTCATTTTTTTGTGGCAAGGTTTGCTCAGTGACAGAGACGGTCGTACATTTCTTGTTGGCGTCAGTGACCGATACTTTCCACTCGCCGTCTATGCCATTAAATACAAGAAACTCATCGCCACTGGTCATTCGCATCACATTGATAAGATAGTGACTTTGCGAACGCGTTAAAGTGAGTGTGGAATCTGCGCGTATAGGCTCAGAAATGTAAAGTCGGGCGAGTGAATTATTAGACATATCGATCTCCTATGTATGAGTATCGACCCATTGGCCCATTACGTAAATGTTGATGGTTGTGCTTGTCAGGACTTTCACCTTCACTATTCTATCCGCTATAACCACGTAATGATGACTAACGGTTCAAATGATCGAAAAGCGAGCGATATCCGGGCCAATGCGTGGATGATATCCATGGCACCGAATATTACTCGCCCATACTTGCATCTTATTCGAGCTGACCGACCAATTGGCACATGGTTACTGTTATTGCCGTGTCTCTGGTCATTAAGCATGGCCAGCAAAGGTATGGATGGCGGATTGCCTGACCCTTGGTATGTTTTACTTTTTGTATTTGGTGCATTCGTGATGCGTGGGGCCGGATGCGTTATCAACGATCTTTGGGATCGTGATATTGATGGTAAAGTTGCCCGGACCTCTGAGCGGCCTATCGCATCAGGGGTGGTTTCTGTTCGTGCTGCATTCACCTATTTAGCAGGGCTTTTGCTTTTAGGATTGTTGGTTCTTATACAATTCAACATGATGGCCATTGTTTTGGGCATTTCTTCTTTAGCGCTGGTCACTATGTATCCATTGATGAAACGGATAACGTATTGGCCACAAGCATTTCTGGGCTTCACCTTTAATTGGGGTGCGTTACTCGCTTGGGCAGCCGTAACTGGAAGCGTTGATGCCGCCGTAGTATTTTTGTATGGAGCAGGGGTCTTGTGGACGCTTGGTTACGATACAGTTTACGGTCATCAAGATAAGTCAGATGATCTTCTTGCAGGTGTAAAGTCTTCGTCGATCAAACTTGGGCAGCATACACAATTATTTGTCGCAGTGGTGTACATACTTAGCCTCCTGCTTTTTACAACGGCGGGGCTATTGGCTGGAATGACCTGGTTCTTCTACTTGATGCTGGGGATCTCAGGTCTGCAGTTTATATGGCAGGTCTCGACGCTTAAAATTGATGATCCTGCGAATTGTCTGACGCGGTTTAAATCAAACAGAGATGTCGGCTTACTGATCTTTCTTGGCGCACTTTTAGG